>Ga0079997_116783_pt1 | contig 475474 bp, 508 predicted proteins | sample PerSpoCPS_CMetaG_FD_69200 | JGI IMG/M metagenome (GOLD analysis project Ga0079997, IMG submission 69200) | Archaeal communities from Yellowstone National Park, Wyoming, USA - Perpetual Spouter C (PS_C) MetaG (SPADES assembly) (version 2) | ecosystem: Environmental > Aquatic > Thermal springs >... | reverse complement strand
CGCAAGTGTTGATTATTTGGTAATATTATTAGTTATAGCTTTGTTAATTTTAATATTAATTAGACGTAGAAGAAAGAAAAATAAAATTGAAACAAACCCATTAGATTTTCTGCATGGTTAAATAATGAAAATTAAGAAATATTGTCTTGTTTTTAGCTTAGATTATTAAGTCAAATTAACTTTAGGACTGTTTAAGGATGAAGTAATGCATAATGTTAAGTGAAAGCGAGTATTTTAATATCTTTCAAATGTGAAGTAAGAATATAGTAAAATTAAGTTTTTGTTTGAAGATAGATAAACCACTTTTGAAATTAAAATCATAAAGTTTATATAGTAGTTAAATTTAAATATTTGAAAATTGTTTTTTTTTGTGAGAGGCAAAATAATTATTTTGGTAGCAATGCTAGCATTTCTGGTATATGGTAGTAGTATGGTTTACGCCCAAAATGCATTTGAGGGGTATGATTTAAGATATAGACCATTGTTAGGAGGAACACAAATTGAAATAACTAAAGCAGCATGGTATGGACCTTCTTTTAGCAAAGGTTTTTGTTCATTAGGTTTTCCTGTTAATTTTACAGAAAATAATGTTAGAAAATACGGTTACATTACAGCAGGTCACTGCATAGAAACAGCTAATGGAGGAGATTATATAGATCAACCAAGAAAAGCTTCTTGGTGGGATTGGAGTAATTTTATAGGAAGAGGAATTAGGATGGTTGATGAGCGTATTGATAATAGGGCAGATGCAGGATTAATAAGAATCGAAGGTAGCGGTCATGAGGGAGGTATTGGTAAGCATATTTATGAAGATGGTCTGACTGCTCGATTTCGATTTGATTTCCCAGATCCTACTAGAAGAGTAGGCATCTTAGATGTTAAAACACCTTTTAAAGAGATGGAACGTAATGAAAACTACATACTATATAAATCCGGAAGGACTACAGGTCTAACTTATGGTGTTGTACTTCAATATGACTATCGTGCAAAATATAGAACCGGCGATCTCTATCCTACATTATTGATAACCAAACTGAATCCGAAGAATAATACGCCGTATTATGATGGCCCGATAGCTGGGCGCGGTGATAGCGGAGGGCCAGTTTATATGCGGATCTTGATTTATCCACTTTTACTACCACAATATGGCGCAATAATTTATGGCATTACAACTAGTTTTGACCCTGCTAGACCAAATGATCCTAATTATATGGTTGCTTCATGGGCAATCAAGGTTAAGGAAATTTGGCCTGATATATCGTTTATAACCTGTGGAACAGGACCTTCATGTTGGTGAAAGTATGAAGAAAGTTATATTTTCACTTTTGGTTTTGGTAATATTACTTAATATTAATATTTTGAATGTAAAAGCAAACGAGATGCAAGGAATAACTGTTGAAGTGGCCAAAAGAAATCCTGACATGGTAATAACGGGATGCAATGAAACGTATATATATTGGAAGTACAATACTCCCAAATATCCAAATCCTGTTTTAGTAAGAGAAGCTAATGAAACATATTATCTAGAATTAAAAGAAAATGTAGATTATAATGATGAATATTGGCTTCTACTTCACATGCTTGCAGCTAAATATAATTTAACTGTCCCTCTAAAAACCTATGAACGTTATTTATACGTCGAATCATTGAGAACTGAACTTGATAAGATAAAGAATGAATTATTCCAGCAACATGGAGACTTAGGTATATGGATGCTGGGTGTTCTGGGTTTTGAACCTATTACCGTAGGTATTAGAATGTATAAAATAACTGATGAAAAGGTCAACATTGTTCTTAAATATATTGGACCTTTTGTTAAAAAATATAATGCATTAGTCTTCATTTTCGAAGATTATTTTGCAGAAAGCATATATGAGAAACAGAGGGAGGCCGTCAACAGGTTTTATGATTATGGTTTGAATGAATATCTAAACTTACTTAAGGAATACTATAATTTTACTTTTGAAATAAAGGATATTATTATGATAGGACGTGATATAACTTTACCTATACCTAAAAATGTGCCTTTCAATGAAGAATTTGTAAAGAAAACTGTCTCAGTAATAAGAAAGTATGCAGGATGCGAAGTTCCTCTAGTAGTTAGTTTCGCCTATGATTACGTTGTATTTTTCCAATTTGAGGAAGCTGTATTATATTCTACGCCAAATGATGGTAAGCTACTTAATCCTAAACCTGCCTATCCATCTCTCCCGTATTTAATATTATTATTCGTAGTAATTCCAATAGCAATATTATTACCTTTAGTTTTACTTTTAAGAAAAGGAATAAATAAGAAAGGAAAAAATTGAAAATAATTCCAAATAATTTTTTTACTTTTTAACCGATTTAAAAACTTATTACATAAGAACGAATATTTATTATTTTAAAAAATTTAATATTTGTTATGAGTGAAGTAAAGATAAGATTAAAGGAGTATCATAAAGACTTTGTTAATTATTTAAAATCTATAAATGCAAAATATGATTCCTTAACAAACACTTGGATTGTTGACTATTCTAATTATGAAGAAATAAAGAATAAAATAAAAGAATTCAACCTTGACAGTAAAATAGAAATTTCTGTTAAAGTACCTGTTGTAAAAAAAGAAAGACCTCAGGAAGGAAGAATAGTAATGAGACTATCAAAAGATAAAAGATATGCCTTATTAACAATAAACCTCTTAGCTTTTAGAGAAGATATCGAAGATTTGATAAGCGGTAAAAGGAGAACTGTTAGATTTAGAGTTCTTCCTTATCGAAGAAGAACAACAACTCCATCAACACAAGCTTGAAAAAGATCAAAGGCCTTCTGTCATCATTCATTCAGCGCTTTGTACCTTTCTCATCTCTATTTTATAATTTTTAAATCAAATTTAAATTCATTTCTAGGATGGTTATTATTCTAAATAGAATTTGAAATGAATCAAGAACTCTATCTCCAATTCTTATTATTTTCTCCGCTTCTTTTAATATCCATTCATTTTCGAAGTCTCCATGAGGAAATCCTCCTATAATTATTATTTTTCCTTCTAAGAGATTAGCTAAATTATTTAAACTTATTTTATCTCCTTTCTCATGAAAAACTACCCAACTATTTCCTTGAATGAAATCTTTTAATTTCATATCTATTAACTTTAATAATTCTTCACCATCGCTAATTATCGCTCCTTTTTCATAAAGCTGTTCAATTAATCCAATAAAGTTATTATAATTCTTCGGTATTCTTGTTTTATTATTTACTTCAATTATCTTATCTTCCAATGTATGAATGTATATTTTGCTTAGATTATTTTGAGCTAATAAACTATATTGATGAACCAAAAGTAAAGAATGAATGATATCCGGTCTTCCTCTTTTAGTGGAATTTGGTAATTTTAACATTGCAAAATGATGTTTAGCTCTATCTAAAATAATTTTTGAAGGATCTTTTCCTCTTTTATAACCATCTGAAATTACAGCTGGATGATTAACTATTTCCTTTGGTATAAGTTCCAATGAAGATTCAGCTATTAGGAATTTAAATTTCATTAAAAATAAATATCAACTTTTCATTTTAAAAATAAATGCTAACAATAGGAATAGATCCAGGAACTAAAAGTTTTGATGTTTGTGGAATTGAAGAAAAAGATTCAAGTATAAAGGTTATAATAGATGAAAGTTTTCCTTCAGAAGAGGTCGCAAAGGATCCTTCAATTATTATAGAATTAATAGAAAAGTTTAAACCTAATTTAATAGTAGCTCCTTCAGGATATGGGATAGCCTTAAAGCATATTTCGCAGTTAAACGAAGTAGATATGAAACTAATAACTTTAAGTAAAAAGACAGATGAAGGAATACCTGTTCTAAAAGGATTAACCAAGCTAATAAAAATGTTTAAAGAATTAAATTATAATGCTTACTTAATTCCTGGCGTAATACATTTACCTACGGTAAAAAGTTACAGGAAAATAAACAAAATTGACATGGGAACCGCTGATAAGTTATGCGTAGCTGTTTTAGGAATATACGATCAATGTAGATACTATAGAATTAATCATAAAGAGACCAATTTTATTTTAGTAGAATTAGGTTATGCTTATAATGCTTGTATCGCAGTAGAAAAAGGTAAAATAATTGATGGTATAGGAGGAACAAATGCATCGATTTCTTTTAAATCTTTAGGAGAGATGGATGGTGAACTTGCTTATATTTTAGGTAACTTTGAAAAGAAAGTCCTTTTTAGTGGAGGAATTTCTGATATATTACAATCAGATAATCCTGAAGATATTTTAAAAGACGAATTTGCTTCTGAAGCTTTCTTCGAAGGAATAGAAAAGATGGTTTCTTCAATGCTTGTAAGCCTAAGATATCCAAAGGAGATTTTAATTTCAGGAAGACTTTCGAGAATAGAAGGAATTTATGAAGAAGTAAGAAGAAGATTAAGAAAATATGCAAAAGTAAGAAAGATAGAAGGATTAAAGTATGTTATAAATAAAGGGGAATATTTTGAAGATAAGCCTCTTTTATGTAAGGAAGCTGCTCAAGGAGCTGCATTAATTTCCAATGGTTTAGCTGGAGGAATTTTTAAAGATTTAATATTCAATTTAGAACTTTATAAATCTAAAGGAACAATATTAGATTATATATATTTAAAAAATTATAAAGCGATAATATATAAAAATTTAAGTTTATTTGATACATTATAAAATACTTGCTCTAAATTCAATATATATATTGTTTATATTAAAATTAACTTTTGTATATACTTCATAAAGTCTTAATCCTAATACTCCTTTAGCATCTACATATATTTTTATATGAACTGCAAAAGGATTTGGATCATAATCATGTGCCAAAAGTAAATGTGCAGCATTAGTAATTACGATCCTTACATTTTTTATTACATTATTTTGCATTTTCTGTATTTGATATTCTGAAGTATAATAACCATATCCTAAATTTAATCCTGGATGGGCTTCTTTATTAGACTCATAAACATCAAAGCTTATTGTTCTATTCGAGGCTGGTAAGTAAGTAATTAAAGCGGTTATGTTATATGGGTTAACGAAACTTATATCTGCATCTATTATTATTCCAGCTTGAGATACTGAAACAATTGAATATCTTTCAACGTTAAAAGTAACTTTTGGTCCTTTTTCTGTATAAATTAACTTATTTAAAGCAACTTCTACTTCGTAATTATAAGCTTTTGCATTTACAATTATATTATCTAAAATTATGGAGAAGGTATCACTAAACAAGAATTTCTCTATAAACCAGCCTATATGTGCTCTATAAACTAATAACTCGCTTTCAACTGTAATGTTACCTTTGTTTGAACTTAATAAAACATCTCCTTTTATATATCCTTCACCTAACTTATGTGTAGCATTATATATTTCAAATTTTGCACTTTTTACTGTTAAAGGAATGTTAACTCCGTTTTTATATTCATAGCTAATTAAAAGTTTAACTGGAAATATATCTCCTGGATATTTGTTTTGAATATCTAAAATTTTTATAGAGTAATTTAATACGAAATTGTGGTTAATAATTACCAAAACAGGATTTTCAAAGTTTAAAATATCATTCAAATACAAACCATTAATATTTACTTTAACTTTTGCACTATTTACGAATATGAATATTTTCTTACCTTGAACCAATGGTGTAGCAAGCATGTTTAATCCCTCTTGAGTGAATTCAGCTTCTAAAACACCTCTCATTAAATAGTTTGAAGGATTATAGATACTTATTAATCTGATTTGAGCTACTTTTTTGTCATTCAAATAAGCATCAAGGATTAGTTCATCAGGCATTAAACCAAAATTAAATCCCTTTATTGTTGCTGAAAATTCTGCAGTTAATTTATTGCCAGGATAATGAATTTGAAAATCTGGAATGTAAACATTAATTTCATACGGTACTTTAGCTAAAGCTATTACATTATTTAAGTTTATTTGATAGTCTTCATTACCTAATTTGCTATTTATTATAATATTTCTTAAGCCTAATTCAGCTTGTTTATTGCTCAAAACTATTTCAATAATTTCTTTAAAAGTATTTTCATCTAGTTTTATTCTTATAGTTTTGCTAACAGCTACATAATTAGATTGAATTAATAAGTTTAAATCTAAATTTATTTTTGTTATAAATTTATCTTTCAAATATATATCAGCGTTAATATCTATAATTCTTACATTGTTTATATTTATACTTGAATTTAAACTTGCTTTAAATTTAACATCGAAATGCTTTTCAATGTTGGCAAAGGATACATTTTCGATTATTCCCTCAATACTAAGTTTTATAGGTTTTTCTAAAGTTATTTCTATATCTTTATTGTATTCAACTTCTAAACTTTCTCCCAAAACTTCTAGAGAAATATTAAGGTTTTTTAATTGAAATCTTACAAGCTCATTATTTAAAAACTTCTCAATTAAATTATTGACCTCTTTTTTAACTAAGGCTTTTAAAATAAATGAGTTTTTACTTTTCTCTGTTATAATTGTTGATTTGCTTAAATTAACTTTTGTTATTAATTCGTTATCTAGGTATAAATCGGCTGTAGCTCTGTTAACGTTAAATGTTATTTTTGGTATATCCCCTAGATTAATAAACGCTGTTATCTCTATCTCTACCTCTTTGGAATTTAAAAATGTAACTCTGTTTATTTCTGCTTTTATATTTGGATTTAAGTTTATCTTCTGGATATTTAGATTTATTTCATTTAGAACTATTGAATAGCTGTTATCTATTAAATTAAAATCTAAAGCTAAATTCTTTACGTTTAATTTTAATTCCTCACCGTTTATGATCTTTGTTATAGGACCTTTCAAGGACTCTGAAGCTTTAATTATTATCTCAGCTCTTGTTGGATTGTTTGTTATTAATGTAATAGGTTTTGCTAATTCAGCATTTCCAAAAAGTTTATTATCATAAAATATTTCAAAATTCGCCTTTTTAATGAAAACCTCAACTAAAAGAATATCAGTTATAGAAGAATTTAGTTTTACCTCAGCATAATACATATTACTACCAGTTTTGGCTACATTAATAATTTCAAAATCAACAAAAGGTTCAAATTTTATATCTTGTTTCAAATTAAAAGATACGCTAATATCTTTGTTTAAAATATTTAAATTACCATTAAATTGTGCTTCAATTGTAATTTTCTTGTTATTAATTAAATCGTTTATTGCATTTCTTAAATTATTTTGGTTTATTTCAATATTCGCTTCAATTTTTGTTATATTTGATTCAATTTTTAAATTTTTAGGAACATTTATTTTTCCTATATTATAATTATTATAAAATAGATTTATAGTTGAATCTTTTAGTATAAAGTCTAAACCATATTCATTAATTAAATATATTAAAATTTTTGTATTTCCTTTTAATAAATATATTTTATCAATTATAATCAAATCTTTTATACTTTTGCTAATATAGGTTGTATTGTTTTTAATTGAAACATTTAAATTTAAATCCAATTCTCTAATATAGACATTTAGCTCTGCTTTGTAATGAATGTTTGCTTTACCTTCATTTACTATCTCACTTATCATATTGACCGTAGCTTGGTTTACGTTTATAATTAGATCCAAATCTAATTTCTTTACTTCTTTGCTTTTTAATTCTATTTTGTCTTTGATTTCTAAATAACCAATATCGTTTAAAATAAAAACTCTCCCTTTGTTTATTGTAATGTCGAAAGGAGAATAATTGGTAATGTTAACGTTTGTTTTGGCAAAAAGATTTGTTTCATTTCTTCCTATGACCTTTATATAATTTATATCTATTTTCCAAGAGACCGATTTGTATAAAAAATTAACATTAAGCTTAACTTTTCCTTCAATATTTACATCCTTTCCTATCCAAAATCCTATAAAATTAATTGAAGCTGAGGCTTTTGCTTTATAGCTAATTTCAGTTTCATTTATTTCAACAAGATCTTTAATTATTTTCTTTAACTCGTTCAAATTTAATTTAAAAGGTAAAGTTATTATCTTTTCTTTCTGAAGTTCAAATTGTTCTTTGAACTCAGAATATCCTATTTTAATGTTTTCATAATAAGCTTCAATATAAACGTTATTAATTAAAGCATTGAAAGGAGACTTGTTTATTATCTTTACAGTCGAGTTTAAATAAGCATCGTTATCCTTTATATATTGATAACTTAAATCTATGATTTCTGTTTCTACGAAATTTTCTATTGCTAAATTGAGATAAATTATAAATAAGCCTAAAATAATCAATGGAATGATTAGCAGGATTAATTTTTTCTTCGTTATTTTCATCTTAAATGATTTATTTCCCTTAAATAATTTATTTTTTATGAAAATCTTAACCCTTTCAGATATACATGGTAATACACGTACTTTAAGTAAAATACTGAATAAAGTAAAAGAACATGATATAGATTTGGTTTTAGTTGCAGGCGATTTAACGGATTTTGGTTCTTATAATGAAGCAAAAAGCATAATTGAGTTAATAAGTAGTTCATTTTCTAAAGTATACTTTGTTCCAGGAAATTGTGATATAATACATGATTACAAAGAAGATATAAACAAATTAAACTTACATGGAAATTATTTGGTTTATAAAGAAATAGCTATAATTGGACTAGGTGGTTCTTCTCCTACGCCTTTTAATACCCCATTGGAATTTAGCGAAGAAGAAATAGAAGAAATATTAAACAGTACTTATGAAAAATTAAAAAAGAATAATGAAAAATACGAAAAATTAATCCTTCTTTCTCATACTCCCCCAATAAATACTAAAGTTGATTTTGTTTCTTCTCGTAAAGTTCATGCAGGAAGTTTAAGTGTAAGAAAATTTGTAGAAAGATTCTCGCCACATTTAGTAATAAGTGGTCATGTACATGAAGCAAGAAATATAGATCAAATAAATCAAACTTTGTTGGTTAATGCAGGTCCAGCATCGCAAGGTAATTATGCAATTATAGATATTAATAAATCAATATTAATAAAATTAGAAAATGTTTAAAAATGAGAGAAGAAATAAGTATTTGGCAATAATATTATCTTTAATAGCAGTATTGTTATCAATATTAATTTATTTTTTAAGATGATATAAAAATTAAAATTTTTAAAATTTAATTATAAAAAATAAATATTAGTAAAGCCTTTTTTAATTATGGAATATAGGACATTTGGTAAAACAAACGAGAAGGTTTCTGTTATTGGAATGGGTACATACTATGATATATCTTGGATAATATTATCCCATTTAGGAATAAAAAGAAAATACAAAAAGAAGATCGAGGCAATTAGAGTAGGAATCGAAGGAGGTATAAATTTTATAGATACTGCAGAAATTTATAACAGCGAAGAACTTATAGCTAAAGCAATAGAAGGATATAAAAGAGAAAATCTTTTTATTGCAAGTAAAGTTTGGCCATCACATTTAAAGTATGATGATGTAATAAAAGCTTGTAAAAGAAGTTTAAGAAGACTTAATACAAAATATATAGACTTATATCAAATACATTTTCCAAGTAGAAGAATTCCTATTAAAGAAACTATGAAAGCAATGGAAGATCTTGTAGACATGGGATTAATTAGATACATAGGTCTTAGTAATTTTAATTTGCAACAAATGATTGAAGCTCAAGAAGCTATGAAAAAATATGAGATCGTTTCTAATCAAATGCCTTTTAGTATGGCTAATAGGAAAATTGAAAAAGATATAATTCCATATTCAATTAAAAACAAAATAGCAATAATTTGCTATTATCCTTTAGGTCATGGTGAACTTATAAAACGTATTCCTAAAGAAATTGTAGAAAAAGTTAGAGAAAAATATGGTGAAAAAACTCCTGCGCAAATAGCTTTAAATTGGATAATTAGCAAATATGAAAATACTTTTCCCATTCCGAGAGCTTCTAACCCAGTACATGTAAAGGAAAATTTAAATGCTGTTGGATGGAAAATGGATGATGAAATTCTTAATATTGTAGATAAATATTTTCCTTTGGATTAATCAAAGATCAATTTCTTTGTCTCTGGTGCAAATATTAAAATTACTATTGCTCCTATTATTGCTACAGTCATTGTTACTATTAATGGTATTGTTACAGCTCCTGTAATTTGATATAAAGCTCCAAATATTATAGGTGCAATTACAGCTATAACTTTACCTACTCCTTCAGCCAATCCAAATGATTTTCCTCTTAGCTTTGTTGGATATAATTCGCTTGTAAAAGGATAAACAGAACCCCATGCTCCTAAATTGAAGAAGCTAACAAGAAGCATAGATAAAGTAAATAGCAGTACATCGTTTGTAAATAACCCCATTGTTATTCCTGTTATTCCGCTTAAAAGTAAATAAACAGTCAATGTTCTCTTTCTACCCCATATTTCAACTAAAAACATTGCACTTAAATATCCTGGTAATTGGAATAGAAAGGCTAACGCTAAGAAAAACCAAATGTTATTTCCATATAGAGCTAAAATATTAAGAACAGTAGGTAGCCAAAGAAACAGACCATAGTAGGTATAATTTAATGATGTCCAAGCTGCTAACATTGCTACAACTCTTTTTTTGTAAAGAGTAAAAAGCTCAGAATAACTTCCTTTTTCTTCTATTGCAAAAGTTATGGATCCTGGATCAACATTTTTTCCAGTAAGCCTAGACAGTACAGAGGCTGCCTCTCCTATTCTTCCAGTTTTAGCTAAAAAGTAAGGAGATTCGGGAACAAGTAGCCTAAATAGAGCAACAGTAAAAGCTGGAAAAGCAGCAGCCAAAAATAGTCCTCTCCAATTTCCGTTTAGAAGTTCTAGGAACACATATGATAACAACAGTGCTACAAAACTTCCTATAGGCCAAAATAAATCTAAGCTTACCATCAAACTTCCTCTCTTCTTTGGAGGCAAGAATTCGCTTAATAGAGCAGGATCTATTACAAGCATTCCTCCGAGACCAATTCCAGCTAATACTCTTAAAATAAATAATTCATAAAAAGTATTTGAGAGTGCTGTCAAAGCTGTAAAAATACTATACCATAAAAGTGTAATTTGGAATAAAGGTCTTCTGCCAATTTTATCGCTAAATCTTCCAAAAATTATTGCACCTATAATATTTCCGATTAAAGATGCTGAAGCCAAAAGACCTATTTCAAATTCTCTAAGATTAAATATTTTTGCAAATAAGCTTAAGGTAAAGGAAATAATTATTATTTCCATTGCAACAAAAGCCCAGGAAAATCTAGCTATCCATAATACATTTCTTTGGGAAGGTGTTATCTTCTCAACATCCAATATTTCTTCAATTCTCATATGGTATAGTTTAAAATATCACCATTATTAAAATATAAATTTCTATGTTTAAACAATTTAAATAGTTTTATCATAATAAGCATATGAACATTATGAGTATGTAAAAAGAGAAAAATAGATATTCTGAGATTATAAAGTTATTAAAATTGTTAAGAGAAAATATTATTAATGGAAGAATATAAGGTAGAATACACGAGTACCGTATTCTTCATAAGACTTCCTAATAAGCAAAAGGCTTGGCTAAAATATGAAATTGAAGACGGAATGATGAAGCTAATACAAACATATACACCTCCCGAGTTTCGTGGAAGAGGATTAGCAAGATTGCTTGTGGAAAAGGCTATAGAAGTAGCAAAGGAAAGGAATTTAAAGATTTATCCTATATGTAGTTATAGCGTGTATTATTTCCTTAAATATCCTGAAAAAAGAGAATTTTTAGTTGAAGAATTTAAAAAATTAAGCGATGCTGAATTAGAGAGATATTATAATGAAAGGCTAAATGAAGAAAAGAAAAAAGAATCATCGTAATTTTAAGAGAAATTTATATATTTTTTTAGAATTGAAGTTCGTTGTAAAAACTTTTTATTAACCTTATTTTGTTTAAATTATCACGAATCGCATCAAATAAGTTTCCTCGCCCAAGAATTTTACTAAGTAGTATTAATTTTAAGCCAATAATGTTACTTATAATTGGTTCGGGAACGCCTATAATTAAAAACAAACCAAGAGACTGTAAATATTTATTTCTCAATTTGTAATTGTTTATTCTTCTAATGTTTATGTATGTATCATGGAGAATGTTATTAACTTCTTTTAAAATGTAATATTTCTCAAAATCATATCTCATCATGTTTTGTTTTTTTATTTAAATATTTAGTTTTTGTACATTAAAAAGTATAATACTCTATTAATACCAATAAAAAGATTTACATCTCGTTGTAAATAATAAAATACAGTTAAATAGTTTGAAGTTAATTTTAGTACGTAATATCTCTTCTTTCTAACCTAAGCATGTTATTAACTAGTTTAAAGATTCAATTTTTATAATTTTAATATTATTTTAAAATCTTTATTATATTTTCTAATACTCTCTTTTGTTCTTTATTCATAGGTAATCCTAGAATTAATTTATCAATTTTTAATTCTAACAATCTGTTAATTCTTTCTTTTACTTCTTTATAATTTCCACAGATTGTTAATCTTTTAACATCTTTATCTTTTAATAATTCTCTTGCTTCTTTAATTCTATTCTCAAGAATCAAATTTCTAAGCTTATCTCTTATTTTAGCATCATAACCATATAATTTAATAGAACTATCAGACATTCCTGCATAAATTATTGTTGCTGATTTTCTTGCTTCTTGAATAGCTTTTTCTTCATCTTCATAAACATAAGTTTGAGAAATAGCAAAAATTGTTTTACTTTTATCCTTAATAAGTTCAATTGCTTTTTTCAAATCTTCTTCATTCGCAAGATTTATTATTACTCCATCGCAGATTCTTGTTGAAATCTTAAGCATATATTCACCTTGAGCTCCCATATAAATAGGAATTTTTACTTTCTCCTTCTCAAATATCCTTTTAATTATTTTTATTCCTCTAATTAAGTTATCTATTGCTGTTTTTGAATCAATGTTAAACATTTTAAATAAATACCAATCACCAGTTCCAATACCTAAAAAAATATTTTCATTGTAGGTTTTTTTAAGGGAAACAAAGAAGTTAGCTAATTCCCATGGACTATGAATTAATGTATTTGTCACAGCTGTACCAATGTTAACATTTTTTACTTTTTCCAATATTTTGATCATTGCTAAATAAAAACTTCCTGCTTTATGGTAATCGCTTATTGTTATTAGCTTAATATCTTCTCTATAAGCTCTTATAGCATATTTCAAAGTTAAATTTGAATTTTTTAAAGGTATTAAAGATATTCCGATTTTGTCTTTCATTAGTTTTATATTTAATTTATATTTAGTTAAATTATGAATCTAAACGGTATAAATGTTGAAGCTTTAAAAAACATTTTAGAAGAGGTAAAATTAAATAAAGAGAAAGTAAAGGCTTTAACAGTTTGGAGAACAAGGATAAGATGGTTAGGAGGATTTAAAGCTAGGGCATACATGAGAAGACATTCTTTAGATATAGATGAGGTTTCAGATTTAGCAGGTGTAGATACTGCTCAAAATCCAGTTGAAACTTTATTGGCTGCCTTAGGTGCCTGCATAATGATAACTTTTGTATATAATGCTACTTTAAGGAACATAGAAATTGAAAATTTAGAGATAGCTTTGGAAGGACAAATAGAAAATATTCTTGTTTTTCTCGGATTGGAAAAGGATGGCAATCCTGGTTTTAACAACATAAAAATAGACATATATGTTAAAAGTAATGCAGAGAAAGAAATAATCGAAGAAATAGTAAAAGAATCAATAAATGCTTCACCTGTAGCTGCTACATTGACTAGAAATGTAAACTTAATTCATAAAGTAAAAATTTTTTAATGGAAGGACCTTCTGTTAAAGCATTATCTATTAAACTATCTTCTTTTATCAATGAGATAATAAATGACGCTAAAGGAAATGCAAAAATAAATTATGATGAAATTAAGAATAAAAAAATAGATAATATATTTAGTATAGGAAAAAATTTATTTTTTAAAATAAATGACAAATATTTAAGAATTCATTTTCTTATGTATGGAAGTATAAGAATAAATTCATTTAAAAAAATGAAAGAAAGATTATCTTTAATAACAAATAAAGGATTTATAAATTTTTATAATTGTTCAGTTAAAATTATTGATGAAAAAGAATTTAAGGAAAATTTTGATGAAGAACTAGATATAGTATCAGAAAAATGGAATTTTGAGAAAATTTTAAATTTAATTCAAAAGTATAAAAATCAATATATATGTGATGTATTACTTTACCAAGAAGTTTTTGCAGGGGTAGGAAACATAATTAAAAATGAAGCATTGTTCTTAGCTAAAGTTCATCCTCTAAGCATTATAGAAAAAATACCTGAAAATGTTTTAAGAAATATAATTCTTCAAACTAGGAATTTTTCTTTAAAATTTCTCGAAACAAGATTAAATAATGAGTCTCTTAAAAAATATTTAAATGTTTATAGAATTAAAAATTGTAAATATTGTAATAATAATATTAAAATAAAAAAATTAGGATCATTAAATAGGATTTCCTTTTATTGTGAAAAATGTCAGATTTTATATTCATAATTAAGTATTTATATTTTGTAGTTTGAAAATTATTTGATGTATTTCTTAGAATGGGAGGAGAAAGAAAATCAGTATTGGATGAAAAAATGTGAAGAATGCTGGAGTTCTTATATTAAAGGAATTCAGCATAAGAATTCTTTAAAATGTTGGAAGCTAGGAATTCCTTTTTCTTCCATTAAGAATTTAGATGAAGCTATAAAGATAATTGATAAGATAATTGAGGAATTTAAAAATGTAACATATAAATATTCAAAAAATTTTGGAATACTTAAAATAATATCTAAAGGAATAATAATAATTTACTTTGAAAGTAAACATGATATGTTGAAATTTATAATAAAGTTTAAAAGAGAAGCTAGGGATATATTAAAGGATACAAGTTTTTTAGACAATTTATTTTATAAGTTTATTGTAAATACCAATAAAATTGATAATCATTTTTATTATAGACGTGGGTGTCCTGAATATGATTTTAAATTTGGAAATTGGAGAAAATGGGAAGGTTAATATTTTTGAAACATTAATTACCTTTTAATGGAATTATTTCCTGTAACTGTTGTTGGTTCATGGCCAAGACCAAAATGGCTTCTTGAAGCGTTAAAGAAAAAAAGAGAAGGAAAAATTTCTTATGAAGAATTTGAAAATATAGCAAATGATGCAGTTTTAATAGCTATTAAATATCAAGAGGATGCAGGAATAGATATAATAAGTGATGGTGAACAAAGAAGAGATAATTTTTATTCCTTTGTTGCTGATAAAATAGAAGGAATAGAATTAAAAACTGTTGCAGAATTTATAGATTTTGTTGAAGATAAAGCTTCTTTTGAGGAAATGTTAAGAAGATTAGATGTTCCTGCTTTTGCTATAAGAAGTCCTATTGTTACAAATTATATAAAAAAGAAAACCTATTTAGCTTTAAATGAAGCTCAATTTTTAAAAAAGCATACAAATAAAAAAATAAAAGTAGCTTTACCTGGACCGTATTTATTAACAAGGTCTTCATGGATTAAAGGAATTTCTGATAAATATTACAAAGAAAAAGAAGATCTAGCTGAAGAATTTGCTAAAATATTAAGAGAAGAAATAATAGCTTTAAGGGATGCAGGGGTAGATTTTATTCAATTAGATGAACCTGTTTTAATGGAAGTATTATATGGACCAGAATTATCAGCACAAACTTTTATGTGTGCAGCTTTAACAGCTAAGGAAAATCCAAGAGATGAATTAAATTTTGCGGTAGAAATTTTGAATAAAACGGTTCAAGGAATATCTGGAGTAAAAATAGGTGTTCATGTTTGCAGGGGAAATTGGAGTAAACAAGAAGAAGCCTTATTAAAAGGAGATTACTATCCTTTGCTTCCCTTCCTTTTGGAAATGAAAGTTGATCAATATGTTTTAGAGTTTGCAACGAAAAGGGCAGGAGATATAGATGTTTTCAAAGACTATCCTACAAATAAAGAATTAGGATTAGGCGTTGTTAATCCTAAAACTGATGAATTGGAAAAAGTAGAAGAAATTGTTTCTCAAGTTGAAAAAGCTTTGAAATATTTTGATGTAAATAGAATATATTTGAATCCTGATTGTGGCTTTGGTACCTTTGCAGAGGTACCTATAACTACTCCTCAGATAGCCTTTGAAAAATTAAAGATTATGAGAAAGGCAGCAGAAATTTTGAGGAAAAAATACGGTGAGAAGTTTACATAAGATAATTATAATTTTAATTCTTGTAATAATAATATCTTCAGTTTTATTTTATTTTAGTAACTATAGCGTAAACGTTCAAGGTTATGATATTATTAATGTAGTTACAAATTTAGATACTCCTTGGTCTTTAGCATTTTCTAAAAACGGAATTCTATTTTTTACTGAAAGACCTGGTTATGTTAAAGCTTTTTATAACAATACATTAATTAACTTAAAAGTTGAAAATTTAAATGTAAAAGAAATAGGTGAAGGCGGATTATTGGGAATAGCTTTGGATCCTAATTTTCCTAATTCGCCATATATTTATTTGTATTATACTTATGAGGAAGAGAAACTTTGGAATAGAGTTGTAAGATATAAGTTTGAAAATTGGTCTTTAGTAAATCAGAAAATTTTAATAGATAAAATACCTGCTGCTACGTTACATAATGGTGGAAGAATAAAATTTGGTCCAGATGGAAAATTATATATAACAACTGGAGATGCTACACAAAGGGATTTAGCTCAAGATATAAATAGTCTGGCTGGAAAAATTTTAAGAATAAATCCTGATGGAAGCATTCCTGAAGATAATCCTTTTCCAAATTCACCTATTTATAGCTATGGCCATAGAAATCCCCAAGGAATTGATTGGTTTGATAATTTGATGTTTTCAAGTGAACATGGTCCTAGCGGAGAGCTTGGTTACGCGCATGATGAAATTAATTTTATAATTAAAGGAGCAAATTATGGATGGCCAATCGTTGTAGGAATTTCCAATGATAAAAGATTTAAAAACCCAATTTTAGATACTGGAGAAGAAACATGGGCACCTTCAGGAATTAGTTTTTATAAAGGAAATATATATCCTGAACTTAAAAATAAACTTTTGGTAGCTACTTTAAGAGGAAAACATTTAAGAATAATAGAAATTGACTTTAAAGAAATAAAGGTTCTTAATCATTATGCAATTTTAAGCAATATGTTAGGTAGAATAAGGGATGTTGTAGAAGGTCCTGATGGTTATATTTATATAGCAACAAGCAATAAAGATGGAAGAGGAATACCAGCTTTAGATGATGATAGGATTGTAAAGCTTATTCCTAAAAATACTAAAGCCTATTTGAATATTAACTTAATTTTTTATGCAATTTTTGTTAGAGAAAAAATTAAATTAGTTAAAAATTAAATTAATTGTAATACAGTAGCAAGTCTCTCTTTTATTTCTTTAATTTTATTCTTAAGTTCCTCATTTTCTTGAGATAATTTGTTTATTTGATTTTTCAATTCTTCAATTTGAGGTTCAGAAATTTTTCTACATTCTTCTTCCGTATAATATCTGTTTATTTTTATGTTATCAAACTTTATCTTTTTTTCGACATCATCATATTCTGCTTCTACAGTTATTCTTATTACATCAAGTTTTCCTATTTTATACTGATTTACTAAAACATCATATAATTGTTTATTTAATTCTGCAATATCTCTAACAACAATATCTTTAGGGGCTAACTTGCTAAATGTAACCAAGGCTACTCTTCTTAATTTATCAGCATATCTCGCTGCAATAATTAAACCTGTACTTAATTCAAATCTATTTTTTCCTATTGCAGATACCCTTACGGTAGTTTGCTCATACTCTTCAGCTCTTTCAAGATCTCTTTTTATTTCTTCTTCCATCAATAAATAATAAAAATTCGAAATAAAAAAAGTTAATTTAAAGAAATTACTCTAAGTATTTTGGTGGTTTAGGATTCTTCTCCCAGAACTTTGTATCGTGACTAATTATTACTTTAGCATTTGGCCTTCTGGCCCAAAGCTTAATTTTTTTAGTATTTGATATATATTCTTCTCTATTTTCTAATAGCCACCCTTTGTTTTCCAACTCATATTCTTCAAATAAATGGAAAAAGTCCCCTGCAAAGATATAAGTATTCCCTGCATCAGTAACCACCTTCAATATTACATGTCCTGGTGTATGTCCCCCTGAAAAATGAATCTCAACTCCTGGAAGCAACTCTAAAAATTCTCCTTCAATTACATGCCAGTTTGCTCCTTTTAAAGCCATGAGGTCTAGCTCTAAATATCCGCCTCCTTTATTCATCCATATTCTATATAAAGCTGCCTGCAGTTCCTTTTTATGTATAATTAAAGGAGTATTGTGGTCTTTAAATACGTAAGCCTGTCCTGCATGGTCTAAGTGCAGGTGAGAAAGAACAATGAAATGGACATCGCTTGTTTTCAATCCTATTTTTCCAAGTTGTTTTTCTACAGTATTCTCATCCTTATTAAAATTTGTTACAGGAAAGACATCAAAAATAGGTTTAGGCCATTTTTCAGCAGCTTCAGGATGCACACCTGTATCAAAAAGTATATTTCCGTCTTTGTGTTCTATTAAAGCACCTGTAACAGGTATATCAACCCATTCTGTTACTTTAGCTGCTCCTCTTTCCATTATTGTTGCAGGATCCGGTATAAACCAGCCTTTTTCTCCTGCCAACCAGCCGTAATCTAAGAGAAAAATCCTTTTTACTCCCGTTTTCATTAAGCATTTAATTTTTTTAAGATTTAAATTTTTAAGGTAAAATCCTCTTTTGTTTAAACATTTGCAGAATTTATGTTAGATTTGATTTGTCAAATAACTAATAGGTTCAGCCTTTAAAGATTTCATAATCTAACTTTGAAGAAAGTTTTATGGTTTGTTCGAGGTTTCTACCTTTATCTTAAGCAAACAATATATAAAAAGAGGTATTTTTAATATATAAAACTTTCGCTAAAATTTTCTATTTTTTAATTTGTATGTTTACGTAAAAATATGCAAGAAAAAGAAAAAGATTTATATATTAAATTAAGCATATATTATACAAGGAAGCCATGGTAACAGCCTATTGTGTAAAGTGTAAGAAAAGCGTAGAAGTAAAGAACCCACAAGAAGTAACCTTAAAGAACAATAGGAAGGCAGTTAAAGGAACCTGTCCAAGCTGCGGAGGAACAGTATTCAGAATAGGAGCTTTAAAGAAGTAATATAATTAAATAAAATAAATTTTTTTATTTTTGTGTTTGTTTGAATTCCGCTACTCTCTTTTTTGTAGCTTCATCTACTTTTCCTTGATCTTCTCTTCTAAACCATTCTATTTTTAAGCTATCGTAATTCCATACTATTTTGCCATTCACTATTTCATAATCTATAACTATTCTTACCATATCTCCTTTATCGCATTTCAATTCTTCAACAAGTATTTTGTATAATAGTTTATTTAATTGAGCGGATGCATAAGCTACGTCTTCCGTCTTTATTATTCCTTGATTTACATTTTCCTTGGTTAATGCAAACAATGTTCTTCTTACTTTATCATCATATGCTCCTACTATTACTCCTCCGGTATTTAAAGTTGGCATAAATATAAAAATATTTCAAATCAAAAGATAAATACTTATCGTTAGATTATTTTAAGTCTTTTTCCGCATTTTTCGAATGCATTAAGAGCAAAATCTAAATCTTCTTTGGTATGATTTGCGTTAACAATTGTTCTAATTCTTGCAGTTTTTCTTGGAACCATAGGATAAAATATTGGAACAACAAATACTCCTTCTTCAAAAAGCATATCAGCCAATTCTTTAGTAGGCTTATTTTCTCCTATTATTATTGGTGTTATAGGAGTTTGACTTATACCTGTATTAAAACCTAAACTCTGCAATTCTTTTTTAAAATATCTAGTATTTTCCCAAAGTTTTTCAACAAGCCATGGATTTTCTTGAACAATTTTTAGTGCTTCTAAACAAGCTGCTGCTACGCCTGGTGGATGGGAACCAGAAAGTAAATAAGGTCTTGCTTTGTTTTTTAAATATTTGCATAAAATTTCTGCTCCTGCAACATATCCTCCAACTACTCCAAATGCCTTTGAAAAAGTTCCCATTTCTATATCAACTTTTCCTTCAAGATTGAAATGGCTAGCAACACCTCTTCCTCCTTCACCTAATACACCTTCACCATGAGCATCATCTACATATAATATAGCATTATATTCTTCAGCTAATTTAACAAGTTCAGGCAAAGGAGCTATTGTTCCATCCATGCTAAAGACTCCATCAGTAACTATTAATATTTTCTTGAATTTTTTACTCTCTGCTTCCAATACTCTTTCTAATGTTGCTACATCTCTATGTGGATAAATCCTTTTTTCAGCTCTACTTAATCTTATACCGTCTATTATACTTCCGTGATTTAATTCATCGCTTATGATCAAATCATCTTTATCTACGAGTTGCGGGATGCTACCAAAGTTAGCAGCAAAACCTGATTGAAAAACTACGCTTGCTTCTCTTCTTTTAAATTTAGCTAGCTCTTTTTCTAGTTCTTCATGAATCTTCATAGTTCCTGCAATGACTCTTACTGCACCTGTTCCTGCACCATATTTTTCTGTAGCTTCTATCATAGCTTTCTTTAGTCTAGGATGATTTGCAAGTCCCAAATAATTATTTGAACATATCATTAAAACTTTTTTTCCATCTACAATTGTCCATGGTTCGCAGGGAGCTTCTAAAATCCTTGTATGCCATATTAAATAATTATTTTTCATATCGTCTAATATTTCCTTCATAAATTGAAACTTTGCAGGTATAGACAACGTTGTCATAAAATGAATTACTTTTTTTACTATTTAACATTTTTTAATCATAAAAAGATTTAAAGATATGAAAGCTATTGCAAAAACCAAAGCAGAGAAAGGATTAAATCTAATAAATACAGAAGAACCGAAAATTTCAAATGAAGATGAAGTATTAATTGAGGTTATTTCTGCTTCAATTTGCGGTACAGATATTCATATTTATGATTGGGATGAATGGGTTAGTAAAAGGATTAAAATACCTAGAATTATAGGGCATGAGGTTGTGGGAAAGGTAATTAAAGTTGGTAAAAATGTAAAAAATATAGTTGAAGGAGACATAGTTGCTACAGAGTCACATATTCCTTGCTTAAAATGTTATTATTGTAGAACAGGAAGAATGCATATTTGTAGCAATCTTTTAATATTAGGTGTAGATGTTGATGGCGGATTTGCTGAATATTTTAAAAGCAAAGAAATTTCTTTATGGAAAATAAATTTTAACGTAAATTATGAATATTATTCTACTTTGGAACCTTTGGGAAATGCTGTTCATTGTTTATCTGAAATAGATGTTGAATTAAAAAATATTCTCATAATTGGCTGTGGACCAATAGGATTAGCAACTATTTATTTCGCTAAAAAATTGGGTGCATTAAATGTTATAGGTGTTGATATTTCAGATTATAGATTAAATTTAGCAAAAAAAATGAACGCTGATCATGTAATTAATGCAAGATATGAAGATGTTGAGAAAAAAGTTCTTGAAATAACAAATAATGAAGGAGTAGATGTATTTTTAGAAATGAGTGGAGCAGAAAGTTCATTTGAAAAGGGATTAAAGCTTTTAAAAAATGATTCTTCAGCAATATTCTTTGGAATCCCTTCTAAACCTATTCATATTGATGTTACAAACATAATATTTAAGGAAATTAGCATAAAAGGAATTTTTGGTAGAAAGATGTTTGATACTTGGTATAAATTAGAAACTCTTATAAAAAAATATGGTTTTCCTTTTGAGGATTTTATTACACATAAATTTAAACTAGAAGAATTTGAAAAAGCCTTTAATATTTTAAAAGAAGGTAAATGCGGAAAGGTTTTAATTAAAGTACTCTAGTACAAACAGTAGGTATTGAAGTTTTGCTGGTTACAAAGTTAACGTTAAAGGTAATTCCATAAATGTCAGCTAATCCTCTACCTTGTGCAAAAGCCTTAGCATTTGTTAAACAAGCTTGACCACTTCTTATATCAACTTTTATATATTGAGCTAAAGGCCCAATATTGGTTATATCAACAGGAATGTTTCTTGCTGTAAAAGATTTTTGTGGTTCTAAAGTAATTTTTTGAGCATAACTTCCTTTTCCTAAATAACCACCGCTTCCTGCTTCATAAACATTAAAGGAAATATTACTTATCGATACCGTAAAATTAAATGGATTTGTAACTATAATATCTACTGTTACTTTAATATAATCTATTCTAACTGTTGGAGGAAATCCTCCACCAATGCTCCATTTTATATCTACAATGTTTATATTTACTACTTCTATTATTAATTTAGGACCAAAGAACACTACGGTAATCTCTTTAAATGGTAATTTTCCTTTAATATCGTAAATTTCCACATCCATTAGAATATCTGAGAACTTTAATGTAACTTTCCCTGTAGATAATAGATTTTCACCAAAATAAGCAAAACCTGCTCTAGAAATCTGTGCACTTGCTTCTATAAATAAGCTTGCATTTTTTCCAGTTATCGTTATTTGATTATTAAGCTTACCTTGACCTACTGAAATCCATTCTCCTCCACTTGGTATTTTTACAGAAAAAGTAGCACCTTTAACATTGATGATTCCGCTAAAACCTTTTTGAATGGTAACATTCAACATTCCAGTACCATCAATTATTGGTCCTTGTGCTGAAGGATTAATATTAAAGGATCTAATTGAAGCGTTAAAATCTATTAATACCTCTGCTTCCACTCTTATAAATAATGTTTGTGCTACGAATATTTCTACCTCCTTTCCTCCAATTATTCCTTTAGCAGTAACATTTGTACCATATATTCTTATTGTTTCGCCTTTTATTATAGGTCCCAATGGAGTTAACGGATCTTCTCCTAATAAAGAAATATCAAAAGTTCCAACGATCAGTTTTCCTTTAATATTTTCTTCAATGTTAATTAATTTAGCAAAAGCAAATCTTTTTAAAGTAACTCCATCATGTAAATAAGCTGTAAGAGTATTAATGTAAACTGTTAAATTGTAATTTGGTGAAAAAACTGACACCTTTGTATAAGCCTTTTTACCAGGCGAGAATGAAAAATCTACAATGTTCACAGTAACTCTTGGATAAAGCTCAGCTACAATATTAAAGGATTTTGTAGTTAAGTTTAATGGTAAATTGTACAATTTTATGTATATTATTGCATTTCTTATTTGTAAACTTACAAAATCTTTTTGAAGTGCTTCTTCAGCGATCCATTTAAGTCCTTCAGTTGTTATAGATACTCTTATTGTTGCCTCAAATGTCTTGTTTCCAGGCTCTGATATGCATACCAAAGGAATTCTTCCTTCTTTATGTTTTTCTACAGTCGTTACATTTTTAGCTATTAATATTTGGCCATCGCCTGAATAAACATCATATGTAACTTGTATTACGCATATATCAGTTATTACTTTAGTTGTAACGCTTAAAGTTGCATTAATATTTACTTCAAATACTCCTAGAGATGGGGATGTTACAAGGCCTGCATAGATTTTTAGATCAATTAAAGCTAATGGTGTTACATCTATAGCTTGGTTTACTTTTAAATTTATAGAAATCTTAGTATTTTTAACTTCAATTGTACCGTTCATTTCTAATATTATAAACTTCACTTTACCTTGTGTTAAGAAAATTGATGCGATCTTATTAGTTATAGGATCATTTATGTTTAGTTTTATATTTATTCTTGTTAAAGTATAATCTGTAAATACGAAATCGCCTGCGCTAACTGAAAATGTAATATTTGCATCAGGAGAATATATCTTAAATTTAGGCTCAATTATTTTTAGCTGTAAACCCTTTATATTGGATGCTTTTGAAATTAAGTTTAAAGTTATATTTAAAGACTTTAAATCAAGAGTAGGAAGTATTGAATAAATTTCTGCTTCAAAGTTTATTCCAAGATTTTCATAACTTACAGGTATTGCAATAGATGTTGTTGCAGTAATGTCAAAATTCTTATTTAATAATCTTATATTTCCCTTGACATTTTTAATATCAATTGATACTGTTTTATTGCTAAAGAATGAATAAATTAAGCTGGGTAGCCCTTCATCAGTTATGGAAAATCTAACTTCGATATTATTTATAGTTCGATTTTTAACTTCTATGTTTTTAATATAACCGACTCCTACATTTTCTCTACCTACGTAAGTTGTAAATTCTAAGTTGTTAATATAAAAGTTTACATCGAATATATCAAAGATTGAAAAACTTGAATTGACATTTAAAATTAAAGTATTCGGATTTTCGAAATATGCATTATTTACGTTAGCTTTTAAATTAAAATCGAAATTTATCTGTTTTGTAGCATTAATGTTAACTTTAACATTGTAATTCAAAAAGGTAATCTCAGCATAACCTGAATATGTTACATTTGCAGATTTTTGTGCAATTATATCAGATATAAGAGAAGAAACTGCTTCGTTTACTGATGCATCAAGATTTATGAATGTAACGCTTTCAGCAGGTAAAAATATTTGATCATTTATTGATGCTTGACCTATATTGATTTCTTTGTAATACAGATCACCATAAATTTTATTTATTACAAGATCGATTTCTGTAGGATTCTTTAAATAAACCCTAACTTTTGCTTTTTCTCCTTCAGAAGCTGTTATTCTTACAATTTCTACTAAAGTTTCAACTTTAATTAGTTCAAATTTGGCTTTTTCTTTTCTTATTTCAATATTTAAGCTAAACATACTTAATATAGGAACAGGTACTTTTACGTTACCAGAATAGTAAAATATTGCATATCCTTTGCTTAATAGCTCGGATGTAAATTCTTCTAAAGCTTTTCCTGGATTTAATAAAACTTTTGTTTGAATTGTTACATTCTTATGCGAGGGTAAGAAAATATCGCCTATTTTAGCTATACCTATTATATCCAGATCATTAAAAATTTTTATTTCTCCTTCCAATATATTAACATCAATAGAAGCGGTATTTTCTAGATTTACCAAAACTTTTAAATAATAATTTTCTCCTTCTTTCTCGTAACCTTGTAGTTTTATAGAATTAATCTTAGGTGAAGAATATAACATTGTTGGAATAAAGTAAACCATTAACATTGAAGTTAAAATTATAATTAATGGAACTATTGTCAAAATAAGTTTCTTTCTTTTCATTAAATAATTAATTAAACTTAAGTTTAAAAAATTATCGGTAATTATAATTTAAGGATAAACTACTTTTATTATATCAGTTTTGTATTCTAAAAATAATTTTAATGAAAATATTAATATACTTGCTCTTAATTCAGCATATACCAACATATCTAAAGTCTCAGTCTGTCCATTGTAGTGTCTAGTTACAATGTTAACCCAATAAGTAGGAATTGTTACTGATATATTTGTTAGTATTTTAGAAGATTTTCCTTCAATTGTTATATCCGAGATTTCTCCATATCCAAATTGTTTATCATCATATTTATCATAAACTTTGAATTCCGCAATATCAATATATATAGGAAAACTGTAGGGATTAGTAATATTTATATCCACATAAGCATAAGCATACGATGAACTTAATTGCGTAACCCTAAATTTTATTAAGTTTAAAATTATAGGTAATCCTTTATATTTAACTTCTAATTCTCTTGGAATAATTCCTTCATAATAATATTCACCTATCTTAACTACAATGGTTATGTTTCTTGCATAAAATGTTGCAATATTACCTTTAGCTAAAGTTTCAGCAATTTTATTTAACCTTGTACCATTTCTTAATTCAACTTTTGCTAAACCTTCATATTCTGTTTGTGATATCTTTTTAAAGTTATTAGCTATTCCCTTTCCTATTTCCAAACCTATTTCATCATAAATTATGAAAGTGGAATTATAAGGTTCAACATCTTCTTTTATTTCTCCTTTTAATAATTTAATAGCTATCAAAATATCAGCAACGTTTCCAGGTTCCTTGATCAAGATATCTTTAACTGTAACGTTAATATTGAAAATTTCAATCTTTGGTATCAATCTTAAAAATAAAGTTTTTTCAGTCTTTATCTCATATAAATTACCTGCAATTACCAATTTAGTTGTTAAGTTTGAGATATAAACAGTTGAATTGTAACCAAAGAATATGTTTGATATACTTTTATAATTTTTACCTAAAAAATTTATTTCTCCTTCACCTCTTAAAATGCCTCCTTCAAGTTTTAAATTTTTAAAGTTTAAAGAGCCTAAATTATTAAAATCTAAATCTCTTACTATTCCATTCAGTTCAATAATTTCAACAGGAACTTCTACTCCATGTAGAGTTAATGTATAAGAAATATTGACTTTGTTTCCAGGCTGAACTACTTTAAGTTTTTCTATTGAAACGTTTATTGTAGGTAAAAATATAACATTTAATGTAACATTTTGAATTCTTAATTTAACATCAAATTCTCCAATGGAAATTAATATTTCAGCATTAAGTATTATTAATTCAGTTTGACCTTTTTCGAAGAAATCTTTTATTATTTTTGATAATAACTCATTGGAAATTTTAACTATTGCTGTGGTATTAAGATTAATAGTTTCATTACCTTTTAAAACTTTATTTAATTCTTGCTTGTAATTTTCAAGTAATTTCTCTCCTTCAATTGTTAATATTGTAAGAATAGTATCCTTAACAAATAAATTATCAATTACAAGTTTAGAACTCATCTGTAATTCTAAATCTAATTTAAATTTATCATCTAATTGCGAGATCTTTTCCATTTTTGTTATTAAGTTTATAATATCCAAAGGAGAAATTCTAAGATTAATTTTAACATTGGAAGTGTAACTGAATTCTTTATTATATGATTGCATAGTTATCCACATTCTTTCTATCGTAGTTGTTATATAACCTTCTTGGGAAAATCTTTCAATTAGCGATTTTACAGCGGGATCCAACGTATTTAATCTTACTTTTGATATAAAATATGTCTGATTTGTTAGATCTATGGGTATAATAATTGATTGGTTAAATTTTATTTTATTTTCAAAATTTATTTCTGCAATTAATTTTTTAATTATTACAGGAAGTCCTGTTATATTTACAGTAGTAAATATAAATCTAAAACCAATTTCTAAATTTTTATTATTACTGTCATATGATAAAGAATAAGGTATAATGTTTATATTAAAACCAGTTTTATACCAATCTAAATTAATATTAAACCTTTTTATATTTAAATTAACTTCAGTATTAAAAAATCTTATCCTTAAATTATTTATATTATCTAGAAGTAGAGATAATGAAGTATTATTTAACAAATTCTTTACTATTTCATAAAAATTATCTCTTGAAGGAAGAAATAAGAATCTGTTATAAACTTCATTATTTACTAATACAGGTTCTATTATTCTGAAATCACCTACATTTATATCTTTTATAAATACATTTCCTTCTCCAGCATTAAGTGGTAATCCTTCTATTTTAATATTACCAGCTTTGAACCCTTCTAAATCACCAATAATTTCGAATCTATCAGGATATTTAAAGAATTTTGCTTCAATTAATTTAAATTTTAATTCACTTGGTATTTTAATTTCTTCTTCCAAGATCAATCTTACTGGAATCGAAAAGTTTCCAAATCTTATTTCAAAATTCATATCTACTCGAGCTTTGAAATCTCTTGATAAAGCTTGTTGAAGTTTTTCTTCAATGTTTTCCAAAGATTTTACGTTAAAATTCATTGTTCCTCTTTTACCTATAGTAAAAATAAATTCGTTATTAGAACTGATTAAAAAAGATCTTATATTGTTAATGTATATAGAACCATTTACATTTCTTATTGCAAAGTCGCTATTCAATGTATTGTTAATTCTTACTATTAAATTATCTCTGAATACCGAAATTGATTCTATTAAAGATAAAAAAGGATTATAGTATATTTTAGCCGAACCACTAACACCTATCCATGTTCCGAAGAACAGGTTTTTTACATATATTGAACCTGAATATTTAATATCAACTTTCCCGTTTGATAAAATTTCTTGTAAAACTTTACTGAATGTTTCTTTCTCTTTCTCTGTAACTGTTAAAAATATACTTAATTCAGAACTTGAGTATGGAAGAATTTCCAATTTTTGAGCAATTTTTATTTTTCCAAAATCCTTTTCTTCATACTTTATTATAAGATCTGAGTCTTCAATGGTTAAGGTTAGAAATGAAGAATGAGAAATTTTGGCTGTTGCAACAATTACTAGTATATCTTGTCCTCCTGTGATTGATAAAATGTTTATATCAGATATGGTAGGTGTTATAAAAAATGAACTCAGTATGGGAAATAACGTTAAGCTGATTATGATTATTAATATTATGGCAATTATTTTCTTTTTCCCTAATTTCATAAACCGTACTCTAAAGAAACTCTAATAATATCTCTTGAAGATATCATTCCTATTAGTTTTCCTTCCTTGTTTACAACAGGTAAATGTCTTATATTTTTTTCCTTCATTATTTGGATCGCTTTTTCTAAACTTTCATCAAAGTAAATTGTTATTGGATTCTTTGTCATGTAAAGTTCAAGTTTTTCATTTAGGTCTTTTTTCGAAGCTACCAAATTGATTATATCCCTCTCTGTAATTATTCCGAGAACTTTTCCATCATCTATGATTACAACACTACCAACCTTATATTTTGCCATTTTTTCCACAGCATCGATAACTTTTTCATCAGGTTTTGCTGTTACTAAAATATCATGCCTCATAATCTCTTTTACCAAAATTTTCTTCATGTTATTTAAAAATAATTTTTTAAATATAAAAATAAAAATATGAAAAAAGGTTTACTTTATTTTAAAAAATTAATTCCGTGTAATATATTAGAAAGAATTAACAGATTCGTTGTAAAAGTGATTATAAATGATAAGGAAGAATTTGCATATTTAACCAATACTGGAAGATTAAAGGATATTATTTACAAAGGTGCAGAAGGTTTTTGCTTAAGTAAAGAGGGAAAATTAAAGTTTACATTGATTGCAACAAAGGTTAATGAAAAGGAATATACACTTATAGATACCAAATATCAAATGGTTTGCTTTGAGGAAGCTGTTAAAAACAATTATTTAAATTGGTTAACTAATGTTAAATTGATTAAAAGAAATATAAAAGTCAATAATTCTTTAATAGATTATCTGTATAAGAATAAAGAAGAAATATTCATTGAAATAAAATCTGCAGTATTGTTTGATGGGTATTTCTCAATGTATCCAGATTGTCCAAGTATAAGAGGAAGAAGACATGTTGATGAAATTTTAAGATTAAAAAAGGAAGGTAAAAGAGCCATGATCGTTTTTATTGCAGCTCATCCTTATGCAAAAGCTTTTAAGCCTTTTTATGAAGGAGATAAAATATTGGCAGAAAAAATTAAAGAAGCATATTATAACAGTGTAGAAATGCACGCTATAAGAATGCATTTAGAAAATAATGGTTATGTATATTTAACAGATGATGATTTGCCTATTAAGCTGTAGAAAAAACTATTTCCTTATCGCCTGAATGTTCAGAACCTATGACAATTAGTATGTATTTCTCAAAAGGCTTTATTGGTTCATTAGCTACTTTTACCCAATTTTTAACTCTTTCAAAACTAAATAATTTGATTTCACCGTTATAAGATAGATTAACAACTTCATTAGGTTTTAACTCATAACCTTGATTCTTTATAATATGGTTTCTTATTTCACTTAAACTTTTTGGCAACATAATTTTTCCTTCATTATTAATTAAAAATATTAAGAAATTTATTTTTATTTTCTGAATTTTATCAAATTTAAAACTTATTAATTTATATAAAATTATTGTATTAATTATGATAGATTTATTTAATAAATTCTCTATAAAAATTTCTAATTTATTATATGATAATGTAGCATTTAAGATTTTAATCGAGTTTTTAAATTCTTGATTTATAATTTGATAAGTTGAAGAACCTTTAATTGAAAACTTTCTTTTAGCTTTAATTAAATTTATTATTTGATCTATTTTTATATTTGGAAATATCTCATGGATATTCATTGAATAAGCTTTTGAAAAGAATTTAAGCATTAATTTAAAGTCATTTTCGAAAACAGGTATTACATGAGGTATAATATGAATATTTATAGCGTTGATTTCTTTTTCTTTTATTTTTATGGGTTCGAACTTAACATTTATTTCATTTGAATAATTCACCACTGTAATATTATTGCTTAAGTAATCAACCTTAACTTCTTTTATAATTAAATTTATTGAATCTATAATGTTTGCTTTAATTTTATCTATAAACAGCACATATGCAAAATCAATAGCATCAATTAAACTTACTTCGCCTGAAATATTTAAAGGAATCCAACCTTTATCTTGATCATGAATAAGAATATTAGAATAACTTAAATATATTGCTTCAATACCATCCGGAATTAAGGGAGGATCTGTAATAGAAATCATTAACAGTTTCTCATCCGCTTTACTTAGTATGTTTTCCCAAGGTAAAACATTTATTAAACTTATTATTAATACAGCTAAAATTATTCCTGCTATAATATTAACCAATATTTTCCTTTTTTCTTCCACAATTTTTAAAATTTTTTGTATGCTATATATTATAATTCTTTTGACCTTTTGTTCAAAAAAATAGAACAAATAAGACTTAAATAATTATAGTAGTATGGAACTTTCGGGTAAAACGCTTAAAGTTTATTTGTATCTTTTAAAGCATCAAGATGCAGGTGTAAGAGAGATACAAAGAGCTTTAAAATTTAAAACTCCTTCTCTAGTTCAGTATCATTTAAATAAATTAAAAGATATGGGTCTAATTTATGAAGAAAAAGGAAGATATTATGTTTCAAAGGAAGTTAAGCCTGATATTTTAAAGGACTTTGTTAGAATAGGTTTTATATTAGTTCCAAGGTTATTCTTGTTTGGGATATTTTATTTTATTATTTCTTTGTATTTTATGTTAAAATATTTAAATGATAGCTTAAGTATAATTGATAGTTACCTGCTTGTTTTTTTACCTTTATTAATTTCTTTATTAATAATTCTCGAGGGATATTTTGCATACAAAAGATTAAAAGTTTAATATATTTTGAATAAAGAGTTAATTTTTATGAGCAGAAAAAATTAAAGAAGCGTATTATAACAGTGTAGAAATGCACGCTATAAGGATGCATTTGGAAAACAATGGTTATGTATATTTAACCTATGATGATTTGCCTATTAAATTATAGTAAAAATTATTTTTATTATTTATGCGGATATGAAAATGAGATGTATATAATGAACTTAAACGAGAGAAATTCTCTGAACATTATTAAATGAGATATGAATCTCTGAATCAATGAGCGAAACCTTTGTCTTTTATACCAAAAAGAAAGTCAAATTCTTTTGTAAATATATTAAGAAATATATTTTATTTTATAAAAGTATAATAAAATAAATATTTATTTATATTTTTAAAATATTTAAAATGGTTTAATATTAATTGATTATGATATCCCTTTCGATCTTTGTTAATTTCTTTAATAATGATATTTAAGGATACCTTTAAATAATTTTTAAATAATAAAGAATAGTATTAATTAGTATGAGTAAGTTAATAAAGTTAGCAGTGTTAAAAGGAGATGGTATAGGACCTGAAGTTGTTGATGCGGCATTAAAAGTTTTAGATGCGGTTCAAGATTCTGTAAAAGGATTACAAATAAAATATGAATTTGCAGATGCAGGCTATTATTGTATTGAGAAATATGGTACAAATTTGCCTAAAGAGACAATTGAAGTTTTAAAAAATACTGATTGTGTATTAAAAGGTCCTATGACTACTCCTGAAAAAGAAGGAATGCCACCAAGTGTAGCTGTTCAAATTAGAAAAATTTTTGATCTTTATGCAAACGTAAGGCCAGCTAAAGTTTATCCTAGAACTAATCCTTTGCATCCAAATGTTGATTTAGTAATAGTAAGAGAGAACACTGAGGGATTATATACAGGTCTTGAATTTAAATTAGGAGATGTTGCTATAGCATTAAGAACAATTTCAAAGAAGGGAAGTGAAAGAGTAGGCCGCTTTGCTTTAAATTTGGCTAGAAAGCGTAAAAAGCATTTAACAATTGTTCATAAAGCTAACATTTTAAGGGTTACCGATGGATTATTTAGAGATACAATATTAGAAATTGCTTCAAAGGAATTTTCTGATGTTAAAGTAGATGAAGCACATATTGATATTATGACGGTTAACTTAATCAAAAGGCCTCATGAATATGATGTTATTGTTTGTGAAAATATGTTTGGTGATATTTTATCAGATGAAGCTGCTCATGTAGCTGGTGGAATAGGATTAGCTGCAGGAGCAAATATAGGTGAAAATTATGCTATGTTTGAACCTGTTCATGGTTCAGCTCCTAAATATACAGGTAAAAATGTTGTAAATCCAATAGCTACTATTTTAGCTACAAAAATGATGTTTGAATGGTTAAATTTACCAAAGCCTGCTGAATTAATAGAAAAAGCAGTAATTAAGGTTCTTGAAGAAGGAAAAACTTTAACTTATGATTTAGGAGGAAGTTCGAAAACCTTTGAAGTAGCTGAAAATATAGCTAATAAGATTAAAGAGTTGGCTTAATATTTTTCAATTAAAAATATATTTTTATAACAACAAATTACTATTATGAAAGGTGATCGCTTCTGTTACAAATAGTAAATTAAAAGTATACAATACTTTAACTAAGACTTTAGAAGAATTTGAACCTTTGGAAGATAAGAAAGTAAGAATTTATGCATGCGGTTTGACTGTAAATGATTACATGCACATAGGGCATGCAAGAACATATTTGGTTTGGGATGTAGTTGTAAGGTATTTAAGATTTTTAGGATATGATGTTTTTTACGTATCAAATATCACGGATATAACAATAGATGAAAAAATACTTAAAAGATTGGAAGAAGAAAAGATAAGCTTTCAACAATTAATAGAAAAATATACTAAGGCTTATTTTGAAGATAGGGAAGCTTTAGGAATACTTAGAGCAGATGTTCATCCTTTAGCTACTCAGCATATTCAAGAAATGATAGAACTAATCCAAAAGCTTTTAGATAAAGGATATGCATATGTAGCTGAAGACGGTGTTTACTTTAGCATTAAAAAATTCCCTGATTATGGCAAACTTTCGGGCATAAAGGCTTCTGAGCTTTTAGCAGGAGCAAGTGGAAGAATAACAAAGGATGAATACGAAAAAGAAAATGTAGGTGATTTTGCTTTATGGAAGAAAACTAAAGAAAACGAGCCTTATTGGTATTCTCCTTGGGGTAAAGGAAGGCCAGGCTGGCATATTGAATGTTCAGCTATGTCTATGAAATATTTAGGAGAAAGCTTCGATATACATGCAGGAGGAGAAGATAACATATTTCCACATCATGAAAATGAAATAGCCCAAAGCGAAGCTGCTACAGGAAAACCATTTGTTAAATATTGGCTGCATACAAGACATGTTTTACTAAAAGGTGAAAAAATGTCAAAATCTTATAAAAGATTAATATATTTAAGGGATGCAATAAAGAAGCATGGTGCTTCAAATTTAAGATTTTTCTTATTATCAACTCATTATAGGAAGCAATTAATGTATGATGATGAATTAGTTGAAGAATCGAAAGTACATGTGGATAGAATAAAGAAAACTGTACAATTACTTGATAAATTTTCAAGGGAGGGAAGAGAAGAGATTACTGATCAAGAAAAGCAACTTATTGAAAATTCAAAAAAAGCAATAGAAAAATTTATAGAAAGCATGAACGATGATTTCAATACTCCTTTAGCTATTAAGGTTATAATAGATTTTTCAAAACAAGTTTTAAGTCATATTGAACAGGAAGGTATTCTAAGCAAAGAAGCATCAAAGAGTTTGCTTGAATTTTTTGATTTCTCTTGTAAAATAATCTTTGGAGATCTGTATGAAAAAGAAATAAAGGTTAGATTAAACGATGTTCTTGTAAATTGGATAGAGAAATTAATTAAAGAAAGGAATGAGTTAAGAAAACAAGGAAAATTTGAAGAAAGTGATAAAATAAGAGAAGAAATTAGAAGAATAGGAATAGAAGTAGAAGATTCTAAGAATTATACATTCTGGTATGTGAAAAACTTAAATATTGTTAAGTAAAGGTTTTTTATGAAAACAATAGATGAAATAGAAAAAATTATTCAAGTTACAAAGGATGTTTTAGAAAGAAAAATAGATCCTTTTGATGTTGATGTAAAATCTCTTATTGAAAAAATTAAGGAAATTTTTCCAAAGTTAAGTAGTTTAGAAGAATATTTAAAGGATTCAGAAGCAATTTACAATCTTTCTCAAGTTATAGATATGCAAAGCAATGAAATTTATTACAAATCTTCTTTTCTTTATTTTAACCCTTCACTATTGGTTAAAAAAGTTCAAGATTTATCATTTTTAGAATTGGGAAACATTTTATCCTTTTGTTTTTATCCTATTCTTTCTACTAATTTTATTAATATTCAAAGTTTAATTCATGCATATGAGTATTGGAACAATATAAGTTATAAAAAAATTAGTTTTATTAGTAAAGAATATAAAATTGAAGAAATTCAATTAGAAAAAGTTAGTAAAAAAATTGAAGATAAAATTAAATCTTTAGAAAAATATTTGAATGAAACATCACCGATAAAATTAAGTGAATTTATTAAAGATGAACCAAAAAATGTTGCAGAAAAACTTTTCTTATTATCTTTTTTAATTATACAAGGAAAATTTTATGTTGGTTTAAATGAAGAAGGAGAAATTATTATACAAAAGAATCCAAGTGAGATTAAAGGTTCCATCGTTTTTAATGTAAAAATATGAAGAAAAAAGATAAAAGAAAGGAGAAAAGAAAGGTTACGATATTTGAAAAAATGAAAAAAGCTTTATTGCTATTATTAATTCAAAACAAATTCATACCTGGTGTTAAAGGTTGGGAGTTAAGAAAATATATAGGAAGCAAATATCCTTACATTTTGAAACTTCTCGATAAAGAACTTGAAGACTATGGATTAAAAGTAAAAATTGTTTTTGATGAAAGTATAAAAGATGCAGAGAATCCTACTTTAAATGACTATGATAAAGCACACATTTACATTACTTCCTCATCTCCTATATATTATTCTCTTAAAGGACAATTTAATATTGAAGAATTGGGATGCTTATCTGCTTGTATAATTTATATTATTTCAAAATCAAATAATGCAAATTTACAAGAATTAATTAATTTCTTATCTTCCAAAATACCTAAAATTAAAGCTAAAGGATATGTGGAGAAGTTTAAAAGAAAAGGTTATCTTAAAATAAAGGATGATATAGTTAGCATAGGTTGGAGAACAAAAGCTGAAATAGACTTAGATGCATTGGTTAAACTTTTAGCTATATACGTTTCTAAATAAATTGATGGAAGAGGAGGAAGAAATCAAACTTACGGGCAAGGCTTTAATGGTTTATTTATATGCATTAAGGAAAAATAAAGTTACTTCTAAAGAAGTAAAAGAAGAGTTGGGTTTTTCAAGTCAAAGCCTTGCAATATATTATTTAGAAAGATTATATCAATTGGATCTTTTAAACAAAGAACCAGGAGGATATTATTCTGTTAAAAAAAGATTAAACATCGGTATTTATTCCTTTTATTTAAATGTTTATGGTTATTTACTTCCAAAATTTTTGCCTTATTCTGTATTTTTTACTTTATTTTTTGTATTATATTTATTGTTTAAATTTCCAGATTATGATATATTTGTTATAGCAATTTTATCAATTGTAAATGGAATTTTTTGGTATGAAACTATAAAATTATATCTTAGATTAAAAAGGATGTTAAAGAAAAAATAATTAAAAAGAAGCTTCTTTAATTTTTCTTATGTAAAGATACACTGCTGATGCTATCAAAGTACTTAAAATTATAATTATCATTAAGTTTATTATTTCTTTGGATGGAATTTCTCTGCCAGAAGTTTTCTCTGTAGCAGGAAGAAAGGATTCTGGTGATGTATAAGTAGGTGAAGTTATCTCGGTATAGGTTGCGGGTGGAGTAGGAACAGGTGTGTATGTTGTTTGCGTTTCAACCAAGCTTATTGTTGTAAAAGTTTCAGTAGTTTTCCCATAAGGCAAAGTTGAAATAGGAGTATAAGTTGAGGGAAAATATAAATACAGTAATGTATATAATTCAGGTGGAAGATAGCTTAGGGAAAATGCTGTATTAACTTTTTTAATAACAATAACTATTTCATCATTTTCTGGTAGAACAAAAGACATTCCTATATATGTTTCTGTATAATCTGATTTTGTTTCTATATTGGCAGCTGATGTTTTGTAAACTATTGGGGTAATGGATGTTTTATAAACTATAACAAAGAATGGATATTTCTTAGTTAATATTCTATTGTCAAAATATTTTCCGTACATATCAATTGGGTTTAAAATTAATACAGAAAAGTCTTTGGCTAATGTACCATTTTCATAAATAACCTTAAGATTATAAACTTTATTTTCATATTCACCAACTTTCTTTAATGGAATTTGTATTTCCAAATCACTATTTAGATTTACATAAGAATAACCTGCCAAACTCTCATCAGTAATTTGTCCTCTCTCAATATTTGTTATTGCTAATATTACATATTCTCCTTCTTTTATTTTCATGGTTATAGAATTTAATTGATTATTTGAAATAACAAAGTTAATTGAACCGCTGAGATCACTTCCAAAAATATCTATTAGCAATTTCTCTAAAGATAATTCTTTATTTATAACTAAGTATATGGTTTCTTTTAATGCTTCTTGAATGTTTATTTTTAAAGAATATTTTTCCTTTTTATCTTCAATTTGTTTTACGACGAAATAATTATAAGCGAAAGCATCATATGTTGGTATTGCTACCTCTATAAAGTAAATGTTTTGTTTTAAGTTTGCTACCTCAATTAAAATTGTTGATTGCGAATATGGTTCAATGTAGTGAGTATCCCGCTGAACCTCTAATTTTTGCTTGAAATCACCAAATAAGCTTGTTAGATAAACATTAATTTCTTCTGATTTAATTTCTATCTTATTTCGAAGCAGATTTTTTATATTAACATTTATTTTTACCGTTTCTCCTTCATAGTAATAAGGTTTATCAGTATTAACTTGAACGAAAATCGAAGAAGTAATATGGCTAGGAGGAGTATAAATTTGAGGTAAAATTATTATCTTTGTTTCTGCTGTTAAATTATAACCCACTAAATATGCTTTTATAGTATAAATGCCTTCTTTTTCTGCTTTCCATTCAAAATTTTGTTCAAATTTTTCATTTGGCTTAATTCCTATTTTAGTAATAGTTTGAAGGAAAACATTATTTTCAGAATATTTGTATTTATATCCGTTATTTCCTATTATTTCAAAATCAAAAATTAAAGAAGAATTAAATTGAAGCTCAACATATTCTTTACCATAATTATATAATGCTATCTTTATTTGTACTGTTTCTCCAATATTATATTCATGTTTATCTAATAAAATTTCCAAACGAAGATCATTGGTTTGAGCATGAATAATATTTAGTAATGCAAATGCTATTAGAATTACTAGGATAACGCTTTCTATTTTTCTCATATGCTATTAGGTATAATATTATCCTTTTATTTCTAAAATTTTTAATAGCATTAAAAATTTTTTAAAAGAAAATTTTTTAATAATAGTGTTTTCTTTTTATTTGTATGGCTCTTTATGATTTACTCTTTTGGCTTTTTATAATTGTCATATCAAGCTATATGTTAGCTGAGGGTGCTGATCGATTAGGTGTAAGAATAGGTAGAAGATTTATAGGTAGAACGGTTCTTGGTGTCGTTACAACTTTTCCTGAATTTGTAATTGTATATTTTGCTGCATTAAAAGGATTTTATGATGTAGGTATAGGAGCTGTATTTGGAAGCAACATATTGATGATAAGTTTAGGATTAGCTGTAGCTGTTTTAATAGCTACAACTCGTTTATCTTTAAGACCAACTAAGGAAATCAATACAAACGTATTTAAACTAGATTTTTACTTTATGCTTTTAACTGCTGTATTTTCTGTGGTTCTTTTCATAGATGGTTACGATATTATTGATGGAATAATTTTTGCATTATTTTATTTTGCATATGTTTACTTAGCATTTAAGGAATCTAAAATTGAGAGAGAAAAAACTTTAAAACAAGAATCAATTTCTAGAACTACTCTCATAATTTCTACATTACTGGTAATTTTTGGAGGTCTAGGAATAATGGTTGGCGGCGGGCCTTTTATTGATAGCGTAAAGAATTTTTCAGCTGAAGCAGGAATACCTGCGGTAATATTAGCTTTATTAATAGCTCCGATAGCTGGAGAAATGCCTGAAAAACTTTCATTGTATATATTAGCTAGAAAAGGAGGTAAAAGTTTAGAAATAACTATAGGCAACATATTTGGTTCTAAAATTTTAAATAACACATTATTAATAACAACTTTCATAGTTGCTGTAATAATCGATACAGGAAAAATAACTTCTATTCCTTCTCATGAAATAACTTTTATATTAGTAGCGTGGACTGCAATATTAACTATTGTAGCAATGGTTACTTTTGCAGATGATAAACTTAGCAGAAAGGATGGATTATTATTATTAGCATTATATATTATTACTTTAGTTTTGCAATACTTTTTAATACCGATAGGTCATTAATTCATTCTCCTGCTATACTTACTTCTTCTATTAAAATATAGGGTAAAGCTATTCCACCATACCATTTTATTTCTTTACTTAATTCAATTATTTTTTGGAAAGCTTCCCTTAAATTTAAACCTATTCCTGCTTGTAATAACGCATGCTTTATTTCTCCATCTTCTATCAAAAATCCTTCGTTTATCATTCCAGAGAATTCTCCAGTTACAACATTTGGATAATCATACGTACTTCTAATATAAACACCTTTTTTAATTTCTGAAATAAAATCTTTATAACTTTTGCTTCCTTCCTTAATTATTAAGTTTCTTGAATCTATTCTTGGCAAAGATCTAAAATTCCAAATACTTCCTTCACCTCTAACAGCATTTCCTGTGCTTGACTTTCCTTCCTTATTGGCAGTATATGTATCATAGAAATAATTCTTCAATGTTCCGTTTTCTATAATAATGTTTCTTGCTGAAGGAAATCCTTCTGCATCAAATTTAAAACTTCCTATACCTCCTTCAAGAAGTCCATCATCTATTACTGTGATTTTCTCATTAGCTATTTTGTTTCCTATTTGATTGCTTAAGTAACTTCTTTTTCTTTGAACTGCATCAGCATTTAATCCTAATCTTAAGCTCATTCCAATTATAAAAAAAGAAGCAAAAGGGTCAAGAATTACTGGAACCTTAGCAGAAGGAATCTTTTTCTTATTTAAACCTTTTATTGCATATTCATAAGCTATTTTTACTACTTCAATAGGTTGAAAATCTTTAATTTTCCTTGATTCATATATTTCATCGCTGCTACTAAATTTACCATTTTCTTCAGCTGATATCGATGAATAAAAGTATAGAAAAGTTCCTTTATCTATTCCTTCAACTCCTAAAGAATTGGCAATTGCTACAATATTTCTTCCTGAACTAAAAGTTAAATTTATAGATTTTATCCTCTTATCTAAAGTAAAATCTTGTTTTAAAACTTCATTTATAAATTTTATTGCGTCTTCTACATTTAAATTAGCAACATTTTCATCAAAAATACCATAAACATGCTGATATTTTCCTTTTTCTGCAAAGCTTTTAAATTCAGGATCGCTTGGAGCTGATCTGGCTTGTTTAAATGCTTTAGTTACACACTTTTCTATTTCATTTGGATTTGTCAAATATGAAAAACCTATTGCATTATTTACTACACATCTTACTCCTAAACCACCATCAACTATTTTCTTGGCAATTTTTATTTCTCCTTTTTTAACTGTAATATTTATTGAATCAGTTATCGAAGCAAAGCATTCCACTTGACTACAGCCCAATTTTTCTCCTATTTTTATAGCTTTAATACAGTTTTCTAAAATTTCTTCATTCATTCCAATCCACCCACTACTATTTCACCAACCCTAATGTGGGGCCCGCCATCACCTACGCGTACCCATTGTCCGTCTTTGCCACAGAATCCCACACCCTCAATTTGTAAATCTTTGCCTACACCATCGATCTTCTTTAAAGTTTCTAGAATTAAGCCTGTTAAAGATATATCTCTTATCATTTGCTTAATTTCTCCTTTCTCTATTAGATAACCATATTCACATTTGAAAGTATACTGGCCATTGCTAGGTACAACATAACCATAATGAAAACCTTTGGCATAAATTCCAAATTTTGTTTCGCTAATTAACTCTTCAAAGCTCATATCACCCCTTTCAAAATAGATATTGCTCATTCTTACCAAAGGCTCATTTAAATATCCTTCAGCTCTACTAGAAGCATTCAATTCCATATTTAATATTGAGGCTGTTTCTAGATTATTCAAATATTCCTTAAGTATTCCGTTTTCAATAATTTTTCTTGGTCTTGCAAGAAATCCTTCATCATCATATTCATAATATCCAAATGCTTTATCAATTAAAGGATTATCAATTATTGTTACTTTTTCTGAAGCAATTGTTTTTCCAATTATACCTTCAAGCACAGAATTTCTCTCAACTATTGCATCAGCCTCAGCAGGATGGCCAATTCCTTCATGGGCAAAAACGCCAGCAATTATAGGATCTAAAATACAAACATATTTTCCAGGTTTAACACTTTTAGCTTTAAGTTGCTCAACTGCTTTTTTAGCTGCTTTTTCACCTATTTCTAACATATTTTTTTCTTCAATTAATTCGTATCCTCCCACACCTCCTTTTGCTTCTCTACCAAATCCTCTTACTCCATTTTCCAAAGAATAAGCTGTTGTACTTAAATAAAGATAATTATCCTCTTTGTATACATCGTTGCCTAAAGAATTTTTAACATAAATAATATCTTGGTTTTCATTATAATTGACTGTTGTACTCTTTATTCTTTTATCAAAATTAAACATTCTTTTATCCAATTCTTTAACTAAATTTACTTTTTCTTCTATTGCAACATCATCGAAATTTATGCGTGTTTTTATTATTGATTTAGCTTTATAACTTTTAACATGTTTTATTTCATATTTTTCTTTAATCCTTTCCGAATTTGTTTTAGCAATTTTAAAGGCTTTCTCTACTAAGTTATATACAGAATTGATATTGATCTCATTGCTTGCTCCAAATCCCCATGCGCCATTTATAAAAATTCTTATGCTTATTCCTTCATCTTCTCCAGAAGAGATCGACTTCAATGATCCATCCGTATATTTAATTGATAACTCTTTTTGTTTTAGATATTTAGCTTCAACAAATTTTGCTCCTAATTTCAATGCATATTCTATAGCCTTCTCTAAAATATCCATGGTTAATTATCTTGTTAAATTTTTATATTTTTAATATTTAGTGAAAAATCTAATGTAGCTGAAATTAATTTTTGAATATCTGTATCAGTATGAGCATATGATATTGTTCCTACATGTGCTGGTAAAAAGAAAATATTGTGTTCTGTCATTAAATAAAGATAATATAAATGTTGCAATTCTTTATTGCATTTTAATACATCTTCATAAGAATTAACAACTTCAACTTCTTCATTTAAAAAATGAGTAAGAAGTATAGAACCTATTCCTGTGGTTTGCGAGGATATATTTGCTTCAGACAAAATTTTATCAATAGATTTTCTTGCTATATTACCAAGAGTATTTATCTTATCATAAACTTCGCTTTTATGTTCGTATAAATATTTTAATGTTAAATATCCTGCTTTCATGCTTATAGGATTTGCAGAAAAAGTTCCTCCTCCTATTTTACAAACTCCATTTTTTCTTGTAGGATCTGCTAAATTTAATATTTCAGATTTTCCTGCTACAGCACCGATGGGAAAACCTCCACCTATAATTTTTCCGTATGTTATTAAATCAGCATTTATTTTATAATATTCTTGCGCTCCTCCTAAACCTAGTCTAAATCCTGTAATAATTTCATCAAAAATTAATAATGCTCCAACCTTTTCAGTTTCTTCTCTAATTATACTTAAAAAATCTTGATTTGCAGGAATACCCCCTCCTGCCCCTAGTACTGGCTCTAAAATAACACATGCTAAGTCTTCTTTGCATAATTTTAAGGTATTTTTGAAAGAATCTATGCTGTTAAAAGTAAAAGATAAAGTATATTTTGTTTCTTCTTCTAATATACCTAAACTTTCTTCCTTCCATACATTTTTTGAAAGAGGTGTATTATAACCATGCCATCCTCCTCTGACTTTCAATACGTATCTTTTCTTTGTATAAGCTCTTGCAAGTCTTATAGCATACATTGTTGCTTCAGCTCCAGAATTGCAGAATCTTATTTTTTCAACATTTTTAACGCATTCTTTGATCATCTCAGCTAACATTATAGCATCTTCACTAGGTGTACCATATAGCGTACCATTATAAATTTGTTCTTTTATTTCGTTCATAATGAAATCTGGAGAATGTCCTAAAATCAAAGCTGCATGTCCCATCCAAAAATCTATGTATTCATTTCCATCAACATCATATATTCTACTTCCTTTAGCTTTATTAGCAAATATTGGATAAGGTTTGTAAAATCTTGCATTATGGTTTATTCCTCCAGGGAAATAATTTTTAGCTCTTTCAAATAGCTCTTTAGATTTTTTTGTTTTTGAAAGATATTTTTCAATTAAATTCATTATATTTATTAATTTAATTTAACTAAAAAATCTATGGAAAAAGAAACTTTGGAAATTCCATATAAATTAATAAGTAACCTAAGAATAGCTGTAGTTTTTACCTCATTTTTTGCTATTTCAGTTATTATGATCGTTATCGTTAATTTATCTGTTGCGATCTTCTCATTGCAAGAGAATTTATCGCTGGTTATCAGCTCTGTAATAAATTTATTTATATCTCTATTAGCTATTTTTTCTTTAACAATATTTTATAAAATAAATGATTATATTGAGAAAAAAGAAATTGATAAAATTTCTTCATCTTATTATATAATTATCAATGGTATTATATTATTGATTTATAATTTATTTGCGTTATTATCTTCGATTGTATTATTTTTAATTAATTTAACAGTTGAAATAATAATAGCTATTATAATTTATGGATTATTCGGAATATTTGCAGGAATATTTCAAATATTAGCATATAGCCAACTTAATTCATACATTACATATTATAAAACAGCACATGAAAAAATCTAATAAGCGTATCATAATAAACTTTAGTTTAGTTATATTTTTTATAATGACAGGATTTTCTATGACTATACCAATCCTTCCAATTTTTGCTAGGGAATTGGGCGCTTCAAATTTAATCATAGGTTTGGTAATATCAGCTTATGGTTTGGCAAGAGCTCCTCTTAATATTCCGTTTGGAATTTTACTCGAAAAAAGGAATCCTTTTAATTCTGCAATATTAGGTTTAGTCTTTATTTTAGCATCTTCAATTATTTTGTTTTTCTCTCAAAATTTAATTCATTTTGTTATTGCTAAAATTATAGAGGGAATTGGATTTTTAATCTATATTCTAATGGCTCTACGAATATTAGCTGAGTATACGGAAAAGGAAGAAAGAGGAGGAACGATGGGCATATACACAACGGGTTTACTTGTTGGAACTGCGATAGGGCCCTTGCCAGGAGGATATATCTCGGAACATTTTGGACTTAGATATGTTTTCCTTGCATATTTTTTACTCATATTATTTTCTTTAATAATTATTATAATTACAAAAAAGAATATTAGATATAATTTAAGTACTACTAATATAAAAATTAGTAATTTTATAAAAGTAATAAAAAATAAAAATATATTAATAGTCAGTTTTAGCATATCTTCAATTTTTATTCTTAGGACATCTTTAATTTCTGTAATTTTACCAATTTTAATTTATGAGAAATTTAAATTAAGCGAATCGTCTATAGGTTTAATTATAAGTACATTAGGAATAGCAACTCTTGTTACAACATGGCCTAGTGGAAAATTGAGCGATAAAATTGGAAGAAAATTTAATCTTTTAATATGTCTTTTATTTTCTTCCGTATTTGTAACTTTAATTCCTTTAGTAAGCGATTTCTTTTATCTTCAATTATTAATTTTATTTTTAGGGTTAATTCTTGGTTTTTCAGGTCCTTTTGCTGCATATATAGCTGATTTATCCACAAAAGAAACTCTAACTGCAGCTTTAAGTGTATATAGAACATTGGTAGATTTTGGTTTCTTTATTGGACCATTTATAGGAGGCGTAATTTTAGAATTCTTTGAAGTAAGTTTTGTTTCTTTTTTATTTATTTCTTTATTTACTTTTATTTCTTTTATTTTAGCGTTAACGATAAAATTGGAACCTCAATGAGCTTCTTTCATATGTCTTCTATAGTTTCTTCTTCCTGAAATTCTAGCATTGCATTTTCTGCAAATAAACGTTTTTGGACCCCTTGAACTTAAAGTGATGTGTGCTGGTGGTGGAGTTCTGCAAACTGCTACATGTAAATTATAATATTCTTTCTTTAATCTCCTACGACAGCTTGGGCAAACTCTTTTCATTTTAATTATTTTTATTGATAAATTAAAAATATAAATGTTATGAAATTTGGTGTTTGCATTCCTAATTTTGGTAACAATGCAAATAAGCTAACTATAGATAAAGTTGCAGAAAGTGCTGAGAGATTTGAATATGACTCTATATGGACAACAGATCATATTATTGTTCCTAAAAAAGAAAGAACTTATGTAAATACCTATGAATCAATATCCACATTAGCTTATTTATCTGCAAAAACAGAAAACATTTTATTAGGAACTTCTATAATTGTTTTACCTTTAAGAGACCCTATTATTTTAGCTAAAGAAATTGCTACAATAGACAACTTAAGTGAAGTAAGAGTTATACTTGGTATAGGTGTAGGCTGGCTTAGAGAAGAATTTGTTTTTCTTAAAAAAGACTTTCAAAATAGAGGAAAAATTGCTGATGAATACATTAAAACTATGAAGGAAATATGGGTAAAAGAAGAAATTGAATATAAAATCGATGAGGAAACTGTAAATTTTGTATCTTTACCTAAACCTATCAAAATCCCTAAAATTTTAATAGGTGGTAATTCTAAAAGAGCAATAAAGAGAGCAGCTAAAATTGGTGACGGTTGGTTTCCTGTAGGTATGCATTATGATGATATTAGAAAGGGAAGAGAAATTTTAAATAAATTATCTCCTTACAGTAAGCCCATATTTTTAAGAATATTAGTTAATGTAGGAGGAAGAAAAATAATGTATAAAGGTACTACAGGAGAGTTAAGAGTTTCTTTAGGTGGAAGCGATAGGGAAATTATAAATGATCTTGAAAAATATAAAAAATCAGGAGTTATTCATGTAGCATGTTGGTTTGGTGAGGTTAATGTTGAAGAATTTATAGAAAGAATGAGAAAATTTAAAGAAATAATGAACGTATTTGGGTAGTTATTTTAATTTTCCGACTTTTGAAATACCTTGTTGTTTTGTAACTATAATTATATTACATTCGTTAAAAAATTCAAGCAATGGATCAGGGGTAATTATAATATATTGCAAATTAGGATCATTTTGAACTATTGAAGTAATTAATTTTGTAGCTCTTTCCTTATTTAAAGGATCCATATGCGTATCAAATTCGTCTATTGCTCTAATTGGGGATTTCATATACTTTTGTAATGATAATAAAAAAGCTAATGTAGCTAAAGTTCTTTCTCCTCCACTCTGAGAATAACTATCAAGAACTCTTGCAATATTTTCTCTAAATCCTACTTTTATTTCTAAAGAGGCATTGTTAATATCATCTATATTATGTATTTCTATATTTCCAACTCCTTCAATATATTCAAGTATCTTACTAAATTCTTTGTTTACATCTTCAAGTATTTTTATTAAGTTATTTTTCCAAGCTTTTATTCTCTCGTTTAGCTCATTTAATAACTTATTTTTATTTTCGTTTATTTCAGAAGATTTTAAATTTATTTCATCATATATATTTTTGTATTCAATATATTTTTGTGGTATTTCATCAGTTATTTCTCCCATATTTTTAATTTCAAATTGTATTAGCTTTATTTCGTCTTCAATTTCTTTTAAATCTGACCTTGGTTCAAAGTATTCGGAAGGTTTTTTCTTTTCCAAATCCTTTAATAAATTTAATAAAATATTTAAATCATTATTAATTTTATTTATTTCTTCATTTATTAATTCCAATTTAAACTCTTTTAAAACTTTTTCTGATTTATAATTTGAATAATTTTCAATTTCTAAGAATAATTCTTTTATTAAATCATAATTAATATCATTTTTTTCTAATTTTTCTTTTATTAAATCAAATTTTTTTCTATTCTTATCCATTAAATTATTAAGATAAAATATTTCATTAGTTAATTTCTCTTTATTATTATTTAATTTATTTAACTCTAGTTTCTTTTTATCTATTTCATTTAAAGTTCCATTATATTTACACCAAAACAATTCATTCTTTAGTTTATTTAATTTTTTATTTAACTCTATTTTTCTTTCGTATTTTTCATACATTTTTTTCCAATAATTTAAATTAGTTTCAGCATTCTTTAGCGCTTCTTCTATACTTTTTCTGCTTTTTTCAATTTCCTCTAATTTTGATATTGCTCCTTGTATGTTTTTCCTAAAGTTTAAGATACCTAAGACTTCTTCAAAATAGATCAGTCTTTCTCTTGGATCTAAAGCTACAAATCTTTCGATCATATTTTGATGCATTATTATTAGCATGTTATCTGGATCTATTCCTAATCTTTTAAGAGACCTTTGCAACTGATATTTATCTATAACTTCTTGGTTAAATTCAAACCAATAATTCCCATCTTTTCTTATTATTCTTGATATCATTACTTGATCTAGTTTTGAAAATGGGAAAGGTCTTTTGTTTTCTTGCGGAGTATTATCTAAAATTATAGATACCCTTGCAACATCTTTATTATAATTAATAAGGTCACTCAATCTTCTTCCTCTTTCTGTATAGGTTTGACCTAAGGCTACAGAAATTCCAAGTAATATAGAGGATTTACCACTTCCGTTAGGTCCAGTAATTAAATTAATCCCTTTAAACAAAGGTATTCTAGCGTAATCATATGAAAGGAAATTTTCTAAAATAACTTCTTTAATATAGGTTCTCAACTTAAATATATTTATAACATAAAATTAAAAAGCTTATGGTAATCTCAGCTAAAATTTTTAATTTGCCAAAAGAAAGCAAATTGAATGAAATAAGAATGAAAATTTCAAATTATAAATATGAAACGATAGAAGAGATTGATGGTAAACCATTTAAATTGCTTACCAATATAAAAGATGTAAGAGTTGTTAATGAAAAAGAAATTGAAGCCGTATATCAAAAGGATTTGATCATATTCATAAATCAAAGAGGATTAAAAAATCCTGTAATTAAAACTTTGGAAACAAGGATTTCTTTTTTATTTAACGGTAAAAATTATCTTATAATTTTTGGTAAAAAGAATGTTTGCAATATGATCGCAAATGAGTTAAGTAAACTTCTCTTTATAAAAATAGGTAAAATAACTGAAGTAAGAATAGCTCCTGAAATTCTTCAAAAATATCATGAGAATAATAAAGAAAGTACCAAAGTATTACTTTTTGATAACTTAGATATTCCAGGCGTAAATAAATTATCATTGTATGGTGAAGCCTTAGCAGATACCCAACTTTATTATGAATATTTAAAGCATGGAAAGATATGGTATATAGTTTTTGTTCCTAAAATAATTCAAGGAACGGTGGGTCTTACGAGAAATGGAATCGTTGTATTCTTTGGTAAAATAAGTTTAGAAGAATTTAAATCATTTATAGTTAATGAGTTGATAAAAATAATAGAAGGCTCATTTTGAATACAATTTCCTTAATCGCTCATCCAATTTTTTATCTTTAATATATTCAGCTACTTTTTTAGGAACAAATTCTTCCCAATTTAAGCCTGCAGCTATTCTTTCCCTAATTTTTGTAGCTTCATATTTTTCTCTTTCAAAAAAAGGTATCGATTCAACCTTTATTCCTTTTTCGGTAAATAATAATCTAGTTAATGGATCGTTTGAAAATACTACTTCAAAACTAGGGCAATACTGTTGAACTACTGAAACCCATAAACTATGTTGTTCATTTGTATCAGGTATCGCTGCAATAATTACTCTATCTATCAATTTATCATCTATAAGTTGATTTGAGATCATCTCTATTCTTTCTCCTACTGTAAAAGGATTTTCTTTTGTATGACTATATTGTGCAGAACCTATACCTAATATTACTTTATCACTTCTTTCCAATATCCATTTTAATGCTTCATAGTGGCCATTATGAAAGGGCTGAAATCTTCCAATGTATAAAGCTCTGTTATATTTCATAAGATTATCAGTTTAAATTTCTTTATAAATTTAAAGAATTTCTCGAAATTATCCTTAATTATGAAGTATGAAAAATCTTATGTTTATGGCAAAAAAATTATTATTTATTTTTAATAACAAAAACATTTCAATAAGCTATAAAAGTAATTTTGACACTCCCCACAACTAATGTCGGTAGATTCTTGGTTCCTTAGCCTCATGGTTTATGGCTTCTACCGAGTTCTAAGCTATGTCAAAGTAGTCCCTGCTATAGCATATAGCCCATAGACCACTTTAATACATTCATTGCTCGATTATATCTGCTTACATAACTTGTTGAACTTTATTGTAAAGAAAAATGCCTTAGATTAATGAAACTTGTAAATGGTATTGCAATCTACTAAGCTAACAAACTAAATGTTATGTATAAATTTCGTTCAAAATATATCTCGCTATTTAAGTTAAATAACTCAACTTAGTGGGGTTATTAATCTCTTTTTTGTTGTAAACTTATCCTTTCCTTCAATTATTCTTAATAACTCTTTGTACCTATTCCTTAAAGTAACTTCAGTTATATGGGCTTTAAAAGCTATTTCTTTTTGCGTTATTGAAATTTTTAACTTTTTAGCTGCAATATATATTGCTGCAGCAGCTATGCTTATAGGATTTCTTCCTGAAGTCAAGCCTCTTTGTTTTGCATCCTCAATTATTTGAAGAGCTTTAGTTTTAACATTATCATTCAATCCTAAGGAATCGATCAACCTTTCAATGTATTTATTCATACTTGGTTTTAAAACCTTTCTAATCTTTTGTGCTATCATGGAATAGACTTCCATTGACTTTCTTTGTTCTTTTTTATTTAAGCCTATAGCCTTGCATATTTCTTTCATTAATATAGGATGGGAATCTTCCAAACAAGCAGTATATAAAATAGCTGCTGCAAAAACTTTTGGAGAAAATTTTTTACCTATTTTTTTACCTAATAATTCTCCAGCTATATCTAAAGCTCCTTTTAAAGTTGAATAAGGTAAATTTAGTTTTTCTATTCCTCTTGTTATTTCCTTAGTTAAAATTATTGTTCTTTCCTTTTGATTTACTTTTGGCATTTTACTCTACTTCAATTCCTGTTATATTGAGCCTCTTTACCAATTCTTTAAATCTATTTCTTACAGTTACTTCCGTTACGTTAGCAGCTTTTGCTACATCCTTTTGTGTTAATTTTTCACCATTCAAAGTTGCAGCAATATAAACTGCAGCTGCTGCAAGACCTGCAGGATCCTTACCAGCTGTCAATCCTTTTTCTTTGGCCTCCGTTATTAATTCTTTAGCTTTGGAGTAAATGATAGGCTTAACTCCTAATACATGAATTAATTTATCAAGAAAGTCTATAGGATCCGCAATTGATACTTTAATGTTTGCATCTTTTACTAAAAATCTATAACATCTTGCAATATCTTTTCTTGCAGCATTATCTGTGTATTTTGTAAGCTCATCCAAAGTAATAGGAATTTTTAATCTTCTGCAAGCAGCATAAAGTGCAGCAGCTACAACACCGCTTATCGATCTTCCTTTAACTAAGCCTCTATTTATGGCTGTTTTATAAATTAAGAATGCTTCATCTTTTACTACGCTAGGTAATCCTATTTGATTAGTTAATCTTTCAAGTTCTTCCATAGCTTGAACAAGATTTCTTTCCATTGAAGAACTAATGCTTACTTTATGCCATTTCCTCAATCTTATCATATCAAATCTTTGCTTAGAAGTTAACTTTCTTCCAAAAGCATCTTTACCGCTCCAATCTATTGTAGCAGAAGTCGCTGAAGGAGTTATAAGAGATGATTTTATTGGAGGACCTGTCCTACTTCTTCTTTCTCTCTCTTCAGCTGTAAAAGCTCTCCAATCAGGACCTCTGTCCAATTTCCTAATAACAACTACTGAACCACATTCAATACATGTAATTTCTCCTCTATCGAAGCTATAAAATAATCTTTTACTTTTGCAGTATGGGCATTCTGAAGGTTCTTCTGAGGATATAATCTCAAAACCACCTTTCTTTTCAGGTGCGGACATAATTTATTGCAAATAATTTCTACTGCAACTAATATATAAGTTTTTCGGTCAATTAAAAAATTTTCCATTAATTTTTTATGGAAAGGAAAAAGCTTTTAAATACTAGAAAGTAAAAAAGAAAGGTTAAAAATATATAGAGAAAAAACAAACAAAGTGATATGAAATATGCTACATTATTTATTGTATTTCTTTTGATTTGTTTTATTTTAGTTACACCTGTTTACTCTTATACTGTACCAGTTAAAAGACTAATAGCTGAAAAAATAATTAATGAATTACCCTACGAATGGTCTTATTCTATTAATTCTTATTTCGGAGAAATTTCCCGCGGAATACAAGAAAGTAAAGGTGTTCTTGAGCTTTATTATATTCCTGAAAATAATACAGGAAATTTACTAGAGTTTGCTGTCAATTCATATAATTCATTTACAAAAAAACTTGATGAAGGTAGTATAAAAGAAGCAAATTATGAATTAGGAAAATTCATTAGTTATGTTGTTGATTTATCCAATCCTTTCAGAATTGGAAAAGATTGGAATAATACTTTAGCTTTAAAGTTTGAAGCGCTAATTCTTGGTAGTGATGTTGAAAAATTAAAAATCGATAAAAATTATATAGTTGGTAGTATTGACGATGAATTGGTTAAATTAGCACTGTTTACCAAAAGCAAAATTAAAGAACTTAACATTACTAATATAGAAAAATCTCAAAGAGATTCTAGTTATGAAAAGGTTGTAAATGATCTTTTACAGTATGTAATAAATTTAGCATATTTATTAACATTAAAAGCCATAGAAAAACATAAAAGCAATGTAAGCTTTGTTAATTTAATTTATATCTTAGTTTTTGCTATAATAATTTCCGCTTTAGTATATTATATAAATAAAGAAAGAATAGGAAAAATTTTAAAAAAGTAATTGTAGATAAATAAAATAGATAGCTCGGTGGGGTAGCTGGCCAATCCTGTGGGGCTCTGGACCCCAAGACGTGGGTTCGAATCCCACCCGAGCTATAAAGCTATAATTTATATTGCAATAACTTTATAAATTATAAAAATATAAATTATAAACCTATGACAAATAAGACTACAATACAAATAGATCAAGATACTTTGAAAATTTTAGAAAAGTTAAAAAAAGAAAGAAGAGTAAAAAGTTATTCTGAATTAATAAGACAGCTAATAAATGAAAGCAAAAAAATTGAAAAAAGTGAAAAAGGTTCTTTATCTAAAATTCCTACCTTTATAAGAGAAGAATATGAGCGTGTTAGTTGATACTCATGCTTGGATAGAATATTGGAAAGGAGGAGAAAAAGCTGATGATGTAGCAATCTATATTGATGGTAATGAAGAAATAATTGTTTCGACCATTAATCTTTTAGAAATTGAATATTGGTTATCTAAGCATTTTGGTCCAAGTGTTGCAAAAAATAAAATTCAAGTAGTTATAAAGAGAAGCTTTATTGTTGAAGTCGATGAAGAAATAGCAAGAGAAGCTTCCAAAATTAGGATTGCTTATAAATTACCGTTAATATCAAGTATAATATTAGCTACAGCTAAGAAATATAAAGCTAGAATAGTTACAGGAGATGAAAAATTGAAAGGTTTTGATGAAGTAATTTATGTAGGAGATTGAATATTTAGAAAATTGTTATATTTAAAAATTTAAAATTTATATAGATATAATTTGAAAGTAATAATATGAGATTAATTGAGACTTTAAATAATTTTCTTTCAATTGAAGGAAATTCATTACTAATAAAGGGTAAACCTGGTTCTGGAAAGACTACTTTAGCTTTAACTTTAGCTTATCATTCTTTAAAAAATAACAGAAAAGTATTTTATTTTTCAACGAGACTATCTCCAATTAAATTATTAACTCATTTTCCAAACTTTAAAGAAATATTATATACACAAGTTACTACTAAAGATGCAAGATTAGCTACATTGTCTTCTTTTCTTAATTCAATTTTGCCTAATATAAAAGGAGAAAAAAATTTGATGATTTTTGACAGTTGGGATGCGATGGTAAAAGAGCAGGAAAAAAAGGAAAGATTGAAAGTTGAGAAGACAATCCATGCAATAGCTGAGGAATCTAAATCAAATCTTATATTTATTTCAGAAGAACCTGAATTAACAACAATAGATTACCTTGTTGATGGAATTGTGTATTTACATTATCATTTTTATAAAGGGAAACTGATAAGGCATGCTGTTATAAATAAACTTAGAGGAGTTGAAATTAAAAATCCTTTTATTTATTTCACTTTATCAAACGGAATTTTTACTGAAATTGAAAGCTTTAACTTATTTGAATTAGTAAAATTATCACGAATTAAGATAGAAGAATTGGAAAGAAAAATAAAATTTTTTGAAGAATTCGATGAAATTTTCCAAGGAGGACTAAAAACTGGTTCGTGTGTTTTATTTGAGGTAAATAATAAAACTGAAGAATTTTCTGTATATTATCTACTTTTGCCATTAATATTTGGATTAGCTAGAATGGGAAAAATTGTGTTGGTAAGTTTATCTCCTGATACTCCTATATCATTATTGAAATCAATATATAAATTGATATTTCCTGAAGAAGAAATTCAAAAAAGAATAATATTTTCGTATATTGAAAATTTTGAAGATGCAATTAAAAATATATATTTAACAAAGAAAGAACCTCATATATCTTCATATGTACTTTTTTTAAATAAATTACCTATGAAAAATGAATCAGATTTTGAAAAATTTTTAGAATTATTAAGAATTATAAGAGAAAGACAGGATATTTTGTTTTTAATAACCAATAATAAAGAAATTTATTTTGAAAAAACTGTTCCTTATTTTGATCATATATTAAAGATTTTTACAAAAAATGAAAATATATTTTTATATAATAAAAATTTTGGTACTTTAATTTACGGTTTTACTTTGGATCGAAATCTTGATATTTTAAAATTAGTAAGAATAGAATAATATGAAGATTACTAAGCAAGAAATAATAAACATAATTAATAACACACTGTATGATATGCTTGGCTATAATACAACTGAAGCTTTGTATTATCATATCTGTAATATTACAAATAAATCAAAAAGTGAGCTATTAAAGGATCTGGATGCATTAGTATTTGGTATTCAAGAAATATTTAAAGGAGCATCTAAATTTATTTTCGAGGAAGTCAAAAATAGAATAGAAATGACATATGATGTAAAAATAGAAGGAGAAAATTTTTTAGAATGGCTTAAAAACATTAAATCATGAAGATCTTCTCTGCATAATATATAAAATAAAGTATAAGAGAATAAAATCTCTGAATATTGCACATATTGTAGGAACTGCTAATCTATTAAGAGGTCCTCCTAATTCATCTGGTGGATAATACTTAAATAACAGCATTCCCCATTCTCTAAAATTAAACCATGTTAATATAACTAGGCTATTTAAAAAATCAAATATAAATAGCAACATAAATTTATCGATTCTTTGCAACATTAGCAAAGGTAATATCATAAGTTGCATTTGAGGTGTGTGAATATAATTAGAAAATATTAAGGAAGAAATTAACAAAAAAGAAGTCTCGATCAATCTTTCTTCTTTGGTTTTATAGTTTTTAAAAGTCGTGTAAACAATTGTCAAAAATGTAAATAATAATGCGAAGAAAACTGTTAAAATTTGTGCATTATGTTTCCAAGGATTCTCATAAAATATTATTAACCATGAACCTTCAATATACCAAGTAGAAAGATATTTGTATTGTTCGTATAAAAATTGTGGATTTATGTAAATAAAAGGAGCATATAAAAGAAAAACAAAACTAGCTGTTGCTAAAACATAAGCTATTACTTTTAAACTTGGATATTTTTCATAGAGAACTTCTCTAATTATTGCTAAAGTTAATATGGCTGGAAAAATTTTTGTAGCTATAGCAATGGATAAACAAAAAGCGCTAGCTAATAACCTTTCATCAACATAAAATCTTAAAGCTCTTAAAGCAAACGCTATTGCTATTATATCCCAGTTATATATTCCATAAATTACGAAGCTAGGTAAAGCTAAGAGAAATAAAATATAATAACTTTCTATTTTTAGCTTTTTTGCAAAATAATAAAGATCAAGTACCATTATATATCCTGCAACATATATTGCTAAGGACTGAATTAAGTAATAAACAAAAAGACCTGTTGGATTAATTTGACCTGGAAATGGAGGATAAAGTAACCAAGCAAGAGCTGATGAAATATAAGTTATTATACCTACTATTACGGGATATTCAAAGAAGTAGCTATAATATGGAATTCCTAAGAAATCTTTTCCTATACCTGGCGTAAAGAATTTAGCTACAATATCACTATATAAACCAAAACTTGACAATCCCGTTTGTAAAGGTAAATGAACAAAAAAAGATAAAAACATTATTGATGTATAAAAAGCTATTAGAATTCTTAATTCTCTCTCTAAAGGAAATATACTAACAAATATATTAATTTCTGGAATTTTATTTTTTTTATTTATTATATTTATAAAAATTTTATAATATAATATTAATGAGTTATAAATATTTATAAAGAAATGTCTTGAATATTTATAATAAAATTTTAAAAATTTTTTAAACTCTTTTTTTGCATTATTTTCTTCTTTATTGTTTTCTTTCATTTTTAATGGGGAAAAACATTGAATAAATGTTTGCTACAAAAATAACATAAATCATTGGTATAAAGCTAAAAGTGTAAAAACTGTATAGAGTTCTATTTCCTAAGATATATATTAAAATGAATCCAAGAAATATTCCTAAAAACCAAAGTGATGGAGCAGCAAAATCTTTACTTCTATAAATTGTAAGGTATGCTGTAAATATCAAAAAGACAATCGCAGCTAAATACAAAATGATGTTAACTGAAGCAGAATATGTAGGATTGAAATGAAAATAAAATGGATTCTCATTCACAAACCATCCCCATGGTGTAGATGTTGGAGGACCAGGGGGTCTTGATGTTGTATGCCATTTTAAAGCCCCTATAATTTCATTTAACCATCTCAAAAAACCCAATTTAAATATTATAAATCCATTTATTAAAAACCAAGTAATCGTTGGAAGAATAAATGAAACATAAAAGCTTTTAAAAACATCAATACCTTTAATTCTAAGAAAAACGTATAATGCTGGAATTAGGAAAATAGCAGAAAGCTTTACAGCTGTTGCTAAACCGATCATAATTGCACTAATAAAATATCTATTATAAACTGCAAAAAGCAAAGATAGTGCAATAAAAAATGCTAGGTATACATCAAGAAATGCAATAAAACCCATATTATTCATTAATGTATCCAAATGAGGTACAATTGAAGCTACTGCTCCAGCTATTGGATCTGTTAATCTTGTTACGATAAAAAATACGATCAAAGGAATTAAAGAGCTAAAAATTATAGATGGCATTCTCCAAGCAATTGGCTCATCGTGATTAATTATCATAGACGCTCCAATAATTAACTTTCCCAATGGAGGATGTTCAAAATTATAATAATTTAATATAAATTGTACATCTGCATAAGGAAAACCTGAAAAAAACATTGTAACATTCTCTAAAGGAATTTCAAAATTTGAATTGTAGGGAACCATGAAACATATTGCTGGAAAGTTTGTATAGGTTCTATTTATTTTCCCGTTTACTTCAGAAATTTTTGTTTGTATTATATTTATTTGATTATCTCTGCTTTTAAAATCTGTAAATACAACTGTATAGTAAGCATATCCTTTTGGATCAATATATTGTGTTTTTATTCCATAAAAATCTCTTAATAAATTTCTTGCAGAATTGACATACCAAACTTCATCGCTAACATAACCATTTCCTCCTTTCCAAAAGGCTGAAAGGTTTGGATCAGAAGCTTTATTATAAAGAGAAATAAAAAGAAAAGCAGAAGAAATTATTGCGATCATTAATCCAAATAAATATGCTTCATTTTTTAACATTATCTCATTAACTATTTTCGAAATATTTAAGATTTTAAATATTAAAACTTAATATAATAAAATGTATGATTCCTAACATTAAAAGGGTTGGAAATGTTGTTTGGGAAATACCTTTAGGTTATAGGAAAGATATGCGTGTTCCTGTAAGAATATATGCTACAGAAAAACTTTTAAAGGAAATGGATGAAATGGTTTTCCAGCAAGCCTTAAACGTATCAACATTGCCAGGAATACTTAAGTATTCCTATGTTATGCCAGATGGTCACAGCGGATATGGATTTCCAATAGGAGGGGTAGCAGCAATGGATGCAGAAACAGGAGTTATTTCTCCTGGAGGAATAGGTTTCGATATAAACTGTTTACATCCTGATACAAAAATTCTCGATAAATATGGCTACTTTAGAAAAATCAAAGATTTCGAAAATAAGTTAAATGGAACTTTAGTTACTTTTAACTTGAAAGAAAAGAAAAAAGAATATTCGAAGCCTATTTTACTATTAAAGAAATATGCAGATAAAATTCTAGTTATTAAGACAAGAGGAGGACATGAAATAAAAGTTAGCGGCGATCATCCTATATTAACTCCTCAAGGTATGGTTGAAGCAAAATGCTTAAAAGAAAATGACCGAATAGCTGTTTTTCCTTTTGAAGGTGTTGAGTATGTTGAGCCAAGTGATGAAATAATTTTAGATGTAGATGACATCAAAAAAGTTTGTAATTCAAAGAAGGTTATACGAGAGCTTAAAAAGAGGGGATTGCTACCTTTAAGAATGAATTCTTGGCAAACACCTATATTGGCAAAATTGGTTGGATATATAACTGGAGATGGTTGCATATCTTCAACTAAAAGATATGGAAATATAGAAAATTGGATCACTGTAATATTGGGAAATAGAGAAGATTTGGAAGGAATAAAACAGGATATTATAACTTTAGGATTTAAACCTTGGAAAATTTCCTCTTCAAAGACAAAAAGTATAATCTTAGATCCTATTGGAAAATTGAGAAAAATTCAGGGTGTTACTACTAGACTAGATATACCTTCAAAAAGCTTCGCTATATTATTACATGCTCTAGGAGTTCCAAAAGGTAGGAAAACTGAAGTAAAATTCAGAGTTCCAAAATGGATATGGAAATCGCCAAAATGGATAAAGAGGTTGTATCTGGCAGGACTATTTGGTGCAGAATTAACAAAACCAACACAAGATAAAAGAGAACAATTTAGATTCAAAGAACCCAGACTTTCAATTAATAAAAGAGAAGATCTACTTAAAAATGGTTATGATTTTCTCAGAGATATAGCTATTCTGCTGGAAGAATTTAATGTTAAAGTAAATAAATTTTATGTTTATCAAGGAGCCATTAGAAAAGACAAAACTAGAACTGTGAAAATAATATTGAGTATTTCATCAAAAGATGAAAATTTATTGAATTTGTGGAAAAAAATCGGTTACGAGTACTGTAGAAGAAAACAAATTCTTGCACAGCGAGCAGTTGGATATCTTTCCGTTAAATCTGAGATGATAAAAGAAGCAAATGAAATTAAAAAACTTTCTACAAATGGAGGATATATTAGTGTTAAAAGCTCTCATAATTTACTGCTTTTGAGCTTAAGTAAAAGCAAAACTTACCAATCGTTAATTGATTTCAACGAATATCAGAAAATTTATTGTGATTCTGAGATTATTTGGGATGAAATTAAATCAATTCGGGAAGAAAGTTACAACGGTTATTTGTATGATTTTACTGTAGATCACGATGACCATAACTTTGTTGCAAATAACATAATTTTGTCTAACTGTGGTATGAGATTAGTCTTAACAAATTTAACCTATAATGAGGTTAGACCAAAATTAAAAGAACTTGTTGACCTTCTTTTCCAAAGAGTTCCTGCAGGTGTAGGTTCAACAGGATTTTTGAAACTTACGACAGGTGAATTTAAGGAATTATTGGAAATGGGTGCTAAATGGTGCGTTGAAAAAGGATATGGATGGTCAGAAGATTTGGAAAGAACAGAAGAAAATGGATGTATTCAAGGAGCAGATGTGTCAAAAATTAGTCCTAAGGCAATACAAAGAGGAATAGATCAAGTTGGTACATTAGGTTCTGGAAATCATTATTTAGAAATACAATGGGTAAAGCCAGAAAATATTGTGGATCATGAAGCTGCTAAAAAACTTGGAATATTTGAAAATCAAATTGTAATAATGTTCCATTGTGGTTCAAGAGGATTTGGACATCAAGTAGCTACAGATTATTTGCAAATATTTTTAAGTGTTATGGAAAGGAAATATGGAATTAAAATTTTAGATAGAGAACTTGCATGTGCACCTTTTAATTCAAAGGAAGGTCAAGATTATTTTGCAGCTATGAAATGCGGTATTAACATGTCTTTTGCTAATAGACAAGTAATATTGCATAGAATTCGTGAAGTATTTTCAAAAGTATTTAATGCTGATCCAGAAAAGCTAGGATTACATATGGTTTATGATGTAGCCCATAATACAGCTAAATTAGAAGAATATATTATTGATGGAAAAAGAACAAAAGTTCTTGTTCATAGAAAAGGAGCTACAAGAGCTTTTGGTCCTGGAAGTGAAGGTATTCCTTCAATATATAAATCGTTAGGACAACCTGTAATAATAGGTGGTAGCATGGAAACAGGTTCTTATTTATTATTGGGTACACAAAAAGCTATGGAAGAAACCTTTGGAACAACATGCCATGGAAGTGGAAGAACAATGAGTAGAACTAAAGCAAAACAGCTTGTTAGAGGAGAACAGTTAATTAGAGATCTTGAAAAAAGAGGAATTTATGTAAGAAGTGTTTCTTATTCAGGTGTAGCTGAAGAAGCTGGAATAGCATATAAAAATATTGATGAAGTTATAGAAGCTGTAGCTTTAGCTGGAATTTCTCACAAGGTAGTAAGATTCGTACCTATTGGAAATATTAAGGGATGAAAGTACCTTTAATTATAATAACAGGATACTTAGGTAGTGGTAAAACTACCTTTTTGAAAAGAATAATTGAAAATATTAAAGATAAAAAAATAGCTATAATAATGAATGAATTCGGTGAAATAGTAATAGATGCTGAAGTAATAAAAGGTAAAGCTGTTAACATGGTTGAACTTTCTGGTGGCTGTGTATGTTGTTCCTTAACAGGAGAATTGGAATATGCTATAAAGGAAATTATAGAGAAAGTTAAACCTGACTATATTCTAATAGAAACTACAGGTATTGCTGAACCTGATGCTATTATTCTGAACATTGAAAATATAAAAGAAGTTATGCTTGATAATGTTATTACTATAGTAGATTGCGATAGCATAATTAGATTTCCAGAAATAGGATATACTGGAAGAATACAAATAGAGATGGGAGATTTTATTCTATTAAATAAAGCAGATTTAGTTAATGAGGAGCAATTTAAACTTGTTCAACAAAAAGTTAGAGAAATTAATGATAGAGCAGTATTGTTTAAAACGGTTTATTGTAACGGCAATTTAGATTATACTTTATTCTTTGGATACTTTATAGAAAAAGATGTCAAAAGTAAAACTCATATTTATCATGAAAACTTTGAATATTTATATTTTGAATATGAAGGTAAATTTTCAAGAGAAAAATTTGAAGATTTTCTTTCAAATTTACCAAATGAGATATATAGAGCAAAAGGATTTGTAATTTTTGAAGATGGTAGTTATTTATTTAATTTTATAGCTAAGAGAGTAAATTTTGAACCTTTTGAATATAATAAAAACAAACTCCTTTTCATTGGAGAAGGAATAAGTAAATATAAAGAAAAGCTTAATGAAGAATTAATAAAGATCTTAAAATGACTGGGAAATATGTTTACCGTGAAGATATAGCTATCGCAGATCTAGCATTTGAAGTTTATGCTGATAATTTAGAAGATTTATTTAAGTATGCAGGTTTAGCTATAACTAATGCGATGATCGTAGATTTAAATAGCATTAAACATTCAGTAGTAAAAGAAGTAAAATTAGAAAGTGATAATATAGAATTTTTATTGTTTAATTTTCTTCAAGAAATTATTTTTTATAAAGATTCTGAAAGATTGTTATTTAATAAAATTGATATTAAAATAAAAGAAAATGGACAAAAATTTATATTAGAAGCTTTAATGTTTGGAGAACCAATTGATTTAAATAAACATGAACTACTTGTTGATGTAAAAGCTGTTACTATGCACTTATTTGAGGTAAAAAAATTAAATGGAGAATGGTTTGCACGTGTAATAGTTGATGTTTAATTATTTTTTATAGCTTGTAGTATAACCTAAATTTATATTATCAGCTTTGGGAATTGATGGCTAGGAATTAAAGAGAAAAGAAATTTTTAGACCTGATAACTGCTATTTTTATTAAAACTCATAGAAAATTAAAATAACTATGTTTTGATAATTTAATTGTAATATCATTTATTTTTAAAATTCCTAATATTATATATGAAGGTGCTAATAATTGGTGAGAATAAAACTTCTTATTCTAAAATTTTAAATTATTATAAGGAATACATTCCCAATAATTGTGAAATTTATACCTTAGATTTCAATGATGCGGATTATAATGTTGATTTTAATCAACCTTTCTCTTGTGATAAACAATTTGATTTAATTATTATGAATAATGTTCTGGAACATATTTACAATGTTGGTGTTGCATTGATGAACTGTTTGACGAATTTAAAGGAGGGGGGACGATTAATTATACGAACAGATAATGCATTGTATTTACCTTATTATCTTCCAATTAAAAGTAAATTTCTTGCAAAATTGTTTGGGGTAGGATACCATAGCACAAATTTAGCGAAAGAAATTTGGAATGAGAATCATTATCATATTTTTACAGCTTCTCATTTAATCAATTTGCTAAAAAAATTTGATTTTCAAATTGAAAAAGTAATGTATGGAATTTGGAAGTATAAGATAAAAAAATTAAATATTCCTATAGCTCCTCGTATATTAATTATTGCACGAAAACCTTAATAAGTGATTATTTCTTAACTTAAATTATAACGTTACCTATCTTTATTCTTTATGATTATTTCCTCAAATTTCCCAAAATATTTAATCTTTATTAATGATAATGATAACATATACGGAATAATTCTACTAGTAGTCAATAGTCTATCTGATTTATTAATTCCTGATTTTTTATTAAGATTCAGTATTTATTCTACTTTTATTTTTGTAGGAGGAGCTTTTCTTTTAAGTGTAACATTTAGTATACCGTTTTCATACTTTGCCTTTGACTCCTCAGGAATTACTTCATAAGGTAACTTTATTTTAAATTCATAATCCTCTCCTCTATAAGGAAGCTTTTTTTCCAATTTCGCTTTCACATAAAGTATATTCTCAGTAGAATAGACTTCTATTGTATCCTTTTTTGCACCAGGCATCTCAATAAAAACTTCTATTCTGTCTGGATATTCTTGAATATAATAATTTTCTTCTTTAATTTGCTCTCCTTTACTTTTTTTAATTATAACTCCCATTGGTCCACAAACTATTTTCATTGAAGGTATTTTTAATATAAAATGTTTATTTATCCATTCTTGATCTTTATTGTCCATTATTAGACATAATGTCTAATAAAATATATAAATTTTTTATTTAGACAAAATTATCTTTCTCTTTTTCCTTCAATAAATTCTTCTAGCATTTGTCTAGCTATATGATCAGGATATTGGATTGGAGGAGATTTAAAGAAATATGCAGAAGGACTTATCAATACGCCAGTTATTCCTCTATCTTTGGCTATTTTCATGCATCTTATAGCATCGATAACAACACCAGCACTATTTGGCGAATCCCAAACCTCAAGCTTAGCTTCAACATTTATTGGTGTATCGCCAAAACCTTTTCCTTCTATTCTTATATATGCCCATTTTCTATTTTCCAACCATGCTACATAATCACTAGGTCCAATATGAACATTTTTTTCTCCTATATCGTAAGGTATTAAAGATGTTACAGCTTCAGTTTTAGATTTCTTCTTTGATTCCAATCTCTCTCTTTCAAGCATATTCAAAAAATCAGTATCTCCTCCTATGTTTAATTGAAACATTCTTTCTATTTTAATTCCTCTATCTACAAAAAGCTGAACTAAGGCTCTATGAAGTATCGTTGCTCCCAACAAAGATTTTACATCATCTCCCATTAATAAAACTCCTCTTTTTTCAAATACTTCTTGCCATCTTTTTTCTCTTGCTATAAAAACTGGAATAGCATTTATGAATCCTACTCTTGCTTCCAATGCTTGTTCTACATACCATTTTGTTGCAGCTTCAGAACCAACAGGTAAATAGTTTATAACCATATCTGCACCAGTACTTTTTAGTACATCTGCAACATCTACTGTAGGAGAAGAATGTTTTTCTATTATTTTGGATAAATATTTACCTAAACTATCATGTGTCATTCCTCTCATAACTTCAACTCCTAGTTTAGGTACATCTGCAAATTTTATTGTACAGTTAGGCGGGGTAAATATTGCTTCAGAAAGATCTTTACCTACTTTATTTTTATCTATATCAAATGCTGCAACAAATTCAATATCACTTACATGATATCCTCCTAGTTTTACGTGCATCAATCCGGGTACAATACTATTTTCATCAGCATTTCTATAATAATAGACTCCTTGTATCAAAGCTGAGCAACTGTTTCCTACTCCTATTATTGCGACTTTAATTTTTTTATTCATTGTTTTATTAATTTAACAATAGAATATAATCTTTTATTTTTTATTATTTAATATAAATAAAATTGAGCAAAGAGGAAATTAAAAAACTGGGAATTATACAATTAACTATACTAACCAATTTAAAGGATAAGCCAATGAAAAGTAGCGAAATTTTAAGAATTTTAAAAAATCTAGGTTTAAGAGCAAGAAGCTCATTTTATGCTGCTCTTCATGAGCTTGAAGAAAGAGGATATGTAAGTAAAAGAATGTTCAATGAAGATTTTTATTATTATTTAACAGAAAGAGGAAAGGAATTTTTGTCTAGACTTCCAGCCTTAGCTAGAGAAACTTTCCTTCCAGCTTTGCATTTATACAGTTTTATAATGGATAAACTTGGATTATATATAGAAGAAGAAATAGAAGAAAGCTATGATGAATTAATAAAATATAAAGAATTTCTTCTTAGAGAGTTAGAAAAAGTTGAGAACAAATTAAAGAAATGGAAAAGAATTAATGTAGAATAATTTAAAAATTAAATTTAAATTTTAATCTAATAATTTGATATTAGGGGCCGTCGTCCAGCCTGGACTAGGATGCCGGCTTGTGGTTACTTTCCGGCCAAGGGAGCATTTAAGCCCAAAGCGCTGGTGGTCGCGGGTTCAAATCCCGCCGGCCCCACCATTAATTAAATAAATTTAAATTTATAAAGAATCGAAGTAAGGAGGAGATTATTGCATTATGGATAAATACAAACCAATAAAGCAGTTTAATCTAGGAATCATTAATAAGAATAGTAATTTTTTTATATTAATTTAATATTATATTTTAAATTAAAAAATCTAATTTTATATTTTTTTATAAATTAAACAACTTTTAGGTTCTATTAAATCTTCATTTTCAACAATTTTTGTTTCTTTTGTATAAGATGATAAAATTAATTTCCATTTACCTTCAGGAAATAGAAATTTAACATTTTCATTGCTTGCATTAAAGATTATTAAGTAATCTTTAATTATGAATGCTATAAAGTTGGTAAGCGTTTTCCATATTTTTTCATCTACAATATTACCATTTCGTGTTAACCATATGTAATGACCGTTTTTTGATATTTTACTTTCCTTCCTAAATTTTAATGCTTCTTTGAAAAATTCTAAAAATCTTTCTTTTCTTTCATCTAAGTTCCAATTGAACCAGCTTATTTCATTATCTTGGCAAAAGGCATTATTATTTCCTTTCTGTGTTCTTGAAATCTCATCTCCACCTAATATCATAGGTACTCCTTGGCTTACCATTAAAGTTATTATTAGATTCCTTTTCAATCTTTCCCTCAAATTTAATATGCTAGTATTATTTGTAGGTCCTTCATAACCGCAATTCCAGCTGAAGTTTTCTTCTTCTCCATCCTTATTTCCAAGTAAATTATTTTCGTTATGCTTTTCATTATAACTTACAAGATCCTCTAGTGTAAATCCATCATGACTAGTAACATAATTTATACTTGCTGGAAATTCTTTATTTTTAAATAAATCAATGGAACCCATTATTCTGTTAGCTATTTCTTCATAAGTTACAGGCTCCCTTAACCAAAAACGTCTTACAGTATTTCTAAATTGGTTATTCCATTCAAGCCAATTTGGAGGAAAATTTCCCAGTTGATAACCTTGAGGACCAAGATCCCAAGGTTCAGCAATTAGTATAGCTTTAGAAATTACAGGATCATTTTTTATTGAGGATATTAAATTCGAAGAGAAATTTATTTTATCAAATTCTCTTATAAATGTTGTTGCTAAATCAAATCTAAAGCCATCTACATGCATTTCTTGAATCCAATATCTAAGACTATCTATTACCATTTGTATTACTCGTGGATGATTTAAATTAAGAGTATTTCCAGTTCCTGTATAGTTTAAATAAAATCTTGGATTATTAGGATCAAGCAAATAATATGAGATGTTATCTATGCCTCTGAAGCAAACAGTTGGTCCTAAGTGATCTTCTTCTCCTGTATGATTAAAAACTACATCAAGAATCACTGCGATTCCTGAACTGTGTAATTCATTTACCATTCTTTTAAATTCTATTACTTGTTCACCTAAAAATCCTGAACTTGAATATCTGCATGTTGGTGAAAAGAAGTTAATGGGATTGTATCCCCAGTAATTTTTTAAACCTTTTTCAACTAAAATTCTTTCATCGATAAAATAATGTATGGGCATCAATTCTATAGCATTGATTCCTAAGTCTTTAAAGTAATTTATGACTTTATCAGTAGCTAAAGCTGCAAAAGTTCCTCTTATTCCTTTATCTATATCTTCTCTCAATTTTGTTAACCCTTTTACATGGACTTCATAAATTATTAGATCTTCTTTTTTGGGCGGAATGAAATTATCATCTTCCCATTCGAAATGTGAATCGATTACTACGCATTTAGGAATAAATGGACTTGAATCCTTTTCATTAAAAGACAAATCTAAATTAGGATCATCTCTGTTGTAGCCAAATATCGCATCATTATATATCACTTCTCCAGCAATAGCTTTTGCATAAGGATCTATTAAAACTTTATTTGGATTAAATCTGAAGCCTTTATTTGGATCATACTTACCATAAACTCTATAAGCATAAAGCTGTTTAGGCTTTATTCCAGATACAAAGGTATACCAAATATCTCCTCTCTTGTTTTTAACTTCTATTACTTCTTTTAATTCATTATTATTTGAATATAACAATAGTTCTATTTTCTCTGCATGTGCTGAAAATATAGAAAAATGTACACCATCTTCTTTCTCTATCCAATTTGAACCTAAGCTACTATAAGCTTTCATTTTTATGAATTTAATTATTTATAAATTTCTTGTTTTAAGATTTTAACATTAAATTATTTATAAGGAGTATCTTCTATTCCATCAAACAACTCCTCAAATATAAGATGTAGAGCAAGACCATAAGAGGGAAGATGAAGAAGCTTGAAAAGTGAACTTTGAGTTTTTAAAACTAGAGAATGACAGTAATGCAAATTATTGGGTATTATCCAATTTAATATTCTAAGGATCTAATTATCCTATTTTAGTTTAAAAGAATGAGTTAATAAATACCAAAAGGATTTTTAATTTTATGTCATATATGACAAAATTTTATATAATTTTATGTCATATAATTCAAAATATGAAAAAAGAGGATTTAATCGCAATTCTTTCTGATTGGAATTTTTGGGGAAAAGGATTAGAAGTTGGAATTCCTAGGAAAATATATACAAAAAAAATTGATGAAATTTTATTTTCAGAAACAAACAAGATTATCTCTATATTTGGAGTTAGAAGAGCAGGAAAGAGTTTCATATTAAGAGATGTGGCTAAACGTTTGGTTGAAAAATTTGATGCCAAAAATGTATTGTATATAAATTTTGAAGAAGTAAGACTTGAAAAAACTATTGAAACACTTTTGAATTCTTATTCTGCATACTTAGAAATAATTAGACCTACATCAAAACCATTTCTCTTACTGGATGAAATTCAAGAAATAAATGGCTGGGAGAAGTTTGTAAGAAGCTTAAATGAAAAGAATGAAGCAAAAATAATTGTTTCTGGTTCTTCTGCAAAGCTGATGAGCGAAGAATTTGCTACTTTACTTGCTGGAAGAGATATTTCCATAGAAGTATTTCCTTTGAACTTTTTTGAATTTTTAGAATTTAAAGGATTTTCAATAAAAAGCTATGAAGAAGCAATAATTTTTAAATCTGAAATCATTGGGAAGTTAAGGGAATATCTTGAGTTTGGAGGTTTTCCAGAAGTTGTTTTAGAGAAAAATGAAAACGTAAAAAAAGAAATTCTTAAAAGATATTATGAAACGATCTTAATAAAAGATGTAAAAATAAGGTTTAAGTTAAGAGAAACTAACTATATTGAAAAATTGAGCAATTTTTATTTAACTAACATTTCTTCTCAAATAAGTTTCAATAGACTTTCAAAGATTTTAAACATACCTGTAAAAACTGTGGAAAGACTTTCAAAATTTATTTCAACTTCAAGAATGTTATTTTTTATAGAAAAGTTCAGTTTTGGAGCTAGAGAAAAGCTTGCCTCACCATTAAAGGTTTATTCTATAGATACTGGGCTTTCCAACGTTATTGGTTTTAGATTTATGGAAAACATTGGTAAATGCATGGAAAATTTAGTTGCAGTAGAGTTACAGCGAAAATTTAGAAAACCAATCCATGAAATTTTTTATTGGAAAGATTACCAACAACATGAAGTTGATTTTGTAATAAAAGAAGGATTGGAAATTAAGCAATTAATTCAAGTTACCTATGCAAGTAATAAAGATGAAATAGAAAAAAGGGAAATCAGGTCTTTAATAAAAGCTTCCGAGTTATTAAAATGTAAAGATTTGCTTGTAATAACATGGGATTTTGAAGATGAAATTAGATACGAAGATAAAATAATAAAATTTTTACCTTTATGGAAATGGCTTTTAATATTAAATATATTATAAACCTTGAGGAATTACTGCTACAAAAACACTTTATTCCTATTAATTGGTTTTAAAGTGAAAATTAAAGGATACTAACGAAGGAAACAAATAGATTAATTTTCGAATGTTTATCAACGCAAAAATTTTAAAATTTAACAAAGTTTTCTTTCAGAAAATTTTAGCTTAGCTGCTATTTCTTTGGCTTCTTTTTCTTCATATCCTAGCTTAACTAAGCTTTCTTCAATTTTTCTATCTATTTCTTCATACATTGGCATCAAAGATTTTTCTATAACTTCGGCATCTTTGAAATATTCTTGATCTAAACTAATTAAGCTATATACCGCTTCCTTATATAATTTTTCTGAAAGAGCAAAAGAAAGCACTAATATCTCTGTTCCCATTATAGAATCCATAATTTTTATTTTATCTATATTTTCTCCTTTAATAAGATTCTTTAAAAATTTTGAAGAAATATTCTTATTTATTTCGGAATTCTTAAAATAAGAAGCCAATGTTCTAATGTCTTCATCTAACGAATTTCTTTCAATATATTCCATTATAGAATCAAATATATTTTCAAGATAGATCTTTTGTATAATATACCCTTTTAATGGTTCAATATCTTTTACCGTACTCATTCCTAATTCAATTCCTACAGAACCAAGAGCATTAAGCTTATTTTCTTTAGCAAAATAATCAATAATAGATGCTGTCATTAAACATTTATTTATCATGCAACTTTCAACAACTTTATGTTCAAATTCTAAATTTAATTCTGTTATTGCTCTCTTTTTTATTAACGAATTGCTCATACATGCTTGAAAAACATAAGCTAAAAAATTATAAAAATTTTCTATAAATTTATAATTTTTATTATTTATTTTATTTAATGTATTAAATAAAATATTTTGCTTTAAATCATTATAATCTAAATTATAAAGTTTAATTTCTTCTTTTGTAAAGATTTTTATCTGTAAATCCATTTTAATCCAGTCGGAAGCTGTTAAGCTTAATTTATTCATAATTAATAATTATTTTATCTTTAAATTTTATATTTTTAAAAAGAATTGTTTGCCATGTTTGGTGCATATGTAGCATATACTGGTATTAACGATGCAATATTTACTATAAATTTACAAAGAAATGAAAACCTCGCCCTTTAGAGCGGAGTAGCTCACAGTGGTTTAGATTTGGAAACATTAATAATGGAACATTAGCTCAACAAAGATATTATCTTTAACTCCTAAAAATATAACGAAGAAAGACCTGGAAAAATTTCCATGAATTATTATAATAGTTTAGATATTAAATAATTATGAAATTTTCAATAATAGGAGGAGAAATTTTAAAATCTGATAAGTACATAAACGTAATAAATCCTTCTAATGAAGAAATAATAGATAGAGTAGCGATAGCTGATAGAGAAAAAACAAAGGAAGCAATAGACTTAGCTTATGAATCCTTCAAAGTTTTATCAAGCATGCCTTTAAAAGAAAGATGTAAAATCTTAATTAGAACATCTGAAGTTATAGAAAAAAGAAAGGAAGAAATTGCTAAAATACTTGCTTTAGAAGCAGGAAAACCAATAAGAGATGCAAGGGTTGAGGTTACAAGGACAATTAGCTTATTTAGAATAGCTGCAGAAGAAGTAAGATTTGTACTTGAAGGTAAAATCCCGCGTGTTGATGCATATGAATATCCTTTAGGTAATGAAAATAGAATTGTAATGGAAATAAGAGAACCTATAGGAGTTGTAGGAGCAATATTACCTTTCAATTTTCCAGTAAATAGCTTTGCCCATAAGGTAGCTCCTAATATAGCTGCTGGAAATACTGTAGTCGTTAAACCTTCCTCTTCTACTCCTTTAAGTGCAATAGAATTGGCTACAATTCTTTATGAATGCGGTTTGCCAAAGGGATGCTTAAGTGTAGTTGTTGGGCCAGCATCGGTTATAGGTGAAGAAATTATAGAAAATAAGAAAGTATCGGGAATAACTTTTACAGGTTCTACAAACATTGGTTTATACCTTGCTTCTAAAGCTTCTTTAACTGGTAAGAGAATTATGATGGAAATGGGAGGTTCTGATCCTGTTATAATTTTAGAAGATGTTGACTTAGCTAAAGTTGTTCCTATAACTGTAAGAGCTAGATTTGAATATGCTGGACAAAATTGTAATTCAGCAAAAAGATTCTTTATTCATGAAAAAATATATGATAAGTTTATTGAGTTCTATAAAGAAAATACTGAAAAAATTAATGTAGGTGATGCATTAAGCGAATATACAGATATGGGTCCATTAATTTCTTTAGATGCAATAAAGCAAATGCAAGCATACGTTGAAGATGCCTTAAATAAAGGTTCAAAATTAATTTTTGGAGGTAAAAAGCTTTATGATAAAGGCTTTTTCTTTTCTCCTACGATAATTACAGATACAAATCTTGATATGAAATGCATGAAGGAAGAAGTATTTGGTCCTGTAGCTCCTATTGCTAAATTTAGTAGTGTTGAAGAAGCTATAGAATTTGCTAACTCTACGGAATATGGTTTGCAAGCTGCTATATTTACCAATGATCTGAAAAAAGCCTTAAAAATAGCTAGGGAAATTAGGAGCGGAGGTGTATTGATCAATGATAGTACTAGACTTAGATGGGATGCTTTACCTTTTGGAGGAGTTAAGCTTAGCGGTTTAGGTGGAAGGGAAGGTGTTAGAACAACCATACTTAATATGACTGAACCAAAAATAATATCTATTAATTTAACTTAATTTTTTTCTCTTAAATAAGATTCTTATGGCCATCGACTTAAAAATTAATTTATCGAAAGATGAAAACAGAATTTTCCTCGTTACTTGAAATTAATGAGTTTTTGGCTGTACTATTATTTGGTTCTAAAGTTAAAGAACCTTCATTAGCAAGAGATACTGATATTTGTATTGTTGCGCCTGATTCAAAAAATAAGGCTTCTCTTTTGTTGGAAGTATTTTCAAGAATTTATAAGGAAGGTTATGATATATGGTTGTTTGAGGAGCTTCCGCTATATATGAAGGTTGAAGTAATAAAAAAATCATAAAATCTTAGCATGTAAAGATATTTATAGACTTTATGATTATTTTGCAAAAATAATGAGGATCTGGAATGATCAAGAAATAAGAATAAGAAGGTATACAAAGGAGCTTTTTAAATAAATATTGTTAAATCGAGGAATTTAATGTTCAAGAAGTCATATATCGCTATAAAGTGATAAAGTAGCATGAATTCTAAAAACCTTTGATAATTAAAGGTAGATTAGAACATCTAAATCTGACTTAATATTCTCATTTATTAAAAAATTTTTTTATAACGTTTTCTATTTCATCAGAATATAAAATTTCAGTTCCTCTAAAACAATAAAATTCTAAAATATCGTTAGAAGTATTAATTATTTGATGCGGTTCTTTGGCTTTTATAAAAACAACATCGTTTTCTTTAATATCTATCATTTTTGGAATGTTATTTTCTACGGTAAGTATAGAGCCTCTTCCTTTAGTAATTATTAGAATGTGTTCATAATTATGGACATCATAAGGAGTCATTCCTCCTGATTCGATGCTATAATATCTTAAATAAAATCTATATGAATCGTTTCTAGAATCAACGAGAGTTTTTCTTTTTACTTTTGTAGCTCCTCTTTCACTAAAATTCTCATATTCTGCATTATTTAAGTTAATTATATGCATAACAAAAAATAAAGTGAAGCTTATTTAAGGTTAATTTTTACTTTGCCTAATTTTAAACATATTAATTTTTTAGTTTATGTTTCAATATGGCAAAACTGGATGAAATAGAAATTAAGAAGAGACTTGAAAATTTAAAGGGATGGAAAGTTGAAGGAATTTATTTAGTTAAACATTTAAAGTTTGACAATTTTGTTTCCGCTGTAAATTTTATAAATAAAATAGTTCCTATTGCAGAAGAATTGGAACATCATCCAGATTTAGAATTAAAAAACTATAATGAATTGGTCATAAGAATAACTACGCATGATGAAGGAGGAATAACCGAGTTGGATTTTGAGCTTGCTAAAAAAATAGATGAACTAATTTCATAGCATTTTCTCTATCTCCAACAAATTTTTTGCTTTGTTTTTCCAATCTAAGCCATATCTATCTAAAAGTATCGTAGTTTTAACTATCTTATCAGCAGGTATTAAGTCATAATATAAATAAGAAGATATATGAATTACTTCCTTTGGATCAACATTCATAATTTCATAGGCTTTTAAAAATGCTCTTTCATCAGGTTTATAAAATTTTGTATCTTCTGCTGTAACAATCCAATCAAAGAATTCTTCTAAACCAGCTAAAGTAATTTTTATTAACTTTCTTTCTGTGTTAGAAATTATTCCCAGTTTAGCCTTCTCTTTTAATCTCATTAATCCTAATATAACATCAGGAAAAGGAGGAGATTTGGCAAAATAATATACAAGAGCCTCGCCATACTTTTCATTATATTTTTCGCCCATAACTTTCTTTAAACTATTTTTAAGTACCAAAGAATAGGGCTTATATCCTTTTATTTCTTCCATTTCATATTTAAAAAATTCTTCTGGGCTTATTCCAAGAAAGCTAAGATAGGAATTTATTGTATACATCCAATCTACTAATGTTCCGTATAAGTCAAAGGTAATAATTGGTTTGTTAACCATATTTAAAATATTGTTTAATCAAAAAAATATTTATTTAGGATAACCCTAATTTCTATTATGGTAATTGAATATATGTTAGCAGCTTTAGCACCTTTCATGGTAGATGCAAGCTTAGGTTTAGCTTATTATAAAAATATACAAATAATAAGAAAGAATCTTAGATATGTTATAGCCTTTGCTTCAGGTCTTGTCATTTCAGCTGCTTTTTTTGAACTACTGCCACATGCGAATATATCTGGAGAATGGTTTAAAGGTAACGTATTATTTGTAGCTTTAGGTTTCATTTCTTTTTATGTAATAGAAAAACTAACACTTTTGCATTCTTGTGGAGAAGAAGAATGTGAAGTTCATACTTTAGGAAGCATAACTGCTTTAGGAATGGCTGCAGATAATATTGTGGATGGTATTGGAATAGTAACAGGTTTTCTTATCGATCCAATCTTAGGAATAGTTATAACCATTGCTGTAATAGCGCATGAAATACCTCAGGCTATTTCTGCATCCGTTTTACTTAAGAATTCTAATGTAAAAAATACAAGAGGTTTCCTTATTTTATTCTTAGGTGGGCTATTTTACTTAATAGGTGCAATTATAGCAAACTTTATACCAGAAGAATTTTATCATGCAGTAATTGCTTTGGTAGCAGGTGTATTTTTATACATTGGTGCAGGAGATTTGTTATCAGAAGCTCATAAAAGGTTCAATTTAATGGTTATAGCTTCAGTAATTTTAGGTTTTATAACAATAATTTTAATTACAAGTCTTGAAATCATAGTAGGTGCACACTAATGAAAAGAAGTTTAGATTATCTATTGTTATTTTACAATAAAGGAAAACCTTTGCAATTAAAAGAAGTTTCTATTGCTTTAAATGTTAAACCTCCATCTGCTTTAGAAACATTAAATAATCTAGTAAAAAAGGGTTATTTAAAAAAGGTAAAGAGAGGTACTTTTATAATTACAGAAAAGGGTGAAGATTATATTAGGGAAATAATTTGGAAACATGCCGTTCTTGAACATTTATTTTTAAATTTTAATTTAGGAACAAAAAATTTATGCGAAATAGTAAGCAAGATAGAAGAATACTTTTCCAGCGATATTATAGAAAAAATATGCGAAAAATTAGATCATCCTGACAAATGTCCCCACGATTATGTAGTTCCTCATTCTGGAAGGAAAAAACTTGAGAAATACAAATATTGCAAAGTTTACTAATACTGTCCTTTAGGGTGAGGTTTTCATTTTAATAATATATAACTTGTTCAGCTTTTCTTTTTCTTACTCTCCTTTTAGCTTCATATACTATTTCCAAAAATTCTTCTCTGCTTAAAAGATCAATTCCTTCATCGCAATATAAACCTGTTCTTTCTTCAATTATTCTATCTATTTCCTCTCTTTCTTCATGTGTTGTTTCTATTCCTAAAAGAGCCAATAATTCTCGAACTTTTATACTCACAAAATTATTTTTATTTTTAAAGTTATTTATTCTTATTGAGATTGAACTAACCTATGCCTGCTAATTTGCCTAAGGAAGCTAGAGTTAAATACCAAAAGGTATTGGAAGCTAAAACTAAAGAAGAAAAGTTGAAAGCTTTACAAGAATATCTCTCAGCTATACCTAAACATAAAGGTACTGAAAATTTAGTAGCACAAGTAAGACATCAAATAGCTAAACTAAAAAAAGAAATAGCTGAAGAAAAGGAACTTAAAAGAAGAATAACAAAGGGGAGTAGCTATAACATAAAAAAAGAAGGAGATTTGCAGTATGTTTTAGTCGGTTTAACAAAATCAGGTAAAAGTTCTTTATTTACAACTTTAACAGGTGCCAAATCTGAAGTTGATAATAGACCTTATGTTACTACAAGACCTATTGTAGGTACTTTAAATTATGGTGGTGTTTTAATTCAACTTATAGATCTTCCTTCAATAATGGAAGGAAATGAAGATTGGAATGATCTAATTTTTTCCTTAATTAGAACTTCCGATGGTTTAGTTATAGTTTTAGATGCTTCAAGCGATTTTTATGAACAATTTTTAAAAATAAAGAAAATACTTCAAGAAAACGGAATTATCATAGGTGAAAGAAGATTTTACGTTAAAATAACCAGATCTCCATTTCAAAAATCCCATGTTATAGTTAATGGCGAAATAATTGATGGAACCGAATCTGATATTTATAGAATTTTGAATGATTATGGAATGAGAAATGTTCTTGTTGAAATATTTGGAAAAGCAAGAATAGATGAAATAGAAACAGCTATAATAGAAAATGTGGTGTTCAAACCTGCAATAATTGTTATAAATAAAGCCGATACAATAAAAGAATTTAAGGAATATAATTTTGATAACATTCCTTATTTATATTGTTCTACGTTTTCCAAACTTAATTTGAATTTGATAGGAGAAAAGATCTTTAGTTCCTCTAATGTGATACGTGTTTATACAAAAGAACCAAACGAAAAGGAGCCTTCAAAAAAACCTCTTGTAGTTAAAAAAGGAACGACTGTGTTAGAAGTTGCTGAAATGATCCACAAAGACCTAGCTAAAAATTTTAAATATGCTAAGATTTGGGGTAAAAATGTAAAGATTCAAGGAGAAAGAGTAGGACCCAATTATGTTTTATCCGATGAGGATATAATTGAAATAAGGGCATGAATGAATTGTTATGTTCGTCTCCTTTATCTTTAATATTACTTCCAAAGTTAATATTTGATGAAGAAGGGAACATAAAAGAGTTTTCTTTCATAGGTTTATCTTTGGAACCTTGTATTAAAGCTAAAATATGTGTTTCTGAAAATTTTAAAATAAATTATGATGAGAATAATGTAATATTAAATATTTTAAATGATTTAAAAAACTATTATAATTTAAATTTTATAGAGATAAATTTTATTAATTATAATAGAATTTTCTCTTTAAATTATTTAAATTCTCTTGTTTTATCTTGTTGTATTCCTTATTTATGGATAAATAATTATAGAAATTTATATGAGAGTTTTAATTTAATTGATAATTTAATAATTAAAAATAAAGTTGGTTTAGAAATATCTTTTCTTTCACTTTTTGGCGGACTGTGCTTTGTTTCTAAAAGTTATTTAGGAAATTTTATTTATAAAATACCTATAAATTTAAAAGATAAAAATGTTATAATTTTAGAAAGAGGACGTTATGATTTTTTTGACATTATAAAAGATATTCATTATAGAAATGTATTATCACATCATACTTTAGAAAGCTATGAAGTTTTAGAGAATAATTTAAATATGGAAAATATATATGAAGAAAATCTAAGAATAGCTTATAATGCAGGTCTTATTGATGATGATTTCTTTGATATAATAAGATTATTAAAAAAAGAAGGGTTTTATGCAGGATATAATTTTTTTGCAAAAGGAATTCATGTAATTACAGAAAAAGAGAAAACTGAAAGAGTAATTCGAATTCTTGAAGGCATCGCAGGAGATAAAAGTATATCAGTATATAATGTTAATTATACGGGATTAATTTTTGAATAAGTTAAAATATTTTTCCTTTTTATTATAATTTTAATTATGGATTTTGAAGCAATCGATACCAAATATGGAAAAGTATTTTTAATTGAGAAATTAGATCCAAAAGTGAAAAATCTGCCCTTTTCAATTAAAATACTTCTTGAAAATCTTATGAGAAACTTAGATAATAACATAGTAACAAAGGATGATATTAAATCTTTAATTAATATGGAAATAGGTAAAGACATACCTTTCTTTCCTACAAGGGTAATTTTGCAAGATTATACAGGAATTCCTTTAATCGTAGATTTAGCTTCAATGAGGAGTCATGCTAAGAGATTAAATCTTGATCCCTTGAAAATTAATCCTAAGGTTCCTGTAGATTTGGTAATTGATCATTCAATACAGGTTGATTATTTTGGAACAGTTTATGCCTTAAAATTGAACATGGAAAAAGAGTATGAAAGAAATTATGAGAGATACATGTTTTTAAAATGGGCTCAGAAAGCTTTCAAAAATTTCAGATTAATTCCTCCAGGGAAAGGAATAATTCATCAAGTAAACCTAGAATATTTAGCTAAAGTTATAGATTCAAGAGAAGGTAAAGTTTTTCCTGACACATTAGTTGGAACTGATTCTCATACAACTATGATAAATGGAATAGGAGTTTTGGGTTGGGGTGTTGGAGGAATCGAAGCTGAAGCTGTTATGTTAGGTTTACCTTATTACATTCCTATACCTGAAACAATTGGAGTAAAATTGATAGGAGAACCAAGAGAAGGAATCACAGCTACCGATATAGTTTTGACTATAACTGAAATGTTAAGAAAAGAAAACGTTGTAGGAAAATTTGTAGAGTTTTTTGGTCCTTCATTAACATATTTAACAGCTCAAGATAGGGCTACGATATCAAACATGGCTCCTGAATATGGCTCTACAATAAGTTACTTTCCTATAGATAATGAAACTTTAGATTATTTAAGGTATACAGGAAGAAGCAAAGAGCATATAGAAATGGTAGAATTTTATTCAAAAATTCAAGGATTATTTTATGAAGGGCAAAAAATTGAATATAGCAAAATAATTGAGTTTGATCTATCTCAAGTAGAGCCATGCATAGCTGGACCAAGGAATCCTGAAGAAAGAATACCTTTAAGCAAAGTGAAGGAACATTTTAAAAACATAATAGAAGAATATGAAAAAAGGAAAAAGTCTTCATTTATTCCCAACGGTGCTGTTGTGCTTTCTTCAATAACTAGTTGCACAAATACATCCAATCCTTCAGTAATCTTAGGAGCTGCTATTTTAGCTAAAAAAGCTATAGAAAGAGGTTTAAAGACTAAAGAATATATTAAAACAAGCTTTGCTCCAGGATCTTTAGTTGTTACAGAATATTTAAAATCAACAAATCTTTTACCTTATTTAGAAGCATTAGGTTTCCATATTGTCGGTTATGGTTGCACTACATGTATAGGTAACAGTGGTCCATTGCCTAGTATTGTAGCTAAGGAAATAGTCGAAAAAGATGTATATGTTGTAGGCGTTATAAGCGGAAATAGGAATTTTGAAGGAAGAATAAATCCTTTACTTAAAGCTACCTTTTTAGCTTCGCCTCTTTTAGTAGTAGCCTATTCCTTAGCAGGTAAAATAGATATAGATTTTTACAATGAACCAATTGGTTATGATCCCAATGGATCCCCCGTTTACTTAAAAGAAATTTGGCCTAGTTTTAAAGAAATAAAAGAATATTTACCTAATGCTTATAATATTGAGCTTTATTCGAAGATTTATAAAAATATAGAAGAAGGGGATGAAAATTGGAATAAAATTAAAGTAGAAGAAAGTGAGGTGTATAATTGGCCAAGTTCTACATATATTAAGGAGCCTCCATGGTTTGATGAAATTCATATTTTAGATGATATAATAGGTGCAAGAGTTTTACTTTTACTTGGTGATAGGATAACAACCGATCATATTTCTCCTGCAGGTCCAATAACAAAAGATAGTGAAGCTGGAAAATATTTATTAAGCTTGGGTGAAAAAGATTTAAATACCTTTGGTGCAAGGAGAGGAAATCATGAAGTAATGCTTAGGGGAGGATTTAGTAACATTAAACTCAAAAACTATTTGGTTGATAAAGAAGGAGGATATACCTTGTATTTCCCAACAAATGAAATATTAACAGTTTATGAAGCTGCTATGCGGTATAAAAAGAATAATGTTCCTTTAATAATTATTGCAGGAAAACAATATGGAGCTGGAAGTTCAAGAGATTGGGCTGCTAAAGTAACAGCTTTGCTTGGAGTTAGGGCTGTTATAGCTCAAAGTTTTGAAAGAATACATAGGTCAAATCTTGTAGCAATGGGTGTGATTCCTTTACAAATAGATAAGTCTTGGAAAGAATTGGGAATAAAGGGAAATGAAATATTTAATATAGAGGGATTGAAGAATTTAAAGCCTAAAGGAAAGGTAAAGGTAAAGGCAATCGGAGAAAATTCAATAATTGAATTTGAAGCTATTGCAAGAGTTGATACAAGCATAGAATTAGAATATTTGAAAAAAGGAGGAATAATACCCTACATATTTGAAAAAGTTTATGGGAAAGGATAGAGAGCTGATATGGAAAGATAAAAAGAATTATTTTATTCAAAGGTTAATAAATGATCAAAAAATTGGAAGAGTAGATGAAGATATTTTGGAACTTTTAAATTTGATCAATTCTTTTGAAAATTATTACTCATTAAGTTCATGTAGTGGTAGAATTCAAATAATTGAAGGAGAAAATCTAAGTAAAAGAGACGAACTGAAAAGCATAGCTAAATGGCATAGGGAGGTTAAATTAGAAGAAGTTAAAGAGATTCTTGAAAAGAAATTAAGTAGCGAAAATCTTTGGATTTCTGTTCAACCGCCTATATTGCATATTGCATGCAAAACTTTAGAAGATGCATTTAATTTAATAAAGATTGCTAGGGAATGTGGTTTCAAACACAGTGGCATATTATCCTTTGAAATTGATAGATATGTTGTAGAACTTAATTCAAGTGTAAGGCTAGATATTCCTTTAATTCATGAAGGAAAAATGGTTTTTAATTTTGATAAAATAGATGATTTAATATTTATATTAAATAAAAATTTGAAAAGGGCTAAAGAAAGCTTAAATTTGTTAAAAGAAAAATTAAGTAAAATGAATTTATGATTAAAATCAGAACGGCTAATTTAGAGGATAAAGATAAAATAGTTGAATTGATAAATAGCATGGAACAGAATAGTTATATTGTAAGATTTATAGATGAATGGCTTAAAAGTATTAATGAAAAAGTATTTGTTGCCGAAGATGATGGTAAAATTGTTGGAATAGCTCACTTTTTTATTCAAAATGAAAATGTAGCATGGTTCGAAGCAGCACGTATACATAAAGAATATAGAAATAAAGGAATAGGTACAATGCTTGCCAATGTAATGCTTGATTTTGTTAAAAATCTAGGAATTAAGAAAGCAAGATTAGTTACGGGAGGAACAAACATACCTGCACAAAAACATTTAGCAAAGACAAAATTTAAATTATATTCAAAATGGGTTGCTTGGAAAATTGATTTTCAAAAAATAAACATTGAAGATTTGGCTTTTAAAGAAGCAGATTTTGAAGAAATTTGGAATTACCTTAATAATTCAAAATGCTTTATAGATTCAGGTAAGCTTTATTTTGATAGTTGGATTTTCTATGATTTTACTAAAGATTGGTTAAAAAATAAAATAAATGAGAATAAAGTTTTCTTTGATGGAAATGGGATAGTTATATTTGATGAAATGAGCAGATTTAAAGGAAGTTTCCAAACTTCTTATTTTGAAGCAAAAAATCTTAATGTCATGAAACTTCTTAGTTATATAATTAAACAAGCTAAAAAAATAAACGTAAGTTATGATAAAATATTCATTGTCACGCCAGCCAATGAAGAATTGATAAATGTATTAAAAAATGTTGGAGAATTAAGATCAGAATTGTTAATATATGAAGCAAAAATAGATTAAAATATTTTGAATATTTAAATATTCTTGATGATGAAGGCTGGTATTACTGAAAAATGAAGATATGACACCAGTCTGATAAATTTATGTTATTATGCCTCCTTCAGTTAATTTTTTAATATCCAGTATTTTATCAACTTCCTCCTTTGTAACTATTCCTTCCTCAACAAGTAATTCCTTTATGCTTTTTCTTGTTTCCATAGCTTTTTTAGCTATTTTCGCTGCTGCTTCATATCCTATTTTAGGAGTTATTGCTGTTATAACCATTAAGCTACTCTCTGCATATTGTCTGCATCTTTCAACATTAGCCCTTATTCCTATTATGCATTTATCTGCAAAGGTTATGCATGTATTTGATGCTATTTCTATTGATTCTAAAATGGTATAACCTATTAAAGGCATCATCATATGTAATTCTAAAAAGCTATATTGTGCAGCAGTAGTTATAGTAGCATCGTTGCCAATTAATTTAGCTGCTGCCATTGTTACAGCTTCAGGGATTATTGGATTTACCTTTGCAGGCATTATGCTTGAACCAGGCTGTAAAGCTGGCAAATCTATTTCTGCTAAACCTGTATTTGGTCCTGAATTTAATAATCTTAAATCGTTACCTATTTTCATTAAAGAAACAGCTAAGGATTTTATCGCTGAACTTAAAGCTAAGACAGCATTCATACTTTGCAAAGCTTCAAAACTATTATTTGCTTTCTTAAATTCAATACCTGTAATTTTACTTATTTCTTCAATTGCCAATTCAGCATATTTTGGATGAGCGTTTAATCCTGTACCAGCTGCAGTACCTCCTAAGGCTAATTCTTTTAATCTTTCAGATGCCTTTTTCACTTCTTCAATATCATGTAATATCATGCTTGCATATGCACTAAAATCTTGTCCTAAAGTAACAGGCACTGCATCTTGCATGTGTGTTCTAGCTGCTTTAACTATATCTTTAAATTCTTCAGACTTTATTTTAAACGCATGATATAATTTTTCCATTGCAGGAAGCAATCTTTCATAAACCATCATTAAGGCAGCTACATGGATCGTTGTTGGTATAACATCATTGGTAGATTGGCATTTGTTGACATGATCGTTTGGATGTACAGGCTTTTTATCTCCTTTCTTTCCTCCTAATAATTCATTAGCTCTACTAGCTATAACCTCATTCATATTCATATTGGTTGATGTTCCAGAACCTGTTTGGAATATATCTACTATAAATTGATCATAAAATTTACCTTCAATTATTTCCAGTGCTGCCTTTTCTATAGCTTCAAAAATATTTTTTTCCAGCAATCCAAGTTTATAATTTGCTCTTGCTGCTGCTAATTTAACTATTGCTAATGCCTTTATAAATTCTGGTTGAAATCTATATTTAGATATTTTAAAATTTTCGTAAGCTCTTTGTGTATGTATTCCATAATATGCTTCAGCAGGGACTTTAACTTCTCCTAAAAAATCCCTTTCAATTCTATATTCCATAAAACTTTAATATATGATATGCTTAAAAATCTTTTATTTACATAAATATATTGTTTTATAAATTTTAATATTTAAAATTACTAATTATTTTTTACTTTCTTTTAATATATTACATTTTATCAAGTATTCAGCATATAAACTTATATGTTTATCCATGAGATCAAGTAAAGGAAGAATTGTATCTTTGTTTAGCGAATAAATCACATATTTACCTTTTCTTTTATTTTCTATAAATCCGCAATCCAGCAAGCATTTTAAATTATGTGAAACTCTGCTTTGCTCAAATCCTGTCTCTTTTACAATTTCAGACACAGTTTTTGGGCCATCTCTTAATACATTAATTATTTTTAATCTTGTAGGATTTGAAATAGCTTTAAAAAACAATTTATATGCTTTTTCCTTATCAATTTCCATAAAATAAAAATATTGTATAGATTATTTTTGTTTATGCCAAAAGCCTTTGATTTTGTAAAAATAGAAGAGCTTCCTCCAAAACCCAGAAAACATTCGATAATTGAAATACGAGGGCCATATTATTCGGCGGTTACTTATAACTATTTACAGGGAATTTTGGATGACTGGGGTGAATACATAGATGGCTTTAAATTTGCAGGAGGTTCACAAAGATTATTAGATAAAGAAAAGGTTAAGAAAATAATAAAACTTTGCCATGATTATAATGTCTATGTTTCTACAGGTGGTTTTATTGAAAGAGTAGTTCTTCAAGGTTCTGAAGCTGTAAGAAAATATATAGAAGAATGTAAGCATCTTGAATTTGATGTAATAGAAGTTTCAAGTGGTTTTATAGAAATTAGTTTAGAAGACATGATCAAAATTATTAAAGATATTAACAATGCAAATTTGAAGGCTAAACCAGAAATCTCGTTTGTTAAAGGAGCTGGAGGAGGTATTGAAGTTTTAGGATATGAAGTTCTATATAAGGATATTAATGAAGTAATAAAACAATGTGAAATGCTTTTAAAAAGCGGAGCTTATATGCTAATGCTCGAATCTGAAGGTATTACTGAAGGTTTGCCTCCGGGGAAGTGGAGAATTGATATAATAAAAACTTTAATAGAAAAATTTGGTTATGAAAAATGGATGTTTGAAGCAGCTGAGCCTCAGGTGTTTAAATGGTATTTAAAGAATGTTAGCAAAAAAGTAAATCTTTTTATAGATCACTCTCAAATTGTAGAATTTAATGCATGGAGATTAGGATTATGGGGAGATAAAGATATATGGACAAATGCAAAATTTTCTTATAAGTAGTTATTTTCTTTTTAAAAATATTAAAGAAATAAAGCTTAAAATAAAAGTTATAGGAATTATGAGTTCTTTGATATTTTCATAAAGATATCCATACATTACACCGCTTATCATTGTTGAAATTCCTATTAATAATCCAAATGTTCCATATGCGTATCCTCTGCTTTTCATATCCACCAAATCTGATATTGCTGCTCTCATGTTTGTTTCATAAATTGCACTTATGGAACCCCATATAAAACTTGCTATTAATATTAACGTTATATCTGGAGATAAAATTAGCATTATTGTGGAAAATGAAACAAGAAAAGGTAATAAGTAGAAAGTTTTTAAGCCGTATTTATCATATAATATTCCTGCAGGTATAGCAACTATTGCATCCGCAACCATTGCAATCATATACATTAAAGCAATCATATAATCGCTAAGCAATCCTTCATACTTTAAACGAAAGGAAACCAAACCCCAGTGTATAAAAGCTAAAGTAATAAATAATACAAATATTGTGTATAGCCAAAATTTTTTAGGCAATTGATTGTTATTAGTGTTGGTTGCTAATTCAACTGATTTAATTATTGGCATATTAAAATAAGCAAAGAATAAGAAAAGAAGAGAAATTAAAGCAGGTATAAATAGCAAAATAAAAGCTATGAAATAATTTATGTTTGTGGAAAATAAAATCCATGCTATTATCAATGGACCTGCGATCGCTCCTACTTGATCTAGGAATTCATGTATTCCAAATCCTTTTCCTTTGCCAAAGCTTTCTGAAACTTCAGCAATTAAAACATCTCTTAAAGGTGTTCTTAAACCTTTACCTATTCTTTCAAGAAATATTAATGATAAAGCAAAAATCCATTCGTTTGCAAAAGCAAGTAAAGGAACAGAAAAAAGATTTATCATATATCCTAATATTATTAGCGACCAGAATGTTTTACTGCTTTTAATTTTAAGAGATAATAAGCCTGAAATGTATCGTGTTAAATATCCTAAAAGTTCCCCTATTCCTATTAATCCTGCAATAATTGCAGTTGCACCTAAAATTTCAATATATGAACCTATTACAGATCTTGCTCCTTCATAAGTTATATCAGCAAATAACGAAGTGAAAGATAAAGCTAAAAAAATTACTATAATCTTGTTTAATTTCATTAAAAAAGAATTAATTAATAAAATAAATTAATTATTTAATCGCACTTAGTATAACCACAATCAGGATTAACGCAAGTATAACAATTATTTTCGATTTTTAAAGTTCTTAAATTACAACGTGGACAAATTTGGAATAAATTAAGTTCTTGTATATTTGTTGTTTCAAATTTTATTTTCTCATCGTGTTTCTTTTCTTCTTCTTTCTTAATGATTCCTGTTTCTCTAAAGAATTCTTCTATAACTTCAGCTATTTCGCCATATAATGAGTGAATAAATTTTCCATTTTTCCAATATCCTACTTTATTTGGGTCATAAATACTTCTAAGCTCTTCAAGAATAAAAATAGGGTCATCAAATCTTCTAAATATTGCTGATAATAATCTTGTTAATACAGCAAATTCTGCTGCCTTTGTTAAATCTTTACTATTTATAAATATTTCGAATGGGCGAACCTTATCTCCTTCTTTTATATATCCTATGGTTATGAATATAGAATGCTGAGCAAAATGACTCTTTAATTTATAAACTTTAGCATCTATAACGTAAGGTCTTTCCAATGGCTTAGATATTTTTTCTTCTTTTATAGCTTTCTCTGGAATAACTTCTCTTTTTATTTCTTTAATTTCAAAATTAAATGAGTTTAACTTTCTCATATTAATCCCCTATCTAATAATATATGATAAGGAGTACTTAAAGTTCCATCTGGAAGTTCAATTACTTCATCTCCTTTTACTATGTAAGTTTCTTTTCCATCCTTTATTTCAAATAATTTCTCTTTAATTTCTTGGAACCTTGTTTTTTCTTTAACTGTACTAAGTATTGGGAATCGACTTCCTTCTCTATATATTGTTACACTTTTCAATCCTGCCTTCCATGCATAAAGATAAAGCTTTGATATCAACTCAGGATGAACATCTTCAGGTAAGTTTATAGTTGAAGAAATACTATGATCAACATATTTTTGTGCTATTGCTTGAATTTCAATTCTTTTGAAAGGATCAATATGATGAGCAGTTCTGAAGAAATATCCTGGCAAATATCTTTTCAATTCCTTTATTTCTTGTGCATCTTGAACTTCTTTTTCAATTCCTTTAATATCTATATAAGCTTGTATTGTACTATGGAAAACTTTAAAGAAAATATTTCTTCCAATGGATTCTGTTCTTCTTAAATAGAACATATCAAAAACAGGTTCTATTCCTCCGCTTACTCCAATATAATTCTTTCCATTATAATCAAAACTTTTCACAATATTTGAAATTGAGCCTGTAGGAGCTATGGAAAACAAAGCAATATTTCTTACACCATATTTCTTTATCATTTCAATGGTTTTGCTGTTTAAAGCTTCCTTGAAATATGGATTTTGTAAATATTTCTCATAATCAATATCTAATTTACCTTTTTCTTTAGCTAAAAGTGAAGAATATCTATAGCCCAAGTTTGCCATGAAATACATTACTTTATCTAAAGTTTTTAATGCCTCAGGGCTATCATAATCTATTCCTAGTTGATAGAACATGTCAGCTATTCCCATGACTCCTAAGCCTATTCTTCTTGTTCTTCTGCTTGCTTCTCTTTGCTTTGGTAAAGGATGCAGCAAAATATTCCAGTAAATTACATTATCCATGAATCTTATGGCATATTTTATTACTTTCTTCAATTTACGCCAGTTAATTTTAGCATAGGGAGTAAATGGATCATCTACAAATCTAGATAAATTAATTGAACCTAAATTGCAAGCTCCACCATCTTCTAAAGGAACTTCTGCACAAGGATTTGTTGTTGCGATTGGAATTCCTACATAATCTGAAGGAGAATAAGTTTTCATTCTATCAAAGAACATTATACCAGGCTCAGCTGTTTTATAATTTGATTCTACAAACATATTCCATATTTCTCTTGCCTTAACTAACTTCCTAATTTCTCCTGTTTTATCAGATGAGAAGTATAAAAGAAAATCTCCTGAATATTTTATAGCCAAGTCATAATCTTTGTTTGGCAACTCTAAAACATAATCACCATATACATCACGCTTATATACATCTTTTAAATCTTCTTCATTTATTCTTATTCCATATTCTTTCGTTAAAAATTCATTAAGTTCTTCAATTTTGTCAAATATTTTGATTAGTTCATAGTTTTCTATTTTTTTGGAAGGAATTCCATATGAATAATGAACATCCTTTAAATTATCAACTCTCCTTAATACTCCTTTTACTTTTTTCTTATAAACTAAAATCTTATTAGGTCCAAAGTTAATTTGCTCTTCAACAGCTCTCATAAACTCATTGCTAACTTTTATGCTGATGTTGGCAAATCTTACCTGCGTATTTTCCATAACTGCTTTTTCTATTTCTTTTAACTGTATCTCGTTAAACATGTTTGTAAATCTTAGCTGATCAACAATTTGTGAAGTGACCCAGTTTGGTATTTGTTTGCATTTTATAAATTCTATAACATCAGGATGCTTAACATCGATTGTTAGCATTAGAGCTCCTCTTCTTCCCTCTTGACCTATCAATCCAGTCGTTAATGAATATAATTCCATGAAGCTTACACTTCCTGTTGAAGTTATAGCAGCATTATGAATCCTTGAACCTCTAGGTCTTAAAACAGATATATCTATTCCAATTCCTCCACCATAAGAATACGTTCTTGCTGCTTCATAAGCTGCTTTATAGATTCCTTCAATGCTATCGTCTTCAATTACCGAAACAAAACAATTTGCCAAAGTTTTTGCTCTGTATAGATCTCCAGCTCCAGCTAACACTCTTCCTGCAGGCATAAAGTAGCCTTCATACATTAACATATAGAAAGCCTTAGCATATTTCAAAGCTTTATCTATGTTTTCTTCAGCTGAAGCTATAAATGAAGCAACTCTTAAAAATAAATATTCTGGTCTCTTTTCTATTAATTCCCCGTTTAGATCCTTTAGAAAATATTTTTTCTCGTATATGCTTTTTGCAAGTTCATTATCGCCAAGATAATTTGGATGAAAAGGTAGCAAGCCTTTCTTTAGTAAATCTAGCATTTTTAAATAAACATTTTTAAACATTTCGATTCTTTCCTTACCTAACAATGAAACCATTTTTGGCTCTGGCTCATCAAACATCTTAAGAATTTTTTTAGTGAACTCTTCAATTTCATTTATATACCTAATTTCAAGCTGTTTTGCCATTCAAAAACTAAATTATTTTATCCAATATAAAAGTATTTAAATTTTTCTATTAAGCGTAAATCTTAAATAATAATTTGACTCTTTCTGTGATGTATGAAACATATAATAAATAAAATACTTGGGAACTCTATATTAAGCTTACTTTTAGAAGCAAGTGCTGCGCCAAAGCCTGCAGGTGTTGATAAAATTAATAAATTTAAAAATTTAAATTTTGAAAATTATTTAGCAACAACATCTTACATTTCATATTATTATTATTTATCTATAATTGATGGGATTAAAGGAAAATTTAAAATAGGTAAAAGAATTTTTGAAGCTACAAAATCTATGCTGGAAAATCAAACTGGTGGAAATACAAGCTTTGGTTCTATATTGCTTCACATTCCTTTAATTACATCAACTTCTTATTATTTATATAGAAATAAAACTTTAAATTTTGAAAATATTAGAAAAACTTTAAGTTTCGTTTTAAATAATTGTAATGAAATAGATTCAATATATATTTGTAAATCAATTTTGCTTCTTAAACCCAAATGGTTGGTAAAAGTAGAAAAGTATGATATAACTAAACGTAATTGGTTAAAAGAAATAAAGGAAAATAAAGCTAAACCAAAGGATATAATGAAAGTAGCTGAAAAATTTGATTGGATAGCTTATGAATATGTTAATGATTACGAAATTACTTTTAATGAAAATTTGCCTTCTTTTTTAAAATTCTATGAAGAAACGAAGGATTTAAATAAAGCTATAATAAAAACAATAATTTGGATTTTAAGTAGAAGAATCGATTCCCATATTTATAGAACAAAAGGTATTGAAGTAGCAAAATATGTTATGGAAAATGCTAAGGAAAGTTATAAAAGAATAGAAGAAGGAGAAGATATATTAAAAGAATCAGAAAAATTAAGGAAAAAAATTGAATTTTATGAAGCTAATACTGGTACAACTTTGGATTTGGTTTCGAGTTGCTTGTTTCTCGCTTTATTTTTAATTAAAGTATAATTCATACTAACTTCCTTCCTCTTAAAGACTGAACTTTTAAATCTTTTATAGTTCATGGTAATCTTGGTGGAACTGGAGATAAGCCTCTTGAATAAATTTCGCTGAAAGGTAATGCATAAGCTATTATTATGAGTATTACAGCTACAATTATCCAAATCTTTAAATTATCAAGCAAAGTTGGATCAGCTTTTGAATTTAAATTAAGCGATGCTCCATTCATGCTTACAATTGGACCTTTAATTAAAGTTAATCCTATGTTTGAAATAAACAATATACCTGATAATACTAATATTATTCCTCCTATCATAGCTATTTGAGATAAAGTTATCCATTCCTGAGGCACTATAGGATATGATAAAATACTTGAAACCCTTCTTGGCATTCCAAAAATGCCTGCAATATGATAACTAATTGAAAATATTAATATACCTATGAACCAAAGATAAGGTTGCATCAAGGCTATTTTGTTGCTGAATATGTTTCTTCCAAAGATAAAAGGTGATAATATATACGTAGCTCCCATGAATGTTAATGTAACAGCTGTTGCTACCATTGTATGAAAATGCCCTACTATCCAAACTGTGTTATGAACAACGTAATTCATGGTATAGCTTGTGTTAATTATTCCTCCTATTCCTCCAAGACCAAAAATTATAAATGCTAAACCAAGGGATGCGAATGCTGGGTTTTTCCATGGTAAGCTTGTGATCCATCCAAATATACTTTTCCCACCTTTTTCTCTATAACTTTTCTCCATTGTAGCTATAATATTGAAAGCCGTTAAGAAACTAGCTATAGCTACTGTATAGGTTAAAACAGTATGTAAATACTTATATGAAGGATCGATACCTGTATCAACCAATTGATGATGTACTCCAACTGGTGTTGAAGTAATTATAAATAATACAAAGACTGCTTTGGCCATCGTTTCACTAAATAGTTCAGTATTTAAAATTCTTGGAATTGCAAAATACCATAAAGTAATAGCAGGTATTAGCCAGAAGTAGACTAATGGGTGGCCAAAATACCAGAAATATGTTCTAGCTTCTAAAACATCTACAGAACTTCCTAATAATGACATTGGTATTAAGTCTTTTAATACTTCTACAGCTAAACCTGGTGTAGCCTCAAGCCATACTATTAAAGTAGCAATGACACCATACATTGGTAAAGGAATTGCTTCTTTTCTATGTTCTTTTCTCCATTTAAAGAAAGCTAAGAAAATGACAGCAGCAAATATCCATGTACCTATAACTAGAATCGCTGCTCCTAAATAAAATAGGGCATGTGCTTTTAATGGAGGATAAAATGTATAAAGAACGTTTGCTTGCCCTGATAAAATTGCAATAGCTGCTAATACTGTTCCTAATAAGCTAAGTATAAGTGCTAAATTTAAAAGAGGCTTATTTAAATTAACATTAAGTACTCTTGTTGTAACGAAAACTGCAATACCCATTATGAAGAAAGCAGTCCAGACTATAGCCATAAGTACACCGTGCCCAGTTAATACCATGTAATATAGTTGTGGATCAATGTTAAGAACATAAGGAGTTCTTGCAAGCAATTGAATTAAACCAAAAAGTCCTCCCAATGCTAATGAAATAAAGGAAAATATTATTGCAATTTTAATAAATCTATTTTCTGTTTCGAACGTCATGTTCTCACCTCAATATTATTAATTTAGCATACATAGCTTGATGATATGTTCCGCAATATTCGTTGCATATTATTAAAAATTCTCCTTGAGCATCTAAAGGAGGTTCCCATGTTACAATTGTAAAGTATCCTGGAAAGACCATAACGTTAACGTTTGTACCTACTATTTGAAAGCCATGTATAACATCTGTACTTGTTATTCTGAAAGTGATTTTCTTTGGATTTTTCAATTCTATCTTAATTGGATCAAAGGAAAATTGCTTAGCTAAAATGTTTACTTCGTATTCTCCTGGTGCTCTTTCTATTATTCCTGCTTTAAACTTTTCTAGGTCTGCAGGTAAACATAAGGCTCCTAAACTTGGTGGATTGTATCCTATTGTTACGCCGTATATTAAAGTGGAAAGAAATAGTATTAAGATCGCTACGACAATTACTACCCAGATCTTTTCAACCTTGTTCATACTATACCACCTCTACTTAATAAAACAAGATAAACTGCTAGCCATATGGTTATTAGAAGTCCTGCATATATTATTAGTGATGCTATTGTTCCTTTTAAACTAATTTTCTTCATATGTTTTTCTTTTTTTTAAAAGAACTTAAAAAATCTTTCTATTTAAGTTAATACTTATATATTAAAATGAATATAAAAATATAAAAAAATTTATATAAATTAAATAATAAAAAGTAATATGAAAAAAGTATGAATAAAATCTTAATTAGTCTTGGTATAATAGCAATAGCGACTATTATTGTTTTGTTTCTAGTTATAAATCCTTTTCAAAAAGAAAGTCTAAAAGGCACAGTTCTTAATAAAGAAGCTATAGATTTTGAATTAAAAACTTTAGACAATAAAACTTTTAAACTAAGTGATCATAAAGGAAAAGTCATAGCAATGACTTTTGTATATTCGCATTGTCCTGATGTATGTCCTGTTTTAGCTAATAGATTTTCCACTGCTGCAGTAACTTTAATGGAAAAAGGTTATGATAATTTTATAATGCTTTTGATTTCTGTTGACTTTGCAGGAGATACTTATGAAAGTGTTATGGATTTTCTTAGTAAATATGTCAGTAAAGAAGCAATAAATAAGGGCAAAGTTATATATTTATTAGGTAAAGATTTGGAAAGCTTAAATAACATTTGGAAAAGCTATGGAGTATATGTTGCAACATCTAAAGAAACTGGAAATTACACTTTTACACCTGTGTCTCATACTACAGTAGTTCATATAATAGATAAGAAATTTAAATGGAGAGTTTCATTTGTAGGTATACTATGGGATGTTACTGATCTAGTTCATGATATGGAAATTTTATTAAAAGAATGATAAAAAATTCATTTAATAAAAGATTTTATTTAAAAACGCTTTACTTTTCAATTATATTTTTTGCAATTTACTTCTTTTTATTAATTTTACTTCAATATTTAATAACAGGACATTTTCCTTTAAAAATTGGTTTCTTTGGAAAACCTGAAAACTCTGATGAATTTGTAATAATATGGCTTATGTCAAAGTACTATTTAGAAGGATTTGAATTTACAAATATTATAGTAATAAACATATTTACTTTTATTTTATTATTAATTTTTGTTTTAACAGCATCTATTAATTTAGCTGTAACATCTTTAAATAAAAAAATGTTATGTAATTCTGCTGCAGGTTTAGCTGGAATAACATTTGTTACTCAATCAGTTATAGCATGTCCAGCTTGTGGCATTAATTTTGCTATGTGGTTATCTCAGCTAATAACCTTTACCGTATCTGGAACAACGTTAGGACTTTCTGCATTCCTTACAAATTTTATGAATATTATATTGTTTATCAGTATAATAATAAATATAATTTTATTTATGTTTAATTATAGATATTTAAAAGCAAATAATAAAAAATAAAAAATTATAAAATTTCTTACATTAAATTTATATAAAAGATAAAAAATTTAAAAATCGTATGCCGGTACCACCATATGACTATTTGGATAGCATGATGTGGAACTTGGTAGCAATAGGAGTACTGACAGCACTATATGTATGGAAAATGCCCTATAATCCTTCAAAGAATGCATTTAACGATGGAGCTTTGGCAAGGGCTTTTTCAATACCTTTTGGAATAGCTGGCTTCTATCTAGCTTTAACAGGATTAATGATAAGCTTTACATGGCCTTTTCCAATGTCTGGAGGCATTTATAATGTATTATTCGGTGGCTCAGCTTCCTTAGGTGGACTTGTAATAATAGCTTTTGCTTTAGCCAACTACTTTAATTATAACCTAAGACCTATAACTTATATAGCAGCTGTAGTAGGTTTATATATAATAGTTGACGGAATAGCAATATTACAGTATAGATTAACAAGGACACCAGAATTATCCGCTGCTTTATTCATAGTTACAGGAATTGCAGCAATACTTTCAATATTGTTTACTCATTCAGAAAATAAAGCTCTCCGTTATACTTTCTTAGCTTTTGTAATAATCTTTACAGCATTATGGTTATTTGAAGCAGTAAATGTAACAATTGGTCATCTAGCTCCGCCTCCACCTACATAATAGTAATTTTTAAATTAATTTAAATTTTTTATTTTATTAAAAAATTATAAGATACTAGTTGGTTTTTCATAAAAAAATTTTTAATAAATATTATTTGTTAATTTTTTATAACTTGGCTATTCTAGAATAAATATCTAACATTTCTAATCCTTCATTAATCCCATTTATTGCTTCTTCAAATTTGTTTCTTTCAAAAAAGCTCTTGACATCCTCTTCCATACCAACACCTATTACAGGAATTATGTTTGCCAACATTCTTCCTAAAATTCCTGTTCCCAAATATGGCTTCCTTATAAATTCAATGTGAACTTTCAACCAATTCCAAACTTCCCTCTTAGCCTTTAAGTTTCTTGTAGCAGTTGCTATAACTCTTAACATATCTTGCTTCTTTATTTCTCCACTTAAAATCAATGATAAAGTGTTCAATACGAGGCTGGGATCTTTGAAAAATACCATTGCAAACATTATTCTCTCTTTTTCTTCATCAAACTTTTCTTTTCTGTATTTATCGAGTAACTCAAAGAATGCCTTTTCCCCATTGGCTATTGCATAACCTGTTATTACTGCTAGCTTTAAGTTAGGATCAATTTTATCATAATCTTTAAATTTCTTGGAAATCTCATTGGCATAGCTCTCATCTATTATAGCTAATCTATGGCTTAATATTCCAAAGATCATTCTAGAATTTTCATCCGTTAGCTCTTCCCAGAATTTTAATTGTCTTCTATGGAAATCTATTGCTAAGTTCTTAAATCTTTTCTCATTGAATAAATATAATGTAAACAATTGGTCGGATAGCTCATTTGTTATTAATCTATCCTTTTCATCGAAAAATTTTTCGATAATTCCAACGTATTCATCATAATTTATCATACCTTTTAAGAAAAATGCATAATAATCATTAATTATTCCAAACTTATCAAATGAACTTAAATTAGAAATTAAAACAGGCTTTAAATTATCATAGTGTACTCTGTAAAATCCGTTTTTGTTTATATTCAGTTTTAAGCTTTTTATCTCTTCACCTAAGTTGAAATATTCTTCTTCATTTTCAAACAATAAACTTCTAAATTTCCCGTTTATTTCCAAAGTTATAGGTATTGGCCATATTTCTTTATAGCTTTCTTTGAATGAAAATAAACTTTGCTTTAACTTTATTTTATTTTCTTTTATTTCAACATTTACTATTGGATAGCCTTTTTTCTTTATCCATGCTTCCATTATTTTTTCCACATCTTTACCACTTACTTTGCTTAAGCATCTCCAAAGATCTTTTCCTGTAGCATTTGAATAGCTAAATTGATTTAAATATTCTCTAATTCCTTTCATAAATATTTCTTCAGTTAAATAGCCTTCAATCATTCTAAGAATACTTGCTCCTTTTCCATAGCTAATTTCATCAAATATTTGTTCAATTTCTTCTGGTTTTTCTACTTTTGCTTCAATACTATGGGTAGATGTTAAAGAATCCTTTCTCATTGAAGGTGCATATTCAGCATTAATAAAATCATAGAATACATTCCATTCTGGGAAAACTTTATCTACTGCTTTATAGCTCATGAAGGTAGCAAAGGATTCATTTAACCATAGATCATTCCACCATTTCATTGTTACAAGATTTCCAAACCACATATGAGCTATTTCATGTGCTACAGTCAAAGCTACTCTTTTTTTCTGTAATAAAGGAGAATTTTCATCTGCCAGTAAAGCTGTTTCTCTAAATGTTATTGCACCCCAATTTTCCATAGCTCCAAAGGCAAATTCAGGAATAGCTATTAAATGTAATTTTGGAAGGGAATAAGGAATTCCGTAATAACTTTCATAGAATTCAAGGAACTTTTTTGCAAGCTCAAGTGCAAATTTACCTTTTGAAATTTTACCTTTTGGTGTCGCTACTATTACATCTATGTTTCTATATTTATCCTTTATTTCTTCAAATTTTCCTATTCCAAGATACAATAAATAAGTTGACATTTTGGGAGTTGGTAAGAAGTAATATATTTTTCTTCCTTGAACTTCTTCAACTCTTTCATAAGGCATATTTGAAATAACATCGTATTCACTATCTACGTTAACTGTTAACTTAAATACAGATTTATATTCAGGATGGTCAATACAAGGAATCATTTCTCTTGCATGTGCAGCTTCAAATTGTGTAGAAATTATATAATAGTCTTCATAAGGTATAGCATATATTCCTACTAAACTGCGAGGAATTTCTTTTTCAATTTCAATTTCTAATATTCCAGAGATTTTCCCTTTTATTTTTAATTTATTACCATCATATTCGAAAGGAATTTCTTTATTGTTTATAGAAACTTTCTTTATTTTTTGATTTACTGCATCTAAAGCTATTTCATCTTCATCACTTGTAATATCTATTTTGACTTTCCCTTCATATCGTAATTTTTTAATATCAAAGTTTAGGTAAATGTTGTATTGCTTTACATTTACCATTGATTTATTTATCAAATTACTTAAATTTATTTTTTCCAAATTCTAAGAAAAACTACTTTTTGAAAATAATTTTTATTATTTATTAAGTTCAAAATTGTAGTATTTAAAAATTAAATTTGCATAATAATAACTTTCGACTTAATCGTAGTATTAAGTAAAAGTGAAAATCCTAAATTATTTAACCTTTCTCAAATGAACTTATTTATTCAAATTTTGAAAGATTATCGTATAACCAAGGAATTACAGAAGTTACAAAACTAGGTCCATGATGGGCTAGAAAATCGTAAGGTCCAGGAGTAACTATGACTCTTCCATGTTTTATTGCATCTACATTAGTCCATCCTCTGTTTATTAATTTTCTAATTACTTCATCTTTTGTTTCTGGTCTAAACATCTTAGGCTCATATAATATTACTTCAGGATTCTCTTCCTTTACCTTTTCGAAATTAGGTATAAGCCATTCACAATGTTCATTGTAAAATATACTTTCTGCTCCCAAAATTTCTAAAGTATTTGTTATGTAACTAAAGGCTCCAAAGCTAACAGGTCCTCCTAAATCTATTTCAACATAAACTCTTATTCTTCTTTTTAATCTTTTAATATTAGAAATTTTTTCAAGAAGATTTCTTTCTAGATTTCTTGCTTCTTCATAATAGCCTGCAACAAAACCAACTTCTACACATGTAGCTATTAAGCTACTTAAAGATATTGGTAAAGGTATAGCATAAACGTTAAAGTTCTTTGATAAAGAAAGAGCGAAATCTCTTTGGTAACCTGTAGTAGTAAATATTATATCAGGTTTTAATTCTTTTATTTTGCTAATGTTTGCATTTGCATAACTTCCTAATATTGGCTTTTTTCTTGCTTCTTCAGGTCTTACGCAATATACACTAACACCTACTATTTTATCTCCTAAACCCATCGAAAATAAGGCTTCTGTAACTGCTGGACTAAAGCTAATTATTCTTTCACATTTTTCAGGTAATTTTAATTCTAAGCCTAAAGTTTCGCAAAAAACTTTTCTCATAGAATAAAAATATTTAAGATGTTTTTATCTTTAAAAAAGCTAATTAATATATGGAAATTTATAGAGGTAAAAAGTTTAACGTTTACGTAGAAAAAGTAATTCTTCCTAACGGAAAAGAAAGAATTGTAGAGAAAATTGAACATAGAGGCTCCGTAGTTATTATTCCAATTTTAAATGATAAAGTAATATTGCTTAAACAATATAGACCTGTCATAAATAAATGGCTCTATGAACTTCCTGCTGGAACATTGGAGCATGATGATATTATTGAAGAAGCTAAAAGAGAATTATTAGAAGAAACAGGTTACGAAGCTAATGAGATTAAATATCTTTTTAAATTTTATACTTCGCCAGGAATAATTACAGAAGTCATGCACGTGGTTTTAGCTAAGAATTTAAATTATAAAGGAAGGAAATTGGAAGAAGGAGAAGTTATTAATGTGGAGTTGAAAAGTTTCGAAGAAATTAAGAACATGATCTTTAAAGGAGAAATCATTGATGGTAAAACTATTGCAGCTGTATTATTTTATCTTAGTTATATGAATCAATAGAGTTTACTTTTTATTATTTATAAGTTTCAAATACTACTTTATTTTTCTCGTTTAGTATCAAAATTGCTTTACTAAATTTCTTTATAACTTCATTTAAATTTCCTAAATACATGTTTGCTACTTTCCATTCATTTTTTAATCTCCACATAGCAACTAGATGAACAAATCCTCTAATTTCTATTATTCTTATTTTTTCGAGACATTCATCGTTAGTATCTATTGGTAAATAAACATAAGAATCCTCAGAACCGAATATCTTACCTTTAATTAAATATCCCTTCTCTTCTAGTTCATCTAAAAATCGTTTTAAATTCTCTTCATCCAAATTAAGAATATGTTTTATTTCATCAAGGCTTAATACTTTTCTTTGATACAAAAGCTCTTTTAGTTTTTCTTCCATTAAGTTTTATTATTTAAGAGTAAGGTAAAAGTTTTTTAAATGCTCTCTTTAATGATTTTAAAAGATTAAAATTTTCCTTTTGGTAATGAGAAAGTTAGAATGTTTATTAAATAACTTTATAATTAAATTATTGATAAGTATGTTTAAAATTGGTATTGAGCATTTAAAGAAACCTTATAATGAAGTATTAAGTGCATTACTTAATGAACTTCTCAATTATTTTGGTGATAAATTTATTTCTTTGGTAGTTTACGGTTCTGTTGCACGTGGCGAAGCACGTAAGAACAGCGATATAGACATTCTTCTAGTAATAAAGGATCTGCCAAGATCTAGATTTGAAAGGCAAGAGCTTTTCATGAAAATCGAAGAAAGAATAGAAGAAGTTTTGAATAAATATTATAAGAAAAATTATTTTATCGATTTCTCGCCTATACTTAAAACTCCTGAGGAAGCGGAAAAAATAACTCCGCTTTATCTTGATATGGTCGAAGATGCTGTCATAATATTTGATCGTGACTTTTTTGTAAAAGTATTAACTAGATTGAAGAAAAGATTGGATGAGCTTGGTGCACAGAGAATAAAATTTGGTAAGAAGTGGTATTGGATATTAAAGAAGGATTATAAATTTGGAGAGGTTATAAATATTGAATAATATTACCATTGCTAAAGATTATATTGTTCAAGCAGAAGAAAGAATATATCATGCTAAAAATGCATTGAAGCGTGGTTCATATGCTTATGTGGTAAGACAGTCACAAGAAGCAACGGAATTAGCATTAAAAGCCTCATTAAGGTTGATAGGTATTGAGCCTCCGAAAATACATGATGTAGGAGCAATACTAAAACACCATAAGCATAAATGTCCGCAATGGTTTCAGCAAATAATTCCAAGATTAGCAAGAATTTCAAGAAAATTACGTAGAGAAAGGGAACCATCAATGTATGGTGATGAAGAGAGCGGAATTCCTCCATCAGCATTATATGGTGAAAAAGAAGCTAAAGATGCGCTAAAAAATGCAAGTTACGTATTAAAAAATGTTAAGAAACTTTTCGAAGAATATTTAAAAAAAATAAAAAATGTTTAAACTTTTGTTTTTTCTTCTCAAAATTTATTCTTTAAGCAAAGGTAAAAGTTTTTCGAAGTAATCTAAGCTCTCAGGATTTATCAATGCATCTCTATTTGTTACTGGTTTACCATTAATTATGTTATATACAGCACTTTCTACTTTTTTCATATTATATGTATAAGGAATATCTGGAACTTCAAAAATTAAAGCTGGAACATGTCTAGGTGAAGCTTCCTCTCTTAAAGCTTTTTTAATTCTTTCCTTTAATTCTTCAGTTAATTTGTATCCCTGAGCCATTTTTACAAACAGAATTATTCTTTCATCATCCTTCCATTTCTGTCCAACAGCTAGACTATCAGCGATTTCTTTGAACTTTTCAACTATTCTATAAATTTCAGCAGGTCCTATTCTTACCCCGCTTGGTTTCAAAGTAAAATCTGATCTTCCTAAAATGGTTATTCCACCTGTATCACTATGATAAATTATTAAGTCTCCATGTCTCCAAACATTTTTTATTCCTTTATAATATGAGAAATATGCTTCAATATATTTTTTATTCTCAGGATCATTCCAGAAGTATATTGGCATAGAAGGAGAAGGAGCTTCACATACAAGCTCAGCTTCTCTATCTCTAACAGGATTCCCTTTTTCATCGTAAGCATTAACCTTCATTCCTAAAGCAGGACCCTGTATTTCTCCTGCATAAACAGGCTGTATTGGTGTTCCAGCAACAAAACAACCGTTTATATCTGTTCCTCCAGATATAGAATTAAAATGCAAATCTGATTTAATATGGGTATAAACATATTCGAATCCTTCAGCAGATAAAGGTGAACCTGTTTGTGATATTTCCCTTAATGAATCTAAATTAAACTTTTCTTTAGGGACAGCATTTACACTTCTTAAAGAATTAATATAAGTTGCACTGCAACCAAATATCGTTATTCCTTCATCTTCAACTATTTTCCACATTTTACCCCAGTCAGGATATATTGGATTTCCATCATAAATTACTATCGTAGCACCAACCGCTAATGAGCTTACAAGCCAATTCCACATCATCCAGCTAGGACTTGTAATATATGTGATTTTATCTTTTCTTTTTAAATCAGTATGTAATATTAGCTCCTTTAAATGATTAATTAATACTCCTGCTACACTTTGAACCATACATTTGGGCTTTCCTGTTGTTCCTGAAGAAAACATTATATAAACTGGATGATTTGATTCAACTTGTTCAAATTTTATATCCTTTAAAGCTGAAGAAGCAATAAATTCATTATACAATATGGTTTTTGGAATATCTTTTATTTGTGGTTTTTCTTTTACGTATGGAAAAACTATTACTTTTTCTATTGAACTGATTTCCTTTACAATTTTTTCTACATTTGGTAAAACATCTATGTATTTTCCTTTATAATAATAACCATCTACTGTAAAGAGTACTTTCGGATTTAACTGACCTATTCTATCTACTACAGCTACATGACCTAGTTCTGTACCACATGAAGACCATATTGCGCCTAAGCTTGTTGAAGCTAGCATTGCTATTATTGTTTCTGAAATATTTGGCATATACGCAGCTACTCTATCTCCAGCTTTAACTGTATCTTTTAAAGCATCATAAAGCTTAGCTACTTCATTATAAAGTTCCAGATAAGTTAATTCTTTAATTTTTCCGCTTTCTGAATAAGAAATTAAAGCTTTATGGGAATCTCTATATTTTAACAAATTTTCAGCAAAATTAAGTTTGGCTCCTATAAACCATCTTGCTCCAGGGAATTTGTTAAGATCATCTACAACTTGTTCATATTTATTTGAATAAATTACTCTACAATATTCCCAACATAATTCCCAAAATCTTGGAATATTTTCAATTGACCAGTTATAAATTTCTTGGTAATTTTCAAGATCTAGATTTTCTTTTTTATTAACAAAATTAATGAAATCAAATACATTAGAACTTTCAATAATTTCTTTTGTTGGTGTCCAGAGCCTTTTCTTCATATAAAATAAAAATGTTAATGAAATTAAAAATGTTTAATTAAAGGGTAAAAATTTGTAGTTAAAAATAAAAAAATTCTAAATTAACTATGTTTTATGGATTATAGATATTTTAAGAGAATAGGCGAAAAAATATCTGTAATAGGTTTAGGTACATGGCAATTTAGCGAAGCATGGGGTGTTTTAGATTATAATGTAGCTAAATCTATAATAAAGAAAGCAATAGAAAGCGGAATAAATCTCATAGATACTGCTGCAATTTATGGAAGAGGGAAAAGCGAAGAATTTATAGGAAGAGCTTTAAAAGAACTGAACATTAAAAGAGACGAAGTAATTATAGCAACGAAAATTCCTGGAGACTTTTTAAATGAAAAGGATGTATTTAAAGCTACTAATAGGTGTTTGGAGAGATTACAAGTAAATGAAATAGATATAATGCAGGTTCACTGGCCTCCTTTATGGCATAATTTCCCAACTAGGAATTATATGAGAGCTTTAGAAAAATTAATAGATCTAGGTAAAATAAGATACATTGGCTTAAGCGATTATCCAGTTGAATTAATAGAAGTTGCAAGGAATTGCTTAGCTAAGCATGATATTGTTTCAATTCAGGTAAGATACAATTTAATTGAAAGATATGCTGAAATAGATCATATTCCTTACGCTGAGAAAAACAATCTAATGTTGCTTGCTTGGAGTCCTTTAGCTAAAGGAGTTTTAAGTGGAAAGTATAGCTTAGAAGATGTTACAAAGTTTAATGATTTAAGAATTAATGAACCTTTGTTTAATCCAGAAAATTATAAAGAAGTTTTGAAACTTATTGAAGTTTTAAAGGAAATAGGTAAAAAGTATGAAAAGACTCCTAGCCAAGTTGCATTGAACTGGCTGATAAATTACAGCGATGTTGTTGTTCCTATTCCAGGTGCAAAGAATGAAAATCAAGTTATGGAGAATGCTAATGCAGCAGGATGGAAAATGGAATATAAAGATTGGTATGAATTAGATAGAATAAGCAGAAGTTTAAATATTTCATATGTGACTTGGTAAGAATAAATATTAAAATGATTAAATAAGATTTTATTCTTAAAAAATTTTAATTTTAAGATGGAGTAAAAAATAAATATGTTTAAAATATTTAAAAATATGATTAGGTATTTATTGATTTTCCTCCTCGTAATTCCATTATTTCTTATTCAAATTTCTTCTGAACAAATCATGATAATATACATTAAACCTGATGGTACATTTGATCCTCCATATGCTCCTTTAAAGGTTCAAGAAAATACTTATATTTTGACGAGGGAAATAAAAGGAAGATTTATAATACAGAGAAGTGGTATTGTTTTGGATGGTAGCAACTATACATTAAATGGAATAAAAGAATTTGGTTTTTATGGCATAGAGTTAAGGAAAGTTAGAAATATAGAAATTAAGAACTTTAAGATTAAAGATTTCGATATTGGGATTTATATAGAATCTTCAAATAATATATTAATAAAAAATATTTTTATATTTAATTCTAATATAGGATTAAAAATAATTAATTCACAAAAATCAAATTTTATTTTTAATAATATATATGATAATAAATATGGTATTTATATTGAAGAATCTTTCAATAATATGTTTAAAAACAATTTGGTATTTAATAATGAATTTGGTGTAATGATAGTATATTCTGAAGATAATGTTTTTTTAAATAACAGTTTAAAAAATGATTCATTTTTTATTGAGATGTCGTTTAAAAATCAATTTATAAATAATACTGTAAATGATAAACAACTATTGTATTTAGAAAATGTTAAAGATAAAGTTGTTGAAAATCTTGAATTAGGTCAATTAATAGTTTTAAATTCAAAAAATTTAACTATAAAAAATATTTTGATAAAAAATTCAGAAGTAGGTATATTTGCCTATAATTTAACTTCATCAAAGATTTTTAAAAATAAATTATTTGAGAATAAATTTACAGCAATTTATATGGAAAATTCCAGCAATAACTTAATCTTTATGAATGAAATAAATAATAATTTTCATGGTATTTATTTAAGAAATTCTTTAAATAATACGTTATTAAATAATTTTATAACAAAAAACGATGTTGGAATTTATTTTGATTTTTCTTCTAATAATACAATTATGAATAATACTTTTCAAGAAAATATTAAAGGAATATATTTATTTAAAAGCTATAATAATTATATTTATCATAACAACTTTATAAAAAATAAATTGCATGCTGAAACTAAGGATTCAAGGAATATTTGGAATAAAAATTATCCAGAAGGAGGAAATTATTGGAGCAATTTCAATTGTACCGATAATAAAAAAGGAGAAAATCAAGATATTGATGGAAGCGATGGGATATGCGATATTCCTTTTGTTATAGATAACTTTAACATAGATAAATATCCATTTGTTAATGAAATTAAATTTATCAAAGAAGAAATAAATAAAACAACCTATTTTGAATCTCCGAAAGATAAAACCGAAGCTAATTTTAAACAAGCAGATCAATTTTTAATTTATCTTGTTATTACAGTTGTTGCTACTGCTATTTTTATCTATATAGTGTTTAGAAGATTTAAAAAGCGATAAATATTTAATTGTACTGGTATATTGAAAAGTAAAACAAATCTCATTTGCAGGAATGATGAAAGCCTTGCATCTTAATTGCTTCTTTTAATTTCTGGTTAACTCCTAAAATTTTGCCAGGCGTAGCAATAAACTTTACCTCTCTTCCTGTAGTTATAGCATGATTTTTTAGAGGAGCTATTGCGGGATTTTACAGGGCTGATATCTGGAATTATACAGAAGTAAAACAAAATAATTTTAGTTTTTTTATTAGTAGTTCATTCTACACAACAACTCATTTTTGATATATCTCTTATAAAAGATTGTGAAGCTAATTTTAATCCTTCGCTAAGAGTAGGAAATACATGTATTGTAGCAATTATATCCCAAATTGTTAAGCCATATTTGATTGCTAATACACCTTCAATTATAAATTCTGTAGCAAATGGAGAAAGAGCATGTACACCAACTATCTTATCAGTATTAGGATCTATAATTATTTTTATTAGCCCTTCTTCTTTTAACATTTTTCCTTTAGGTATATCTTCTAAGCTTATTATTCTACAGCTACAAGCTCCTGTTTTCTTAACATATTCTTCTTCTAAATATCCTACAGAAGCTATTTGAGGATATGTAAAAATTGCCCAAGGAACATAAGTATAATCTATTGTTTCCTTTCCTCCAAAGGAATTTATTGCAGCAATAACTCCCTCTCTTGCAGCTAAAGTTTCAAGCATCAATTTTTTCTTTATAACATCTCCAGCTGCAAAAATATTTGGATTGCTTGTTCTTAAATTTGAATCCGTAATTATAAAACCTCTTTCATCCGTTTTAACCATAGCTTTTTCTAAATTCAATGAATCCGTGTTTGGTCTTCTTCCTGTAGCAACTAAAATTTGTTCAACTTCTATTTCCTTTTTCTTATCATGCAAAGAAACTTCTATTTTCTTTTCCTTAATTTTTATTGATTTAACTCTTGTATATATTTCCATTCCTTCTTCTTTTAATATTTTTTCTAATAACTCAGAAATTTCAGGCTCTGCAGTATATGCTATTCTTGGAAGTATTTCAACTAAAGATACCTTTGTTCCGAAATGCAAAAAAGCTTGGCCCAATTCTAAACCTATTGCTCCTCCTCCTATTACTCCTAAACTATAAGGAAGTTTTCTTATTTCCCAAATATTATCGCTTGTTAATACTTCAACGTTATTTATTCCTTCAATATTTGGTATCGTTGCTCTCGAACCTGTTGCAATTATAAATTTATCTCCTTCAATTTCTATTTTTCCTTCTTCTGTTTTAACTTCTATTATATTGGGATAAGTAAAAGTAGCTTCGCCTTTGATCAAATCTACGTTATTATAACTTTCTATTACTTTTTCATATTTTTCTTTCCTTAAATCTTCTACCAACTCTTTTACTCCTTTCATTACTTCTTCAAAATTTAATCTTTTTGATACTATGTACATTCCTGGCAATTTATTTGAGTAAAAATATTTATGGGAAATTTCCAATAAGTATTTCGAAGGGATGCATCCCACATTGACACATGTTCCACCTATATTTCCTTTTCCAATTAAAGCAATTTTTGCATTTCCCTCTGTAATTTCGCTTGCTTTTATTGCAGCAGCAAAACCAGCAGCTCCGTAACCTATTATTACTAAATCATATTTTTTTTGTTTAATCATATATGAAATATTTATCATATTTAATATTTAAGTCTATCTTTAAAAATATAATGATAATTATGTAAGAATTTATAGAATCTTTCAAGTCTTTCTTTCTGCAAGTAAATTAAGATTTTTATATTTAATGCAGAAATAAAATATCGTGATTGAGGATATAAGGATTCGTGTTGCATTTTTCACTTTATTGATAACTTTCACTGTTTTAACTTTAAGAATTTTTGCTTATTTATTAAGTGGAAGTTTAGCTATTTTAGCTGATAGTTTTCATAGCTTTACTGATATAATAGCTGGAATTTTAGCAGTAATATCATTAAGGGTAGCAATAAAAGAACCTGATCTTGAACATCCTTATGGACATGGAAAAGCTGAAAGTTTAGGAACCTTGGGCATTTCATTAGCTTTGGTAGCAATTTTTGTGTATATTTTATATGAAGCATTTAATAGATTATTTCAAATAAAATATGAAATAGAATTCAGTGAACTTGTAGCATTTTTCTTAGTTTTAACTATAATGATTGACTATTGGCGTTCAAAAGTTCTTTTAAAATATTCCAAGAAGTTTTCTTCACAAATTCTTGAAGCTGATGCTCTTCATTATAAAAGCGACTTTTATGCTACATTGTCAATATTTATTCTTTCATTAGCTGTTTACTTTTCTATAATTAAAGGGAGTATAGTATTGTATTTAGATTCCATATTAGGAATATCTATTTCATTTTATTTTGCTATTGCAGGTTTAAAGCTTGCCAATAGAGCTATTAATGAATTGATGGACAGAGCTCCCATTGAAGCTATTAAATATTTTGAGAAATCCTGCGAAGAGCTTGGTATAAAATGCAAAAATACAAGGGCAAGAAGGGTTGGAAATAAAGTTTTTCTTGATTCTACGATAATTTTGCCTGAAAAATTGAGCATTGAAGAAGCCCATGATTTTGCTAATAAAATAGAAGAAAAGATCAAATATTATCTTAAAGATGAAAAATTGGATATAACAATTCATATGGAAACTGAAGAAAGTGAGAAAAGATCTGAAATAATGAAACGTGTAGGAGATATTGCTAAAGAAACTAAAGGAGTAATAGGTGTTCATGATATATCTGTTATTAAAGAAAAGGATCAGTACCATGTTAGGCTTCATGTTGAAGTAAGTCCTACGGTTACTTTAAAAGAAGCTGGTTTAATAGGTAAAAATATTGAAGAAAAAATTAAGTCAGCAATAAAAGAAGTAGCAAGTATCGTAGCTCATGTTGAACCTAGAAGAGTAAGTTCCTATGATATAAATATGTTGGTATTAAACTTAATTAAAAAAGATCCAAGACTTAAAAACAATGTAAAGTTATTATCTGTTAAAACTTTGAATATAGAAAATAAGTTAATTGTTGATATTAAATGTTTGGTAAAGGGTAATTTGAATGTTGAAGAAGCTCATAGGCTTATAACGATATTGGAAGGAATGATCAGAGAAGAGCTTGGGAGCAATTGTTTAATTACAATAAACTATTCAAGTGAGTATTAAGAAGGTTTTATCTTTTTCCTGAAAATTATTATTAAAAGCGAAGTGATTATTATTGCTATTAAAAGAATAATTAAAAGCAAATTTCTGAACCCATTTTCTGAGAGTTGTGTTGTTGTTTTTGGTGTTTCTGTTTGAGGAGTAGTAACAGTAGTTGTGACTGGTGTAGTGATGGTAATAGTTGTTGTATTAGTAGTTGTTGTAGGAGATGCGGTTGTTGGAAGCGTAGTTATTTCTTGTAGTTTTCTAGTAACAATTATATCATCAAAACCTTCCTTGCTTATCTTAATATTAAATTCATTGATTTTTGGGAAAACATAGCTGTATATTCCGTTTCCTTCATAGTTAAGCTTAACATTATTAACAATTATTAATGCTCCTTCCACTGGAGATTTATCAAAGGAATATGTTAATTTAACAAATATCTTTACATTTCCGTTCGTTTCTTGGTAGAAAACTTCATAATTGATCTCGTCAAATATTACTGAAATGAAGTTTGTTTCCTTAAAAACATTGATTGGATATTTTGAAGATTCTGCTTTTGTAGCTTTAAATAATACTTTCTTTACTTCATTAGCTGAATAAGTAATGTAAAATGCTTTCTTTTCTTCATCGTAATTTGCCAATGTATTGTTAATAAATATTTTAGCTTCCTTTTCTAAATTTAAATTATCATATTCATATTTTGCAAATATATAAATTTTTATTTCTTTTCCTTTTTGTAATCTTAATAAATCTGTTTTGTATTCTATCAATATTTGATCCCAAATAACTTCTGTATAATTTTTATCAGAATTTGGATTTAAAACATTAATATTATATTTAGTCCAATTTAATTTTGTTATTTTGAAATCAATTTTTATAGTATTATTTGATTTATATGTTATATACCAATATTCGTTCTTTGGATCAAAACTTGCTAATATATTGTTTATGTAAACTTGACCTTCCTTTACCATTTCATTATCATATTCACTTTTAAGTTTGAAGAAAATAGTATAGCTTTCTCCTACATTTATTCTAGCATTTTCTGATTTAGCAGATATTGTTATTCTATCCAATACTACATCTACGCTACCAACATTATCTTCAATTACTGTTAATTCATATACTTCGCTTACAGATGTAACCTTAAATGAAAACTTTCCTACTTTAGATGAGCTATATTCCAATTCCCACCTGTTGTTTTTCCAATTAGCTTTTGTATTGTTTATAAATACCGTTCCTTTGCTTCCATCCAATTCAGAATTATCATAAGCATACTTTAGCTTAAACCATACAGTAACTTTATCATTTACGTTTAATCTATCATCGCTTACTCCCTTTTCATAAATTATTATTTTATCCCAGATTACCGTAGGACTTGAAGCTTCTTGTTTGAAAGTGTATTGGTATAAACCTTTTGAAGCTGAAGTAATTGAATATGTAATGCTTTTTACTTCATCACTTTTCTCTGTAAATGTAGCTATTCCATTTGCGTCTGTAAAAGCTTCAAGTTGGTTTAATGTCAATTTTATGTTTGCTGCATTTGTAGAATTCACACTCCATACTGCTTTTGCTTTTATTGTTACATATTTACCTACATCTAATCTGTAATCTGAAACTTCAAAACTTTTTATTATAATCTCATTTGACAAAGCAATTAACAAAGAGCTTATATTTTGCTGGTTTTCGTTAACTGAAATTGTTTGGAAACTTAAATTCGGATAATTGATTGTTACGCTAAAATTACTAACAGATAAGGAAACTGATGGAGAAGATACATCGAGGGTTGATGATGATAGAGTAGCTGGAGAAATTGTTAAAGAAGGACTTGCTGTTGCACCAGATAAGAAAAGAAAGTCTGAATGTTTAAAAAGATGTATGAAACCTTCATCCTTAATTCCTGTAATAATATACTGTGATTTTACGTTTAATTCTTTATCTAAGAAAATAATATATCCATCATAGCTTGTACTTTCAGAATTTGTAGTACCAATCCCTACAATTCCACCAGTCAAATCAAAATCAATTTTTGCCAAAGTTTCGTTTTTGCTTTTACCTAGTCTTAGTTTTTTCAAGACTTGTTGTGTATTATCCAATTTAAGAATTATTAGATCTATATCTGAAGGAGATGTAGCAAAGGCTCCTGAAACATAAAATGTATTTCCTTCTCTTATTATATCTGTAAAAGCAACATGGAATTGTCCAATTAGACCAGCTGTGAATTTTAATGCTTTATAAAAATCTCCAGTATCTGTTAATATTAAATAAATTCCTCTTACAAATGGCACTCCGCTTATTAATTCTGCTGCAATACCAACAATATGAATAAGTTGATTTTGATCTATAGTTAAAGCTGTAGGTATAGCTCGGTAAAAGTTGCCCCATTGTTTACTCCAAATAATATTACCATCTAAATCAAGCTTTAATATTCTAAAGTTATAATTACCTGCTGAATCACTTCCAGAAGCTAAAACGTATAAATAATTTCCAAAGATATATATCCTAGTGACTATTTCATCAAATGATGTTCCAAATGTCTTTTGCCAAATTATATTTCCTAAACTATCTGTTTTTATTACCAAAATATCATTATTCCCAGCTCCTACGCTGTTAGTTGAAGCTAATATGTAAAAGAATCCATCCTTATATTTAAAATCTGTTGCATTATCTAATCCGTTTCCTCCATATTCCTTTACCCAATTTAGTTGACAAGATTTTCCGCTGAAGGAATATTTAGCAAATATTATGTTTGTATTGGTTGAAGACTTTTGATTTGAACCTAAAACATATAAATCGTTATCTTTTAAAAAGCTTGACGTAAATGTAAAGTTCTCAGAAGCTTTGGATATATATTTTTCACATATAACTTTATAGTTGGAAATATAACTATCTTGAATAGAATTTGTACTTTGGCTTTGCATTTCAAAATTAGAATTTGCTAAAATTAAGGTAAATGCTAATAGTAGTAGCAATAACTTTTTCATAAAAGATATATTTTTTAATAAAATTTAAAAATAACTCAAATATGGAAGAGAAAATTAATAAAATAAGAGAATTTATTCCAAAATTTTATGAAGAGCTGAATTATGAAACTTATCTCAATTATGCAGGATTTAAAGAAACTCTTAATACTTCATTAATTTATGATAAATATTCATTTCTTATAGATAAGGAATTTGCTTTGAAAATTAAGAATAAGGATCGAAGTTTAAATTACATATCTTCTTTCATTCAAGAAATGTATATTTATAATAAATTAAGCAAGATTAAGGATAAAATAGCAACTCTTGAAGCTAATTCCTTAATAGAACATGATGGAAAGAAAATAAACTATAGAATGATTCCAGTTGTTATAGCAAATGAATCTAAAAGAGAAATTAGAAAACAGATATATGAAAAAGGAATTAAGTGCTTTTATCCTATAAACAAGTATTACATAAAGCTTTGGAAAGCTATGCATGATATTTCTAAAGAACTTGGATATAGAAATTATCTTGAATATTGTAGCTTTGTGAATTTGAAGGATTACGAAAAGCTAAAAAACAGCGCTTTAGAATTTTTGGCAAAAACTAAAAGTTTGTATGTTGATTTAATGAGTGAGAACTTCAAGAAAATGAATTTGGATTTTTATAATAGCGAAAGACATGACTTAGCTTTCTTTTTCAGAGCAACCAAGTTTGACCATATTTTTTCTAAGGAAAGAATGCTTGAATTATTCAATAAATTCTTAGATAACTTTGGCATAAGTCTTAACAATTTTCCTAACATAGTTCTAGACATTGAATTTAGGGAAAAGAAAGTAACAAGAGCCTTTGTTTCTCCTGTTAAGATTCCTGATAAGATATATTTGGTTGTAACTCCTAAAGGGGGTCAAGATGATTATTTAGCACTATTTCATGAGGCGGGCCATGCCTTTCATTTTGCTAACATATCCAAAGATTTAAGCGTTGAATATAAGTATTTAGGTCCTTCGTCTATAACAGAAGCCTTTGCCTTTCTTTTTGAATATTTATTAATAGAAAAAGAGTTCTTAAAGAAATATCTTGATTTAAATTTCGAATATTTGAAATTTCAATATTTATACAAGCTTTATTTTCTAAGAAGATATTGTTCAAAATTAATTTACGAAATTGAACTTAACGCTAAGGGAGTAGATAAGAGATCTGGATTTTTATATAAAAACATAATGGAACAGAACATGATAACAAAGCATAGAAGAGTAAACTTCCTTAATGATATTGATCCAGGAATGTATACTGCTGAATATTTGGAAGCATGGTTTTTCGAATCTCAATTAAAAAGATATTTAAAAGATAAATATGGAGTAGATTGGTTTACTAAAAAAGAAGCTAGAGACTTTTTAATTAAAATTTGGGGTCAAGGTTTTAAGAATACGTTGGAAGAAATATCTCAAGAGTTAGGTTATAAAGGAATAGAAGTTAATTATGTATATGAGGAAATTTTGGAAGGGTTAGGATACTAACCACAGAATTCGCTTATTACTTTTTCTATTCCCATCAATTCTTTTAATTTTGATACTATTTTTAGAGATTCGTCTGATATTTTATAGTTATTTATTTCGTTAAGAGGTATCCAAAAGGAATTCTTTGGATCTTCTACTGATGTAACTGGTATTGCTAAATATTCTGAATCAACTTCGCTTGGAAAATCCGGAATAAAATCTAACATTTTGTAACTATTATTGTAAAATGTCAAGCACCAAGGATGTTCAATAATTAAAGTTACGTTTATGTTGAATTTTTCTTTCATAAATTTATATATCTTTGTTACTATTCTTTCCTTTTCTTTAATTTCGATATAGGGTAATGTATACGAATCATTTTCCTTTATAAATAACAGTCTATTTCTTCTGGCTAACAAAATAAATATTTTCATAAAAAAATAATCATAAAAAGTATATAATTGATTAAAGCTATCGTAAACAATCTATATTATTTATAATAAGGGGTTGATAACCAGATCAAAATCCTTCGCTTATTCTTTTTATTATATCTTCAATTATTGCTTTTTTAACTCTAAATTTAGATTTCTTTATCAATTCTAAAATGTTAATTGTTTCTTCCTTTGAGAAAATTTTGCGTCTATAACATTCTTCCATAAATCCAACAGTTCTTGTAATTTTATGTTCAGTTCTAGGAAAATTGCGCTTTAAAAATTTTATCGCTTGATCATCATCTATTATAGCCAAGAAATTAATTTCGAGAATATAGAGGATGCAAGATATTGCAATTACCTCATGCTCTCCTTTCTTTATTTCTTCTATAGAAAAGAAGGGTCTTAAAATTTCGCCGTAATTAAGGTATTCAAAAACTCTAACTTTTCTTTCAATTTCTTCAAGTATTATCTTACCTGTCACAAAATCAAAGTATTCATGGTTTAGAATTCTTACTAAATATTGAGGAGCCATTATATCATCTAAAAAGCACAAATAGAAGCTACTATTTGGAATTATAATTATAACTTGCAAGTTCTTTAAACCTTTTTTCCGTTATTAGTCCTTTTTTAAGCAAACTTTTTGCCAATTTTTTCTTTTTTGCTAACAATTTATTGAAATAAGTAGATCTCTTTCTAAACTCTGGAAAGGTAACATGCATGAGAAAAAGTAATTCATCTTTAGATAGTTTATCATAAAGTTCTCTGATCATTTTCATCGCTGCAAGAAGTTCTTTAAATTGTGGATCTTCGCTATTTTCTTTAACAATTTGCTCATAAATTTTCTTTCCTTTTTCAGTAAGAGTATATCGCCCGCGTTTATCAACAGAAAAAGCATTTACATAGTAAGCGGGTTTCTCTATTAATTCACTTATCTCAGATGAAAAGCGTTTTTTATGATGCTTTTTAAATTTTAAAAACCTTGAAGACTTAGGATATGCCTTAGATAAAATGAACAATTCTTTCTGCAAATGTTCACGTGAAGGAATTGGTTTATCAACAACTCCGAGAAGGTAAAATCATATATCTCTCGATTATCTCAAACTCATTAAGCTCTTTTTGCATATTCTTATAATTTTAAGATTTTAAGATATTTAAAGGTTTAATAGTCATAATGATAGTAAAAATTTTCTCAATTTTTCTATAAAGTTTTTAACATCTTTTATAGCACTTCTTACAGCTTCTTCGGGAAACCAATTCTCATAGAAGTTTTGATGGAGTGAGGTAGCTAAGAACCAGAATTTCATGATTTCTCTATCGTCTTTCTCTTTACTTAATTCTGCAACATACTTGTGTAACTCTCCATGACTTCTAAGCTCTTTTCCTTCTTTTGCAGCTAAAGCCTTAACAATCTGAGTTGCAGCTCCCCAAGCTTTTTCTGATGCTTGAACTAAATCTTTTTTCGTTAAGAATTCTTCCGCATTCCTTAAATATTTTTCTGAAAGCTTTAAATGAATTTCAGCTTTTGTTTCAGGATCAAGAGGTTCATTAAGAAATTTTGATAAAGCTTCTATTATTAATTCTTCTTCAGAAACTCCAGTTCTTTCTACTTCTTCCTTTAATTTTTTCTCAATCTTTTTAGGTAATACTAAAGATATCACTTCTTTAAAAAATATTTTAAATTTTATAAAAATATGTTGGTATGAGATTTAAGCTTAATGGATTTGCAATCTATTTTTAAAACTATAGAACAATAATTCCTATTAATCCTTTATGGTAAGGATGATATTTTAAATAATCTTTATAAAAAATAATAAAATATTATAATTTACGCAAACTATTATTATTTATGCCAACCATCAGTATAAGAATAGACGAAGAGTTAAAGAAAAAGATGGAGGAGTTAAGCCATGTGAGCTGCTCCACGACTAAAGTCGGGAGCTTCCAGCGTTTAGAGTAGGGTTTACCCCTATCTCTTCATTTGCTGGTTCGGGAGGCTCACAGCTTCCCCATCCCATACCTCTCGTTAAGGTATGGGCTATTTTTCTGCATTCTTGGGCAACATGCCTGCATTTATTAAAAATGTATTTTATCTAATATTTAAGCTTTTACATCCCCGCCCTAAAGGGCGAGGTTTTCATTTGTATATAAATTGGAGTGAAGTGATAAGGAAGAAAATAGAGGAGGTTATAGAAGATGAAACGAAAAGAAAGAAGGGAGGAAAGGATTATAAAAGAATATTAGAAGCTTCTTTAAAATCTTACGAATTCTTCTTAAAATACGGTGGAAAAAAGTCTGAAGAAAGCATAAGAGAATGGCGTGATAGAAATTGGTAGTAGGTATGTCTCATTTTTAAGTCCTTTAGTTCTAGAAAGTTATGTACTTGCCTCTTCTCGTTAGAACTAAAATAGATTACGGGAAAATCTTTCAATAGGCTGAAAGCTTACCACTTATGGCATGATGAGAAGGTGTAAATGTTTTTAAGATTAGACGGCGATCTTTTCAGCCTAATCAATGTCTTCATATGATTTAGTAAAAGCATTCAGAGTTGCTATATTGAAATGAAGGTTTCTTTAATTAAATTATGAGGAAATTCTAGCTATAAGACTATTATCAAATGAGATATGTAGCCTCTAAGTTAGATGATTATGAAATACTCTGAAAAAGGTTTCTTATTTTTCTTTTTAGAAAGGAGGTTAACTTTTTGAATAAAAGAGTATAAGAAAAGTGTTAGATTATAGATATAGTATAATTTAAATTAGTATAATTATAATTATACAAAGTTACTTCAAAAAAAAATTGGAAGCTATAAAAGAATGTCTAGGAAGTAATAATTTTGAATTTTAATCATTTATAGAAAAGGACAAGAAGATAACTTAATATTGGGAGTTTTTAAAAACATAATATGATTATTTCTTTTATAAAGCTGCCTAAAGAAGCTAAAGAAATATTGAAAGAATATGAAGTAAAAGATGAGAACATTAGTGATGAAGATTTAGAAAAAGCTAAGATCATTATTGCTCTTCCTAGAGATATTAACGAAAGCATAATTTCCAAAGCTAAGAATCTTGAAGCAATACAAACAATATCTGCAGGTGTTGATGGTTTACCTTTTAATATTTTGCCTAAAAATGTCAAAGTATTTTCCAATGCAGGTGCTTTTAATATTCCTGTAGCTGAGCATGCATGGGCTTTAATACTTGCTTCAGCAAAAATGGTTGGAAGAAAGAAACCTTACAAAACTTATTTGCTAACAAACAAAACTTTGCTTGTGTTAGGTGCAGGAGAAATAGGTAGCGAAATAGCAAGAATTGGAAAATTTGCTTTCAATATGTATGTAATAGGAGTATCCAGATCATTTAAATATCCTCAATATTTCGATGAAAGATATAACATAGATAAACTCACTGAAGTTATACCTAGAGCAAATGTTATTGTTAATGCCCTCCCTTTAAACAAGTATACATTAAAAATATTGAATTATGATTTGCTAAAGCATGTTGCTAAAGAGTGTATTATTGTTAATATTGGAAGAGGAGATACGATAGATGAAGAAGGAATTTATAGACTTCTAAAAGAAAGACCTGATGTAAGATTTGCAACAGACGTATTTTGGATTAAGAATGACTATGAGGATTTTGAATCAAAGCTTTGGGATCTTGAGAATTTCACAGGCACCCCTCATATAGCTGGTGGAGGAGGAAATGAGGAAGTGTTGATGAATGCAATAATTAAAGCTGCTAAAAACGTCAAAATGTATTTAGAAAGAAGAGAAGCTAAAAATTTAGTGAGAATTGAAGATTATATTTTTACATCGCAACCCTAAATGACAGGCCCCAATCTATTAAAATGTTATTATTAAGAAATTCAGAGATGCTTCTTTTAACTTAAACAAGAACTTTATAAGACTTAAGAAAAGTTTTCTGTGTTGCTTTATTTAATAAGATTTCTTTTAGAGTCTAATTTTGACCTGCAATTCATTGAAGTTTTCTTAAAGCCATAAATGGTAAAACTTTGAGCTGAAGGCTTTTCACAAATGCGATATGTAGTTATGGATTGATGTGGGAACAATGAATCATTCTAAAAAAGAAATTCTCAACTTCCAATTAGAGAGATTCAGCTTTTTGAATAACGAAAAGTACTTATAAGTAAGGTTCAAACATAATCTTAAATAGTATAATTTAAATTAGTATAATTATGATTATACAAAATTACTTCAAAAATAGGGAAAAAGAATTAGAAATTATAAGAGAATATCTAACTAGCAATAAATTCGAACTTTTGATTATTTATGGAAGGAGAAGGATAGGAAAGACTGAGTTGGTATTGGAAGCTACTAAAAACGTGAAAAGAATATATTATCTTGCTACTACCGAAAAGAACCTAGAAAGATTCTATTCATTATGCTCAAAATACTTTCCTGAAATCTCAAAACTAAAAATGGATTGGGAGGTTTTGTTTGATTATTTGAAAGACAAAGTTGATGTAATCATTATTGATGAATTCCAGAATTTGATCGAAGAAGATAAAAATATCATAAGCATCTTCCAATCAATAGTTGATTTAATATTGAAGAATTCCAAAGTAAAATTGTTCTTAATTGGATCTTCCGTATCTATGATAACTTCTCATATTCTTAGTTACAAAAGTCCTTTATATGGAAGAAGAACAGGCTCTATGGAAATAGGACCAATTTCCTTTTTTGACCTTAAAAAATTCTTTCCTAATTTTAATGTTGAACAACTCATAGAAATTTTTGGGTTTGCAGATGGAATCCCATTCTATTTAGTAAAAATAAACAAGGAATTTTGGACATGGCTTGAAGAGGAGCTAAAGAGAAAAGATACTTTTTTGAAGGATGAGGTAGATTTTATAATGAAATATGAATTTGAAGATACAAGCACTTACAAGTTAATTTTGGAAGCTATAGCTTTTGGGAAAACTAAAATCAATGAAATAAAGGATTATATAGGAGTAAAAAGAACGGATATAACTCCCTATTTGAAAAACTTAATGGAGGTTAAAATGGTAAAGAGGCTTGTTCCTATTACTGAAAAAGAGAAATCAAGATATGGAAGATATTACATTTCTGATAATTTCCTTAAGTTCTGGTTTAGATATGTCTATGAAAATTTGAGTTCGATTGAAGAAGGCATCTTTGATGTTAATACAATAAAACAAAACTATAATGTTTATCTTGGAGAGGTCTTTGAAGAAGTTTGTAGACAATTTTTGATAAGAAATAGAGAGAAAATTTTTCCATTCACAAAAATAGGTAAATGGTGGTATAAGGATAAAGAAATAGATATTGTTGCCTTTAATGAACAATCAAGGGAAATCCTTTTTTGTGAATGTAAATGGAAAGAGGAAGTTGATGCTAAAGAAATTTTGCAAGAACTAGAAGAAAAAGCCCAATACGTTGATTGGAATAAAAATGAAAGAAAGGAATACTATGTTATCTTTGCGAAGAGCTTTAAAAATAAAGCGGATGATAAAAATGTCTTTCATTTTGGGCTGAAAGATATAGAGGAGTGTCTAAATAGTTAATTGTACTGAAAGCTCCTACTTTATTAAGATAAACTTAATTGTTTGATATATTGCTTTAAGAATATACCATGCTAAAAGCAATAAATCAATAACAACTATAAAATATAGAAGAAAAAGCTCTTGAAAGAATTGAATGAATTAAAGAGGATCCGAAGGAGTTTAAGTTGATAACTGTAACTGGCATACTATTTTAATCCCTTTTTATATTAATAATAATATATGCCAAAGGTTGCAATAATAATGGGAAGTAAAAGCGATTGGGAATATATGAAGGAAGCATATGAGCTTTTGAAATCATTCAATATTGATGTTGAAGCTAAAGTTGTTTCTGCACATAGAACTCCTGAATACATGTTTAACTTCGCTAAGAATGCAGAAAATGAAGGTTTCGAAGTAATAATTGCAGGTGCAGGAGGAGCGGCACATTTGCCAGGTATGGTAGCTTCACTAACTACGTTGCCTGTGGTAGGTGTGCCAATACCTACTAAACAATTGAATGGTTTAGATTCTTTACTTTCTATTGTGCAAATGCCCTATGGCGTTCCTGTAGCTACAGTAGCAATAGGCAATGCAAAAAATGCTGCTCTTCTTGCTTTAAGAATATTATCAATTAAATATAAAGAGATAGGAGATAAGCTTAAAGCTTTCATGGAGAATATGAAAAATGAAACGCTCTCTTCAAAGCTCGAAATTTAAAATAGGAATATTAGGAGGAGGTCAACTAGGATGGATGTTAATATTAGAAGGTAGGAAATTCCCCTTTGATTTTTATGTGCTTGAAAAAGATAAAGAAGCTCCTGCATGCAGAATTGCTGATAAATACTTCAGTCCAGAAGATTATAAACAATTTGTTGATGAATGCGATATCGTTACTTTTGAATTTGAACATGTTTATGATAAGGCATTAGAATATGCGAATGAGAAAGGCAAATTAATCCCTTCAATTGAAACTATAATTCTTAAAAGAGAAAGACATAGAGAGAAGCTATACTATCTTAAACATGGTTTTCCAACTCCAAGATTTTTAATTGCAAACGATGGTGAAGAAGCTTTAAAAATAGCGAAGGATGAATTCAATGGAGTCGCTGTTATAAAACAATCGCATGGAGGTTACGATGGAAAAAATCAATATTTCTTGTTTGGAAACGTGAATGATTTTTATTTCTTAAAAGATATTAAAGATATTTTTATAGTTGAGGAATACATTAATTTCGATTATGAGGCTTCCGTTATTGTAGTGAAAAATGATTATAAAGTCTTAACTTATCCTCCTACATATAATTTTAATCAAAAAGGAATTTTAGTATATAATTATGGTCCTTTTAAAAATGAAAAAATTTTAGAAATAGCTGCAAATCTTGCGAAAAGTTTGGACTATACAGGAGTTATGGGCATAGAATTCATGATTAAGGGAGAAAACATTTACATAAACGAATTTGCTCCTCGTGTTCATAACACAGGTCATTATACGCTTGATGCAGCATTCGTTTCGCAATTTGAAAATCATATTAGAGCAATAAGCAATTTAGAATTGGGCTCAACAGAATTATTTTGCTATGGAGGTATGCTGAATATTTTGGGCATTTCAGACTTAAGCTTAGAAGTATTGAAATATGGAAAGTTGTACTGGTATGGTAAAAAAGAAGTAAGAAAAAGACGCAAGATGGGTCATATTAATGTGGTAGGAAGTACAATTCAAGAAGTTAAACATAAAATCGATGAGTTAATCAAGATTGTTTATCCTGAAGGTTTAGATCTTTAAGACTATTATTTTTAAATCATCTTGCTAGATCATAAAACAAATTTAAACATTATATATCTATTAAAGTTCTATCTCTTTTATCTCTTCTAAAGTATATATGTTATTTATCTTTATTTTGGAAAATGAAATCGTATACAAGAAATCTCCTATAATCAACGCTCTTCTTGTAAATCCATCATAATAAGAATCTTTATCGAACAATCTATCATTAAGTATTCCATTAATTAACTTATTGTAATTTATAGTTGGTTACATTTCCTTTTAAGTATAAAAATTATCTTTTTCACATGGAAACAATAACTTTATGTACTTTTATTTCTAAAATTTTTAATAAAGATGCAATCATAATGTAACGTAAATTATCAAAGATTAAATAGAATACTTTACTATATTTGTGATAAAATTGAGATATATAAAATTTTTTGAAATTTAAAAATAAAAGGATTCTTTTTGAAGTTAAAAGCATAATGTTTATATATTCAATTTTGAACATCGTTCGTTATAATGTATTGATATAATTTAGAATATTTCCATGTGGTTTTAATGTGATAAAAATTAATAGGTTAGCAAGAATGTTAAGAAATTTAGGATATAAAAAATTAAAAGAATTCTTCTTTTTATCTTCAAATTAAAAAATGTTCACAACATTTATTCTTTTAACCAAAATAATCTGAAGAGGCCTGATCCAAATTCTCTTTTGTTAGATTAAGCTTAAATTAAAAAATTTCATTTAAGGAACTTGTTGTCAACCCAATTTATTTAATCATTTCTTTTGAGGATTCATATTGAAAAACAATAACTTTATTACATCAATTGGCAGTTGAGTTCTTGAAGCTGTAGATATAATTCTAGCTTCTATTTCTTTAACATAATCTTCCGTGAATCCTAAAGGTAGGCTAACTAAGTTATCGACGATATCCAAAATTAACGGAAGACCTGTTACAGGATTAAAGAAATCCTTTGCAGATACTACTTTTATTATTTCATCGATGCTTAAATTAGGATGCTCAATTTCGCATGTAGCAACATCTTGATAAGCTTTCACATGAACTCTAGAAAGAATATCAAAGTACTTTGTATCAAGATTTAAGCTTACAAATGGTTCATAAGCCTTTTCTTTTGCATTTTCTAAAATGTTTTCCTTTGCTTCTCCCTTTAGAGCTAGTGAAGCTACTTGATTGTATATTTGAACAATGTTACCTATCTTTTGTGGTATCAATTTCCTGTAATCAAAAATTGATTGTTCTGGCATTAAATATGTTAAAATAACCCTATCGAGCATATCGCAATATCTACGATCATTCTTTTCTAAAAATAACCATGCTCCGATAGCCCTTGAACTTGATCTTTTTACAACAGCTATTACCTTCTTGCTTTCTATAAGTTTATTGGTTAAATCGAATACTTCCTTCAGCAAATTTATCATTTTGTTTGTAAGCAAACCTGCTTTCTTTAATCTAAGCATAGAATAAATAAAACCATAAAAGCTACCGTCGATAATTAAATAATCAACCTTATCTAGAATATTTAAAGCAGCCTTTCTTTCCAAATAACTTAAATATAAACTTAAGCGATGGGAAAATGTAGCATCTGAAGCTTTTTGCTTAGATTTTAATGAACCTACAAAATATTTTTCATCTATTCTCTTTTGATTTTTTAGAATTAACGCACATGAGCTAAATACTGCAACCTTTAAACCTAGTCTATTGCTTATGCTTAAAGATCTGCTACCGTCTACTGCACCTATAACAAGATCATTTTGGGAAAGTTCGAATGTTTCAAAGCAATTCTTAAGCTCATTGGGTAAATTGCTTAGCTTTTCATAAACTTCTTTTATGTCTTTTAAAACCTTTCCTGAATCTTCTTCGGCTTTCTTATAGAATTGAGCCTGCATATCAATTGGCAATTCATACCAAGTTACTTCTTCTTCAAATGTCATAGGTGATCAGCAATGGTACTGGGCTTGGATTCATTACTCCTGCAAAATAAAATCTTCCATCTTCAAGGGTTAAAAGATAATCTGCTGTAATTCCATAGGGTTCCAGCCAATCTTTGGCTCCTCCTTGGGTTACGTCTAATGGATGCAAACGGCCATAAAAATTGGTGTTCAAATTTCTTCTAACTGCTGCGTTTATTCCTATTTCACCTGCTATTCCTTGTGCTATTAAAGTAAGATTTAGCCTATGCTTCCTTCCCAATGCAGCTAAATTTTTGATCTCTTCTGTAACTTTCCTTTGAATTCCTTCAGGATTAAAAGGACAATACTGAGGAGCTTCATCGATTATTAAAGCTAAGTTAAGATTTTGACCTTTTACCATAGATCTATGTAAATAAGAAGCAAGAGTTAAGAAAAAGCTAAGCCTAACATTTGAAGGAGGGCCAGTCATGTCTATTACAATTAATCTTTTTTGTTCAAGGATGCTAAGAATTGATGGTATTGCCATTTCTCCTAAAAGGAACTTGATATGCTCAGGAATCAATTTTCTTATCATTCTTCTCTTAGCACGTTCAACCGCTTCTTTAACGTCATCACGCTTTATTAACGGAATCTTTCTATTAATATATGCTTCTAATTCCTTTATAACTTCAATTTCATTTTTGTTTCTAATCCTATTGTTCCAATCATATATAAACTCCTCTATAATTTCTTCGAAAGTCTTAGTATTATAGAAGTTGTCTGTGATATCTGCAAAGAATTCATAAATTGAATCTGGCTCCAACATAATTTGGGAAATGCTAATTACATTATCTTTAAAATAAGGAACATAATCTACACCGCTCCAGTCTAAAACAAGCACCTTATAATCATTTTTCAAATAAAAAGGTATCAATACTTTTCTTGTAAACCATGATTTACCTGTTCCTGTTGTTCCGAAAACACCAACATGATGGGGTATATAATCAGCATCAGCAGGAACTTTCCATTTTCTATGACCTTCAATATAAGCATCCAAATAGGAAGGCTTTTTGCAGGAATTCTTTATGATCTCGCAAGGATTGTTTTCATCTTCATCCTCGAATAAATAAACAGGAGATCTAGGTTTAATTATTAATCTATTTGGGCTTAGCTTTTCTTCGCTACTGAAGGAGCCAATGGGAATTATTTCAAATGAATAGATTTCCCTTGAACTTGAAGGTTCACCTCCAATCTTTGCATATGCAATATCAGGTCTATATCTTGAAGGATTGAGTAGCTCGTTTCTGCCTGAACCCTTTCTTAAAATTCCGAGTATTTTGTTTGTTGGATTTTCATCGTTACCATTATGAATTAGGACAATATCTTCTCTTTTTATTTTGTCTTCAAGTCCGCTGTAAAGAATTACTCTGGCTTTTATTTCACTGCTATCATCTGCAATGATACCGATCTTTTTCATGCTAAACCGCCACTAAAAGTTGAGTAGTAGTTTATAGTAAGAGCAATAAATGAGATATCAGAATCTTCTTTATTCACGATTTCTTTAATATAAAATTCATTATGTGAAAATTTCCAATTACCATAAACTTTCTTTAAAGAATTATTTACATAACTACCTTTTCTTGATATCAAACGATGCATTTCTCAATGTAAAAAGTAGATAGAGTAATATTTAAAGGTTAATCAAAAGTAAGAAGAATTCTTCATATATTTTCTCCGTTTTCAATAAACCAAATATTCAAATTAAGATACTAGCTGATTGTAAAATAATTGAATAAAGAGTGGTTATGAAGGAGTTATCCTATATTACCTACGTTTTAGATGAGGCTTATGATCATTTGAATACTTCCGTTCTTGGTTATGTGAGGCTATACAAGAAGCATCATAACATATACATTCCTACTTCATATGCAACTGCAGTTTTTGCCGAATTTTTATTCTCCGTATTTTTTATTTATATTTATCTGCTCATTGCTAAAGTTTGTTTTAAATTTAAAGGAGGCAAATCATTGGAATCAATAACTAATTCAACAAGATAAGATTCCTTTGAATTTAATAGCTTATTTATTGCTTCATCGATCTTATCATCATTATCAACTCTAATTCCTTCAATTCCAAAAGAATTAGCAAAAGAAACGAAATCAGGATTTGATAATAAAGTTTCGTATATTCTTCCTTGCTTTTGCACTACTTGTCTTAAGTAAAGAACGCGATAGCTATTATCATTTACTATGACTTTCATTCTTAATTCCAGGCTTATACCAATATTTCTTAAGTTTTATGGGTTTTTGAAAGTTTGTTTGCAATTTCAAAAAGTAAAAAAGTATTAGTATTGCTTGTTATAATTTTTCTCATAATAGCCAGGAGCATTTTCTTAGCGAGCATGGTTAAAGAGGATTCGGCTACTAAATATAAACTTTATAAATTGTTAAATTTTAGACATAAGCTTATATTAAATCTTTGGAAGAATTTTTGAATATTTTTCCATCCTCATAAGTTTTCCTTCAGGTTGAATAAGCCAAGTCATCCAGCAAAGCTCTATTGGTCTGTAACCACATGCTAAGGCTACCTCTTCAGCTTTTCTAATAAATTTCATATCATCGTTTACAGGCTCTAGTCCAGCCTTAACCAAAATTTCGTTTATTACTCTCTTAACTATCTTATCAGGCATAACAGTATCAACACCACCCATCATTCGCAAGTATTGAAAAGTTACTATACCAACGCCCTTGATTCTTCCAATAGGATCTTCTTTCCAATTTTCAAGCTTAGTATTGCTCGCCCAAAATCTTAATGCTATTTTATCATCATTGCTTAATGTTGAAAGATAAGATGCTATTTCTTTAGCAATGTTCCAAGACCTTTTATTCTTCCATACAGTTCTCAATTCCTCAATATTTGCATTCGCAAGCTCTTTCAAATTATTTATTTTCTTGCTTTCAACAAACTTTTTATTGAATTCCTCGACTTTTGGAACAACTGCTGTAAAATAGTTTAAACCTATTGATGTGAAAGCTGCATCGACAACCATAAGAACAACGCTTCCTCCCCATCTTTCAGTTTTAAGACATCTATCACAATGTTCTTTTAACCCAATAACTTTTTGCATATAGCTATCAACTATTTCTTGTAATGAAGAGGCCATATAAGATATTATATTTAAGAATTAATAACTAGAAAAATGTTATGATGTGATTAGGAATAGAGTTTATTTGTGTCATAGCTTCAAAGGTTAAAAGTATATTCTTACAATTTTGTGTCTGGTAAAGTTGTATAAATTATGTAATTAAGAAATTTTATATTAAATGATTTAGTTTTTAATAAGACATGCCTAAATTAACATTACCTAATGTCGAGAAGATAATTGATGAGGCAATCGGTAATATTTTGATGAGGTATAAGAAGAATAATCTTAAAGATCTTCTTATGTTAGAAAATTTTTCGAACATAATTAATGAAATAGAGGAATAAGCTGAAAAGATTTATAGAAATTATGAAAGAAATGCTGTTGAACAATACTTAAGAAACAAAAGTTTGATTTCTAAAGATATTTTTACTGCAATACATACAATTATTGATAATAGCTTGATTACAAGTCTTGCGAATACTCGAAGAGCAAGAGCTGGCTCATCATCACAAATAATATTGGTCAAATTACTTAGAGAAAAAGGTATTAAATGTGAAGTTGCAAAATTTAAATACAAAGGTTATAGACCTGATATTGTTATTCCTTCCAATGAAGCATTCAGAGAAGATATTAACAAAGTTTATGTTCTAGCAGTGAAGAGGACATTGAGAGAAAGATGGGCTGAAGATATAGATGTATTTAAGTTCCCGAACAGCGCATTTATTTCAATTAAACCTGATCCAGATTTCACGTTGGCGAAAGCTGAAGATATGGTCAGAAGAGGAATGAAAAGAATTTATATTCCTGATAATCTTTATGATAAATTTAAAAGTCTTTTAAATCAATTAGAGGAAAAATATAGCGTATTATTCAGACCGCTCTCTCAACTGCCTAATGACCTAATTAATTTTCTAGACAAAATTCTGATAAATAAAAGAGACGTATAACTTTACTTACCATATTTCCATATTATGATGGATTCTGAACCTATAGTCTCACCTTTCATACCAGGAATGTTTTCTGGAGCATTCTTCCAAGGTAATCTCTTGCTAGGTATTCTCCTATAAATTATTCTCTCGTGCTGGAGACCATACTTTTCTCCCATTTCTACTAATATTTGATCCGTTGGTATCCTAATTCTTCTCATAGTTCTGCTTCCTATTACAAAGACTACATAACTTCTTTCTTTCTTTAACGCTTTAACAATTTTTTGTAAACTTACATCCATATCATAGAAGTAGCTATAGAGATCCCATGCTCTCTCAGGGTCTCTTTCATACACTTTATTAAATACCTCTTCCAAAGTCTTAGATTCAAGCTTAGCAACATTACCTATCCTTCTTATTCCACCTAAGGATTTGACTTCCATGTTTAGTATCTCTTTAAGTCCTAACCAGAGAGCAGGATATCTTGAAAACTGCTCATACGCTACTGTAGTCCTACTATCTCCATATGGTGGAGATGTAAGAACTAAAATAACTTCATCCTCAAGCTCACTTTCCTTAAAATCTCTAAGATATATTGTTGCTCTTGCTTTTCTATCTTTTATTATTCTGTAAAACTCCTCCATACCTTTCAAATTCTCGAAAAGAATATCCTTAAAGATAGATAAAACATTAGGATTCCACTTAGCGAGTTCTTCTTTATCCATCCTATATAATTTTGTACTCGCTTTTTCTTGCATTACTTACCTTCCAAACGGTATATGAAAATGCTGTGGCAAAGAAGTTAAACATATGCTCATCTTCAATTTTCTTTATATGATAAAGTATCTTGGATAATTCTCTTATAACCTCAGGCTTAAACCAGTAGTACAAATTAGGAATACCTTTTGGTTCTGGATGTTCAGATTTATCAAGCATAATTTCTTTAATAACCTCGTTTATCTTATCTCTAAGCTTTTTAGGCTCTATAGGTGTTGTTTTGGCTTTTGCAATTAAAACTGCATGTGGATTAATATCAAAACCTACAGCGTTCTTATCATGAATTATTGACTCTACTAATACTGTGCCTGAGCCACAGAATGGATCCAGTATGATTCCATCATTCTTAATAGCATAAGTTTCTATAATGTTTTTAGCTATGAGTGGCATCATTCTAGCAGGATATGGATGGAATCCATGTGTAAGATACTTTGTATCTTCTCCAGCAAAACTCCAATCTTCTTCTATGTGCGATATGTCTTCATTAAAACCAATAAACTCAGTTAGTCGCCTCATTCTTTTCTCATTATTCATAACAAATATTTATCATTCTTGCTAAACCATTTATTATGCCCCTTAAGTTTAACTTTTCCCTTATAACCTTAAATATAGTAACTATATTTTTATTTACATACCTGATTGGAATTACTTTTTCCATTTTTATATCCTAATTTTCTACATTATATAAATAGTAGAAGAAACTTTTAAACTTGATGATCGTATAAGGTTAAAGAAATGTAAAGCTTTAATGGTATTATTTAATTGGGTTACGAATGATTAACATTTTTTCATAATCCAAGTTGGACAGTATGTTTGCTGATATTAGATATTGGTTATTCGTTTTCTACATAATTTTAATTATTTCATTAGAGTATATCACGTCATTTTAGTTATACCTATTATAAAACTAAAAGAATTAATATACTAACTACACTTAGTAAAATCTTTAAATATTGCAAAGTATATTTCATAAAATTATTTAATTATCATGTTTATAATTTTACGAAAGTCATGAAGTCTTGATATGATAAAGTTTCGCTTAGTAACTAACTCTATCAGGACCTTTTATGAATCTTAATTCTGAAATACCAAAATACAATGGTTAATACTATAAGAATCATGAAAATTAATAGGCAATATTCTTGTTTGCTTTTAAGTGACAAAATCAAAAAGTATTTCGGTCACTTCTGGGTCACATTCGAATTGAGTTATGCACAAAAAATAAATATTTTAATTGATGATGCCGTTCTTGTCAAATTAAGCCAGTTCGTGAACATTCATCGAACATCTCTTAATTTAAAAAGATTTATTGAGAAATGACATGAGATTGGATAAAATATAAATAAGAAAGCTTTTAATTATCTTTAAAAAAATGGAAGGTTACAAATCTGCTGTAGAACATCTCGATCTTGCACTAAGATACTTAGAGGAAGGAAGAAATTTAGCTGATAAGGATCCTGTTCAAGCGTCTGAGAAGCTTTACAAAGCGGCTGAAGAAGCTGTGAAGGCCATGGCTTTAGCTCTAAACTTAGATGAAGCTAGAAAAGCTGTGGAGCAAGGTAGATGGTCTTCAACTTTACTTTTTGATGCTATCTATGATATTGCAATAAAATTGAACATTAAAGAGCTACCTCTGTGGTGGAGAGCTGCTTGGGTTCTCCACGTAGAAGGATTTCATGAAGCTAGACTAAGTGGAGAAAGGGTTAAGAAGGACTATAAATACATAGAGGAAATCGTTGAAGTAGCGAAGAAAGTTTTACATGAATGAGAAGTAAGGAGAATTTGATTTGTAAAAAGCTGTATCCTTTGACCTCTTACATTTTCATGAAATAAGAATTAAAAAAATTCTATTTATTCCTCAATCGGAACAATATCATAAGAATATTCTACAACCTTTAGTTCTTCCTTCTTTTTCTTAAAGATCACTGTTAATACGTATCCATCTTTTATTAATCTACATATTATTTCGTTTTTCTTATTGACAACAATTTCAGAATAATCAAAGTCTGGAAATGTTATTATCTTCATTGCGTTTTTTTCCTTTATAATTAAACCTGTTCTTATTTGTTGTAAGATCTTATTTCTTAGCTCAATTAAACCTTCTTCAGTTATCATGGTTTTTTAATGAGTTTTTGAATATTTAACTTCTTTTATATATTTAACTTTTCTAAAGAACGAAAAACGTAAGGTAATTTAGTAAATTTTTAAAGAATTACAATTTAAATATTTGGAAGATATTTTTAAGATATCTTTTAATTCATAAATTTATGAATAAAAGGAAAAATTAAGGTCACTAAAGGAATAAGATTTGGGTGATGATATCATTAACCATCCTAACAAGCAATTGAAAGCTAAGAATCTCTTTCAGACCTAAGAAGTTACATGGGAATTATTGCTATATGCGAGATTAATAAAGATTTTTGTTCTAGCTAACTTTTTGCCGAGTTTACTTTTTAATTAAAAGGATTAATCTAAAATACATTTAATACAAACATAATTACTCATTGAAAAGATATTTACAGTTTTTCGCATATGTCTCCTCTTTTCTTTATTTATGCATGTTTGTTTTGATGGAAATTTTTCAAATATACTCTTCGTATGAAATAGGTTTATCATTAGGTTTACAATTATGGTATACTAAATAAATTTAGTCATAATGGCAGTAGTTAGTGTTAAAGTTCCAGAATGGGTTAAGGAGAAGATGAAAGAATTGAGTAATGTTGTAAACTGGCCTGAAGAGATTAGAAATTTTATAATCGCAAAGATTAATGAGATTGAAAGAGTTAGAGCTGTTGAGAGGGCTATCAAAATTTTAGAAAAAGTTCCTCCTGCTGAACAAGGAACTGCCAAGAAGCTTATAAGAGAAGACCGTGATGGTCATTGATGCTTCTATTCTAGTGAAATTCATCTTGAAAGAGGAAGGCTGGAATAAGGTTGCAGATTTCTTGAAGGCTGGAACAATTTCTGTAGATCTAGTTATAAAAGAAACCGTTAATGCTATTTGGAAGAGAGTAATGCGAAAAGAAATATCTCTTGAAGAAGCGAAGAGCATGTTTGAAGCTGTTAAGGAGATTTTGAATAAGGCTGTAATAATTGAAAATGAGATGGACTATATTGATGAAGCTTTCGAAATATCCATTAAGCGAAATGTAACAGTTTATGATTCTCTTTACATAGCCCTTGCAAAGAAGAAGAAATTGGAATTATTAACTGCAGATGAAATACAAGCACAGGTTGCATCGCTTGAAGAAGTGCGTGCAATTGTTCTATAGTAAATTAACTTATTTCTATCAATTCTGTGTTAAGGTTTTCATCTACAATCAGCATATGTCTATTTGGTATGATATCCCATGGTTCCTCTGTTAATTTTTCTGATGATATTATGATTGTCTTTTCTCCTGAAGCTAGCTTCATTCTTATTAGCTGGGCTGTCCTTTTAGAGAAGCTTTCTAGTCTAAGACCTTCACGAGGTCTTCTCAGATAATAAAGCGTATAGTAACCTAAACTGCTTTTAGCATATCTCAGGGCATAGAGCTTCTTTCCATCGCTTGCAACAAAGTTTAGGGAACTGTAGCTAACATTCTTATCATTGATTTTAGTTATGGCTCTCTTAATCCCATTCACGAAGTCATTTGAACTAACAGCTTCCTGAACTATTAAATGAAAGAAAGCTTCAGAATCCGTATCTCCTTCAAGATTTAAATATTCTGGAGATAGAAGTTCTAAGATACCATTTCTGTCAATAGTACCATTATGAGCAAAGATATAACCTTTGTAGAGCCATGGATGGGTATTTTCCAGTCTGCGTACAAATTTCCAGCTTGAAGCAAGCCTAACATGGGATACTATTATGATACCACGAACATTTTGAATAAGACCCTTAGCCTTATAAGACTCGTAAAGAGGTCCTGGCTCCTTATACAGATGCCACTCACTGCTATCATACCATGCAATTCCCCAACCATCTGGATTTCTTGAAGATAATTTTTCAATGCTTTCCTTGGCTTCATAGAAGCTAAATTGAACATCAACTGCTTTATTAGCATATAAACCGAAGAGTCTACACATATTTATATAACATCTTTTAATCTTATAAATTTGCACCTTTTAATTAATTTAAAGAATATCTAGCTTAGAGATTTCAGAAGCTTTGATGTAAAAGGCTTTTGTGAAGGGTCTAAGAAATATACCATAAAAATTTACATAACAAAAGGATTTCTGACAAGCAATAAATGATTTTAATGATGGCCCGCCGCGGGCCATATTGATTTATTATTCTTGGCGATTGAACTTTTTGTTTAAAAATTTTAACTTTGTATATTATTACTTTATTATGAGCATTCAGAAAATAGTAACTTTAGATCCTTCAGCTACTGAAGCGGTTTCATTTCTTGATGGTAATACTTCAAGAATTTTCGGTGTTAGCGATAAGTGTGATTTTCCTCCTGAAGTGAAATTAAAACCTAAAGTGGTTAGAAGTCTGATTAAAGTAAATGAAGAAATGAGTTCTTTGGAAATAGATAGAGAAGTTAAAAGACATTTAGCAAGCGGAAAGCCTTTGTATGAAATAGATTGGGAAAAGATAAATGAGATTAAACCAGAGCTTGTTGTAGGCCAGTCTATATGCGGTGTTTGTGCTTTTCCAGTTAATTCTTTGTTAATTCATCAAAGTTCAGTTTTAGTTACAGCTGAAGAACTGAATGTTTTTGACTACAGTCCAAGGAATTTCGATGAAATCTTTCAAAAAATTTATGAGCTGGGCAAAATATTAGAAAGAGAAAATAGAGCGAATGAACTTATCAAGAAGTATCAATATCTTAAAAGAGAGCTTAGAGGTCTTGGCAAGTCAATGAAAATAGTTATGATCGAATGGCTTATGCCTATTTATGTAGCGGGTCTTTGGATTTCACAAATAATTGAAATGAGCGGAGCAACTTCGCTCTTAGCTTCTGGTGAAGAAGGAAGACAAATGGATTGGGATATTATAAGGAATTTCAATCCGGATATTCTTTTTATATCACCTTGTGGATTCGGTATTGAGAGGACGCTTAAGGAAATTGATTTATTATTCGCGCTTCCTGGATGGAAAGAAGTCAAAGCTAAATTAAATAAGAATATATATGTTGTTGATTCCTCATACACTTCAAGGTCTTCTCCTAGAATATTGGAGTTTGTAAAAGATTTTATAGAAGTTTTAAGTGGAAATGAACCTAGGAAAGAAGTGATGATTAGAATTGAATGAATTTTCTTTATTTCGATGAGGATTTATTTGTATTGATTTTATATCTTAAAATTTTAAAGTTTACGAGAAATTTATTTAATTACGTAATCTAAAAAAATATGGGCATAAGCAAAGCAAAAGTAAAATTAATAGGTAAGGAAGGAATTTTAGAAAAAGAATTAATTATAGATACAGGATCAGTTTATACTTGGATTAACAAGAATGATCTGGAGAAAATAGGAATAAAACCTCATGCAGAAAGAGCTTTCAAAACTATTACAGGTGAGATTATAAAAAGAAAAGTGGGAAGAGTTGAAATAGAAATAGATGGAAAAAGAGAATTTACTATTGTTGTTTTTGGAGAAGAGAAAGATCAGGAGGTGCTAGGAGTTTATGCTTTAGAAGGTTTAGGATTAGAAGTTGATGTAACTACGGGCAAATTAAAAGAAGCTGAAACAATATTAGCGTTATGATAATTACTCGACAACTTTCCTAAAATCTTGTCGCCACCTTTTCTAACTCATAGATTTTACAGCAAATAGAATTAAAACTCCTCGCTAGTCATGTTTTATTTCTTAAAGAATTTATTTTTTAAACTTATAAAATTTAATTTTATCTGCTAAACCAAAGTCATCTCTTAAAATCACGCATTCATTAACTACATCCCAAGTAATTGGATTTTTATTCTCTAAAGCTGTTAAGAATTCTTGTTCTGTTAAAGGAATGACTTCATAACCTGCTGGAAAATCCAAATTCAAAAGTCTTTTTAAAGGATTTTTATCTTCAAATTCACCAATTAAAAGAATATCTACATCGCTTCCAATACTAAAATCTCCTCTTGCATATGAGCCTATTAAGAAAGCGGTATACTTACCTTTTAATGAGCATACGAATTTTTTAGCTTCATCAATAACTTTATTTCTTTCCTCTATACGCTTTTTAACAATTTCCATCTTTCTTCAATAAAATTAATTATATCTTTTGCATAATTAATTGCTTGCTCAGCTTCACTTAAAGTATAATAGAAATCAGGAGTTTCAGAAGACCAAGCATTAGGATATCTAGTAGGAATGTACATTTTATCTAGATATTTAGCTTTGTTAATTAAATCAAGAGATGTGTTTGGAATTAATTGTAGCAAATAAGCTATTGAATGTCCTGTTTTAGGCTCCCTATTCCGTAAAAATATGCTTTAGTTGCAATCTCAGCTGCTTGTTGAGCTTTAAAGCAAGCACAATTATAAAAACCGTTATCCTTATCTACTTTGGCACTTTCTAAAGTATGTTTCGCAGATTTAATCCATCTATTGAATTCTCTTTCGTTTAATATCACTAATTTTTTTAAGAAAAATTGTTATTTAAGTTTGTTGTGTAAAATTTTGTTATTTACTCTGACTTAGCTTTTAGAGTCTAAACCATCATTACTGCTCTAAAATATAAGGCATTAATATGTCAATTTGATGGCCCGCCGACGGCCATCAAAAGAATTGTAATTTTGCTTCTTTAAATTTATTAATTTTATGAACTATATTTAAACAAATGAAAACTGTGCTTTTTGTTTGTGTAGAAAATACTTTCAGAAGTCAAATTGCTGAAGCATATTTTAATAAATATGCTCCTGATGACTGGAAAGCAATAAGTGCTGGTATAAAACCTGCTGATAGTGTTAATCCAAATGCAGTTAGGCTAATGCTTGAAGAAGGAATCGATATAAGTCATAAGAAACCACAACTATTAACTAAAGAAATACAAGAAAAAGCCAATATAGCTATAATTGTTTGTAGTGGCGATCAATGTCCAGTTGTTTATGCTAAATATGTGGAAGAATGGAATATTCCAGATCCTGCTAAAATGCCCATAGAAGAAGCGAGAAAAATTAGAGATGAAATAAAGAAGAGAGTTTTAGAACTAATAGAAAAAATTAAGCGTAATCAAGTTTAATTAATTCAATCCAAGATTATTATGGTAATTCACATACGTTATGAGAAAAGTAAAATGATAAATATTTTTTATGCCATCATTATTTTCTGATCATCTTTAAGTAGCTTCTCTTAATATAGTGTATCACTTCAGGTATGTTAATTTTCATTGGACATACCTCTTTACAGCCTCCCGAATGAGCACATAAAAGAGCAGTCTTTCCAACATTTTCATTAGTAACACCATGAATAACTGCATTCCACATAACACCAGTAGGACCATTATATGGAGGAATTCCCCATGAAGGGCCAATATTTCTATATATTGGACAATGGAAGTAACATCTGCCACATCTTATACATAATAAGGCTTCCCAAAGTATCGGGTCTTTTGCTGCTTTACTTCTTCCATTATCTACCAATATTACATGAAATTCCTTTGGCCCTTGAGCTGGTCTAACTCTTTTAATTTCAATATCCGCTGTTGAACTTGGACCTGCTGATAAGTTAACATATGTTGGTGGATACATTGTTCCAAATGCTGATTGGATCATAACTTCATAAAAAGCATATTCTAACGTTGGAACAATTTTATCTATACCTGTAACTACTATATTTACGGGTGGAATTATAGAAGTCATGCGAATATTTCCTTCGTTTTCAATTGTTAAAACTGCACCTGTATCAGCTGCAATAACATTTGCACCGCTAATTCCTATGTCTGCATTAAAGAATTTAGACCTTAAAAAGTTTCTTACAATGTTAACAAGTTCTTCAATGCTTTTATTTTCATCAATACTTTGCTCTATTTTTTCTTTTAATAATTTTGCTACTCTTTCCTTTGTCATATGCAAAGCAGGTGCTAGCAAATGTGAAGGAGGTTCGTCTGCAAGCTGTATTAGAAATTCTCCAAGGTCTGTTTCCCATACTTCATTACCTTTTGATATTAAATATGGTCTAAGTCCTACTTCATAAGCAACCATTGATTTACTCATTACTATCTTCTTATTGCTACCTACTATTTCACCAACTATCCTTCTAGCTTCATTAGCATCCCGTGCTAAATATGAAAAACCTCCTATTTGTTCAATTGATCTGATTGTTTGTTCAATATAATAATCAAAATTTTTAATTACTTCTTCTTTAGCTTTTCTAAGTTTATCAGCAATATCATACAAATATTTATAGTTGTTAAGAATGTTTCTTGTTTTTATTATTGTAGGTTCGAGAACACGATTTATTGCTTCATCCCATAATGAACTGTTCATAGTCTCACCCAATTAACTCAGCGAAATCAATAATATTTACATTGCTGGCAACCCTGCTCAGATTAGCTAGACATATTGGACATAAAACAATGATATTGTTAGAAACTTTTGATAAATCATGTATTCTTCTTTCTGCTATTTTTCTTGAGATCTCAGGAGCCAACGATTCTAAAGGCCCGCCGCAACATCCTCCAGAATCTTTAGCTGTAATTATATCATGTTCCTTTCTTAAGACGCCAATCTCATCGAGAATTTTTCTAGGAAGATCATACATGTTAAGAAATCTAGCGTAAATACATGAGTCATGAATTGTAGCAGTTAAATTTACTTTTTTATTAGGCTTTATAATTTCTAAATAATTAATAACATCAATGTTGAAGTTAACAAACTTTGGATAAATAACTTTTAAAATATAATGTGTATGAGGATCAACGGTAATTATCTTTTTTATATTTTTTGATTCAAATAATTCAACAACTTTTTCAGCATATTCTTTAAATTCATCTTCAAATCCTAGTTCATATAGCAAAGCTCCTGAATATGGTTCATCTTCATATAAATAACCAAAATCCATAACTTTAGAAAGCTCATTGGCAATATTTTTCAAAATTTTATTAGCTTTTTCGACAAGTTCTTTGTTTGGTTGTATAAAGAAAGAAAATTTTGAGAAAATTGATACTAATGATGAAAAGCGACCTTTGCTTACTCCAAACTTCTCTATATATTTGGTAAAAGCATTAATATATGGTGCAAGCTGATATAAACAAGAAGTATAAAGTATCGTATCACAATTCTTTCTTAATTTCAAATCAAGAGCCCATTCGTAACAAATCGATTTAGAAACAGGAAGTGGTAACATGTTTTCCTTTAAATTCTTTATTATTAGATTTCTAAGTGTAATTATCCACGAATCGGATATACTTTCCATGATTAATCACTATTATTACCACTAAATAAATTTATTGTTGCAAAAGTTATCATTTTTATGTTTTTGTTTAATTTTATTAGTTAAAATTTGCAATTCTAAATAAATAAATATCAACCATCTTAAAATTATAAAACTAATTAAGCATATCCTTAAATACCATCTTTAATATATTTATTTAGAAAATGCAAGAATTAAAAGAAAAATTTCTAGAATTGCTAGATAAAGATAAAGAGTTTCGCTACGCTGTAGCAGGTTATTTAGGAATTGCTGAAATATTGAGGAGGCTTGACTATTTAGAGGAGACTCAAAGGAAGATTCTTGAAGAAATCAAGGCATTAAGAGAAAATCAAGAAAAGTTATGGGAAAATCAAAATAGAATGTTGGAAAACCAGCACAAACTATGGGAAAATCAAAGCAAGATGTGGGATGAAATTAAAGGTATAAGAGAAGATCAAAATAAAATATGGGAGGAAATTAAAGCTATAAGAGAAGACCAGAGAAGAATGTGGGAAGAAATAAGAGTCTTGAGAGAAGATCAAAACAAGATGTGGGAAGAAATAAAGAAACTTTGGGAAGAAGTCAGAGAAATTCGTTTAGAAATGAGGATTATGCGTGCAGAGCAAGAGAGAATGATGGTTACCATTGAAAAATTAAGCAAGGAACATGAACAGATGAGGATAACTCTTGAAAGATTGACGCTTTCAGTGGAAGAGGAAGCAAGAGATGTGATTAGATATAGGCTTAAGAATGAATTGGGCATCGAAATAAGTTTAGATAGAATTTTTATCGATGATAAGGAGGTAAATATTTATGGTGTAAGCGATGAAGTGTGCGTAATTGGCGAAGCTACGGTAAGATTAGGAACTGGCTTAGTCGAAGAATTGGAGAGATTAATTGATAAAATTAGAAAAGAAAAACCTGAACTCTTAAGACCAAAATTGATTAAAGTAATCTATGCTGATTATTCAGTACCAAAAGCTATAGAGCTTGCTTCCAATTACAATATTTGGGTTTTGAACTGGAAGGGAGACATTATATCTAGGAAAGTTGTTCAATAATTTACCTATTTTAGACCAGTTCTATATTAATTCTAGTCTATTATGGACCAGTTTTGCTAAATTTATGGATTAAAAATTTTACTATTAAATGTGAAAAAATTCAATTAAGAGTCCTGTCATTTGCTTGTATATAAATTAATAGATTATAAGAGCTTCTTATAATCTAAAAATTTTCTTTTATAACTTTAAATGGTTTGCTCATCTTTCTACTTCGCATTTAACTTAATTCAATGATATAGTTATGCTGTTGGATAAAGAGAAATAAATACAAAAAATCAAGGAAAAGCTGAGTCCGAAGAAAATTACTGTTTGAAGGTATAAAAAATATAGCGCATCCTTTTGAACTAATATTTATAAGTTCTTTAATTGCAGACTTAAAGTTTTATATTTTTATTTTCTATAATTTATTAGTGATGAAAGAAAAACCAACTGTAGCGTTTATATTAACATTGATAGCGGGGTATTAATTTTGCTTGCGGTGCCAATCTTATTTCTAAAGGTATATGTAACAATTGTATTGCATGAAATATTATTAGGACCGTTTTATATTTATATTCGGGAGATTCCTTTAAGAGAAGGATCCATGGTCGGTTCTATAATAGCTCTTATAGGAGGAGTTATAGCTTTATTTTGGAAACCGCATGAAATTTCAACACATCCAGCATCAACATCTCTTTCTTAATTATCTTTAAGGAGAATTGTTTAACTAAACATAATAAAACTTTACCTTTTTACTCTCAATTCTTCTTTAACTTCTTCTAAAATTTTAAGCAATTCATCAAATGTTCCTTTTCCTCCTATTTTATCCCACATTTCTTCTCCGATTAGAACTTCTCTTTCGATATCCATAATTCGCAGAGTAAAGCTATGTGAATATAACTCTCTTTTAATAAAGGGATTATATGGAAACGCTAAATAAGCTTCTGCTTTTGAATTATATTTAATTATTTTAAAGTATAACATTTTCTTTTTGCTTTCAGTGCAAACATCAAGATTTGGACGCGGACTCTTTATTTCCATGAATAATGGTCCAGGTCTAAAATCTTCAATGTAAAGGTCAGCTCTAATTTTATGTTTTCTCTTCTCTCCAGTTGAAGACTTAATTATTTCATTCCATTCTTTTATGGCGTCAGGCTTTCTCATTCCTGTTCTAAGTTCATCTAATATTCTATCAGCTTTAGCAATCATACCTGTATCAGCTTCTCCTACTATATCATGATCAAGAAAAACATGGGAATATTTATCTTGAGCTATTATGAAAGCTATTTTTGGAATAAGTTGCATTCCCATTCTAGTAACTAACGTTCTCTGTACTTTAAAACCTCTCAATCCTTCTTCAGTAAAGAAAATGCTATGAAACGGAAAAGCTCTTTTCAATTCTTCTATTGAGAATTGGGGCAATATTTTCTTGCTAAATTGGATCATTTCATTTTTAATTTTAGCAATAGTTTCTTGTTTCATGTTCCTATTCTTTTAATTTTATTTCTTCTTCAAACTGCAACGCTAGATCAATAGCAGTCTTTATGACTTCTAATTCTTCATATTTAATTTCCTCCGATGGATATATTTTAGCCCTTTTTGCCCACTCTATTACTCTATTTCTCAATTTAGCTTTATCAATATAAATTGGAGTATTCGATTTCCTTGCTACAAGTATGAGAACATGCGAGATTCCCAATTTTCCGCCTTTAGTTATACTTCTTGTTGGATGCTCAGATACTAATGGAATTATATTAGTCAGTTTAAATTCAGCATCTTTTAAAGCTTTTAAAACAGCTTTCCAAGCTTCTAATTTTCTATGACTGAACCATAGTAACAAAAGTCCATCATCATCAAGAACTTTTCTCATCTCAATCAAGGCTTTCTTAAGCTTAACTTCAAACGTTCTATCACTAGGCTTTCTAGAAACTATTTCATCTTCTCTTGGAACACGCCAACTATGAGGACTCCAAGAAGACAAATAATTCTCTTTGAATAATATTTCTAGAGCATCATTAAGAGTTAGTTTAAGTAGAGGCCAAAAGAATTCAGAGAAATCACTATAAATATGCTGATCATAATATGGAGGATCAACATTTATAACGCTAATTTTTTCCTTAAAATATCTTGAAAGTTCCATCGCATTACATAAATATACCTTTACCTTATTACCCTTTCCTTCTAATTTCTCACATAACTCTCTTAATATAGGACATATTCCTCCTGCTGTTTTTTCCTTAGCATTTGGTTCAAATATCCATTCAAGAGTTCTAAAGGGTACGATTGCTTCAGTATAGATTCCTTCCAATCTAAACTTTCTGAATTTATAATAAGACCCAATGCTATCTCTAATGGTTGCTTGATTAGCATTCCATGTAGTTATTATAGAATTAAAATCAGCAAGTCTATCTATACCTAAAGCAAGATATAGCCCTATAGCAGCACCGAACTCACCCTTATCATTTATCAATTCTTTTATTCGCTTGTGAATATAGTCAACAAGCAATCCTAGCGCTAATGCTTGTCTTGGATTAAACAAGTGGTTATACTTTCTTAGAGGTAATAAATCATAGAAAACTTCATTGTCTCTAGGTAATTGAGTCTCTGGAAGTGCAGATTTAATTTTGCAATATTCTTCAAATGATTTCCTTAATAATTCTTGATCAAACTCGTCACCTAATCTGAAACCTTTTTCTGTTTGAACTGTTATGCATTTATTTAGTATGTCAAGAAGTTCAATGTTATTGTTTTCTAAAGCGTTGCAGTATTGTTGTATCCAAGTAGACAATAACTTCCTGTTGGTATTAAGTGAAGCCTTACCTTTAACTATTTTAACTTTATCTCCTTCTATTGAAACAAAACTTTGAGGTGTCAATGGAATGGATGTGGCTATAGGATATATCTTGTTATTTAAGTTAACTTGCCTTAATATAATATATCCCTCTGCTTCCTTATCGTAAAAAGGAGATAATTTTTCTAATGCATAATTTATAAGTTTTTCCGCTTCGCTTTTTACATTTAAATACAGTTCCCTACCATACTTTGCGGGAAATTCTATAGTAGCTTTTAATATTAAGAATGCTACAGGATTGTATTCACACACTATCGTATTGCATCCCAAAATTGCTGCTTCTAACGGTATGCTACCACCACCTGCCATAGGATCCATTATTATCTCATTTTCAAAATTCATTTTCAAAGAATCGGTTTCGGGGGTAGTATATGATATCAACGGAGGATAACCGTTTTTAACAAGTGATTTTAGCTTATCAGCACTGAAACCTAATAAGTTAAGAAAATTATTTGAATCCTTACTTGTAAGTAAAGATGCTAAGTTAAGAGCTCTTGCAATTGATCTTGGTCTTCTTGCTAGCCACGGATGTAGACTTCTTACTTTTGGATCATAAAAATCTTTAGGTGCGGGTATATTTAATTCTTTACATCTTGCAAAATATGATGGTCTGGGCTTAAAACTCATTTCAATAGCGGCATCCCTGCTTAAAATATCTACAGGAAAGAAATCAGATTCAATGAGTTTTAGCGTGATCTTATTTTTTTCCATTTTAAACTACTCTAATAATAATTTAAAAAATAATATTAATTTCCCTATTTTAAGCTTTTCAAGACAGGTCTTCATGAAACTTCAGAGAATTTAAATTTAAGATTATTGATAGTTTGTATAAAAAATTTAAAACTTTATTTCTTTTATTTCTTCTAAAGTATGTATGTTATTTATCTTTAATTTTAGGTTCGATAGTGTATATAAGAAATCTTCTATGAATAGTACTCTCATAAATTTTACAGGCAAATTAATAATTTGGTAAGAATAGCCGTAATTCCAATTATACCTCAACAAGTCTTGTATTATATCTTTGACTCTTTTTAGCATATCTTCATATCCAGCATGCGTAATGTTTCCCTTCAAATATATCTTATCCTTTATTTCGAATACCAAAAATCCATTCCAATCATAGGATACTATCAGTGAATATTTATAAGTAGTTTGAAGCATTGTTACATTCACTGGAAGAATTGCACGAGCTTCGATTGTAAAAGGTAAAATGACCAATTTTCTTTTAGGATCATATAAGAATGCTTTGTGATTATGCAAAGCTTCGGAATAAGCATAATCGGATTGGTTCCCTATGATTATTTTTGATATCTCCTTCGGGTTATTGAAATTACTTACATCAAACAATGAAATTTTAATTTTTCTCCAACCTTCTTCTCCAATGCCTAATACCATTGTTTCGTTTATAGGATGCAAGTATGTAGAGAATCCTGGTATCTTCAAATATCCTAAGATCTTTGGTTCTTGAACATTGCTCAAATCTATTACAAAGAACGGATCTATTTGTCTAAATGTAACCAAGTAACATTTTTCCTGAACAAATCTAGCTGCATAAATCCTTTCTCCTTTTTCTATACCTTCTATTTTACCTATGATCTTTAAATCCATATCCAAAATGTAAATATTATTACTTGTAGTAGTGAACGTTCCTCCATCAAAAACTATCGATGTTGTTGCAACTCTGAAATATTCTTTATACTCATCCATTGAAAATTGGTTCAAAACAAATCCTGGAACCCTTCCAGCCGCTTCATACTTTATTCCATTTTGTATATTTATTCTATGAATAATAGTGTAATCTTGTTCTGAAGTAATAGTTGAAGTTCTTCCAGTCCAACGTTGTGAATAAATATATTGAGTAATGTAAATATTCTGTAAAGATACATATATTGTGTTTGTCACTCCGAGCAAAAATCCTTTGTATTCTATGCTTTTATTTATTAAGTTTAAATGTACTAGAAGAGTAAATCTAAAAGCAGCATCAATATATGGTGTATAATAAATATCGTTGGGCTTAACCTTTATTTCTTTATTATTATCATAGATCGTAGGTAATGTTATTTCGTATCGTGAATAAACTGGAGATGCTGTAATTATGTAAACATTTTCTTCGATCATTCTACTTGCAACGTAATCTCCTTCTATTGTAACATTCCATTCTAATTTAGGTTGAGCTCTATCTTTTATGTCATATATTAGAACATTAGTATAGATTACGGGAGGCTTATAATATCGAGTCGAATATATATCTGTAAAATATACATCTAAGGGTTCATTATACACCACATTTCGATCTATAACGATAAGCTTATCATTATAAACATAGAGTAAAGTCTGAAACTCATAATAAAGATAGGGCTCGTTTTGTTTCTTTTTTAAATCAATTTTACTAATAATTCCAGACTCTTCAACTGGATACGCTTTAACTATTACAATTCCTTTATCAGTAACAGCATAGATGTACATTCCATCTGTTTTTACAACATCAGGTTCATCTACGCCTTCAACTTGAACGTTTGTTTTTGAATAATAAGAAGGCATTGATGGTGCTGATTCCTGATGTATTGCTGTTGGGGTAAGTACTGGTGCAGGTAAAGATGCTGGTCCTGAGAATTGTTCAATTGGTAAGCTTACTTTGAATAAAAAGTCACTTTGATATTTACTATAACGAGCTATAAAGCTTTTAATTTCTTCAATTGAATAGAACGTTCTAAACTTCTCTTTATTAACTTGAGTTTCTTCGGTAGGTGCTATTTTCTGTGTTTGAAGATTTAATATGATGATTCCTATTAAATATATTCCTATTAGCAAAGCAGGTAATATGTAACTGAAAATCTGTTTCATATGTTAATAAACACAAGTAGGCTTTTATTTCTAAAAAATTTAATTAAATTAAAAAAATTTTAATAGAACATAAACTAGTTACGATAAATATTTCTTTTGAAAATAAAAAATGTTTATATATTTGTCTCATTTCTCAGAAATCGGAATTGTACCGTAATTTAATTAAAATTCTTCTAACCATCATTGTATAATTCTATGTTTCATTAGTGAGTATAAATTAAAAAAATATTAAAAAATTCAATTAAGTTTTATTTCTTTTATTTCTTCTAAAGTATGTATGTTATTTATCTTTATTTTAGAATCTGATATTGTATATAAGAAGTCTTCAATGAACAATGCTCTCTTTATCGCTTTATCTATAATCTCTATATAAAAGTAATAATCTCTGCTCATTAATTTTTCCTGAACTATTTTAAATATTTCTTCGAAATTTATATGAGTTACGTTTCCCTTCAAATATATCTTATCGTTGATTTCAAAAACTAAAACACCTTGCCAATCAGTAAATACATCCCATCTTATTGGAATTGTATGATTATAAATTTGAACTGTTCCATTAATTGAAAAGACTTTATAGTTGGATATAAAGAATGGCAATATAATTAACTTTCTTAAGGGATCAAATAAAAATGCTTTATGTTCATATAAAGCTTCAGAGAATGCATATTGAGATCTGTTACCTATAATTATCTTTGATACCTCTTTTGGATTATTGAAGTCGCTTACATCAAACAATGAGATTTTAACCTGATTCCATTGTTCTTGACCAATACCTAAAATCATTGTTTCATTTATTGGATGCAAATATGTTGAAAATCCTGGAATCTTTAAATATCCTAATATTTTTGGATTTTTAACGTCACTTAGATCTATTACAAAAAATGGATCTATTTGTCTAAATGTAACCAAATAACATTTTTCTTGAACAAATCTAACAGAATAAATTCTTTCTCCTATTTCAATATTCTCTATTTTACCTACTATTTGCAAATCCATATTTAAAATGTAAATATTATTGCTTGTAGTAGGAATTGGAGGTGGAGTTGGTGGTGGATTAAAGATTGTTGTTTCTGTGGGTGCAACAGTAAATGCGGATACTGTGAATATAAGAGATGTCGTTGCAACTCTGAAATACTCTTTATATTCGTCCATTGAGAACTGATTTAATAAGAATCCAGGAACTTTGCCAACAGCTTCATATTTTACTCCATTTTGTATATTTATTCTATGAATAACTGTATAATCTTGTTCTGTGCTTGATGTTAAAGTTCTTTGGAACCATCTCAGCGAGTAAATGTATTGAGTAATATAAATGTTGTTTAAAGATACATATATTGTATTAGTTGCTCCTAACAAAAATCCTTTATATTCTAAATTTTGATTAATTACGTTTAAATTAACTAACATTGTCATTTGGAATGCAAAATCAGCATAAGGAGTATAGTAAATATCGCTGGGTTTAACTTGTATTTTTTCGTCATTATTATAAATTACAGGAAGCTTTACTTCATTGCTAATTATTGGATTTGCTGTAATAATGTAAACATTTTCTTTAATCATTCTGCTTGCAACATAGCTACCTTCCATTGTAACATTCCATTCCAAATTTGGATTTGACCTTTCTTTAATATTATAAACTAAAACAGTTGTGTATATTAAAGGATAATAATAAGGAATTGTATAAGCTAACTCTGCTGTGGGTGATGTTACAGTAACCTCCTGTATTGCCATTCCATGTTCTTTTACAAATATAACGATAAGCTTATCCTGATAAACGTAAAGCCAAACTTGAGGATACCATTGATTTTGCAAAGCTTGAATGTTTATCTTGCTAACAATTCTTGCTTCCTCAACAGGATAAGCCTTAGCTATAACGATTTCTTTATTAATAAATGCATATATGTATTCTCCATCGGTTTTCACTATATCTGCTTCATCCACACCTTCAACTTGAACGTTTGTTTTTGAATAATATGTTGGAGCCGATGCTGTTGACATTAAAGTATCTGCAGATGGAGGTACTGGTGTGAATGTGGGAGTAGGTAAGGGTGGTGGAAACCCTGGAGGTGGCGGAAATCCTGTATAAGTAACTGGTAAAGAATATGGTTCTATTACTGATGATATTCTGACTGAAGGTGGTAAAGATGGGTGAGGAGGTATTGGGGGTGAAAATGATATAAACCAAGGCATCATTCCATCTCTTTTAGTATTTTCTATCAAAAAGTTTTTAATTTCTTCGGCTGAGTTAAAGGCTTTAAACCACTCTTCTTTGCCAACCTGAACTTTATCTTTTTCTTGATTTTGAAGGTTTGGTATAACAATAAAGACACCTGTTAATATTATTCCTAGTATTAAAACAGGTATAGCATAGCTTATTATTTTATTCATAGGTAAAATTGGAGAAAAAGGATTTTTATTTCTAAAAATTTTAATTTTATTAAAAAAATTTTATTGAAGGATCAAATTAAGTGAAAATAAGTATTATATTAACTTTACGAAATTAAATGGCAATACTCATATTGTTCTTGATTTTATAACAGTTTTTTTGTAATTGAATTCTTTCTTTTTTCTTTGTAAAATATTTTCGCTTATGCGAATAAAAGAATTGAACGAAAGAAATGTTAAACTCTAGTAATCTCTTTTATTAATACATAAATGATTACATATTGTAAACATAATATTTATATATTTGTAAATATAAAAAAATTATTATGTCGACAGTGGTTAGTGTCAGAATTAAGAAAGAAATTAAAGAATTATTAGAAAAAGAAAATGTAAATATAAATGAAGAAGTTAAAAAGTTTCTTGAAGAACTTGCCAGTAAAATTAAAATGAGAAAGTATGTTGCAGAGTGGGATAAAATTTTAGAAAATGTTAAACCTAGTGAAAAAGGCTTTGCAGAGAGATCTATAAGAGAAGATCGTGAGAGTCATTGATTCTTCAGCCTTAGTAAAATATTTTTCACGTGAAGAAAACTGGGAAAAAATACGTGATTTAATGCGAGAAGGGGTTATTACACTTGATCTAGCAATAAAAGAGATTGCCAATTCTTTATGGAAGAAAGTTATTAAAGGAGAAATGGATTCAAATATAGCTTTGAAAATATTAAGAGATTTAATTGAAGAGAAGCCTATCATTATTGAAGATCAAAACAAATATTTACAGGAAGCCTTCATTTTAGCTATTAAATATAAAATAACGATTTATGATGCTCTTTTTATATCCTTAGCTAAGAATTTAAACAAAGAATTAATTACATGTGATGGAGTTCAAGCAAAAGTCGCTTCACAAAATAATGTTAGAGTTTTATTCGTAGAATAACTGACAAAAATTAATTAAATAAGGTTTTGTTATGCTTTAAATGTTTAAATTACGATTAATTATGCTAACTTCTTTTATGGCTTTTACTCTCGAAAAATGTCCAAATATTGTTATAAAGGCATATAAAAATGGAGTTAAGATTATTAAAAAGCTAGGTAAATCTGTAAATCCCAATAATAAGCTAGTAAAATATAAAATTAAGTATATGCTAAAACCTATTAAATAATATTCAAAGATTTTTATAATTAAATCCACACTTTTATGGAATTTCAAACTTTTACTTTGAAATGCTTCTAATTCATCTATTCTAACTTCATAAAGAATTCTACATGTTCTTAGATGTTTAAATGCAACTAAACATGTGGCTGAAAGTAAAATAAGGATAAATGAATAACCAAAAATAAAGAAAGAAAGAGAAAATGATAAAACCAAAATGTTCAAGATTATTCCTTCAATTAATCTAATTGGAGTTGTACCTATTAAAAGGAAATCTAAAAAATTCTTAAAGATATATTTTATTTTCATATTTTAAATTTTCCTTACGCTTTATATAACCTTTATTTTAAATTTTTTTATGAAATTTATTGCTTTTAATAAAGACTTCTTTGAAAGAGATCCCAAAATCGTAGCAATAGAATTATTAGGTAATTTTTTAGTAAGAAGAATTAAAGGAAATTTCTTAATTTCAAAAATAGTAGAAACGGAAGCTTATTATGGCTACAATGATCCAGCTTCAAGAGCCTATAAAGGAATAAAGAAATATAATAGGGCAATGATAATGGAACCTGGCATAGCTTTTATTTATATGGTTCATTCAAATTGGCTTTTAAATGTCGTAGCTCATCCGAAAAATGAAATAGGAGCTGTTCTTATAAGAGCCGTTGAGCCTTTGAATTTCAATGCAAATACAAGAGGTCCAGGAAGAATTACTAAAGCTTTAAAGATAGACAAAAAATTTAATGAAAAAAGCTTGTTAAATACAAAATCAAGTCTTTTTCTTGCATTAAATAAAGAAAAGGAAAAATTTGAAATTTGTTCTTCAAAAAGAATAGGAGTTAAAAGAGATTTAGAAGAAGATCTTAGATTTTTTATTAAAGGAAATCCCTTCGTTTCTAAAGTTAAAAGTGATGATTAATAATTTATGGTTTTATTACAACTTTAAATGCCAATTTCTTATCAAATAATTCGAATCCTTTAGATGCTTCATCTAAACTTAATTTATGGGTTATTATTTTGCTTATATCTATTCTATTGTGCTTTATTAATTCCAATAATTCATATCTGTATTTTATAGGATCTCCTATTGAAAAGATCATTCTCTTTTCAGAGATCCATAATTGTCCAGCAGGAATGTTATAATCATGGACATGAAAACCTAATACGCTTATATTTCCCTTTCTTCTAGTCAATGCTATAGCTTTTCTTAATATTTCTTCTAAACCTCCTATAGCCTCGATCACAATGTCTGCTCCTCTACCATCTGTTAAATTCCTTACTTCTTCTTCAATATCTACCTCTTTTGCATTTAATGTTTCAAATCCTAGTTCTTTGGCTAATTTAAGTCTTTCTTCAATAACATCTATAGCTATAATTAAAGATGCCCCTAACGCTTTTGCACACATACCTGCTACAGCTCCTATAGGTCCAAAGCCTAAAATTGCAACAGAATCGCCAGCTTTCATTCCTCCTTCAACAATTCCAGCATAACCAGCAGGAAGACCATCACTTAGCATAACTAATTTCTCATCTGGAATATTTTCTGGAATTTTATAAAGAACAACATCAGCATTAGGAACACGAATAAGCTCAGAAAAAGCACCTTGCAATGTTTCACCGTAAAGAGGACCAAGACCAAATATGTTAATATTTACACATTGTGTATAATATCCTCGCTTGCAATACCAGCATTTACCATCTGCAACCCAGCATGAAACTACTACTTTGTCTCCTTTCGAAAATTCTTTAACTTCTTTACCTACCTCTTCAACTATTCCAATAAATTCATGACCTATTATATTTCCTGGAACAATTTGTAAATATCCTCGATAAATATGTAAATCTGTTCCGCAAATTCCTACTAGAGTAGGTTTAATTAAAGCATCAGTTTCTTTTATTATTTTAGGTTCTTCAGCTTCTTCTACTCTTAAATCATAGGGAGCATACCATTTTAAAGCTTTCATTCTAGAAATTCAGTAGGAACTTTCTTTATTACATTAACAAAGGCAGCAGAAGCTCCTGCATTTATTATAAGCTTCATTACATTTCCTTTAGCTTTAAGCTGTCCAGTCATAACTGCAACTGTGGGACTTAAGCTTCCTAAGGCTATCTTTTTTATAGTAGAATAGCTTCCTGTCAAAGTTATTCCTGATTTTCTTTCATCGGAATCATTTAAAATTTCTACTGCTCTACATTCTCCATGCCAAAGATCAAACCAAACAATTATTTGTTCTTTTTTAAAATATTCTTTTACTCTAGGAGGCAAATTTGTTACTATTAATGTAATAGGGTCTTCCCAATCTTTAGCTGCTTTTCTATAATTTTCATCTTCGTTTAATAACTTAGCAAAATGTTCAAGCCATTCTTTAGATCCAAATATATATTTTGTCATATTTTATAAATATTTAAGAAGTATATAAATCTTTCTTATTCTCATTTGTAAAAATTTAGAAATAAAACAACTTTTTTAATTATTTAAAAATAAAAAAGAATTTAAATTAAATATTTAAAATAAATTGTCAGTATTTTTATGTTGAGAAATTCTGTACTTTTATTTTGATAGATATCTTAAAGATAATATTATTCCTAAAATTGCTAAAAAGGAAGCAAATGATAGTAAATACAAATAATCAATAAATAAAGGATTAATTCCCTGCACACCTAGTAATGATTGTCTAACTATATCGTTGGTATAAGTAATAGGGTTAATATACGCAACAGGTTGAAGCCATGAAGGCATTATATCTATTGGATAAAAGGCATTACTTGAAAAAAGTAGAGGTAAGTTTAATAAGTTCATTATAGCCATTTGGGATTCCCAGCTTGAAGCTCTTATAGCTAACATAATAAACAAAGACGATAAACCTAAAGCCATTAAAAATAAAGCTAAATATACGCTTAGAAAATCTAAAATTGAAAGATTAGGTTTATATTGCATTCCTAATAAAGTTGCAACAAGAATGACTATTGTTGCTTGAACTAAAGCTCTTAAAACCGCAGAAGTTGTTTTACTTAATATTATAATTGGTCTTGGAATTGGTGTAGCAAGAAGTTTATTAAGAAAGCCAAGTCTTCTATCCCAAACCATCGTCATTCCGCTACTCATAGATGTAAATAATATTATAAACGAAATCATGCCTGCTGCTAAATAAGAGAAATAATCTGTTGTGCCAAATCTTGAAATTAAAACTTTCGAAGCTATTTCGTTTATTATTTCTTTAGGTAAATTTAACCCAGGTATTTCTATACTTGTACCTGTAAAAATCGAACCCATATTCATCGATTTTCCGAATAAGACTAACCAAACAATAGGCTGAAACAAAGATAGAAAAAGTATTATTGGAACTTTATACCATTTCTTTAATTCCCTATTTGTAAGAGCTAATAAACTATTTAAAACATATAAACTTTGTTTTTCGCTCATTTTCTAGCTCTTTGTATTGTTCTATGGAAAACAAAAGCTTCTTCCCAACTTGACTGTTCATCTCTTAAGCTTTTTCCTGTATATTCCATGTAAACTTCATCCATAGATGGTTCAGATATTGATATTTTGCTTACTTTTATTCCATTTTTGCTTAAATTTTCTATCAATTCTGGAACAAAGTATTCTGCATTCTTTATTTTTATTCTTAAAATTTCTCCTTTACTCTTTACTTCTTTAACTTCTTCCATGTTTTCAATTAATTTTAAAGCTAAATTAACATTGTTAGCTACTTGAACAGTTACAACATAGCCTCCTATGCTTTCTTTTAATTCCTTTGGAGAACCAATTTTAACTATTTTACCTTTATCTATAATAGCAATTCTATCACAATATTGGTCTGCTTCTTCTAAATAATGCGTTGTCATGAAAATTGTCATTTCATATTGTTCCATTAATTTTAAAATATAAGACCATATTGCTGATCTTGTTTGAACATCTAAGCCTAAAGTAGGTTCATCTAAGAAAAGAATTGCAGGTCTATTGATTAATCCCATTGCAATTTCCAATCTTCTTCTCATTCCTCCTGAATATGTTTCTACTTTTCTATGAATTGCATTCTTCAATTCAACTAATTCAACTAATTCTTCAATTCTTTTTTTAGCTAAATCCTTTGGTATGCCATATAAAGATGCCATAAGCATCATATTCTCATATCCTGTTAGGTCTTCATCAGCTGTATATGTTTGATGAACTACACCAATTGATTTTCTAACTTTTGAATCTTCCTTTATTATATCATAGCCGTTTACAATAGCTGTTCCTTCAGTAGGCTTAAGAATTGTTGTAAGCATATTTATTGTTGTAGTTTTTCCTGCGCCATTGGGACCAAGGAAACCAAATATTTCTCCTTTCTTAACTTCAAAATTTACATGATCTACTGCTACTAATGAACCGAATTTCTTGGTTAAATTTATAGCTTTAATTATTGCTTCCGTCATATTAACTTCTCTAGTCTTGATTTAATTGATTCGATCTTAGATTTGTAAGGAGATATTTTATCTTTGCCTATTTCTTCAAGATAAGAAATATATCCTTCTATTTCATTTAGAATATCCTCTGTTGTTCTAGGCTTTCTTGGAGGTAAAACTTCCTTAATTTCTTCCAATCCTTTCTCTGTTATTTGATACCTTCCATCAGGCATCTTTACTATAAATCCATCTTTAGCTAAGGAAGAAAGCAAGGGATAAACAGAACCTGGCGATGGCCTCCACCAGCCCCATGTCATTCTTTCAATTTCGTTAATAATTTCTACTCCATTTCTTGGAGCTTCACTTAATAGCCATAGAACTAAAAATTTTAATGCTCCTTCTCTACCTACTCTTCTTCTAAATTCCATATAATGCCACATATTTCTTCACCGATATCGATACCGATATAATATAAAATAAAGTATTTAAATCTTTAGGTTTAGAAGGAATATTGTATGAATATTTAATTAAAATGTAAATTCAATTATTAAATCCAATACTTCATTCTTCAAGGCAGATTATTATTTTATTACCACAGCAAGAATAAGAATTTATTTTTTAAAAAAGGAAAAATAAATACTGAAATTGAAAGATTAAGTCTAGAATAATTGCCAGAATTAAAAGATTAAACATGTAGGAATCACTTATATAAACATCTATACATGGGTTCATTTTTAACTTTTCGAATGTTAAGTATCTTAGTAAAATATTCAGGAAATTCTGTTGGAATGACTAAAAAATATAACCGTAAAGGAAATTAATGTAAAGTAAGGAAATGTTTTAAACCTTAACTTAGAAGCAAGAATTTTTCCACTTAAAATTTAAATTTACAAATAGAAATAATTAAAAATGCAGTTAATATCCTTAAGATTTTCAGACATAAACGGTACATTAAAAGAAGTTCTCATATCTGATGAAAACTTTGCTAAATCAACTGAAAAAGGAATCTGGTTTGATGGCTCTTCAATACTAGGTTTTGTAAGAAGATATGAAAGCGATATGAGATTAAAACCAGACATAAGGTCTCATTACAAGTTAAACAATATGGATGTTTATTTCTGTGATGTTTACTCCGGTGAAAAGCCTTATGAAGGAGACCCAAGATTTGTTTTAAAGAAAGTATTGGCTGAAGCTGAATCCTTAGGCTATAAATTTATAACTGCAGGAGAGCTGGAGTTTTATCTATTGAAAAACGGTGAAAAACTTGATACAGGAAGCTATTTTGATGTTTCACCAAAAGATAAAGCTCATGAAATTAAAATAAAAATAATTGAAACGTTAAGCAAGGCAGGAATTACTTGGGAAACAGGACATCATGAAGTTGGTCCAGGTCAAAATGAGATCGATATAAAACATGATGATGCCCTATTAACTGCAGATAAAATTTTGTTTGTTAAGAATATAATAAAGCTTGTTGCAGAATCTTCTGGAGTTAAAGCAACATTTATGCCAAAGCCATTCTTTGGTTTGCCTGGAAATGGGATGCATTTGCATATGAGTCTTTGGAGTGGAGATAAGAATTTATTCTTTGATGAAAATAATGAGCACAAAATTTCTAAACTTGCAAGATATTTCATTGGAGGAATATTTAAACATGTAAAAGCTATAACTGCTATAACAAATCCAACCGTAAATTCTTACAAAAGACTTGGTGAGTTTGAAGCTCCAAAGTATATTTACTGGGGTCGCAAAAATAGGGATGCTTTAATAAGAATTCCTGAGGTAATAAGTCAAAGCTCTGCAAGAATTGAATTTAGAGCAGCCGATCCAAGTACAAATCCTTACTTAGCTTTTGCTGTTCTGCTTAAAGCAGGGCTGGATGGTATTAAAAATGAAATAGAACCTCCTGAGTCAATAGAGGAAGATATTTATGAAAATAAAAAATATAAAAACTTAGATTGTCTTCCTTCAAATCTTGGCGAAGCTTTGGAGGAATTAAAGAAGGATGAGCTAATTAAAAGTGTTCTTGGGCCTGTTTTCGAGAAATTCTATGAATTAAAGAGACTTGAATGGGAAGAATACACTGAAAGAAAAATAACTGATTGGGAATTTGAAAAGTACTTTGATGTTTGATTAACTAAAGAGCTCTTTTTCAAAACTTTTACTTTGATAAATTGAACAATTTATAGCTCTTTCCAATAGTTCAGGACATCTTCTTAATTTGAAACAATTTGCATGTGTTATATAAGTTAATTCTTTGTAGCCTTCATTTTCCAAAACTTGATTTATTTTATTGTTTATTAAACTTGCAATTATCTGAGTTTCTGTTTGAGCTAATTCACAACATCTATTTCCCAAAAATCCTCTAAAATTGAAAATGTTATAACCATCCAATCTTAATAAAGTAATGAAGGCTATGTTTGATGGAAGAATTATAATTGCATCTTCCTCGCTTTCTTTCTTTAATTCTTCATATAAATTAAAAGTCTCATTTATGTATTCTTTATATTCCTTTAATTCTTCTTTGCTTAACATCTTTATTGATTGAGGAATTATAATCTCTTTTCTCTCACCAGCATCATAAATGCTTAGGCTCTGCTGGAAAACTGTTCTGTGCCTTATTATTTGATGCCTGCTTACACCGCTTTCCTTTATTGCAAATTCAAAGAAAATGTTAGAAAAGTCTGGAAAGCTTCCTTCTTTTATTCCCTCAATAATTATTCTTTTTATTTCTTCTTTGCTAAAATACTTAAGAATACTTAAATCATAGCTAAGCAATTTAACTTCGTTCCTTTCATTAATCTCAAATTCCTTTTCAATTTTTTTAACAATATTTGGTGTTATTAAAGGATAAGCAGTAGGAAAGAACTTGCCTAGCTTTATTTCTTTACTTGTTTCTTCTGCTAATTTTTTAAACTCTTCATCTAAATTGTTTAAAATACTTAAAACAAATTTTTTCCATATAGAAGGTGTCTTTTCGTTTTGCTTTATTAAAGATAGCATATGAACTAAGTTGCTAAGATTTATGTTTGCAGAAATAAAGGTTCCAAGACATAGAGGCAAATGATATCTTGCATCCTCTTCTGGCTTCCTTGTTTTTGGAACTTTTATTGAATCAAGAAGCTTATAATAAATTTTTAAACCTTTTTCTACATGGTTAACTATTTTGTTTTCTTTGTTTTTAAGTGTTTCAGGTATAAATATAATTGTAGCCTTTTCTTCCTTTTCCTTTATTAAAGGAATTGTATATCTTAAGGATTGTTGAAGGAAATTTGTACCTGTTGAAAAAGATACAAGAATTAAGGTTAATAATCTTGGTAATATAGCTTGAATATGTATGACTGGCATTTCTAAAATTGAAGAATATCCTTCTTTAACAGCTCTTAGAGTATCTTTTGATCTTTTTTCTAATTCTTCGGTTGTTAAGCTTTCTTCAATTTCTTTTGGATGTTTTTTACTCCATGTAGAAATTACTTCTGAAATTAAAGTTTTATAGCCAATGTTTACTGAATATGAAAGTATCTTAGCTTCGTTTAAAGTTTTTATCATTAAATATTCTATACTTTTAGCATATTAATTTATTTATACAAGGAAACGGCTGTAATTTTCCAAAAATTATGGATAATAGTTTATTGTTGGCTAAGTTTTAGGGAGAAAAATATTTAGAATTTCTATTTAAATATTTTTGAATAATATAAATTTATGGATAAAATCTTTAAATACATTTGTATATAATATCTATTTATGTATATAAAAGTAAATATATTTTTTTAAAAATAAATTAATCTTTTTATACTTAATTATTTTTAAATTTGTTTAGAAATTTTGTTTATTATCCAAAAGTATTTGGTTGAAAGTTTATATAGATGATAATATTATGTTTTTAATGATGGGCAACGAAATTAATTTTATGGTAAGTTTAGAAAATATAATTGCATACTATATACCTTTAATACTAACATTAATAATTTCGATATTAGGAATATTCTATTTTATGTTATATTATTATAAAAATAAAAAATATCACTTCTTATTTTCAAGTATAGGCTTCATAGCACTGCTAGTTCTAGTTGCTGCATTATTAAGTATTGGTGTTGATGCGCTTGGTTTAAGCATAACTCCTGTATTAGGTGCTCTTTTGCCACTATTCATATCTTTAGCAGTATTTTATTTAATATTTCCTAGGATGTGGCTATATTATTTTGTTTTTGTTATATTGGGAATAATTTTAATAGGAGTAACAAAAATATCTATACCTGCTATTCATTCAATTGCTGGACTTGTTATTGTGGCTTTTCCAATTTATGGGTTAATTAAAAAATTGTATCCATGGAAAATTATATTTATAACTTTAGGAGGCATTTTGATCGGAGTTGGAGGATTAGCGTTAGCTTCTTTGTCAATGGGTAAACCAATTCTTCCTTTAGAGATGGTCTTAACTTTACTTCCATCCATTCTTTTCTTAATGTCATTATTCTTCTTTTTTGGATTCTATTTGGTTACGAAGAAGTAAAATGAACTTTAACGAAGTTAAATACATGAAAATAGTTATATTTTTGTTAGTGCCTATTATTCTTTTCCTTTCTTCTTTAGCTGGACCTGTTGCAGAAAATTTTATTCCATTATACAAACAATTGGGAATTGATGTAAGTAATGAAAGGGTTGCAGCAAGAGCTATATTAGTTTATCATGTATTAGCTATGATGGCAATAACTTTTGGTATTTTATTATCTTTTAAATTTATAAAAATAGCTGAAAACCTTAAACCATTGATAACAAATTTAGCTTTGTTAGGTATGTTTATTACAGCTATCTCAGGAATAATTTTTGCCTATTTCAGTCCAAGTCCTGTTGTTCATTCATTTTGGATTTTAGGTCTTGCTTTAATGTTCATTACTGGAATTATATATATTTATGCGATTTCTCCTTTAAAAGTATCTTATAAAGTCCAAAGCAAGGAATATGCTTCAGTATTCGGATATGATGTTACTCAATTAGCTTTCTTTATTACCATAATTTTGTTTTTGCTTTCAGCAATTTTAGGAGGATATTATGCTTCATATTTTGGTTTTAATGAAGATGTTAAAGTTTTTCTTTTAGAAGAGCATTCAACAAAAGAATATAGAGGATTAATTGCCCCTTCTACACCATTAGAATTGTCTAGTTCAGGTCATGCCCATGCAGCAGTTGCTTTGTTTGGAGTAGCATTAATGATTATAGGATTTAGATGGTTAGATTTTAAAGGAAAACTTCATAAGATCGCTGCATATTTTACTTTAATAGGAGTCTTTCCTTTAACTTATGGAAGCTGGAGTGTAATGTGGGATAGACCTAGAGCTCATATTATTGTTAATGCAGGAGTAGGTTTACTAGAACTAGCTTTACTTTTCCTCGTGATATTTGGTATAATGAAAGTTATTAAATATGATGGATTTAAAAATGCTTTAAAAGACGGTATTAAATTAGGAGTTTTTATTACTGTAATACTAATGGCAATACTTGATGCCTTTTCAGGAGCTGTTGTTGCTATGAGAATTAGAGAAGTAAGGAGTGTTTGGCCAATTGAAGATGAAATAGTTTATAATGTGGCTCACTGGCATTTATTAGCTTTGACCTTTGGAATAATAATGTTCTTGTTATATTTAGAATTAAGCTTAAAAGGATTTTCAAGAAGTTTAATTTCATGGTTAACTGTTGGAGGTTTTGCTTTCGTAATGATAGGAGGATTTTTCTATATGCTTAGTCCAATGTTTGTAGGAACACCAGTTCATGAAATAGCTATTAGATCATTGGAAATTAAAAATAATGTTTTACCAATAATTGAAATTGGTGCAACGCTTTTGTTAATTTCCCTTTTATTTACATTTTTCAAACTTTTAAAAATTAAATAAATTAATTTTTTATGAAACATTATTTTATTAATGAAACGAATATTGATACAAAGCAAACCTGAGCATAGTTGGTTAAAGGCTTTAGCTGAAAAATTTGGTAACGATCTATTGATAGATATAATAGATTGTAGACCTTTAATAAATAGAAGATATATTCAAAGTTATTTTAGAATTTATCCAAGCAGTACAGAAGCATATTCAGTAATGGAAATTATAAAGAATTCTGAAGATGTAGTAAATTATGAATTTTTGGAGGAGAACAATTTGATTTATGGTTCAGTTATAACTAAAAGATGCAAAATATGTTCTATTTTAGCTAAATGTGGATGTATCTTTAGAAAAATTAAATACGAGAAGGGTATTGTTACATGGGATATGATAGGTTCAAAAGAAAATATTAAACTTGCTTTAAATTTATTAAAAAATAATAATATAAAATTTGAAATAAAAAATGTTTATAATTATAAAAGTATTAAAACTAATAATTTAACGTTAAATCAAGAAAAAGTTTTAAGCATAGCTTATAAGCTAGGTTATTTTGATTTTCCTAGAAAAATATCTTTATCGGATCTAGCTAAAATTTTAAATTTATCTCCTTCTACTTTAGATGAAAAAATTAGAAAATCTGTTAAAAAAGTTTTAGATAAATATTTTAATTTAAGGCAAATTGAATAAAATATTTTGTTATAGAGAGTCGAACGAATTGATAAAGTTCAAAGATTTCAAAAATTAAGTCTTTTCAGAAAAATATAGTATATAAGTTCGCATGATATTGTTTTACGCTAAATTAATAAAACTATTCAAGAAATTCCCGAAAAATGCATATTATAAAATTCTAATTAATTTAGCTTTCCTTTTATAAATATTGTTTTATTAATTCACGCAATAACAGAAAAATTTTATATATTAAATTAAAATTAATTGAATAATGTCAAAAAGTATATTTCATAAGGAACAAGAAAACGAGGAGAAAAACAAAAAAATTCTTAGAATGAGTCAAACAAAGTCAGAAATAATTAAGACACAACTAAAAGCTATAGATGTAAATATCACTAATGAATTAATCGAAAGGCTGGAATATATAAAAAATAATTCAGAGTTGGTTCCTAGAATAAAAAAGAGAGATTATTTAATTGCCATAGTAATTAACGTAGCAATAACAGTATTGTATTTCATTTTAATAATGAGCTAAAAATGGCTAAGAGAGCAACAAGTTCTGCTTGGTTTACTTTATTACCCACCCTATCAAAAGATAGAGTTTACGGAATGTTTGACATGATGGCAATACAAATATGCTTTGGCATAGCTGCATGGTATTTTTTAGTCGGAGGTTATACAGGACTTTACTTACCTGCTAAAGAAGCTATAATAACTGTAATATTCGGAAATCAGGTTCCTTTATTTTTAATATCTCTTTTAGCTTTATATTCTGCAAGATATGGAGTAGACCAATGGATCGCTTCAAGAGCAATTTTAGGTTATAGGTTCAATGATATACTTCTTATAGCATTTTACCTTGGTTCTTCTGTAGGATGGATAGCTTATGCAGCATTATTAGCTGGACATTCTGTACAAAAGATAAATGAAGGTTTTGGAGGACCAGCAATTTTTTCTGATCCTTATTTTGGCCCTGTAATATTTGCAATAATTGCAATTATAATAGGTTGGTATAACGCATATTTAGGCCCTACCGCTTTAAAGTGGACTTCTAGGTTCGCAGCCGTATTTATGTTAATAATTTTAGCATACTTTATATATTATATATTAGTATCAGTGGGTATCGATACGGTATTTAAAGAGGCTCCTAAAGGTTCTGTTGTAACTGATTTTGGTGTTCCTGAGAATATGGCTAGAAATTGGGCATTAGCATTAACGTTGGAATGGAATGTTGGACTTGGTTTTTCATGGGCTTTTTGGTATGGCCAATGGACAAGATTAACCAAAAGTGAGAGTGCTGCTTATCATGGAACATTATGGGGTTGGGGATTACTTGCTGTAATGGCTGGAGTTTTTCCAGCATTAACTGCTATAATGTTAGGTTCCTTTGATCCTACGGATTGGATTCTTACTGCACCTTTAACATTTGCAATATTAGCTTTAGTTTTGTTTGCCCTGGCAAACATTACTTCAATAATGATGTTAATTTATCCACTTTCTATTACTTCTGTAAGTAGATTTCCAAGAGCTAAATGGTTTTATGTAACTTTAACCTTTGCTGTGCTGGGCATTATAGTATCAGCAATTCCAGGTGTATTCGAAAGGTACAATGTTTACTTAGCAATAATCTCACTTTTAACTGGTGTTTACGGAGCTTTACTTACTGGAGGCTATTTTTTAACAAGGGGTAAGTTATCTGTTGAAGATCTGTATGATATGAGTAACAATTCGAAATATCATTTTAAAGGAGGTTTTAATATAGCTGCTGTAATTGCTACAATAATTGGTGTAGCATTCTATTTAACAACCTTTAATCCAATAACTTTTGAAAGTATGAATGGATTATTTCCATACATTAGTGCAGGAATACCAACATACTTTGTTACATTAGCTTCCTTCTTACTTTTCAGCAAAATATTAAAACAAATCCCATAATTTTTTATAATTTATAGAATTTTTTTTATTATGAAAATATTAGTTTTAGCTAAACCTACATTTGACACAACTTTGCTAAGAATAGATTCAAAAAGAAATGAAATAATAACTAAAGGCGTGCCATACCATATTAATGATCACGATAAATATGCTTTAGAAGTAGCTTCGGTAATAAAGCAAAAAATTCCAAATACTCAAGTTATTGCTGTCGGAATAGGAGACAAAGAAAGTAAAGATTCAATGAGAGAAGCTATTGTGAGAGGTGCAGATGATGTTTATTTTATAGAAAAAATTCCAAATATAAAAAATGAGCCTTTTGTATATGCGCATATTTTAGCAGAAATGGTTAAAAAGCTAAGTCCTAACTTAATTTTATGTGGTACTTTAAGTGAAGATTATGCTTCTTCTGCAACTCATATTTATCTCTCAGAAATTCTAGAATGGCCTATTGTTATAAACGTTATAAATATAGCGGAAGTAAGCGATTCGTATATAGTAGTAAGTAGAAAACGAGAAAATGTTATCGAAACATTTGAATTACAATTACCATGCATTGTATGTGTAACTAGTGGAATTGTAACATTGAAAACTGTAACTCCTATACAAATTATGCGAATACCACGCGATAAGATTAAAACTTTTGAACAGATCAAGATAAATATTAATAATACTATTGATGTTATATCATTGATTCCTATGCAAAGTTCCCAAAGAAAAAGAATATTCGTTGACGGAGAAAAGAATATCGATGAAGCCGTTAAATTATTAGTTGATTATTTAGTTAAGGAGGGTGTATTATGATCGAGAACATCAAATCTATAATTATATCAGATAATCAGATTAATTTCCTCAAAGAATCTTTAACTTTTGTTAATAAGAACAATTTTAAACCTTCACTGGTAATATATAACTCTGAAAAAGAGTTAGATTTAGCTAAAGAGTATGGTGCAAATTATGTATTAAAGATCGAATATAATAATTATTTAGATAAATTATGCTGGGTTATAGGAACTGTTGCTGAAATATACAAGAAGTATAATTTTGAATTGGTAATTTTACCCAACACTGTTCTAGGCTTCGAATTAGGACCAAGATTGGCTATAAAGTTAAGAGGCTCTTATATTTCAAATGTAGTAGGATATGAAATAAAGGATAATGCATTAATACTTAAAAAATTGGTTTATAGCGGTATTGGTATAGAATTGGTAAAGCCTAAGCAATCTCCTATAATATTTACCATTAAAGAAGGATTTGAAGAACCTTTACCATCTCCTAATCCTTCAGTTAAATCTTTAGAAATTGAAAAATATTCTGATAATAAATATTCCAAGGGAATAAAACTTGTAAAGCAAGAGGAAGTAAAAATAGTAGATATTAGGAATGCAGATAAGCTGGTTGTTATAGGAAGAGGGGTAAAAAATAAAGATGATATAAAGATGATAAAAGAATTAGCCTCTTTAATAGGAGCTGAAATAGGTGGAAGCAGGCCTATTGTTACAGATTATAAATGGCTTGAGGATTATAGACAAGTAGGATTATCTGGAATAACAGTAAAGCCTAAATTATATATTGGAGTAGGTGTCTCGGGTCAAATACATCATATAATGGGCATGAAAGATTCAAAAATAGTAGTTGCAATAAACAAAGATCCAAATGCGCCAATAAAAGAAAATTCAGATTATTTCGTAAAAGCTGATCTTTACATGTTTATTCCAAAGTTAATCAAAGAATTAACTCAGATGTATAAAAAATGAAAAAATTTAAATTTATCAAAAATATTACTAAAGCATGGTAGAAAAAGTAGCAATGGTTTCTGAATACATTATAGAAAAACTGCGAAAAATTGTAGGCGATGAAAATGTGCACGTAAAACCGCATCATAGATTATTAAGAGCAAGAACACCAACACCCTTTCCAATGCATGTATGGAATCAACATATGCCTGCAATTGTTGTACTTCCTTCAACTACTGAAGAAGTTGTAGAAATCGTTAAACTTGCCAATGAATATAAAATACCTATTGTTCCAAGAGGAGGCGGAACAGGTTTAAATGACGGCGCTGTTCCATTGTATGGAGGTATTTTAGTAGATATGAAAAGAATGAATAAAATTTTGGAGATTGATGAAGAAAATATGACAGCAACTGTGCAACCCGGTCTTACATCTATGGAATTAAATTTGGTATTAGATAAATATGGGTTATGGTTCCCAGATGATCCTGCTTCTTATGGAATGTCAGTTTTAGGAGGAAGAATCAATACAAATGGATGGAGTTTAATTAGCGGTGTAGGTGGACATATAAGGGATCTTGTTTTAAATATGACCATTGTTTTACCTACAGGAGAAGTTTTATGGGTTGGGGAAGGAGGGGGCAAAAAGATTAGAAAATCTTCAGTTGGTTACAATCTAAAATATTTATTCTTTGGTGCCCAAGGAACCTTAGGCATTGTAACAGAAATTACGGTTGATTTATTCCCGAAACCTGAAGCTGAATTACCTGCATTCTTTGGGTTTAGAAGTTTTGATGAAGCATATAAAGCTTTAGGCAAAGCACAAAGAATTGGGTTAAGAACTTTAGCAAGCATAATATTATTTGATGAAGAAAAGGTTGAATTTTTGAGAAGAGACGATGAAGCATATATTCCACAGCCAAGAGATATAAAATCAATAATAGCAACTGCTTTATATGGTTCTGAATTAGAAGTTAATGCTGCATCTAAGAAACTGTTTGAGTGGATGGAGAAAAGCGGAGGAAAATATCTAGGAGAAGAATTATCTGAAGGAGATTGGGCTTCAAGGCATGACCGTTATCATATACCTTATCATGGAAGAGATGATGAAGGAAATGTAATATTATTAACATGGCACTGTGAGGATTCAGGAATCCACTATACCGCATTACCTTACATTAGAAAGAGATGGCATGAAGCGGTTAAAAAATACAGAGATAAATATCCTAGAATATTCGATGACTGGGGTATGTTCTTTTATAACAATAGTGCATTTAGACCATGGGGAGATTATTTAACTGAAATTGACATAGGTGTTAATGAATTTGAATTAAATGAAGAAACATGGAATGCTTGGGTAAATCTTAAAAGGGAAATATCTGAAGCTACTTTAGAAGTGGGAGGAAGCATATCTGCTGCTCATGGAGCTACAAGACCTGGAGATGCAGAATTAATTCCTAATGAATTAGGTGCTCAGTGGGAATTGATGAAAAAGATCAAAAAACTATTGGATCCTAACAATATTATGAATCCCGGTAAGTATTTGTTAGATCAAGCTTATAGGTGAGAACATGACGCAGTTCATTTCTATAAAGAAGCATATAAAGGAAGCAAAATGGGAAGGGATAGCAAGGGATTGTTATAATCAGTTTGCATGTTCACATAAAATGTGCAGGACATATGATCCAGTTGTTTTGGCTACAGGAGATGAATCTTATTCAGCATACGGTTTCCATACTTCAGTATTAGCAGTAACCAGAGGTTTAGCTAAATTAGAAGATCTGTTAGATTCATTTACATACTGTTTGGAATGTTCTTCATGTGAAGTTAGATGTCCAAATACGTTATTTTCAGGAGATTTTTACAGATATACTACAACTACCATAGATTTGATAAGATTTATTAGAAGAGAATTATATAACAAAGGTCTAAAACCGAGAAATTGGGAAAAAGTAGAAGCATCACTTAAGAGATTAGAAGGTGTAGGAAAAGAAGAACTAATAGAATGGAGCAGAGATCTAAAAGTAAAAAGAGATGTTCCTAATGAGACAGTATTTTTAGTTGACACTTTTACAGCTACTCAATTAAGTAGCATAGCCAGAGATTTGGTCATGATACTTAATAAATTAGGAGTTGATTTCACAGTAGTGGAACCTGATTCACCTTTACAGCAAGAATATCTTTCCTTTAATGTTGAGCAATTTAAAAAGAGTGCAAAAGCATTGGTAGATAAAGCGGTTAAATTAGGTGCTAAGTACGCAATAGTAATTAATCCTCATCTATTAACAATGCTATCAAGAGAATATATTAAATACAATGAAGAAAAATTACCTTTCGAACCAATATTCTTTACAGATTATCTTTGGGAATTGTATAAGAAAGGTACATTAAAGTTTGAAAAAGAGGTAAAATTAAGGGCAGCTTATCATGATCCTTGTAATTTAAGTAAGCTAAATGGTATATATGATTCTCCAAGAAATCTGCTCAAGGCTATACCTGGAATTACGTATATTGAAGAACATAAAGTATTACAATGGCGTTATTGTTGTGGTTTCGGTAATTATATTTTCAAAAATATAAATCAAGATGTTTCATTGAAGATAGGAAGAACAAGGGTGGAAAATGCTATAGATTTAGGAGCTGATGCATTGGTTGTTGCATGCCCGCATTGTATGGATCAATTTACTGAAGTAACTAAAACATTTAACTTAAATATACAAATATTGCATTTATCTGAATTAATATTAAAAGCTATGGGGTGAAAACATGGTAGAGGATGTAATTATTAGATATGGTAGATTCGAAGTAAATCCTAAAAGACTAGAAAAAAATCTAATTAAACATGGTTTAATACAGGAAATTGATGATGAAGAAAGAGAAAGAATAATTCAATGCAGAAAACTATATCTTGAATGGATGCATTTGCACTTTGCTAGAAAAGTAGCAAAGCCACCACATTCTGAATAATTTTAATTTGGAATTTCCACATTTTTTTCTTACAGAAGATTTACATTTAATTATTTTAATCTTTTTCTTTATAATTATATTTATTTTAACATATGGTATATTAAATATAAGTAAGAAAATATTCAATAATTTTAAAGAAATATTAGAAATATTAAAATCTTTAAACAAAAATTCTTTTAAAAATTTTATTACTTACTGGTTGTTTCAAAAAAAGGTAATAGGAACTACAAGAGGCAAGTTTCATTTACCTATTTACATAGGAATTATAATTTTATTTTTTGGAACAGTAATTAGAGCCTTCGATTATTATTTTTATAAAGGTTTAGTAAGCGGTACTTCTTATGTCATATTTAAACTTTTCATGAATGTAGGAGGGCTTATGGTATTAATAGGAATATTGGTATTATTAACAATAAGACTAAAGCTTAAACCAAGGGAATTAACTTACACATGGGTGGATTGGTTATTCTTGCTAGGATTACTTTATATAATAGTTACTGGTTTTATTCTTAGCGGTATTGTAACAATAATGATTAATAGACCATCATGGGTGGATCCCATAGGTTATTTATTCGGTATATTAATAAATTCACTAGTAATTTCGGATATTGAAACATTGTATCGAATACTATGGCTTTCGCATTTCTTTTTGGCACAATTTCTTATAGCTTTAATTCCTTGGACAAAGATAGGCCATTGGTTTTATTCCTTTTTTAATATTATTTTTGCAAGAAAAGAAGTTTCTTCATTAAAACCAATACCAAATATCAATGAAATTGTAGAGAAGGGTGAAAATTTTGGAGTTATTAAATTAAAGGATTTTTCATGGAAACAAAAACTTGATTTTCTTTCATGCACATTTTGTGGAAGGTGTGAAACAAAATGTCCTGCTTTTAATTCAGGTAAGCCTTTAAGTCCAGCTAAATTAATACAAAATTTAAGATATGCTTTAATTAAAGGAAGGGAAGATAATATTGTTCCGAATATAATAAACCCAGATATTATATGGTCTTGTACTGCTTGTGGAGCATGTGTTTTCGAATGTCCTGTTTCAATTCATCAAGTTGAAACAATTATGGATCTTAGAAGAGGCCTTGTTAGTAGATCTGAAAATGTTCCAGAACAAGCTTTAGCGACCTTAAACAATGTTATGCGTAGCGGTAATACCTTTGGTTTGAGTTACTATGATAGAGATGAATGGGTTAATTCTTTAATTGAAAAATACGGAATCGAATATGCTGAAGAAGGAAAGGAATATGATTACATTTATTGGCTTGGTTGCAATATTAGTTTTGATCCTTCTCAAAGACAAAATGCTGAAGCCTTGATATACATTTTAAGAAAAATGAACTTTAAAGTTGCAATTCTAAGAGAAGAAATGTGTTGTGGTGAACCAATAAGAAAAATAGGAGATGAGTTTACTTTTCAAAATAACGCTAAGCAAATATTTGATCTGTTAACAAAATGCAAATTTAAAAGTTTACTTGTTTCATGTCCTCATGGATATAACACTTTTAAAAACGATTATTCGACTTTAGGTTACAAAATAGATGTAAAGCATTATGTACAGGTCTTGTATGAATTAATTCAAGAAGGTAAGATTAAAATAAATAAAAAGTTTAAAGAGAAATTAACATATCATGATCCTTGTAATTTAGCTAGATGGAACAATATATATGAGGAACCAAGGAGGATTATAGAAAAATTTGCTGAAAACTTTGAAGAAATGAAAAGAATAAAAACCAATACATTTTGTTGTGGTGCAGGAGGAGCACAATTATTTTATCAAATTAGCATAGGCGAAAGAATTAGCAAAATAAGAGCAAAAGAAGCTTCTGAAACAGGAGCAAAAACTCTTGTTGTTGCATGTCCTTTCTGTTATTCAATGCTTAAAGGAGATACTGAAGAACTCGGTTTAGAAATAAAAGATTTAGCTAAATTGGTTGCTGAAAATATGGAGTAAAAAATAAAAAATTTATTTAATTTTTCTTAGCTATTAAAATAAATCTTTTATTTAAGTTAGTTTCTAAGGATAAACTATCATCTGTAAAATCTATAACATCGATTATTAGATGATTAAAATTTAATAAAGATTTTAAACTTGGATCTAAGTATATTTTTATACCTTCTAATTCTTTTAAGAAAATTATATCTCCTGTTGGAGGATTATCTCTAACAAAAATTGAGCTATTGCTACAACAACTTGTACTTTCTATAACCATTGATAAATTTGGATAGCTCTTCCTTAAATCATGAATTACTTCTTTAGCTTTCTCAGTTATTTCTATTTGCATTTAATCTCCGTATACTGTATAATACCAGGGCTTTCTTACTTGACCAGTTAAGTCTACGTATACAAATTTAATTTCAGTATAATCATCAAAGGTGTATGCAGACATATCTTTGCCAAATCCGCTTTGTTTAAACCCTCCGTGGGGCATTTCAGAAGTTAAGGGTAAATGATCGTTAATCCATATATCTCCGAACTTTAGCTGGGCTGCAGCTTTCATAGCTTTAGTCACATCTCTTGTCCAAACAGATGCTGCTAAACCATATATTACGTCATTTGCTTTTTCTATTACTTCATCAAAAGTGGAAAACGGCATAGCTACAACTACAGGACCGAATATTTCTTCTTGAACTATTCTCATTTTCTGTTCAGCATCAATAAATAATGTAGGTTCATAAAAGTAACCTTTATTAAATGGAGGTGGTAAATTAGGTCTTTTTCCTCCAATTACTAGCTTTGCTCCTTCCTCTATTCCTGAAGCAACCATGCTTTCAACTTTTCTTAACTGGGCTTCTGAAACCAATGGACCCATGTCTGTATCTTTTCTCATAGGATCTCCAATTCTTATCTTTTTAATTTTTTCTACAAAAAGATCGATGAACTTTCGATATATACTTTCATGAACGTAAATTCTTGTAGCAGCTGTGCAATCTTGACCGCTATTTACGAAAGCTCCTACAACTGCTCCTTCTGTAGCAGCATCTATATCAGCATCTTCGAATACTATGAAAGGTGCCTTACCTCCTAGCTCAAGTTGTACACGTTTTACCGTTCTAGAAGCGAGTTCCATAATTCGTCTACCTGTTACAGTATCTCCAGTAAAACCAACAACATCTACTCTTGGGTCTGTTACTAATGCTTCACCTGCTTCAGCTCCAGGTCCTGTTATTACATTGAAAGCACCTTTAGGTACGCCCGCTTTTTCTATAATTCTAGCAAATTCAAGTGTGGTTAATGGTGTGAAGCTTGATGGTTTAACCACCACAGTGTTTCCTGCAGCTAAGGCTGGAATAGCTTTCCATACGGCCATCATCCAAGGATAATTCCAAGGAGTAATGCAAGCAACTACACCAATAGGCTCTCTTCTTATGATCCATGTTCCTATTCCATTATATTCATATGCAGCTTTTCCTTCTAGGTTTCTACATGCACCAGCAAAAAATCTTATGTTATCTACTCCTGTGGGTAAATCAGAATCTTTAGCTAATTTTATAGGCTTTCCTTGATTTAATGTTTCTAACATAGCAATTTTTTCCAATTCTTGTTCTACCAAATCTGCAATTCTCCATATTATCTTTGATCTTTCTGCAGGGGTCATTCTTGGCCAAGGACCTCTATCAAATGCTTCTCTAGCAGCTTCTACAGCTTTTTTAACATCTTCTCTACTGGCTTTTGCTACCTTTGTTAATACTTCCCCTGTAGAAGGATTAAAAACATCAAATGTTGCACCATTTTCTGCTTCTACCCATTCTCCATTTATATACATCTTTTTTATAGGTTCTATTTCTAATTTCATATGAAATAAATATTTTTAAAGTATAAATTTTTTATTAAAGAACATGTTATATAATTATGCAAGTTGAAGAATTTTATTTGTTAAAGGAAAAATATCTTACAAAAGCTTTACTTCCAAAAGAACCAATTATTATTAAAAGAGCCTATGGAACTAAAATAGAAGATATTAATGGTAATATTTATACGGATTTGTTCTCGGGAATTAGCGTAAATAATTTAGGTCATACTCATCCAGAGGTTGTTGAAGCGATAATAAATCAAGCTAGAAATTTTATGCATGTTTCAGGTTTTTATTATCATTACAATGAAATTCAATTGGCTGAAAAGTTAATAGAAATTGCTCCTAAATCTTTATCAAAGGTTTTCCTTTGTAATAGCGGTAATGAAGCTGTTGATGGGAGCATAAAGTTTAGCAAATTATTTGCATTAAAAAAAGGTAAAGCTGGTTCTATAATAATATCTCTTGAAGGATCTTTTCATGGAAGATTAGCTTTGTCATTAACTTTAACTGGTCAAAGAAAATATAAAAAGAATCTGGGTAATTATGCAATATATCCTGGAGTGATTCATGCTCCTTGTCCTTATTATTATCGCTACGGTGATGGTTTATCTGAAGATGAGTTTGGTAAACAATGCGCAGATAAAGTAGCTGAGTTAATAGATATCTTTACAAATGGAGACGTTGCTGCTGTAATAGCTGAACCAATATTAGGAGAAGGAGGAATAATTGTACCACCAGATACGTATTTGCCTCGTTTATCTAAAATATGCAAAGAAAGGGATATTCCTTTAATTATAGATGAAGTACAAACAGGTTTTGGTAGGACTGGAAAAATATTTGCTTGTGAGCATTGGAATATTGAACCTGATATAATGTGCTTATCTAAAGCTTTAGGAGGCGGATTACCTTTAGGAGCAATATTGATAAGTAAAAAAATAGATGACGCTTGTGAACCAGGAGATCATTTTAATACTTTTTATGCAAATCCTGTTTGTTGCGCAGCAGCATTAGCTTCGATAAATGTTTTAATTAGAGAAAGATTATGGGAAAATGCTGAAAAAATAGGTAGTTTAATATTAAAAGCGCTAAAAGAAGAGCAAGAAAAATACAATTTCATTGGTGAAGTAAGAGGAAAAGGTTTAATGATAGGAATAGAAATAGTTAAAGATCAAAAAACTAAGGAACCTGCACCTACAATAGCTGAGAATATAAAAATTGAAATGAGAAAAAGAGGATATTTGATAGGTGTAGGAGGAATTTTTAAAAATGTTGTTAGAGTTCAACCTCCTTTAATTCTTTCCGAAGAAGAAGCAAATAAAGCCATTATAAGCTTTTCTGAAAGTTTTAAAAATATAAAAATTTAATTAATTAAAAAAACTAACTTAAAGCAGGTGCTACTTCTTCTTTTAATAATCTAGCTTGTTCTACAAAGTCAGGCAGTCCTGGAATATCTCTTCCTGTAAAGAACTTAACTATAAATGGATCTATAATGCACGCGATCATATGAGATACACCATAAGGTACAAAGTTTTTCTTTAATTTTTGTATTACATCTTCTGGTGAACCAGATAATGATAATTTTTCTACTATATCCATGGTAGTTAATTTTATTACAGTTTCAACGTCTCCTCTAAAGAATGCATTATTAATTTCTTGGACACTTGCAGGATCTATGCCATGTAATTTTAATTGCCTAGGTGGCATGCTGGGTATATAGAAACCAACTATTGTTTTTGCAGCTTCCCTAGCTGCATCAGCATTCCTTGCTACGGTTACGACGGGCCAGCATGCCAATTCAAGTTCTTCAACCTTTCTACCAACTCTTTCAGCCCCCTTCTTAAAGTTTTCTTGAACATCTTTCCAGAATTCTGCGCTATAACCTAAAGCAGGGCATAAACCATCAGCTATTTCTCCAGCTAACTGGAAAGATCTAGGCCCACCCATTGCTCCCATGTACAATGGAACTTTTCCATAAGGTCTAGCCGCAGTAAATAATCCTGTATATTTGAAATGTTTCCCTTCAAAGGTTACTTTTCCTTCTTCAAGAAGAGCCCTCATAACTTTAAATGCTTCTCTTAATCTTTCCAATGGTCTAGTTCCTTCCCATTTTACGTGGTATTGTTGTAACATTATTAAGTTACCTATGCTTACTATTGCAGCAGCTCTTCCATGGCTAAGTTCGCTTAATGTAGCTAGCATTTGGGCAATATGAGTTGGATCTCTTAAATAAATATGTGTAACAGCTGGACCCATAACAATTCTTTTAGTTTCTCTAGCAGCCGCTGCCATTATTATCCAGCAATCTTTATGGTATGTTTCATCAACAAACCAGAATCCATGAAGACCAAGCTCATCTATTTTCTTCATCAATGCTAGCATTTCTTCTAGTGGATGTTCAGGCAGAGCTACTACGCTTATTTTAAAAGCCATGCTTAATCTATAATTGTAAACAAAATATTTAAAATTTTTCTAAGTATAAATTTAGGAATAGAATGGAAAAATTCAATAAAAAAATGATTATTTTTTAATTTCTTTCCAGCGCTTTATTATACTTTCGCTTGTTGTTATTTCAGCACCATATATCGTTTTTAAATATTTGATCCCTTCTATATGATCTTGTTCTGTAAAAGAATCTACACAATCTTCAGGCACTATAATTTTATATCCTCTAAAATATGCATCGGCAGCGGTATGCCTATCGCAAATATTTGTATGTAAACCAGTTATTATAACAGTTTTAACGTTTAATTGCTTAAGTAATAAATCTAATCCTGTTTCATGAAATGCACTGTATGTTCTTTTCTCTAATACGTAATCTTTATCTGTAGGAGCAAGCTCATCTATTGTTTTAGCTCCTTCTGTACCTTTCATTGCATGCGGTCCCCATAAGGAAATTTCAGGATCTACAGGCAAATGTGCATCACCGATGTATACTACAGGAACACCTACCTTTCTTGCTTCTTCAATTAATTTTTTAAGATTTGGAATTATTCTTTAGGCTCTTTCACATTTTAATGCTCCGTATACAAAATCTTTTAGCATATCAATAACCAGAACAGCTTCTTCCATATAAAAAATATCTAAGAGGAATTATTTATTGCTAATGTAAGCAACATTTCCTTTTCTTAGCTCTAAATTCCTTATATTTTTTCAACCCGTTTCTGCCAAAAACTTCTCCTAGTTATTTTAGAATAGAATAAATTAACTTACACACAATATTTGCTTACGGGATACTTTATAAGTGACTTGATAAAATTCGTTTATGAAAACTTTCTAAAATACAATAAAATGTTAAGCCTTGACAATCAAATAGTAAACTTATTAGTTTATTGTTTGTGAATATTATTTGACAATAGATTAAAAGACGTTATTTAAAAACACCCTGCGCTTTTAGCTCTATTAATTCTTAGGTTATGATGTCAATATTATGTAACATTAATAGGTTAAAAAACTAAAATATGAATAGGTTTTGTTGTAACTCTTTTAAGACACATAATTTATTATTTTATTAAATGATTAATCAAAATATAATCTTTTATGAAATTTATACTTTAAGTAATCCTTCATTTAGCTATTTCTCAAAGGAAGCAATATATAAACTTGAAGAGCTCCTAGAGAAAGAAGTTATACAAGATCTCGTTAATAGACTCGAAGCGGGTCGCGAAGAAATAGAAAAAGTATTAAATTCAAAGGATCTTGAAAAGGATTTTCCATTACTTTCAATAAGTTTTTTCTTTAAAATAGCACAACCTTTATTTAAGATTAGCTTGATTTTAAAAGAAAGATCAGAATATATTGAAGATCTGAAAAAACTTGCTCTAATAATGGCTAAAGTCTTGCGAGAAAGTTCTCATCCTCGCAAAGGGGATTTAATCTATTCTATGTCGATTTTAATTGATAGAGATATTTGGGTTATTGAAAAGATGTCGAAATATGGGTTAGAAGAACTAATTAAAAAATTGATAGAAAGAGCTAAAGAAATTTCTATAGGATTTATAAATACTACAATAAACTTAACTTTTGCTTGGTTATCTGCTATTTCAGCTATTCTTAATATTGTTAAGAAATATAATGAGGAAAATTTGAATAAAATTATCGATTTATCTTTGGAATTATCTAAAGAACTGGATTCATATTTAGATACTTTAGATTTATTACTAGATGATGAAACGTATGAGGAACTAAGGGAGCTTAAACTAATTTAATGAATTTTTCTTCATGCAGAATAAATTATACAAGAAAAGCTCAAAAGGATTTGAATAATTTGCCTAAAGAGATCGTGGAAAGAATACTTGAAAGGCTTCGTTGGTTATCCGAAAATCCAATTTGTGAAGATAAACTTAAATTGGCTGATCTATGTAAAACAAGGGTTGGGAGCTATAGAATCATTTATAGAATCGGAAATTGTAACATAGATGTAATAGCTATAGGAAAAAGAGAAAGTATATACGATGAGTTGAGAAAGTTTTTCTAACCTCAATACTTAAAAATTGTAAACTTTTTGTATACTTTTATAGCTTTTTGCTCAATTTAATTTCTTCTAGAACTATCGCTAAATTGTTCAGCATTTCTTCTATATCTTCTTTTGTAATATATCCCATGTGTCCTATTCTAAATGTTGTTTTCTTGAAAGGCCCGTATCCAGCTGCTAATTCATAACCTCTTTTCCTCATTCTTTCATATACTTCGTATCCATTTATGTTTTCAGGGACTTTTACACATGTAATGGTAGGCGACTCATATCCCTCCTTTGCAAATATTTCCAGCCCCAACTTTTTAACTCCTTCTCTAACAGTTCTTGCTCTTTCGTTATACATTTCAAGCCACTTACTTTTTCCTCCCATTTCTTCAATAATTCTGAGTATGACATTTAATCCTATTATTTGCGGAATTGGAGGAGTCGAAGGTGTTGACCATTCTTCTTCTTGAGTTTTAACATATTCCAAAATATCGAAATACCATCCCCTATTTGTAATTTTTTCTGCCTTCTTCAAAGCTTCTTTGCTAAATACACCTATTGCTAAGCCAGGAGGTAAACCAAAAGCTTTTTGGCTACTGCTGAATACCACATCTAGTTCCCATTCATCGAATTTAATATCTGCTGCTCCCATTGCTGAAACTGCATCAACAAAAACTAATTTGTTATGTTTTTTTGCTATAGCAGATAACTCTTTTAAAGGATTTAAAACTCCTGTACTTGTTTCGTTATATGTTATTGTTACTGCTTCAACGTTGGGATGTTTTGATAAATATTCATCTAATTCCTCAGGTAAAACAGGATGACCAGGAGTTTTTACTAAAGTTACCGCTTTTCTTCCATTTGCTTCAACAACTTCTTTATATCTTTCACCAAAGGCTCCTATTATTGTAACTAAAACAGAACCTTCGTTTTCTACAAAATTCCTTATACTTGCTTCCATAATTCCTGTACCACTACTTGGAAATAATAATACTTTACCTTCTTTTACTTCTAAAAATCTTTCAAGTCTTTCTACAGTATCTTTATGAAGCTCCCTATATTCCTTAGATCTATGGCTAAACATTTGAAATTTCATCGCTTCCAAAACTTCAGGAAAACATGCAACTGGGCCAGCTGTGAAAAGCTTTTTTTGGGTTGGCCAAATAATTTTCCTTACTTCTTCAAGAACTTTTCTATTCATTTCTAATAGAGCCATAATATAATAAGCAAAAATAAAAATAAAAATTTGTTTCTTAACAGTTTATGAAAAGATATTTTGATATATAAATTTAATCTTAAAAATATTTGATAATTTAATTCTTAAGCGTTCGCATAACTGTCGATTAAACGAAAAACACTTTCGGTCATCCTATTTTTTTAAGTTATTTTTGAAAATTGAAACCTAGACATTTATTATAAAAAATTTCAGATGAATTTTTATATTTTCTTTATAATAAATATATTTATATCAAAATTAATTTTTAAAATAATATAAAAGTTTGATAAATAAAAAATAATGTTTACAAAAAAGTAGTAAAAAATTATTTATTTATTGATTACTTTGTAAAATAAAAAATTAAAAAATATTCATAGAATAATTGAAAGAAATTATACAGTTTATTATTTTAGCTACGGTGCAGAATACTTTTTTATTTGCAAAAATGTCAACGTTCCTATTTCATAATTCATAAGCAAAAATTCGCCAAAACATTTATAAAGTACAAATTATCACCATTTAGTTTTTAGTATACTAAATTACTTATGTTAAGAAAGGAAAATTGAAATATAATATAAGGAAAAAAGTTTTTATGAAAATAATAACATAATAACATATGGCAGGATTAAAAATTCAGATAAGGAAAGATTTGGAAGAACGATTCAGGGAAGCAGCTATGAGAAGATTTGGTTATAAGAAAGGAGCTTTAAGTAAGGCTGCAGAAGAAGCCATAGAAAAATGGTTAAATAGCATTGAGGATGTTAAATTTGAAGGAGATCCTGTAGAAGCGATCAGGGGTATTCTTTCTGAAGTAAAAATGAATTCTGTGGATTTACAACATTTAGCTAAGAAATTATGGTTTAAATAATATGTATCTTCTTGATACAAATATCTTTTTGGAAGTAATGTTAGCTCAAGATAGAAAGAAAGAATGTGAAATACTATTAAATAAAATTAAAAAAGGACATTTAAAAGCATTTTTAACAGATTTCTCTTTATATTCGATAATGATAATTCTTGCAAAATATAACAAAATAAATGAAATAAAATCTTTTTTATTAAGCCTTACTTCTTATAAGGGCATTAACGTTTATCATAGCAAAATCTCAGACTTATTAAGAGCATTAGAATATGTTGAAAGGAGAATTTTAGATATAGATGACGCGATCCAGTATTCTGTTGCAAAAGGTTTAAATTTAAAAGGTATAGTATCTTTTGACAAACATTTTGATTCTTTAGAAGTTCCTAGGCTTGAACCAAATCAATTATAAATTTTAAATGTTCAATTGTGAAATTCTAATTCCTCCGAACTCTATTAACTTTTTATCTTCTGTTACAAGCTTAACATTCAATCTTTTAGAAGTTAAAAGATAAGCCATATCATAGTAGGTAACGTTATATTTTATAGCTTCATTTAAACTCTCTTTATCAATGTTTACATGAATTACATTCATTTCGCTTAAAAGCTTAGCAATTGCATTGAAGACAATTCCTACGTTTATTTTATTCCTATATTTCCATAATACGTTACCCAATTCATAATGAACTAAGCTTATAGTGTAATTTCCTTTGACATATTGGAGAGCGTCTGGCCCTTTAACTTTTATTAGCTCGAATATACTGCTTGCGTCAAACAGTAAATTCATCTTGTTTCTCTCATTTTTCTTATTTCAGAAACTATTTCATCACTGCTTATTTTACTAAGCTCTTTAGATGCTTCTTCAAATAATCTCTTTGTTTCTTCAATTTCTTTTCTTTTAACTTCCTCTTCTAAAGCATTCCTTAATGTTTTGCTTACATTTATTCCATATTTTCTAGCTTTTTCTAACAATTCCTTCCTAACTTTTGTAGACACAGTTACCCATGAACCCATAACTACATATAATTTTCCTACCTATTATATAAGCTTTAGTGTAAGAAAATGAAATACGGTTATTTGTGACAAGGACGCATTAAGAGACTCTAGAACATTATCGATATAAAGTTAATTGTGATAATTTATTTTCTTATCATATTCTAGTTCCCATGAGGTTCACAAATGGCTTTAAATAATCATTGATTGCAAGCTGCGATAAGTCAATAAGTATTTATACCTTTAGTAAATTACAGTATTATGGAAGTTATTGAAGTTTATAAGTGTAAAAATTGTTCAGCTCCTATTGAATATACACCTGACTCTGTAGTTATTAAATGTAATTATTGTGGCTATTACGAATATCTAAATCCTGGTTTTCAAATTTTCGTTTTGGAAAGTTTGGATAAAAGCAAAATGGAAGAAATTTTCTGGAATAGAATGAAGAATGATAGGCAAATGAAAAAGCATGTTGATAAAATATCCTTGGAACAAATGGAAGGAATTTATGTACCAGTTTACTATTGTAACTACGTTGCTGAATACTTTTTCATTGGAGAAAAAGTAGTAACTAAAACAGTAAGAGATAGCAGAGGAAATGTTAGAACGATAACTGAAAGAATTCGAGTTTCAGATGAAGGAGAAAAATTCGGCTCAAAAGCTTTACCTGCTAAAAAACACATCGAAGAACTAGGTATAAAGGAATTATGTAAGCAAGTCGAAAATCTAGTTAATTCAAAGGAATCTAAGCTAATTAAGGCTGAGGAATTTAAATGGAATTTTAAAGGAGAAATTTTAAGCTTCGATTTTAATCCAGAAGAAATCAAGGAGGTTTTTGAAGATATTATAGCTGAAGAAATAAAGAATGAAATTAAATCTAAATATGGACTTTCTGAATTGAAAGTTTTATCTTGTAATGTAAACATAAAGGAAATCATACCTGTTTATGCTCCTATTTGGATAGCTTCCTATAAATTTACAGATATGATATATAGCATTTCTTTCTCAGGTAAAACAGGTTCTCAGCTTGTTGCAGTTGAACCGATGTTTAGGTATCAAAGAATCTTATCGGTAGCCTTATCTTCGATTTTTGCTACTCTGCTTACATTTTTTATATCTTCTTTATTTATTTTTAATACTTTTATATTCATGTCAGAAGAATTTACCATTATAATTTTAATTTTCATCATAATTTTGTTGGGTATTTCAATTTATTTCATGAATAGAGCTTTTAAAGGCGAAAGAATAGAAAGATGAGCTTTGAAATAAAATGTGAAAATTGTTATGCAGATTTTAAAATTCCTCATAAAGTACCAGTTGCTACTTGTTCTTATTGCGGTTATACCTTTGTTGCAGATAAAAGTTTAACTGAAATATATTACTTTAAAGTAAACTTTGATTCATCTAAAGCCTTTGAAAAACTTATGAAATTTATTTTAAGGAACTTTGGAGTTCCACCAGATTTTAAGATAAATACTTCTTTAACAGGATATTCTTTACATTATATTCCTTTTCATACAGTTAAAGCTGAAGCAAAAGGAATATGCCAATATCAAGAAGGAATAATTTTCCGCAAAGGATATAAAGGAAAATTTATTCAAGTTTTAGATGCTTATATTCCAGCTTTACCCCTTCCTAACGGATTTGAAATTCTTACAAAATTTAAGTTTGGATTGAGGGGAAGAGAATATTTTAAACCAAGAATGACTAAAATGGGTAAATATTACTTAGCTCAATATGATAAAGATTATGCTATAAATTTAGCAAAACTGAAAGTACAAGAGGATTTGATCAATGATATACGTTCTGCATGTGCTGGAAAGGAAATATTAGAAGAAATAAAAACAGAATATCTTGGTATAACCTATTATCCCTTCTGGGAAATTTTTTATGAATACAAAGGAGAAAAATTCAGAGCAATAATAGATGCTACTAACGGTAGAGTTTTAACTTCGGAATATGTAATTGATCCTAAAGCTAAAAAATTTGCTTTAATAGCTGTGGCAGCGGTAGTAATTCCAGCTTTAGTTACAGGTTCATTTTTTGGTTTTAGCGGATCTATTATAGGTTTATTTGTTGGTTTAATATCTTCACTTCCTGCTTTTCCAAGGATTTTTAGCAAAAAAATAAAAGCTAAAGAAGACTTTACGGAATTTGAACTTCGTAGCTTAATAATTGGTAAACTAGGAATTAAAGGACGTAGATTAAACTTATTTCCTAAAATAACTTGGGTATAAAAGGAAGTAATAATCTTTTAAAAATATATATTAGTATAATACAATTAAAATTATGAAAATCCGATATGAATTCATAGCAGCAACAATATTTTTTATTAGTTTAGGTTTTGCTTTAATATTAGTAGGTCTAGGAAGAGTAGATTTTTTGAGTTTTGAATTTTTTGCCATAATTTTAATACCCTTTGGTGCTTATACTATAATTCATGGTTTAATTTCAAAGGAAGATACTTACTATTATGTATGGGGTTCAATAATTTTTATAGTAGGTTTATCTTTTTTATTCTATAATATAATTCCTTTACCTATTTTGATAGGAGCTGTAATAATATTAATTACTTTAATAGGTTTTCTATCATATATTAAACGGAAAAGTTAAGAAAGAATTTCTTCAAGAATTTGTCTAACTGTAGGAGCAACCAAGGGCATAGGAGGTCTTCTTGTATAAGCCTCTTTAATGGTTACAAAAAATGAATAAAATGCTATAATACACATTGGTACTACTGAAAAGCCGAATAAAACCACTAAAAGTAAAGATGCATCTAAGCTAAATGTAATTTTAAAATTAAGAAACATGTATTCATAAGCTAGGATTCCTCCTCCAAATCTTATTACAGTGTTTAAAAAAGAATAAATGTATGCTAAGGATATAAGAATAGGAGAAATTATATATTTTTCCAAAGCCGATGCTGCTATACATATAATTAAGATCTCAAAGAATAATCTATCTATGTAAACTGGCTTATATAAAATAATTGAAGGTATCAAGATCATAATAAGATAAATTAAAAACGTTCTTATAGCCGCTTCTATAGTAATTTTGATCAAATAATATTTAATTAAAGTGGTAAGCTTCATTTTCTTTCCAAAGTAAACTCTATTTTATAAACACCCATAATATATGCGCTAACATTAACCTTTATTTCGCTAATTTGGAATAATGGTTTTAAAGGAATTTTAATTTCAATAACATCTCCTTTAGCAAAAACATCTACATGTAAAGATTTTATTTCTTTGGAATCATTTTGGTATGTAATTTCGCTAACAAAATTTACGTCAGTAAAGTAAGTAAAACCATCATTATGTATGCTTATAATTATTGAATAGCTTGGTGTCGTTTCAATTTTGAATGTTGCATATATTTTTCCAGAACCTATGTCTTGGAGAAAAATTAATAATGGGCTAAAGGCTATAAATAAAACTGCTATTGCTAATAAACTAATATAAATTTCGAATCTTACAGCCATTATTTCTTTTCTTTGATCATTTCAATTCCAAATCTTAATAAAACTGAACCTACAGCTATCAAAATACCTAAAAATGCTACTTTAACTACTAGAATTAATAGTTCAGCTGCTAACTGTGATAATACAGCTGATAACGTAGGAGAACCTGAAAATGTTACTTTATATGTAAAATATTCCCTTAATGCAAAGCCTGCTGAAATTAATAGAAATAATACACCTACTAAAATTAAAATTATACCAGCACTTCTTGTTTTAGCTTCCATGATATTTTATTAAGATGAAAATTTATATATTTAAATAATTTTGTTGTGCATAATTTTAATTCTAATCATTTAATTCAGAAATTACTCCTTTTCTTTTTCTTCCAATATTTTAACAAATTTTCTTAAAGTTATTAAAGTAAATCCAAAAATTGTTAATACGAATCCACATATCATAACCACACCTAAAAATAATATATCTGCAAATCTGGAAAAAGGTTCACCAAAATACAATGTTAGTATTTCAGTAATAGTAAAGTATTGAGGTCTTGGAAAATTATAAGTTACAATAATATTTATAATACTCCCTATTGAAAATATGCTAAAAATTAAACCTATGATTAAGATAATCAATCCAAAAAATTTTTCGAATGTCATAATAATAATTTGTTAAAAATGTTTTTAAAGATTAAAATTATTAAATAAACAATGTCAAGGAAAAAAATTGTTGCAGAAATAGTAATACTATTGCTTCTATTATCTTATTTCCCTATATTAAAGGCACATAGCGAAACAACTTTAACACAGCAAGTTACAACTCAATATACAACTTCTGTAAGTGGTGTTAATTTTAAAATATCTTATAATTGGACTGTTGAAGTTGATCCTCATAAAAAAGACTTCAATGCTGGTGAAACTGGAAATGTAATTGTTGGAATATCAGGCGGAAAAGCTAGAATAACATTAAATATAAATGTTCCATTAATTGGCGAATTAAAATTTGATACTGGAACGTTTGATTATGAAGCAGGATCGGTAAAATCCTTTAATTTAACACCTTCACTAGCTCCAGTACAGGCTACGCTAAGTTTAAAGATAAAAAACATTGTATTTACAAATATATCAGTTGAAGGTCCTGCATCTATTTCTCCAAAAAATCTTGTTTGGGAAAAGCCAGAATCAAAAGAATTTCAATTATCTATTAACACCAATGCAAGAGGAGGCGATGCAGTTAAATTAAAGTTTCCTTTTCAAGTTAAGTTTGTTGCTTCTGTCAATGTTAGTATAGCAGGCTTTCCATTCCAACCCTTTGAACAAGAATTAGGAAAAGCTCAAGCAAATCCTGAAATAGTTTATGAAGTAAAAGTAGCAGCAACAGGATTTGATTGGCTAATAATATTAGCAATTTTAGCTGTAGTTGCTGTTTTAATAGCTATCGTAGCTTGGTTTTTTGTAAGAAAAAGGAAAAAATAAGTTTTTATTTTTATATTATATTGTATTATAAATGAATGAAAAATATCTAGAAAAGGTAAAAAATGAAATGGGTTTGGGTGAAAGAATTTTAACTTACATGCCAGGTTATAGAGGCTATAAACAAAGAGAAATTAGAAGGGAAACTGATCGAATAATAAGAATGAATATTGTTAATAGATTAAAAGATTGCAAGGATAATTTAAGGTCTTCTTTAAAAAATCCAGTTATGCTTTCTAAAATTGGTAGTGAAGAACTTTGGCTAATTGAAAGTATTTTGAATAACTTGGATAGAATAACTCAAAGAATAGATAGAGCAGTTGCAGGTTATGCTGGCTTCTTTGATGCAATAAAAGTAAAAGAAGACAAATTAGATCTAATAATTAAGCATGATTATGCTTTAATAGGAATGGCTGAAAATTTAAAAAATAAAATTCAAGAATTATTGTCTTTAGAATATTTAACAAGTGAATGGAGAAGCAAGCTAAATGAAATATTACAATATATAAGAGAGTTTGATGATTTAATAGATAAGAGAAGTGAAATTTTAAGAGGTGCTATTGAATAATGCCAAAGGTAATTGAATGGGTTAATCCAGGAGAAAATGATATAGTTTGGAAGTATCCATCAGAAGAAATAGCTTGGGGAGATATTTTAATAGTTAAAGAATACGAAGCTGCTGTTTTCTTTAGAGACGGTAAGGCTTATGATGTTTTTAGAGCAGGAAGACATGTTTTAACTACAATGAATTTGCCCTTACTTACAAGAGTTCTTTCAAGAATAGCTGGTTTTGATAAAGTCCCTTTTAGAGCTACCATTATATTTGTTTCTTTGAAGCAGTTTATGGGCAAATTTGGAGGTCAAGGTCAAACTACAGAATTGGCTCCTTTGAAGTTCTTTGGCTCATTCTGGTTTAGAATAGAGGATCCAAATTTGTTTGTTAATGAAGTAGTTGGGGGAAAGAATACTTATACAACTGATTCACTTCAAGAATTTTTGCGAGGATATTTTAATGAAAGATTAATAGATACTTTAAGTCAATATAGTTTAGCCCAAGTTTATGGAAAATTGGATGAAACAAGTTTCTTAGCTAAAAATGCTCTTTATGATTCTTTCAAAAGATTAGGTATAGAATTAATTGATACAAAGTTTGAAGGTCTTGATACTACTCCTGAATGGAGGGATAGATTATTTTATATTAGGCAAGGAGCTGCTGCTACTGAAGTATTAAGAATGGAAACTGTTAAAAAAGCTGCTGAAAGTTTAGGACAAAGCCAAGGTGCAGGTGTAGGTGCTGGATTACTGCTTCCTGCAATGATTCAACAACCTGCGCAACAAGTTCAAGTAGCTTGTCCACACTGCGGATTTTTAAATCCTCAAAATGTTATTTATTGCGGAAGATGCGGTAAGTCTTTAGTTACACAGTCTACTAGTCAACAAATTGTTCAAGAAAAGTGTCCTAACTGTGGAAACATTGTTCAACCAAATTGGAAAGTTTGTCCAAACTGCGGTTATAGACTTAAGCCATATAATTGTCCAAGTTGTAATTCGGAAGTTCCTCCAAATGCAAAGTTTTGTCCTAACTGCGGAACAAAGCTTATTTAATTAATTTTTTATTTTTCTTTTTATTTTATTTAATCTTATGGGACTACTTGATAATCTTAAACCTTTATCTGCTGGTCAAGAAGAAATGCTTAAAGCTTTAAAGGATAAAAGTATAGAAATCATTGGTATCTTTGGCCCAAGTGGTTCTGGAAAAAGTTTATTTTCGATAACCTATGGTATAGATTCAGTATTAAACAAAGACTTCAGAAGATTTCTTATAGTTAAGCCATTGGTAAACGTAGTAAGCGGTGCAGATTTAAGCATTGAAATGAATAAAAATGTTTATGAAACCTTAATAATGGATTATGTAAACGATATTTTAAATACTTTGCAAATGGATGTAAATTTACAAGATTTGGTAAATAAAGGATTGGTTCAATTTGTTGACCTGCATTATTTAAAAGGAAGAACATTTGATAATTCTTTAGTTTTTATTGATGATATTCAAAATATACCTGCTGAAAGTATAATAGAAGTACTAATTAGAATAGGAAATAATAGTAGATTAATTGTAGCAGGAGATCCTGTGTTTCAAAGATTAAAAAGAGTTGAAAAAGACCCTTCTTCAATAATAAGGGAGATATTACTTAGCGAGGAAAAAGCTAAAGTCGTTGACCTTGGTCTTAAAGATATAATAAGACCTGGTGCAAAGAAAGGTTTAAGGTTACTGGTAGAATTAATGTTGAGAAGTAGAAATCTTGGTAATGAAGATAAAAAGATCCTTGAAACAATATTAACACATGCACCAGATGCAGATATTGTAACTGTAATGGATGTTTCAAAATTAAAAAATAGCTTAAACATTAAAGGAGAAACTTGTCCTGAAGTTATAATATTAACAAAAACAGCTGGAAGACTTATTGGAAAGGGGGGCGAAAGAATTCAAAAAATAGAAAATAGTTTAGGTAAAAAAACAAGAACGATAATCTTTAGTTTAGATTTTAAAGAATGGATAAGAGCAATTCATCCAATCCCTTGGATACATAAACATATTTCAGAAGTTGATTTTGCTGGACCAAGATTAAGAATTAAAATTAATAAGGAAGAAGCAGGGGCTTTTTTAGGTTATGGAGGTTCTTACATAAGGTTTGTAAATCAAATATTCGAAGAACTTTTAGGCATAATGGTTGAAGTTGAGCAAGTGGAGATGAAAGAAGAGAAAAAGGAAGAAGTAGAAAAGAAGAAAGTAGAAGAGAAAAAGAAGAAGAAATAGTTAAAGCTTTTGTTTAATTTCCTCTATTTTATTTAAAAAATCTTCAATACTTTGCGAATATCTATTAAATATTTCAAGAATTTCTTTCAACAATTTTTCCATCTTTTCAATTTGAATTTTTAATTCTTTAACTTTTTCATCGGAATCCATCTCTTCAATACTTTCTTTCAAAATTTTTAATTCTTGGTCATAAATTTCACAGAATTTTGCTAACAATAAGTTCGCTTCATAGAAATCATATTTTGCAGCCTTAAGAATTTTTAAAGCTGTCTCAATTTTTTCTGTTAAACTTTTCATTTAACTTTTAGCAATATTTCTTTTGTTTTATTAATTATTTCTTCGTGTGGATATATCCATCTTTCTTTGTATAAGTTAAATGGAATATATTTTGTCTTTGAATTTACTACATCTACATCAACAATTTCAAAATCTGATAAGACTCTATTTTCACTTAGTATAATTAAAGTTCTAACAAGATTCTTTAATTCTCTATGAGGAATTATTAAGAATGAGCAAAGCATAGGAGAATTTTTAGTTGTAGCCATTGAATATATAAATGGTTTTGTTTTTACAGTCTCTATGAATATGTTTCTGTATTCGTAGTTTTCAAAGTTAAAGATAGCAAATAAATAATTTAGGTTTTTAATATCTTCTTTACCGTATGGCAAAAGATATATGAAATCTATTAATATTTTACTTGGCACTATATGCTTCGAATAATGATACTTAATTAATGGTATAGATACTTTAATTTTTTCAGATATTTCCTTAAATTTTATTAAAGGGTTCTGATGTAAGAATTCAAGTAGTTTTATATCTGTTTCATCATAAGGATACAAATATTTTAATGTAGCTTTAGATTCACTAACATGCTTTTTAGATGTGATATCTTTAATTAATTCTTCCCAATTAAATATAGATGTACCTTTTTTGTAATCGTACCAATCAAATCCAACAGATTTACCTATATTTTCTTCGACAGGATAATCTTTTGATGATTTAACAATTTTGGAACTTTTAACTAAATGCATAAATTCTTCGAATTCCTTTCTATTTTCTAAAGGAACAATTGATTGAACGACGTAAGTATTTTCTCCTGCTACTCCTTTTAATAAACCCGTTATGTATGGATTAGTATCCAATATTTCTTCAAAAGCTCTAAATTGTGATGGAGAAATTTTAAAAATAGTTATAATTTCTTCTAAACCTAAAAGATTTAAATCATAATATAAATACATTTCCAAATATTCTTTTTTTAAAAATTGGTTTAATCTATATTTTAAATCAGTATATGTTATTTCTACTTTTTTACTTTTCAGGTCTTGATGTACTTTGAGAGTGCTTTCCCTTATGCCTTTGCTATATAAAATATTCAATGCCTCAACATCTTCTTTGGCAACCTTTGTAAATCTACCACTTATTTTAAATTCTTTTATACGAAATTTCATTTTAATTAATTAAAAAATTTATTTTCCTATTATTTAAAATTTTATTTAAATTTTGTATATATAAATACTTTTGTAATACCAAAAAAACAAAAATACGATTTTAAATAGTATTTTTCCTAAACTTATCATGTTCGAAAATAAAATGATCACTTTAAATTTACAAGTAATAGATAAAACAAAAGAAAAAGAAATACTAACGAAATGGGGTTATAAAAGGCATTCTCAAGCTATTTGTAAAAATGGTGATGAGACAATTATTTTAAATTTATGGGGTGAACAAGTAGATAAAGTTGTTGTAGGAGATAAAATTATAGTTACAGGTTTTATAATCAAAATAAAAGGGCAATCACATTTGAATGTTCCAAGAAATGGTAAAATTTTTAAAGTTAAGCTTTAAGAACTTTATAAATTTTTAAAGAGTAAAATTTGGTAATTTTTATACCTTTTTGCTAAAATATTTCATGAAAAAGATATTAAAAAACAAAAGAGGTTCTCCTTTGGTAGAAGAAGGACTTTTGCTAGGTATTGCTGCAGTTGCTTTTACAATAATATTAAGCATAGTTGCAGGAATTTTGATGGGTGTACAAAGCTATTTTAGTTCTGTTTCAAGCAATGCAACAAATTCCTTTAATGATTTCTTAAAACAAATAAACGATATATTAACTGAAATAGCAAGAAGGATTGGAATAGTTTAAAGAATAATAAAGAATAATTTAAAAAATTTTTCTTTTTTTATTTTTATATTTAAATTGAATGCGTGAAGAAATTTTAGTAATTCATGAAAATGAGACTTTATTAGTAAGTGGTCCTGCATCTGTAAGAAGATTTGAAGGTGAAGTTTATTGCTTAGGAAGGAAAATCAAAGACTACCCTGTTATTGTTAGAAAGGGAAGAGTTTTGCCCTTTGAAACTCCAAAATATGCATCAGTTAAACTTTTATTGGGAAGCGAGGCTTCTTATGAATTTCAAACAGAAAATATAGGTTGTAAAATATGGGAAAATGATGTAAAAAAGTATGTTGATTATTTTGGTAAAGAAATTAAGAAAATATTGATATTAGGCAGTATAGATTCAGGTAAAACAACTTTAACTTCTTATTTATCAAATTTAGCTACAGAAAAAAAATTAAATGTTGGTATAATAGATGGGGATGTTGGGCAAGCAGATTTAACCCCTCCTGCATTCATAGGAAGTAAAATAATTAAAGAAGAAATATTTGATCTAAGAGATGTAATTGCAGATAATATATATCCAATTGGTGTAATTAACATTGCTGGTTTTGAAAAGTATGTTATCAAAGGAATAATTAATTCTTTAAATTACGTAAAAGATTCTGATTTGATAATAATTAATACAGATGGCTATGTTGATAACGGAGGAATTGAATACAAATTAAATTTGGCAAAAGAAGTCGATCCAGATTTAATTTTCATTACCTCTGGTAATAATTTAGCTAAAATATTTGCTGAAAAATTTGGAAATAAAATTGAAGTTTTAAAACAGCCTGTTGGAATTAACAAAAGTAAAATAATTAGAATTGCCAGAAGAGAAATGCAATATTCTAGATATTTAGTTATGGCTGAAAAATCTACAACAAATTTGAAGGAAATAAAAATTGGTTTCCTGGGCATAAAATTCGACGGAGAGTATTCTTCCAACATTTTTAATTCTTATGAAGAAATAATAATATTTGATTCTATTGGTAAAAAAATAGGAATATCTACAAAAGCTTTAGAAAAAATGTTTATTGGAATAGAAAAAGAAGGAAAAATTAAGGGATTTGGTGTAATAGATCATATTTATCAAGATAAATTAAGAATTAGAACATCTTTGAAACCTCCTTTTGAAACAATATGGCTTACAAATATAAAATTGACTGATATAGGTGAAAGGAAAATAAAGGTTAGCCTGATTTAACTACTTCTTTAGCAAGATCAATTAATTCTTTTTTATCTTTTATTCTAATACCGTGATTTACATTTAGTTTAAATATAATATCATCAAAAATTGTTTCAGAAGCCCATCCAAATAGTTCTTCTAAACATACCAATACTTTATCTAGATTATTTGAAATTTCCTCTTTGTTAAATTTTTTTCTTATACAAATATGAAAAATTAAAGCTTGTATGGTATCATAACCAAGAATATCATTTAATGATTGAATAATTACTTTAGCGAACTCATCCTTCGTTATTTTTCCTTTCATTCAAATTTTTTAAAAAAATTTTTGTATAAAAATTTTACTTTTTTTATGTGTAAATTTATATATATAATTCATTCAATTATTCTAATGATGGAATCTTTATTCTTTGAATCAAAATAAATATAGAACAATTAGTGACTTTAGAAAATATTATGAATATTTCTTTTATTTAATTGAGTATTAAATTAGGAAATTTTTATTACTGCAAAAATATTATATTCAAATTGACCTTCCTCATTCATATCATTCGCTGAATACTTGTACAAAATAGAAAGTTGAAGTGATGAGAAACTTCGGAGAGGATTTCTATCTTTTCAAAATATTAAGGCAAACTAATATTAAGATTGAACAATTTGATCGCATTTTGAGTAGTTCTTTCAGCTACTTCCATTATCGGAACCTTCTTTATTTGGGAAATCAATCCTGCTGAAACTATAACATTTGAAGGAGCATTTCTAACATTTTTTTCAGGACCTAAAACAGGTGCATCACTTTCTAGCAATATGTTATCTAAAGATAAATGCTTAACCAACTTTTGTTTTTGCTCAGATCTTACTACAGATGGAGGAATAGAAAAATAAAAACCTCTTTTTGCTCCTTCTATTGCATAGCCTACTGAACCATCAAAGGCATGCATAACTACTTTAGTTATTCCAGATTCAATTAGCATTTTTATAGCATATTTACCTGCACTTCTTGAATGAACAACTAATGGCAAATTTAAATCTATAGCTAAATTTATCCAATGCTTAAATATTCTTTTTTGAATTTCTTTTTGCTTTTCACTTCGAAAAATAAAAAAATCTAAGCCTACTTCTCCTATTCCAACAATTTTATCTTTATTTTTTATTATCCAATCTGTAATTTCGTTTACTTTATTTTCATCTAAAATTGTATAATCTAAACCTAAAGTGATTTCCACAAAGTCTTTGTATTTTTCCTTTATTTGAAGACTTTTGTTTAGAGAATCAAAATCTAATGCAGAAGTTATAATTTTAACAACACCTACGCTTCTTGCATTTTTTATTATTTCATCTAAATCATTTGTAAAAGATTCGTCATCCAAATGACAATGTACATCGACAAGTTTAATCATTCTATGCCCAACAATGCCTTGGCTTCTTCACTCATTCTATCAGGAGTCCATCTTGGCTCCCAAACAATTTTTACTTCAGCTTCTTTAACTCCTTTAACTTTTAATAATTCTTGTTTAACATATTCTGGAAACCATATTGCAGCAGGACAAAAAGGTGCTGTTAAGGTCATAACAACGGTTACTTTGTTACCTTCAATTTTTAAATCGTAAATTAGACCCAGATCAACTATATTTATTGGTATTTCTGGGTCATAACAATTCTTTAATGCCTGAATAACTTCTTCTTTATTTATTTCCTCGCTCATAATTTCATTAAAAGCTATCTAAGTTAAATTTTTTTCGATAATTGCTTCGAATAATTTATTACGCTTACTCTAGCTGCTACTTGCATAGCTAAGTCTATGTAAGCTTTAGAAGAAGGACTTTCAGAATTAAATAACAATGCTAATTTTCCTTCATCAGATTTCGTTCTGATTTCTGGATCAAAGGGTATTTCTCCTAGAAAGTGAACATTGTATTTTTTAGCCATTTCTCTAGCTCCTCCTGAACCAAAAATATAATTTTTACTTCCACATTTCTCGCATAAATAATAACTCATATTTTCAACAACTCCAAGTATTTCTACATTTAATTTTTTAAACATTGTTAGAGCTTTAGATGCAATTTTAACTGCAGCATCTTGAGGTGTGGTAACAATAATTACTCCTGTTAATGGTAAAGTTTGGGCTAAAGTTAAGGGAACATCTCCTGTTCCTGGAGGCAAATCAACTATTAAATAATCCAATTCGCCCCAATCTACATCCATGATCATTTGTCTTAAAACGTTAGATAAAATAGGACCACGCCAAATTAAAGGTGTATCTTCTGTAATAAAAAATCCTATTGACATTACTTTTATATTATGAGAAATGGGAGGAATTAGCTTTACACCATTAGTCCTAACAGGTTCATTTATTTTTAGCATTGTTGGAATGCTCGGGCCATAAATATCTCCATCAAGTAAACCTACTTTTACATTAAATTTAGATAAAGCTAAGGCTAAATTACATGCCAAAGTTGTTTTTCCAACACCTCCTTTACCGCTTGCTATAGCTATAACATTTTTAACTGTAGGTAATATATCTTCAGGAGTTATCAATCTTGATGTTGTCTTTGCACTCAATTTTACTTCGACATTTAAATTTGGATAAGCTTTGGTTACGGCTTCTTTTACACTTTTTTCTATTTGATTACCCAATGGACAAGCAGGAGTGGTTAATTCAACTTCAATAAAAACCTTATCATTTTCAACTTCAACTTTTTTAACCATTCCAAGCTTAACTATACTAACACCTAATTCAGGGTCTTTAACGTTGTTTAATATATCGAGGATATCCTTATCTTTTATCATCAAATATTCGTAATTTAGCTTATATTTATATTTTATACTTAATATTTATGGAAACAATTACTTTGAAATGGTTAAAGCGAGGATTTAAGCTTATGCAATACTCTTTAATTATAATATCTATCTTTGCAATAGTTAATTCTTTTCTTATTCTATTTCAAGCTTTAGATTTTGGTTTATTATTCATTATTGGCTATATTCTTTTATTTTTATCAATAATTTTACTCTTAATAGATTCACAATATGTTGAATCTTTTTCTTTTATAATTTCTATTCCATTAATTTTAATTTTTTTAATTTTACCTTTTATTCTTAATTTTGTATTAATAAACATAAATATAAATTTGATAAAGAATATAAATATTCTTATCTTTTTCTTTTTTATAATACTATACATTTCTTTTTTCTTTTTGTATAAAAGTTTTTTAAGAAACAAAGATCTAAAAATTTTAGAATATGTTACTTTATTTTGTTTAATTTCTTCTTCAATTATTTTCTCAATTAGCTTATATACGTTGGATCTTTTTCTTAGCTTAGAAAATATAAATAAAATTTATGTTGCAAGATTGATCCAAGGTTATTCGTATCTTTATTATTCTTTTACTTTTCCTTATGTTTATTTGATAAACTTCATTTATGAAGAAATTGTTAAATTGGAAAAGGAATTAGCTTTAAAATGGATGATAGTTTAGATAAAGTTGCATATGAAGTAAGAAAATGTACAAAATGTCCTTTACATTTGAATAGAAAAAACGCTGTTCCAGGAGAAGGAAATCCAAAAGCAAAAATTATGTTTATTGGAGAAGCCCCTGGTTATAATGAAGATATTCAAGGAAGACCCTTTGTAGGAGCTGCAGGAAAACTTTTAACTCAATTAATAGAAGAGATTTTAAATTTGAAAAGAGAAGAAGTCTTTATAACAAATGTAGTAAAATGCAGACCTCCTGAAAATAGAGATCCTAAGGAAGAAGAAATAGTTGCATGTTCGCCTTATTTGGAAAGGCAAATAATTTTGATCAAGCCTGAAATAATTGTTACTTTGGGGAGATATTCTGCAGGTTACATTTTAAAAAGAGCAGGAATGGAATTTAAAGGAATAACGCATGTACGAGGAAAAATTTTTAAAATTAAACTTTTTAATTTGAACTTTACTTTAATACCTACCTATCATCCTGCCGCAGCATTGTATAATCCTCAGCTAAAATCTGAATTAATAGAAGATTTTAAGAAAATTAAAGAAATTTATTATAAAGAAAGAAAGGGACTGGAAAGTTTTTTTAGGTAGTATTTATCTTATAAAGTATGGAAAGGACATTTGTTTTAATAAAGCCAGATGCTGTACAAAGAGGTTTAATAGGAGAAATAATATCAAGGTTCGAGAAAACAGGCTTAAAAGTAGTTGCTTTAAAAATGGTTAAGCCAACAAAGGAACAAGCTTTAAAATTCTATCCTTCAGATGAACAATGGCTAATTTCTGTTGCAAATAAGTCTTTAACAGTTTATAAGCAGTTAGGTTTAGATCCAAAGAAGGATTTTGGTACCGATGATCCTGTGGAAATAGGTAAAATAATAAAAGATTGGCTAGCAGATTTTTTGGCTTCTGGACCATGCGTAGCAATAGTAATAGAAGGTAACAGGGCTGTTGAAGTTGTAAGGAAAATAGTTGGTGCTACAAGACCTTATGAAGCTGAGCCTGGAACTATAAGAGGAGATTTTTCAACGGATAGTCCTGAACTGGCAAACATTTTAAAGAGACCATTAAGAAACCTTGTTCATGCAGCTGATAGCAAAGAAGTAGCTGAAAAAGAAATAAAGTTCTGGTTCAATGATAATGAAATAATAAACTATAAAAGAGCTGATGAAGGAATAATATACGGTCTTTAAAGCTTCAATTCCATAACATAAGCATCAGTATCATCAGGATAATATTTACTTTTAATTCCTTTAATTTCAAAATTAAATTTTTTATACAGCTTTATTGCTTCAAGATTGCTAATCTTTACTTCTAAAACTACTTTTTTAATTCCCTTTTCTTTTGCTTTATTTAACAATTCTTTCATTAAATTAGTTGCAATTCCTTTGTTTCTAAATTCAGGCAAAACTGCTATGCTATAAATATGGCAATGATCATTTTCCAATGTAGCAGAGATATAACCTAAAATTTTTCCTTTGTGCTCAGCTACCAAGAAAAACTCTGGATAGCTTAACAAAAGTTCTATTATTAAATGTTTTGAAAAAGCTTCTTCTTTAAAGCAAATATTCTCTATTCTAAAAATCTCATCAACATCTAATAAACTTGCTTTTCTTATTGTTGTTTCAATATATTTTAATTTTTTATGAAATATAATTTTTTAATGAAAGAAGCTGAACTTGTTTTAAGAGAAATTGAAAGCTTAGCTAAGGAATATAATCTTCCCATTATAGGAAGAGATAGGGGAAATGTTATGGTTAGCTTCTTAAGAAAGTATAATGTGAAAAATCTTCTTGAGATAGGAACTTTAATAGGCTATTCTGCTATATTAATTGCAAGCAGTATAGGAGCAAACGTTACTACGATAGAAATTAACGAAGAAAGAGCTAAAGAAGCTATTAGAAATATAAAAAGAGCTGGTTTAGAAAATAAAATAAAGGTTATAATTGGAGATGCTGTTGATATAATACCTAAATTAAATAATACGTTTGATTCGATGTTTATCGATGCGGAAAAATCACAATATTTAAAATATTTAATGTTGGCTGAGCCTAAATTGAAAACAGGAGCAATAATAATAGCTGATAATGTGAAGAAGTTCAGAAACGAAATGGAAGATTATTTGAATTACGTAAGGAATAACAAGCTTTATGAAAGCTTCACAGTTGAAGTTGAAAATGATGCCTTAGAAATAAGTATAAAGAAGTTTTAGGGAATGGTTAGGTATTAAGATTTATGGTTAACCTAGCTAATAATTGTTGCTATTTTCTCTTTCGAATGAAGATTTTATAACCAAAAACTACATAAACAATTGTATTACAATTACCCATAGAAGTAGTTTATCTTATAATGGGGGCGATTGTAGTCTTCTATATTTTATAACATATCCGATTGGTATAGACCATATTACGGCTACAATGGAGAACATTAAGAATAATATAGGGGAATTGAAGAAATCATATACAAATGCGGATATCCCAATTAATATACCAAGTAGTATCCACGGCAAGTTAAGTAGCAAGTTGAAAGGTCTAAGTTGGCTTTTAGTTAATATTTTTGTTAGTTCGTAATGTGGTCTAAATTTATACCACGGAATTTCCAAGATTCTACCAGCTTCATATAATCTAATAGCCCATAGACCAAATATTATGAAGAATAAAGAGGCACCTATTCTAATAATCGAGTACAACAAAGATGGTGTATATCCATCCAATCCTCCTAAATGATATTCTATAGCTGAAGCAATAACTATTACAATTATTCCTATAATAAAATACTTGCTTATGTCAAACTTTTTTATAGAGATAAAGCTTTCCAGTTTAACAGGTTTGCCTAAAATAGATTTAATCGATATTATAGCTATAATGATGCCTGCTAGAATAAAAAGAATAGAAAATGCCAATAATGCTAAACGGGTACTTGCCTCTCCAAGCTGTTCTGATCTTACTCTTGAAATATCAACGATGCCTGTTATTAAACCGATTATTGCAATTGATGCAAATATTATAACTAGTACACTAATGAATAAAGCAAAATAGTAAAATAGCTTAGTTATTTTTGCAGGTAATGTAATTTGTATAAAATCTTTAAGTCTCGATTTATTACTAAATTTACTTACCATGGACTTAAAGTTTATTATCCTTATTGGATGTTAAACTTCTACGCTTCATATATTTATCCAATATCGATTTAGCTGAAATTATAAGTACAAAAATACCCATCAAAAGAAAGAAGACGAATATTGCTAATGTAGATAAACTATACCCTTCTTTTCCAAATGTTTGTGCTATCGCATGTCCCAATGGACTAAAGACTGGTTCTAAGGGAATCTCTGGTTTTGCTATTAGATAAATTATTAAGATTGATGAAATTATTGTAAGGAACATCCCAGCAAGCAAGCCAACGATAAGAAATATTAGTTCATTAATTTTTGCATGTACTCTTTCTGCATAAAGTTTTCCATCCTTTTTATAGATTATTAAATACCAGTTATCTTCAAAAATTAGAGTTAGTCTCTCGGGTTTTTCTTCAACTTCAAGCAACTTTTTACCTATTATATCATCGTGTTTTGCCATGATTTATTATATTTTTATATCTATTAAGAATAAGAACATTAAAAAAATAAATATTTAAAAAAATAATATTAAAAAAGGTTGCGATTATTATTTTATTCACAGGCAACTATTGGCTAACAGTCCTTAATAATTGTTCTAGTTTTTGTCTATTTCGAATAAAAAATATATAGCCAATAGTTGAGTAACCAATTGCTATCATTCCAGTTATAAGATAAACCACTTCTATAGATAATTGCAACATATGTAAACCGACGTAAACAACAACGGAAATTGTAATCAATGCAATAACTAAGTATGAGCTGATTAAGTCTTTAAATTTAAGAGGCTGTTTCTTTAATGGGTATAAATATGCTAGAAACACTTTGTTTGGTGCGTATAGATATGTTAGTACCTCATGAATTAACCATAAAATAAAGATTATTCCAAGAATTAGGAATAGGGTGCTGTTGGTAAATATCCACGAGAGAATACTTGCAACAGATACGCTGAGCAAAAAGACAAACCATGAAGTAGAATGAACGGTGGAAAGTATTCGTAGAAAAATACGATAAAACTTGTCAGCTTGCCTAGACCTATCAGGTAAGATCATTGGCCATCTCCTCTAAAATTTAATATTTAAAAATTTAATAAAAATATGCCGTTTACAATAAAAGAAATGAATATAACTGTGATTAAAATTAATATAAACTGAAGCCATAAACGTATGTATTCGTTGCGAGATAACTGTAACTTTCTTCTATATTTTATAGTAATGCCGATTGTTAGCAAAGCTATTATACTCCATGAGACGATAAGAATTAGCGAGCCTGCTAAATGTTTGAAGAGAAACGATAAGAAGAATACTGCAATCCCTAATGTAAAGAGTATGCTAATTAATATGGTTAAAAACTTAAATTGTCTTTCACTTAATATTTTTGGCAATTCGCTGTATGGTCCAAATTTTTTCAATGATACTAATAATTCATTTAATAATTCATTGTAAGGATTATGTTCCAAGTATGGTCTCCTCCAAGTTTTACCAATAATATATAGTAGCTGAATAATCCATAAGCCAATAAAAGGGGTGAGAAGAAAGCCCAATATTATCAGAAAAATTAATGGTAAAATATCGAGGAGCGTTTTCTTATAATTTTAAATTTTAAATTTTTAAATAAAATTAGGTTACAGTTTCTATCGTAGGTTCTGATAATTTTATAGACTGTTTGTATTTGTCTAAGTATTTTGAATATGTCATAAGTAGTGGAATTTCTAAAGATATATTATTCTCAAGTTAGAGAGAAATCCAGCCATATAATATTAAGGAAATAAAGGAAAATAATATGCTAAGAGGAATTGCAATTATAACTGCAAGCCATGCAAGCATGATTTCACGACGAGATAATGATAACATTCCTTTATATTTTATAATATTTCTACTCCATACAACTGCTGTTACACCCATTGTAGCAAAAAGCATTAAAACTGGCATGGGAGAATCGAAGAAGGCTGATATACCAAGCAGTATCCAGCATAAACTAAATAGCAAGTTAAGAAGTCTAAGTTGATTTTTATTTAAAATTTTTGCTAGCTCATTATACGGTCTCGGTTTAAACCATGGAATTTCCAAGGTTTTACCAGTCTCATATAATCTAATAGCCCATAAACCAAGTATTATAAAAAATAAGCCAATGCTGAATCTAATAATTAAGAACAATTGAGATATTACATAATCTTCAAAAATGTTTAATTCTTCATTCAATCTTCTTAATGTAAAAAATATAAAGCCAGTAATTGCTATTAAAATTATTCCTACTTTAAAATATTTCTCTATATCAAACTTTTTAATGTCTTTTCTAAAGGTTAAACTTTGCTGTTTCTTAGCTTTACTTAATATCGATTTAGCATATACTACAGTAATAATGATACCCGTTAAAATAAGGAGAATGGAAACTGCTAAAATTCCTAAACGAGCGCCCGCTTCTCCAAGCTGTTCTAATCTTGTTCCTGAAATATCTATGGTGCCTGTTATTGAAATAATTATTCCAAACAATCCAATTATTGTAACGAATACTCCAACAAATATGGCAAAATAATTTATTACCCTATCAAATTTTGCAGGTAATGCGATTCGTATGAAACCTTTAAGTCTCAATTTATTACTAAATTTACTTACCATGGACTTAAATTATTATCCTTATTGGATGTTAAACTTCTATGCTTCATATATTTATCTAATATCGATTTAATCGAAAATATGAATGTAAAAATTCCTGCCAAAAGAAGAAGGGCAAACATTCTTGACATAAATAGATGATATCCTTCTGAAAAATCTTCAGGATTTGTTAGAAAATAGATACTCCCAATTAATCCAAATATTATTAAGAAAGCTCCAGCAAATAAACCTAAATAATGTTTATTGGTTTCCGTATCTGAACTCTCAATATAAAGTTTACCATTTTTTACATAAACAATCAAATATTCGCCATCTTCAAAAATCAAAGTTAATTGTTCTGGCTTCTCATTTACTTCAAGCAACCTTTTACCTATTATGTTATCGTACTTTACCACAATCCATCATTCTTATGTTTTATTAAACAAATAAAAAATTAAAGATAATATTAAAATCTTCTTGAAATCTTTAAGCTTTAATTTATCATCAGTTCTTCTCATAGCAGATCCTATCATTTTAATAATTGGAGACACGTTGAAAATTGTTGATATTTTCTAAAAATGATAAGCATCTTTTAAGTCTTGAAAGGAAACAAATTGTATAGTAGTGCTATTGTAATAAGAGAAAGGAATGAAACAAAAAGAAATAAAAATATAAACTCAAGCAATTTACGTGTGTATTCGCTACGTGGTAGTAGTGTTCTTCTGTATTTTATGATAATACCATAAATTAGTAAAGCTAATGTGCCCATTGTATTAATGAATATCAGGAATGCTAAGAGAAGTCCAAAGAAAACTGATAAAAAGACTGCTACACCAATTAGTATCAAAAGCAAGCTAATTAGTAAGGTTAAAAATGTAAGTTGCCTTTTGCTTAGCAGTTTTGGCAGTCCGCTTAGCGGTCGGTATTTCCAGTAGGGTACTTTCATGATTTTACCATTGGCATGTAGCCAAATACTCCATAAACCAATGATTATAAAAGGCAAGCCAAGAGCAAATATTATCGATGTAAATCCAATGTTGTAAGCTACAATAGCAACTATTACTATGATCATTGTTATAATCCAATACTTTTTGTTCTCTTTTGTGATCATTAACCATTCTGGCAACATTATCTTAAACCGTCTCTCTCTTACGGCTTTTACAAATGTTGAGATCCAAATAGTAATTAATAGGAACCCAAAAATCATTATGCCTATCAATAAAATTATTATAATCCAAGAAACTATTGTTTGAACATCAATGAGCATAATGATTTTTATTTAAGTTAATATAAATGATTTTATAAAAAGATTAGATTTTAAAAAAAATTTAAATAAAATTAAGATTTCGATTGTCATTAACAAGCTCCGATAATTTTACAGATTTCTTGTGCTACTCTTGTGCAGAACTCTTGCAAAGCCCACGAAGCAATGGGATTACCATAGATCAAGCTTATTATTATGCAAGCTGCGTAACATATAGGTGCAAAATAACCGCAAATTGAACTAACTGCACTACAAGCAGCAACCAATCCAATCATAATTGCAGTTATGCAAACCACTGTAACGGAAATTATACATATATGACACCACCAATTGAAATTTATCAAAAACGCATAGTTTATTATTATTAGTTTATTATAATCTGGTAATCTGAGGTCCACAATATCTGCTACTTCTTCAAGCTCTATCTTTATCGCCCCATAAGCAATTGCTAGTTGCATAAATCTTTCATCTTCATTTTCATAATACCCATACAAGTTACTCATCAATTCAGCTACTGTGCTTAGGACTGAATACAAATGTGATAGCGTTACAGACATGTTGAATTCCACAAATTCCAATGACAATGTTACATTTTGTCCAGCAGCTACATATCTTACAACCGTAAAGGAGCTATTATATGTTTGTGAATCTAGTGGTATGAGTCTGGTCATTATATCTAAGGTATATCCGCTACGCTGAACAGTATAAATTAAGTTATAGGTTTGCAGGGAAATCCGTCCTCCGAATATCTTTGTTAAGGTAAATTCCAATGTTTTATTAACACCACTTGAAACTTCACTGTACTTATATAATATAGCATGTTCAAATAGCAACTCATATACAGTATCGTTTACAGTATAGGTTATTTTTGTTAAAACGTATGTTTCATTTTGATAAAGTATTGTAGTATTTACTGTTATATTATCATATGTTTGCCCGCATGATTGACAACTGCAAGAAGTAAAATTGAATAAGGATAGAGGCTCTATTTGAATCATTGGAGACTCAGGCTCGCCAAGTACAGTTATATAGTGTGTTGCTGTTAGATAATTGGTCTGTGATAAGTTGCAATTACAAGTTTGCTGTTGGTTATTTTCTTCGCTCGCTTGTACTCGTGGTAGTTGAATTAAATTAAGTATACCACTGGAAAGTATTAATATTGCTAATGCTATTACCAAAATTTTTAAAATTCCGTGTCTCACAAAAAAAACACTTTTCAAATATATAAATTTAACTCTTGATTAGAAAAATGGACTTCTTATAGCTTTAAAAATTAACCTAAATTAAAAACAATCTTCTCATATCCTGAGCTATATCTTCCTTTTTTACCATATATTACTAAGAATCTATCTCCTACAATTTCATAAGTTTCCTTCATTTCAACTGAAACTATTTTTGAATTCGAAGGAAAGCACCAATAAGCTCTATAATCATATTCTACGTATTCAGATTCGTATTCATTTTCATAAACATTCATTCCTTTCTTAGTTTCTATTTTAAAATTTATAAGAAACATAATGTAAGGATTTTCCATTTTCTCGCGGAAACCTATATCTAAGGATATAACTTCAGGCTTGCAAATCTTATCATTTACTTTTATCTTTTCCAAATCCAAAAAATGCTGCATATTCCAATACAATTTATGCATTTCTTCATCGTAGAGCTTTTTATTTAAAACAATTTTCTCGTAGTATCTATATTTATCAAAGTAATCGAAGACCAAATAATAGGTAACCTCTTCTTTAGATACATAGAAGAATGCTTGTGCATAGATTGGCTTTACTTCCTTTTCTGCCCTTTTAAGAAAGCTATTTAAAGAATTCATCTATTGCTTTTAGGTCTTCATCACTTAATTTCCAGCCATAAGCTCCCATGTTTTCAACAATTTTTGCTTTGCTAAAAGCTTTTGGAATCGCCACAACATTTTCCTTTATTATTAACCAGTTTAAGGCTACCTGTGCAGCAGTCTTATTGTATTTTTTACCTATTTTAGAAAGAAACTCATAATATTTTCCTTTCAATAGCTCTCCTCTGGCTAAGGGACTGTAAGCTATAACTGTTATTTTGTTTTTTCTGCAAAAGTCCAAAAGATCCTTCTCGATATCTCTTACCAATAGACTGTACTCAACCTGATTTGAAACGATTTCATATTTTGAAAGAGCATTCATTGCTTCAATTGTTTCTTCTACACTAAAGTTGCTTATGCCTATGTATCTTATTTTTCCTTCATTTGCAAGTCTCTCCATAGCTCTCATCGTTTCTTTTATAGGAATGCTTGGATTTGGCCAATGTAATTGATACAAATCTATGTAGCTTGTTTTAAGCCTTCGCAAGCTTCTTTCGCATGCCTTTATTACATCTTCATATCTAAAGTTCGTTGGCAAAACCTTTGTTGCAATAAATACTTTTTCTCTAATTCCCTTTATCGCTTCTCCTATAAGTTCTTCAGAATGACCTGCGCCATACATTTCAGCCGTATCTATGAAATTCATTCCTATTTCAACAGCAAATCTTATTATTTCTATTGCCAATTCATCATTGGAATAATCTGGATAGCTGAATCCTCCTATCCCCCATGTACCAAGTCCCAATGCTGGAATCTTTTCTCCTGTTTTGCCCAATTCCTTATATTCGATTTTTATTTCCATTTTAATAAAATTGGAAGAATTTCCTCTGCCAACTTATTAAGTATCTTCACATCTTCTTCATTGAAATAATTTAATTTATCGCTTTCCACATCTATTACACCAATTATTTCATTATCCTTTTTTATCGGAATAACAATTTCTGATTTTGTTTCGACAAAGCACATTCTATACTGTTTATCCTTTGTTACATCAGATATTATTTTCATTTGTCCAGTTAGCCCAACATAACCAACATTTCCAACACCTAAGGGAAATTCGCTACAAGGCGGCAAAGGGCCTTTGTATGCAACTCTTTTCATCAAATTTCCCTCTTTAATGTATACGCCTATCCAGAAATAATTCCTAAGCTTTTTAACTTCTTCAAGCTTTTTCTCAATTTCCATAAATATAAAATGTTAGACAAAATTTAAATTAAAAAATTAAAAATAAATCATTATAAAGAAAGAAAATTATAATTTATTCAATGAGAAAAGGAATAGATGAAAAAGATTTAAGGATATTGGAAATTCTTCAAAAAAATGGCAAAATGACTAGCAAGGAAATATCTAAAACTCTTAAAATTCCAATAACAACGGTTTTTACAAAGATAAAAAGAATGGAGAAGGAAGGAATTATTAAAGAATATAGAGCTATTGTTGATTCCAATAAGCTTGGTTATAATACTTTAGCTTTTATATTAGCTTCTGTTTCCTATAGAACTGAAAAGGAAAATAAAATATTATCTCAAAGAGAAATAGCTAAAGAAATAGCTAAGTTTCCTGAAGTTCAAGAAGTACATATAATAACAGGAGATTGGGATTTGCTAATTAAAATAAGAGAAAGGGATGTGGAGAAAATTGGAAAATTTGTTATAGATAAACTTAGATATGTAGCAGGAATAGAGAAAACTTTAACTTGTGTAGTTTTTGAAACTGTGAAAGAGACTACTTATTTACCTGTTGAAAATAATTGGATAAAAAAAGGTTAACTTTATCAATATTCTAAGGTAACATTACAGCCGCAGCTATGCAAGTAACCCATTCCTTCTTTCTACCTATCGCTGATTGTGTTATATTCATTGTTTTAACAATTTTCCCTGAAAATAACCATTGTTGTTTCTGTTCATCCCAACTTTTTTCAGGATCTATTTCCAAACCCAGTCTTGATGCTAGCATATAAGCAGCTATGTCTTCTGCATATTCTCCAGCTTCTTCATCTGTCATACCATAAGCATGAAATTCTGAAAGATAACCATAAAGCGTGGGATCTTGAGGAATAGCAACACCAATTGAAGCTGCAATTAATCTATTTGGCTCGTTTGTTTCAATTCTGCTTAAAACACAAAAAATTATTTGTCCAGGTTTTAGTAAACTTAGACCTTCTTTTTTGCTTATTATTTTCGCTCCTGGAGGTATGATACTTGATATTGGTACTATATTGCAATGAGCTATTCCAGCATCTCTTAAAGCAATTTCGAAGCTAGCTAATTTATCTTGATGTCTTCCCACACCTTTTGTTAAGAATATCCTTTTTGGTACAAATGTAAAATATTCTTGTGTACCCATAATTAAAAATAGTTAAAATATTTAAAAATATTCTTCTTTTTTATAATCTTTATTTAATTTTTAATTATATCTTATTGTTTTGAAGAAATTTAACGTAATGAAATAAAGCTTAAATATGTATTAACATAAATAAAACAAAATGTTGAATGGGAAAAGAAAAAACTAATGTAATTTTAATGAGTTTAACTTGGTCTATAATGAATCCTTTTGGTGCTGCAGTAAATACTTATGCTATATTGTTTTGGGAAAGTTTGGGAGCAGATCCTTTAATTATAGGAATTATATCTTCTGCTTATTTAATTTCCATTTCATTCTCAAGACTAATAGGCGGTTATTTGGCTGATGCAATAGGAAGAAAGAAAATTATTGTATATATGACTGTTGTATATGGCCTTTCAAATTTTATTCTTGCTTTAGCTGAAAATTGGTTACATATACTTATTGCCCAAATTGTAATTGGTTTTTCTCTAATGTATCAGCCTGCTATAAGTTCATTAATAACTGAAAGTCTTCCAAAAGAAATAAGAGCAAGAGGAATAGCTATAGCTGGTGTAACTGGAGGATTTACTTCATTTTTTGGTCCTCCATTGGCAATTTTAACAGTAAACATTTTTGGATTAAAGAATGGTATGAGAGTTCTTTATATTCTCTTAGCGATTTCAGCTATAGTTAGTTCAATAATTAGATTAAAATTAAGGGAAACACTAAAAAATAGTACAAAAGTTAAATTAAAAGAATCAATAGAATATTACAAGAATGCTTTAAAAGAATTTAAAAGCAAATTAATAACCTTAACGATAATTTTTTCCTTGATTGCATCTATATCTGGTATTTATGGCACATTTATTCAGCTCTTTTCTGTATCTTATTTAGGAATAAGTTTGACGGAATGGGGACTTTTGGTATTTATTTCACAAATTATAGGAATGATAGGCACTTTGTTATCAGGTTATCTTGCAGATAAATGTGGAAGATTGTATGTGGTTTTCTTAAATACAGTTTTTATAACGATAAGTTATTTTATGTTATTTTTAACTTTTTTAAGCGCATTTTTATTTGTTTTTCTTGCTACAATGTTTATAGCTTTATTTAACTCTGCTCCTGCAATAGAGGCAACAATATCTGAAAGATCTAGTGAAGCTAACAGAGGAAAAATTTTTGCTATCTTTGCTTTAATAAGGGATTTATTGGCATCACTTGTAATTTTAATAGCTGGCTTTGTATATAATTTGTCTCCCAAAAACCTAATTATTTTTGGTCTTTTACTAAGCTTGTCTATTGTTTTTGTTTTGAAAATTAAACTTAACCATACATTGTTCCCTTCGGAGGTTGTTTCTGGAAAGAAGGTATTTTAATCTCACCAAACACTTTCTCATATTCTTTTACATGAAAATCCATTATTTGTGCTAAACTCTTAAACTGAACAGGAGACATTTTTAATTCCGCAATTATTTCCCTTTCAATTGTATCTATTACCATTGAACCATCAGGATTAGTTTTGGGAACAATTTTATCTTGAAATATTATTATTGTTCCTTCGTTTGGATTTAATCCAACCATTGCTCCTGAGATATGGTATACTTTATAATCAGGTGCTTTTTTAGTTTCAAATCTTGGTAAAGACATAAATAATAATTAACGATTAATAATTTAAAATTAAAATAAAAGTTACAATTTTTTATTTTTATGACTTACAGGCTATTTTGGGAAGATCCTTATATGAAAGAATTTGATGCAAAGGTTCTAAATATTGAAGGAAACAAAGTAATTTTGGATAAAACATGCTTCTACGCAACTTCTGGAGGACAGCCAAATGATACTGGAAAGTTGAATGAAATTAATGTAGTAGACGTATTTTATGATCAAAATGAAAATATTGTTCATGTATTAGAAAAAGAACCAAACTTTAAAATAGGAGATCTCGTTCATGGTGTAATTGATTGGGATAGGAGATATAAAATAATGAGATTACATACAGCGATTCATATAATTTCTGCGGTAATCGTTAAAAATTTTGGTAATGTGAGCATAACAGGAAGTCAAATATATCCTGATAGAGCAAGGGTTGATTTTAGTCTTGAAAAATTAGATGAAAATGTTGTTAAATTTATTGAAGAGAAAGCCAATGATGTTGTTAGAATGAATTTGCCTGTAATAGCTAGGATAATTACGAAAGAAGAATTGGAAGCAAATCCAAGTTATTATAGATTAGCCGATAGGTCTCATTATGAAAAATTCAAAATATTAAGGGTTGTTGAAATTAAAGATCTTGATGCACAACTAGATGGAGGGACGCATGTAAAATCAACAGGCGAAGTAGGATCAATTAAAATAGTTAAAAGAGAAAATAAAGGAAAGTTTAATAGAAGGATTGTAATCCAAGTAGAATAAAAATTATAGTTAGCTTTGAACTAATAAGGATAAAATACTTGGAGACTTCTCTAATTCTGGTATTTTTATCTTGAACTGATTATAAACTGAATAATATTTCCGTGCATCATCTGCAAAAATTAAAACAGCACATCCTTCATCTCTTATCTTCATTGCTGCAGCTAATACTGCTCCTGAAGAAGGTCCAATTAGCAATTTTTCTTTTTCATAAGCTAACTTAACTGCTTCAAAAGCTTCCTCATCACTCACTGTTATCCATTCATCTATTACATCTATTCTTCTCATTAATACATCAGGAATTCCCGATTCTTCCAAATTCCTTAATCCTTGTATATGATGATTCCTTTGAGGCTGCACAGCTATAACCTTAACCTTTGACTTTTCCTTTAAATATAAGCCTGCTCCTGTTATTGTTCCTCCGGTTCCTATTCCGGAAATAAAGTGTGTTACTTCACCTTTTGTATCATTCCATATTTCTGGTCCTGTTCCTTCATAATGAGCAAGGAAATTAGCTTCATTCTCGTACTGATTTGGCATAAAATATTTATCAGGATACTTTTTTACGAAGGATCTGGCTAAAACAATACATTGATCTGTTCCTTTGCCTACTCTAGGGCATAGATCATCTGGTGTTTCTATTAATTCAGCTCCTACATATCTTATCAATTCCTTTGTCTCTTCGCTTACTGCTTGAGGAACTACAGCAGTGAAATCGTATCCTAAAGCTTTTGCAATACATGCCATAGCTATTCCAGTATTTCCAGATGTAGGTTCTATTATAGAAATTCCTTCCTTTAATTTTCCTTCTTCTTCAGCTTTCATGATCATTTTGTATACAGCTCTATCCTTTACAGAACCAAAAGGATTAAGATATTCCAATTTAGCATAAAGTTTAAGATTTCCATTTTCTAAGTTCTTAAGTCTTATTAAAGGTGTATTTCCAACTTTTAAATTATTCCTGTTTAATAAACCCTTTGCAACATATTCAATATTTTTAATCCAATTAACTTCCATTTATATAACTAATGTTATAGTAGATATAAAAAATTATTTTTCTATTCTTCCGTTTTTGAATGCCCAATCATAAAATGATTCAAGATAAACTTTTAAATTATTAATTCCTAAAATTTTATTTAAAATAAAATATACATAGGTAGCTCTATCTCCCGCACTACAATATAAAATTATCTCTTTATTTTTTAAATCGATTTCTTCTAATTTTAAATTTTCAAAATAATAAGGATATAATGTTAAAAACTTTTTATGATCTAAATTAATACTTCCAGGAATTCTACCTTCTTTTAAAGCAGATTTAACCTTACCATAGAATTCTTCAGGTGTTCTTGTATCAATTAAAAGAGTTCTTGGATTACCTAATACTGAATTAACATAATTAAAATCAGCCTTTATTTCGCTTTTAATTTTAGCTATAACTTTTCCTTCTTTAGGTTTCACAATTCCAGGCACTACAGGATAACCCTTTTCCTTCCATTTCTCAAAACCTCCTTCAAGAATTTTAACCTTTTCAAATCCCAAATATTCCAATACAAAGAAAAGATAAGAAGCACTTGTTACGGTATTAATATCACAATAAATTCTTGTCTCTTTTTCTGAATCAAAACCATTTTTTTCTAATATTTTACAAATCTCGTTTATATCCTTTAATGTTGATGGCAATCCTTCTTTATGCTTTGTTAGATCCCATACATAAACCCAATAGGCTTTGGGTATGTGAGATGAAACATAGCTTGGAAAACCTCTTACATCAATTATTATTATATCTTTGTTTTCATTTATTTCTCGGTAAAGCTCTTCAGCTTTTATTAAAACCATATTATTTTATTTTTTATCAAAGATATAAATTATATGAGAAAGAAAGATAAGCAACTAATTATTATAATAAGTATAATTTTCTTAGTAATTATTTCCTTAGCTATAACTAGTCAAATTATTTCTCAATCAACTATAAATTCAAGTATAGATTTTGAATTACCTGTAATAGATAAAAATGGTTTGCAACAAAGAACTGCTAAACTTTCAGATTATAAGGGTCATGTGATACTTTTAGAATTTGCTGTAGAATGGTGTCCTCATTGTGCAAATATGGTTCCTGTATTGAAACAAGTTTATGATGAGTTTTCTAAAAAAGGAGTTGTACTAATTACTGTAATGAGTAATTATAATACAAATTTGAATAAAACGATAGAGTTTTTAAAAAAGCATGACCCGCCTTGGTTGCATCTATTTGATCCGAATAATAGCGTATCAAATAAATATAATGTGCAGTCTACACCTACTTTCGTTATAATCGATAAGAGTTTTAAAATAGTAGAGAAATTTAGCGGAGAATACACTTATATCCAATTAAAGAATAAATTAGAAAGCTATCTTTGATAATACTAAAGTAATACGTAAATTAATTTTATGAAGGTTTATTTGTTATTCATTTAAGTTTTCATATGAGTAGCGTAATTAGTATTCGAATTCCTAAAGAGTTAAAGATTGAAATGGAAAAATATGATGTAAACTGGCCAGAATACATAAGAGAAGCAATCGAGGAAAAAATAAAGCAAGTTAAACGTGAGAAGGCTTTAGAATTGATAAGCAAATTAAGCTTGGAAGATGAGTAAAAAAGTATTTGATAAATTTGTATTGGATAAAAGCATTTTACTTCAATTATTTTATAAAAACGAAAAAGCTCTTGAATTATTTAAATCATTCGTAAAAGGAAAAATAGAATTGTTTGTTTCTCCCGAAACTTTTATTCATTCAGTAGAGGAATTGGCTAAAAACAAAAAGGTAAATTTAAAGGAAGCGATTATTGCTTTATATGCTTTAAATTTAAACATAGTTTTTCCTGAAGAAAAGGAATTGATAGAAGCAATAGAATTTAGTAAAGAATACAATATAAGCTTAGAACAAGCATTAAATATAGCAATATCTAGAAGAATAAATGCAACCTATATTACTTTTGATGGTTTAAATGAAAAATTAAAGGATTTAACAAATATAGAAAAGCTTTAATATTTTTACGTTATTTTTATTTTATGAATAAGGGCTTAAGCCCAATAATTTCAACCCTTGTTTTAATCGTTATTATATTTATTGCTGCAGTTATAATATATATTGCTGTTAGCGGTTTTATTCAACCTCAAATTACTCCTAAAATTAGTATTGTAGGCAAATCGCTTGCAAGTGAGGAAGCAAGAAAAGGAATAATCACTCTTACAATAGTAAATACAGGAAATGTTCCGTTAAAATTAAAATATTTAAGAGTTTTAAATCCAGGAATTTCTGGGACAGTATGTTATTATTCAGTTAAAAATGTAGTAAATTCAGGACCTAGTGATTCTGGTTTTACTTATTTTATTTTAGGAGAACCGCTAATTTCTCCTTTTCAATCTTTAGATATCGTTATTGCTTTAAGACCCGCTTCAAATAATCCAAACAATTTCGTAGATAAAAATGTTGTTATAGATGTAATTGCTTTTACTCCTCAAAATACTGAATTTACGCAATTAGCTTCTTTTAAATATCAATTAATTTAATGGAAATAAAGCCAACTCCTACTGTAGGAGCTTTAATTGTAAATAGTAAAGGAGAAATACTTTTAGTTCGTTCATATAAATGGGCTAATGGAAAATTTAGCGTTCCTGGAGGACATATAGAACCTTATGAAAGAATAGAAGAAGCTGTTAAAAGGGAAGTAAAAGAAGAAGTTGGTTTGGATGTTGAAGTAAAGGAATTGTTGTTAATACAGCAAGTAATTAAACCAGAAGAATTTTATGATAAAGAAAGACATTTTATTTTCTTTGATTTTCTTTGTTTTGCTAAAGATGATAATGTTAAAATTGACAATAAGGAAATACAAGAGTTTATTTGGGTAAAACCTGAGGAAGCATTAATTTATAATTTAGAAAAATATACAAGGAATTTGATAAACAAATATTTAAGATATTTAAAAGGAGATAAGAATACTGAATTAATTTAATAAATTTCTAGGGATGCTAATCTTTTTAAAGCCATAAGTTTTTGTTCATCACCTATATTTGCTCTTTGTATTGCATCTCTAAATATTTCAATTGTTTTTCTATAAGTTTTTTTATTTACAGGATAAGGAACACCATCTTTTCCTCCATGCGCAAAGGTATATTTTACAGGATCTCTCCAAGAAGCAGGAGTACCAAAAATTATTTCAGAAACCAAAGCTAAGGCTCTTATAGTTGAAGGTCCTACTCCATAAAATTCAACAATTTCAATATATTTTTTAGGTTTTCTTTCATAAAGCTCATTTAAAGCCTTCCAATTTATTTCTCTTGGCATCATGTAATGGGGTATTTTCCTTTGTCCATGATTTTCTAGCCATTTATCCAAAGGTCCAGAAACACATTCTTTTATGCTCCTTTGAATTTTTTTAACACCTTCATTAACCAAATCTACGCAGGCTCTTCTATTTTCTTCACTTTCGCTTGCAACCATGTTTAATACTCTTTCCTTTATAACATCACTTACTATAGCTGTATGTGGTTCGTTTACAAAATCTTTTACATTTTCATCTAACCAATGATATCTTCTTGCAGTTAAATCTTCAATGTTCATTCCTTGTTGTACAACAGCCCATTTTCCTTTGTAATCTATAAAAATTGTATGATGGTAAAGCTGATAGCCAGCTTGTATTAATGAATTATCAATTTTTGCTACAATTCTACTTATATATTTATATTTAGATATACTTTCTTCATCAAAATTAAATTTCTTTAATTCATCAAGTTCTTCCAAAGTTTTTCTTGATCTTTTACCCTTTCCTCCTGCTACAAATATTCCTAAATCATTTTCTTTAAAGATTTCCTTTAGAACTCCTGTTAAAACTGTTGTAACTCCTGAAGAATGCCAATCATATCCTAATACACATCCAAAGGATTGAAACCAAAAAGTATCTGAAATTCTTCTTAAAAATTCTTCTGTTCCATATTCTTTAATTATTATTGTACATACTTCTTTACCTAAATCTTTCATTAATTTAACTAGCCAATAAGGTGCTTTACCTTCATGTAAAGGAAGATCCGTAGTTGAAATTCTTTTTATTTTTATTCCTTCCACTATAAATATTTACGTGAAAGTAATATTTTAAAAGTTTTTAAAAAAAATTTATTAATATTTTTTTGTATGGGAATAAAAATAGAAGAAGTATCAGGACCAAGACTTGAAAGAATTTCTTTGCATAGTCATATAAAAGGTTTAGGAGTAAGAGATAACAAAGTACAGTTTATAGCAGATGGATTCGTTGGACAGGTTGAAGCAAGGGAAGCAGCGTACTATATAACGAAGTTAATAAAAGCTGGAAGATTTGGAGGAAAAGGAGTACTATTAGTTGGTCCTCCTGGTACAGGAAAAACGGCTTTAGCTATAGGTATTGCAAGAGAATTGGGATTGGATACTCCTTTTGTTCAATTATCAGGAGCAGAAGTATTTAGCTTAGAAGTAAAAAAGACAGAATTTTTAACTAGGGCTTTAAGAAGAAGTATAGGAATAAGAATAAGAGAGGTAAGGAAAGTATATGAAGGTGTAGTCAAAAAGATAGATTATAAATATGGTAAGCATCCCTATAATCCCTATGCCCAAATTCCTGTTTCTGCTACAATTACTTTAAGAACAAAAAGTGAAGAAAAGACTTTACGTGTTCCTTCAGAAATTACTCAACAGCTTGTTGAATATAATGTTGATGTAGGAGATGTGATATGGATCGATGAGGAAACAGGAAGAGTATTTGTTCAAGGAAAAACTGAAGAAGAAGGAGCAGAAACTTATGATATTTATGTAAGGAAAAAGATAGAGATCCCAAGCGGTCCTGTTTATAAAGATAAAGAAATCATTAGACATTTTACTTTACATGATCTTGATGTTATAAATGCAAAGCAACAAGGATTAATGAGCATGTTATTATTTGGTATTTCTGGAGAAGAAAAGGAAATTCCTTTAGAAGTTAGGAAATCTGTTGATGAATTTGTTCAAAAAACTATTAATGAAGGAAAGGGAGAGTTTATACCTGGTGTTTTATTCATAGATGATGCCCATATGTTAGATATTGAAACATGGGCTTTTCTTTCGAGAGCAATGGAAAGCGAACTTATGCCAATATTAATTTTAGCAACAAACAGAGGTTTTACGAAAATAAGAGGAACAGATATTGAATCTCCTCATGGAATACCTTTGGATATGCTGGATAGGCTTATAATTATAAAAACAAGGGGTTATACAAAGGAAGAAATAAGGGAAATACTTAAAATAAGAGCTAGAGAAGAAAAGGTTGAATTAGATGATAAAGTTCTTGATTATTTGGCTAATATTGGAGTTGAAAATAGCTTAAGATATTCTGTGCAATTATTAGCTCCTGCTTATATTAGAGCTAAAGAATTTGGAAGAAATAAAATAACTATAGAAGATGTTGAAGCTATAAGAAAGCTTTTCATAAGTGTTAAAGAAAGTGTAGAATATATAAAGGAACAAGAAAAATTATTCTTAAGATAAGTTGGGACATATATTAATAACCGGCGAAGATTTAACAATTAAAAAGCTCGTTGATTTTGCTTTATTAAATAATAAAATTAAAGTAGAGGAAAAAGTTTTTGAGAAAATAAAAAAAAGTAGAGAGAAATTAGAAGAGAAAATAAAAAAAGGAGAAAAAATTTACGGTGTTAATACAGAAGTTGGTGCATTATTTAGTTTAAACAGAGAAATTGATAGTAAAGCAGAAATCAATTTAATAAAGAAACATGCAATAGCTACAGGAGAATTTGCAGGCAAAGAATTAGCAAGGGCAACTTTACTTGTATTGATAAATCAACTTGCAAGTGGCTTTAGTACAATTTCATTTGAAACGTTTAATAGATTAGTTGATTTAGTAAATAAAGATATTTATCCTTTAATACATAAGTCAGGAAGTTTAGGGGCAAGCGGAGATTTAATTCCTTTAGCAGATTTAGCCCTTGTTATTGCAGGTGAAGGATACATAAAATTAGGAAATGAAATTGTTAAAGCAAAAGAATTGCTAGGTGAACATGAATTAAAAGCAGGAGATGCAATATCTTTGATAAATTCTACAGCTTATTCAACTGCTTCATTAGCTTTAAACATATATAATTTTAAATCTGTTCTTGATTTATCTTGTTTTATAACTTCTTTGGTTATGGAAGCTTTAAAATGTAATTCTTCTCCTTTTAAAATTGAAACTCTTTCTGTAAAAAAACATATTGATCAAATGATCGTGGGAAACTACATATTAAAAATTTTAGAAGGAAGCAAACTCATTAATTCTGATAAAAATATTATTCAAGATCCTTATTCTATAAGATGTATTCCTCAAATTTTTGTTGCAGTAAAATCCAATATAGATTATTGTGAATATATTGTTATGAGAGAAATGAATTCCTACAGCGGCAACCCTGTTATTTTTGGAGATAAAGTATATTATGGAGGAAACTTTCATGCTCAGCTATTGGCTAATGCTGCAGATTTATTAAAAATTTCAGCATCAAATTTAGCATATTTAAGCGAAAGACAGATTAACAGATTGCTAAATCCAAATTTGAATAGAGGCTTACCTCCTTTCTTAGCTAAAGAAGGAATAGGCTTGATGATCTGTCAATATTTAGTTGCTTATTATTTAAATGAAATAAGAACGTTGGCGACACCTTCTTCGATAATATCCGTATCTACAAGTGCAGATCAAGAAGATTTTGTCAGCATGTCAGGAAATGCTGTTAACGATTTAGAGAAATGTTTGGATAATTTAAAAATGATTTCTTCCATTGAAACACTTTGTGCTTATGAAGGTGCAAAAGTAAGAGGATATGAACTTCTGGGCAAAGGAACAAAGTTATTTTATGGTTTAATTAAAGAGAAAGTTGAAGAATATGAGAATATAAATGAAAAAATTGAAGCTATTTACAGAAACTATAATTTCTTTGTAGAAGAATTAAGAAAAGAATTTGGTTCGTTGTTCACCGAGTAGTTATTATAAATTTCCAATAATCTTTATTTAAGTTAAGAAATTAAAAAGTAAAGTAATTTAGCTTCATAATTTAAGAATATTGAACATGAGGCTATGTTCTTCAATGGTTTATGAGAAAATATTGTTAAAGGGTAATCTTTGATATGATGTCTTTCAATGATGCTGATTTCAGGTAAGATATTCTTTAATTTTTGCTAACTTCAAACAAATTAAAATTTAAATTGAAATAAAAAAGGTAAAAATAACAAAAACATATCAAGTTTATAAACATTTCTTAATAATTGGTAATTGTTTATTATAATTAGTTTGTATAAGGCATACTAAAAAGGATTAATAAGATATGCAAATCTAACTAAGGTTTTTTATAGTTTATTATAAAATATAATTTAGAGATACATATGATAAAATGTCCGTATTGCGGATTTGAAAATGAATTTAAGCTTATTAAGACATGGAAGTATAGCTGGTGGGATGTGTATTTTTATGAATGTGCAAGATGCGGCAATAAATTTAGATATCAAGTTGATCCTGAAGGAAAAAAGAAAAGTTTTATGATAAAAATCGGTGCAAGAAGAGGAGGGAAAAAATGAAATATTGTATATTATCTAACTGTTTAAATATAATAAACACCAAAGAAATGAATGATGCTAAGTATAAAATTAGTAAATGGGAGACTTATGTAATTAACTTCATTTCATGAAAATGTTTACAGCTAAGAATAGTTTTAAAGGATGATCATGTACGATTTAAAAGTCCAGTACGTTTTATTTAGAGAAATTGTAGGTGATATTCCATCAACGACTTATGCAACGCATGGTCTATACATGTATCCAGCAAAGTTTATTCCGCAAGTTGTAAGATATGTTATTAATAAATATACTCATGAAGGCGAGTTTATTTTTGATCCATTTGCAGGTTATGGAACAGTAGCTATTGAAGCTTCGCTAACCAATAGAAATTGTGTCTTATGGGATCTTAATCCTATGCTTTATCTATTCGTTAATTCCTCGCTATATAAAGATAGAATATCTCTTAACGACTTTTACATAGACTTTAATTATAATGAATCTTTTAATCCTAAGTGGGATAATGTGTTTTACTGGCATCCAACAGAATTCTATAATGCACTATCAAAAATATGGGGTTACTGGCATAAGGAAGTTGATAAAAAGCTCAGACATTTAGTAGCAATACCTCTCCTAAAAATTACAAGATATTTTAGTTATTCGGATGAAAAAATAGCAAAACTATATAGATCTAGTTATGCTGAAGAAAAAGTAAAGACTCTTTTAAGTTCTAGCTGGAAAGATAAGATGTTCAAAATGTACTGGAATTATGCGAGAGAGGTGGTAGAGAAAGTTAGAGAATATCAAAGTTATAAGCCTTATCAAATAGAATGTGAAGTGAGAGCCAGTGATGAATGGATCTTTACAAATAAACGTATCATTATTGATGCAATTAAAGAGAAGCTTGAAAAAGAAGTTGATGTATTAATAACATCACCGCCATATTTACAAGCACAGGAATACATCAGGAGCTTTAAGCTGGAATTGGCATGGCTTGGCTTTATAGGGGATTTTATCTCTCAATTGACTAAACATGAAATACCATATAATAATGTTGGCGAAGGTTTCATATCCAGTAAGATGTATGAGGTATTAAAAAGAGAAATTGAAAAGCTATCACATGAGAAGCTTTTACAACTTTATATTTCATATTTCAACTCGTTAGCACTATTTCTTAATAATAATCATGCTAAAGTAAAAAATGTAATAGCGTTTTTCATAGGTCCTGTTAAATTGAGAAACATGCGTATACCAATAGATATCATATTAAAAGAACATTTGGAATATTTGGGCTGGAAACATGAAGTTACATTAATAGATACCATTATAAGTAGAAGACTTTTTAAAACAAGTAAGAATCCAGCTACAGGACTAGAAGATGAAAGAACTCCAACTGAGCACTTATTAATAATGAGGAGTAAAACTTGAGTGTGAAAATTAATACACAATCTTATAATTATGTAATACTTTATCTTATACCTGAAGAACTCATACAAAAAAATAAGATTTTACAATTGCAGTGGGAAAATATAAGAACGCTCATACCATGTCTTCTAAAAAGCTTATATAGCGGAAATATTGAAGTAAAGCTTCATGAACTTGATAAGATCTTCACAGGGATAACTAAACTAAAAAATGTTCCAAAAAGTAATATTTTAGGCAAAGTTGCATCGCTTTGGTATTATTTAACAAAGATATTTCATCAATCTTTAGGACCTAGAATAGGTAGCTTTACTGAAGAACTTCTTAAATATTGGATAGATAGCGGAGGTATATATGAGGTTATTGGACAAAACATCACACTTGAAAAAGCCTTAAAGATTCTAGCAGACATAAACATTAAGAGTAGAGCTAGATTAGATTTTGTACTTAAAAGTACTAACCGTGCAGTGATAGTAGAATTAAGGATGAGCGAACATACAGGTGGACGTACAGCACAAGAGTCTCTTTTAGATAAAATAGTTCAAATTTTAAAGCTTCTTGAAAACCCAGTAAATTTAAGGCAAAATTTAATAAATAAAAAAATTTATGAAATAGAGTTCGCAATTGGAATACTGTTTAATGAAAACCATGAACTTTTAACTAAAGAAAATGTTAATATAGGGAGATTAGCTTCATTGGTAAGTTATATAATGGAAGAAAGACATGTATGGGGCGCTTTAAAAGAATTATCTAATAAATACAAAATGTGTGATTCTACAGAAATAACATTTGACAAAATAAAAAATGAATTATCAAATTTGAATAGCAGAAAAATATGTTTGTATGAACCTAACACTAACTTTAAAATTTGGTTAAAAATATTATTTGGTGATGAATTCTTAAAAGAATTTATAGGATTAAGCCTTGGTGAACTTCTTTTAAAATACGGAAGTATTATAGCTGATGATGTATGGTTATTCTATACAGTACTCATAAATGAACTCAAAATAGCTAAGCAATTTGGTTATACTAATGTTAGAAAAATATATGAAGATTTAGAGACATCAGAAATACCTCGATTTTTCATAAATATATATAATGCTAAATTATCTCTAAATGATTATCTGCAACAATTAAATCAATTAATTGAAAATAGTGCAAATACTGTTATAAGAATTTATGAGAGAAAAGGACAATCACTTAGACTACTGGAAACAAATGATATTGTTGCGAGCTTTGAATATCTTAAACAATTATGCATATGTGCGTTAGCATTATATCTTACAATAGATCATAAACGTGACTCAGAATTTAAGGAATGTAGATGGGAATAAAATATATTGAATTTAAGAGAGATATTATTTGATTTTTATTATTTAAAGTAATATTAAAGACAAAATTTATTTCGAGATTTTTCTTATATAAATGTATAAAATAAAATTAGCGTATTTATAAAAATATAGTTATTAATAATTTTGATTACTAAAGATTTATATATCCTCTTTTTATTTAATTTATGTGGCACACATTAAAGAAAAAAATGAAAAAGTAGACACGGCCAGGAGAAAATTTTTAAAAGGTGCCGTGGCTACTTTAATAGCTTTGCCTTTAATTTCAACAATAGAAACAACCTTAGAAGTTGAGGAGCAAAAAGTTAAGAAAAGATGGGCTATGTTTATTGATGTTAGCAAATGCTATGGCTGTATGGCTTGCGTTGTTGCATGTGCAGCTGAGAATAATGTTCCAATTGGAGTTTTCAGAACATGGGTTGAGAGACATGTACTTCCAAGTGGTTCTATAGTATTCGTTCCTAAGCAATGTAATCATTGCGATAATCCTCCATGTGTTAAACCATGTCCAACAGGTGCAACTTACAAAAATAAAGACGGTCTTGTTCTTGTAGATCCAGAAAAATGTATTGGCTGTGGAGCATGTATAGTAAGCTGTCCTTACGGTGCAAGATACTTTAATCCTTTAACAGGGGCTGCAGATAAATGTACTTTCTGTTCACATAGAATATATACCGGCAGACTTCCAGCATGTGTTGAAGCTTGTCCTACAAGAGCAAGAGTTTTTGGAGACCTTAACGATCCAAACTCTGAAATTAGAAAGCTCGTTGATAAAATACCTGCTAAGGTTTTGAAGCCTGAAACAGGTGCTAAGCCTGAAATATATTATTTTGCTTTACCTGAGGTGTCTTCAAGATGAGCTATCCAACTTATCCTGGTGGTTATATGTATCCCAACGAGACTTTAATATGGCTACCAATAATAGTTACCTATATAGTATTCATAGCAATTGCTTCTGGTTCAGCTATTATGTTAAGCTTAGGAGTTTTATTTGATAAAAGTATTTTAAGGAGAATGGTGCCTCTTTTCCTAATGATGTCAATAGCAACAGCTCTAGTTTACTTGCTTGGACCCTTAGCTGATCTAAGAAGGCCTGATAGAGCTCCTTACATATTTTTGTATCCGCATGTAGTTCCTTCAGAAATGTATCCTGGAATCTCTATAATTTCATTCATGGCTACCATAATGTGGCCTCTTCTTATAATATTATTATTTGTATTGGGTTATCTTGTGTTGTTTAGAGGTATGTGGAACTCAATAGTAAGCAAGATTTTAGCATTATTGCTCATTGTCGTTGGTCTAGTATGGTCAACTTATTTTGCTCCGCTACTGTTTACTACATTACCTTTACTTGCTTTATATAATTTCATTCCTTTATTACCTGCAGAATCTTTCCTAGAAGCTATAGCATTATCAAGCTCTTTAGCATTGTTAGCGCTTCTAATACATTACCGTAGCCAAGAGAAATCTTTAGCTAAGTTTCTTAGCCAAGTAATCTTAGCATGTAGCTTAGTTTTCATTACATTAAGACTCTTCCAAGTATTCCGTTTATATTCATACTTAACAGGTTCTCCTGAAGCATTGGTTTTCATTGAAGTCTTCTCAAACATGAATATCATTGTCCTTATTCTAGCTGCTATTTCCAGCATTTTGGCTTTTTACACATATATTAAAGGTTATAATATCTTAACTATATTGTTAGCCTTGCTAACTTTAATATGGGTCTTTACAGATAGATGGTTATTTGCTATTAACATTCAGTCCATATCAAAAACAGCTTTGGCTGTTGTACCTTTTAGTTTAGACCTTGAATCATGGGCTTTGGAATCTATTGCTATGGCATTCCTAGCACTTTTTATATACTATGTGCTATATGCATGGATTGTCAGAGAACCTTTGATTAAAGCTGTGGGTGAGGTGAAATGAGCGTCGATACAAAGAGAAGGACTTTTGTTAAAGGACTAGTTGCAGCAGGTCTTCTAGGTGCTGGTTTACTAGCTTACTCTCCAATATTAAGCAAATTCATTAGACCTAAGTTTGAATTTACAAGAGTAGAACCAGATTTACAGGAAGGTGCTAATGTTAGATACGTTTATTCTACATGTCTAGGATGCAATGTTAGATGTGGTATAAGAGTTAGAGTTGTTAATTACGGTGGAGTTGAGGTAATAGAAAGGATCGAGGGTAATCCATATCATCCATATAACAGAGCTGTCTCAATGGAGAAGCAAACAGTTATTTATGACCAGTTACCTTATAATACGCCAGTAGATGAAGCTAATAGAAAGTGGTTTGGAACATTATGTCCAAGAGGTCAAGATGGAATACATTATGTATATGATCCCTACAGGGTTCTTAAGCCACTGAAAAGAGCTGGACCTCGCGGTAGCGGAAAATGGAAAGTTATAAGCTGGGAGCAACTTATAAAGGAAGTTGTTGAAGGAGGAGTTATTGAGGAAACAAATGAAAAGCTACCTGGATTAAAGGAATTTTTCGTTTATGGTAAACTTAAAGCTGCTGGCTTTGAAGATCCAAATAAAGTTTTAAGTGATATAAAGAAAGACGCAGACTCTATAATAACTATTGCCAAAGATCCTGCTAAAACATATAATGATTTAATTAAAGCTATAGATGATTTCAAGTCTAAATGGAATAATATATTAGGAGAGAAAGGTCTTAAATTAGATGATATCTTAATCGATCCTAACAGACCAGATCTTGGAACAAAAGCTAACATGGTAGCATGGATCAGAGGTAGAGGTCAGCCTCATGCAGATCCCTTCTATCAAAGATTTATATTTGCAATAGGCAGTGTTAATTGGTTAAGACATACTAGTGCATGCCAGCTAGGATATTATGCAGGTAACTATCTTTGGGTAGGAACCTATGATCTTCAAGGAGATATAAGAGGTGCTAAAGTTATAATATTTGCTGGAGCGGCACTTGGTAGACTTCATCCAGGAGCAACAGGCCAAGGTTTAATGATCGAGAGGACAGCTAGAGGAGAGCTTAAGCTTTACTATGTCAATCCAATAGCCCCAAGAGTTACAAACCAGAATATAATATGGGTTCCAGTAAAACCTGGTGAGGATGCAGCTCTTGCAATGGCTATGATAAGGTGGATAATTGAAAATAATAAGTATAATAAGGAATTCTTGGAGATACCAAATCTAACATCAGCTGGAAAGAAAGGCTATCCTGTCATATCTAATGCAACATGGCTTGTAATAGCAGAAGAAGGTCATAGCAAGTTTGGAGAATTCCTTAAGGATACAGATGTAGGAATTGGAGATAAAGGAATACCATTGGTATTCTCTGCTGGAGAACTTAAACCTCATACTGATGTAGATTCAGCTGAAATAGATTGGGAAGGAAAAGTTTCTTTAAAGACTGGTGAAAGCGTTCTTGTAAAAACAGCATTTAGAATGGTTAAGGATGAAGCTTTTAGCAGAAGTATTGAGGAATGGTCTCAGATATGCGGTGTGCCGGTGGAACTAATAATTCAAATGGCTAAGGATTTTGCAGATGCTGCTCCTTATGCATCAACTGTATTACATAGAGGTGTTGGTATGCATCCTAACGGAGAATATTCTGTATGGGCTTATAGAATTTTAGATACTCTTATAGGTAACTATCATAGGAAAGGTGGCATACTAAGTAGACCTTCTACAACAGCTTTTTCAGCTAAACTATACAATTGTGGTTCTTCAGGCTTTGGAGAACCTATAAGATGGGGACCTCCTATAGATAGGCATGGTTACGCTTATGAAGATACTTTAGAATATTGGCTAAAAGTTAAGAAAGGCGAGAAGCCTTATCCAGCTAAGAGACCTTGGTATCCTTTAACACCTGAGGAAAGTTATACTGAGCTTTTTGCTGGAATAGCTGAAGGATATCCATATAATATAGGCGTGCTCATAATGTATTATGCTAATCCTGTACTATCAGCTAACCATGGTATTAAATTCATAGAAGTTCTTAAAGATACTAAAAAGCTTCCATTATTCATAGCTATAACAACAACAATAAACGAATCTAGCATGTATGCTGATTATATAGTCCCTGATACAACATACCTTGAAACTGGTACCATGGGAACCCAGTTCCTTTATGCAACTGGTGCTGGTGTACTTATAGGTGAAGCTTGGAGAAGTCCAGCTATAAAACCACTAACTGAATATATTGGCAAGTGTCCTAATGGTCATGATAGATATGCTAGCATGTGGGAATTTGTTATAGATGTTGCCAAGACATTAGGAGCTCCAGGATTTGGAGAAAAAGGTATTAATGGTGTTAAAGCTACAAAGTATGAGGGTCAATGGTTTACTCTTAATTGTGCATGGGAAATTATATTAAGAGTTTTTGCCAATGCTGCGGTAGATGCAAAAGATAAGAAAATTATACCAGCTGAGGTACAAAATAGCGAGGTTGAGTTTGTTGAAAGAAATTATTTTATAGCTAATTTCAAAGATATAATACCTGAAGATGAATGGAGAATTGTTGCCTATGGTCTTGCTAGAGGAGGAGTATTTACAAGATATGAAGATTCATTTGATGAAAGAGGATATAGTAAAAGAAGTGTTCCAGGAGATAAAATATTAAAATTCTGGAATGATAAAGTTGCTAAAGCTAAGAATACAATTACAGGTGAAAAGTTCTGGGGAGGTCCTAAGTATTTACCAGCAGCAACTTATGCTCCAGTAATCGCAGGTCCTAAAATGAAAGGATTAATTGGAACTCCATTAAAAGATCTGTTCAAAGATTATCCATTCACCATAGTATTCGAATCAGGTCCTTTATTCACGAAGCATAGAAGTCAGTTCTACTATTGGCTTAAGGCTATAACGCCTGAGAACTTCGCTGTCATGAATACTAAAGATGCAGAGAAGTTAGGAATAGAAACAGGAGATATAATTAGAATTGAGACACCAATGGGAGCTATTGAAACGCCAGTTGTAGTAGAACCGACCGTTAAAGAAGGTACAATAGCTATACCATACGGTATGGGTAGATGGTCTGAAACAGTGGTAGTTAAACCGAAATATATTGGAGAGATTAAAGATGAGAACTTAAAGAGGTTAATTGAAGAGCTTCCCGATAAAGTAGAGATACCAGAAGAAGCTATAAATCCTGCCAAAAACTTGCCATTAATTGTTAAGAAGGTATTATTTACAAAGAGTCCTGCTGAATATTACGATAAAGGTTTAATAGCTGACAAGTGGAGATTTAATGGTATAACTTCTAATCCAGTACAGCTAGGAGACCCATCTTTAGGTAACTGGCCTTTGCTATCATGGCACGGCGCATCTCAAGCTTACTATGATACTCCCGCTAAGGTAACAAAAACAGGAAGAAAACACAAGTTCGAGACAGTAAACATTGTATGGTAATTATAAAATAAATTTTTTATAATTTTTTTATTTACCTATGGAAAATCTTCTTTCTATAACAAACGGTAGAAATCTATTGTATTTATCAATATTATCTCTAAACATAAATAATCATGAAGCATTAAACGTTCTACGGTTGCTGGGCTTAAATGATGAAGAATTAAATGAGCTAACTAAGAATATTGATGAGCTTTTAGAATCCTCTGCAGAAAATTATAGAGTTGACCTTGACCCTGTCACTCGAAGTTTATTTGTTAAAGTTATTAAGGGATTTTATGAAAACGCAGGTTATATTATTGAAGGGAACGCTGGAAGTCTAAAAACTATATTCGCATTCATGTCTCAGCTTGTAAATGATGAAGTTAGAGCTTTAAAGCTAGGCGATTTCGATAATGCTAAAAGACTCAGAACTATTCAACTAAGATTTCTTAATACTCATTTAAAACCATTACTAAAGGGAATTATAGCTTCTAATGAAAAATTATCAAAGGCTGCTATGATACTTTTGGAGCTTATTGACAATGATATAGATTTATTGAAGGACCTGCTTTCCAATATTGAATATTTTTCCTATACAGTTGGGTTTCATGATGAGTTTAAAAATGCTTTTCATGATAATTATGTTGAAAATTGAAACAAATTATCTCGAAAGTTATAAAAAATATTTTTTACCATCAATAAACGTTTTTAGAGTTAAGCTTTTATTTAAGATCATGAATAAAATTTAAATGAACAGTTTTGAAATAGATAAAAGAAATTACGTTCTTGGAAAAGGGAAATTCGTCGATGATATTTACCTTAAAGATATGCTTTATTTAAAAGTTGTAAGAAGTCCGTATGCAAGAGCTAAAATACTTAAAGTTAAAGGAGAAATAACTGGTTATGATTTGAAAGCTTCAATGAGCGTAATAGCTGAAGAAGAATCTGAATCACCTATTAAAGTAGATTATCCTGTACTTGCAACAGATTATGTAAATTATGTTGGTCAACCTGTAGCTGCTGTTTTAGGAAAGGATAGATATGAAGTAGAAGATAAGGCTGAAGAAGTTGAGGTAGAATATGAACCATTGAAGCCAATAGTTGATCCATTTGAAGCTTTAAAATCTGAGCCAATACATAAAGGAATGAACTCAAATATTTTTAACTATTATGAAATAGGAGAAAAAAATAATTTTGAAGCATCAGTTATTGTTTCAGATCAGCTTTGCAATGAAAGAGTAATTCCAAATCCTATAGAACCAAGAGGAATCGTTGCTTATTATGATGGCAATAAGCTGAACATTTGGGCTTCAACACAATCTGTTCATAGCTGGAGGGAAGGACTTGCAACAGTTTTAAATATACCGAAGGAAATGATAAGGGTAATTCATTTAGATACAGGTGGAGCATTTGGCTCAAAGGCAAGCATATATCCAGAATATGTAATTGCTGCATACGCTTCAATAAAAACAAAAAAACCAGTTAAATGGATCGAAACAAGAAGAGAGCATTTATTAGCTACTCAGCATGGAAGAGGAGTATATGCTAAGATTAACTTAGGTTCAGAAAGGGACGGAAGAATATTGTTTATGGATGCTGAAATTATAATAGACGCAGGAGCCTATCCTTTAGGAATTGCTATGTTTGGTCCAAGTTGGATATCTTATCAAATAACAGGCCCTTATGCAATAAGAAATTTACATGTAGTTGCAATGTCTGTATGTACAAATAAGGTTCCTCTTGGTCCATATAGAGGGGCAGGAAGACCTGAAGCAGCTTTCTTTATTGAAAGAATGATGGATTTACTTGCAGATGAGCTTAAAATTGATCCTGTTGAGCTAAGATTAAGAAATTTATTGGATGAAGAATTTGTTTCGATCACGAAATTTAAAGTTCCTCCTGCAAAGACTTTCTTTGAAAATGCTGTGAATGCTTTAAAATATAAAGACTATGTTAAAAGAGGAGAAAAAGTTGGAATTTCCTTTTTTGTTTTGATTCCTGATAAATCTGAAGGAGAATCTGTAAAGGTTGTTATTGAAAATGGTGAAGTTAAAGTCTGGCTAGGTGGCAGTGTTCATGGGCAAGGTCATGAGGAATTTGTTAAGAAAATTGTTACCAAAGAGTTAGGAGTTGGTGAAGAAAAAGTAAAGCTTATGCATGGAGATACTCAAGAAATTGATACAGGAGTAGGTACATGGGGTAGCAGAAGTGCAATACTAGCAGGTTCAGCATTGGTAGAAGCTTGTAGAAGAATAATTGAAAAAGCCAAAAAAGAATTGGGCAATGATTTTTCAATTGAAGAATTGTTAAAAGGAAGATATGAGGAAAAGGTAATTTATGAGGTAAAAGGTATCAATTTAAATTCTTTAGGAGCAAATCTTGCAGTAGCTAAAATAGTAGAAGGCAAGGTAAAAATAACTGAAATATTGGCATATTATGATGCAGGAAAGGTTTTAGTTAGAGAAGTAGCTGAAGGACAAGTTATTGGAGGCTCAATTCAAGGTTTATCTCAAGTTTATTTTGAATCTGCTCCATATAATAAAGAAGGTCAGCTTTTAGTTAGTAGCATTCTTGATGCAGGAGTACCTTCAGCTATGGAAGCTACAAAGGTTATTCCTATTTTTGCTGAATATCCTTCACCTATACCAGCTCAAGCAAAAGGGCTGGGAGAAAGTCCTACGATTGGCGTTCCTCCAGCAGTAGTTAGAGCAATTGAACAAGTTGTTGGGAGGAGAATAAGGAAAACTCCAATAAATTTAGAAGACTGGATTTTATTAGCTGAGTAAAATATTTAATTAAAGTTATTAATATTCATATTAGTGAATTTAGATTGGTTAACGATTGAAGATTTGAAAAAGATATTCGAAAAAGTAAACTATGTAGCTGATGATAATATTTTGTTTTCTGTTTATCTAGCGTTAAAATTAAAAAAACCTTTATTAATTGAAGGAGAACCTGGTTGCGGTAAAACTGAGATTGCAAAGGTTCTTTCTCAAGGTTTGAATACAGAACTAATTAGATTACAATGTTATGAAGGACTTACAGCTTCTGAAACGATATATGAATGGGATTACATGAGGCAACTCGTAGAAATAAAAATAAGAGAAAATTCGAAAAATCCAGAAGAATTGGAAAATTATATATTCAGCGAAAGATTTTTATTGAAAAGGCCATTATTAAAGGCTATATTGCATGAAGGACAGATACCTCCTGTTCTTCTTATTGATGAAATTGATCGAGCAGATGAAGAATTTGAAGGTTTCCTTTTAGAATTTCTATCAGAGTTTCAAGTAACTATTCCAGAGATAGGAACTTTTAAAGCTAAGCAAGAACCAATCGTTATAATTACATCTAATAGAACTAGAGAGTTAGGTGATGGATTAAGAAGAAGATGCTTATATCTTTACATAGGTTATCCAAGTTATGAAAAAGAACTTAAAATAATTAAACTAAAGGTACCTGATTTAAATGAAAAAGTTTCAGAGCAAATTGTAAGAGTTGTTTCAAGAATAAGACAAATGGAAAACATATTAAAGAAGCCAGGAATATCTGAAACGCTTGATTTTAGCAGAGCTATAAGTGAAGCAAAAATTGAAAAATTAGATTCATCGAATATAAAAATGTTTTTAGGTTGCTTAGCTAAGAATCCTGATGATTTCTCTACTTTAGCTAAGATCGATTTTAATTCTTTTCTTTCATAAATTAAATGAACACTGAAATTTTAATTACTTTTATTTTGAGATTTGCAAGAGAATTAAGAAATCAAGGAGTAAAAATATCTCCGATGGATCCTGTAGATGCAATAAAAGCTTTAGGTTTTTTTGAAAACCTCAACAAGAAAAAAATATACATTGTTTTAAGAGCTATTTTTGTAAAAAGATTTGAAGACTATGCAATTTTTGATACACTGTTTTATAAATTATATAGTGAAATTATAGAAGAAGCAGATATTGAAAATGAAGAAATTCTAGATATTCTTGAAATCTCAGATAGAGAGTTTCCTCTTGGAATGGAAGGAAAAAGTGAATATGATACGAAATTTAATTTTAAATTTACGTATAGTCCTTATGAATCTAGATCAAAAAGAAGCCTTAGTAATAGTAAACATTCAGACGTAATAAATTTAAGAAGGTCTTTGAAAACTTTAATAAAACTTCTAGCAACGTATAGAGGTTTAAGATATTGGAATGAAAGGAAAGGTTATATCGATATGAGAAAAACTTACAGAAAAAACCTTGCTTATGGTGGGGAAATATTGTATTTAGTAAGAAAAAATAGGAAAATGGATAGGGCAAAAATTGTTTTAATATGCGATATAAGTGCTTCAATGGATGATCATGTAGAAAAATTATTTACATTAATGTTTTGCGTAGCAAATAAGTTTCATAAAAGCTCAACGTTTTGTTTTAGCACAAGCTTAGTAAAAACTGATGAGTATCTGAAGGGTTATGGCTTTGAAAAAGCTAAAGATAATTTATCAAATAAAATAGATATATGGAAGAGTGGTACAAGAATAGGCTTTGCCTTAAATTCTTTGCTTAAGAATTACTCAGAAGTTTTGGATCAAAAAACTATACTTATTATTGTAAGTGATGGACTTGATCTAGGAGACATTGAAATTCTTAAACATTCATTAGAAGAAATAAGAAGAAAAGTAAAGTATATTGTTTGGTTTAATCCTTTAGCAGATGAAAAAGGTTATAAGCCTTATGCATTAGGAATGAAGACAGCTTTAGATTTCATAGATATATTTGTTCCATTTAGCTATTTGTGGCAAGAAAATAAATTAAGAAAAGAAGTAATAAAACAACTTAATAATCCTAAAAACAAAAATTTTCTTTTTTAAATTTTGCAAAAATTTATTAAGCTTAGAATAATTATATAACAATGCACTACGAAGGAAGTTTTGATGTTAAAAGAAATATAAAGGAAGTTTATGATTTCTTAACAGATCCTAGAAAATTTACAACAGTTATTCCAGATTTGGAAAATGTAGAAATAATAGATAGCGATAACTTTAAGGTAAGGGCAAAAGTAGGTATTTCTTTCATAAAGGGTAGCATGGATGTGAAATTTAAGATTGTTGAGAAGAATGAACCAAAACATGCTAAAATGGTTGGAAATGGAACAGGTCTTCAGAGTTCTGTTAATCTATCTCTTTCTTTTGATTTGGAAGAAATTGATGAAAATACAACAAAAGTTAAATGGTTCATAGATGCTCAGCTTGGTGGTTTAATAGCTTCTATTGGCTCAAGATTGCTTGGTTCTGCCGCTGAAAAATATCTTGAGAAAATTATTGAAGGAATAAAGAATAAGTTATCTTAAAAAATTGTTTAATTATTCTTTATGAGGATAATGTTTTCCGTTTCTTAATGCTATAATTTCTGCAAGAATGCTTAAAGCTATTTCTGCTGGAGTAATTGCTCCGATATCTATTCCTACAGGTGTATGAAGCTTTTTAAGTTGTTCTTCAGTAAATCCTTTTTCCTTAAGAATTGAAATATCATGTTGGGCTCTTTTTGAACTAGCTACTAAACCTATAAAGAATATGTCCTTATTTAATAAAGTTGATAATACTGGAATATCTCTGCTTCCTTTAGTTAAAACTATTACTGCATCATCTTTATTGAAATTGAATTTATCTAAATCAAAATCCAAATCTGTTATTAATACATCAGGTTTTTCCGTAAGAACAGGCATATGATCTATTACTATTACTTCAAAATCCAAGAGTTTTCCAAATTTAACTAAATTATCTTCTACATCATCTTTTCCTCCCTGACCAATTATTATAAGTCTTTTAGGAGGAAGATAAGGTTCTATATAAATATGCATTATACCGCCACAGAATGTTTCAACGTGCACCTCATCTTCCTTTTTTAATTTTAAAGTTGATATTAAAGCTTTTTCTGTTTCTTCTAAATAAACTTTTATTAATTTAGGTTGATTTGTTTTAATTGCTTCTATTGCGTATGAACTTACAGCTGATTCTGGACAAACACCTCCTAAAGTACCATAAATTATTCGTCCTTCAGAATCTATTATGCTTTTAAATCCTGGTTTTCCCAAAGATGAGCCTTCTATTTTTACAACAGTAGCAACAGCAAAAGGTTTTCTTTCTTTTATAAGCTCATTAAGATAATTTACAAATTCGGAATTCTTCATCTATTAAACTATTATTTTACTTAAATAAATTTTTAAATTTGCAAATAGCATTATGTATTCACTTTCTTAATTTTGCATAAAACTTTATATATATTTAATAAGTTGTTTAATTAGGCATGACTGTACCTAGACCCTTTGTTTATTTTTGCCCTAGCACAGAAAGCGAAGCACTTGTTTTGTTAAGAGATTATAAAGGTGAGGCAAAAATATTGGCAGGAGGAATGAGCTTAATACCTTTAATGAAATTAAGACTAGTTTCACCTAAATATGTAATCGATATAAACAGAATCGAAAGTCTAAGTTATATAAAACAAGATGGAGATAAAATTAGAATTGGTGCATTAACAAGGCATCATGATTTGGAAAGATCAGATCTTCTTAAAAAAATTCTTCCTATTTTAAGTGAAACTGCTTCTTGGATAGGAGATCCGCAAGTTAGAAATATGGGAACGATAGGTGGTTCTTTATCTCATGCAGATCCTAGTGGTGATTTAGGTTCTTGTATAATTGCATTAAGAGGAGAATTGGTTATAAAATCTGAGAGAGGAGAAAGAACAGTAACTATCGATAATTTCTTTGTAGATACTTTTACTACCGTTTTGCAACCTGATGAAATGTTAAAAGAAATAATTATAAATGTTCCAAAGGATAGAAGTGGAGGGGCTTATTTAAAGCTGGAAAGAAGAGCTGGTGATTTTGCAATCGCTGCTGTTGCAACTCAAATATCATTGGATCCTAAAGGAGTTTGTAGCTATGCAGGAATCGGTTTAACAGCTGTAGGTCCAACGAATTTAAGAGCTAAGAAAGCCGAAGAGTTTTTATTAGGAAAAGAATTAAATGATAAAGTAATTGAAGAAGCTGCTGAAATAGCTGCAAGCGAAGCAAAGCCAATTGATGATCCTCTAAGAGGTTCAGCTGAATACAAAAGAGCAATGGTAAAAGTGCTTACAAAAAGAGCATTAAAGATTTCATTGAATAGAGCAAGAGGTGGATAAGATGGCCACGACAACTATGAAGTCTGAAGGTAAACTTTATCATATTAAAGTAAACGTAAATGGTGTAGATTATGAGCATGATGTAGAACCAAGACTTTTACTAGTTCATTATCTAAGAGACGTTCTTGGATTAACTGGAACTCATATAGGATGCGATACATCCAACTGCGGTGCTTGTACTGTAATTTTAAATGGTAAATCTGTAAAATCATGTACAATGTTTGCAGTCCAAGCTAATGGGGCAAAAATATTAACGATCGAAGGATTAGCTAAAAATGGAGAGCTTCATCCTTTGCAAAAAGCTTTTTGGGAAAATCATGGTTTACAATGTGGCTACTGTACACCTGGTTTCATAATGCAAGCATACTGGCTTTTACAAGAAAATCCAAATCCTACAGAAGAAGAAATAAGGAAAGGAATATCAGGAAACCTATGCAGATGCACAGGATATCAAAATATTGTTAAAGCAATCATGGCTGCAGCTAAAGAAATGAGGAGGTGAGAAAATGGCCGTAACAGCTATTTTCGGTGCTAAAGTAAAAAGAAAGGAAGATCCTAGATTAATTACAGGTAAGGGTTCCTTTACTGCAGATATTACTCCTCCAGGCTGCTTATATGTAGCTTTTGTTAGGTCTCCTTATGCACATGCAAGAATAAAATCAATAAATGCTTCAAAAGCTACTTCAATGAAAGGTGTTGTTGCAGTATTTACAGGAAATGATTTAAAAGGAAAACTTAATCCTGTTCCAACAGGATGGCCCATAAAAACCGATCCTCCGATAAAAATACCAACATATTATCCTTTAGCTGTAGATAAAGTTAGATTTCAAGGAGAACCTGTAGCTGCAGTTGTTGCTGAAGATCCATATATTGCAAGAGATGCTGCTGAAGCTGTTGAAGTTGAATATGAACCATTACCTGCTGTAGTAAATCAGGAAGAAGCTATAAAACCAGGTGCTCCATTACTTTATGATGAAGTTCCCAATAATACATCCTTTGTTTGGAATCTTAAAGCTGGGGATATAGAATCTGCATTTAAAGAAGCTGATATAATAGTTGCACAAAGATTGATTAATCATAGATTGCAACCAACTCCAATGGAGACAAGAGCCGTAGTTGCGCAATATAATCCTGTAACAGGAGATCTAACCTGTTATATAACATCTCAAAATCCACACATACATAGACTTTTACTCTCAATGATATTAAATATGCCAGAGCATAAAATTAGGGTCATAGCTATCGATGTTGGAGGAGGATTTGGAAGCAAAATACCAACATATCCTATTGATGCAGTTGTTTGTCATATAGCTAGAGAATTGAGAAGACCTGTTAAATATGTTGAAGATCGAAGAGAAAACTATTTAGCAACAATTCATGGTCGTGATCATATTCAATATGTACAGTTAGCTGCGAAGAAAGATGGAAGAATTCTTGGAATAAAAGTAATATCTTATGCAAATCTAGGTGCTTATATATCTACAGCTGCACCGGGTGTTCCTACATATTTGTTTGGTCTAATGTTAAGTGGAGCATATAAAATAAAAGCAGTAGACTGTACAGTTTATGGAGTTTTAACTAATACAGCTCCTGTAGATGCATATAGAGGTGCAGGAAGACCTGAGGCTACATATTTGATTGAAAGAATGGTCGATATTCTAGCTCAAAGGCTAAAAATGGATCCTGCAGAAGTAAGAAGGATTAATTTCATAAGATCAAATGAATTCCCATATACTACTTGTATAGGTATACAATATGATAGCGGAAATTATGAAGGAGCCTTTGAAAAAGCATTAGAATTAGCCGAATATAAAAAATGGAGAGAAGAACAAGCTAAAGCAAGAGCAGAAGGAAGATTAATAGGAATTGGATTATCCAGCTATGTAGAAATCTGTGGTTTAGGACCTGCAAGAGCAGTGAGAGGAACAGGTTTTGCATTGGGTCTTTATGATAGTGCAACAATAAGAGTCCATCCATCAGGAAAAGTGACTGTTTTGACTGGAACAAATCCTCATGGACAAGGAGAAGAGACAGCTTTTGCACAAATAGTAGCTGAAGAATTTGGAATTCCTATAGAAGATGTTGAAGTAATTCATGGAGATACAGGAGTTATACAATGGGGAATGGGAACATATGGTAGCAGAACAGCTCCAGTAGGAGGAGGAGCAATAGCTCTTGCAGCAAGAAGAATCTTAGATAAAGCAAAGAAGATCGCTGCAAACATGCTAGAAGTAAGAGAAGAAGATTTAGTATTTGAAAGAGGCAAATTCTATGTTAAAGGAGCACCTGCAAGACTTGTAACATTCCAGCAAGTAGCTTTAGCTTCATATCAAGGAGAATATTTGCCTGCAGGAATGGAGCCTGGCTTAGAAGCTACTGTATTTTATGATCCTGAAAATTTCACATTCCCATTTGGCACACATGTATGTATTGTTGAAGTAGATAGAGAGACTGGTCAAATCAAGATTCTTAAATATGTTTCTGTTGACGATTGCGGAAGACAAATCAATCCTATGATCGTAGAAGGACAAGTTCATGGAGGAGTTACTCAAGGGTTAGCACAAGCTTTATGGGAAGAAGCTGTATATGATAAAAATGGGAATCTGTTAACCACAACATTGAATGATTATGTAATACCAACTGCTGTAGAAGTTCCTAATTTCATAAATGATTTTACCGTAACTCCTTCTCCACATAATCCTTTGGGTGTTAAAGGTGTTGGAGAAACAGGTACAATTGCAGCTACAGCTGCTGTGGTTAATGCAGTAGTTGATGCATTATCACATTTAGGAATCGATCATATAGACATGCCATTAAGACCTGAGAAAATCTGGAGAATTCTAAAGGAAAAATTAAAGTAAATAATTAAAAAATTATATTTTTTAGTTTATTTTTTATTTAATGAAAAATATTTTAGAAACTGAAGATTATTTACTAAAAGAAGGAAGAATTCTTGTTTATAATTTCAATACTTCTGAGATAAGAGAAGATTATTTCACTAATGGGAAATTTTTGAAATTAAAACTTATTATTTTCCGAAGTTTTCCTAATTATTCTAATTTTTATCGTTTAGAAGAAATTGATAATATTATAACGTAAAATGCAAAAAGAAAACATTCTTGTTGATGCGTTTGGAAGAGATGCTAAAAAATTAAGAATTTCTGTAACAGATAGATGTAACTTTACTTGTATCTTTTGCATGCCCTCTCAACCAGTTTGGATTCCAAAAGAAGAAATTCTAACCTTTGAAGAAATTGAAAGGCTTGTAAGAATATTTGTAAAGCTTGGAATTGAGAAAATAAAGCTAACAGGAGGGGAACCTCTTGTAAGAAAGGATATAGAAGTATTAATTAAAAAAATTTCAAACATAGAAGGGATTAAATCGATAAGTATGACTACCAACGGCTATTTCTTATCTGAAAAGGCTAAGATTCTTAAAGAAGCTGGCTTAGATAGTTGTACTATAAGTCTTCATAGCTTAAATAAAGAAAAGTTCAATTCGGTAACTGGCAAAGATGTATATGATCGTGTATTGAAAGGTATTCAAGCAGCTATCGATGCAGGTTTTGAAAAAGTAAAAATTAATACAGTAATTATAAAAGGTTACAATGAAAATGAAATATTGGATTTGGTTGAATTTGCTAGAAACAACAAGCTAATTCTTAGATTTATAGAATTCATGCCCTTTGATGGTCTTCATTTTTGGAATTTAGAAAAAGTAGTTACAGGTGAAGAAATACTTAAAGTAATTAAGAAAAAATATGAATTTGAGGAAATTCCCAGAGAACCAGGATCAACTTCACAAAATTACAGATTTAAAGATGGCAAAGGAGAATTTGGAATAATAACATCAATATCTAAACCATTTTGTTCTGATTGTGATAGAATAAGGCTTACAGCAGATGGGAAAATTGTTCCTTGCATGTTTAGCAAAGATGAATATGATTTGAAAAATCCTTTAAGAAATGGAGCTTCTGATAAAGAGTTAATGGAATTGATAAAAGCTTATTATTATAGAAAGTTCAGAGGAGTTGAAGTGTTAATTAAATCTCGAAAAATACCATCTCATATAAGACCAATGCATACGATAGGAGGCTAAACTTTTTCAAATAATATTTTCAATAGTTGTTTTGAAATTAAATTTGGATTTAAATTAAAGTTCAACTATCTTCTGCATTTTGACTTTTTCTTGCTCTGCTATTTGCAAGGAAAGCTGCATTTCATATTCCATTAACATCTTAACCAAAGGATGTTCTAAGTTAATTTTGTAAAGCTTTGCCTTACCTATTTTTCTTGAAACTTTAACAATTCCATACTTCTCTATGTCTGTAAAGTATTTATAGAATGTCCTTTTACTCATGCCTAGTGCTTCTATTACTTCCTTTTTTGTGAAATCAAATAGAGGATTATCCATGAAAAAATCTATTATTCTTATCTTTGGATGGTCTCCGAGAGTTTTTATTAAGAGAGACTGATACTCTTTCTTTTTGTAAAGATCCTCGGGCATAATTTTTTATTAAATGAACAAATATATAAAATTAAACGTCTAAAAGTATTATAAGTAAACCATGTCTAAACAAGAAATTGACGATGAAGAAATAAAAGCCGTAATTCTTTATCGGCTTATCAGAAGACATTGCTGGAGCGCAAAATATCTACCACTTGATACACTTATAAATTGGATGAGTAAACAAATTATAAGGAATGGCAAACGAATAAGAAGATGTGTAGAAGAGTTGATCAAAGATAGATATATCTTGTTTCATAAAGGAGGAAGAGCTATTTCTTTGAATCCAACAAAAAGCAAAGAAATATTAGAGTATATCAAAAGATTTATGAAAATTTGAAGATGGCTAAGTCGTTAAATCATCGAAGTTTATTTATAATTCAATTAGGTTTCCTTCATTATACCAAGCATACCATTCAAGCCATTTATTGTTTATCACATGAAACTCAAACGGTTCTGAAAAGCCCTTCTCATGTAATTGAGAAAGAACATAACTGGCTTTCTTTTCTGTAACTATCAAAATATCTATATCGCTTGAATAAGTCCAGTTTCCTTTTGCCACAGAACCAAAAAGGAACACTCTTGCATTTTCATCAATTTGTTTAACTATCTTCTTAATTTCTACTAAATACTTATTTAAATTATCGAATATTTCTCTTCTTCTTAATGCTTCCTTAACTTCGCTCAATTTTACTAATTATATTTTCTACGATATTTAATAATTTTTCAACTTCTTCTTTTGTATATTTCCTGGTGAAATATCTTGCTATAATGTATGCGTCAGTTAAGCTTCCTAACTCAACTGCATATTCAGATATTATTCTTCGAATTTTTTCATCTTTTTTAATTTCATATAAAAATTCTAGTAATTCAATTAAATCATAAGTATGGGGAAACCTAGCACCGTTTTTTAAAATTTCAGTCTTTAAATAAAGTTGCAATCCTTGTTCTAAGTTAAAAGCTGCCAAATCATAATCTCCTTTCTCAATGTTGTATTTTGCTAAATCAAGAAATCTTTTGGATCTTTTCGTAAGAATTTCAATTACTTCTTTTGTTACCACATTATTCCAATGAAACTTTACCTTAAAAATTCTTTAAATGATAAATTTGGTAAAATATAATTGAGAAATTATACGCGGAAAATTATTCATTAAATTATAGAAGAAATTTCTTAATTTTATAGGTGTCTCAATAAGCTAGGATGATATAATTAAATCATTTTTTATTCAATATATTTAATTTAATATCTTAAAAATCAAATAAAAGAAAAAGGATAAAGCTCAAACATACAATTATAATGTCTTTAAAAGTTTTATAAAACACATTATCTTTTTATATCTTAAAAATCAAATAAAAAAAGATTTCGTAAAGAATAAATAATACTTTAAAGATACTCTTACAATAATGTTGATATTAGAGATATTCCATGCACTTTTCTTATCATGGTCAAGGTTAGCGATTGGTTTAGCAATTTCAGTTTTCATCTCTTTCTTTTTAGGAATTCTGGCTGGTATCAATAAAACTGCTGAAAAAATAATTATTCCGATTGTAGACATATTACAATCAATTCCGATACTTGGATTCTTTCCTGTCGCTGTATATTTCTTTGTTTATTTCGTACCTTATCTTGGTCTTGAATTGGCTGCTATTTTTCTTATAATAACGAGCCAAGTATGGAATTTAATTTTTGCAGTTTATGAATCTGTCAGATCAATACCTGCATATATTATTGAAGCGGCAGAACTATCTAATTTAAACATTTTCCAAAAAATATACAAGATTTATATTCCCAGTTCATGGCCTAGGGTAATAGGTAATTTTCCTATATCTTGGGCTATAGGGCTTTATTTCTTGTCTTCTTCAGAAATAATCAGTCTTGGAACAACTTCATATCAACTTTTAGGAATAGGTTCGTTGATTTTTAAGCTATTCGAGATGAATGATTTCAACGACTTATTTATTTCTTTCATTTTTCTTATTCTAGCTATTATAGCAACGCATATTCTATTTTTCAGACCTCTTGATGAGTGGTCAAAGAAGTTTAAATATCAATTTGTAGGAGAGGAGGAAAAAATTAGAAGGCCTTGGTTTATAAGCGCATTCATTAGAACAACTAGACCTTTAAGTTCCCTTGCCACAAGAACAATTATTCCTAGAATCCCAATATCACCTTTCATTAAAAAGCAAAACTTAGAACCAACTTACACATTAGTGGTTAAGGAAATTAAAAATAGTTATTTTAAAAATAAAACTTTATATCATATTACAAAAATAATCAAATACATCTTTTTTATTTCATTTATAGCACTATTAATATATTTTATATATCTCTTTTATTATCCAATTAGTCAAGTATTTAGTTTATTACTTCAAACCTCACTATTAGTCAATTTACTTTTAGCTACAGGATATTCAGCTCTAAGAATACTAATATCTGTAATATTGATGATGCCTATAATCTTTTTAGGAATTTTTATTGCTGTTAATAAAAAAGCCAAGAGATTTTTACTTCCTATAATACTAATAATAGCTTCAATACCCGCTCCTCTTTTCATACCTTTAATGATTCTTATCCTTGGGCCTTCCATTAATATTATTTCTATACTTGTAATAATTTCAGGTTCGATGTGGTACATTTTTTACAATGTGTATTCAGCTATAAGTTCTATTCCTTTAGAGATTAAAGAAGTCGTTTTTCTTTCAAATCTTTCACGCTTTCAGAAGTTTTCAAAATTTTATTTTCCTGCAATGCTGCCTGGTTTGATAACTGGATCGATAACAGCTGTAGGCGGAGCGTGGAATGCATTAATTGTAGCTGAATGGATACAAATAGGTAACAATACATATTATGTATATGGACTTGGAGCCATTATAGATGAAGCTGCAAGTACAGGAAATTTAAATTTGCTTTATGCTGCATTAATCTTTATGGTATTTGTCGTTGTTTTGCTTGATAGGACTCTTTGGAAAAAGCTTTACGATTATGCTACTAGTAAATTCAGGTACGAAAGATGAATATGGAAGAAAAATTGAAGGAAATCAAGTTAAATAAACCTATTTTAACAGTTAAAAATTTGCATTTCCATATAATAGGAAAGTCATCAAATTTCGAAATAATTAAAGATATAAGCTTTGTTGTATATGAAAAAGAAATTTTAGCAATAGCAGGTCCTAGTGGATGTGGAAAAAGCACTTTATTAAGATTAATTGCTGGTTTGATTCGTCCTTCTGCCGGTCAAATAATTTTAAAAGAGAAGCCTTTGAGTGGACCGACACCTAAGATTAGCATGATATTTCAACAGTTTGCTTTGTTACCTTGGCTTACAGCTTTAGAAAACGTTGAATTGCCCGCTTTAAACTTGATTAAAGATAAAGAAATAAGAAGAAAAAAGGCATTAGCTCTTCTTGAACTAGTAGGTTTAGCAGGTTTTGAAAATTCATATCCAAGAGAATTAAGTGGAGGAATGCAACAAAGGGTTGCCATAGCAAGAGCTTTGATGACAGATCCAGAGATATTGTTAATGGATGAGCCTTTCTCTAATCTAGATCAATTAACAGCTAGCAATCTTAGATCTGAAATTTTAAGCATATTATTTAATCCCAATGGATCTTTGAAATCTATCATCCTTGTTAGTCATAATATAGAGGAAATAGTGGAATTAGCGGATAGGGTAATAATTTTATCAAAAAGACCTGCTACCATAGTTAAGGAAATAGTTATTGATATGCCTAAACCTAGGAGTATGAGAAATCCTAAGTTTATAAGCTATGTAGATACAATTTACAGTTATCTTACTTGATCTTAAAGTACTTTTTATTTAATTTAAAAGATTGATCTTCACTTGAATAAACTACAAGTTCAGAAAAAACTCCCCATTCTAGAATTGTCTGAGTTAATCTTTCTATAAAACCATATTCGTTAACTTCGCTATAACCTAATTTCTCCAATTCTTTTGCTATATCTTCTGCTTTAACTTCTTCAGCTTCTTTTAGTAGAGAAATCATTGCTTTGAAAGGTTCGTATTCTTTTATTTTTTCTCTCAAAATTTGTTTTTTCATTGAAGTAGAAACTTTCATGAATCTCTCTCCTTGTGGAGTTAAAATCACATCACCTCCATGTATGGTTGCAAAGCCAAGCATTTCTATTACTTCTAGCAAATGTAATAGTTCTCCTGCTTCTAGATCAAAATGATTTGCTAATGCAAATATATCAGCGTGCTTATTAAAAACCTCGTTTAATGCTTTAATCAGTCCTAGGATACTTTCTATTTTAATACCTAATGGGAAAAGTATTCTTTTTTCATTTCTTGAATCTTCAACTTTTCTTTCCATTTTCGAAATAAAATTTTCTATATATATATATTAAAGGTAACATGATTTATAAACTTAATTATCTTTCCATAGTAAAAAGTTACAGTTTATCAGGCTGGTGAATTTTTGATGTAAATGTTGTTCTTTTTAGCTTTAATTTAAAAATAATAATTAGGTTCAATAATAATAAAGCATGGAATTACCTAAGCCTGGTGTTTATGATAAGAATGCATTAAATGTTCTTGATTTAATTAAAGGATTTCTAGAATTATCTAGTAACGGAGAAAGCGGTGCTGTTTTATTTTTTGTAGGTATTGCAAGAAGAACGGGTAAAAAAGAAATAAACGTTAAATATATCGAAATGGAAAGCTATGTTGAACATGCCAACAATGCTATTTCAAAAATATGCGAAGAAGTAAAAAGAAAGTATTCATTAAATGAAGTTTATATTTGGCATTTTATAGGAAAGTTTGAATTAGGAGAACCTCTTGTTATAGTAGCAGTTTCTGCTCCGCATAGAGAAGAAGCATTAAATGGATTAAAGGAAGCTATTGAAAGATATAAAAAGGAGCCTGCATTATTCAAGAAGGAAATATATGAAGATATGAGCAGTTTATGGATTGAAGGAGCTTAAAAAATTATTTAGTTAAAATATTTTGTTTCTTATTTTATAATTATGTATGATATAAGTTGGAAGTATGATACTTTAAGGGAAGCTTCAGCCCAAGCTAAAATTCTCTTATCTAAAGAAAGTATTCAAGCTATAAAAGAAGGAAAAGTCCCCAAAGGAGATGTGCTTTCTGTAGCTAGAACTGCTGGAATAATTGCTGCAAAAAGAACTGGAGAAATTATACCTTTATGCCATAATATTCCTGTTGATCATGTATCTATTGATTTTGAGCTAGGAGAAAATGAAATGATAATAAGATCCAATGTTAAGTCTGTTTGGAAAACAGGTGTAGAAATGGAAGCTTTAACTGCCGTTGCTGTTGCTTCCTTAACTGTATATGATATGCTTAAGCCTATAGATGAAAATATTATAATAAGTGAAATTAAACTTCTTTATAAGAAAGGAGGAAAGAGCGATTTTAAAGCTGAATTGGAAAGAAAAATAAGAGCTGGAATTGTTGTTATTAGCGATTCTGTATCTGCAGGAACAAGAGAAGATAGGTCTGGAAGGGTAATTGAAGAGGAGTTGAAGAAGTGGAATGTAGAAGTTGTTTCTTATAAAATATTACCAGATGAAATGGATCAAATTGAAAAAGAATTAATTAGATTAGCAGATGAGCTCAAAGTAGATCTTATTCTTACAACAGGAGGAACAGGACTTGGACCAAGGGATGTAACTCCAGAAGCAACAAAGAAAGTAATAGAAAAGGAGGTTCCTGGAATAATTGAAGCTGCAAGAATGTATGGTCAAAGAAGGACTCCTTTATCTATGTTATCAAGGGCTATAGCTGGAGTAAGAAAGAATACTTTAATTATAAATATGCCTGGAAGTCCTAGGGCTGCAAGAGAATACATGACTGTTTTATTCCCTGCAATATTCCATGCATATCTAATGTTGGAAGGGGGAGGACATTAATTATTAGCTAGTAATGAAAAGTTTGAAGATAACTTATATTTGAATAGCACTTTTTTACACAAAATGAAACTTTTGCTTAAACAATAAGTATGTTAAAATCTAAATATTTAGAATATTTTAAAAGGTTATCAAGACGAACATAAATTGTACCTTCTGAATTTTAACCGTTTCAATGAGATATTACCTCTTAATTAATGAGCATTCGTTAAGTGGAACCTTAACTTCATAAAATGAAGCGGGTTAAAAATTGAGAAGATAAACATGCTTGTATGCGTAAATATGAAGTTATTACCGTGTATTTTATGGCCGCCGACGGCCTCGTTAAACTTCAATTTTAGTTTTTCATGCTACTATTTAATTAACTCCTCTAACTCAGAAAATATGTGTCGTGGATGAAATTTCCAATTAATTGTAAATATTCCTTAGAAAAAATATATCTATACTTCTTTTTCCTTAAATTTAGGAATAAAATTCTTCCTTTATCAGCCTTACTTAACAAAACTTTTCCTATCATAAAATTTAATAAAAGTTTTAATATAAATATTTCCTAGTTAAATACCATTAGAAAAAATAAATGAAACAAAAGTTAAACTTTAAAAAGTAAAATTTTCAATTATTTTTATTTTTTCAATTAAAAATATATTGATTATAAACTAGAAGTTTTAAGTAGTGAAAAAGATTAAAATATACTATATTTAAGAGAAGTTTTTCCATATTAGATTAAATTACAAGCTTTTATAGCTTTCCTTCTTCAATCATCTTTTTCCCAGAATCTTTAACTTCTTTTATTAATTCGCCTAAATCTACATAAACATATTTAACTCTATGAGATTTTACTGCCTCCTCTACCTTTCTTTCTCTTTTTTGCTGTCCTCTTCCTGTCTTAATTTCAAAAAAGATAATCTCAGGAATCTCATTATCATCTAAACCTTTAAAAGCTATGTAATCTACTGGACTTCCTAGAAATCTAAAATCTTCTGGGTTAATATTGTATTTTTCTGCAAGTAAAGAAGGAGCAAATATCTCGCCAATTTTTCCTATAAGTGTGTTAAATGATTTAATTTTTGAATCCTTTCTTATTCTTGCTTCTTCTTGTGCTATCCATTCTTCAAATTTAGCTTTATACCTTGCTTCGTATATTTTTTTAGTTAAATATATTATTATTATAACAATTACTACGTTTACGAAAAACCATAAAATTATTGTTTCTATGTCCATAAACTTAAATTATTTCCTTAATTAAAATATTTAAATAGAATAGAATATTTAATGTATGATGGCGCTCAAAGAAGAGATATTAAGGCTTATAAAAGAGGATGAGGAGTTTAGATATGCCATCATTGGCTTACTAGGCTTACATAGATTAGATAAGATTGAAGAAGCAATACTAAGGTTAACCGAAAATGTTGCTAAATTGGCTGAGCTTCAAGCTAAAACTGAAGCTAGACTTGCTAAAGTTGAAGAAAGATTATTTAAAGTTGAGGAAAGGCTAGAAGAGCATGATAAAAAATTTATTGCAATTGAGGAAAGGTTGGAAGAGCATGATAAAAAATTCAATGCAATATTAGAAGAATTAAAAGGTCTTAAATTAGTTACTGATGAGATAAGCGTTACTATAGGTTCGATAACAAGAAGATATGGTAAAGATTTGGAGAAAACAATTCTTAAAATATATAAAGATCAATTAATACAAATGGGAATAAATCCAGATAATGCTAAAAGATTTAGATATATAGATAAGGAAGGTAAATATGGAATAAAAGGAAAAGAGTATGAGTTCGATATAGTTGTAAGCGATGATGCTATTGATGTAATAGAAGTTAAGACACATGCATCTAAGGATGATGTAGAGTGGTTCAATGATAAGGTTGAGCGTGTTAAAAGTGAATTTGGTAAACCTTTAAAAAGGAAAGTTATGGTAGCTGTTCATATTGATGAAGATGCATTGGATAGGGCAAATGAGCTTGGCATCAGCGCTATATATGGTCATGTGATTCCTGTCTGATCCCGTTTTGAGTCGAGGTTACATCTCCAAAGGGATTTAAGATAGCGCAAGCCATTTTTATATTAGCTCTTCATATATAAACGTATTACTCTTGCCAATATTATAAAAGGTAATGACACTATTACCATTACAGCAGCTGTGGTTACCGCTGCTTCAGCACCGTAATAAGAATAATAGGAATATATTAAAACAGATGTTGAGCTAACGCCATAAAAAGGATAATGAAGGACATAGTAAGCAACGATAACAATTGAACCAAATTCGCTCATGGCTCTGCTAATTGAGATCAAAGAAGCTAGAATAATTCCTTTATAGGAATTTGGCAATATAACTCGGTATAGTATTCTAATTCTTGAAGATCCTAAAGATAAAGCAAAATATTCATGATCTCTAGGCATAGATTCAAAAAAAGATTGTAAAGTTCTAATGTATATTGGAGCGGAGACCAAAACAAGGGCAATAGTTAATCCTAGATATGTATTGAAAAAGTTTATGCCTATCGATTGAAGAAATTGACCTGTTGGAGTAATAGGGCTATTGAGAATTAACAATGCCACTCCAATTATAGGATGTGGAATAGATGCAGGTATATCTGTTAGAATATCATGTATTAACAACTTTTTCCTTGCTAAATCATAAGCTAAAGGAGTGAAAAGTAAAAATGAAATAAAAGAGGCTGTTGCTGAAGAAGATAAAGTTAGTATTATTGAATTCATGACTTCTTTGCTAAATGCTTGCGGTGATTGATAAACAAATAAACCATAAACGATTAGCATTATGATCGGTAATGAAAGAAAAGCAAGGGATATTGAAGAAATGATGCTAACAGGTTCAAAGTTTTTCATGGCAAACTTCCAGCAACTATTACTTTATTCGATTTTATTAAATTCAGAATCTCATTAGGTACTGCGGTGCTGTTAAACAAAAGCGAAGGAACTAAAGGCTTTAGTCCATATTTGCTTAACAAAGTATTGTTTTCAATTACAAATTCAACAAATTTAAATGCTGCATTAATATTCACGGCATCTTTAGGAATGGAAATGGAAAGATAGATTGGAGAGCCAAAAATTGGTCCTTTTTCCAAATTAATGCTAAACATTGAATAAAATTGGGAATATTTTTGTTCTCCTAAATTTATTTGCGGAGGCAATGAAATGTAATTTAATTTCTTAGCAATTGCTGATGATTTATAAATAAATAGAAAATGAATTTGTCCATAAACTAAAGGAAAAACAAGCTCAGCTGCATGTATTCCTGTTACATTTCCTTTATTCTTAGAAATTCTATTAACAAAGTAGTCAGTTGAATTGGCATATAAATAGCCTGCCATTTTTAAGACTAACCATCCTCTAAAGCCTGCTGGGTCATCATTTGGATTCGAAATTCCAACTTTTACAACTCCGCTAGTTAAGTTGCTAAAGGCTAAAAAGTAATCATAATTAGAATTTGTACTTCTTGCTCTTTCAAAAAGTTCAATGATCTGCTTTGCGGCAGGATTTAATAAAGTTGCATTGGAATATGCTATAACCATTTCATCTGTTGCAAAAGCTATGGCCCAGCCGCTGTAGCGGGATTGTAAATATCTTTGTGTATAAGCTTCCAATGCAACGGAAACAAAAACACTTACAGGAAGTCCACCTGCAATATCCCTTGCCAAAGCCAAAGACCCTCCACCTCTTACAGGAGCAACAGGAATTCCTGTTTGATTATGGAATAGCGAAAGCATTTCATTTATTTTTATTGTATAAGCATCTGCACAAAATACTATTAAAGGTTGTGTTTGTTGCATGCTGAAATAAAAAATTGAAGTACCAATTATAACAATTAAAACAATTGGAACTACGTATCTCAGTTTCATAATTATAACAAATTTTAGTAATATTTATGTATTATGTTAACAATTTTTGTTATATGTACAATAAAAAATTTGGTCTTTTAAGCGAGTTACAAGTTGAAGTTTTAAAATTAAGAGCTCAAGGATTGTCTTATACTGATATTGCTAAAAAATTAAATCTTAGCAGAGCATATGTAGCTATGTTAGAGCTTAGAGCTAAAAGAAAAATAGAAATTGCAAGAAAGACTTTGGAAATTGTTTCTCAAATTCGAGCTGAAGAATTGGTAAAAATAAGCAAAGGCACACGTTTGGCAGATATTCCTTCAATAGTATTAAAAGAAGCTGATAGAAGAGGTATTCATCTTGAAACAAATATCATTGAGATAATAAGGATGGTTAAATTGGCAAATCCTCCTTGTTTGGAAAATGGAAAAACGATAAGAGATATTGTTTTCAAGGTCTCTCCTGAAGGAAGATTATTTTTAGTTTAAATGCTGGAAGCAAATTTTACCAAGAGGTTAGGAAATTTCTTGCTTAAAGCAAAATTTGAAGGAGATGATACAATATGCATTACAGGAAGAAATGGTGCAGGTAAAACAACACTTTTAAGATGCCTTGCAGGAATTTATAACATAGATAGCGGATACATAAAATTAAATGGTATAAATATAGAGAGTTTACCTATAGAAAAAAGAAGAATTGTTTTAATTGATAACAATTCATACATACCAAATTTAAGTGTAGATGAGCATATTTTATGGGCTTCGAAAAATTTAGAAAAAGAGAAATTAGAAGAAATTAAATCTTTATTGGGAATAAATTTTTCTGGAAAAGTTGGAAAGTTAAGCTTAGGACAAAGAATTAGAGTAGCTCTTGCAACAGCCTTATTATCGAATCCTAAAGCTATTCTTGTAGATGAAGCCTTTTCGCATATTAGCCAAAAAGAAGAATTTATCAGAAATTTCTTGAAGCTTGCTAAGGAATTTAAAATAAAAATAGTTTTCACTACGCAAGATATAAACGATGCTAAATTTGCAAGTTATCATTATTTAATTGAGAATGGTGAAATGAAAAGAATTTGAGAGTTTAGCTTAAAACAATAAAGCAATAATTGCCAAATGAACTTTGTATATCATAAGAATTAAAAGTAAAAATGTTAATAAGTATATGGTTTTCTTAAGTTATTCCTAAGTTATAAACAATTATAACTTGTTTATGATGGTATACTTTAATATGGGATCTTCTATGATGTACTCGCCATTAATTTTCTTAACATAACCATACTTAACCATTTTCTCTAAAAGCTCGCTGAATCTGTTATCTGGTATCGAACCTGTTCGTAACTCTACGTACGCTTTTATATCTTTCCATCTTCTTAGTCCTGAGACAATAGCCTTTAGAATTGCTACATATCTAGCCCAAGAATTCTCAATTACTTTTTTAAGTTCTGAAAGTACGATTGCGGAGCCTTCTTCGATAACGCTATTAAGAGTTTCTTTGTGATTAAGCTTTCTTACGGTTCTATGGTAGCCATAAAGCGTTAACCAACCAGGAATACCATCTAATTCAGATATGATTTCTTTGAGTTCCAATTCTGGTACATTTATTTCTGCTTCAGCAAAGCCTCTCTTAAGAAATTCCATACTTAGTTCATTAGTAAATCTATCCAAAAATATTTCTCTCCTAACTCTACCTCTTAATGGAGTGTCTACAGAGTCTAATTTAAGAAAATCGCGAAGCAGACCAACTTCGCTACCTGTAATTACAAAAAATATATTCTTTAAATTATCAATCGACCAAGATAACAAGAGATCAAATCTTTTATTAGAGAATCTAAGGTATTGTGCTTCATCAAAAGCAACTATAAATATTCTTCCATGTTTATCGCACCAATCGTTGATCTCATTTAATATAGCTGTTAATCGAGGTCTTTTGCCCTTTTTTACTTTTATTTCTAGAGGACCAGCGCTAATTGATTCCACCCTTGATATTAGCTCAGCTAATTTATCTCCTAACTTCTCAAATAATCCCTTATATTCCTTAAGCTTCCTGAGAAATTCATCAACAAGAATGCTTTCAGCTGAAATTTTAAAACCGCTTTCAAAGTACAGAGCTCTAACATCAATTATTACGAATGGTTCTCCAAGCTCTCTTAGTGCTACGTTGATTAGACTAGTCTTGCCAACACGCCTAAGACCGTAAATGACTATCAACCTTTCTTTACTCTTAATAGCATTTGTAATCTCTTTGAGTTCTTTTTCTCTATCAAAGAGGTCTTTCTTATTTATCTTTACATCAGGATCGAAAAGCATAACTTATGCCCCGTAAGTCCCTTATATAATATTCCTTTGTTATATTTAAATATTTTTATAACTTACGCCCCCTAAGTAACTTACGGTTATGATAAAAAACAAATCTTTTGTTGTAAAAAATAATTATTTTTATTTTTTAGAGACCCTAATTATTGATTCTTTTTTTAATTCTTCAACTATTTTCTCAAGAGATTTCCTCTCTTAGCAGCATGAAGTTTTATTAAAGCTGTTACAGCACCCCAAATTTTATTGCTTGCTTGTCCTGAATTCTTCTTAACGAGCATAAATACTCCTTCATGATTGGATTAATAATAGTACTCTTTAATTCTTCTACCACTTGATGGAACTTTTTCTTAAGATTTTTAGGAAATGAGTTTATTGAAAATTGAAATTTATACTTAAAAAAGTTTCTCTGTTAATTTTAACTATTCAATTCCAAGTTTTCTTTTTACAAACTCCTCGGCAACCTCAAAATCTGTTAATTCTGTTAAAAGAAATGGCTTTAGTTCGGCTTCCCATTTTTGTTTTATTTCCTCTATCTTTCTTTTTACTATCTCTTTATCAAATTTCATCTTAAAAATTTCCAGTTTTTTCTGAATTAATTCCTCGTTCGGTGCAACAAACCTTAAGAGGAAAAATAAATCGTAAAGGTCTCTTGCATTATTCCTTTTTATTAAAGCGTGAATTTTTTCAGCAAGTATCTCTTCTAATTTCAAAACTCTTAAGGAAAAGGGAGGAATGTCTATGTAAGGAGAAACATAATTTTTTACTTCAAAACCAAAAACAATATTATATAAGCTAACATCAATTCTTACTATGTTAAACTGGGTTAATATGCCTGAGAATCTTAACTTGAATAGAAAAGAAGTTTTTGTTTTCTTTGTTTCGATCTTTGCTTTCAATTCTCTTGCAACGCTTTCAATAGTTTCTTTTATGTTTTTTTGGGTAAGAATAGAAAAATCTAAGTCTTCTGAGAATCTTGGCAAATTATAAAGCTTATACAAACAAGTTCCTCCTTTGAAAATGAAATTATTTGATTTTTTGTAAAGATGATAAAGTAAAACATCTTGAAAATAATCTTTCTCGATATGTTCTCTGTTTTTCAATCCTTTGTTTTTTGCAACTTTTAGCAAGAACTCTCTATCTATCAAACTATCACCCTCCACTTTTCATTTTTCTTCTTTCCTTTTGCTATTGGGTCGAGAAAAACAAATTTTTTGTCTATAAAACTTTTCAAATCAGAATAAACATCGTATCCTTGCTTTTCAAGCAGGTAGCCAATTCTCTTTGCTAAGCTTCTTTTTCCAATTTTTTCCACATATTCTAAAATTTTCTCTACATTAATTTTTTCTAAAGCTTCTTCAAAAACATAGATTGGAATTTTTCCTATCGAGTCTATTATTGCTTTTTCTCTATCTGCAATCAAAACTTTAAAACCTTTGTATTCTTTTTCTTCAAAACCAAAGAAAAAATTTGTATGAAAGAATCTTATCGTTTGAATGAAATGAAAAGTTTTTGGGAGTTTGTTAGTAAAACAAAAAATTTCGTTTGGAATTTGTGAAATATCTCCGTAAAATGATAAAGCTGAAATGCTTGAAATGTAGCTTGGTCTAACTATAAAAGTAGCTACTAAAAAAGCATCTTCGTGCAAAGTATAAAGGTCTCTTTTTATTTTTTTAATTCTTCCTTTTTTCAGAAGAGAGGAAAGAAGGAATTTTGCATATGCTCTGCTTTTGGTTATTTGAGAAACGTCAGCTAGAGAGAAAACTGGCATGCTCGAAAATTTTTCCAAAATTATTGTTTCATACATAACTTTTATTTGTAGTTAGTATATAAAAATATAGACTTTCTAAAAATAATTTTCTTTTTTAAAGTTTTTGCCATTCGATAATTCCTTTGGTTGTATAAATTCATCTTAAATTTTCTGCTAAGAAGAGTTTAAGCACCATGGAGTTAGAGTTTTTTAAGTTCCTTTTCAATAGAATATTTGCTTTTTTGAATTTTTTTCTCTACCGCTTTTCATTTGCGAGGCGATCAGCTTTTTCTGCTATTTACTCCATTCTTTATCTTTATGAGTTATTACATTATTTGCTTAGAATTTTATATGTTATTAAGACTTCTTTATTTATGAAAGCTAAATTTGTTTATACAGGCATAAGAGTTAAGGATCTGAATGAATCAATAAAATTTTATACAGAAATTCTATCAATGAAGCTTACGCATAGGGCTAAAATAAAAGAAACGAAGGGAGAAATTGCAGTGTTAGAAGATGATGATGGCAAAATACTTGAGCTGAACTACTATGATAAAGAAAGTCCTTTCTATGTTGATTATGAAGTTGGAGAAGCACTTGATCACTTAGCATTTAAAGTAGATAATTTAGATAAAACGATCGAAGAATTGAATAAAAGAGGTATAAAAATTGAACTAGAAATAAAAAGTGGAGATATAAGATGGATTTATATTAAGGATCCGAATGGCATATGGATAGAGATTTATGAATAAATTTGAATGAAAGAAAAGCTTTACGTATAGGTAAGTTTGGATTTACTTAAAGATTGAGAAATTATTAGATATTTTTTAATCATAACTAATTTTTTTAAATGAAGATTTACCAAGAAGGCTTGATTAAAAATAAATAAAATAGTTGTCTAAATAACATTGTGAAAGTAAAAGTTCGCTATTTTGCATCGATTAGAGAAAAGCTAAACAAATCTGAAGAAGAGTTTGAAATAGAAAATAATATCACGCTTAAAGATTTTATCCAAAGGCTTTCTAAAAATCAAGAAGTTAAAGAAGTTCTTTTCGAAAGCGAAGAATTAAAGAGAAATGTATTGGTTGCTCATAATACTATAACTGTTAACAAGGCTGATCTTGATAAAATAATTTTAAAGGATAATGATGTTGTAGCTTTCTTTCCCGTTATTTCTGCAGGCTAATTTAGCTTTTTCAAAACTTCTTCTAAATCTTTAGGAGTATCAATATCTATCAAAACACCTTCGTCATCAACCTCTATGAAACATGCTTTATCTCTATATTTTTCTATAACCTTTTTAGCACCAATATCTCCTTCAAGATTAATTATCTCAGGAATTAAGCTACTATGAAAAATTACAGGATGTCCTATTACTTTATTAAAAATTGGAACCGCGATTAAACAGGATCTTTCATTAAATTCACTGATAACTTTTTCAATACTTTCTTCTTTTATTAGCGGCATATCAGCTAAAAATACTGCAAACGCTTCTGAATCCTTAGAAATATTTAGAACTCCTTTTTTCAAAGAAGAAGACATGCCCTTTTCATATTCTTCGTTGATCACAACTTTTTCAAATTTTAATTTTAAAGCTTTCATGACTTCTTCATGGTTGTAACCTAAGACTAAAATTATTTCATAGAAAGAGAATTTTCTCACTTTATTCAATACCAACTCAAGCATAATCTTTCCCTTAATATTTGCAGTTTGCTTCAGAAAGCCCATCCTTGATGATGGCCCCGCAGCAAGAATTATTGCAGAAATTTTCTTCATTTGTGTTCTTCAATTTCTAAATCTTCCTTTGTATTTATATTTATGAACACTTTATCTACCTCTTTGATTTTAATTTCACTTTTTTTAATGAATCTAACATTTGGCATTGTCAAAAACAAGGATTTCAAGCTTGTGTATCCTTTTTCAATTAGCTTCTTTGAATAGATTAATGCAATATCTTTATCAACTATCGAATGAGTTGGATCGAAAGAATCATCTTCAAATTTTACTGCACATGCGTTATAGCCCTTTATCGATTCCAACATGTACATTATATAATCTTTCAATATGTAAGGAGAATCAACAGGATGTATGTAAACATATTTTGAATTCATGGAAAGCAAAGATGAATATAAGCCTACCAAAGGCCCTTCCAGCTCATACAAATCTTCTATTAATTTTATTTTTCCTGAAACAAATCTTCTGTATCTATTATCAATTTTCTTCACAGATATAACTATTTCTTGAGCAATTTCATTTAATCCTTCTATGCTCCATTGAATAATTTCTTTACCTTTTAATAAAGCAAAAGCTTTATTTGTTCCAAATCTTTCACTTTTTCCTCCTGCAAGAATAACTGCTCCAAGCATTTCTAAATAAAAATCTTCAAAAGATATAAAATGTTTAAAAATATAGCAAAAAATATTTTAATTATGTTAGAATACGAGGAAGCTATAAATTTAATTTTAAACGAAGTTAACGAACTTGAAGAAATTAAATTAAACATTTCTGATTCGCTGGGATATGTTACTTCAAGAAAAGTATTTGCTAAAATAGATCTTCCTCCCTTCGATAATTCTGCAGTAGATGGTTATGCTGTTAAAAGCGAAGATGTTGCGAATGCAAGTAAAGATAATCCTGTGAAATTAAAAATTGTTGGAAAAATAGCCGCAGGAGATTATGCAGATTTTGAAATAAAAAATGGTGAGGCTGCAAAAGTAATGACAGGTGCAATGCTTCCAAAAGGTGCAGATTCTGTTTGCATGGTTGAATTCACAAAAGAAGAAAATGGATACGTTGAAATATATTCTAAAGTAAAAAAATGGGAAAATGTTAGATTTAAGGGAGAAGAGATTAAAGAAGGAGAAGTTGCTCTAGAGGAAAAAACCTTTATTACACCTTCTGTAGTTGGATTATTAGCAAAGCTAGGTTATAATGAAGTATTTGTTTACAGAAAGCCAAAGGTTGCATTAATTATTACAGGCAAGGAATTAGTTCAGCCAGGAAATGAATTGGAAAAGGATAAAATTTGGGATGCTAACAGCTTTTCTTTGGAAGCCTCACTTAAATTAGATGGTTTTGAATGTAAAAATCTTGGCTTGGTGGGAGATGATAAAAATTTGTTTGAGAACCTTGTTAAAGACGCTGTTAAAAATTTCGATGTTATTTTGGTTAGCGGAGGAACTTCTGAAGGAGAAGAAGATTTTGTAAGAGAAGTATTCGATAAAATAGGTGTGAGAAAAGTATTTTGGAAGGTAGCTATAAAGCCAGGTAAGCCAATATTTTTTGGTAAATTGAATAAAACTCTTCTATTTGCTTTACCAGGAAATCCTGCTTCTGCAATGGTATGCTATTATGAATTTGTGAGACCTGCACTTTTAAAAATGAGCGGAAGAAAGGATATTTTCTTACCTAAAGTAAAGGCAAGGTTAATTGGGGAAATTAAAAGGAAGCCTGGAAGAAGAGAATTTGTAAGAGCTATGGCATTTTGGAATGGCAATGAATATGTTGTTAAGTCTGCAGGAATGCAGGAATCTCATGTGCTGAAAAGCTTTGCTGAAGCTAATTGTTTTATTGTTATTGATAAAGAAAAAGAAGTGTACAAAGAAAACGAATTTATTGAAGTAGAACTTTTACCTTGGTTCTTAAAATAAAAATGATGGCCCGCGGGCCATCTTAAACTAAATAGTCCTTAATGAAATTCCGCTTCTCTCCTTTACCATTCTTAATAATTTAATATACCAATCTGGAAAAGTAACCTTTTCAGGCAATTTATCTTCTGTTAATGGCTTTATATCAAGCAAAGGAGTTCCATTGAATAAATCGCAATTTTCTATATATAATTCGTTTTTATTTCTTTTAATTAATCTTACTATGCTTATTCCTATTGAATTTGGTCTCATGGGAGAATCTGTGCTGAATACTCCTATTTCTGGAATTTCTTCTTCTTTAATTCCAAGCTTTAATAATCTTCTTGGTTTAACTATTAAGCGAAATTCTTTAGCTTTGTGAAGATAGCTTACGAGAATTATATGGGAAAATCCCTCTATTCCTTTTAATCCTTCTTCATATTCAGGCAAAATTTTAGCTATCGCATTAACTCCATTAAAACTATTCCTTACTTTCTCATCCGAATGTTCATGGGATATGTAACCGATTGGTTTTAATATAATATTTTCTAGTTTTTCCATAATTATATTCAATTTTATTTGAATAAATTATTCTTAAAAAAATTTGAATAAGATTAAAAAAATTAGAAATATTAAGTTTTCTCTCTTAATTTTTAATAGTGTTGATAGGAAAGAGCTTTAATTCGAAAGGATTTATTAATAAAATACCAGCAAATAATGTTGATAGGGATAAAAGGATTAGGAATATTGAGAAAGCGATCAAGCTAATTATTGTTTCCCTCATTGTAACTGTAATGATCGGAGCCTACATTATGGGCTTTAATCTTATAAATGTAACTTTTTTAAACACTCTTATCAACGAACAGACAAATACGCCCATCAATAACATATTCGCTAATAATGCCTGTTCAACAAACGACTTCATGAAACTTTATTCAGAAGCCATGAAACTTGAGACTGGTAATTATTTGGGAAAGATTATATTTTATTCAATGTCCAATGGAACCAAACCACCTAATTCTAAAATAGGTTTCTATCTACGTGGCTTTTCTGATGAGAATCAGTATGATGAGATAATCAAAGGAATAAAAATGGAGATCTTTTTCCACGATCCCAAAAAGAATGTTTGCAAAAAGGTTTATGAGGATATTGTTGTCAGATGGTCAAAAATGGAATATACTATAGATGATCAAGTAGATGTATATTATTTGGTTGTAGTTAAAGTTATTGATAAGAAGGAAAGAATTGTTGATGCCAAAGCTTCTTTAATTTATGTATCTTTTCTTCAAGAAGTGAATGCAAAGCTTGTTTCTGATAAGAAAGTTTATGGAAGGTGGGAAGTAATGAAATTCTGTCTAGTTAATGAAGGACCAACAAGAATAGAGTTTGGTTTGGATTATTACGTCTATTACTATAATGGAACAGAATGGACTAGAGCAGAATGGCTTGAACCTGGAATAATTCCACTTATACTGATAGTTTTAGAGCCTGGTCAAGCCGAATGTTTTGAATTGAATTTAAATGGAACAAAACCTGGTAAATATATGCTAGTTAAAGAGATCTCTGCAGAAGGAGTAAAAGATGGGAAAAGAAAGCTAACTTTAGAATTTGAAGTAGTAGAATATTTAGATTTAGTAAAAATAGCTTCGTTATCAATTCAAGTCCTATTTATTATTAAAACATTTAAAGTATTTTCCAAGGCTGGTTATTTTAAAATCGTTAATTATTATTATTAAATAAACTATTATCTTTTAAGAAAAAATAGATTTTATGCAAGTTAAAAAATATATTAATTTTGTATAAAAAGTATAAGATATTGCTCTATACAATATTTTTCTTTAGAGACGTTGCCATTTTCAATTATAAAGTTATATACTTCTGGGGGTGAATATTAGTTTAGGGGCAGAAGTGCTATTTGATGAAAGGCCTAAAGTTAATAAAAAAGAACTTTTCGATAGAGAAAAAGAAATAGAGGAAATAATATCAAATCTAAATAGCCCGCTATTAATTATAACAGGAATTAGAAGGATTGGGAAAACTTCAGTTATGAATGTTGCATTAAACGAATCCAAGATTCCATTTATTGTAATTGATTGCAGGAAGCTTAAAGAAAATTACAGCAGAGCTGAACTTTACAGAGTTTTCTCTGAAGCGTTATCTTCAATTTTAGATAAAATTAAAGAAATTCTTAGCAGAATAAGAGGAATTACGATACTTGGTAATTTTGTTGAAATATCTTGGAAAGGAAGGAATTTTGTAAGTTTATCTGATCTTTTTGACCATTTGAACGAAAGAAGGTTAATAATAGCTTTGGATGAAGCTCAAAGATTAAGAGGACCTTTATCTAAAGAAATAAAAGATGCTATAGCTCATTCTTATGATTACAATAGAAATTTGACTTTTATTTTAACTGGTTCAGAAGTAGGATTATTATATGATTTTATAGGAATCGAAGATCCTAAGTCTCCTTTATATGGAAGATATTTTCATGAGATTAAGATAGAAAGATTTGATAAGGAAACTTCCTTGAATTTCATGAGAAAAGGCTTTGAAGAGTTAAATCTTAAAGTTGATGAAAAAACTTTGAATGAAATAGTTGAGATGTTTGATGGTATTCTAGGCTGGCTAGTATTTGTAGGAAATTATTATTATAACAAGAGAAACATAAATGAAATAAAGGAAGCTGCGATTTCTGTAGCATTGCAAGAAATTAAAAATTTTATTGAAGATAAAAGAAAACAATCAATAATAGTTGCAAGGAGATATGAGAATCTTCTTAAATGTTTATCCAAAGGTTTCAATAGCTGGTCTAAGTTATTAAGATGTTTAGAGGATGCAGAAGGTTCAAGCATTTCTACAAGCGTTTTAGATAATCTTATAAAGAATCTTGAAAAGATGAGCACAATCAAAGATTACAATTTCCTTGATCCTATATATGCAGACGCGGTTAAAAGATTATAATTTTTAGATTTCTCTCCTAAGCTTTATGTAGTAATTGAATATCGTTAAAGTTAAAAACTTATTAAATTTGTTATTTAGCCATAAATAATTAATTTCAAATTAAATATAAAATATGGTCAAAATTACTATAATCTTGGATGATGATTTGTATAGAGAACTTGTAGAAGAAGCTATTAAAAAGTATGGTAGTACTAGGAAGCTTTCGCTTATAATAAATAAAAAGCTTCGTCAAGCGAAAATTTCTTCAAAGCGGAAAAAGAGAATGACAATAAAGTTGGGAAGAATGCTTAAAGAAGAAGAATTGAATCGAATTTTAGAAGAAATATGGTAAGAAGAGATATGATATGAAATTGATACCATGTTTTGATCTACAATATAAATAACTTAATTATTTAAGCTTTTAGTAATAATATTTTTTATGAATAATATTTACTTTTATTTATCAAATATTTATAATAAAAACCATTATGAGGTCGATAAACCTTTTCAAGCAATTCTTAAATATTTCGTAGGAAAGCCTATTGATTTATTTTCAATAGGTGAATTCGTAGGCAGAGAATTATATGAGTTTTCAGATTACATTGATAAAAGAGCGCATCTAAAGCATATAGTATGGAGCATTATTGGAGAAAGAGTAGATGAAATATGGTTAGATTTCGCAGAAAGATGGATTCTTGAGAAGTTATTGAAAGAATATAGCGTTAATAAGCCTCCATATAAGGAAGGAGACTGGTATAAACACTTTGCATCTATTTATTTAATATCAGATCCAGGTATAGCATGTATTATAACAGTTACAAATCAGGTTGCATACGCTCTATACAAATATGGCGAAGATGAATTGAAAAAATATATTCCTCATTTAATCGGAGATAAAGAGCCTATTATGTATGGTGCAACGTGGTTCACTGAAATCCAAGGAGGTAGTGATTTAGGATCAAACAAGACAGAAGCTTTATATGATGGAGAAAGATGGAGAGTAAATGGTGAAAAATACTTCGCAAGTAATGTAGGTCTTGCAGATTTAGCTTTAGTAACAGCTAGACCAAAAGGTTCTGTAGCTGGTGCTAAAGGTTTAGCTTTATTTCTAATTCCTAAATTCAATAAAGAAAACAAAAGAAACTTTATAATAAGAAGATTAAAAGAAAAAAGCGGAACTATAAGTGTTCCTACCGGTGAAGTTGAATTTCATAATTCTGAAGCTTATCTTATTGGTGATAAAGATAAAGGAATTTATTATACCATGGAAACTCTGACTGTTTCTAGAATAGCAAATGCTGTTGGTGCGTTAGGAATTGCTAGAAAAGCATATCTTGAAGCATACTATTATTCTCAAATAAGAAGCTCTTTTGGTAAGCGTTTAATAGAACATCCATTGATAAGGAGAGATCTATTAGATATGGAAATTGCAATAGAAGGAGCAACAGTTTTGACGTTTAAAACAATAAATGAATTCCAAAAAAGTTGGAAAGATCAACCTCCATACACCAATAACTATCATTATGCAAGATTGCTAACGCATATATCAAAGAATACCACAGCTGAAGTTTCAGCATATGTAACTAAAATGGCTATGGAAATTCATGGCGGTATAGGATTTCTTGAAGAATATCCAATCGAAAGACTTCACAGAGAGGCTTTGATAACACCTATCTGGGAAGGTACTAGCAATATCCAAGCTTTAGATATGCTCGAAGCTATTTTTAAGAAAAATGCCCATGAACAGCTTTTAAAAGATATGAAAAGCTTAATAAATGAGATTAAAGAAGAAAGAGAAGCTGCAGAACAAGCAATGACAAAGATTGAGGAAATATTATCTAATATAATGAAATATAAAGATGCTGAACTTCAATTCTATGCAAAAGATATATTAATGATATTAGGTCATGCAATAGCAGTTATACTGTTGGCTCATATAGGTACAAGATTAAATCTTGATAGATTTAATTTCATTGCTAAATTATATCTAAGTAAATATCTTAAAGGAGAAACCTACAAAATAGATAACTTAGAAAAAGTAAGAGACGTTATATTTGTTGATGAATTATAATATAATTGAATTATTTATCTAGACAATATTGGTTTTAATAAATTATCTTTTAAAATATTTATTAGATCTAGAAAAGCTTAATGGATGAATCAATTTTTATAAATTAATAAGAAATCTTCAAATCTATAAAGTCTTACATATTATAATTAATGAATCGTATTAAATGTTTCAAAAAGATACAAATAGTATCAAAAGCTGTACGAGTATATATATTGTTACTATCGCTTTCTAGTTTTTAATTAAAATTAAAAGAATAGATAGAAAAATTACATAATGGTTTATCCATGAAAAACATTTTTGAATGTTTTATAAAACGAATAAGCCACTAATGTAGCAGCATGTGTTATTTTATTTTCTTTAATTGATTTGATTATATATTTTTCACTAACTATTTTGATTCTTTGAATTTCGGAAGGATCTCTATTGGTCTTAAGCTTCTTTAAATCTTTACATAGAAAAATGTATCCTTTTTGAAGACTTCTTGAAGAAACATAATACCAGCCTAAATATATGCATTTATTTGCTAAATATCCTGTTTCTTCCAATAATTCTCTTTTAATTGCTTCTTCAGGATTTTCTCCTTCTTTTAAATGTCCAGCAGGAAACTCTAAAGAAAATGTATCAGCTGGATATCTATAGTTCTCTATCATTACAAACTTATTTCCTAAAAGAGGAACTGCTACGCAAAAATCCTGAGCATAAAACCAGTCATAATGAATTTTAGTTGAGTTAGGAAGTTCAATGAGGTCTTTGTAAACCTTTAAATAGTCAGATTCATAAACCTTTAAAGATTCTATTTTTCTCCATTTCTTCATATTCCTAATAAATGAAATTTGCTTCTATAAATATTTATAAATTCAAGTTTAATATACATCGTAACAAACTATATTCGTCTTAGAATTATCAAAGTTTCATCTCTTGATATTCTGGAGGCAATTTTAGACTGCGGTCTTTTCATAGCTTAAGGATATAATCTATAAGCTTAGTTTTGATATATTCCGTCTCGTTTCGTTTTTAAATAGGACTGAGTAATGTCTGCTACTATTGAAGAGATAATAATGCTCAGGTCTGAGTATGAGCAAGACTTTTCACTCTATTCGAATTCGTTTCAATAAAAACTTTAAATAAATATATGCATTATGTATTTATGCCAAAAGTAATAACTATTTCAGATGAAGTATATGAAAAGCTTTCTAAATTGGAAAAAAGGAAGATCCTTTAGCAAAACAATAGATGAGCTTATTGAATTTTATGAAGCAAATAAGAAAGGTAACAAAGAAATTTTGCGAGAAATGTTTGGCACTATATCAGAGGAAGAAGCCAATGAGTTAGAAAAAGAAATAATTAAATTTAGAAAAAGTTTTAGTTACTTTTGATAAAGATTTTTATGATATAAGTAAGATAGCAGATTTAAAAGTAATAATTCTTTAAATTTTTACAATATCGTTTTTGATAAATTTTTTATACCAATTCTCATATTCAAAAGGCTTAACTAAATGAATTTGAAAAACTCCTGCTTCAAAGTCTTCTAAAATCTTTGCCTTAATCTTAGCTTGTTCAATAACATTATCTGGGACTTTTTCAGAAACGATCATGATATCTATATCGCTCATTGGATTGTAGTTTCCTCTAACAACTGAACCGAAAACATAAACTTCTGCATCCTTTAACAATTCTTTCGCTCTTTCTTTAATTATCTTTGCATAAAACATATAGTTATCTAGATATTTCTTTCTTGATTTTGCCTCTTCCAAAATTATTTCATAAAAGCTTTTCATTTGAGATCTTCTCTAAGAAAATTATTAACTTTTCAGCAAATAAGATTAATGCTTCAGCTTCATTTTTATCATATTCTTTTCCTAAATATCTTGAGTTAAGATATGCACTTTCCAATGCTTGAAGCTCAATGCTTCTTTCTCTAATGAACCTTTCTATTTCTTCCTTTTCGTAAGCTTTCCTGAGCTCTTTCATAAGTATAGTTAACAAATGTGTTTTAGGATAATCGCCTGCTTTCAAATATAACAAATATTTTAAGAATAGTTGACAAGCTTGTTCAGCATGAAAAACGCTTAAATTATAGAAACCTTCTTCAAAACTTCTTTTAGCAAACAAGAAGAATTCTTTGGCTCTTTTCTTTAAGAATTCACTATGCATCATTACTTTAATACTTTTGTTCTATAATAAGTTATCTGATTTAATTCAAGAAAAGCAAGTAAAGCGGGTTTGCAATGATAAGCGCTGCGTAATGAAATATCGTTATAAAGAAGTGTTAGCTATAAATTTAAGATTTCCGCTAATTTCTTCTCCAACCTCTTCAATTTCTTTAAATGATATTTCAGCCCAATATTTCCTTTGTAACTTTAATGGTCTTAATTCTATTTTGTCCTTATCATATACTAAGACTAACATGTCTCCTTCTTTTATTCCAAGTTCCTCAACTATCACTTTAGGTAAATGTATCGTATTTCTCTTACCAACCCTAATTATTTTTTCCATACAATATTTTGGTATTTTTGATTAATAATCTTTCTGGGAAAGTCTTCATGAAAAATGCTATCAAACGTTAACTTTTTGATTGATACTTTTCTAATTATGTTTAAATGGTTAACGTATTTATCTAGCTATTAACAGACCTTACTAACTTAATAAAATCAGATAATGGCATGCCACATACTTTATAGAAAGCCTTAGTATAAGGTTCAGAATCAACAGGATAAATTACATTATCTGGAGAGTATACCTTTGAATCGAAAACAAAGTAAGGCGAACCAGCAAAGATCTTTAAAGGTTTAGATGGATCATAGCTTAAGTACAATACATATTCATTTCCTACATCCAATGGCATTCTAAAACCTGTGAAGTGCTTAGGATCAACGTTTTCAATTACCTTAGGCGCAGTAACATTAATAGTTCCACTTAAATACATTTGTTTCAGAATTTCTAAATTATATACAGCATAATAAACATCAATCATTTCTCCTACATTCAATGAAAGAGGGGATTTGTTTATTATAATATCCAAAATTAATATTTTATAACGCAAAGAATATTCAGCAGGTATAATACTATCTTGATAAGCTTCTCCTAAAGAAATTACTTTAGCATGAACAACTATTATAATGTCATCAAAAACTTTTAAGAATAAAAGAGGATTCTTCTCGTATTCTGGAGCCAAATCTTCTGTATAACCTAGTCCATACTTTCTAAGATCACTTATTGGAGCCCATCCCATATAATTTTTATTAAATGGTTTGGCACATGATATGACAGGCGAAGTATAAATTGGAATAGTATTGGTGTTTAATCTTTCGGTAGACGAAGTGTTGATTATAGCTGTATTAGTATTGATAAAATTATTGTATGGATTTTTTTGATGCAAAATAACACCTATAGCTACTATAAGTAACAATGCTATAGATGTTAATATGATAGGTATTAGCTTATTGTCCACGTTTTTAAAACATTTACAGAAATATTTATTTTAAAATTTTTTAATGGAATTAAAACTTTTTTAAAGAGAAGAATTTTCTATATTCTTAAGTTCGCTATTTACTTTGTTATTCTCAATTTTAAAGTTTATATTAAGGTTTGAAAACTTCAAAAATATGGTTGAAAAGAAAAGAATAAGCTTTATAATAAAATCCTTTGAAACGTTGGAAGGTGCTGGTGTAAAAGTTAGAAGAGCTTTTGGAGATCCAAATTTAGCTTATCTAACAGATCCTTTCTTATTATTAGATGATTTTGGTTCTAGATATCCTCATGAATATTTAGCAGGCTTTCCATGACATCCTCATAGAGGTTTTGAAACTGTAACTTATGTTATTAAAGGAGAGGTTCATCATGAAGATAGCACAGGCTTAAAAGGAATTATAAATTCTGGTGATATACAATGGATGACCGCTGGAAGCGGCATATTTCATTCCGAAATGCCTAAGCCAATGAAGATAAAACAAGGTAATAAGGAAATAGAGGATCCTGAAAATCGAGGCCTTCAACTTTGGATAAATTTACCTTCAAGACTTAAAATGACAAAACCTCTTTATAGAAATCTAAGGAGCAAGTATGTTCCTAAAGCAACATTGGATAACGGAATAGAAGTTAAATTGATCGCTGGAGAAATTAAAAATATTCCAGGCTTAGGAACTTTAACAGGTCCTGTATCAAATGCTTCAGTATATTCCCAAGACGTTAGCTATATTGAATTCATTATACCTCCACAAACAATTCTTGAATATCCTGTTAAAAAAGGTTATACAACTTTAGCTTATGTAATTGAAGGGGAGATTTTGGGCTTAAAAGAGAATAAAGAAATAATTGTAAAAGAAAAGAATACTATACTTTTCGATAAAGAAGGAGAAAAAGTATTTCTCAGAACAGGTGAGAAGCAGGCAAGGATAATTCTTTTAACTGGAAGACCTATTGAGGAGCCTATTGCATGGTATGGACCTATTGTGATGAATACTGAAGATGAATTTAATTCAGGTATTCAGAGAGTTGAGAGAAGGTAAGTTTATAAAGCATAAGGCTACTGAAATTGATGACATAACCTCTTAAAAATTATACCAAGTATCTTAACGTAATAATTTTTTGAATTCTTAATCTAAGCGAATATTTAACTTTTGTAAACTGTTATAATTAGATTATTGGATTCTTCTTTTATTTCATATTTATATCCTAATCTATTAAGTGTTGTAGTTAGCGAGGTCTTTACAGTTTCATCTTTATCGCATATCACTTCTAAAATTGATCCTGGACTAATTTCCTTTAATTTTTTAGTTGTTAAAAAAGCAGGATATGGACAAACTGTATTTCTTACATCTAAAACTTCTTTTTTGGTTTCCATATTTAAATAAACAGAATAATTCCTCCGTTTCTCGCTGCAATAAGCGCTCTGTTCAGAAAGGCAATTGCTTCCTCTAATTTTACGCCTGGTAAAACTGTTTCCTCGTTAATACCCATTTTCTCTAGAAATTCTCTAGAAGGAGCACATGCACAAACATATGCTCCTGCTTCTATTGCATCCTTTACATACTTGCTAATCGGAGGCATTCCAGGCATTGAGATCTTATCTGCAGTATCTTTTCTAATAACATCCAATCCTCCCATTGTACAATATAAATGAGCTTTAACGCCCAAAGATATTGAAGCTAAGATTAAAGTTAAAGCAGGATATACTCTTTGAGGATCGTTTGATACCAATACTATATGTACTTCTTGTTGCTGACTCATAACTTAAGCGTCATTTGTACTTTATATAAGCTTTATGAATAAAAAATTCTAATTTTATAAAATCAATTCATGAAACGGTTCAAGTCCTTCTTTTCTTATATTGTTCTAAAAAGCTTTCCCAGGTTTCTTCATCATCAATTTCATCTTCAAGCAGTTCTTCAAAGATCTCGTATGTTATTTGGTCTTTAAATCTGTATTTCTTTATTAGCTCATTGTATTTAACTATTGCACAACGTTCTGCTTTTAAAATCTCTTCTATAAAGTTTTCATAATCAGTCATATCTTTTGGCATTGATAATTGTCCACAGCCAGTGTATTTTAAAATCTCTTCCAAACTGGAAGGAGGAACATAGCCAAGCTGTATTATTCTTCGTGCTATTTTTTCTGCATGTTTAAGTTCATCCATTGATTGCTTTAAAAGTTCTTGTCTTAAAGTATCTGCATCAACACCTCTCATTGATTGAGCAAAAACCCAGTACTGGAAATGAGCAATCCATTCGTCTGCATATGTCGAGTAAAGATCTTTTATAACTTCTTCTATTGCTACTCCCTCAATTATTTCCTTTGCTTTCTTTCCCATGTATTAAATATTAACTTCATTCAATAAATAGTTATGTTGGGAATAACTTTATTTGTAACCATGTTTAATTGCTCATTAAACAAAAATTTAAATTGAAGGATAACTATTTTAAAAGTAATGATGAGATGAGGGTCAGATGAAGTAACAGATGATTAAATGTCACCACCGCTGAACTTAACTGAACGTTTAGTAGCAAAGACTTGAATGGAAAAGAATGAAGATATGGAACAATGATTTTATTGGCATAAAAACTTTGATTATATTGTTTGAGCTATTCCTCCCAGAATATTCTTACCTAACTCTAAAGTTTTTATCATCAAACTTATCCCTTAACACGGATATCATGAACAGGAATATTTGAAATGCAAGTTTATCACTAAAGTTAATTAAGGTTTAATTCTTTAAGAAGTACTCCTAACGAGATTGACTCTGGAAACTTCAAAAGATTTGCATCCTCTGTAACCAATTTTAGTCCATGTTTTCTTGCTACATATATGTATAAGGCATCGTAGAAGGTTATATTATTTTTTACAGCTACATCGAAAATTTCTAGCATTTCTTGATTAGAAGATAATTTCTTCATGTTTCTCATAATCTCTTCAAACATTTTCATAACAAGAACAGGATCCTTAATTTTTCCTCTCTTATATTCTTTCCATATAATGTTGCCTATTTCATAAATTGTAAGATCAAGTATTGCAAATTTATCGCTATGTAATAACACATTCTCCCTTAATCGCTGTATCAGTGGATATAGAGCTGAAGCGTCAATTAAGAATTTTGCCAAACCAAATTATCACCTCTCAAGCCTTGTTTCCTTAACAGCTTTTACCCATTCTTCCTCCGTTAGATTTATAGAGCTAAGAGCTTCTTCTATTAGCTTCTTCATTTTCTCTTTCTTTGCTTTCCTAATTTCTTCTTCTAATGCTTTTTCAACAGTTTCCTTTATATTTATGCCAAGCTTTTTTGCTTCTTCTTTAAGTTCCTTTCTTATTCTCACAGAAATAACTTCTGTAGACATTTTTTTATAATTTTATGATTACAATTTTTGTATATAAATTTTTGTAAATTATTTTGTATACAAGAAAAATTGTTTGAAGAAATTAATGTTGAAAAAGTATTTATGATTCATTGATTTCTTTACAATTTAAACATAAAATTATTTGCATTGAAATAATGACTCAACTTCTAATAGAAGAAGTCAGATTTTGAAATAACCTTTATAAATTTCTTCCTTTAATTCTTTAATGTCCATATCTGCCAAAACCAATCTTCGGTAATGTGTATTTAAAGAAACCAATATAGGTAATGCCAAAATTAGCAAAATAGTAGAGAATAATAAGGTTTTATAGATTCCTAAGCTTTCATAAGCAAATCCTACCACTAAAGTGCTTATCCCTGCTGCTATGGAAATAAGCAAATATGCTATTCCGTATATTCTTTTGAACTCTTCTCTTCCTATTCTTTGATAAAGTGATGTGAAGAAAAGCATTAAGAAAGAATTTGCAAATCCTGCTAAAGCGTTGCACATTATGAATATCAATAGTGAATAGCTTTCAATTATTATTGAGAGTAACAAAAATACAGGGAACAGGCTATAAATAACAAAATTTAAAATCCAAAGCTGATTTCTAAGAATTAATTTTGGATAGGCTAAAAGCAATGCGCTAGCAATTAGTGAACCTATACCAAATATTAAGAGACTAATTGATAAGCCTTGCTCTGAATTAAAAACATAGGAGTTAGCTATAGGAGGAAGCAAAATATATGCTATATTTTCACCAAGAGCTATCATAAAGTCTGCCAATAATAGCAATATTATTAGTTTACCAAATGTATTTTCAAATCTATTTTCATATTGCATAGTTGAACCATCGAAATGAATATTAATGAATCCAATTCTATTGAAGAAGAGAAAAGATAAAGCAATTAAAGTAAGTGTTAATAAGTAAGTAGCTAAGCTGACATTTACAAGAAATATAGCATAGATAGCTCCAAGGATCATAAAGACAGAATAGGATATTTCATACATCAAATTGATAAGTTCAACTTTTCTATTTTCTATAAAAATTACTAAGTTATACTTAAGTATACTGTGGATCATAAATACTATTTCAAATATAACGAATAATATGAAGATGAAAACGAGATTATTGGTTGAATTTGTAAATATTGTCAATAAAGTTACAAATATAAGAATGATATAATTTGTGTTTATTATTCTTCTGAAATATAGTTTTGTATCAATGTAGTTAAGTAGTAAGAAAACCATTGTTAACGCTAAGTTTTTTATGAAAATTAAAATAGATAGCAAGAAAATGCTGTGGGTTGCTTCGTAGACGTATGTCATGAAGGATACAAACACAAGCCAGAATGAGCTAGAGATGCCGAGATCCATGACTAACACATATACCCTATTTGAGGAGAGCATAATCTCACCCTTTAGATAAAAGCAGAAGGCAAAATAATAATTGTTAGGGACTGGTATATAAATTTTATGTATAAGTTTTAACAAAAAGTATATTATAAAATATAATAAATTTGTAAGGGTGAAATTGTATCAAATAATCTTCTGATTCTTAAATTTAAAGCTTATTGCTTTTTAATATCATTAAATCTTAAGTAAAGAAATGCAGTTGATGCTCTTCCTATTGTTGCAATTATATATCCAACTCCTAAGGCATTTACCAAATCCATTCTTTCACTTAAATGATCGACTAGGTATGTAGAAGAAAGGGATCCTATCATGATTGAAAAATTGTGTATAAGGTTAAATTCAGCAGAAAACTTTCCTCTGTAACCATGTGGTACCAAATCGTAGAGATAAGCGGTATATGCTACATTTATTAATGCGGGAATTATTCCAGTTAATGCATTAAGTAAGTAAATGTGAATTGGTGAAGATGCAAAGTAGAATACAATTGGATAAACTATTAAGCCAAATTTACCTTTAAACAAGCTTAATCTTCTATTTTTATCTACAATTTTTCCTGCAATGGGCTGAAACATTAAGGTTGAAAAAGCATGAAGAGCTTGGGCTATCGCATACTCATAGGGTTGCATTTTAAGCACACGTACTTGTGTTATAGTGAATAGAGGCCATGCAAATCCCCAGAAAATTCCAAATATAAAGTTAACTATGTAATAGTCTCGAATAATTTTAAGACGTGTTAGCTCTAGTTTTTGTCTTGTAATCTTTATTTCAGGAATATTTAACAACACCATAGCTGAAGCTAAGAATAAAATACCTGCTAAAATGAATGCTGGAATAAAGGAATTAAATAAGTATGTAAGAGGAATAGTAATAAATATGGCAGCAATGGAACCCAATGTAGCTATTAAAGCAAAGCTTGATAAAAATCTTCCTCTATTACTTGCTTCTGAAAGCTCGCCAATTAAAGCATTCCAAGCTCCTCCATATATTCCTTGTATTGTTACAAGTGATGTAAGGAGCAAAGCTAAAGTTAAAGGATCCTTAGCATAATATAGGCTAATGCATAGAAATGCTATTAAGCTATTTGAAAGTAGAATTAATTTTATCCTGTTGTTTTTCTTATCTACCAAGTTACCAGTAAATAATTGAGCTATTGAACTAAAGATTCCTAGCCCTTGAACATAGCCAACAAAGAGATTCGAGTTGCTTATAGATGCTGCTACGTATCCAAAATATGGATTTGCAAAGTTATTAGCAGTTGAATTAATTAAAGCGTGGGTTTTAATTTTTCTTAACATAAAATCCAAGACAAGTTTATAGTAATGTAACAACCCCTATATAAACTTTTCTGGTGGGTTTAAAGGAATTTAATATAGAAATGTTTTATAAATTGGTTTTAAAATTTTAATCCTTTTATGTGAATTTTTATATACCTAAATGGAAACTTTAATTAAAGCTAAAGTTGTTGGAGGAATTGGTTCACTATTATTCTTACCATATTTGTTCCCGTTTTTCTCTTTCTATGATATGATTATAAGGACTGTTCTTATCATATTTGCAATGAAGTATATTTCGGATGCAACCAACGATAGATCGATATTTAACAATGGCTTGCTTGCAATGATACTTATAACTCTTGGGAATATCTATGCAATAATAATAATTTACGATGTAGGTTGGGCTTTTCCTGCTTATATGATGATGGAAATAATGAGGTCAGGTTTGTTTCTGAGCCTTTTTATTGTATTTGATTTCTTTCTTATTGGAGCAATTTATTTAATGAAGAGCTTTAACAGAATAGCTGAACTGCTTAACGTGAATTATTTTAGAATAGCTGCTGTTCTCTTTTTTGTAGGTTCAATGTTGACAATTGTATTGATTGGGTTTTACATAATTTTATTTGCAATAATATTTATGATAATAGCTTTCTTTTCGCTACCGAGCAAGCCAGCACAAAAAACCTCATCATTGATGCCTCCTATACCAATTTAATGATATTATTAGGCATTTACATTTATTCTTGCTAGTAAATTGCTTTTCTTTGGTTAGTTGATTTTAAAATGTTTAATCAAATTTTAGAAAGAGAAAATTAAAAAATGCAAAAAATATATCTTTGTATGATATTTAATTATTATGAGAAACTTTAGAAAATTATATGATTTGTTTTATATGAAGCATTTGCTAGTTTATAAATTTGCTAAAGAGTTAAATGAAACTGTAGATGTTATGGTATCGAATCTTATTGATTCTAAATACCATGTCAGCTATTAATTATAAACCACTTTTTTGGTTAGGCGAACTATTCTTAATAACAGGTTCAGTGTTATTAGCTGGCTACTTTGCATTGGCATTTTATACAGAATATACGGAGAAGCAACTTGTTTTTAACAGTACTGTTGAACTAAAGCCAGGAGATGTTAAAGCTTACTGTATATATTTTCCTTTGCATAATGTCATGGAGGTTTCAATCAAAGTCCATGCAGAAAATAAAAAAGAAGCAACCTTTTGGATCATGAGCGAAGATGATTGGAAGAAGCTTAGTAGCGGCGATCCTAATGTTGATTATTCAATCTATGTTCCCAATGTTATAATTGAAACAAGCTGGCGAATGCAATCCTTTCCTCAAAGCGGTAAACAATGTTTAGTATTTGGCAATGCTTTTCCAACAAATGAAACCAAGATAGTTGAAGCTAGCATAGCAGTAAGCTATCAGAGGTATTTATATGATCGTCTTGAAATTATGATGCTAATAATTGGAATATTTACACTTCCTGCTGGAGTAGCTATCATTGTAAGTTTAAGATATGTTAAATTTGCTGAGAAATGATGTTTAAAAATAGATTCGAATATAATGAAATAAACTTGGATCACTCTGGTTTCCAAGTTAAGGCTGAAATTGCTCCTATTAAACCAAATATGAAACCTAAGAAATAAGCTGATGATATGATCATTGATACAGCAAATATTGTAATTACGACCTCTTTACCATAATATAATATGCCACTTAAAAAGAATAATCCAAAAAATAGAGAGGGTATGGAGAATGCGAGAACGAGAGCTCCACCAAGTGTTGTTTGTCTGCCTTTTATAAACATTGATCCCATTATTACAAAAATACCTAATACTAAACCTATTCCGGGTAGATATATTGTAGCAAATATAATTTTTTCCAAGTCTATATAATAGCCGAAATAGTAATAATAGAAACGGTATGCATCAACTAAAAACGGTAGTGCAACCAATATACATGTGCCAACTATTGTGTAAATTCCTCCTATCAAGGATAGTACAAACGCAAGTCTTGGCTCACTCTTATTCATATAAATTTATAATGCTTAAACAAAATTAAATTTTATATTCGAATTTTCTTATTTATTAATTATTCTGAAAACATTAATATACGAAAAAATGATTTTTATTTTGATAATTATTTTACAGTTGAATACCTTTGTAAAAAATATTTTAGGTTTTTCATCTTTGAATATATAAATAAAGTAGCATACTCTTCGACTAGACAAAAAGTTTATATACTAATACGGTATTATGGTAATATTAAAACAAACATGGGAACACTCCGTGACGCGAAACTACTTGGCGGAATTGGTTCAATATTAATGCTTTTAATACCAATTGTAGGAGAAATTCTTGTTATAATTGCAGCAAAACATATTTCGGAGGTTACTAAAGATGAATCGATATTTAAAAATGTATTGTATGCAATGATCTTTATTATTTTAGGAGGTATAGTTGGTGTTGCAGTACTTTATGGTAGCTTATTTGCAGCTATAATGATGTTTGGCAATTTCTTTGCAATTTTAGCCAGCATATTTTTATTTTTAATAGTAGCGTTTATCTTTTATTTCCTTGGAGCAATTTTCTTAAAGAGAGGTTTTGAGAGGATCGCCGAGATATTCAATGTAGGTTATTTCAGAACAGCAGCGTTGCTTTATCTGATAGGCGCAGTGTTAATTATTGTAATTGTTGGCGGTATAGTAATATTTGTTGCAACAATTTTCATGATAATAGCCTTTTTCTCTTTGCCTGAGCAATTACCGCCACAACCTCAGCAGTTAGTTCCACCTCCACCAACTTAAAGAATTCAAATAATTAATTAAATAAATTTTTATCTAATATAATTAAAGTTAATTGATATTCTAGCCTTATTTATGATAAAAAGTTTTTAATATTATAGAATATTTAGAGGCTTAATAGTAGTCGAAAGTATTTTTTCTAAATGATGATTTTTTATCGCACAAAAAATAGTTATTATTCAAATTTATCCACTTAAAACTTTTATGCTTTTAAGATAATTTAATATAATCTAATGACTTGGTTACAAAAAGCTAGATTATATGGAGGTGTCGGATCAATAATTTTATTGATTGCTCCTTTTGTAAGCGGATTTCTTGATGCGATATTTAATATATTAACTAATATAATCGGTAAAGTTGAATTTTCGGTGTTGATACTATCCTTTATATTACCTGAATTTGTTTCAATTGTGGGATATATTCTTATCTTAAAGGGGGTGAAATTAATTTCAGAAGCTAATAACGAAAGAGCAATATTTAACAATGTCTTGTATGCAATAATGCTTTTCATTATAGGACCCATAGCTGTAAGTATAGGGGGTTTAGTTTTTTTATACGACTACCTGAAAGAATTTTTGCAAGATCGTAATATTGCATCTAGATTAAGTCCTGAAGAAGCAATTTCATTATTATGCTCACTGTTACTTTGGTTTTTTATATTAATTGTTTTAATAGCTATTTTCTATATAGCTGGTGCAATTTTCTTAAGAAAAGGCTTTTATAGAATCGCTGAACTAGTTAAAATAGAGCATTTTAGAACTGTTGGCTTGCTTTATTTTATAGGTTCAATATTAATGGTTATATTGATTGGTGGAATAATAATATTTATCGCGAACATATTTATGATAATAGCTTTCTTTTCTATTCGTGAACGACCTCCACATATTCCACCTACTCCAGTTTAAGAGTATGGTTGTTTAACTTTTAACTCTAATTAAAATTTGGATGTCATAGTATCTATGTTGAGAACATTCTTTCCCTAAATTTCTTATTTCTCGCTTTAATGTTAATAGTCTTTCCTTTACAAATAATTTTAAAGGATAAGCTTTTTTCTAAAAATATTTAAGTATCGGGGGTGTTACTTATGTTATTTGATCCTAGGCCTAAAACTCAAAGAAGCGCGTTGTTTGATAGAGATGAAGAAATTAAAGAACTTAAAGAATCAGTTGCAAGATCACCTTTAACGTTCTTGTTAGGTATTAGAAGAATTGGTAAGACTTCAGTATTGAAGGTTGCATTAAATGAGCTCGAGGCTCCTTATGTTTATTTGGATCTTAGAATATTAGAGGAAGAAGGTTACAGTAAAGTAGCTTTATACTTGTTAAATATTCTTGCAAGTTTTAAAGATTCCTCACGCCAGTTAAATTCTATCCTAAAACTATATGCTTCAATTCCTTTAATATTTTTTAAATGCTCAATTAGTTTGTTCCATTTGAATGCTGTATTGGAAAAAGCTTCAGATAAAAGTCTATCTAATAACTTTTCAGGAAAAGAACATTCTAATTGTAGTAGATTTTTTAAAAGTATGCTTCAAAATTCGCTCCGTATTTTACAAAAAATTATTTGTTTAGAATTTCTTCCTTAATTTGAATAAAAATTTACTTTTCTTCAAACGAAGATAATACCAACAAATTATTTTCACACATTCCGTTTATTTGAGTTTATTACCACAGTTAGAACAATAAAAGTATTCAGGTTCTACAAGAGACCCGCATTTTGGACAGTAAAGCATCTCTTTTATTGGTGTGCTCATAGAACTTGTCTCAGCCTTATTAAGCCTAGAAGAAATGGCTTTTGCTACATGAACTATGGATAATATTAACGCTGTAATACCTAAAATTGCTGCGATTCCTATAAGTAAAAAGCCAACTATGAATAAAAAGAAAAATATCATATATGTGTTTGAGGAAGCCGTATATCCTTGTGGCAACATAGAAAGGAGGGGTTGAATAAAAGAAAATAGAAGGGAAAAATAGGATATAGTTGAAAAGGAGATATATGCTATGTTGGTAGCGAAGAAGATTCCTCCTATAGCTGCTATAATATGTGAGATAGGCCAATTCAAAACAACTTGCCTTAGGATTAAAGCAATGCCAATAAATATTAATGGAACTACAGGATGAACTGGTATATTTAAAAAGAAACTAATAAGGCTTAAACCAGGAATCATACTACCACCAATTAATAGTAATATACTTGCAATTATTAACAAAATACCAGCTTGAATTGAATATTTAGGTGAAGGCGCTAATAATGCACTAATCATTAATAATAAAGAAAATATAAAAAAGATTATTATCAGCATGATAAACATCATTGTTATACTGTAAAGTGGAGTTAATCTTAGCATATCTAAAATTTTTGTAAAATCTCCGAGGAAGATAAAAATACCAATAGTTGTAAAGAGTGTAGCTGAAAAATAAATTATGCCTAAAGAGCTTACAAGGCCACCCCAACCTTTTAAATTAATTCTTGAAACAACTATACTGCCGCCAAAGCCTGCATATAATGGAAAGATAATGTAAAGCAATAATCCTATTAAAATGAACATAAATCCAGTAATGTAATGTGGAGGAGTGTTTGGAGGTATACGAATGTTTGATAGAATAATTATGCTGATTGTTAAATTAATAAGAATTACGAGATAGCCTCCACTAAAAACTAATAATGCGATTGTTCCTAAACGTCTAGCATTTAAGCGAAGGGTATCCTCCGTTTCCATGATTACAATTATTAATTAAATATTTAAAAATATTCTTAGTCTCAGACAATCTAAATGTTATAACATTAAATATTACATTCAGATAATTTTCAACAAAAATATATGTTAAAATGCTTAATTAAATATATAAGCAAAAATATGAAGGGAAAATTAAAAACATTAAAAGTTGTTTACATTTATTCTAAAATGCGTAATTTATCTAGGAAAATTAACCTCTTAAATTTGCAGATATTTAATACATCTTTTACATAGGACATGATGTCGCCTATTAGATCAAAAGTTAAGAGAAAAACATCTCCTGTTTATATGTTGATTTATGCTTTTTTCTTTATTTTTACATATATATTGATATTATATTTTAATATGCATTATTTTAATGAGCCAGGTTATAAACACATTTATTCTTTTCTTAAGTCCTTATTAGGTAATGTTCAGATAATTAAAATTAAAAGCGATTTAATCATGTTTTATTTTTCGTCTATTTTTATTTTATTTATTCTAACTATAATTTTTTTACCAATTAATTTAATTTATAGTTATAAAAGAAAAGAAATTTTTATTTTCAATACAAGATTTAATATAAAGATTATTTCATATTTTATAATAGTTGGAATAATAATGATATTCTATTTATTTTTGTTAAATAATCTAAGATATGTAAATATTATTCATTTAATCGATACATATTTAATTACAATGTATATAATTATTTTCTATTTGGTTCTTGCCATAGCATTATATGATTTCGATCCTTATCTAGATTATCCAAATAAATATGAATTCCAAAGAACTTTAAAGGAGAGAGACCCGAAAATTAGATTGGAATTCATAAAAATGTTATCGATAGGCATATTTATGACGCCGCTTTTTCTTTTTCTACCTATGTTTGGAATAATTCCATGGTTTCCAATTATTTTACTAGGTTTCAATTTGTTTGTTATCTTAGAAATATTCAGAAAAAAATACTTCTTGGATAAAGAGACATTTTATCAAGATCTATATAAATTAAGCAGATTTTTTAACAAACGCTTGATTATAATTTTTGGAACGTTAGCTTTTATAGCGGTATTTGATATTCTTAACAAGGTTTTGCTGGATAATTACACTTTGCAACCAACGCTGGAACCGATAATGATGGTAGATGAGGAAGAAGACTATTTCATGTATACAGTATTTTCTCCATTAATTACTTTTTTATATTTTATCTTTTATATCATGTATTGTTCATCTTATCGTCATCTTAATTATTATTTGAATTATTATGTTATCGCAGAAAATATTGATTATAAAATAAAAGAAGGTTATCATATTAAAAATGTTAAAGTTGATCCTATGATAACTTTTCTTTCATATTTAATATTGTTTATAGTTTTTTAATTAATTTAATTTTGTAAAATTATTTTAAAGTATATATTTTTAATTATTTAAAATTTTCCTATAATTTTAAAAATTAATTATAACAAAATTTTATAATGGTGGAGGAGGAATCTTCGAATACATTTTCTCTCTTTTACGCTGGCGCCTTCTTTCAATTAATATTAGCGCTAATACAAAAGCTATTGAAGATACCACTATACCAATACTTAGCCACATTAAAAATACCGTTGTTTGCTTGTTTTCTGCTGGTGGAACTATTTCAAAATCTGGCACAAGTGATATTGAATATATAGTCCACCTCGAATATCCTGGCTTATGGTCTGATCCTGCTATGTATAAGTTTTTTCCATCAAAAGCCATTTTTCCATACCAAAAATCTGCATCTGCATCTATATCTTGGCTTAATACTAATCTTTCGATTTGATTTAAGTCTTTATCATAAACATATAAAACATGTCTTCTATATCCTCCTTCCTCTTCTTCAGTAGCTACATACAAAAAACCACTAGCATACAATAGTTTATAAACAAAATAAGCTATCTTCCTTAGTTTTATTTCGTTTCCGTATTTATCATATTTGGCTATGAATCCATCTCCGCCTATATACGCATATCCATTCTCATCAAAATCTACAGTTGAAACCAAACCTGTATCATTTTTCTTTATAACCTTTATTAAATTGAGATCCAAATCTAATATTTCAACCCTGAACTTTTCGTTTTCGACACCGGTAACCCAGAGCTGTTTAGTAATAGGATTAACTTTGATATTTGTAGCACTATTTTGACTAGGATAAGGGTCCATATATTCTTTAACAATTGTTAAATTATCAGCCACCCATTTCTCAACTCTCCATCTAAAATCAGGAATTCCTTTAGTATAAAACCCTGCTATGTAAATATGGTTATCAAAAAAATTAATAGAAGTAGCCCATCCGCCTAGATCTCTGCGTTCCTTCATTAGTAGTTTCGGCAACCTCAAGTTCGAATCAAATACCAGTATGTTCCAATACCTATCTACTACATATATTTTTCCGTTAGTTATAACACAGTCTACCAGCTCAACGAAACTAAATGATTCCCAAACTCTGATCAAGGCTCCGCTAGATTTATGTCTGATCTCAAGTCTAGCGGACGATCCACCGAAAACATATATATAATCTCCAGCTTCGCATACCGCAAAAGCCAGAGAGCCATAACTACTTGGTTCACTATGGACTCTCCACTTAATCTTTAGAGTTAAATTCTTAATGTCTTGCTGAGTTAAAGAGACTTTGATATTTGTGGAATGCTGAGATATTCCGTATATTTCGGTTAAACTTAAGATACTTTGCCCTTGAATTAGCAACATAAAAATAAGTATTATTGCAATAATTTTACTTAGAATTAAATGAGTATTTTTCACACTTTTAATATGATATGAATAAATAAAAATTTTGAAATTAAATTATAAACAAGTTTAGCTACTTTTAGTAAATAGAGCAAGCCTAAATAATAAAATGTTGTTAAAAATTAATTGTTTTATTTGAAATGTTTTAAAGGTATTGTACAAATAAATGAATTTAGAACACCATACCTTATTTTAAGACTCCAAGGTTTTTAACAACTAAGTAGCACTAATTATGTTTCTAAAACAGTTGGAACTTTTATTTGCTTTCCTTAGCTTTTACAAATTTTTTTATATATGTTGAATATAATATTTGATGTGAATATACATAATTTTGCTTCACTAATAACTTTAGGATTTTTAATATTTATAATTACTTTTCCTTATCATATCCCATTAATTGAAGCACAAAGTCTAAAGATCGATATGCTATTTCTTTCCGTACCAGCTTATGATGATGCAGTTTATGGTTCTTGTGAAAGTAAAGAGTATTTATTCCTCTTTGGATGGCAGTTGAAAGATTTCAATTCTTATGTTAGATTTCAAATAAAATTTAAGTCGAATGGTACTTTGGTAAAAGAATTAGTAACAAGGGATTACCCATTAGTTGTAGACTGCATTATAATCAATGATAAGCTATATGCTATAGGCGGAAATTGGCAAATATTAGTATTCGATTTAAATTTAAACCTTATAAGTTTCGTAAATAGAAGTTTGCGTGGATCAGTTAACTCTATAGCGTTCTACAATGGTTACCTCTTTATAGCGGGATGGGAAGATGTGAATTTCGACGAAATGTGGAGAGTTGAGAAGTGGAGAATTGAAGATCTAAAATTAGTCAAAGAATATACATCAAATCCTACTCCTTGGGTAGATATGGCTATAGGTATTGGTGTCAATCCTGTTACTGAACAATTATGAGTTTTAGGTCAAGAAGATTATTATGGTAATTTTAGAATTAAAATATTTGACTTAGAGTTAAACTTATTAAAAACTATAAGTAGAAATTATAGTCGTGGAGCTATTGCTGTAGTCTTTGATGAGGATGGTTTCGCATATGTACTAAGTGAAAGTAGCTATGTAACTAAATATGATAAGTTTGGAAATAAAGTAAAAGGCATGGGTATAGAAATTTTGGATAAAAAACTACTTTACATCAACGGCTATTTATACATTGCTGGCTGGAAAATTATTGATAACTATTGGAGACCCGTTTTATATATTTACGATAAAGAACTTAACCAAATCGATAGTATAATATTAAGCTGGAATTAAAATGTGGATGCTCATTTTTTCTGGGGCGATATGATCTTTGATGGTAAAAATCTATACATAACGGGATGGGATGGTAAAAAAGGTTACTGGGGATGGATACTCTGTACAATACCAATTATAGAAAAGACATCAAACGTTACATATGAAAAATTGAAACAACCTAAATGCATAATACCAAGCGCATCAGCAGAATCATGGAATGATATTCCATACCGGGTTTACCCAACAGAGCCGAATATAACTCCATTGGTATGGTATATTGTTGGTATAGCAATAACAGTAATTGTTATAACTTTATCACTCCTTTGGGTTAAACGCAAACGTAAAAGAACTAAATTAAACAAGCATAACTAACTTAATATTGATTTTAAAGTAATTGTTGCAATAGAATTAATTTAAGTTATTTAGTTCTCGATATATTTTGCGTACATATTCTTCAATAAAATGTCCTAAATGCAAAAATAAAATGAAAGAAATTTCCTATCGCTGGTTAAAATGCAATCGCGGTTATGAAAATGATAGAGATATTATTGCAATAATGAATTTAAATGGAGTGGTTCTCTGTGCCACCTTACTGCTCACTAAATGAGAGATGTGACTCCGAATCAATGAGGGGAACGATGAAACGCTTTGAAAAAGAACTCTCGACCTTTTCAAGGCGGGGAGGAAGTTAGATTAAATTAGCTGAACTATTAATTCTAAAAAGTTCACAAGGCCTTATTTTAAACTGCAGTTTAGTAGGGTCTGGTGTGCCTCCTTTTCTTTGCATCGTGAGCCTTCCAATGTATAGGCTACCTCTTGGAGAAAGCACCAGAGGGCCTTGAGCAAAGAAGTTCATAGCTGTATTTATATCTTTTAAGATCCAAGTAGTGGTATCAGATATTTTATCATATCTAGTCACAAGCATCCAATTAGCAGAAAAACCACCTCTTCCCTTCAGTACATCACTGACAACTAGAATCTTATTATTATTAAAAAAGTTTATAATTTTCTCCCTTAAATCATCTTTAAGTTCATGTAAATACGCTCTTCTCTTATCTCTTAAATCAGTCAAAGGAACTTTTAGTAGCTTAGGATATAGAGAAGGATTGATCTCACCTGTAAATATTTTAATCCCAACGCTATCTCGTCGCTAAAATGCCACATTTCTTTATATGCATCAACTGATCTTTTATCAACTTGATTATAGTTGCAATCTACTTTTTTCCGTCTCTAATTTCAACAAATCTGATGAGGTAATCTCGTATATCTTATCAAGGTCTTGATCCCATTCCTCCTTGAACCATTCTTTAATCTCACTTAAAATACTCTTGCTTACAAGAATTATATCATGCAAAACTTCATCCTTATTTTTATACTTAGAAAAATCAGGGTCAAATCCATTATATTGGTAATCATGTAAAAGAAAAGCTATATTTGTTATGTTCTCGACTTCTTTATAGCCTAGCTTAACTAAATCGATTGAAATTCCTTTTAGTGAACGGGTTGGAGCATTATAACCTTTCTTTGTATACCAATCAGAAGACAGCTTATCTAAATTTTTGGTTGCCAATGCAGATAGAAGAGCTTTGACTGCGCTAAAAACTTTGCCTGCAGAGTTCCTAGTTCTACCTGCGATCCACATATTTATAGCGATGTCTAAATCGTCTAAAGTTTCTATAATTCTAGCCTTGATGTAGACCTTTTTGTTGAACTTTGGTGAAACTAACTTTCTTTCCACATATTGCAATTCTTATAATTTGCTTATATGTTTTTTAAAGTAATATGTTAGCTAAACTACGATTTTCAAATCGGTGAAGAGCACTAAATTGTATAATTAATTTTATCCTTTAAATATATGGCTTCTAATGTCTTGGAAGATTTCTAGTAAACTTGAAATAAATGGAACCATTACCTTTTTAAAGAATAGAAAGTCTAGTTACATCAACGATTAGAATTTACTCTTTGAGAAAAACAGTAAGAATTTTAAAAATGAATTTTAGCTTTTTAACTCTTAAATAATTAATTTATTATGTAAATCTTAGTAATGTCAAAAGCCACCAACATAATAAAGATATTCAGCGAATTTCCTGAAATAGCGTCGCTAGCAATTAAAATTTCTTCAGGAGAATCATTAAGTGAGCATGATAAATTTCTATTAAAAGAGCTTTCTGAAGCTACAGGTTGGAGTATTGATGAAATTATTGAAGAATTAAAAAGAATAGATGCTAATCATTCAGAAAGAGTAAATAAGTATAGAGAACTCTTTGAAAAACTTTATAACGAAGCAATTGAACTTGTTGAAAAAGATACTGTACAAGCTGCTGAGAAACTATGGGGAGCGATTGTTGCCTTGATTAAACTTCATGCTTCAATTAAAGGAGTTTTTGTTGAGTGGACTCATGATAAGCTATATAATTATGTGTCAAGAAATGTTGAAGAAAAACATCGCAAGTTGTTCAGGGATTTATTAAAAGCTGGAGAGCCGCTGCATAGGTATTTTTATGAGAAGGGAATGGATTATGAGGCATTCAAGGATTGCTGGAAAGATGCTGTGGAATTGATGGAAAAGGTTAAAGAATTAGTATATGCATCTTTAAGATGATTTGATGGTCGTCGGCGGGCCATCATATTGATCATTTTGTTTGTAACTTTAAAAAATGCCTAAAGTTTTTATTTAACGGCTTTTTCGGTAAACTATAAGGTTTATATATCGGTTTACTAAAAGTAATATTGTGTCCGTAGTGAGCGTTAAGGTTAAAAAGGAAATTAAAGAAAAGATGCTGAAGTATAAAGAAAAGGTGAATTGGGCAGAAGAAATTAGAAAATTTATTGAAATGAAGATCAGAGAGATCGAGGCGGAAGAAAACATTAAAAGAGTATGTGAAATTCTTTCAAAAATAGAATTTCATGCACCAAAGGGCTCTTCAGTTGAGATGATAAGAGAAAACCGTGATAGTCATTGATGCATCCATATTAGCTAGTTTTCTTCGCAAAGAGCCAGGTTGGGAAAAATTGGCAAATTATATTAAAAACGTTATAGCTGTAGATCTCATAATTAAAGAGGTTAGCAATGTGCTTTGGAAAGATTATTATGTTAGAAGAAGTATAAATAAAGATACAGTGCTTGAGCTATATCGTTTGATGAAATCTTTATTAGGAGTAAATATTCTATTAGAGAATGAAGAAAAGTATCTTGATGATGCCTTTGAAATAGCTATATTAACGGGAGTATCAATATATGATTCTCTTTATATTGCGCAGGCAAAGAAAAATAAATTACCTTTGGTTACGTTAGACATGAAGCAGAAAGAGGTTGCTGAAAAAGTGGGTGTTAAAGTAATTTATCCTATATAGTGGTTCCATATATTATTAGGTGATAATAAATTTAAACATGAAATTAATTAGCGACTCTATGAATATTTGTTGTAGTCAATCTTTTTTCTTTACAACCTTCTGTGCTTCCATAACCATCTTCTCGATGTCTTGAAGTCTGTCTCGTACGCTTTCAGAATCCAATTTTGCTTCATGGAAACCCCAAACGTGTAAAGCCCATGCAGCATCCCATGAATTCCTAAACCACTTTCCAAGCTTTTCAGAAATCATTCTAGAAGCCTTATCTAATTCTGCGACCGTCCACCTTTTTCTCTCATCAACTTTCTCTATAATATCGCTTAAGTTGAAGTAGATTGTGAGTGCTTTAACAACCTCCTCAGCAGCCTTATAAAGTTTCTCAGATGCTTGAATGGGATCTTTATCAATCAGCGACTTGCCTTCATCAAGATACTTTGCAGAGAGTTCCAAGTGAGTTTCAGTACTGGTCATGACCAAACAACTCCTTTATTTTAAATTCATTAAAATTTTATAAAAGTTTAAGATCGGTATTCTCTAATTGCATTTAAAACATTTTTAAGTGTTACTAGATTTTCTTTTACTATTTCTTCGTTTTCATAACCTTTAACGTAATTATCCAGTATATATTGCTTTTTTAAAATTATCTAGAACTCTTGTAACGTCTTTTCTCTAAGTATATATTGATAATAATATTAAAATAATTATAAGACGGATGAGGATAGGATTGCTTATAGGTCTCCTAATCTTAACATCTGTCTTGCTAATCTCTTATTTTCTAGCTTTGTACATCTTTCCTCCTGTATTTGGAGAAAAAGTAGAAGATTTTTCTTTATTAAACAGATATATTATATTTCTATTCATACCGCACTACATGGTAGTCTTTAATTTCTTTATCCTCTTCAACTCATCCAAATTATATCGTAATTTCTTAGATATGATTAAGTCATCTGATGATATCCAATTTGCACTGATCTCATATTTTGGACCTTATGTAGGCTATAATATTGTTCTTGCATTAGCACTATTTCGTGGGCAAGCGAATATTCCTGTAGCTTCTCTTTTCATGTTGTCTATTATTTCACTTATAGGATTAGTTGCAAGCATATATTTTGGTATTAGTTTTGATAAATTTTTAAAATATCAAAAGTAAAGGAAAAGAAGGAAACAATTAACAGCTTGTGAAAGTACTTTTTAGTGATTAAGGAAGGTTTGAAGGTTTTAAAAAGTATTTTGAAGGTTTCCTGAGAGTGTAAATGATCACATCTATAGTTTATTAACTGGATTATTTTAAAATGTTAAGGATGTTCGAAGCTGATTAGATTTGATTTTAATGATATACCAGATTTCTATTCTATATCAGTTTAGAAAAGTTTACTGAATAGTTTGAAGCTTTTATTCCAATTAAAGAATGAATATGCTGTTGCTGGAAACAAGATTTCTCTTGTATATTTTTTTATTATCATTTCTAGCCAAGTTTTCTCTTTCTCATATTGTTCGTGTAAACAAAATTAACTTTATTTGCTTCCTAAACTATTTAATCTTATGAGTGAACTGATAAGAGTAAGTAAAGAAGTTAAGAAGAAGTTAATTAAATTGGCAGCAGAAATACAACAAGAAAAGGGAGAAAAGGTAAGTTTAAATTATGCTATTGACTTTTTAATAGATTTCTATTACAATAGAAGGAAAGATCCTCAATTATTACTTTCTCTTTTTGGTTCTATGAAAGGATTAAGAGAAGAATTCGAGGAGTCTAGAAGAGAAGATGAGAGCGGTAATCGATACGGGACTATTGATTGAAATTTTTGAAGGATCAGAAATAGGTAAGAAACTGCTGGATCTTATTATTAATGATAAAATAGAACCTATAATTACTGATGTAACATTAATCGAATTAACTTAAGTAGTAATTAAATTTCAGCTCTGTTTCAGGGTAAGATTTTTTATTACGCAACTTAATAGAAAGGCTTGGTTTAAAAAAATGGTTTGGATAAATTGTAGTCGATGATGTTAACTAGTAAAAGTAGGTGGTGTCAAAGCTTTCCTTTTTCTCATCATAATAAAAAGTGTAACAACAATACCCGCTACTACTGGTATCGTTATTCCAATAATAAATTTTACTACATTGTTATAACTATAAACGAGTGATTTCTCACTCTAAAAAAGAGACTTTTAATATTTGGAGATAAGACCAGCATTTATTAAAACCTTTTCACTATCCATCGTATCAGTTATTTCTATCTCTAGTCTTAATGGTCTGAACGACTTATCTAAAACCATAACTACTTCTCCTTCAAAATGGGCCCAATGCTCAGGCTCACCGTTTGCTAAAACTATTTCAATAACTTCATTTTCATATTTAATATCGGAGAGTTTTTGTTCTTCTAATTTTTTTAGAACTTTTTCGCTGCCCATCATATCTTTTATTTCTATTTCTAGTTTTAGTGGTCTATATAGCTTATCAAATGTCATTATTATTTCTCCCTCAAAATGAACCCAATGCTCAGGATTTCCTTCGTTCAATCTTACAGTAATAATACCATTCTCTTCTTTTACCCTAGATTTAGCCCTAATTCTTGAAGCTTCTGCTAATAATTCATGTGAAGATAAGGGAATATCGATGATTGGTTTATTATTCTTTAGAAAGTAGGCGTAATCTTCCAAGAATTTTGCATATTTTTCAAGCAAATCTTCCATATAACCTAGTTAGTTAGCAAACAATATTTATGTTTCCTCTGTTTTTCATGCTATAAACGAGCGGACCTATCCAAAGTCTTTTTCATATTTTTATTGAAACTACTAATGTCTTAAAAACGTTCTTTTAAACTCAGCAACTTCATGTAAAATGGGAAAGAAGAAACTTCCATACCTTAATCATCTGAATTTTCCTTCCTTCAAGTTCAATTTCTCCCTCTTCATCATATGTTATAATCTTAATTGATGGAATTCTATCTAAAATTTCCTTAATACCTTTTAATTCTCTTTCATTATATTCATAAGTTACCTGATAGGCTTCCTTTATCCCTTGATGATCTTTAATCAAGAAATCAACCTCTCCTGTTTTACCTCTATAATAAAATATTTTATCTTCTCCGTATCTCCTGGCTAATTCTAGAAATACTAAGTTTTCAAGAAGAGCACCAAAATTAGTATTTAATCTATACCCTACCACATTAGCCATTCCTTGATCAACGGCATAAACCTTCCTCTCTGCTCTAACCATTTCTGAAAATTTAGGCGAGATAGGCTTAACGAAATATACTAACTTAGCTTTTATTAAGCAATTGCTAAACCTTTGTATAGTATGTAAAGGAATCATGAGTTGTCTAGAAATATTTCTGAAATTAATCCTGTTATCTACATTGGAAATTAAATACAGTGTAAGTAATTTAATTTTACTCTCATCTTTAATCTTGCATGCCTGTATAACATCTTTAGCTATAATATCTTCAAATAATGATTCCAATGTTTTTTCTTTAATCTCACTTACAACTACGGAAGGGAAACCTCCGTACATTAAAAACTCTTTTAATTCCCTTTTTATTTCGCTTTCTTTCGCAACTAATTCAATTAATCTGCTATTCTTTCCTCCAACTTCAATCTTCTTAAATTTCATGAACTCGGTAAAGGATAATGGATAAACGTTGATAACTATATGTCTACCAGCTAATTTATTCTAACTTTATCATTCAAGAGTTCTGAAGTTGAGCCAGAAACTACGACTTTCCCCTCTTTTCTATCAATTAAAGATCTAGCAAAACCCTCCCAATTTTTAACCCTTTGTACTTCGTCCAAAAATATAACGGGATTAGCATTATCTCTTTTAATTTCTTCTTTGTATAAATCGTATAGATAAAATAAATCTTCAGCTTCAGTAATTTGACTAAATCTCGAATCTTCAAAGTTTACGATTAATATATTGAAGGGGTTAGTGCCATTCTAGATTAACCTCTTAGCTACTTGATTAATTATCGTGGACTTTCCTGCTCTCTTAACCCCTAATACGCTTGCGATATTCCATGAATTCAATACCTGAATTATTTCCTCTACGTATCTATCCCTGAAAATACCTGTGAATTGTTCTTTATACCAAAAATTCCAATCTATTAAAGCTTTAAGTAATCCCTCCTTATTCACAACCTTTTAAACATTTTTCATGTTAATAAATTTAACTCATATGATGGGTCAAAAATGAATAATTTTGACCCGTAATGTGGATCAAAATAATAGATCAGACACATTCAAGGAAATGCACTTAATATTCCTTGCTTTTATTGCACATGCTCTAATTAATCTACTCCTAGAGAGGCTAATCAGCATATAATTAAAATTTAATTATTAATTTTTGAATTGAATTAAAATTCAACAGGCTTTCAGAAGAACTCGAAACTTATACACTTACATTTATGCTGGTTATGGAATAATAGTTTGAGAAAGAAACCAATATAGTAGCAACTGGAAAAACATCAGAAGATCTTAGGGAAGCGTTGGAAATTGACTAATAATTATAAGCATTTAGCTGAAATTACAACATATTACAAAAAAGCTATAAAATCTCTTGATGAAGATTTAAAAAAGAGAATATCTGAGAAAATTGAAGAACTTTTGAACGGTAAACTCGTTAGAAAGCCTTTATATAGTTGATATAAAACAATGAACTTTATTCAATGAGCTTTAGCTATTGTCTTTTAGATTGTTTTAGTAAACATATAATAGTAAATTGATGAGTTTCTATGTTATAATGGCAAAAATAAAAACCTTCTAGTATTTTAATGTCTTTAATTATAAAATCTAGATAAAAATCATAAGATTACATGCGATCTCACAATTCTTTCAGCTTCAAATAATTTTGCAAAATTTTAAGAATTTTCTTCTTCACGATCGGCTAACCAACAGTTGTATTCATCTAAATCAAGCTGTGAAAATAAACAAGCTATAAAAAAGACTTGTTCCAACTTATCTTATAGTTTGTATCTAATCTTCCTTTTTCTCTTTATTTTAAACCCTTAATAAGTTTAATACGTTTCAATAATCTTGCTCTTACTTATTCATTTATTCTTCGTTAAATTAAAAGAAAAATAACTTTAGATTAAAGTTTTAAAATTTAGTAGAAAATGTTAAATTTATTAGAAATTAAAATTTTATTTCTATATCTTTACTATTTAATACTTTTATATATTTTAATGATTTATTTTTAAGTTTTTCATCATCTGTTACTAATATTAATTTATTTTTTATAGCTAAGAATAAATAAGATGCATCGTATATTGTTAGTTCTTCCTTTGCTGCAAGTTTAAAAACTTCCTTTTCATAACCACCAATGCTTAATATTTCGAAAAGTTTAAAAACCATAGTTAAAACTTCTATGTATTCCAAAGCTGTTTTTTCATCAATTTTGCCAAATTTATGTTCTTTCCATATTGCATTCATTGTTTCATATAAGGCTAAATTTAATGAGAATCCTTTGATGAAAGCTTTCATTGATCCTTTCTTAATTAGATTAACTATTGCACTTGCATCAAATAGATAAACTTTATCTTCCATCCCTATCTTCTCTTATTATTCTTGCTATTTCTTCATCGCTTATGTGAGCTACTTTAGGAACAAGCCCTTTTACCTTATTCTCAGCTTCTTCTAATATTTTCTTCTTAACTTCTTCCTCTAAAGCTCTACGTATAACAGTTGAAGGCTTTATACCATATTTATCCATAAGCTCTTTTAACTCACGGGGAATTTTGACTGAAATTGTAACATACTTCATAAATATAAAATATTTCTTACTTATATAAAGTTTACCTTATATTAGTTTACTTTAAATAAGATATTTTCTGTTCTTAAAACATTCATGTGTTAAAATAGCTGAAGTCTAAGACAAAAGATCAGGTCTTTTGCTAAACCTGCTTCCTCTTACTCTTGAAAAACTCAAAGGTACCTTTTCAAAGTGTTTTATAATTCACTTCATTGATTTGTAGCTATATCTCTCTTTTAGCTACAGCGAAATCATGTATATTTTGATATATATCTTTAAATTTAAATAATTTAGAGGTGATGTTACTATTATGATTACATTTTCAGCTGAATTCATCGAAAAAATGCATAAGAGGCTAAAGAAATACGAGGAAGCTGATCGTAGCGAAGTGATGGCGAAGATAAGAGTAGTTGTGGACAAACTTGATGACTTAGCATCTGTGGCTAAAGGTCGAAGCCAGAATACTTGGCATACTGATGAGAATGGTCCAAGTCCGCTTGAATACTTTATATCCGCTCTAGGAATGTGTCAGTGTGTACATTACGCCGAATATGCAGCTGTATCAGGGATCAAGCTTGAGTCATTAACAATAGAGATAAAAGGAGACTTCAGAGTTACGAGGCCAAGGAGTTTGAAGAAGATTGATTACACCGTGGTTATTCAGAGCCCAGAGAAGCCTGATGCAATAAAGGAGCTAGCCCAGAAGTCTGCCGCAGACTGTTATGTAACTCAGACATTAAAAAAGGCATGTGAAGTACGAGGGCACCTAATATTGAACGGGATTGACATTGGTGAAATTCCCTAAATACTTACTTGAACAAACGAGGGATAATAGTATTAATAGATTGCTAAAATTTACTAATACTTTACAAATGGAATGAAAGTCTTGCCTTTTGAGAGAAGGAGAGGACTTAAAGAAAGAAAAATCATTACTACTCTTTCTTTTCTTTCATACCCTATCGTAATGTCATTCAAAAAGAAACAGTAAATTTATAAGGGGAAAGGAAGATAGATTTATTAGATGGCCTTTACTAAACATTCACCAATTCCAGCGGAAGTGGAAGAAATTGTGAAAAGAATAATGGAAAAGAAAGAAAACAAACAACCGCTAACATTTGAGGATGTTCGCAACATCAAGAATCATCTTTCATCATTTACCTCAGATCAAATTGCCGTTATTCAAGATATTTTAAAATCTGAAGCTGAAAGAAAAGTTAAAGAGTATAAGTCTAAAACAGGGTTGGAACCTATAATAAACCCATTAGAAGACATTACTGAGGCATCATATAAAGAAGGTTTAAAGCCTTTCTTAGAAGCATGGGTTGAAGCTGAATATTTATTGCGTAACGAGAGTTTATGGAGAGAATTTGATGAAAAAAAGATCGATTATGATACGCTTCTACGGAAGACCATAACTGTTTTCAATGAATTATACTCGCTTATTACCGAGTAAATAATTTGGAGGAAAAGGATTATTTTTATTTGGGACTTAAATTATCAGATAAACTTTACAAATATCTTGAGAAAACAAACTTATTACCTGAATATCCAAATCTACGTTTGCTAGCTGAGGATGTTGTAGAAAGAATAATATCAGAAATAATTGAAAAAGGTGAATTGAAATCTAATAGACAGCTAGAGAAGTTTATACTTGCTCAAGGCCAGGAATACATTAAGAGAATCGCAAGCCGTCTTTTCCTTGAAGGAAGGAAACTTAGAGATGTTATTCAATTAGCTCCAATAAAACTAATTCTTATAATAGGTGCTGGTTTTTCCTTTGAGGCTGGAATGCCATTAACAAGACATCTTTCCTTAATACTAAAACCTATGGGTTTTGATGTTAAAGAATATGAGGATATAAAGGAGGCTTTTAGAAAGATATCCCAAGATAAAGAGAAGGATAAAGAATTCAAGGAAAGGTTCATATTATATTTAAAGGAAGGTTTGCAAAGAGGCGAGATCAAGATCACGGAAGCTCATGAAATAGTTATAAAGAAATTTGGAGATGATAAAATTTTAGAGATTCTTTGTCTAAATTGGGACAATCTTCTGGAAATATGCTATAAGAAACTTACGGGAAATAAGATCCTTAAAATCAATAGGGAAAATGTATCTATTCAAGAAGATACTTTTCTTCATTGTTTATGGAAGTTTCATGGCGATGTAGATGATCCTGATTATGAATGGATATATCCTGGTACTAAAGGAAGAGTTTTTTCTAATTTCAAGAAATATCTTGAATTTTTGATTAAGCAACGAAAATATACTCTTTGTGGACTTGTAGTGGGTTATTCGGAGCTTGATGAAGAAATGGGCAATGTAATTGAAATGATCGAAAAGAGCTTTGTATTGTTCAGAGTTGGAATGGATATGAGGTTATTCAATAAGCATAAGAACTACATTCTCGCTCCAGCTAGATGGATTCTTCCTCAGATATTTTCAGACCAAACTAATGATAATGAAAAGTAAAATAAGAATGTGCTTAATATCCAAAGAAAAAATGCTAAAAAGATTAAAGATACAAAAGTGAGTCTTAATGATTCAGAAAGATATCTTGAAGATCATAATTATTCAAAAGCTTTGTATGTAAAAATGTATTATGCTCAGTTAAGATTCTCTTTGATGAATTAATTACCGCTCCTCATATGCGAGATGTAGCTCCGAATCAATGAGAAAACAATGAATCGCTTTGAAAAGGTAACCCTCGACCTTTTCAAGGCGGGGAGTTAGTAATTAAGATATTCTTATTTATACAAAATTGGTTTTGATTGAAACTAAATTTTCCTTTTAATAATTTCATGAAGTAAAATACTCGCTACCTTAATACATTTTAAATTTATATATCAAACGTTTTATTAATTGATTTGATGCTAAGTAAACTGAGGGATGATATCCTAAGGTTACTAAAGGAGGATGAGGAGTTTAGATACGCCGTTATAGGTTTGTTAGGCTTACATAGGTTAGAGGAAGCAATAACAAAATTAACTGAAGTTATAGTGAAAATGGAGTCTAGATTGGATAGTCTTGAGAATATAATAGCAAGGCAAGAGGAAAGACTGACAAAATTAGAGTATACGGTTAGTAGATTAGCAGAAATACAAGCAATACAGGAAGAAAGATTAACTAAACTAGAGGAGGCGATCAGCAAATTAGTGGATATAACAGCAAAGTTAGAATATAGAATTACCATAGTAGAGGATAAACTGACTAAGGTAGAAAACACATTAACTGGGGTAGAAAATAGACTTACTACAGTAGAAGCTAGTATGGGCACGCTAGGTAGAAGAGTAGGTAAAGATTTGGAGAAAATGATTCTTAAAATATACAAAGAGCAACTGATACAATTAGGCATAAATCCAGAGAAAGCTAAAAGATTTAGATATATAGATAAAGAAGGTAAATATGGTAGAAAGGGTAAAGAGTATGAATTTGATATAGTAATTAGCGATGAGCATACAGATGTATTGGAGGTCAAGACGCGAACAAAAAAAGAGGATGTTGAGTGGTTCCTTGATAATGTTGAGAGCATAAAATCACTATTTGATAAGCCTTTAAGAAGGAAGGTTATAGTAACTGTTCATATAGATGATGATGCGTTAATTAAAGCAAATGAGTTAGGCATCGACGTTATTTATGGCAACATTATAAAAGAATAAACAATTGTTTCACTACTCCGTTAACATTTATTATTAATTCCCTTTATGAAACTTGCATCAATAGTGCTTCCGTGGGTTTCAATTTCTTATGAACAGGATCAGGCATTAAACCTAGCTGTTCCATAGTTACGCTTCCAAGCAGATAAATTCCTTCGTCACCGAAGACAACAGGAGTAGCGCTTGCTTTATAACCTTCAATTTCGATGCCAATTTCGCCTAAAGGCTTCTCAATAACCCTATTATCAGCTAATCTTAACCTAATCAATCTGATGGACTCTATCTCAAGCGACTTGAGAACATTAGCTGGTATAACGGTATATGTTGCACCTGAATCGACTAAAAGCTCTAAATCTATTTTGATTTCTGGCTTTCTTGGATTCCATACAGTTACCTTAACAGTAAAAGCTACCATAGCTACTTATCTTTAAATTTTTTATAAATTTTTATTAATATATTTTTTACAAAATTTTATCCTTTGTGAAATTCATAAAAGTTATAGCATAAGACTATTTGCTTACCAAACGATTCATAGCTATAAATTGATGGTAAAATCCTAAGTTACCTTGAAAAAAATTAGCATGGTAGAAAAGTTAGAATGCTGAATTAACTTAAAATAATAATTAAATTTTTTCATGAAAATTAAATAAAAAATTTAATTTAATTCACATTCTTAATTACTTAAGTTTACATCCTCAGAATTTACAGGAGAACCACAATTTGGACAATAATTAGAATAAAATAATTTATACTTGGTTGAGCAGGCTGAGCCAAAGTTTTCCTTATTTTTATAATAAAAAGTACAATTGCAACAATAACAATCACAACTGCTATTATTAATTCAATAATAATCCACCACATTATATTATCTGATATTAATTCTAAAACGCTTGTTTCAATTAAATTAATATTCCGTTTATACTAATCTCAGTAGTTGCACACCTCTAGTTTCTTCTTGAAGGGATATATTATAAAACATAAGAATTCTTGTAACATTATTCTCTTCCTTGCCTAAATGGTAGATATCTTCGCATAGATGATCTACATGTAAGGGCTACTACTTATGAAAGTAAGTTTTCAAATTTTAAATATAAAGCTCGCTTGCTTTCTTTGCTCTATCTACTTTTTTTAAGAGTATTTCATCATATGTTATTAATGGTGCTTCTAAAATGTTTGAAAGAGAAACATATAATGCATCATAAATTGTGATATCATTTTCAAAGGCTATTTGAATTGCATCATAAATCAATTCTTCGAACCTATGTAATACTAAACCAATTTGCATTGCTGCTTTTATTCCTAATTTAACATCATTTTCACTAAGATGAGAGTATCTTAAAACGTTTGCGAGTTCAATGAAAATTAAATCAGGAACATGAGCTTCTATTTTTTTGTTTGCTATTTCATTTCTTATTCTTTTCATATAATCAGATTCCTTTTCTATTAAAAACCACTTAGCTATAGCACTTGCATCCAAAACTACTTTCATTTTTCTCTAAATTCTCTAATTAAATCCTTAGCTTCCTTTTCTAACTTTGCTTTCTTTGAAATTTCCTCCATCTTTGCAATGGCCCATTCTATTTCTTTTTTTCTTACTTCTTCTTCTAAAGCTTTTCTTAAAGTTTCACTTATATTTAGACCGTATTCTTTAGCTTTTTCAACGATCTCCTTCTTAACTTTGGTAGACACAGTAACGTAGCTCATATATTTATTACCTTATATGTAGTATATTAAATTACACCCATATAATAAGTTATGAATACTAATTGCAAGATTACTTAATATTTCAAATTTCAAAATTTATTTATCAAACCGTTTATGTTAATTAGATTCTCTTTCGAATGATTCGTCAATAGCTAGCATAAATGTAAGTGTATATATATATATTATAAAAAATTTAATTAATTATGTACCTTACTTAATTACTTAAGCTTTCTACCACATCTACCACAAAAAACATCCTCAGGATTTACAGGAGAACCACAGCTTGGACAATAATTAGGAGCTAAAGGAGTTACACTTGGCGGAGTAGGTGGAGCCAAAGCTTTCCTTCTTCTCATTACAATATAAAGTGTAACTATAACAACTGTTACTACTACTGCTATTATTACTCCAATAATAATCCACCACATTATATTATCTGATATTAATCCTGGTACACTTGTTTCAATAAAATTTAATTTCACAGTCTCTTTAATCTGTCCTTCAAACCTGGCTTGAGCAATAAACACCATACTAATTTCATAAGTTGCACTGATTAAAACGCCCTTGTTATATTTATATGACATCGAGTCATATTGTCCAGATGAATAAGTCGTAGAGGTATGGAATGTGCCAGAATAAGAAGGATCAACAAAAAGTTTAGGTTCAGCAGATGGCTTTTCATTAATTTTATAAGATAGCTCTTCGATATCACCTTCTTTTGGAGGAGAAACAATTTGTGACGGACATTCACCGCTGATCTTAACATTTCTAAAACTTCCTTTAGCATAAACATATGGCAAATCTATTTTTGTGATTTCTACCCTCATATTTGCTTCCCAGCTACATGATATACTAGTAGCAGTAGGAGTATCAGTAATAGTACCAGTAATGGCACCTGTAACAGTTACCTCTAATTTATATACAAAATAGTCTCCAACCTTATATACTGGCTGGGCTGCTTCTACAGAAACATTTGTTAAACTTAGGAATAATAGCAAAATTGATAAAAAAACTAGTGGAAGTTTTGTAAATTTTGCTAAATTATTTCTCATAGTATAAATATAATTTTATTATAAATAAATTTTATTAATTAACTTTCATTTCTTCATTGTTTTAATAAGAACTATCTTTTTGATCGAATACGAAATGATTTGCTAAAACTAATATCAACACGTTTATAAAAATTTTGAAAATTGTTCTTACTTTTTTATCTGGAAACCCCAGCAAGCCTAAGGTATCTCTATAAAATTGTTCTTTTATCTTTCGTTTAATTATTTGATGAGATGGTGATGAATTTGGGAAAGAATTAGTACTATTTAATTACCAATAGAGTACTTTAAAGTACTATTCTTATATTTATTGGTTCAATATTGGTACCGTAATGGTACTAAAGAATATAGTTTTGATGTACAAAAAAATTTAAATACTTATTAGTACTAATTTCTTATAGCGGTGGTACTATGAAACAAGTTAAGTTCTATATTGATGAAGAGCGTTATGAGAAGTTAAAGAGGCTTGCAGATGAACAAGGACTTTCTGTACCATCCTACGTTAAGAATTTAGTACTAAGAGTTTTAGGTGATTTTGAAGGAGGAGTTGAGGATAAAATTAAGTATTTGATCCAGAGAAAGGAACAATTAGAAAAAGAAGTTGGACGAATAGGAGTGGAGTTGGCTTTACTTAACAGAAGAGTTGAAAAGCTTGAGCAAGAATTATACAGAAAATCTTAGGGACTTCTAAAAGAGTATAGTGATGGCCCGCCGACGGCCATCATAAACAATGTTTTAAAGAGCCAGCATATATCCTGTAACTCCGATAGATCAAGCTTTTTATCGGCTAAATCTAGCTTGATCCTGTAAGCCTCCATATCCAATGCTTCAAAGATTAGGGGAACTGGCAACTTATCAACGAGGAATGCCTCAATTTTGATCTCTTTTCCTGAAATCTCGACGAGGATAAATCACTGCAATCTTTGCTCAAGAGCATCCAATAAAGGCTTTGTTTAATGATGGTTATTACTTATTTCATTGATTTTATTTCATAACCTATCGTCCGAAACAGACTTTTCAACTATAACGTGCCTATAAATCCTATCTTGATTCCATCAATGCTTGATTCCCATGCTTTTCATTACGAGTTTAAGACTTCTTTTAATAATGGGTTGATTTGAATTCATTTAATGGTTTTTTAATAAACAGAATTTATATGCCTTTTTTCATTATTTAATTTATAATGTCTGAAGGCTTAAAATTGGTTGAGAAGGATATTAAAGAAATTCTAGATTTAGTTAAACATTTAAACGAAGAAGAAAAGAAAGCACTTGAAGAATTCAAGAAATTGATACCATATTATTATTTAGGCTACTCACCCGTAATTTATAAATTAAAGATTAATGTCTAGTATTTATTTCAATAGATTTAATCTCTGAAAGAAATCTGTGAGAAGCAACAACGGCTTTTAAAAATATAGAAGTTAAAAATTTATAAAAATTAAATCATGAAATAATTAAATAAACTTTATGATTTGAAAATATGTTTACATTTTTTAAATCTATGATTTTTCGTTTACAAAGTCATGGTGGCAGTCTTCATTTCCATGACCCTCGTGTATATAATTTGGATTACGCTTCAGAATTTCTTTAACTTCGTTCTTGAAACTGGCTTATCGCTTATATTAATTACATTATAACAAGAATATTACAAAGCTCTAACTCTTTACCATTCAAAGATATAAGAAGTAGCTTCACAAATCTTGAAAAAATAAACTTTCAAACCATACTTAATATCTTCTCTCGAAAAGCTTTGTTCTCTTTGAAAAGTTTAACACTTTCTTCTAGAAATTTATCAACAAACTACTTCTCATCATTGTTTAGCTTTTTGTAGTTATCTAACATGTTAATGAATTCTATTATATGTATAAGATTTGAAGCCTAAATAAATTCGTTCATTCGGCTTCCTTTCAGCTTCTATTTTTAATGCCTTTATTATGATATCAATTTTGTTCGCTTTTAGTTCGTCTTTCATACATTAATAATAAAACATTTGATATATAAATTAAGATGGCAAGTTTAGTTTCATTAAATTAATTTTTTCATAAAATTCCAAAAGCTAAAAATTTTTCAAAATAGACATCTCAAATAATCTTGAATAAAATTAAAAATTGTAAGTTTTTATAGCTTATTTATTAATATTATTATGAGCATTGTGGAGACAGAAAGACTAGTAAAGTTGGAAGGAAAAGTTGAAGAAATGTCTAAAAGAATGGACGATTTTAAAAGTGATATTAACTCATTGCGAAACGAAGTGATAGCTACAAGGAATGAGCTCAGTAGCAGGATAGACACTTTAGATAATAGAATAGACTCAACAAATAATAGAATAGATTCAACAAACCAAAGAATAGACTCTTTAAGAGAGGAAATGAAAAATGAAATTATTTCTTTGAGAAATGAAATGAGGAGTGAAATTAACAGCCTAAGAAGTGAAATAATCAGTTTAAGGAGTGAAATAAACAATAGAATAAACGAGCTTGATAGAAAACTTGATAATCGATTCCTTTGGCTCTTAGGAGTGCAAATATCAACATTGGTTGCTATAATTTTGACAATATTACTTAAATAATTTTAAATTTTTTAAAATAGTTGCATCAACAATTATTCAGCTGATCTAAATTATTCACGCAACCTCTGAACCGTATGTGTAGCATCAAAGCCTGGTAAAGCCTTTGGTCCCACTTTCGACTTGATCATTATTTTAACCAAATAATCGATTAATTCGGATTCGCTAACGTTATTTTCTCCTAACCATTTAACTGATAAAACAATTTTATACTTTTCATATGGAAAATAATCAATGAGTTTTAACCATAGTTCCAAAGCTTCCTTAGCTGGAAGGTTTACTGTAATTCTAGCTACTTTTCCGTAGAACTCATCTTCATATACTTCTATGCTATAAGCACAGCCTGAAAACATAGCCATCAAGCTAGAGATGTAGTTTTGAAGAATCGACGGAAATTCCATGATCTCATCCTCGCTATTATTTTCTTTTTATATTTATATATTTTTACCTTTCTCTTTTGATATGGTAATGTTCAAAATCAAATTTTTTAACCTAAAAGCTTATATAAAAAATTAAATTTATTTAATTTAATTTTTCAAAATTATTGTTTAATGAATAAATAACCAGAAAATCCAAGAAGACCAACTTGTAATAAGTAAATATTTTTATACTTAGAATGCTTATTAAAATAAGTTTTCATTATATAAACTTAAATAATTAATTAACAATATAGTATAAGATGAACATAGAATTGGATAAGGGTCGAGTTGTTAAAGCGTTTATACCAGCTATTGATATGCTTGATATGTATAGCAAGATTCTTAGAGAAATGGCCAGTGTTGAAAAAACGGAAGGAAAGAGGATTGATGAATTATTAAAAGAAGTAATTAGTTATGACTCATTAATTATGTTATCCAAGAAAATGCCTCCTGAGTTATATACTCAATTCATCACGGCTCTCTTAAGATTATCAACAATATCAATTAAAGCACCAAATCCTTTAATTCTTCCATCTGAGGAGAAGGAAAAGTTGGCGTCTGAAATTGATGAAATAGTGTCAATTTTAAAGAAAGTATTTAGTCAGTTGAAAGAAATATGAGCATAATGAGCAGCATCTTTGACTATATAACAGGAAATATAGAGTTTTTAAAAGAAATAACTAGCGAATTGAACATAAGTTCTGCTACTATGACTACTCTACAATCTTATTTCAAAGCTATGAATGATTTCTTAGAAAAAATATTTGGATCTGAAGAAACTAAGAGAGTTCTTGAGGATATGGTAGCTCGTATTGAGGCTGAGAAATTGCTCAAGAAAATTGAGGAGCATTTAAAAGATATTCCAGAACTTCCTCCAGGTACTGTAGTAAAGTGGATCAGAAGTGACAGGGAAAGTCATTGATTCATCAGTTTTAACAAAGTATTTATTGAAAGAGAAAGATTGGGAAAAGATACATGAGATACTACTCGAAAGACCATACACGTTAGACCTAGCTATGAAAGAGGTTGCTAATGCTATATGGAAAAGAGTATTTTTTCTAAAAGACATTGATATCAAAAGAGCATTTATTATCCTTAATGATCTTTTTGATATGAAGATGAAGCTACTTCGTGTAGAACCTCAAGACAATTATTTAAAATTAGCTTTTGAAATAGCTATAAATACGGGAACAGCACTTTATGACTCGCTATTTATTGCGCAGGCTTTTTCAAAAAATGCTATTTTAATAACAGCAGATAAAAAGCAATATAAAACAACTTCTGAGTTAGGTTTAGCTTCTATTTTAATTTAAAAAATAGAGGAACAGTTAAACTAGATCAGTTTTTTAAAATTTATACGAAAAAGAGAAACTTTACAGATGTGTCGAATACTAGTATCTTTTTTTATTTTATTTTATATATCACCTTTGACTTCAAAAGGCTTTATTCCTTGCTTTATAGCTTCATCTAGCATCTCAAAATAAGAAAGTCCTGCAAGCTTCGCAGCCAGTCCTAGTGATATCTTTTTTTCTTTTAACATCTTCAATGCTATTTCTTTCCTTCTTTGCAGAATGCTATCCTCAACTTTTCTTTTCTTAATTGCAAACATCCCTAAAATTCTTAATATTATTTTCTTAAAATTGCTTTCCTTGGATGAGGTTACATAAATATAAAGGAGCAACTCATCTTGATCAAGGCTTTCAAGAAAATCTACATTAGCTTTAATTATTTCTTTTTCCTTAAAGTTTTCCCAAAGTTGTCTAGCTATCTCATAACCTTTTTCGGTTAGACTTAAATCTTTAATTAAACCAGATTCTTCAAGTTTGCTTATATATTTTCCCAGTGTTTCGCTGTATGGTCCATAGCTAGAAGACTTAAAATTTAATCGTTTTAATTCTTTAAAAACCTCGGCTAACTTAAACATTTCCTTCTGGAACCATAGCTTTCCTTTACATTTTCCTTCATGAGCATAAAGTAGCATAAGTATATATTTTTCAACAATTGAAAGTTCAATATTACTTATTTTCATCATATATTTATAACAATAAATAATCATAAATTAATTATTTAATTTTACTTCAATTAAAAACTAAATTACAGTATAGATGATCAATTAGAGGGTAGGTTAGAAATAATAATCAAATATGTCAAAAAGGTCCTAACTTTACTATCTCACTAAAATAGCTTCTTTTCCTGTTTTAAATCCAATTAAATTATTATTCTATATGTTCTTTGATAGATTATACATATTTAGGATTCAAATTTTCCTCCTATTGTTATTTCATAAAAAAGAATATAGAAAATTCTTCTTTATAATATTTGTTTAAAAGAAGCATATTTTATGAATATTTTATTTAGAAAAACTTATATAACTATATTTCATTTATTATTTAGATAAATATATGGATCTAAAAAATCTCTTTATGGAGTTCGAAGTAAGCTTTTATGTTTTTTCCGAAACACAGTGTTACTTTATCTGAAGAACACTCAAATAAGAGAGCTTATAAGTTACATTTATAAATGGTATTCAATAATGATTACTATTGTCTTGAAATACCAAATTATTAGCAATTGTAAAAAAATACCACACCACTTGCTTTTAGTCTCCTTAGGAAATATCTTCTTACATATATAATACAATTTTATAAAATAATGGATATTCCTTAAGTTATATATAATTTTTATAATATATTATAGTTAAATGCCTCAACAAGCATCATTTCCTAAAAAAGTTATAAAAAGAGAATTAGCAGAGAAGGTACCTATGAAAATTTTAAAGCAAAAATGCAAAGAGTTTAAAAGAATCGAGAGAGGAGCTGATTTTTACGATATGGCAATGCAGATCGTAGATAAATTTCCATTGCAAGCCTGCATCATAATACTTGCAACGTGGAATATAAGAAGATTTAGGTTTGTAGTAAAGAATTGCCAAAGTTTAATCGAATTAAAGAATGCAATCGATAAATGTAAGCCGCTCTTTGAAAAAATAAAGTATGAAAACTTTCAAAACGTAAATTTTGATTCAATTAAAGATACTGTTGCAGAAATATATTCAACTATTTCTAAAATTAAGGCAGTTGAGTATACTGGAGCCTCGAAAATAATGCATCTATTTAACCCGAATTTGTTCGTAATGTGGGATAGCTATATCAGGAATTACTATCGTTTCAAAGGTGATGCTCAAAGTTATATAAATTTTCTAAAACTTATGCAGAAGAAGTTTGGAGCCATTAAATGGAATGAAACAGGTAAGACTCTAGCTAAGGCTATCGATGAATATAACTATATAACTATTACTTTTTCTCGATTGGAAAAGCAAAGGAAAAAAAGGCATAGTAAAGGAAAAGGTTTAAAATAGAAATTTTAATAAGTATTCTTTCAATTTAATAAGTGATTTGATATACCTTAGGAAAATGGAAGTTTAATTATTTATTATAATACATAGTTTACTTTATGGAAAGATTAAGGAGTGTGAAAATATTCGGTCATGATTCTCTTGGGTAGCATTATTCGTAAAGAACTTATGAGTAAGCTTATCTTCGAGGTTATTGTAAAGAAAGGTATTAGGGAAGATTTCTTAGTAATAGTAGAGATAATGATAAAACTCTAGTTTCTTGCTTACATTACTTTAAATCTAGTATGACTTTACTTTTTAATGACTTCTACAGAATTCTTAACAATATCAACCAAAAATTCTACTTCCTCTTTAATAAGTTTAATTTTCTTAATATCGCTACATATTCCATTTCTGTTTTTAATCATATCTATTTCATAATCAGGATATCTTCCGATAGTTTCATATAATGCTACACATGGATATACTTTGGATAGAAATTCAGATAAGTAAATAGAAAAGGAAAAATAGGACGTAATCTCAATAAGTTTTTTTAAATTTCCTTTATCATAAGACTCAATATGCTTTCTTATATCATTTTCGCTCATAATGCCAATAGCATCGATGAGCTCGGCGATAAATGAATCTAAATTAGATTTTTTAACATGTTCGTATAGTTGTTCTTTTTCTATATGCTTTTTAATTGTAGGTTCGAGCCCTAGATATTTTTCTTTGATGGGTTTCAAATGCTCCAGTGCATTTTCGTCTATACATGGAGGTAATAGCCTATTGTCCTTTTTCTTCTTATACATACTTTCGATATTTTTACTTTCAGATTCAGATAACCGCATCATGAATTGTTTTACCCTTCGGCAAAAAGCATAAATCTATCTTTTGAATTAGAGGCTGGCCTTTTTTAATTTCTCCTAAAGGTTGCGGTAATGTGCAATCCTTATCAACTAGTTCAAATCCTTTGGATTCAAAGAATTCTATAAGCCTTATGGATAGATCTGTTTCAGTAAGGGAAAATGAAGGAGTAAATATTCTTTCCCACTTTTTAGGTTCTTTAAAGCTATGAAATTCTTCATTTAAGCATAATAAACCAGCTCCATATTCGTCAAGAACGTGCTCATAGGAGCTAAGCACATGATCAGAGATCTCGCAAGGAATAACAAATCTGAAATAATCCAGCATTTGACTTTCTTTTGCACTTTCAAACTGTTGCCAAGCATGTCCGCTACTGAATGCATTGAAATTATCCTCGACTTCAAATCCGAAAAAGTTGTCTTTTACAGCTACAATGTCGATATTTGTTCCTTTTAATTGCACGTCAAAATGGACTTTATAACCATTTCTTTTTAAATACCTGTAGAGTGAAAGTCTCAAAATTTCATGTGATTTCTTCATAATAATTAATTTTATATAGTTTTATACTTAATATATCTTAAATGTTAGTTTACCTTAATTATAATATAGGTATAACGAAGCAAAGTAATAACTGGAAGCATGGTCAATTTGATATCAATACGTATAATTGGTTGAAATATAGGATAAAATATTGGGAAATATTTACTTTTATCAATGATTAATTGAGGTTGACTCGATGTCATTATACACCGCTAAAGTTTATGAGTTTTTAGAGGGTCTTCGTGGAGGAAATTATCACTTCATTATAGAGGGAAATAAGCTTGTTCATATATCGCGTTATGGAGCGATTAGTAAAAAAGTTAATAATATAGCTTATTATGATGTTGACCTTAGCAAACTAAAAGGCAAGACTGTGGTTGAAGTTATGTCTTCGAATAATGGATTATTTGACATGGTTTGGATATATCCTGCTGAGGATCTTGCTGTGGATTGGTATGCAAGAAGAAGACAAGAATTGTCAATTACCATTATAAATAATTATGAACTTGTTCATCTTGGTGGAAAGGAGAGATTATTTTTAGATGAGTGGAATAAGTACTACAAGATTATGCTAAATTATATTAGAAAAAAAGTAATTGAGAAAGGTGGAAGAATTATATCCACAAATTTAGTTAATATTCATATAAAAAATGATCTCAAATATCCAGCATCTTTTTTAATACCCTATAGCCAGAACGCTAGATTTAGGGATTTAAGTGTACTTACTAAGCAAATTCACCAGATATGGATCATCATAAGGATTTTAATAGAATTCTTGTCACTTAATTTTGACCTGTATTTTGAACAAAGTCCTTACAGCCCAATAACATTAATAGGTAGCTATTCACTATGGTATGAATTTGATTTGAATCCTCATACGATGTGTAGAGGTATTCTTTGGTATACATCCGATGTCTCACCACAATTAAAACGTATTCTTAATAAAGCTATGGAACTCAAAAATAAAGGTCTTACTGAACGTCTTGCTTTAAGACCTGACATAGTATTTACGTATGCCAAAGATTGTAATGAGTTCATGCAGAATCCTGCTATTAAGCTGATCATTGAATGTAAGAATACTGATTATACATATTGGGAAAAAGATATTAATAGGCAAATTAAGCCTTATGTAGAAATATTTGAACCAGAATACATGTTAATAGCATCGCTAAAACCTGTTCCACCATATATTAAGAGAGATCTGCAACGTTATAGTATACATGTAATAGATAATGTTTATCCTGGAGGTTTGGGAGAACAAGAACTAATAGCCTATGTTAAATCTGCGTTAGGATATTTATAGTCTATTTTAGTTTGACCAAACTTCATCTCAAAACTTTAAATTTTATTAAAATATTAATCACTAGGGTAAATGACAAATATAATTATTCATGAACGTTGGTAAGGCCAAAGAGGAGGCAATTATTATTATATTAAGGAGGGAAATATCCTTAGAAGAATTGAGAAGTATGCTATTTCTAAAAGGGAAGCGTATAAGAGTAGCCGTGGAATTATAGTTGAATATGTTGTACCAGTAGATAGACTTCATGACAAGATAATCTATGAATTTAGTTTCAGTAAGCAGGGATATTTCTCCCTTCAAAAATGCACAGTTAAGGCTTTTTTAAATCCCAATATCCAGACTCTCCATGGATTCCTAATTTTGCTCTTACTCAATCAATTGATGTTAATGAATTAGAGGGCCTAATGTTTGAGGCTGAGGATCCTATGTTGTTAAAGATTTTAAGGGATATTAGAGAGAATTATACCTTGATGATTAATGAAATTAAAAAATACAGCGAATTGATGGGCTTTGATATTGCTTTTGGAGGCCACGCGGAATTGACTCGTACATTCTTTGATAACATCTACGAAGGTTTAATTAGATGTATGATTCTTCAAAATGATAAAGCTCGTCTTAAAGCATTAGAAAAACCATTGGCATGGATTTATCAGCTATGGATAACAATGCTTGCATGCAAATCTCTTGGAATTAACAATTTTTTAAAGGAAGAATATTTGTCCAAACCCATATGGTGGATAGAACAAGGAAAGACAAGACCAGTATTCATTGCAAGGGCTGGAATTAATTACTATACCTTTTTCTTTGAACCCCAGTTTCATGAAGGAACTCATTTAGTAGGAATTTTTACAGTAAGAAGAGTACATGTGAGACCAGACATAATCGTAACAAAAGGTCATTATGACTCTATAAATTCTGCAAAAGTGGATTTATTAATTGAATGTAAGACTTTGCCTACTGAAATGTGGGAAGAAGATATCATATCACAAATGGATGATTATATTGCACTCTATAAACCTCAAACAATAATGCTGGTCTCTTTATATAAAGTGGAATATTCTTTGAAAAATAAGTTAATACAAAGAGGGATAATATGTATTGATGAGGTAACACCTGGAAGTGTGAATGTAGAGACATTTAAGAGATATATTCAAAGGACACTGGTTTAGAATGGTGGTTTCATTTAGCTTTTAATACATTTAAAACTATAAAAAAGTAATAAAAGATCAGTTTTGTGAATGGGTTTTTAGTTCAAAAAGCTACAAAGAAAAATTGAGATTTTTTTAAAGGTTTAAAAGATAAAATAACCGATAAAACAAAACATTTATCCGAACAAGTCTATTCTATAGTAAAATACTCTTTAAGTATTTGTTCAAGTTCATAATATATTTCTTTGTATTTTAAGCGTAGATTAAAAGGAATAAGTAATTTTTTATTCTTTTTGTCTAAGAAGAACCAAGCAAATCCTTTATTTGCTTCATATTTCTCCAAATATTGGAAAAATGTTCCTGCTGGAATTCCTTGAACAACCATAGCTCTAATTTCTGTTTCTTTAGCTTCTTTTAAATAAATATCTTTTTTCTTAGGCCATGGTAAGAAACATATGAGAATAGATTTTTCTGCACGGTGAGTAAAGGTACAGCATTCACGTCCGCATAAAGAAGCGTATCCTTTTTTCTCGAAAATACTTTTGAACAGACCCATTAGCTCTTTTATAGCTTCTTTATACAAAGCACCCATAGCCTCCTTTACGTAGTCGTATACCAATGGATTTATACGACCATCACTTATTATACCTTCGATTGTGGCCCCTTCGATCATTACTCGATACGGAGCGTCGAAGAAGTGCATTGCGAATTCTAGATCTGAACTATATATAGATGAAAGAGCCCATTCTATCACAGCTAATTTTGGTAAATCTCCTTTTCTGTAAAGTTCTTCAAGTGTAGACCTAATTTCTTGTTTATCAGGAATTCTAACGTAATTTGAGACTTCAGAGGCTAATTTTTCAATGTAAGGTTCTGCAAATGGATATATGGTTAAGTAATAGTATACATCAGTCCGGGACCCACAGTCAGATTGGTAACCTAATAGATACTTATAAAAAAGAGGCCTGACCTGCTGCATTTTAGAATCTGGAAATGATGAAGCTACTTTAATTAGTTCATTGAGAATCGATAAATAAACTTCATATTTGTTTCTTCCCATTCCTGATACTGGATAATTTCTATTCTTAATTACATCAATTACGGCGCACGCTACTGAAAGTATTTTCTTGTCTTCTTCAGTCATTTGATTTAAACGTTTCTCAATTTCCTTAAGAATTTCCTTTGAATATCTTTCTAAAATATATCTCTTTAAATATTCGCCTAACTCTACTTCTATATTCCTAATTTTTGCATATTTATTAATATTCTTAAATGCTTCTCTGATTTGAAATTCTATGTTACCTACAGTGATATTATCAAAAGCTGGTTCAAGAGTATCTCTAACATTTTTAAAATCGTATCCAAGAATAGAGTTAGAGTCAAGGAAAACATAGAGGCCTATTATATGAGCAATTCCTTTCTTGGCCATATTATCTATTCTTGACTTTATAACATCAATATTATCAACATATGTGGACATCAAAATAAAAAAATATTTTAACTATTTAAACTTTTATCATTTCCTTTTAAGTTGTTTAGCTTTATTAGAAGGAATAAGTATTCAATATTGATGGGAAACGAATTTCTTAAGATTTACTCCAATTTAGCAAACTATCACATAACCAGCAATGTTAAGTTTCTAAGTGAGTCTGAAACAGAACTTTTAAAAGAAGTAGAGCGGTTCTGCGAACTTTGGTCTGTAGCAAAAAGCTTAGCCTTAAAAGCCTTCAGAAGCGGCAAGGAAGAATCCATAATGCGCTTAGTAATAGACCTTATTTGGTTTCCTTCGCTGTTCTCGCTGCCAATGAACATCCTTGTGAGCGCATCGGATAGCGTAATCCGAACGATTAGATTCGTTTTAGAAGGTTTAGAGCTTGGTCTCGTTCTTGACTGTACCGATGAATTCAAAAATCTCAGCTTGGAAGAGAAGTTGGAGATAGCTAAGGAGTTTAACAGCAAAGGTTTTCTTCGTTTAACAAAGTACAAAGACAAATCTGAGTATGATAAGGAATCTGATGATAAAGAACCTCTTCGCTTGGTGGATTTGCTTGATAAACTATTGGAAGAAAATACTTTACGTGAGTTAAAGAGATTTTATGGAATGATTTCAGAGAAATGGATTCATGCATCAACTTATTTAACTAACTTGATGACCGATACTTCAATAAAGGAATGGCCTCCGCCAAGAGACCTTTATTTTCCTCCTCTAGAAGAAAGAAAAAATGAAGCTGATGAATTGGCAGAGATCTTAAGAGAATTTAACAAATATGCGGATATTCTCATAAAAGAATGGGGAAAAAGATATGTAGAATAAAGTAAAGTAGCTTTTCAATGGCGGCGAAATCATTTAAATTTGGCAACTCTTTTCATATGATTAACGACGCTTTATTTAAATCTTTAAATGGTTTTATTGTGTAATATAAATATGGCTGTATGTCCTAATTGTAAAACAAACGTAACAAAGCAAAGTAAAAACTGGAAATATGGTCGATTTACCGTAAATGCTTATGAATGCCCAAAATGCAATATGAGGTTCTGGGAATACTATAGAAACGGAAAACATAGTTTTACTTTAAAATTTGAGAAAGGTAAAGGATTTGTAAAGGCATAATTTATATTATAAAATTAAATTTTTCCGTTTAACATATTCTCTTAAAGCTTTTTAATAATAATAAAATTCTTTTTGAGATATATTAATCTTTGATTATATGTTCATTTAATTTAACGATAAAAACTTTCTTCTCTTCATTTTAAACTCCTCTATAGAGCTGCTACTGTGTAAATAAAACAAAAATACTTAATAAACCTATTAGGACTTAGCTTCTAATCATAACTTAATAAAGATATTCCGCACACCTTTATTGTAACACTATATATAATGTAAGTCTATGTGCCTTTAGTTATCAAGTTAATTAGCATCTAGACCAGCTGTCATAATTATAATTAACTAGAGAAAAGTTTTTTGAGTACTTCATATATTGGGAAAGCTTCATTAGATCTTATCCAAGCTTCTTCTACAAAGAATTGTACTGCTATTTTAGCTGCCTTAGAATCTATTGGTATCACATCGGAGCTTGTATTAAAGTAATTAATTAAAGACATTGCTGAAGCTAATTGTAAAGCTCTTCTTTCAAGTCTCATTGAAAATGGTACTATTTTTGTCTCTAAATGTTCAAGTATAAGGTCTGAAGCCCTCTCCAACATTTTAAACATTTCATCTGTAAGCATAACTTTCTTTTCTACGAATGTACCGACGACCTTTGGGTTTCTTGTTTGAATGGCATAGATTAATGTCAAATGATCTCTAAGTTTAGGTGCCACTTTTATCATCTTACTCTGAAGTATTCCCTGCATTAATTTTCTCTGACTTTTAGCAAGCTCATCATATTTCTCCTTCGTCAACCTATGGAGTCTACACAGCATTCTATCCTCTATAGCATTAAAGTTTGGATCTCTAACCGTCACCTCATATCCTTTCTCTTTAACTTCAGTATTATAATTAACTGAGAAAAATGATGTAAATTTATAGGGGCCTACGGTATAAGTCTTAGTTTCGTATCGAATAGTTCCTCTCTCCATAGCTAACTTTAATGGTTCAACCATACCTTTATATTTAAACCAGTCATTAAACTCGGTTACAATAAAATTGAATCTTCTTTCTTGGTAAGCTTCTCCTATAGCAATGAACTTCGCAGGTGTCATGCCACCGCAATACCTATTTAACCCCGGCAATCCATGAGCCGGTACACCTAAGCTTTCATTACCTAAAATCATATCCTTGGATGCAAATGTCTTTCCGGTTCCTGGTCCTCCAAAGAGAGCTACGTTAAAACCTACACTTCCAGCTTTATTACCTTCACTCGTAATTATGTCTACGTCACATAGAGAGTATTGCTGAGTTATTGTAAGCAAAGGGTCAAAAAATATTACAGGACCGAACAGATCTTGTAAATAATCTATTAAAGCTTGGGGTGAGAAATTTTTACCGAATCTTATAGTTTCTTCAAGCCTATCTTTAATCAAGCTTAAGAGATAGTTTTTAAACTCCTCTTCCATTTTTAATACTGTGAGAAATTCTAGCTCGGCATCCCTTGTACTTAGGCGAGGGATAGGAGTTAATTCAAACTCTGATAGAACCTCTATGACTGCAGGCTTTATCTCCTCAGGCATAGTCCACATAGGGTATTGCCTAGAGCCTGCTTCCCAAACCAGATCCCATTTATCTCTCAATTCAGCTATTAGATGGGACGGATAGATTCTATCTCCATAGATCTCGCTGGCTTTGGCAACTATAAACTCAAAGTGTGTCTCAGTAACGTCTACAAGAGCCTTTAATAGGGCGTAGCCTTTCTTACCGTGGATAGTAAGCACTTCTTTTACAACTTTCTTTACTTCATCCCAAGACCCTCTGCATTCAAAAATGCCACCTCTCCTTACAGTATAGTACTTACCTCTAAACGAGTAATAATCTTTAAACGGAGAGATATGAATCATCTTTTCAAGCTGAGAATCCGAAACTACTTTTGCAATGTTATCAATCCTCACAGGCCTATTTGCCTTAAGGCTTCCAATAATATGTATGAGTTCAATGTTAGTAGAAGCATCTGCAAATCTAAAAATCTCTCTGTAAACTTTCTCCCTAACTTCATTTGGCCAATTCCATTCTAAGTGCGGTAGAAATCTCTTAAGAAGCAAAATTCTCTCTCTTATTTTATCCTCAGGAATAATTGTATGAGACATTTTTAGTTTAAAGCAAGTAGATCAGAAACAAGTCTATTAATTTCTTCAATCTCTTTTTTAATAGCCTCTCTGACCTCTACTCTTTTATATGCGATACTCTTTTTAGTAAATCTAATCTTTGAAACTTTTTCGTAACATATCTTGCTGAGCTCTGCTAACCTTTTGTGAACAGTACTGTTAGAATCAAATCTTGGTATAGGAAACATTAAAGGTCTTCTATGGATTGCTCTCTCTCCGAACAATCCCTTTGGTTGCAAAGGTTTTATAGCTTCATTGATTATATCTGAGTTAAGAATCGCACAAAGATAGTATGCTTCTAGCTCATCTCCAGTTTCGTAGAATATAGTTGTTTTTTCGGCCACAAATCCTTGAGGTAAAATGATGTTATTATCTATGTAAAAAGGTAGCAAATTTTGTCTATCAACAACGGCTGAAACAATATTAGATCCAATCGCATTATAAATGACAACATACCTTTTGCTAGGATTCTGAGAGCTTAGTAATCCCATGTAGTCTACATATGATATTAACCTTGGATACTCTAATAACATACGTTCTGTAGCTTTTTCTTCCCACATTTTTTGTGCTTTTTCAAGCCATTCAGCAATGAGTATATAACCTTCTCTTCTCAATTCGTTAACATCCATCAATTTATATCCTGCTGTAGTTTGCTTAATCGGTAAGACGATTGGCTTAAAAGAGCATCTAAATGGAAGAAGATCATCGCCTAACACGGTTGCATATATAAATTCTTTTTCGACATTGCCTTCGATATAGACATTCTTCCAAGGCTCCTTAGCTTTCTTTAGAACCTTTTGTGATGTTTTGCAAAATGGTTTATCTACATTTATACCAAGAATCGGATGACGAATAAACTCAATGAAAAACAGGCTTCTTGGATATATTGATGCGTCTGCTTTAACAAGATCATGGTAAGCACTTTTTCCCTCAGGCAGTCGGGGTGGATGATAATTGTAGTCTTCTGGTTTCAGATGTTGAAAAGCTTTAATAAGTTTTAAGTTTTTTTCTGGCAATTTACCTGAGAATTTTCTCGCTAATACTGGATATGTTGTTTTACCACCTTTAGAAGCTATTAAAACACACGTTGGAACATTGAATAGGGGTGAAACCTTTTCCAAGTCGAGTATTTTACGCAGAGTCATAGCTGGATTTTTGAATTTCTTAAACTCTGTATGATGCAGAGCACCAGTCAAAACACTTCTAGGCATCACAAAGCCTATGATTCCATCATCTTTTAAATAAAGATCGCTACTTCTACAGAAAAATAGTGTAGCCAGTTCAATTTGTGTAAAAAGTTTAACTTGATCGCTTCGCAATAACTCATAAGAGATAAACTGATCTTTAACAAAGTCTTGGTAATCTTTATTTTCTATATATCTTAATGCTATCCATGGAGGGTTGCCTACAATTATATTGAATTTAGATTCGCTTAGTGTTACTGGCATGAAAGCATTGCTGAGCATGTAGATCCATATGGAATCTTTTCCTCTATCTATTAGTAATAATAGTTTATTTAGTGTGGCTTTCAAAATATCGAATTCTTCACCTATAATTATATTCTTTAAAGCTCTTTCGAAAACCATGTGTGTCTCGGCTTTACTTCTCCTTGCTCTGTAGTATTCTACAGAATCTTTTAATGCGGTGATAACCCTATCTAACTTTCTCCTATCTTTAGTTACGTTAACCGGCATGTGTAAATGAACGTCATTAGTCACATAATCATAGGCTATTATATCACCAAACATGGTTCTCGTTATACTTGGTAGTTTTATCGAATCTGCAACATATATAGGTATTAGGATTGGGCCTGTACGAACATTTAGTAACTCACCTAGAGCTATCAAATAGTTTGCTTTAGCTATTGTAGTAGCTAACGGATTTATATCTATTCCTACAATGCTAGTAAGTACATAATTCAAGATTTCACTTAACTTCCAATCTCTTTGTTTTAGCTCCTCTTTCAACATACGAATACCATTACATAAGAAAGTACCAGAGCCACATGCCGGGTCAAGGATTTTCGGAGGTTCCTTATGTTCTTTCCACCACAGATCTAAGACTTCTTTTAATATCAACTCAGTAAGCCACTCATCTGTATAATATTCTCCAATCCTATGCCTCTGACCTCTCCCAACTATTTCTTGATATATTTCCTTGAAGAAATCTTCATCTATTTGTGCTAAATCATATCTTAATAGTTCTTTGGCTATGGAGCTTGTAAGTTCTAATGAATTGCTACGTATTTTTTCTTGAATAATCCATGTAAAGAAGTCTTCCTCGATAAGATTCATTATTCCGTATTTTGTAAAATATTCTCCTTTTAAAGCTTTTAATATTTTATCAGACGATATTGTGGTATCGCTGCTTAACCTGAGATAAACTATGAGTTTTACTAATGTAACTAAGTAGGTCTGATCTATGAAAGCTTTCACCTCAGGCTTACTTCCATAAACTATTTCCATATTCCTAGACCATAGCTCGTATCTCAATTTAACATCCTCCTCATCTTTAATTAAATCCCATAAAGACCCAAGTATATCTACAGCAATAGCATATGTCGGACTTCCAGGTCCAAATCTAAACTTAAGATCGCTAGCAGTGGGTCTGATCTTCGGCTTTGAGAATATATATGAGTCAAGCCATAAAATTGCATCTGCAGTAGGAATCTCTGATAAATTCATCGAGGCAATTTCTTTTACGTCTTCAACTCTACCATTTTTTACTATGGGAATAAATGCCTTATACTTTATTACATCAGTAGCTATACCAATATATCTTTCCTTGGGATTATTCTCTATTAGTGACTGAAAATATTTCTGCAACTTTTTCTTAGCATCGTCCAGCTCCTTATCCAAGTCAACTTTTATCTCAAATACCACATCTGAGTAGAGTAAATCAATCCTTCCTTTTATACCAACAATTTTACTGCCAATCTTCTTCTCAATACCGGGTAACAAATCCTCTAATTCGACGCCAAAAATTTTTCTCAGCATCTCCATCAAAATATATAGTTTACCAGGATGAGTATTCGCTTGTCTAGCTTTTGAAATATACGCATCAAGTGGTATAATCTCAGAAGACATCCAGATACACCTTACTTAATTTATATTTTATAAAATATAAATTTTATTTATAATATTTTCTTAATACTGAATTCATTTATAGTTTCTTTTAACAGTAAGAGTAAGAAACAACAATACCCCTCAACTATTATGCTGAATTATATTATAAGGATATTTTTAGCTTCTTAACTTAGGTTTTTATCCTAATACCAAATCTTTAAGTTTATAAATTTCGCCTTTACGATATTTAATCAAACCTTGACATTTAGGACATTCTTTTACAATATATCTTCTCTTATGATAACTAATCGTATAAAGTTTTCCAACATGTTTAAAATTAAATTCATTATGACAATATGGACATACAACAATCCTACTCATATGAATTATTATATATATTAAAAATTTAAAAGTTTTATGATTATTTATAACATTTTCTAATTAATTTCATCAGTTTTATTAGGCAAAATACTTTAAAATTTGTAAAAAAATGGTTGCTAAGAAATTTATATTCACAACACCTCAGTAAAAATTTAAATCTTAAGAATATTTTTATTATTTGTCATTATTTTTACAACATGCTAGACTTTAAATTTATTTTAGAATATAAGACTCTTAAAGACACTTAAATAGCAAATGAAACGTATGAGATATAATGCTACTAAAACGAGCTTATTTATTCTCCCTTATTCTTTTATTCCAAGCTTAGATTTTACCATCTTAACTAGAATATCACGTAGATCAATACGCAATCCGAATGTCTCCTTAGCCTCCACTCTTACTTCTACTTTATTACCTTCCAAATCGACAGCAAGAATTCCAACTCCTAAACCTGCACCCTGTTTCTCTTCAAAGAGGGAATCTGTCCCTATTTTCTCAGCAATCTCCTTTGGAAGTGCTAAATAGACATAATTTGCAACCATCTTATACACAAAGCATCTTCCAAGCCCATCAAAGAAGAGTGCTGGGTCAGTCTTAGCCTCAACTATTGCTAAACAATCTTTATAACCCTCCTTCTTGTAACCAATTACATCTGGTTCAAGATATTTAACACCAAGGAGAGAACCTGTTGGAAGAAGAATATGTCCCTTTTTACCCGATATTATTGCTTTATATCCTTTCGACTCAAGCCAAACTTTTATTGGTTCATATAAACTTTCTTCATTTATTTTCTTCTTTGCCATGCATAGCACCTATTATAAATTAAGGATTCTCTAATATATATCTTAAAGCTAATTTTCTTGTTTGCTTAGCACTTTCACAAAACAAGCATAAAATTTACCTTTAGATCAATTTTTATCTGAGTTGTTTTTCTCTTAATAATTTTAACTAAATATGAGAATATTATGAAAATCCTTTAAGAATCATCTAAGGCAAGTCATATTTGATTATCTTATCTTTGCCGTAAAAGATAATTTGTTAAAGATGATTTTAATCTTTTACCCTAGGCTTTATCCTAATTACAAATTCCGAAGTCTTACCTTTACTACTTACACCCTTATAATAATTGAATACGCCTCCGCATTTAGGGCATTCCATTCTTTTAACATCATAAAACCTAAATTTCCAAGTCTTGCCAAACTTGAATTCACCTTCATAGCTACAATATGGGCACTTAACCATTAGGTATTATTACGCATAAAACTATTTAAATCTTCATAATTACCTATAATGAAGAATTAACTCCTAAAACACTTCGTTAAGCGTTTTATAAGGCTTTAAAACTTTAGCATTTCTATAGCATTACCTTTTATAGAGTATCGGTGAAGTCTTTGAAGCACCAATCTACTAATTTACGTTTATGCGAAGACCTTAGGCAATTAAATGAATTAAGCTTCTTAAGATGTAATTTATTCCTTAAAACTTCAATGCATAAATAAGCTCCAAATTCTTCTCTATTCAAATTATGCTATTGACTTCCTGTTCTTAAAGTTTTGCAATGAAGTTTTTAAAGAAAAGTGAATGCTTAAATATTTTCTTAAATATATTCTTTTGAGGATGGAAAGCGAGCTTAAGGAAAAATTCCTTGAATTATTAGATAAGGATAAGGAATTTCGTTATGCTGTAGCAGGTTATTTAGGTCTCGCTGATATTCTTAGAAGGTTAGATAGATTCGAAGAAATCCAAACGAAAATTCTTGAAGAAATAAGGGAAATGAGAATAGAGCAGAATAAGCTATGGGAAAACCAAAATAAAATGTGGGAAGAAATTAAGGGCTTAAGAGAGAATCAAGAAAAACTATGGAAAAATCAAGAAAAATTGTGGGAGAATCAAAACAAGATATTGGAAGAGATTAAAAACTTAAGAGAGAACCAAGAGAAATTATGGGAAAACCAAAACAAGATGTGGGAAGAAATTAAAGCGCTCAGAGAAAATCAGGAAAGACTATGGGAAAATCAAAATAAAATGTGGGAAAATCAAAATAGAATGTGGGAAGAAATTAAAAACCTAAGAGAAGGACAACAAAAATTATGGGAAAATCAGAATAGAATATGGGAAGAAATAAATAAAACATGGAAAGAAATAAAGAGTCTTAGGGAAGAACAAACCAAAATATGGAAGGAGATCAGGAGCATAAATGAGAGAATTGAGGCAATACAGGAAGAACAAAGAAGGCTAAGCATTACTGTTGAAAGATTAACCATTTCAGTTGAAGAAGAAGCAAGGGATGTCATAAGCTACAGGTTAAGTAAAGAACTTGGTATAGAAATTAAGCTTGATAGATTGTTCATAAACGATAGAGAAATTAATATTTATGGAGCAGTGGGAGATATTTGTGTAATCGGAGAAGCTTCTGTTAGGATAGGACCTAGAATAGTTAGAGAGATAGAGGAAAAAATAGAGCTAATAAGAAAGTATAAGCCTGAGCTTTTGAAACCAAAATTAATAAAGGTAATTTATGCAGACGTTGTTCCTCCGAAAGTTTTAGAGCTTGCTTCTAAGAATAATATTTGGGTATTGAATTGGAAAGGAGATCTGCTTCCTATGAAAATAATTCAATGAAATAGTAAACTTTTCATAAAATTATTTAACTTTATCCTTAGAATTGTTTTCAATATAAAAATAAAATTAAAGATGGAAAAGGCCTGTTAAGAAATAGCTTATATTTATCAATTCCGTGTTAAGTCTCGCATTTATTATTAGTATGTGTTTGTTTGGTATTTCTTCCCATGGTTCTTTTGTTAATTTTTCTGATGCTACTATAACAGCCCTTTCACCTGAATCCAGCTTCATTCTTATTAATTGAGCAGTCTTTTCAGAGAAACCCTCTAACCTTAGTCCTTCGCGAGGTCTTTTGAGATAAAAGAGGGTATAATGCTGCGGTTTTTCCTTAACATACCGCAAAGCGTAAAGCTTTTTTCCATCGCTGGCAATAAAGTTCAGAGAATTGTAGCTTATGTTATTGGCATTGATTTTAGCTATAGCTCTTTCAACTCCTTCAACAAAATCATTTGAGCTGTTAGCTTCCTGAACAATTAGGTGAAATAGAGCTTCAGAATCAGTATCACCTTCAAGATCTCGATATTCTGGGGATAAAAGTTCTAAAACCTTATTTCTTTCATCAATGGTTCCATTATGAGCAAAAACATAGCCTTTATAGAGCCATGGATGCGTATTTTCAAGCTTAGCTTTTCCCTGTGTAGCTTTCCTAACATGGGATATTACTATAATTCCAGAAACATATTTAACAAGTCTTTGTGCATCCTTAGACAAATAGAGAGGTCCAGTCTCTTTGTGTAAATTCCAGCCATTATCAAACCATGCAATACCCCATCCATGAGGGTTTCTAATGGAGAGTTTTTCTAAACTTTTCTCAGCCTCGTAGAAGCTGAAATTTACGTTAACAGCTCGGTTAGCATATAAGCCGAAAAGTCTGCACATATCTCTTATTAAAATATAGTTTTAAATTTTAAATCTTTATTTTTAATTTACATCTTTGATAAATTAGGTTTTTTAAAAACTTAGCAAATTAAGTTTTGCTAAAATTTTATAACACTAAGATCCCTTCAGCTTTTTCTTACTTTATGTGGTTATTTTTAAAACTCTACGCTTTTTAATTTCTTTTACTTCACTCACAAAGTCCTTAATTCTTTCTTTTTTCATTTTCTCTATTTAGGTTTTAATAACACGATATACCTTTTAACTGGCTTTTTATTTCCATAATATCATTCTATTATGATTCCTTTTTCATAGGCTTTCTCTTCAATTTCTCTAAAAACAGGTTCTTTTATTGATGGGCAACCAATTAATTCCATTGCCCTTCTTACATGTAGCAAAGCCATTTCTGCCGCTGGGATTTTGTAAAGGCTAGTTATTCACCTGGAGAAACAGCTTTAGTAAATTTTTGGATGGAAAATACAGGTGAGAATCCACTATATCTCTCGGATCTTGAATTAATATTTGACTTTGGGGCATATTCTCTTGAATCTATTAGCGGCATGGTTTTACCAAGAGAAAACAAATTTTTGGGGAATCTTCGACTCTCCTTCCCTAAAAATGTTGTTGGCAGAAAAATTTACATGTTAAGGTATCGTATGTATGAATATATTAATAATGTATGGATTGATTTAGGCTCTTACATATCTGAGAAACAATATTTCGTAAGTGTTTACCCGCGACCATTTTACAAAGTGTTCGTATCTAGAAGTTTATCCAGAGAAGATAGAATGATAGGAGATCCGATAGCGGAAATGATAAGAGAATGGGGATTTGAGACAGTTACTGTTGGTATCGAAGTGAAAGTCCCAGAAGAACAAGTACCCATAAGAGTACGAGAGGAAATAAAGAATTCGGATGCAGTGATAGCTATCGCTACTCCAAGATATCAGAATGCTTTAACAGGATTATGGAGAACTTTAGAATGGCTTCATGCTGAGGTAGGAATAGCTTTCGGTATAGATAAACCGCTTTTAATACTAAAAGATAAAAGAGTTTCTTTGGGAGGTTTACCCTCTTATCTTACTAAGCTAAAACAGGTACCTGTCATAGAATTTGATCCCTATAATTTAGATGAGGTTAAATTAAATCTTTCTCGCATAATGCCAGCGTTCAGAGAGTGGATAGAAACAAAACGGAGACGGGAATTTTTTGAAATATTAGGAAAGATCGTTGTTGGAGGACTAGCAGTACTTGGGGCAATAACAATAATAAGCGGTATCGTTGGAGCATTATCAGGTTCGTCTAAGAAATAATTTTCATACATTTACGCTTATCAAATTTTTAATTATCCACAATTTAAAATCTTAATAATCATATTTGAAAATAAGTTAAAATTAAATAATAGACAAATCTAATAATTATATTACTGTATTGTATAATTTTTAGTCCTTAACAATATAAAAAAGATTGAATACTCTTTAAAAACAGATGAAACTAAAACCATTTCTGAAGATGGAAAAATACCTAGAATATAAGGAATATAGGAAAGCAGTTAAGAATGCTAAAAAATTTCCTTTGAATTCATGAATATTATCGATATTATTTTTTTATTATTGATTTAAGTTAAATAAGATGGACTCCGCGGAATTAAAAATCTTAAAAGAATTTGTTAAAAGAGGAGTTCTAAAGGGAACATTTTTCACAGATATTGGTCTTGGAACAGATGATTATATGGGTATTATTGATGCTGTTTTTGTAGAAAACTTAGAGCCAGAATACGAGCCTAGAATCATGAAATCAAAGTGGTGGAGAATACTATTGGATGAAATAAAAAGAAAAGCAAAGAAAATTATTATAATTGAAGTTAAGGCAAGTCTTAACTATGAGGCAATAGGACAGATAATAGTTTACAGATACTTATTTCCTAAAGTCTGGGGCTTTCCAATAGTTGATGCTGCAATACTCTGTAAGGAATCCACTAAAACTCTAGAAGAAGTATGTCGAGCAAATAATTTGTTTGTTTTCGAAATATAAGCAATTAAAAATTAAAATTATTATAATGGCTTTCTGGAAGAAGGAATAACAGAAAATGTCAATGGGGTTTCAAGTTTATCTCTCATTAACTAAAACCAAAACCTTTAAGATTAAGGATAATAATAGTGATACATTAGGGTATATATAAATCCAGACAAAGCTTTTTTATCCATTAATAACCTCGATTGAGGTATATTTAAAAATTTAATGTTTTTTACTCACATATTTGTAGGAAACATCGATCCATTAATGGATGTTTAGGACTTCTTTCTCTGAATATTTTCTATCAATTAACCTATGAACTTTATGCTTAAGCATCTAATTTATTTTTTCATTGTTTTTTAAAATAAATGTCTGTGTTTTTATTAATGAAAAAATAAGAAAAATAATAACTATAACGGGAAATTTTGAATTCCCTTTATGGAATGCGAAGCTTATTGGTTAAGATAATGTTAATACCATCTTGGGAAACCATATAATCCGATGAGTTGATTCTCTATAATTTCAAAGTTTTCCTTAAGTTCGTTAATTAAAGGCTCAAGATTTAGTCCTAGATATTCTTCTATTTGTTTAATATTGGGGTAATCAAGAATTTCCAATGCTTCCCATGCTCCTGCTTTATAGGGAAATCTAGTTGGCATTTTGTTAGACCATTCAAACCTCACATATTTATTTACTGCCCTGAAGATATCTATTAGTTTATTTCCATAAGCTTTGTTTAATCCTAAAAACATATTAACCAATAAAATACTTTCTGGATAATAATTAGGCGAGCGGCCTGCATCACTAAGGACTATTTCATGCAAAATTTCTATTGCAATTCTATCCATTCCATAAAGCTTATCTTCAAACAAATCTCTCCTTAACGCATTGTACCAAGCTTTAAAATCTGAACCTAATGAATAATACAATCCATAGACCAATCGAGCTTTAGTTGTAAAAGCAAAGCTAGGAATAACCAAAACATCTAAACGATTGTATTCTTTTTTACTAATAAATTTTTTTAAAGTATTACCTAGCATGGTTAAGAATATACGATACCCTTTGTATTCACCAATTTCTATGTAACCCAATCCTTTTAGTAAACGTAATGATATGTTAATTTCAGTTTCGCTAACATTTAATTCTTTCTTGAGTTCCAGCATAAATTTCTTTAAGCTCTCCCCTACTGTTCTACTTTTTCTAATTTTATCAAGATTATCCTTATTTAATGAGATCGTGTATTCGCTAGGAATCGGTTCTTTCTTCAAATTCTGTAAGCTTAGAAGCAGAATTTTTTGTAATCTGTACTTAATCATAGCTTTGCTTTGTTTCTTCTTCCCCTTCCTTAAACTTTTATGGGCAGTACTAAATAACTCATCTATTAATGGAATTTTCTTTTTATTATTTTTAATAGGAATAAGATTTTCTAAATACATTTTTCCTATATCTTCTTTTATTCAAGCTTATTTTTATATTTATTGTAATAAACCTTCTGAAACTGTATCATATCATAAGTTTTTTCTTGGTACTTTCTGTTTTTAACTTTTATCAAAGGTTTATATATTTGATTAACATATATTTATTATGAGATGGGCACTACATCTTTCCAATTTTTTGAGCTTAAAGGTGATAATCTTACCAACAATGCTTTAAAACAGATTGAAATCTCGATAGGACCTACCGCGATTGCTTATAATGCAATTATGAAAGAGGTTGAAAAAATTGCTAACAGGATTAAGTTTTTCTCGTCTATATATATTGAAGGATCGTATGGTAGTGGCAAAACACTAGTATTAAGAAAGGCTGTTTATGATATAATGTCAGGTTCCAATAAAAAATCTTTTAAAAATATCATTCCGTTATACTTTTTCTTGGGTGAGACTAACTTTCTTCCAATGAGTGCAACTGAGGAATATCTGGCCAAGCTAAAATCTTATATTGAAGGAGAAATTGAAGGTCCTGCAACTATTGGCGAAAAAGAAGATTGGAAAGAAAGAGTAGAAGTTCTTGAAAGATGTATAGATACAGTTAAGAATAGAATAGGTAAAATTGAGCCTAGAGATGAGCCTAAAATATTCATTGAGGTTCTTAAAGAGTTAAATAAAAACAAATATTATCCCTTAGTAGTTTTTGATGAGTTTGAAAGAGTTATTTATACTGGAGAGGGTTTGAAAACCGATGGAGCTCGTATGGCATTTTCTGAATTTTGTAAAATGTACTTAGAATTAACAAGGGGACACTTGTTCTTAGGCATTTTTGTCTTGACAAGCACAAAACCTATTTTAGATCTGCTTATCGAAGCTTACAAAGAAGGAAAGCCACACATTAAAGATATAGCTCAATATTTAGCAATTCCTGAAGATTCACTTGTTAAAGATTTCCCTATGACTCGTCTTCATATAGTATATGACTTTAAATATAATCTTTTATGGAGTGAAAGAGAACTTGAAAATCTAACTAAAAATACTAATATAAACTTTGATGGGCGTTTATTAAAAGTTATTTCATTAGTGCTTCCCATACCTAGGACTGTTTTCCAGATTGGTAAACTAATAAGCTTAACTTCAGAATTGAGTAAAGAGAAAATATCTATAGACATATTATATCCAATAATAGAAAGTAAAATTAAACAGCTAATAGATAGGCTTAAAAAGGAATATTTAAAAGACGGAAGAGCAAGACCCATTGTCCCTCCAAGAACAAAATGGCTTGAAAGATTCGAGAATCTGCTTCAAAACGGTTATTATTATATCTCAACAAGAGATCAGGATGTAAAACAAATAGCTGATGTATTAGGTCTTAAAGTAAAAGAAGTTCAAAGGGAATCTCAAACAACAGAAGGTGAAACAGCACAGAAAAAACCTAAAGATGTAACAACCATATTAAAACAGAAAATTTCTGAAATTATTCATAAACTGTATGAAGTAGACCTTTATGAAAGGATTGGACCCGGAGAATATATTGTTAATCCATCTATATTTGCTTTTGCACTTGATATAGATAGATTACCTGATGGTTCAATCGCAAACTTGGATACACTTATTGATAAGATTAAACTTAAAATTAAAGAAAATAGAGAAGCCAAAAGAAAGTATAAAGGAAAAGAAAAATCTTCCGAACAAAAATGAAGAAGCTTATAGTTATCGGACATTGATCAAATGTCTTTTAGCATTACAAACTTTGTGATAATTAAAATGAAAAAAATTGGCATAATCGCAGATGAGAGCAGCGAAACAAGAGCTAAAGTAATTATTTACAGCGGACTTAAAAATAAAATAATATGACGTTTTATCCAATTGATTTTATAGCTCCTTTTAATACATTATTTGATTGTAATAATGAGTTTACACCTTCAGTATATGTAGGATCTGAAGAGCTTGAGTATAATAAGTCCTATACTGTTAAGTTAAAGTATATTTATTCTAAACCTCCATCAAAACGTGAAAAAGGATCTACTGTGGCTATTTATGCCTTATTTTATAAGTTTGCAACAAATGAAAGACCTACAATTAAGATTGGTTCTATAAGTACTTCTTCATTGAATTGTGCTGCAATGTTATGGGCCCAAGCACCACTTCATGCAAGAATTATCGGTGTTTTTCGCTTAACAAAGACAATTAAACTAGAACATCTTGAAGAGATATGCGTTAAAATACTAAAAAACGATAAATTAAGTAAACAATTTAGGTTTACTACCAAATTACCAGAAACAATCAAAATATTAAGTATGTGGAATGGCTTAGAAAGTTTTAATATAAATGATTATATCGAAAATTTAAAAGAGATTAACAATATTTTACTTGATAACCTCACCAAACTAGAATACCTTGAACTTCTTTATTATGATAATATGTGGCTTGAACCTCCAAAACAAAACCTTAAGATCGATTTAATGTCCAAAAAACTTTCAGAGTTGAAGAAAGAAAATGGTGTATTCAAGGGTACCTTAATAATTACTCCTGTGGGTTTATGCATATTTAAAAGAGTGGTTAATGGTCAGTTTAAGACTTACGTTGATATAGGAAGGAAATTTGCATATAATACTTTTGTGAGCATTGAAGAAAAAGGTTCATAAAGGTAACATGAACCTCTTGCTAGAAGCCTATGAATTAAATTATGAATTTAGAACAAACAAAATTGCTAAGATAATAATTAGTGAAAAGGATTTACAGAAATTTTTAGGCTATTTATTTAGGAGAAAGATACTTCGTTCTCTGCCACATAAATCTGGAGAGAAGTATGAAATATATGTTTTAGGATTTATTGATGATAAGAATATTTATAAAGAGTATCCTGGGGTAAAAATAAAGCATATAAATCTTGGTGAGCTATCTAAGAATATTAAAGATGAAATAGCCTATATAGCATTCAGACAGAATCTTTATGAGAGTGGATTTAAGCAAAGTTCCTCCTCGAAAATCTATGATCCAAAAGCAGTTCTTGGAGGCAATGGCATATTAAAGGTTTATAAAGCGATTGTTACAGGCTTTGAAACAATAAACGGTAAAAGTCATCTATTAATTGATGCGGGCAGAAAAGCAGAATTCTCAGATACAATTGATAAACTTAAAAGAGATTTTTCTGATAAAATAAATAGCCTTTATTGGATAAAAATACATGGCTCAACAACCTCTTTTACCATTGATAAAAGCGTTCATCTTTCTCATTTTAAGAAAACCATGGATGAGGTAATTGAAAAGTCAAAGGAAGTTTTAACTTACTTATATAAGATTGGTCGAATCCGTTCTGATCTACTTCAAATTTCATATGATGAGAACAATTTATTTGAATATGGGTTAAGACCAAAAAGCTTAAAATTAAGATATGAATTCCGACGCGAAGGAATTCTATTAGATGTAAAAGGAAGCGAAGGAGTCTTATTTTTACCCGAACATATACTATTACCTGTTGCTTCAACAGAAAATATAAAGTTATTTGTGAGTGATATCACAGAAATTTATGAAACTTTTAAAATTTCACCTGATAAAAGGCATGCAGAAATTACTTCATTTTTAGAAAAATTTAATAATTTAAAAACGGATGAGCTTACAATTACTGTCTCTCAAGAACCTCTCAGATCACAAATATTTAAAGCTGAAGCTTATTCTCTTTACTTAAAAAATGGATCGGGATCTAAAAATTTAATATCTTCAGTGACAAAATGGAATCCATATGCTAAACTTAAACAGTACGCTAAGAACATAACTTTCTGTATAATCGGATATAATGAATATGTAGAATATATTGCAGGTATGCTTCAGAAGCAAAATCTAAAAGTTTCAATGACATTACCTGTCAATGATTCTAGTGGATTAGAACAGATGCTTCATAACTTATTAAGTATCATTGAACAATATAAAACGATTGAAAATAAAGTTGTAGTTTTAATAATAGGACCTCCTAATATAGATAAGATAATTGATGAAAAACTTAGAAATAAAGTAGAATACGAATTCAGATCTAAAGGAATTTTCTGTTGGTATTTATCAACAAGATTAAGTTCTGGTGAGAGTTCAACAATGAGGATCAAATCAATATTAAGTCATAAGTTATACACCATCTTAAAAGAGTTAGTAATCAAACTTAATATTCCGTCTCACACCCTCTTACCTTTTGAACTTATGAAAGGGAATCAAATTAAATATGTAATAGGTATAGATGCAACCACTTACGAATTATCTAAGGGATCACTCCGTATTGCGGCAACAATACTTATATTCAATCCAGTCACAGGTTCCTATACCATTGATGTAACTCCCCATATAACTGCTTCTGGAGAGGACCATGCTATTGCTGAAACATTTAGAAACATTTTACTGAATAAAAATTATGAAGGACCTATATTAATATTTGTAAATAGAGCTAAACCTACTACTATACTTTCCTATCTTACACCTAAAGAAAATGCTAAGTTACTTGATCAAGCTATCATTATTGGTGCTACCAAAACTCATAATTTATCAAGAATTCTCAAAGAAGGGAATAACGGTTTAGCCAATCCTGAATTATTATCATATTATCCATTGTATGAGAATCGCGATATTAATATTGCAGATTGTAATGTTAAAGTATCGAAATATTTAGCTATAACTACCACAGCCACAGCTAAATGGATCCCTGAGTATACAGTTAAACCAATACTTTTTACAATTCTTATAGGAGAAAAGTATAAAGAAGACCAATATCTTACTAGAAAGATTCTTTATTATTCAATGACACAATGCTTATTAAACAACACAACAATGACATGGTTACATTCTCTCCCATGGCCATTACATCGTATAGACAAAATGTTGAAAACAGCTAAAAGAATAGCTCCTGATATGGATAAATTATTAGAAATGATATATAATGCAAATGTTCGAGAAGTTTTATAACCTTATATGCCTATTTTTTTATATAACTAAAAAGAAACGTATAATTTTGTTTTATTTTCATCATCTCCATACTTTTTGGTTTGCTAAAAATATTCTCTAATTCCTCTTTGTTTTTATAAAAGTCTATGAAACATAAAATGAAACCTCTTTGTTCAGTCTTAAGAGAATAGCCATAATAACCAACCCACATTCTAAAGAAGCATTTCTGTTCTGCATCTTCTTTGTTTGTTTTTAATAAATTTAAAAAGTTAAAAAATTTATTAATTATGAGACCTGTTCTATGGGGGTTAATTGCATCACTTATTGGTTTAGCAGGATGGGTATTTTTTAGTATAATTTATACTTTTGCTAAGATGGCCGGTTCCGAAGCTACTCTTATAGCATATTTCTTTTTATCATTATTTTTTATGGTAATGCTTTTTGGCTTACCTGTTGGTGCGGCTTTTGACTTAGAAAAAAAGCCTAAATTTAAATATGTTGTTTATGGAATAATACTCATTGCTATTATTTTATGGGCTGGAATTCTTTCTGTTGGTATTAGACAAGAGGTGACGAATAAGCCTATAATTATTAGGGATGTTAATATTGTAATTCAAGGAAAATATAAAGACTATGTTATGGCATGGAGTTTACCTCTTGTAGAGGTACAGTATGGCGAGTTCAAAATAGATGTTAAGGTATCATATTTTAAGCCATTATTTGGTGGTCCTGAGTATGTTACAGTAAAAAGTTTTAGGGTTTTAACGAGCGGTTTTGATATAGTTAATGTTGAGCCGAAGTTGCCGTTTAATATTGGTTCATCATCCATCACTTTTACACTAACTTTAAAAGGCCCAAAGGAGGGGTTCGATGGTCCAATAACTATAGAAATAGCTTTAGAATAAAATATATCTGATTAATGTTATGATATTGTTCTTGTTTTCTGATTTGCAATTAAACTTAAAATCTTTACTTTACGATTTGATTAAACTCTCATAAACAACTTATATTTTTTTAAGTGATTAAAATTTTAAGAAATTCCTATGACGAAGTCGGCTATGATTACTGAAAAAATTAAAGCAGATCTAGATGATCTAGCTAATAAAGAGAAAGTTCCAGTTGAGGGATTAACATGAATACTGCTCAGGCTAGCCCTAAGTGATGATAGCCTTGTATAGCGTGCTTTGAAGCTGATGGAAAAATGTGACTTGAAGAATGGAGTAGCAGAGATGGAAAAGAGGGGCCGGTGAACTTTCATTTTAAATAAAAGTGCTTTTTTATCTGTTCTTCGCTCCTCTGTGAGGCTATATATTTTCCAATATCAATTTTCCATTTTTTTATTGTATTTTTTTAGAAACTGCTCTATTGATTTATCCATTAGTAAATCAAGATTAATCTTGTCTTCTTTAATTACAATTCCAATAATTCCTCAAGAGCCTTTACAACCAGTTAATAGGTTAGTAATTTTCTATGCTTCCTTTTAAAAATATAGAATTTATTCAAAAATTATATCAGAAAAGTTTAAATTTCAAATAAAAATTATATTATTATGAAATACCAAGATATATCGGAACTTATAAAACGTATAGAGTTTAATTTAACAGAACCTCAAGTTTTAGTTAAATTGATAAATGATGCTCGTTTAAAAGGTGAGAAATTGCAAAAAGATATGGGAAGGTTTTGGAGAATAGCAGAGGAAATAGCTAATATCCTAGAAGAGAGAGAGTTTATCTTATTGAGAAATAATTTAGATCAAATAAAATTACATAATAATTATATTGTTGGAATCGATGGTAGCTATCAGTTAGAAGGAGGGTTTGGAGGTAAATGGTTTGCACCTATAAGTATTGCAAGAATTTTATTTGAAAATGAGATGAGTGAGCAGTTGAAAGTTCGGGTTGATTTTTGGGCTTGGATTGAGGAAATTGATGAAACAGACCATTCTATTCCTGAAAATGTTGCACGATTAAAAATGTTATATGGAGAATCAACAGCCATATTGGACTGGGGTAATTCAAAGCTACCATCGTTTGTTTTTATTGACGGCCCTATTGCTGACCCTCCTGTATTAAACATTGGAGGAACAGTTTATATTAATTTCAGATGTGATGGTCTCAAGAGATGTCTGGAAAAATCAACTATTGTGGGATGTGTAAAAAGATCACGTGATAAATTCTACATTAAGTATTTAGAGGAGGTCCTTTGTGATACATCAGAAAAGGATAATTTATCTCAATTCTTAACAGATCAATACCTCATGTTAAATATTTTTGCTCATATTAGGAAAACTAAAAATCATTTTGGGCCGGTTTTTACTAAATGGATAGATATAAGCTCGGTTAATGAAACTTATGAGTCATATAAGAAAAATGACATACACATAATATGTCTTTTCTTTCAGAAAAACATGTATTCTCCCGTTATAAGATTAGATATTCCTCTTTTAAATTCTCCGAATTCTAATCCCGAAAAAACTAATGAAATAGTACTCCAAGCTATAAAAGCAGTAGATAGCTGGACTTATCCAGGGCAAGATTATCCGCTTCCGATAATCTTAGCTCATGATAAATGCAATATACGAAAAGGATGTGCAGAGATTCTTTATGAAGAAATAATAACAAGAAGCCGCTCTGCGGACCCTATTACTCAGCTTATTTTAACACAACTAAGGTAGACAAAAATGAGTTCACATGAAGAGATTGTTGGCATAATATTAAGTGGAAGTACAACAACCGAGGCAACATGCCAACTTACAGAATCAGCGGAGAGAGGCGGTATAAAGGAGGGAATGCTCTTACTTATCAAGAGTCAAGGCAGGAAGCTTCTAGGAAGAGTAGCACAAATAATACCTTTTAATGCATTTTACACAGAAGGTGATCCTTGGAGTGAATCTAGAAGAAAAGGAATGCCCATACCTGAAGAAGTTGCACGAAAATATGAGATTTGTAAACTTGATTTGCTTATAGAAATTCCTAGGTCTGAAATTAGAAGTCCTCCACAACCTGGTGATCCAGTTTTAAAGATAGATCCAACATTCCATCTTAAGGATATCTTTGGAGTGAATATTGGCGATCCAAAACATATTTGGCTAGGAGCGTTAGCTGGTTATGAGGAAAGCAAAATACCAGTACCGTTAAATGTTGAAAATATTCCAATGCATATGGCAATATTTGGAATAACAGGAAGCGGAAAATCATTTACAACAGGAGTACTTATAGAAAAGCTTTCTGAAATTCCTGTAGGCAAGGATAGTAAAGTATCATACCCAATGGTAGTTATCGATGCGCATGGTGATTATGCTGATTATATAGAATATGTAGCTAATGGTGAAAAGCTTGGTCATACAGGGTGGATAAGGAAGTATGTTTTCCCGAAGGCTTATCGGAGAATGGAATTAAGAGCAAAAAAAGATTTAATTCAGCAAATAGGTATCAACTTGGATCTGATCTCTCAAAGAGAACTTGCTGAAATCATTATCCTATTTTATAAGGGAAGCTTAGAGGGAACGGAACTACAAGTTGACTCTTTAAACGGTCTTTTCGATTATATGTTTGAAGATAAAAAATATCCACCAAGCAGACATGACTTATTTACCCTCTATTTTACGGACCTTAAAAAAGAACTAGAAAATTATGCTGAAAGTACTAAAATGCATGCGGCAACAAAAGCTGCTATTTCTCGTGCTTTAGATATTTTTAAGAAAATTATTGAAGATGAACACAATTTGCTTTCTAGTGATTCAGACTTAAAGGAAGCTAAAGTGAAAGGAGATATAATTGAAGAGGTTGAATTCATTGAACGGCTAACACGTGATGGTGGTCTTGTTATCTTCGATTTTTCAGCAGATGGCGCTCCGGGGGTTGATTTAAAAACCAAACAGTTCGTAATGACCTACTTAGCAACATTATTATTCGAACAATTCACTAGATATAAGATCAAACAAGAAGAAAGATATCTTCTCTTCATTATAGAGGAAGCCCAAAATTTTTGTCCAGATAAATCATATCCCGTAGGTTATACACTCGCGCAAACCAAACTTTCAGCAATTGCAACACAAGGTAGAAAGTTTGGCCTTTCTTTATGTTTAATTTCTCCTCGTCCTTCATTTATTGATAGAATTGTTCTATCCATGTGCAACACTTTCTTTATTCACAGAATTTCTCCAGAAGACGTAAGCTTTGTACGAAGCATTACCGGAAGCTTACCATCTTCTTTAGTTCCGAGATTAACTGCAATGAATACTGGCGACGTCATAATAACTGGGCAGATGGTTACAGTTCCTTTTCCTCTAATAGTACACATTCCAGAAAGTGATCGTAAAGTAAAGCCAACTATTGGGAAAACCAGAGTTGTTGAAACTTTAGCTAAATTGCGGGGTGTTCAGTATGAGTGAAACTCTAATATATAAAAAATTACCAAATATTCAAGGCGTAACATTTGAGGGTGTTGAAAATATAAAACTGAAAAGTAGAGAAAGCGTTAAACAAAGTTTAGAAAGTTTCATAAAATACTGCCTTGAAGATGCAAGAAAACCTGCTCTCGCAATAATTCGAGGAGAATGGGGTGAAGGCAAAACGGATGTTTATGAAAGATATATTAAGAGGTTACCGGAAGAAAGGCAAAAAGAAATTTGTTACGCATTTTTTGTATCTGCATCAACTTTATCCAATACTTACGAAAGACCTGTTATAGAAAAGTTATTAAAAACCACATCGCTATCCGCAGTAATATTTTTAACAGTTCTTTTTGCTGCTGTAAGAGAGGAATCTGCAAAAGAAGTGATTCCTGATCCTCAAAATTATCAAGATGCTGAGAGTTATCTCAATGCTATACTAGAAAAGCTTATTAGTAAAGAGAGTCGGAAGAAAATTTTTATTTTCATAGATGAATTTGAGGAATTACTACATGAACCAGAAAAATTACGAAAAATACTCTCAGGAATAAAAGAGACAATGAATGGACAATATAAGGCTATAGATGAAGGAGGTCGGTTCGAAGGTTGTTTGCACTTAATAATCGCTGTAACTCCTGATGCTTACTATAAATTAACAACAATGGAAGATTTTTCTATGATGATTGGAAGTTTTGAAAGAAGAGTTGTAATTATCGATTTACCTCAAATAAGAAAAGAAGATGGAATACTCTTTATTTATGAACTCTTAAGATATTCATACGAAGATAATATTCCCACACCATTTCCTTTCATCAATTTTGGAATTTGTAGCACATTATTCAGAGTAGCTCAAGGAAATCCTGGAGCTATTGTCAGCCTCTTTACAAGAATAATGGCGAAAGCCAAGGTAAATGATAAATTTATTAAAGTGATAAACGGTGAGAATCTTCTTAAGTTTTTAGAAAATGAAACTATTTCAATATATGGGGGTTCAACACGATGTTTAGATATTGAAACATTTAATAGATTTCTAAAGATTATTTCTGATCAAAAAATTAAAGAGAGGGGTGAAAAGTGTTCACTATTATTTAGGATAATAGTTGGTGAACTTAAACCATTTTCGACCGAAGAATTAGAAAGCCGTATAGGATATAGCAATGTGGAACATTTAATTAATATAATAAACGATGGATTAAGGAGAGAGGAGGGATTAATAAAAGCGATTTTAAAAGTTAGTCCTCTACGTGATGACAAAAAGTTTGATGATATAGTTAAAAAATTTGAGGATAATAAATATATAATTCATGAGAGGGACGAAAAATATATAAAAATTGGTAATTATTTTGAACCGTTAAAATTATTTGAAGATAAGATTTCTCACTTTTTCTATGAAAACGGTAATATTATGAAAAAAATTTATCTTCCTGTTGATGACTATAGTATTAAATCATTCTTTGAAGGAATTTCTGACGATGAGGTTGAAATCTTAAAAAGAATAATTAGCCACTTATGTAAAAACGAAACTTATTATCTTGCAAGTGATGAAATACTTCGGCAAATCTTTCCAACTCCTACGCCCAGAGAATTAGATTTTATTAAAGACAGAGAATTGCGACTAAAACTTTGGAGAGAAATTTCAAGAAATCTAGCTAGTGAATACGATAATAATATTTCGACAGCTTTAATCTCTCTTCTCAGACAATATAAAGACCTTTCTATTAAGGAAGAATACCAATTGTTAAGGAATAAAAAAGTTTATTTCGCGGAGATAAAATTTGAAGAAATGAAAATTAATTGCATATTTTTCCCAGTTAATGGAGATGTAATAAATACGCATATTGAAGAATTATGGGAGTTACTTACTGAAAGAAAATCTTCAATATATCCAATACATCTTGTTTTGTTAATTTTTACAGGAGACATTACACAAGATGCGAAGGAAAAAATTGAAGATTTAGGCATTGGTAAGGATTGTGAGAATCTTATTTTAGAGCTTCGCATACATCCTACGTTAGCAAAAAAAATTTTATGTATATACAATGCAACTTTTAATAAGAATGTCATAGATGAAAGCGCTCTTTACTTTACAATTAACAAATTACTTACTCAAGAGTTAAGTATACTAGATGAAATAAAGAAATGGTTAAAAGAGCAGGAGAAAAAAGGAATGGTTATCAGCGACATACCTCAAAAAGCTACGCCAAATCTTAAAGAGATTGCTGATACACTTAAGTTTTTCATCAATTTCATAGAAGATTCAACCTCAATTGAAGAGATATTCCAAAGAAATCAAGAATTACTTAATTATACATTATACGCTTCAAAAAAAGTCGCATTGATTCCCGATATTCAAAAACCTAAGTTTGAGAAAATAGTAGAAGATCTTTTAGAAGGAGGTTTTATAGTTAGAGATGGAAACAAATATAAAGTAGAATATCATCCTGTCGAGAAGAGAATATTAAAGATTCTCAAGAAAGAAAAAAAGCTTTCGCGGAAAGAGTTAGAGAATTTCTTCATTGTTAAAAAAAGTATATATTTAAGTGATGTATTTATTCCTATTCTTGAATATAAAGGTCTTATAAAGGAAGACGACTCTAATTACTTACTTACCAAGAAGGAAGAGTTGAATTCAATTGTAAGTAAGCATTATAGAAAATTTAAAGATTGGATGAAGGACGAAGAAATTAAGAAATACGGTTATATTTACATCACTAAAGAAAGAGGTGAAAGATTTATCTCTTTAACAAAATATGAGGGATTAATAGATAAATTATTTAATAAGTCACAAGAATTTCCTACTTTAAATGAGGAAGTTGCACTACAAAAGCTATCTTTAACTAAAAAGTTATTAGATCACTTTTTTGAAGAATTATATCCGCTTATAGAAAGTGCATCAAAGAAAAGTAAAGATATATTAGAAATTACTTCAAACCTCATGAACGATATTAGAGATTCATTAGAAGAGATAAAAGAAGAATGTAATAAGTGGTTTAAAGTAAAATTTGAGATTGAAAATTTAGAGGAGTATAAAAAAGTTAAAAGCGCTTTCGAAGAAATAAAGAAATATGAGTCTCTTAATGAAGAAGAAGTCAGAAATATTATAGAAACATTTGAAGATAACGAAAAGAAAAACTTCCTCTTTAGTAAAGATAAAGAAAGCGCTTATTATTTTAACCCAAAGTTTTACAAAATAGCTACATTATTTGAAGAAATGAAAAAACAAGTAGAGAATCTCAAAAAAGGCATAGTAAATCTAAAAGAGAGAATCGAATCTTTTGAGACAAATCAGAAAAAGTTAGAATCTGCATTAAGGAATATAGCAGTAGAGAATAAATACAAATACTCTTATCAAATTTTAAGGACATTACATCAACTTATTAATAATCCTTTCTCAGAAATAATTCCTATTCCAATTAACCGATTTAATGATTTATTAGAAATTATTCATCAAAATGAAGATTATATAAATCAAACATTAAAATCTGTAGATCACTGCATATATGATCTCAAAAAATTATTTGATCTAGAAAAGAATTATATAAGTACTTTAGAAAATTATAAGGAACTTCGTTCGCGTATTTCCCATATTTTTGATATACAAGAATATATTAGTATAACAAAAAGCTTTGAAGACAAATTGAAGAAATACGAACAAGAGTATGATGATTTAATATTGGAAATGAAATTAAATGATGCAAAATCAATATTAGAAACAATAAATAAATTAAAAGAGAAAATAGAGGAGCTTTATAAGAAATTAAAGGAGGAAAGGAAATTAATAAATGTAGCTTGGGAAAAATATAAAAATACAATAGAAAGTTTTATCTCTAATGTTGAAAATTTCAAAAAGTTATCTGAAAAATTATCATGGGGAATTAGCGGTTTCGAAAACGAAATAGAGCGTCTCAAGGAGATCGCAAAAAGCAATATAGATGACCTTTATTTAAGTTTAAGTGGCTTAGAGAAAATAAAACAAGCTATAGAAGAAACAATATATACAAAAATTAAAGATAAATTGAATAAGAAAGAATTTGACTTATTAAATATATTGTTAAATCAACTAAAAAGGAGAGAATGGATTCCATTAAGAGAGATATATGAAATTGCAAGTCAAAATCTTAAACTTGAATCCGCAGAAATTGAAGAGATATTGGAAAAATTCATAAAATTACGTATCATTGAAAAGGGTATAACCAAAGCCTTCTGAAAGAATATTAGTTAATTAACTATGGATCATACCGAAATATACGAAAAAGTTTCCTTAAAGCATGCAGTAAATGTAAGAATTAAACGTTCACTCTGCTTTTATAACCCTTATGAAGTATATGAAGCCTTACTGAATAATAATGAGGTAAAGAGTTGGCTAGAATTCATTTCAAATAATTATACTCCACCTACCGCTAAAGTACTTCTAATATATCCCTGTTCTACGGAAAAACCATATCATAAATCAAGATCATATAAAATATTGTACAAAACTCTTTCAAAGCTAGGTGATAAAAGGAAGGAGATTCATTTGGTAACAATTTCTGAGCCTTTTGGCTTAATACCTGAAGAATTCTATAAAAAAAAGTACGATTGGTATGATTGTCCAGGATTATTTAAATGGTGGTGCAGAAAGTATCATCAACCTTATTCAAAAGAATATGTTGACAAATGCGTGCAAATCCTTGCTAACTATATTGCAAAATTTTTTATGAGAGCTAACATTCAAAAATGTTACTCAAGAATGGTAGCATTCGTAAGAACATTTTCTTCTGCTTTAAAGGTAAATCATGATCATACTCATAGGAGAATAATTGAATTAGCTGCTCAAATAGCTAAGGTTCATATTGATCTATTGCCTCCTAAGTCATTGGTTACTGAAATAGTTCAAAAGAAAGGAAAATTTGCGTGGGATATGTATGGTGTCGCGCATCCCCTTGCTCAAGAATATTTGCTTAATTATTTAAGAAAAGTATTAGAAGATGAGAATTGAAACACCTTTCTTATGGTTTACACAAACTCTAAGAGGATATCCAAAACCTTGGCTTTTTTTCAAGATTGATGGATTAATGTTGAATGCATATGAAATACTTCAAAATCGTTCTGAAAGTAATAATATTAAAAATAAAGGAGTGCATAAGCATATGCAATTCGCTGGTTTGATAGCTATTGATTCTGGCGGCTATCTTTTCATGAAAAAGGGAAAATTAAAGGTAAAGCCTATTGAGATTTTAGAACTTTATGAAAAAAGTAAAGCAAATTTTGGTGTCATTCTAGATTTTCCATTGAGTCCTAATCTCTCTCGTAAAGAAATACAAAAAAGAATGATTATAACATTGGAAAATACTGAATATATGGTTAAGGCAAAGCAAACCCCAAATCCTGAGCTAATTCCAGTTATTCATGGATATGATATCAATTCTATAGAACGATTTGTAAAAAAATTGCAAAAAATTGGGGAATTTAACATTTACGGTATCGGTAGCTTAGTTCCTTCAGTATTTAATACCAAAGGTGTTGGAGGAATTTACAATGTAGTGAAAATAGTTTCATTTGCAAAAACGTTGTTGCCTAATAAAATTATTCATGTGTTTGGTATAGGAAGCACGTTAACAATGCATTTAATGTTTTATGCTGGAGCTGACTCACTAGATAGTTCATCATGGAGGATTAAAGCTGCATTCGGAGCTATCCAGCTTCCAGAAATTGGTGATAGATATATCACTCCAAGAAAAAGGCATAAGCCATATCCTAATCTTAAAAGAGAAGAACTCAGAATTCTTGATGAATGTAAGTGCCCGGCATGCAAGAAAGAAGGATTAGAAGGATTAAGAAGAAGCTTTACATTAAGAGCGATACATAACGCTTGGGTATATCAAAAAGAAATTGAAAAAGCAAGAATAATGATTAAAAACGGTGAGTATGAATATTACGTTAAGCGAATGATAAGAAAAACTAGATTTTCAAAAGTACTAGAGTATGTAGATAAATTTAAGAAAAACTTTAGAAGCTGACAATATCTTATGACATCTATATTGATGTGAACTCGCATATTTATTATTCCTTTATACTTATAAATACTATTGCAAGTTTATGGAATTTTTTCTTTACTTATCCTAAATTAACTCATTCTATGGGGTCTCTATTTTTATCATTCTCTTTATGTTTTTAATATCTAAAAGCTTCCTTAATCTCGATATACTTTTCAGCTTTTCTTTTTCCAAAAGCTGGCTTAAGAGTATTTATGACATTATGTTCAGCATGATCAGAATCAGAACAAAGATATGCATAGAGCCCTACATTATATTCGATTCCCTTATTAGCTTTAGCTAATTCATTTATAATTGATTCAGCAAAGTAAATATCTAATGACTCCTTCTGCATTTTTAAGCCTCGCCTAGATTCTTCTTAATTTCATTTGCTAACCTTTTGATGCTTTCAACAAAATCTTGCATCCATTTAGGAGAAACTTCTGTAAACAATTTGTTAAGCTTCTCATAAACCTTTAGATAAGCTTTATCAACATTGCTTTCGGTGACCACCTCTCCTAATTCAATCACTACAAACCCATCTTCAATAGCTTCCTTTTTAGCATCTTCTGAAAATGAATTCGCAACCAAAACCCTTACATTTGGTATAAAACGCATATCACGTATAACTCCGTATTCATATTTAACTTCATTCACCCCAACAGGTATATTCCTGTTATAGCAAGAAGCATAAACTGTGAACTTTAAATCATCAACGATCTTTACTCCTAGAACGTCTGCCGTAATCTGTTGCTTTTGTAGCCTACCACTAATAACCTCTCTCAAGAACAACATGTTCAGTCTTAACTACAAAACCTAAATCTTCCAGCACACTTGCAACTACATCTGTAAGTATATTTTTGGAATCAAACCTTTTTATCCGAGGCGTCATATTAAGTTATGTTCATGAAAAGAATTAATGAATGCATACAGTACTCAACATAAGCAACTCCTTTCTTAATTATAATTTCCTTAACGCTATTAACATTAATACTCATAATAAAATAATAATTTAAATATTTTTAAATTTCATAAACTCTTTCTTATAAAAGCAAGATTTAATTCGGTGGACCAATTTAATCAACTGTACATCATTAGTCACAGTCTCATTTTAATAAACTTTATTCGTATTCGAAAAGTTAATGATTTACAGATTATGTAAGTTTAAAAATATTTTAAGAAGAATAATTAAATTAAAGACACTTATTTGTTAGATCAAGAGTTTATCTTTTTATTATTCTTTCATGGATCTCCCTTATCTCATTTGGAATTTGTTTTTGTTCAACTCATACAAACTTCTTTAACTTTATTGAGTATTATGAAGAGAAATGTTAAGCTTATATCAATTAGCCTTGTATTCACAAAATAGTTATTATCCCAAGCAAAAGCCCAAGTAATGCTCCAATTCCTGCGCCAGTCGATCTATCTTTCTTATGAAACAGTGCGCCCATAATAGCGCCGCCTGCGGTCCATAGAAGAATCCACCAATGCGGAGCATCCTGTCTCAGATGCTCAATAGCATTTACTAAAGGACTAACTTTATCCCAATGAACTTCATAATAATCCTTATGCTTTTTAACATGAACTCTTCTTCCATCCTCAAGTGTAAATTCATAGTCTACTTCATGGACTCCGATTTCTCCAATAGTCCTAATAGCCCCTTCTTTCTCTGGATCTGGAACTTCATCAATTGGTACTATTATAGGTTTATGAGGAGGCATATTCAAGACTCTTTTTATTATTGAATGCCACGTTTGCATATTATCAATTATTAAATTATGTTACTTAGCCTTTATAAAGATAACTTTGTATTCCTAATCTTTTTACTTCTCAGAAAGCTATTAAGAACATTAGGACTTCTTATTTTTTCTTTAAAAAATTTATAATTGAAGATTAAAATTAATTTATGAGACTTATTTTAGCTTCTATTTTTACACTTGGTGTACTATTTGTTTTCCTTTTAGCAATAATAGCTGGTATTTTATATGCGTTAGGAATAATAGAATTTTGGTTTCTTATAATTTTTACCGCAATAATTTTTCTCCTTCAATGGCTATTATCACCATATCTTTCAGATTTAATTTTCCAATGCTTTTATAAGTTAAAATGGATTAGCATTGAAGATTTAGGAATAGAAGATAAAGAAGTTGCAAATTTTATCAAAGAAACTTGTAGAAAAAATAAGATAAGAATTCCAAAGATAGGTTTTATAAATGATGATAATCCTCAGGCATTTTGTTATGGCTCTGCAGCATTTAATGCAAGGCTTGTATTTACTAAAGGTATCTTTACTTATCTTGATACTGAAGAAAGAAAAGCTGTTTTTGGCCATGAGCTAGGACATATCGTTCATAGAGATTTTATAATAATGAGTTTAGCTTCCTTCATAGTCGTTTTACTGTACTATATTTCTCAAATTTTACTGAGAGCGACAGCAAGCGGAGGTAAAGATAAAGGTAAGATCGTTTTTATTATCATTGGTATTATAGCTTTCATATTTTACTTAATTGGAACTTACCTTTTGCTTTTTTTAAGCAGAACAAGAGAATATTATGCAGATGAATTTTCTGTAAAAGCCACAAACAATTCAGATGCTTTGGCTAGTGCTTTAATAAAAGTTGCTTATGGAATAATAGCCAGACCAGAGGAAAAGAAGCAAATTGAAATTATGCGAGCTACAAGAACACTTGGAATAATGGATTTTCAAGCAGCAAAAGGTATAGGATTAATTTACCTCACTAGTTTAAAGTTAAAAAGCTGGGAACCTATTCAAAAAACTTTTCTCTTTGATTTAAAGAGTCCTTGGGCTTTTATTTATGAGTTAAATTCAACCCATCCTTTAGTTGCAAAAAGAATAAGAAGAATAGAAAAGATAAAGGATGTTAAAGCATTCGATTTTAATGAAATTGAAAAATATCCAATAGACAAGAAAAGACTTTACGCAAATTTCTTTAAGGATATTTTCTTTGAATTTTTGCCCTTGTTTTACATTATATCTTTTATAGCTTTCTCAATAATTTTAATTTCAATGCTTGCTACTTCATCATTGGTTTTAATTCAATTATTTGGAATATTCTTCATTGGCTTAGGTTTATCAATTATAGCAAAAACTCTTTATAGATATCCTGCTACACTACCAAAGAAATCTAACATTTTAGAATTAATGGGAGATGTTTATGCTTCTCCTATAAGAGGGACCCGTGTTGAGTTAAATGGGGTTATAGTTGGAAGAGGTATTCCAGGGCTAATTTTCTCTGAAGATATGATGTTTCAAGATGAAACCGGTTTAATATATTTAAATTACGAAGGATTAATTCCATTTTTAAGCAATCTTGTTTTCGCTATTCTTAAATTGGAAAAGCTAATTGGAAAAAGTTGCAAAGTTTACGGTTGGTTCATTCGCGGTCTAAATCCTAGGATTGAACTTGAAAAAATTATAATAGAAGGAAAAGAAATAAAAAGTAGAGTTAAGTTATTAGGTATAATTGTAGGTGTTATAATAAGTTTAATTGGATTTTTTATTTTCTCAATTTCATTAATCATAATTTCATTCCTTTAATTTTCAATAAAAAATGTTTATACAATCACTTCAATAAAATTATGATTTTTATCATTTCTATTTTTAAAAATGAAATAATAATTTTTTTCATTACTATTTGATAGAAATGATAAAAAATAATAATCATTATTTTTCATTATAAATAAGAAAATTTCATTATAGATTTTATAGCTATAAAATTAGCTCAATCAGTTAGAATTAAAGTTTTGCTTTTTTAAGACGTAAGTATCAGCTTCCAAAAATAGTATAATCAATTCTCTTGAAAGCTTTATTAATCGACAATGCCAGTAATGCTGATGTCACTCCAATTAATACTGTTAGTAAAGGTAAAGGAACCACTTCAGCCATTCCTCCTATGAATGCAGGAAATGATGCTGATCCTATATCTCCTGTAAATTGCCATGCAGCCAAAAATGTTGCTCCTTCTCTCCTTCCCAAACTGAATCCTATATCGCTTCCAACAGTAATTAATAAACCTGCACTTAAGCCATTCCCGAGACCAATTATAATAGCTGCAATATAAAAAGACAGATAATTGTATGATAAAGCTAATAAAATGAATCCAATTGCTATTATTCCAAAGCTTACGAGCCCACTTACACTTCTTCCCTTCCTATCTATTATGATTCCAGCAGGATATGAACCAATAACATCTAAAGCTCCTGATATACTTAAAGCAATTCCTACAATACTATCAGGCAAATTAAGCAAGACCTTTCCAACAAGAGGAATCAAAATTAGCCTGCTTGACCTTATACCTTGAACGAAAAATTCAATAGCAGACAAAGATATTAAGTATCCTTTGCTAAGATGTAGTTTTTTGAAAAATGTTAATTCTTCTACGCTTATTTTAGGAAGTTCAAATCTCTTGAAAGGAATTATGCTTACAAGAGCTGTTAAAGAAATTAAGAAAGAAAATAAGAAAACTTCCCTATAACTTGCTACTTCAATCAAAGCTGCAACAATCGCCGGACCAATAAATGTTCCAATTCTTTCTGAAGCACCTATGAAAGAAGAAGCTCTTCCCCTCATTGAATAATCAAGGTAATATGAAATAACGTATCTCCTTGAAAGTAGCCAAAGACTTCTACCTCCTCCAAATAATATTGCAAGCAAAATAACTGATGTGTTATTAAGATACAAATACATTAGAAATGTTGAAATTGTTATAATAGCCAAAGATAGTCTCATAAGATTTCTTTCGCTTATTTTTCTTAGCATTACTCCGCCTGGAAGATCAAATATCAGCGTTCCTATAAAAATTGCAGAGGTTCCAATTCCAACCTGTGCAGGAGTAAAACCAATCGATATCAAATAAAGAGGTATAGCTGTGATAAGCATTCCCCTGCTAATAGCTACGATAACTGAATGGAAGTATACATTGATTAAGAGCCAAATCCAGATTTTATTGGAGTTCATTCTATTTAGCTAAAAGAATCATTTCTTCAGCGAGGGTGATTCTAATCATCTTGAATCATCAGACCATCGTTTCATCATCAATAAATATTAAAGGAATGAATTATTTAAGCTTTAGCAAACTAAAAGTTAAATTTTGGCTGAAGCGGTTCGGAGCCAAAGAATTTTTAGTGCAGGAACCAAATTAATAAGTTTGCTTACATAATTTCTACTCATAAATATTTAGATTAATGATTAAAAAATAGTTCAAAATTTTATGTAAATACTACTGCTAAAATTACTGTAACTAAAGTTGTTATTTGAACTCCTAGCATCCATAAAAATCTATTGTCTAATTTTTTATCAAGCCCATCCAGCCTAACTTCAATCCTATTCATTCTATATTCAAGGTTGTTTATCCTGTTTTCGAGACTGTTTATTCTGTTATTTATATTGTTAATCTCGCTTCTCATCTCGTTCCTCAAACTGCCTATTTCATTTCTTAAATTGCTTATCTCACTCATTATTTCGCTTCTCAAAGAATCTATTCTATTATTCGTTGAATCTATTCTATGATTTGTTGAATCTATTCTATCATTCATTGAATCAATTCTGCTACTAAGCTCATTCCTTGTAGCTATTACTTCGTTTCTTAAAGAACTTATATCACTTTTTAAATCATCCACTCTTTTAGATAATTCTTCAATTCTTCCCTCAATCTTTGATAATCTTTCTGTCTCCACTATGCTCATATAAATATTAATTAAGAAACTATAAAAGCTTATACCAATAGATGTAAAGAAAGGATAAGACATTCGATAAAAGAAAAAGCTTAAAGCAGAAGTCAAGCTTTTAAATGTAGTGCAGGCTAACTTACGTTAAGGCTCTGAGCCATGGTAGCAGTAAAGCTGGATACGCAATAGATTGAACCAAATCTGTGTTGGAAGGTATTTCCAAGAAAGAATTTGGAACAAAGCATTTATACGGGCATTAACATGTTGCGAAGGAATTGTTGAGCATTAACCTAATAAAAGCGGTCAAAGTTCCTTAGAACAACATTAAATAGATTTTTAATTTTAATTGTTTCTTAACAGTTCAGTGGGGGTCAAGTCCAATCATCTTTGCATCATTCCGCCACGGTATCCTCATCTATAATATTAGTTGGAAATAAAATTATTTAAGCTTTATTCCATAAGATGTTTAAAATAGCATAGGAAGTTAAATTATTTTTGTTAGAATAAAAATTCTCAAATAATAAAAATAGTTCAAATTTTTATGTAAATACTACCGCTAAAATTACTGTAACTAAAGTTGTTATTTGAACTCCTATTATCCATAAAAATCTATTGTCTAATTTCTTATCAAGTTCAGTAATTCTATATTCAAGATTGTTTATCCTATTTTCAAGAGAATTTATTCGACTATTCATCTCGCTCCTTAAATTGTTTATTTCATTCCTCAAAGATGCTATTTCGCTTTTCATCTCATTTCTCAAAGAATCTATTCTATTATTCGTTGAATCTATTCTATGATTTGTTGAATCTATTCTATCATTCATTGAATCAATTCTGCTACTAAGCTCATTCCTTGTAGCTATTACTTCGTTTCTTAAAGAACTTATATCACTTTTTAAATCATCCACTCTTTTAGATAATTCTTCGACTCTTCCCTCAATTCTTGAGAGCTTTTCTGTTTCCACAATACTCATAATAAATTTATTAAAAAAGCTATAAAAACTTATACCTAAAATATTTAGATTAAATGTTTGTAGCATTTTTTAATTTGTAAATTTGTAAGGTAAAATAATTAATTCTTGTAAATAATTAGTTATAAACATAAGTTACTTTACCAGAACTCTTCTATTTTTGGTGGTGTTTGACTTATATCACATAGTGATACTAACATTATCGGCGCTGTTATTACTATCTCCCACGCTCCTCCAGGCTGGCCATATTTAGGCTTTACTCGTCCTTGATATTTAATTATTGCATGGTCTAAACCTGCAATAGGAAGACCTCCTATTCTGTATTTAGGCTCTTTTGGTAGTGCCAAAAGCTCCATGGCCACCTTTGGATCGTCAGTTAACAATGTGGTCCAGTAAGTCCCATAGGGATTTGTTGAGAATACCATCATTCTTTTCTTGATAAACTCCACTTCCTTATTGCTACTTGTATATCTATATATGTAGAATTTGGTATCTAACTGCTTTATTTTATCATATATTAAATTCCCAAACTTATCTTTTTTTGGAAATATTTCGGAATTGCTCCAGTAATTATAATCAGTTGCATATGACATAAGCAGATTCAAAGATCAGGAAGATTAATAGTTGGATGTATCATATACTTAATTTGCTTATACATTTCAAGGAAGGAATTTTCGACTTCTTCCAATTTTAGCTCATACACCTTTGGTCCCAAGGATTTCTCTTCTATCTTTCTTACTCCATTTTCCTTCCATATATAAATTCTTCGCTCAGCTTCAAACTTATTTCCTAAGAATTTAATTTCTTCTAAGTTAAGTGATACGTGCAAATCTCCAACATTAAAGCTAACTATTACACTGAATGTATCCATAGGATATGCTTCATATTCTACATTTTGCACTTCTTTATTCCTACTTTGATTCCTTTCTTTAATAAAGGCTATCTTTAATTTTGTTGCAAAGATTTCTGCACCCTTAGCAATTATATCCATCTTCCTACGATTATCATGATCCAAAGCAAACTCCCAGAAGTCTTCCTGGCTCTTTCTTGGAATACTCATTATTATATAAAATATTGTAGTATTTATATAAATTTCTAATAATAATTCTTTAAATTTATATCATTTGTTTTGATACAACAGATTAATAAAACACAAATAACTTTTATTAAAATTAGTTCTTTAAGTCTAAGATGGAAGAATAAAGCAAAATAGAACTCTCCTCCATAGATTGAATTGCAGGAAAGAATCATTATGATAAAGCTCAAAGGTCGTAATTTTATCTGAAGCTAATAATAATTTCTATGATTTGACTAAAGTAATATAATTTCAATTATTAATTAATTTGAAAATTTTACTTTTTTAAAGTTTAACTTTATGTTTCATATATTTTTTAGTGATATTTAAATGTGGAAATATTTATACTTAAACCATTATTAATATTTTATGATAGGAAAAATCTTGGTAAGGAAAGCCGATGATAAAGGTAGAATTTTAATTTCAGAATTTAGGGAAAAAGAAGTTTATTTAGTAAATCTAGGTTCTGGTTATTTTGTTACCGATAATAAAAATGTTGCTGAAAAAGTAGCTGAGAATGCTTCGAAGGCTTTTGATGAAGAATTTTTAAAGTTAGTTGAAGAGCTTGGCATCACTGCTGAGGAAGCGAAGAAGATTTTAGAAAAGGAGACACTAAAGGAAGCTTTATAAAGGAAGAAAAATCATTATAGATATGAGCGTCTGCTCTTTTAGACAAGTCTTCACTCTCTCTAATCAAGAAAGTCTCCACGGTATAAAAAAGCTATAAAAGCCTATACTATTAATGTTTATGTGATTTCTTTATATTAGGAAATACATGTGAGACTAATTTCCTATCAATGAATAGCAGTTATAAAAAAGAATAGTTATTAAAGTTTAGATGGCCGTCGGCGGGCCATCAAAATATTCGTGAGAAATCTAATACTCGCGCGTATAAGCGTACCCAATTTTGCCAATCCTTTGCTTTATGTTATAGAAGCTCAAGTTTCACTTCATGATAACTCATCAATCATTCTCATTTGAGATGGTTAAGATTCAGAGAATATACATTTAAGTTCATTTCGATCATTCCATAACAAAGAACATTAAAATTATAGGATACGATTCTATTACGGAAGAATAATTTACGAAAGTTACTTGCTTAAGTTCAACTTTATTAGTCTTTTAATCAAGGGTAACCTTGCTTTAACATTTTCTACTTCAAGCTTTGCTTCATGAAAACCAAAAACATGAAGGTAATTCGCAGCATCTTAGCCTATTTGCACATCTATGCTTATCTTATCGGAAAGCTTTCTTACAGCTTTTTCAAGCAAGGTAACTGTCCACCTTCCCTTCTCTTCAGCTTCCTTTGCTTCAGGAAGGTTAAAACGCTCAGATAATAATTTAATGCATTCATCTGCAGCCTTATATAGTTTCTCAGAAGATTGAACCGCATCTCCCTTAGCCAAATATTCTTCAGCTTCAGCAAACAAATTCTTAATAATCTCAATTCTCTTAGATACTGCCATCACTACACAATAAACAATTCTTATATAAATCTTTACTCTTTCCATTTTTTGATATCAATTGGATTGAAAGATTGAATATCTACAGGAAAAAGACAAAAGTAAAGGCTTACCAAAATCTTCTAGAAGTCGTTTGCTTAAAGAAATAGAACTAATTAAATTGAGCTATTAATTCGTGCTTCTAGAGTTCTATTTTATCCCGAAAAAATTAGGGAGAAAAGTTATATTAATGATAAAGGTTCTTAAATATATGCATGAAGAAGCAAAAGCATCTATTTTCCATTTATTGTTAGATCATAAAGTCATTAGAGAAGTAATAGACCGCTTAGAAATGAAGCTAGATGAATTCGAAAATAGAAAGGAAATATCAATAAGCTTTATGATCAGCTTCCTGAACTTTGCAAGCAAATTCTTAGATAGATGCCACCGCGATAAAGAAGAAAAGTGCTTCTTTCCTACTTTGGAAAGTCTTGATGCCTCTACTGAAGCTCCAATAAGAGTCATGAAGTTTGAGCATGAAGAAATGAAGAAATATTTGAAGGAAATTGAAGAGAAAATAAACGCATATAAAAATAAAGAAGCAGGAGTTGAAGAGGTTATAAAGCCATGCAGAAGTTTGATAGATTTAATAAGAATGCATTTCTTCAAGGAAGAAAATGTTCTGTTTAGAATGGGGGTTGATGTGATTCCTAAAGATGAAGATTTGAAAACGGTTGTTTGCTATGAAAATATAGAAAAAGAAATAGAGCATGAAAAGCTACTTAAAGAAGCTGAAGAATTAAAGAAATCTTAGCTTTTAATATCATTATTATATTCCTAAAAATGAACTATAAATTGAAATAAATCAATCATCTTATTCTTTTATTTACCTTCCTTATATTTCTTTAACACTTGAAGAAATCCTATAATGAGCAAAAGTCTATTCCTTCCAGAAATAAGTGCAGAACGCATACTGGCAAAATCTTCGCCCATCATTTCTACAGGAGCTATTGTAGGAATGTAAATACCTTCCCTTAACAATTCATTTATAATTCTATTGGTAGCCTCTATCTGCGAATTGATATCCTTAATTATATTTTTACCATTTTTTGTTGCTATGAATGAGATTATTGAACCTAACGCCGAGAACAATATAGATATTATGGTAATTAGCCAAATGTCAAGTTTGTAAAAAAATGAGAATAGTAGTATCGATAAATAAACTACCACAAGTATAACATGCAATAAAGTGTTCTTAGAACCAGCCTTTTTTCTTTTCAATTTTTTGAAATTTTTTATTTCATCAGGATTTTTAGATATGATATCATTTACTTCATTCAAGAGTTCTTGAACTTTTGGAAGAAGTAATTCAGCACGAGAAGCAAATGCTCTAAGTTTCTCTCTGCTTATTAATATCTCTGCAGATTTTAAAGAAGCAGCATATCTATCTATTAAAACCTTTTCATCCTCCATTAACTTAAATATTATTACATAAAGGTTGTATAAAGCAATTTTTATGATTCATATCATTTAATTTATTAAAGAAACAATCTTTCAACGAATAAATTATTATAGCTTTAGTTTTTATCTTAATTTCTTTGGTTATTTTATCTAGTATCAGTACTTTGCAAGCGTAAATCTTTCAGCTTTCTTATTAGAATAAATAATATAGCTATCATGCCACCAATTATTCCAGCGAAAATAATATAAAGTAACCATTGCATCTCATTAGATCCTTTAGCCTTAACGTTAACATTAGCTAATTCTCCTATCTTTATAGTTGTTAAATAAGGATAACCGTCATTAATATTTGGATCGATGTCCCAGATGTCCTCGATTCCTTTATCATCATAAGGATTGCCTACGAAATCCCATGGATATATTAATCCTTTGCTCCATGCCATATCTGTATATGTTCTAACATTCTTCATTTCAGCAGTTGTTTTTCCAGTTCCAGCAGCACTTATTTCCAATCCAGATTTTTCAATATCCCAGAAAGAATTTGCTACTGTTCCTTTATTTACTCCAACTAATCCTCCAACATTCCATTTTCCGGCCGCAGTGCCTATTGAATAACAATTATATATTGTTCCCTCATTTTCTCCAACTAATCCACCTACTTTATCTATTCCATTTACAGAAGCCATTGAATAGCTGTTATATACTGTACCTTCATAATAATTCCATCCAACCAATCCACCTACTTCACTTATTCCATCTACCGAAGCCTTTGAATAACAGTTATATACTGTACCTTCATTTAATCCAACTAATCCGCCTGCAAATCGTACACCCTTTATCGTTCCTGTTGAATAGACATTATATATTGTTCCAAAATTATATCCAACCAATCCACCTATACTATAATATCCATCAGTTATTATAGTAACATTCTCCAGTCCTATGTTTTTTATAATGCCACGTGCCCCTACAGCTCCAAAAAGTCCCACGAAATCTCCAACTCTATTGATATACAAATTGTAAATCTTGTATCCTCTTCCATCAAATGAACCTGTAAAAGGATTATCTATATCTCCTATAGGCTCAAAGCCTTGTCCATTATTCCAATTTTTTGTTTCTGAAGCATCAATATCATTTCCTAAAACATAATAAGCTTTAAGATCATATTTCATTTCTTGAAGCTGTTTTACATTTGTAATAATATAAGGATCCCAAGGAGTTCCGCTTCCTTTACCGCTAAAGCGATTTTGTGCTTCAATTTTAGGAACAAAAATTAAGAATATTGAAGTTATTAATAGAAAGATTATTCCTAAGGCGAATAGCTTCTTCAAATTAATGTAATTTATATAATCCATGTAAAACTTCTTCTAATTTATATAGTCTTACTTTTAAATTTTAAAATTTTTAACTTGAGAATATGATGTTTTTAAAAGACTTTTCGCATGCATAATAATAATTAATGAAGTATATTAAACTTTTAACCATTCCTGTTTACACTAGAAGCTAAACTCGTGTCAAAGCTTATCTTATTAATATTACTACTAATTTGAATCCAGTGAACAAATTTAGGTATCAGGGGAGTTACTAAGTAACAGAAGTGTTTCTTGTTTAAAATTGGAAATAATAACCAAAGCAATCAAAATTATCTTTGGGTTTTTCTTGCAATGTCATTATTAAGATTCATATGAATAAAGCTACGTAAGAATAATTTACGCACTTTCGCTATTATCGAAATCTAACTCAATATTTTTGAATTCTTCTCTCATTTTCGGATAACTAAGCGTGGGTTTTTCAAAATTGGCTTATCCGATGCGTAAAAGCTTATAAGTCAGCATCGATTAAAAAGTTAGCGATCCCTAAAAGGAATTTAAGAAAATTTTAAGGTTAACTATCTTCTATGAGTAAAAAATTCCTAAATTTTTTATGAATTAAACAATAAAATTGTTATAAATTTTAAATTTTAATTAAAAAATATACATGGAAGAATTAATAAAGAAACTTGAAGAAAGAGGAATTGATGCCATAGATGTTTTGCTAGATGCTTTAAGTAAAGTAGATCCGAGCGAGAGTGCTAAAGAAAGGATCAATCTAGTTGAAAAGTTAATGAAAGAATGCAATGATTATTTGAATCAGGGAGATCCGGTTCAAGCTTCAAAAAAAGCCTATAAAATTGCAGAAGAGATAGTTAAGGCTTTAGCTGAGAAATTTAAAACACCAGAATATGAAGAATTTTTAAAGGAAGGTAGATGGTATATTTATTTATTAAGCCGAGCTAGCAAAACTCTTGCATTGAAATTGGGTGATTGGGTTATCGATGAATGGAATTCCGCATATGATCTGCATGTTTGGGGTTTTCATGAAAGAAAATTAACTATAGATTATGTTAAAATAGGAATTAAAAAATTGAAAAGATGTTTGAAGAAGCGTATAAGATTATTTTTTGAATTCTTATATTTAAATTAAGAAATGAAAACCGAACAAGCTATTGCCGAAGCCATACTCAAATATGGTGAAAAGACTGTTAAGCTTAAATGTCTTGTAGATATAGGTGCAAGCAGAAGCGTAGTTTCAAAGAGAATTGAAGAGTAGCTTGGAGCCTTTACTCCTTTAAAGAAGCCTTATGAGTTAAGAACGGCTGATAAAGAGGGAAAGCTTAAAATTATAGGTTACTGTAATCTCGATATAATATTTCAGGGAGTTGAAGTTCCTGGTGGAGCAAGGTTTGAGGTTGCAGAGAATTTAAGAGAAGATTTGGATTTGAGCATAGGAAGACCAGAAATAGATGCTTGGGACATCATATTTACTCCAGAAGGCCCGAAGCCAAAGAAAGTACCAATAGAATTTGAGATAGTTTAGTTATTGTATAATCGAGCCGATGAATTTTGAAATTATTGTTTAATTTTATAATAGATTTTGAATTACAACTTTTTATGTCTTTTTGCTTACAAAATCATAATTTGTTTTGATGGCCGTCGGCGGGACATCAAATATGCTATCACATTTTTACTTAAATTTCAATCTAAAGCTATCGTATGACTTCAATAAGTTTAAAATATTACCCTAATTAGTTAAAAACCTTCCTTAATAAGATTTTATAGTTTTTATAGTTTTATGCAGAATCTTTGAATGAGCTCAAGAATGCCAAACATGCGATAGTTTAAAGTATTATTAGTTTCGTAATAAATTTTTATAAAAATAATCTAAATTGAATAAAAGAATAAGGATGTAAGAAGTTAGAAAAAATTGAAGGAAAAATTAATTTCCTAAGTTTTTAGAAACTCTTCCACTCTAATTGCTTCCACTCCAATCCTTTTAGCCTTATCTAAAAGTTCATTATCATTTGTAACGAGGATTTTATCCTTTGATTTTGCAACGTAAGGATATGATGCATCATAAAAAGTCAATTTTAAATCTAAGGCTATCATCATAACATTTCTTACATTTTCCATTTCTATCTTTTCGAGATCCATTAATCCAAGAATATCAGTTAAATCTTTTACCATATTTAAAGCTTCTTCTTTGCTTATATTTTTCTTCAAAATACATTCTTTCCATATGAAATTACCTAATTCATAAAGTGCAAGATCTAAGGTGGCTACATTTATAAGGAATTCAACAGTTTTTTCTTTAATTTTTCCAAGCAATATTGCTATCGAGCTTGCATCTATAAGATATTTTATCTCTCTTTTTTCGACATCTTTATCCATTCAATAATCTCCTCCTCAGGAATTTTAGAGAAGAATTCTCCTAATCTTTTTGCAGCTTCCCTGGCTTCTTCAATTTTCTTCTTTCTTAATTCTTCTTCTAATGCCTTTCTTACAACATGACTTATATTGATTCCATATTTTTTAATTTCCTCTTTGAGTTCTTTAGGAATTCTTACAGATATTGTAGCACTCATATGTATTACATGTAATACAAATATTTTAAAGATATATAAAAGTATTGTGCTCTTATAAAGTGCTTGGCTCATAATAAAATTAGTTACTGAAGTATGCAGTGTTTTATTATTTAATTAACTCGATTTTTTGAAGCAAGAAAACTTCATGAAATATGTATCAAAGGTATGTCTTTTATTTGTTATTACACACATACAAAAATTAAATAACATCAGAGAGGGTCTCATTCTTCATTTTTCTGTCTGTGGGGATTTCATCATCCAAAATAATAATCAAAGAATAAAAATAAAAATTAAATTAATATCAGCTTTTTTATTTACCTTCCTTATATTTCCTTAATGCTTGAAGAAATACTATAACAGTTAAAAGCCTATCCTTTCCTGAATTGAGCGCGTAACGTAAGCTTTCAGAATCTTCGCCTACTACTTCTACAGGTGCTATAGGAGAAATGTAAATACCTTCCCTTGACAAATCGTCTATAATTTTGTTTGTACCTTCTATTAGCGAATTAATCTCTTTAATAATACCTTTGCTATTTCTGGTGCCACCAAATAAATTTGCAAAAAATGTGAACAAAATAAGTAATATAAATAATGTGACTAATATGCGAACTAATGAACTGAATGGTGAGCCAAGAAATGCTAATATTAATATCAATAAAAAGATAAATAGAGCTATAGTCCAAAAAACACGTTCAAAAGGCAAGCTGGTCCTAGTCGATCTTTCGATTTCAGGATTTTTTAATAAAATATCCACTTCATTCAAGAGTCTTTGAGCTTTTGGTAGAAGTGATTCAGCACGAGAAGCAAATGATCTAAGTTTTTTCTTACCTATTAATATTTCTGCAGACTTTAAAGGAGTAGCATACCTCTCTTTTAAAATTTCTTCGCTTTCTCCCATCTAATCCCAATATTATTACATAAAAGTTGTATAAATTAGCAAATTTTGGTTTGGTTCTAACGTTGCTTAAACCTTAGCTAATAAAACAATTAAACAAATATGAACTTTTGTTGAGACTCGTTTTAGTAAACCTTGAAGCTGATGGAAAATCCCTTCTTAATTGAGAGCTTCATTTTAATAAAGCTTAAATTTCTAAAAATAGATAAGACATATTCATATAGGCAGTTATGAAAACTATAATGATAAGAGATGATGTTTACAATAAGCTAGCTAAAATTAAGGGTAATAAGAGTTTTAGCGATATTATAGAGGAATTAATAGAAGAATCTATTAGCTTACGAAGGAAAAAGATCGAAAAGTACTTCGGAATACTTAAAGAGGAAGAAGCAGAAGAATTAAAAAAGGAAATTTACGAAATGAGGAAAAATTTACTTTAAAATTTTATATGAAGTTTTATTTAACGGCTAAAAACAAAACGATTACTATAATAGTTTTAGAATAACCGTAAAGTTATATACTTGGTATAAAAAAGTATTGCCAATTAGATCCATATAGATTTTAATAAGATTTAAGAATGTTTAACAACAATATATTATGTGGATATTATAAAAAAGCTATCTAAAATTTTAGATAAAGATTCGTTGTTAACCAAAAAAGAAGAACTGATTCCTTATTCAAGGGATGCATCTTATTTTAAAGGATCTTTGCCCATGGCTGTAGCAATTCCTAACAATGTTACTCAACTATCAGAAATAATGAAAATTTGCTACGAAGAAGAGGTGCCAGTATATGTAAGAGGTGCAGGCACTTCGGTAACAGGTTCTTCAGTTCCTTTAGAAAATAGTATTGTAATTAGCATGCTTAAATTTGATAAAATACTTGAGCTTGATATTGTAAGCAGATATGTAGTAGCCGAAGCTGGTGTTAGACTTGATAATTTAAATGCTTATTTAAGTAAATATGGCTACTTTTACCCTCCAGATCCTGCAAGTTCAATAGCTTCAACGGTAGGAGGAACAATAGCCACAAATGCAGGTGGATTAAGAGCTGTAATGTATGGAACTACAAAGGAATGGGTCTTAGGAATGGAAGTTGTTTTACCTAATGGAACAATTACTCAGTTTGGAGGAAAGGTTTTAAAAAAATCATTGGGATATGATTTAACTGCTTTAATGATAGGAAGTGAAGGAACTTTGGCTATAATTACAAAGGCTATATTGAAAATTGCTCCAAAACCAAAGCTAATTGGTAGAATTCTAGCATATTATGATTCAATTGAAAAAGCAGGAGAAGCTGTTGCAAAGATAAAGGAAGAAGGCTTTACTCCTTTAATTGCTGAATTCTTAGATAAAGTTGCTATGGAATCGATAAAGAAAGCAAAGGGAATAACATATCCTGAAAAGGCAAATGTCATGCTGATAATAGACTTGGTATCCTATGAAGAAAAGTCGCTAAATGATCAATTAGAACATGCTCATAAAATCTTATCTTCTTTCAGTCCTATTCAAATTAAAGTAACTACAGATCCTTTGGAAATGGAAAGAATATATCTTGCAAGAAAAGGAGTACTTTCTTCTCTTTTGCTTGAAAAAGAAAAACCAGAACATTATATGATAAGTGGCGATATCGTAGTACCTCCTTCTAAGCTACCGCAGACATTGAGAGAAATTGAAGAATGCAATAAGAATTTTGGTTATAAAATGTCTTTGCTAGGGCATATAGGCGATGGCAACATTCATATACTATTTTTTACAGATCCTTCAGATGAAAAAGAAATTAAGAAAGCAGAAGATTTCCTATTGGAAACAGGAAAAATAGCTTTAAAATATGGAGGAAGTGTTTCAGCTGAGCATGGAATTGGTCTTGAGAAAAAGAAGCTTATACTTCAAGAATTCCAATATAGGAATTCAACTATTAATATAGAACTAATGAAGCAAATTAAGAAGGTTTTTGATCCTAAAAATATATTAAACAGAGGTAAGCTGTTTGATTGATTAATTTAATGAAAACTGTAACCAATATTAGGACATCAGAAACAGATAATAATGAAAAGAAGCTTAATTACTCTACATTAAAAGTAAGAAGCGTCTCAGAAAAGATAACACAAACATTAGAACTTCAAAATAGATACAATTTAATTGAAGAAATAGAAAAGGAAGCAAGCAAATGCATAAATTGTGGATTCTGTGATTCAGTTTGTCCTACATTACCAGCTTCAGGATATAAGGGTCACATAAGTGCAAGAGGAAGAGCAAATCTTGCTATTAATTTAATAAATGAAATAAAAAGTAAAGGTAAAATAGAACTAAAAATAAACGAGTCTTATTATTCTTGCTTACTTTGCTATGCCTGTCAAGATGTTTGTCCTGCTGGTATAAATGCAGGCAAGATAAGCGAGCTTGGAAGAAGAATGATAGTAAAGCATGCTAAGAATCAACAAAATAAAATTGCTAATCTTATTGCAAGAAATATAATGAAATATAAGAATCCTTTAGGATTGATAAAGCAGTGCTCAGAGTGGGCTAAAGGAATATCCTTTGAGAAAAACAGTAAAAACTTACTCTATACAGGTCACATGTATCAATTGATGTCTTATAGTAAAGGAATTGAAGAGGCAATTTTGAAGAGAAAGAAGATTTTAAGCATATCATTTAGCTTAGTTAATAGAATACCTATTTTGATCAAAATCTCTAAGTACTTTTACAATAAAGAAATCAAGAATGAAATGGAAAATGCTTTGAAAAACATTGTAAAATTGCTAAAAATTAGCGGCGTAGAGTTTAAATACGAACCTGATGAACCATATCCTGGAACTCTTTTACTTGAATTAGGTTATGAAGAAGAATTTGCTGAATATGCAAAAGAAGTGACCAATCATTTTAATAAAAAGGGTATTGAAAAAATCATAGTTGTAGATCCCCATACTTTCGAGATTTTGAAAGTATATTATCCTAAATATGTTAAAGATTTCAACTTTGAGGTAATTTACTATCTTGATTTAATAGATACTGCAAAATTTAATAGAATTGAAAAAGAAGTTACATACCATGAACCTTGCTATTTTGTGAGAAGATTGAATTATACAAAACATGTTAACTTACTGAGAAATATATCAAAAATAACTTTGCCTGTTCATAGTGGAAGAAACACTCTTTGTTGCGGAGGCCCAGCAGTATTATTCTATAGAGAAATCTCAGAGAATATTGCTGAAAGAAGGTTCAAAGAACTTGAAGAAACAAAAGCAAGCTACATAATTACTTCTTGTCCTATTTGTTTTTCGAACCTATATAAAAGCAAAAATGTAATTGATTTCGCAAACTTTTTAAGCTTAGCTTTAGAAAATAATAAAGTTAATTAGCTTGACTTCTTTAAAGCTTTTACTAAAGTTAATCTAAGTTTTAGTATAATAGCAATTAGTCTAATCATGGTTAGTATTAAAAGAAATGGATGGTATCATTCAGATTCTTTTTATTATCTTTCTTGATAATTCAAAATATCTCTTAGAACCTCTTTCATCTTCAACATGAAGCTCTACTGGCGCATCGAAAGGTAAATCATAGAAATCCATGGCTCTTATCAAAATATTTTTCTTAAGTTCCCTCTTTTCTTTTCCTTCAATATTTCTTTTTATTACTATAAGAATGTCAATGTCACTTAAAACAGTTATTCTATCTTCTGCAACTCCTCCAACTACGTAAACTTCTGCATTAGTTTCTATATCGCGAGTTGCCTTAGCGATCTTCTCAGCATATTCTCTCCATCTTCTTAAATGTGAAAATCTGAACTTAACCCAGCTTGACACTTTTCACAACCTCCTCTAAGAAACCTATTAATTTCTCAGCTGTTTCTATTAAAGATTTTATATCTTCGCTATTATACTCAATGATTTCATATCTTGAAGTAATATATGCATCTTCGATATGTATTAATTGCTCTCTAAACTCTGCGATTATCTCACTTACTTTTCTAGATAAATTTTCATATTCATTTTCTCTCAATAACTTGGACAAGTAGCCCAGTAGTTCCCTTATACCATTTCCTCTATACTCTTTTCCGAACAATTCAAAAATGACCGCTTTAATATATAGTTGCAATGCTTGCTCTACATGGAAGGCACTTAGATCATAAAATCCTTCTTTATAGTCATTTTTAGCATTGTAGAGAAATCTTTGGGCCCTTCTTTTTAACAATTGAACTTTATCCCCGCTCATTTATTACATACAATTTAAAAAGCGGAATATTTAACAATAATTTTTATTGATAATTTTAGCAATATTCTGTTATATTACACGTTTTATAAAAGTAATCTTTTCCTTTGAAAATGAAAATATATTCTATTTGATTCCTCCGCAATAATTTAAACTTTTTGAAATTCATTTAATACTTGACATTTTACTTAAATTCATTCAATAAAAAATTTTAAAAGAATTAAAAAAATTAGAAATAAAAACTGACTTGTTTAATTTCTTATGTACATGACAAAGAAAAGTTTTAATTTGAAGGGATTCGCCAATCGTATAGTTATTGCAGCAGTCGTATCAATCATTGTTATAACTTCAATAGCAGCAACTTTATATTTCATGAGTTCCAATGTTACAAATATTCCTATTAACGGTACTTGTACAACAGATGATTTCATGAAATTTTATAGAGAAGCATTAAAAAAATCAAACCAACAAATATTTAGGTAAAGTTATACATTATAGCATATCCGTTGGGCCAAACCCTCCTGGCTCCAAGGTAGATTTCAATGTAATGGGATACTATTACGATCCACAATTAGAGCCTGTTAAGGAAATAAAAATGGAAATCTATTACCACGATCCTAATAAAAAGATTTGTAAAAAGATATACGAGATTTCTTCTTTTTCTTCCCAATATACATATACATTAGGCAATGAAACAAATGTATATTACATAATAGTAATTAAAGTTATAAATTACAAGGGAGAAATTGTTGACAGCACCGCTTCTTTAATCGAAGTACCTATTCAAGAAGTAAATGCAAAACTTGTTTCTGATAAGAGAGTATATGGAAGATGGGACAAAGTTAGATATTGTTTGGTTAATGAGGGTTCGACAAGAATAGAGTTTGGCTTAGATTATTACGTATATTATTATAATGGAACTGGGTGGACTGTAGCAGAATGGCTTGGACCTGGCATAGTCCCGGATATAGGATTGATAGCTGGACCAGGTCAAGTTAAATGTTTCGAATTATATTTGAATGGAACAAAACCTGGTAAATATATGCTAGTTAAAGAGATCTATGCACAGGGAGTAAAAGATGGGAAAAGAAAGCTAACTTTAGAATTTGAAGTAGTAGAAAATTTGGAAAATAGCTCCATTACCAATTCAAATTGTATTTATAGCTAATATTTTAAATCAAATATTAATTTCAAGTTTTTTAATGAACATTATCGGTATATTGCATGTTTCAGCTTTAATTAAATAACACTTCTGCTCCTGAACTTATATTCTGCCCCAGAAGTCTATTATCAACGTTGTTTTGAAGGATATTGATTAAGACTTTTTAATTTCCTTCGAATAAAGATAAATATTACAATACTAACAATAGCTAATACGATTGTTGCTATAACCAAATACTTCATGATCATGATCTCCCTATTATTATTAATCGGACTTATGTTATCATGAGAAGTTGTGGTAGTATGTTCTACTCTCGGAACAGATATCGAATATATAATCCAGCCAGTATTTGAAAGTCCGCCATAAGAACCAGCTACATAGAGATCTTTGCCATCAAAAATCATTTTGCTCAATTGAAATTCAGAATCCATTCCTTCATTTAATACTAATCTTTCAATTTGATTTAGGTTCTTATCATAAACGTATATAACTTGTCCTCCTTGTTCATTAACCTTCTCTATAGCAGCTACAATTACATAGCCTGTAGCATATACTAATTTACTGAACAATGCTGGTATTTTCTTTAATGTTATTAAGCTACCATCTTTACCGAATTTAGCTATAAAATCTATTCCAGCTATATATGCATATCCTTCTTCATCAAAATCTATAGCGAGAGCTGAGCGTGTATCATTCAAGTATATTACCTTTAGCTGTTTAAGATCCAGATCTAGTATTTCAGCTCTAAATCTAATATAATCTTCAGAACCTACAGCCCATAATTGTTTAGTTACAGGATTAACACTAATATCGTATAATACACCATGTTTTTGATTTAAGTCCGAAGTATATTCCTTAACTATTGTTAGTCCTTCTACTTTCCACTTTTCAATTCTCCACGTTATATAATCCTTTACTTTCTCCAAACCAGCTATAAATAGGTAATTCTCGTAAAATGTAACAGATCGACCTCCTCCTTCCAGATGCCGATGAGTAAAGTTTAGAAGGCTTAAACTTAGATCAAAAACTAGCAAATTCCACTTTTCAACAGCATAAATTCTGTCATTAAGTATGATACAATCAGATAAGATTGTGGAATATGAAAATGTCCATACTTTAACTAAAGATCCATTTGACTTAAATCTCATTTCAACTCTAAAGAAGAAATGTTTATCTTGGCTTCCAAAAACATATATATAATTTTCAATTCCGCATACTGTGAAGACAAAATCATCATAGATTGTTGGATCACTTTGAACTTTCCAATTAATCTTTACAATCGAATTTTGCTCAATTGTAACTGGTACATAGTTTGATAACGTGATCAACAATAAAAGGATTACTGTTAGCCATAGTGATATAGCCTTGTGACAGTTCACAATATAATAATATTAGTTTTAAAAAATTAAAAAATGTTGTATAATTTTTTTTATTTAACTCAGTAAGCTTTTCTTTAATTTTTTACTTCAAAGCATTAAAGAGCTGGTCTGCAAATTCTTTATACTTATTTACAATGTCATCAACTTTTCCTTTTAACTCATCTAAGATTTTCTTAAATGATAAAATTTGATCTACTTTTAATGCTTCCTTGAGTTTGTCTAGTTCAGCCTCTTCGTATTCCCACCATACAAGTATCTTACCATCTATATTCCTTCCTTTATATACGTATTCCTTGATGAAGTCTTCATTGTAGAAAGGCGTTTTGGATTCTCTTTTAACAGGTTCAATATTACTTAAGGATAATTTCTTCAGTCTTCCTTCCAAGTAAGCTGGCCAGCACTTGGATTCAACAGCATATAGCTTTCCTTCTTTTTCCAGCACAAAATTCACAGCTGTACGTTTTCCTTTATACAATCCTTTCCTTACTGTTTTACCAAGTATTGTGTATCCATTCAGTTTAAACCATGCCTCCAGCAAGTCCTCGTATATTAAGCCAAGTAACTTTGCCCTAAATTTTCTTGCTTCGACCTCGCTTTTTGGTAGCTTTTCTCCCAATTCCACAAGTGATGCAACGGTTACCTGTGACATATTTTTTTATTATATTTCTTGATAAATATAAATTTTTCTCCCATATTTTTAATAAAAGTTATTTTGATAAAATTAAGTCATGGATTACAAATTTTAGGTCTCTCATACATTTTTCTTGATATCATTTGCAAAACTAATAGCCTATTTTAGAGGTTACGAGGTTTAAGAAAATGTTAGTGTTATCAGCAAACTTTTAAATAATGGATTCGCTTTGTTCATCAATATCAAGTAAAAATTGGCATCGCCCTAAACTACATGTTTTTTATCAAATGAGATATGCATCTCCTAATTAATTATGAAAGCGATGAGATAGTTGAAAAGATAACTCACAAATTTTTGGAGAGATGATGCTAAGATAAATATATTAATCCATAGGCTATTTTTTAATAAAGAGGTATCAAAAATACTAGTGTTTTTATATCATTTTTTAAATATTGTTGGCAAGATCTTTAGCAAGGAATACAAATTTAATACTTAATTTATTATAATCGCATGAATGAATTTGAAAAACCTATTCATAAATATGGTAAAAAACAGGCTGGAAGTTTTAGCTACATTAAATTGAAATGATCGTGGATTGATGTATTCGGAATTGAAGGAAAAATTAAACACTTGTCCTAACGCGATTAGTTTAAATCTTTATGCCTTAATTGATGCTGGATTGGTAAAATCTATATCTTTTATGCTTAAAAATATCTTTTAGGTTTTTATTAATAAGAAACAGTTTAGTTCTTAATCTTTTAAATTTTTAAAATAATTATTAAGAAATCAATTTGTTAATTTCTTATCAATCCCTTTTTTGAAAAATAATAAATAAGATTATAATTAAAATTATCATTAAATATAAGGAAACAGAAAATATTGGATTAACCAATCTTAAAGGATAGATTAATAACAAAGAAGAAAAGCTTAAAATGAAAGATAAAGATACTAATAAGCTTTCCAATAATATTTTTTTCTTAATTATACTTTTTATCATTTTTCTTTCTTCTTCATATAACATTTTATAATTTATTAAAACTTTGCTAATTTTTATTAAAAAAGGAAATAAGCTGTGTAAAAATATTAAAAAAGATATAAATAATAAAATCAAAAAGATATCTCCAGTGAAAATAATAATCAAAGAGAAAATATTTAAAGATAAAATAAATAAAGAAAAGTTTGTTAAAAATTCATTTCTCAAAAAAATGCTGATTAAATAAAGTGATAATGAAATTAAAATAAATATTAAAGAATTAAAATAATTAAAAAATAAACTTAAAATAGCATTAACCAAAAAATATGAAGCAAATACGATATGAATTAAATTCTTTGTTATCTTGTATATCTGTTCCATATTTTTGCAACTTTATTAATTTCCAATATTAAAGGATCCTTCAAATTCCATTCTACAACCATTGAATATTTTCTAAGTAAGCTAGCAATGTTTTCCCTTTCAATTTTTAACAATCTTTCTTTGAATTCATCCAATTTTAAAGGAGGTAAAGGAGAAGGTAATATAGTTACAATTTGATATCCTCTAAAGTAAAGTTCAACAATTGAATATACTACTGTTAAATCTATTGCAGGAGTAATTATGAATATTTGGGTAGTTATTGGGAACATTGTTTTAACATATTCATTTAATAGCCTTATATCTACTTGAGAACCGCTTTTTGCTTCAAGAGTTACTAAAAGTATTTTATCAAACTGTCTTTTACCAAAACCAGAAGGAACTTTATAAGCTGAATCTCCTAATATTAACAATCCTAATCTGTATCTTTCTCTTAAAAGATTATATGAAAGTAAAATAGCAGCTCTTCTAATATAGGAAATTAAAGAGAAACCGTTTATTTCTATATCGTTTATTTTTCTCAGATCAACTATTATTAAAGAATCGCTACCAAGTTCAGCATGATAAATATTTTTCATTATTTTATTTGTTCTTGCAGTAGCCTTCCAATTTATTCTTCTTGCATATTCGCCAGGCAGCAATTCACTGATACCAAAGAATTCCAATCCGCTTCCTGTTCTTTTTGATAAACTTTCGCCAGGCCAAAATCTTAGATGCTTAGGTTTTATGTTCAATTTTTCGAAGTATTCATAATAAGGATAAACTTTAATTTTAAATTTTTCATCGAAGGTATAAGTTTTAAAGTAGTTTCCTAAGTAATCGAAAATTTGTATGTTAATAGGCCCAACTTCAAAGCTTCCTATATCTAAAGGAGTTACAAGATATTTCATATTTAATTTTTCCTTTCCTTTTAATTCATATAGCATCACATTTGAACCTTCACTTAATCCTAATCTTTCATGAATGAGATCATTAATAAGTACTAATAACGATGTTTCAGAAGGATTTTCTATTAAAGTATTTATTAAAAAACTATTTCCTTCTTGTATTAAACTTTCTTCATTTTCTCTTTTAATTTTGATCTCAGAAATTCCTTGGGAAAAGATTAAACTTAAGGCTAAATAAGAGAATAAAGGAAGAGTAGAAATAATAAATAAAGGCTCTCTAAGAAAAGTACCAAATAAAATCAATAAAATGATTATGGAAATTAATGAGAAAAACTTTAAAGAAAACATTAATATTTTGGAACAGGAACTTCTTTAAGTATTTTTTCTAAAATATGGTCTGGCTTTATTCCCTTTAACCAAAACTCAGGCTTCAAAATTAATCTATGTCTTAAAGCAGGTATAGCTACATACTTAACATCATCAGGAATTACAAAATCTCTTCCTTGCATTAATGCTCTTGCTCTTGATAATTTTAATAACGCTAATGAACCTCTGACACTCGCTCCTACTTCTACTTCTGGAGCTTTTCTTGTAGCTGTTACAATTCTAACAATATATTCTTTAATTTCATCTGAAACATAAACATTCTCTACCATTTCTTGCAAATATAATACATCCTTTGCACTTGCTACTTTTTCTATTTTAACTTCATCGCTTTTCCTTTCAATTCTGCTTGTTAATATCGCTACCTCATCTTTAAAGCTAGGATATCCAATGCTTATCTTCATAATAAATCTATCGAGCTGTGCTTCAGGTAAAGGATAGGTACCTTCATATTCAATTGGATTCTGTGTAGCTAATACGATAAAAGGTTTTGAAAGCTTAAATGTTTCATTTTCCACTGTTACTTGTCTTTCTTGCATGCATTCCAATAAAGCTGATTGTGTTCTTGGAGGTGCCCTGTTTATTTCATCAGCTAATATTACGTTTGCAAATATTGGACCTTTTCTAAATTCAAATTTCGAAGTTTCTCTGTTAAAAACAAAGGAGCCGATAATATCTGAAGGTAAAAGATCTGAAGTAAACTGAATTCTTTTAAATTCTAATCCTAAAGCAGAAGCAAAGGATTTTGCCATCAATGTTTTAGCCAATCCTGGATAATCTTCAATTAAAACATGCGAATCTGTTAATAAAGCTAAAGCTACCAATTCTAAAACTTCCCTTTTGCCTATAACTGCTTTTTCAACTTCACTAATAATTTTATTAATAAGTTTATGAGCCTTTTCAACTTCTAATTTTTCCATATCAATATTATCAATATTTTGTTAAAAATTCTTTAAGAACATTTTCATATTCAACTTTACTTTTAAAATACTTTTCATATTCATCATAGAAAATTAATGCAAGGAATTTTTCCTCTTTGAGAATTTCTTTAGCTAAATCCTTGTTCAATTTAATATCATATTTCAATTCCAAATAGTTTTTTAATAGTTGAGACAAATATATTCTTGCAAATCTTGATCCTTTTATTGCATTTTCTATAATTTTTGCTTTTCTTTTATAAGGATTTTCCAAAATTTTTTCTTTATTAAAAGAAATTATTTTTAAGTTAAAATTGATAAAGTTCTTTAAAATAAAAATTAATAAAATAAATGAAATAAAAAATAGAAAGTTTACTATCAAAAAAGTAGCAAAGTTTACTTCAGATAATATTGATATTAAAAATGAAATAAAGATTAAAATTGATATTAAAGTTAAGTAAAATTTATTTTTCATTTTTTAATTCTTCCTTTATATTATTTAACAATTTTAAAGCTAAATTATAATCTTCTTCTTTTAATTCTTCTTTGCTATATCTTGCTATTTCAAACAGCTTTGTAAGATTGCTTAAATTTTCAGATCTGTAACCTATCAAATTATAAACATGTTCCTCAAATTCCCTTGCTGTTAAATATTTAGGATTATCCACACCATATTTTTCAAGAAATTCACACATCGATTTATAACATTCGGTAATTAGCTCTCTTAATCCAGAAACCTTTTTCGAATATTTTTCTGTTATATCAGTTATAATTTCTTCCAACTCCTTTCTTGCCTTTATTCCAATATCTATTTTGCCTTTTTTAACTCTTTGGTAATGAAATCTTATACCTAAAGATGATATTAAAGATGCAAGTGCGATCACTAAAGCAAGTAACATGAGAAATGTAAATATAGTTGATATCTCAAAAGCATAAGGAGTAGGCTTATTTGCTCCGCCTTCAGATGATAAAGGAAAAAATCTTGATATGAAAAATAACGAATAAAAGAAACCAAGTATTGAAATCATTCTTAAAATAGCTACCTTTAAGTTATCTCTTTCAAGATATAAAATTAAACCAACTATTGTTGTTATTACAATTAATACAAATAAATAAGCGTTATCATTAGATCTTTCTTCATAAAACAGTGTCGTATCATTTTTCATAGGAGTTGTTTTATTTGTTTTAACAATATGAAATTCAGGAAATTTAAGATTATTTATATTTATAACTTCATAATATAAACTTACTATTGAAAAAATAAAAACAACAAGAAAAATTAAAATTAATATTTTATTATTCATATTTCATTTTTTTAAATCTTAAAATCAAAAATAAAATAATAAAAGAAATAATTATTATTAAATAAGTAAATAAATTAACTAGATGTAAATTATCACTTTTTCCTTCAATTAAATTAAAACCATTTACCATAATTTTATAGTCTACATTGTTATATATAAAATAATCATCAATTTCAATATAATAAAATCCCTCTGCTTCTTTTAATTGATTGTTATTAATGAAAATTTGTGCGTTGCGAACAAAGGAGTTATCTGAAGCATAAAATACCTTTACTATATACTTAGTTTTAAAAGGATAATTCTCAATGTATATTTCATGAATAATTTTATCAAATATGATCGTTTTTCCATTTTCTTTATCTTCAAAGCTTGTTATATTTGTAGCTGAGATTATCTTTTCAACTTTAACATAAACTTTTCCTATTTTGTTTAATGTTAATTCAATATAAAACTTACCTTTTTCAGAATCAAATTTAGCTTCTAATCCATTAACTATTACAAGAGAATTTTTCTCCAAACTTTTCAATACTCCATAGTAATATTCGAAAGCATAAACAATATCTAAATAAATCCTAGCCTTTGAATTAACTTCATATCTTTCATTTTCTGCTTCATATTTAAGAACTATTAACTTGTTGAAAATTACCGATATTGTTTTATTAAAATGCTTTGTTACATTTATATTTCCCCAAGTTATTTCAATTATTTCATATTTTAAAAGAGTTATATTTCCAGGATTTTCAACTCTTAGTATATAAGAATCAGAATAAAACAAAAGATTTTGAACTTTATCTTTAAACTTTACCTTTATAATAGCATCCTTTAGTATTTTATTATCGTATTCGCTTTTTATTATAATTTTAACCTCAGCATATTCTTGTTTATGATCAACTACAACAACATCTGGCTTTTCAATTAATAATCTATCCCAAATTAGTTCAGGCTCTTTTTCAATCAACACATAATTTATATTGAACTTATTATCTACTACATTAAAGGATAAATTAACTTTTGAAGGAATTTCAGGAGATATGATGGTAACCCAATAATAACCATATTCATATTTAGCCTGTATGCCGTTTACTTTTACTATTCCATTGAATTCAGATTTATCATAATGGTATCTTAGTTTAAATTTAACAAGAACTTGTGAACCTAAATTAAATCTTCCTTTTAAAGGAGAAACATCGTAAACTTCTATTCCATCCCATATTATTTTTATAGGTAAAGAATTGAATAAAACAGAAACTTCATTATATTTCAAATCTGTAACGGTATAGTATTCCTCTCCCAATTTAATTCCCTTTACAAGAAAATACGATATACCTTTATTGTTTGTTGTTGAATATAGAGAATTGTTCAATATTACTGTAATGTTTTGTACAGGATTTCCTAGATAATCCTTGACTTGAGCTGTAATGTTAGCATAAGAATCAAAGGATATTCTACTTTCTTTTGTACTTAAATGAACATCATATTTTTTGCTAGAATAATGCACCCCTACCAAGAATCCTTCCTTACTTTTTCTTATAATATTAATTGAAAGGTTATTATCTACAAACTTTTCATCTACCCTAAAATATGCATCATTTAAAGTACTTGTTAAAGGTCTTGAATCAATTAGCCTAAAAGGTCCTTCGCCGCTATCTTTGGTTTCATCAACATAGTATATTAGAACACCTTCATTAGGTAAAAATGAATCAAATCCTACCTTTGTTCTGCTTTCAACTACGTAATAATTGGTATCAGTAATTTTGATTCTAATTAAGTAATATCCTTCGTTTAATAATTCATGGAATTTAACTTCCTCTTTTACAATAGTTTCTAAATTAACATTCAATACTTGCTCATCTTTGATCCATCCTAAAAAATATTTTAATAAAGCATTAGGATGGGCTGGACTTGATCCTAGAATATCACCGTTTAAGTAACCTATATCCATTAGATCCCATACTCCCATTCTGCTTTCAAAAGTTCCATACATGTAAAGATCAGGTAAACCTAATGCATGGCCAAATTCATGAACATAAATTCCAAAGAAATCGTATTGTGAAACTACACTTATAGATACGTATACTTTACCATCATTTGTCTTAATCTCCCATTCGCCTATACTAGAAAAGCTCCATATATCGCTATTATTATTTGTTATTGCCTCGTCGCGTCCTGCATGTATTATAAGAATTCTTTCATAAAGATTGAAGTTAACATAATTGTCAACTTTATTTATTATTTCACTAATAAAATCGGCTCTATAACAATCAACGTAGCTACCGCATGGACTACCATAATAAGTAGAAGGCCAATTCATTGAAACAATATCATTGTAAATTGAGAAATTCAAATACGTAAGATTAAAAGATACTTCTCTATAATATTTATCCATCTTATTCAATATTTCACGAATTTCATCATCTGTCTTTTTGAACTTAATATTTGGAAACTCTACCCTTATAACCAATACCTTTTGTTCTCCAATTGTTGAATGTTTCAAAGGAGTAATAAATTTAGGATAGCTTGATGGAGCTTGTTCAATTATTTGATTAATTATAAAAACATCATTATTTAAAAACCCTTTAGCTTTTATATATGACGTATCTTTTAGATCTAATTTTGTATCAACTTTTAAAAATCTTCCATCATTTAAACTTAAATAATATTCTTTTTTATTGCTAACAATTACATTCAAATATCCATCAATAAATGTTTCATTTTTTGCATATATTTCCTGCAAATTAATAATTAAAAAATATATAAAAAATAAAACAATAAATAACAAAATCTTTTTCATATTTTTCTTAAATATTTAATTTTAGGAAAAGTTAAAATTTCATAATCAACTACAATAGGTATCATTTCATCAATATCTATAATTTTTAAGAAAGGCGATAATAATTCTTCCTTTGGTATAAGGTTTATCTCCGTTCCTTGAGCATAATAAGAAATCGCTGGCAAAACAAGAATTCTTTTATTTTTATACTTTCCATAAAGGAAACATTTAACCTTTGTTTTTGCTCCTACCTCGCTATATAAACCTATTGAAGGATGTTCATGAGCTAGAATTAAAAAATTAGCTTTATCTATTAAATCTTTGCTTGGTATTTCTTCTCCGTGGAACATTAAATAATCATTAATAATTAATTCTTGCCTATAAACCTTCAAATTTAAAGATTTAGCAAATCCATCAACATAGTTATCATGATTACCTTTAACAAGAATCATTTCAATTTCTCTTTTGAATATGTTATTTCTTGTATAATATACAAAGTCAAAAAGCTCATCGATTTCTTCTTGGGCTATTTCATCAAATTCGTTTTTAATATCACCTAAAATTATCATTCTTTGAATTTTATCCCTTCCTATTTTTTTAACTGCCTTTTCTATTTGCTTAAGAATATTGCTTAGGTTTAATTTTGGTAGATAAACTCCTTCTTTAGCTGAAACTCCTTCGAAACCTAGATGTAAATCTCCGAGAACTAAAGCATTAAGACTTTTTATAAATACTAAATAACAATCTTCAATGAACTGAATATCCTTTAATTCATCTTCCATAGGTAGCAACAAATTCTCCATAAGCTATAACATGATTATTGATCTTATTAATAATATTTTCAACTTTTGCTCCTTCAGCTAATCCTGTAAATGTATCTAAAGCATATATTCTAAAAACATATCTATGTTTTCCCATACTAGGACAAGGCCCATTATAGCCAATTTTTCCAAAATCATTAATTCCTTGTTTAGCGAAATAAAGCTTACCTTCTTTAGGTATATTTTCATGAAACTCTTTAATAATTGAAGGAATATCATAAATAACCCAATGAATAAAATTTTTCTTTGGAGCGTCGATGTCAAAAACAATTATTACAAAGCTAACAGTATTTATTGGATAATTTTCCCATTTAAGAGGCGGAGAAATATCTTCACCGTCACACGTATATTTAACAGGTATTTCATTTGAGAATGCTGGGCTATATATATTAATAGTTTTATTTAATCCTTGAATAGGTTGATCAAGTAAAGAAGCTGAAGTTGTTGAAAAATAATATAAAATTACAGAAAGAATTATTAATCCAACAATTATTATAACTACAATTTTCTTTTTCACAATAAATAAATGAAAAGAAAAGGATTTTTATTTTATGCTAAAATACTTTATGATAATTTTATTAATATCCGCTTCGTTTATCCTTTATCCTGAAATTAAAGAGGAAGATTATTTTATATATTATTCAAAAGTTAACAATTTAAGAATTCTATTTTATAACAAAACAGTTTTAAATTTTCTTCAAGCTGAAATTTATTTCAAATGGTTAATTAAGAATGAAAGCATAAAAGTGGAAATGAAAATAAATTCAAATAACGGTTCTGTTCTTTTGTCAAATGAATTAAACATAAATAGGAATAATAATATGCTTAGCTTTAAAAATGGTAGCAGAATAGGAGTAACACTTTTATTTCTAAAGCAAAATTTAAAAGAAGTAAGAAGCATAGTAGGAGTTGGCTTATACGATCAGTTTACAGTTAATGTTTTATCTTCACAAACTAAAAAATTGGATAAATTTGGTTATCAAAAAATAACAACCGTAACAGTTTCTTCAAGTTCTGTTTTATTGTATGAACTATTCGGTATATCTGGATATCCAAGAATATGTGAATACGATGAAGATACGGGAATATTAATATATGCTGATAGCTATTTTATAGAACCAGCTTTTTTAGCTTTGGAAATAATTTCTTTTAGCGCTGATCTAAAACTCGTAGAAACAAATTCTAATCTAGGACCAAGTGATGATTTTTACTTTTTCATTGAAAACTTTCCGTTAATTTTTGCTTTATTAATAATAATATTGGCTTCGTTTTTTATTATAAGAAAAATTATTAAGAAGAAATTTTCAAGTTAATAACTTCTTCTTTGCTTAACCCGATCTTCTTTAGTATTGCCTCATGAAGATCTCTTAATCTTTTTCTTCTATCCTTCATTAATACAATATCTGCTTCACCAAATGTAATTAATATATGAGAAAAAGGTGAAGGTAAAGGAGTTTTAATAAATTCAACTTCAATTTCTTTCTTTCTTATTTTATCTAATACAAGTTTAGCCTTAGGTAAATCCATAACATCTTCTAAAATTTCTCTGTATGTTTCCTCTATTATAGGAAATTTAGGATCGATTTCTTCACATGCTTCCAATAGTACTTGGGAATTGATTTGTTGTTTAGATACACTTATCTTATGACCCTTATAATTTCTTAAAACCAAAAAACTTCTTGTAGAATTATGTCTAAATTTTCTTTTCATAAGCTCAGTATATTTTATATATTGAATAAGAAGATTCTCAACATTCTCTTCAAAAATTGTTTTAAATATTTCTTCGATAGTTCTTTTGTTTATTTTTGAATAAACTCCTTCAGGAATTATTAAAACAAAACCGTTATCATGAACCATTGTACCAACATCTATTTCATATTTTTTAGCAATGGTTATCGCAAATATTCTTGAAAGTGCATCATTTGTTCTTCTTCCATATAAAGCATGAAATATTAGAAGTCTTCTTCCTTCAAGATCCTGCGTTTTTTCTATCAATAATAACTTATCATTAGGAATTATTTTACAGAATAAATATTGTTCAATAAAGTATGAATGCATAGCTTTTTTAGAATTTTCATCTGTAGGAAGTTCATTTAATATATCGTAGAAATCTTGGTTATTCTTCAATCTTTCGTATATTTTTCTCCTTAATTCACCTATTCTTAAAGCTAGATCAAAGTTTAAAGGCAATTGTTCAGAAAACCAAGGAGGAATTGTAGGAGCCTCATTTTCAGTTTTTTCTACATAGCATCTCATTCCTTTAGCATAACTAAATTTATATGTTTTTCCTCCTAGAACAAAAACATCTCCTTTTTTCAATCTCATCAAAAATTCTTCTTCGATGTTTCCTATCCATTTCTTTTCAGGAAGAAGAAAAACATCAACAGCAACTTCATCAGGAATTGTACCTATGTTTAGCATGTATATTGTTCGAACATATTTTCCTCTTCTGCCAAACATCATATCAGATTCATCAAACCATATTTTACCATATACTTTTCTATCTTTAAGTTCAACGTAATGCCCAGCTAAATATTTTAATACCTTTATAAAATCTTCCTTTGATAGATCTTTATAAGGATAAGCTCTTCTAACCAAATTAAAGGCATCATCTACATTCCATTTTTTATTTATAGCCATTCCTACTATATGCTGGGATAATACATCTAAACAATTCCTTGGCATATGGAAACGATCAAGCATTCTTTTCTTTGCATAATAAAGCATTACGGAACATTCTATTAGATCATCTCTATTCATAACAATTATTCTTCCAACTGAAACATCTCCAAATCTATGACCGCTTCTGCCGATCCTTTGAATTGCTCTTGTAATAGATTTAGGTGATCCAAGCTGAACAACTGTGCTAATATAACCAATATCAATTCCCAATTCTAAACTTGTTGAACATACAACAGCCTTCAATAATCCTTTCTTAAGTCTATCTTCTACATCAAGTCTTACTATTCTTGAAAGAGAACCATGATGGGCTGCAATATCATCATCTGTATAATTGAACTTTTTCTTTAAGTTAAAAACAACTCTTTCAGTTCCACTTCTTGTATTTGTAAATATCAAAGTAGTTTTGTTTGTCTCAATAATTTTATGAAGCAATTCGTATGTTCTTTTTTCTATTTCTTCATCACTTGTATATATTAGATCATCTGTAGGTGAAAGAACTTTTAAATCATACCCCTTCTCCCATGAAACATCTACTATCCAACAATCCCTAAATTCTCCATTATTTAAACCTACTAAGAATTTTGCAGCTTCTTCTAAAGGATGCAAAGTAGCTCCTAAACCTATTCTTATAAATTCCTTGCCGCACAAATCCCTTAATCTTTCCAAAGATAAAGACAAATGAATTCCTCTTTTATTATTAGCTAATTCATGAATTTCATCTATAACAACATATTCAACATTTTTGATCTTTTCAGAGAATTTAGGCGAATTTAAAATTATTGCCAAACTTTCAGGAGTTGTAACAAGAATATGCGGAGGCTTTCTAAGTTGTTTTTGTTTCTCATGTGGTGAAACATCTCCTGTTCTTACAGCAACACGTATTTCATTTATTTCCTTTCCATCTTTTTTTATAATTTCAGAAATTTCCTTCAATGGTATTTCTAAATTTTTATGAATATCATTGTTAAGAGCTTTTAAAGGAGATACGTAAATACAGTAAACTTCATCTCTTAGCTCATTTTTTATAGCTTTATCAAAAAGCTTACTAATTATTACTAAAAATGCACTTAATGTTTTACCTGAGCCAGTTGGAGCCGTTATAAGTAAGTTTTTTCCTTCTGAAATTAATTTAAAAGAATAGTATTGAGGAGGAGTTAGATCTTTGAAATTTTCTTCAAACCATCTTCTAACATAAGGATTTAAGCTTGATAAGCTTTCTTCTTTGGTGAATGGACTTAGAGGATAATAAAACATTACACTATATTATCTTCAAAAAGTTTTTTAAAGCTTTTGTGGAAAAACAGGCTGTTATACTTTTTACTTAAGCTTTTTCAAATGAATTTTGTAAATTTTTTCCATTCTTTTAGTTTCTAATTTTATTAAGTCTCTGTAAAAGTTATTATTATCTTCATTATATTTGGAAACAATGAAGAATAAATCATTTAAACTTATATTTGCTAAAAATGCAGGTAAAACTATTTTACCATATTTTTCTATTAAGCTGGATATTTTTTCCCATCTTTTCTTGATCATATTTATCTTTCTGCTTTTTTTATTCTCCAAAATCATGTCAACTATTTTGCTTACTTTATATGAAGGAAGCTTTGAAAGAGCTATTTTATTTGAGCTACAAATTTCACATTTTAAATCTTTTATATTTTTTGCAATTTTTTCTTCAATATATTCATAACAGTTTAAACAAATTAATGTTACTATTTTATTGAAAAGTCTAGTTTTATAAATTTCAACAATTGTTTTATCTTTATCTTTATCAGAAAACTCATGTAACAAATATTTTAGAATTTCATAATTTAATTTAGATATTCCTTTTTTACTTATGATTTTAATTTCGTTTAAAGCAATTTTTTTAGCTATCTCTTTAAAACCTTCAAGATCAACATCTTTAAATAAAATTTCTTTGACCGTTTCCTCGAATATTACTGTATTTTTATATTGCCTGATCATTTCCTCAAGGATATGCTTTTCAATATGTATATCTTTCTTTATTATTCCAAATCTTTTTCCTACATGCAAAAATCTGTATTTAACATTATTATCCTTTTCGCTAAATATTTCGTTTATTTTTTCTTCTATGTTAAAATATGGCAAGTTGTTTAATATATTTAAAATTTCATCTACTTTTACTTCCTTTGAAATTATTATAATATGATAAGGATCATTATATATTCTAAAATTTTTATTGTATTCATTTAATATCATATAAGATATAACTTTACTTAAAAATCTATTTATTTTGTTTCCATAGCATATGTTTATTATAATAACATTTTTATCATATTCAACAATTATTAAATTTTCATTAGGTAAAATTTCTTCATCTTTTAAAAAATTAATTTCATTTGAAACTTCATCAAGAATATTTTCATCAAGGATCATTCCTTTTTTAAAATTGTTGATCATTCGCATTGTTTCAATACTTGTTTCTTTTGTAACTGGAATTTCTTCACCTATCCAAGAAGGTATTGCTCCGAGCAAATCCTCACTTCTTTTACAATATACTTTTCTTTCCTTTTCATCAATATTAACAATTTCCCATACTTCACCTTTTAAAATAAACTTTAAACCAACTTCACCATATTCTGCTATAAAATTTTCATCTAGCTCTCCTATGAACATTTCATTTTCTTTATCTATTACAATGTATTTTGCTTCTTCAGGTATAAGACTTAAATTATCGAAATAATAGCTAAAAGCTCCGCTTTTTAAAAACAATTCATCTCCTTTTCTTAAAATTATTTTTAAATGATCTGCAATTTTTAAAACCTTTTCAATGTCATCATAATTTAAATCTTTATAAGAATATGCTTTATTTATTATATTAATAATATCATCAATTTTTAATCTTTTATATTCTAATAACAATCCAATTATTTGATGAAGTAAAACATCATAAGGTTTATAAGGAATTTTCATTTCTTCATATTTTCCATTTAAAGCATTTTTTATTAAAACATATGATTCAAAAAATGTAAAAATGTTTGTTGCAATTATAGACCCTTCAGCTATTCCTTTAACGAAATGACCACTTCTACCAATTCTTTGAACCAATCTAGTAACTTGTCTGGGTGAATTATATTGAATTATATAGTCTATTCTTCCTATATCTATGCCTAATTCTAAAGATGATGTACAAACCAATCCCTTTACTTCTCCACTTTTGATCATGCTTTCAGCCAATATCCTTGTTTCTTTAGATAAAGAACTATGATGAACTAGAACATCTAATCCAATTAATCTTAACCTACTTCCAAGTATTTCTGATTCGCTTCTTGTATTGGTAAAGATCAAAAAAGCTTTTTTATTTTTAACAAGTTCTATTATTTTTCTTATTCTTGAAATAACTTCAGGATATGTTAGAAGATTTTCTGAAATTAATAAATCTTCTTGAATTATTTTTGGATAAGATAATTTAATTTTAATTCTCTTATGAACAGGCACACTTACAATTTTGCATTCTCTTCCATTACCTACAAGAAAATTAGCCATTTTCTCAGCATTTCCTATTGTTGCAGATAATCCTATGATTTGAAAATCGTTACATAATAATCTTAATCTTTCCAAAGCTATAGAAAGCTGCGAACCTCTTTTATCTTCAGCTATTTCATGAATTTCATCCACTATTACATATTTAACATCTTTTAATCTTTCCCTCATTATCTTACTAACCAACAAAATTTGTAAGGTTTCAGGAGTCGTTATCAATATATCAGGAGGCATCATAGCCTGTTTCCTTCTTTCACTTTTTGATGTATCAGAATGCCTAACAGCAATTCTTAGATCAAGTTTGCTACACCAATAGGAAATTCGATCAAGCAAATCTCTGTTTAAGGCTCTTAAAGGAGTTATATATAAGAGCTTTATTCCTTTGTTTTTATTTTTAACAATTAAACTTAAAATAGGTAATAGAGCAGCTTCTGTTTTACCTGTTCCTGTAGGAGAAATTAAAAGTAAGTTATAACCTTTTAAAATATAAGGTATTGCTTCTTTTTGAGGTTCAGTAGGCTCATTAAATCCTAGCTCTTTTAATCCTTCCTGTATTCTTTTATCTAATAATTCAAACGTCATCTGTAGCTTCTTTTATAATATCTTCTTCACTTAGATCATACCAATATTCATAGGCATCTGCTACAGCAAAGGGATAAATATCTCGAATATTTAAAACAAATATTTTATCGCATTGATTTTCAAGAAGATCTAAAGCATATTTTGAAGCTGTAGGTGTTGCAATGCTTACATTTTTAGAATATCTTTTGAGCATTTTTAAAGCAACAAGCATCGTATATCCTGAAGCTATACCATCATCTACCAATATTGAATTTTCAGTTTTTTCCAAAATAGTTAATTTCTTTGGTAATATTTCAAATCTTCTTCTTATTTTATTTTTAGTTTCTTCAATACCTTTATTTATGACTTCTTTGCTTAATCTTAAAAATCTTACAAGGCCCTCATTTAACTCAACATCTCCTTCTATGCTAACAGCTCCGTATCCTACTTCAGTATTCCAAGGTAAAACAATCTTAGAAACCAAAGCTATTTTAAATTTTAAATTTAAAATTTTGCATAAAGATTTAGCAACAGGTATTCCTCCCGCAGGTATAGCATAAACTAATTCATTACCTTGAATATGATCCTTAATAAAATTAGCTAATTTTTTACCTGCATCATGCCTATCTATGAATAAGCTGAATTTATTATACAATTTATTATCAGTTATGATCATTTGGTATCAACTAAATTAATATCTTTTAAGCTTAAAGCTTTGGTAATTCCAATGAATAATTTATTTTTATCTTTAGCTTTAAAAAATGAAATTAATGAAAGAGTGAAAATAAGTTCTAAAATTAAATACTCTAAAATATTTTCAAAAATTAAGAAATTTAGTTTTCTATACACATAAAATATATAACATTAAATACTAAATAAAAATATGGTAAGAGAACTTATATATGCTTTGCTTGCAACCATTCTCTTTGTTCTATCTTTTTTGTTTACACTATCAATAATAACAAATACCTCTATAGCTACTATATTAAACTACAAATTAAGCGAGTTAAGAGAAGTTTCAATGCTTAATATTATAATAGCTACAACAATAGCACTGATTATATCTCTAATTTTTGCTTATTATACTATTCCTAAGATACAAATTAAAGAAGTTGAAAAGTTAGCCGAAGCTACAACAGAATCTTTTAAAAGAATTTCAAATCAAATTATTGTACTTGAAGAAGTTGATAAAAATTTATCAAGAAGGATCAATTTAAATGAAGAAAATAACAAAAAATTGGAAGAAAGAATTGTAGCATTGGAGAGGCTTGTATTAGAATTAGCTGAAATGAAAAAGAAAAGCTAATACCAAGGAAGAACGTGAACTTTAACTTTTTCTCCCTTATTTATTTTTCCTTTATCGTTTATAACTATACAATTGGAGTATAAGAAATCTGAAAGTGCGTAATCTCTTTTAACCTCAACATAATATTCATTATCAAAAAACAATCTTCCCAATAATAATTCTGCAATTCCCGCTTCTCCTTCCAGATCTGTTGTTATTTTAGTTTCGATTTCTTTCAAAAATATTTCCTTGAATCCGCTGGCTTTAAGCAAAGCGGATCTTACAAATTCATAATAGCAAATTAAGGCTGAGATAGGATCGTCAGGTAAAACAAAAACAAATTTATTCTCATAAGTACCGAAATATAATGATTCCGCTGGCTTAACATTTATTCCCCAAATTACTCTCTTAACATCAATATTTTCTAAAAAATGTTTTGTATAATCCTTATCTTCTGCAAAAACACTCCCGCATACAATCAAAAAATCTGAATATCGTAATCCATCATCAATTGCATCTCTGAACTTTACTACATTTCCTCTTACTCTAAACCATTTTACCTGAGGAAAGCCATCAAGTCTCAACGCTGTAAATAAAGGATATGATATTGGATCCCAAACTAATCCGATTTCCAATTCTTTTCCTGGAGTAATAAGCTCTTCACCTGCTACTATTAAATAGATTTTAGGTTTTCTGTAAACTCTTATCGAAGCATAACCTACTTTTGCGATCATACTTATTAAGGGAGGAGTTAAAATTTCGCCAGTTTTAGCAATTAGCTGATTCTTTTTTATTTCTTCACCTTTTTCCTTTATATTTTCTCCACATTTTACAGATTTAAAAACAATTATATGATTTTCCTTTTCCTTTAAGCACTCCATTGCTACAACTGCATTAGCTCCTTCAGGAACATAGTATCCTGTGTGAACCTTTACTGCTTCATTTTCATTAATTTTAATTTTGAAAAGATCTTCGATTTTTTCGTATCTTATTAATTTTAATTCCTTTGGATTATTCTCGCTACAATTCTTTAAATCTTCGCTTCTTACTGCATAACCATTCACTTTTGAAATTCTAAAAGTAGGAATGTCTTCTTTAGAATAGATATCCATTGCTAAAGCATATCCTAAAGTTTTGAACAAGCTTAATTTTTTTATTGATAAATTATCAGGTATATTTTTTAAAATTGTATTTATAGCATCTTTATAATTAATCATTTTTTATCCTAATTTTTTATTTTAAAAATAATTAATTGTATTTCTAAATTAAGCTTTAATTTCACTATTCGTTAAACCTAGGTATAATTCTAAATTCTTCAGATAATTCTTCAGAAACAAGGAAAGGTATTAGTCCTTTTTCAAGAGCCTTCCTTTCTTCTCCCTCATTTGCTACTCTAACAATAAGATCCTTTTTATCTTCGATTTTTAAATGCTTTAATAAGGTATTTAATAATCCCTTTGGAAAATGATAAACAAAGAGATGTCCTTCAAATATTGCAAAAATTGGACTAAAATTAATGGAAATTTTATTATCAACATTCTTCACTATTAACATTCCGCTTTCTATTAGTTTTTCCACAAGCTTTTCCCTAGCTTTTTCTGACAATTCAAATATTTTAGATACTTCTTTAAAAAGATTTGGCATAGAATAGCTCATAAGCTCTCTTGAAACATCTAATCTAAACCACCAAACATCATAGCTAAATAGAGATCTTCTCCTTGCTACTTTGCTTGTTTCTCCAACCAATATATTTCTAACATAAAATTAATTGGGATGATCATAAATAGCATAAGGTTTGGGAAAACTGCATTCCTCTGATGCTACATAAACTTCATCAATTTTTCTTTCATAAACTTCTTTATTATTGAAAATTACTATTTTGTTTAAAGTTTCATCTGAAGGATAATAATCTTTTATTAAAACACTTCTTCCTTCAAATTTTTTATTTGTTTTACCTAAAATTACATATAGTTTTGGGTTTTCTTCATCATAATATATAAATCTAAAAACATTTTCATTAGTAAATATATAAACAGGTCTATTTAATGAAAGAAAATAACCTGCGGCTATCTTTAATCCTTCTCCATAATATCCCCTCATCCAGCATTCTTTATTGCTAAAGCCAACTAAAAGATCCTGTAATTTTATTCCCCTTCCTTTATCAATTATCCACGTACCAAGAGAATCTTTCCTTATTTCTACAAAGGGCTTTCCAAACATCAGTTCATTTTCATCCAAAGCATTTTGAATAATTTCTCTTAAAGCTTTTAATTCGTCAAAATTTCTTTTTAAAATATATTCTTTTGGTATTCCAATTAAAAATAAAGAATCATAATTTATTAAAGTTCCTTCAAGATTCTCGCTTTTAATTTCAAAATTCTCAGGCAAAGGAATTACAAAATGTCTTAAACTTTCTGGAACACCATATTCGCTCATTGGTATATTTTTATCCATATATTAAAAATATAAAAGAGAAAATAAAACTTCATTTTTAAATTTAAAATCTTAAAAGAAAAACAAACGAATTATCTTTGTAATCTAAAACCTTATCCAATAAACTCAATAGATCAAAACATTTTGAAAGACATAGCCAAAATTAAAGCTTTTAAAATTGTTAGATTATCTTTTTGAAAATACCAGCAACGCAGATAAAATTATAAAAAACGAACCTACAAATTGCAATATCTCAAAACTTTCATAAAAGATGTAAAAAGCTAATATAGTTGATGTCAATGGTTCCAAAAGGCTTATTATGGATGCTTTTGTTGGACCTATTATCCTTAATCCCATGAAAAATGTTGATATTGCTAAACTAGTGCTTATTGCAGCCATTGCAATGCAAAATAAGAATGCTGGATAATTAAATTGAATATTCCCGTTTATTATTAATGAAACAAAGAAAAAAACTCATCATAGATGAGACCATTATAAAAAAGGAAGCAAGTTCAGCATGAATATTTTTAATTAATCTTGAACTGGTAACAATATACATTGAGTATACAATTGCAGATCCAATAGCAAAGGATACTCCGAAAATGTTCAAATTATAGCTGGGATTTGCTATTAAATAAATTCCAATAAATCCTAAAATTAAAGCAATAATGATTTTGAAGGTTATTTTATCGATTTTCAATAAATAAGCTATCAAAGAAACTATAGAAGGGTAAGAGTAAAGCAATAGAACTGCTACAGAAACAGGAATATAATTTATGGAACTAAGATATAAAAGAGATTGGGAAAAATATCCGATGCTTCCTAAAAGAACTAAACTAATTAATACATTTGATCTAGGAATGTAGAATTCTTTTCTAAAATGCAAGTAGAGAAATATAATGAGTGAGGCAATTAGGAATCTATAGAACAGCATATCATATACGTTCATTCCATAAATATACACGAATTTTGCAAAAATCGGTAAAAAGCCAAACGATATAGCTTAGATCGAAACTAAAAAGGATCCTCTTAAATTTTCATTCATTTCGATATATAAATAAGTTTTAAAAACAAAATCTTTTACTTAATATGGCAGCTTACTTAAAGAAAATGCCCATGATCAAAAATAAAGAAAATTTTGATATACTTAAGAATCATTTCACTGTTAAATTGATTTTTTATATAGCTAATTATGATAAATAAGATTTAAAACTACAATTTTATTCAAGTGATAAAGTTAAAAAATATTTATTTTTAATTTTTGATGCATAAATATTTTACAAATAGATTTGTTAGTTTAAAATAGAAATTTATTTATTTGAGAACGTATTAAGTAGTAAACAAAACATGAAATTTGGTATAGTTTATCCAACCTATAGTGAATATGTTAATAAAAAGTTAGTTGAAAAGGTAGCTCGAAAGGCTGAGGAAAACGATTTTGAATATTTTTTTGTATCAGATCATTATATGACCTCAGACACTAGCGTTTGGTTCGAATCGTGGAGCTTGTTATCTTATTTAGCAGCAATAACCACTAAAATTAAGCTAGGAACATGCGTCACTCCAATACCTTTTAGGAATCCAGCACAACTTGCGAAAATTGTAGCAAACGTAGATATTCTCAGCGAAGGTAGGGTAATTTTAGGTGTAGGGGCTGGATGGTCAAGAGAAGAGTTTGAAGGATATTCAAAATGGGAAAAAGCTTCTGAACGCGTTTCGATGACAGAAGAAGGAGTAAGATTAATTCTTGAATTATGGCAAAAAAACGAGGTTAATTTTGAAGGTAAGTACTATAGATTTAAACGAGCAATACTGGAACCCAAACCAATTCAAAACCCCCATCCTCCTCTATGGTTTGGAGCTTTCGGTAACAGGATGCTAAAAATCACATCAAAATATGGTGACGGTTGGATCCCTGGGCAAATAGAATCGGATATTTATGCATGCTTAAAAAATAAGATAAAAACTCAAAAAAGTAACTTCTGCTATGCATATGAACTATTTATACCTTATAAAACTCAAAAGGACTACATTGATATTATTGAGAAATTTAAAGAAAAAGGATGCGAGCATTTTACAATAAAATGGCTTTATGAACCCCAAGAAATGGTGGAAAGGATCAAATGGTTTAAAGAAAACGTTATTTCTGTATTTTCCAAATAAAAAATTGTATTACTTTTGAATCAAAATATTAAATAAATGGTATAGCAGAAATTGAAACTAAAAAGGATCCTTTTAAATTTTTATCCATATTGCTATAGGATGAATTTAAAAGAAAATCTTTTACTTAAAATGTTAACCTATTAAAGAATATTTGCAAAAAATGAAATCACTTAAAATTATTTTGTTATCAAGCTTCAACGAATTATGGTTCAGCTTATACCTATTAATATAGGTTTTTATTATATTAATTACGTAAATTATTAAATGAAAAAAGTAATAATAATTGGAGGAGGTAAAGTTGGAAGAAAATTAGCCTCATTATTGATAAATGAAGATTATGAAGTGATTATAATAGAAAAGAATGAAAAAGTTGCTGAGGAATTATCTAAAGAATTAAATGCAACGATCATTTATGGAGATGGAACTTCTGAAAGACTACTATTAGAATCAGGAATTAAAGAAGCTGAAAGTGTAATAGTTACTACTAGTAGCGATGAAGTTAATCTTTTAGCATCTTTAAAAGCTAAAAAGTTAGGAGTAAAAAGAGTAATAGCGAGAGTTTCAAAGCCAGAAAATTACAGTTGTTTTAGGGATTATGGAATAGAAGCTGTAGATGTTACAACAAACATTGTTCTTTCAATACATGAACTTGCAAGATTATCAAGCGGAAATATTTTGCTTTCTTTAGCTAACGGAAAAGGATACATAGTAAAAGTTATAATTAACGAGAATTCAAAAGTTGTTGGAAGAAGAATAAGCGATTTGGAATATGGGAAAAATATAATTTGGATAGAGAGAAATGAAGAACTTTTGCCTATCAATGAAGAAACTTTTTTAATGCCGCATGATGTCGTTATTGCATATGTAAATTCTGAAGAATTAAAGAACATTTTGGATGAATTAAGCTAAATTAATGAAGTTAGAATCTTCTTTGCATTATTTAGGAATAATACTACAATTCAATGGCATCATATTAATTTTCCCTACTATAGTTGCTTTACTCTACAACGAAAATTTTGGGATATTTTCACTAACTGCCTTAATTTCCTTTATCTTAGGTTTCATTTTTAGCAACCTTTTTAAAAAGAAAGAATTGGATACAATCTCAGCTTATCTATTAATCTTTTTAGCATTTATTTTTCTATCAATTCTTGGTTTAATACCTTATCTAATGGCAAATATATTTGAAAAAGATGCTGTTATAAATAGCATATTTGAATCTGTTTCAGGTTATACTACAACTGGTTTAACCTTAATAAGCAACGTCGAATCTTTGCCCAAATCTTTAATATTTTATCGTAGCATTATTCAATGGATTGGAGGAATAAGTATAATATTTCTTTTTTTAGTTTTCTTTAGCACAGCAAGCGAAGCAAGAATATTAATTGAAATAAGCGGCTTTGAACAAATAGGTATTTCTCCAAGAGAAACACTTTTAATTGTTTTGCGTCTCTATTTGTTTTACACTTTATTTTTTATACTTTTGCTTTACACAACAGGAATAGATATTTTTATAGCAACGAACTTGGTATTAGCAGGAATATCTACTGGAGGTTTTGTTCCAGTAAACGATTTAAATTCAATTACAAACCTTCCATCAAAATTTATAATAATGCTTATGATGTTTCTTGGTTCAGTTAGCTTCTTTATTCATTATAGATTTTGGAGAAAGGAAACATTTATGTTAAAGAAAGTTAAAGAAATTAAAAGAATTTTAAATTATGAATTTATTGGTTTTGTTTATTGGATATTTTTAATATTTTTACTTACATTAATTTATTCTTTAATGTTTAATTTAGATGTTATAAAATATTTATTTAATATTTTAAGTACAATTACAACAACAGGATATTTCTTAGGTAGCTCAAAAGAAATAGGTGAAACAATGAAAGTATCTTTATTAATGTTGATGTTCATAGGCGGTTGCTATTTTTCAACGGCAAGCGGTATAAAATTCCTAAGATTTATAATTTTATTAACATTTGTACCATGGATCATTAAAAGACAAATTTTACCTCTTAGAATTGTTTTGCCAATAAAACTAGGAGATAAAACATTAAGCGAAAGAGATTTCGTTTTTTCTTCATTTTTGGTCTTTTTTGGTATCATTTCTATATTTTTGTTTTCTATATTTTTTACATTTTATGGAATTTCCTACGAGAATGCATTGTTTGAGTTAACTTCTGCTTTTACAAATGCTGGTCTCACTTCTGGTATTATAAATGTTGATACGCCTTCAGCTTTAAAATTAATTCTAATCTTTCAAATGATAATAGGAAGAATTGAAGTAATACCTTTTTTAGTTGTAATATTTGAAATATATAGATGGATAACCACAAAAGTAAAATGAATAACAGATATATTAACTCCCCAAGAATTTTTCTACGAGACTACAAAATTTGCCTAATTCTTAATTTTTAAATCAAAACACACTTTAAATTTATAATTTTAAAATATTTTATTAATCTTATCTTTGATATGAAGCTACAGTATAAAGACCTCTTTTTTGTGCTTCTTCAGCCGCATCAGGATAAATAACATAACCAAACAAAATTCCTACCATTTTCGTAGGAATAACTTTTTTAATTTTATCTATCTTCTCACTGAAATCTTTAACATCGCTTCTATGTATTCTAGATTTTGATTCAACTAATACGATTATTTTCTCGTTATTCAACACCCCTTCTGCATATAGGTTAACTTCGATCATTTCATTATCTATGAAAAAGAATTTCCTTTCAAATTCGTTTACTTTAATTCCTAAATGTCTTTCTATCCATGAAGGTAATACAACTCTTCCTATATCCTCTAAACCAAAACCTATAGTTTCCCCTAAACCAGCTACTGTTTCACTTAATTTTTTAACAGAGTGAGTTAATGTGATTACTGCTTCTTCTAATCTTGTTATCCTTTCATCTAACTTTTTATTGACTTCTACTAATGTAGCCACAGCATTTTCTAATTTTGTTACTCTTTCATCCAACCTCTTAGTAATTTCTACCAAATTAGCTACTGTAATTTCTAATTTTGCTACCGCGTTTTCTAATTTTGTAATTCTTTCTTCAGCTTTTCTATTAGCTTCGACCAAACTTGCAATCATATTTTCTGTTTTTCTTTGTGCTTCTATTAAATTAGCCACAGTATTTTCTAATTTTACTAAACCCTCTTCCAATTTAGTTATTCTTTCCTCTGCTTTTCTGTTAGCCTCCACTAAATTGGCTACTGCTATTTCCAGTTTTGTAATTCTTTCCTCTGCTTTTTTATGGGCTTCTATTAGTTCATTTACTCTTCCAGATAGCTCTCTTACTGAAACGGTTAACTCGTTGACAGATTTAGCTAATTTTTCATATTCTTCTCTAGTTACTTTTATTTCCTTTACTCTTTCATCTACAATTTTTAAAATTAATTCGTATAACTCAGGAGTTAAAGATGAATTCCCCACCTTTACAAAAAATTTATGAAAACATCTATTTATAAGCTTTTTGTTTTTGATTTTATTATTTCCCCATCCACAAATATGGTAAGTTAATAAATTAAATATAAAAATAGCATAATGTTTTATTATATATTTTTACGAAAAATAAAAATTACTTTAAATACAAATAAAAGCTTCCTTAAAATTACCACATTAAAAAAATAAATTTAATTAAAAAAATTAAATTGAATAAACTATCCTAGATATTCTATAAATGCTCTCCAGAATGGAAATATTCCTGTTGGTGTAGTAGCGTCTATTACTTTTACTATTTTAATTTCTGGTAAAGCAGTAGCATCCAAAATTATTATTTTATTGCGGTCCCATGCTGAAACCACAATATACTTTCCATCATAACTATATTCAGGATGAACTATTCTTCCAGGCTTATCCAAACCCAAATCTTTCCATGTAATTACTTTAACAACAGGTTCTGAACCAAACTTTCCTTTTGATACCATTTCTCTATCTACAATGAATAAGGTTCCATTGTGCTTACCAAATACTATATCAAACCAAATATATTTTACATCAGAATTACCGATCGGAATTGGTGAAGAGAATAAGCCTCCTCCTGCATTTACATCTATTCCTGAAGGCCATATGTAGCCTGCTAATTCTAAAGTATTTATGTTTATTACGGAAATATTAGCAACACTTATTGAATTTGCATACCATAATCCATATTTAAAATCAGGTGTTCCTTGACCAGGATGCGGTTTCTTAGGAGTTTTAATTACTTTGACTATTTCCATTTTTTCAACATCAATTATTGTATAAGTATTATTCACTTGTGAAGTTACAGCAATATATTTTTCATCCTCAGCTAAAGCATTAAGTTCATGCAGAATTCTTCCAGTTTTGAATGTTTTAACTATTTTAAATGGAGGTTTTTGTTCAATAAACCATGTTTCTCCTACTTCTTTTAAGTTTATAGCAAAAAGCTTATACTTATTAATTCCATATACATTTGCAACTCTTGATTTTATTGAATTTCCATCATAATCGATACCGTATGCTAAAATTATCTTCAATGGAACTAATGTTTCTGCATCAAGAATTAAAGCAGAAGCAGGCTCATAATTTCCTGCTAGCAAATATTTTCCATCATAGGATAATGCCAATCCTCTTGAATCAACACCAACTCTTATTTGCCTAACTATTTGTAATGAATATGTATCTATTTTTGATACATAGCCATCTCTAGAAATTGAATATATCCATCTTTTGTTAGGATGCAGTTCAACAACGTGTACCTTATCTCCAACTCCAACAATATTGCCTAAATCTTCTAAGGTTTTTGTGTTTATTATTTTTATTGCTCCTTTAGGATATTCTCTTTGGATAACAGCCATCAAATATGGATAATCTTCGATTTTCCATTTTTTAGGCTCCTTTGGAAGATCCTCTTCTCTAACATAAACTTTAAGTGTAGAATTTACGAATTTTATATCTAAGAAATCTTCCGCTCTTATTATTTTACCAGCTACTTTTGGATTAACCATTAATTTTCCTTTCATTGCAGCATGCTGAGAACCACAATATACTGAACATTCAAATATAAATTCTCCTACATAAGATGCGACAAATTCAATTGTATATTTCTTTCCAACTTCAAGATTAACGTTAATATTATAAGGTGGACCTATAGTAAAAGTATGGACTGCAAATCCTGGTTCTAAATTTGCGGTAACTTCTGTTATATGAATAATTACTTTTGTTCCTTCAGTAACATTAATTATCGAAGGATCGCTAAGCGTGTCTGATTTTTCTCACCTCTACTCTCCCCTAGTAACATTAATTATCGAAGGATCGTAGCCGAATTGAAAAACTCTCATGTTAATTTCTTTTGTAGGAATTACTTCTGTCGGTGGAGGAGTTACAAAAACAAAATATCCTATTATTATTCCGAATATTAATCCTACAATGCCCGTTAGAATACTAGTAATAGTAACACCTTTAGCTATACTTCTTATATATTTCATATGATTTTTTACTATTAATATCCTTATTAACATTTATTTTTACTTGTCCAACAAATTTTTTTCACATTTAATCATATGATTTTATATTAATTTTTATAGTTAAAAATATGTTTAAATAATTTTTAATAATTTTATTTATAATTGTATGAAAAGCTTTTTTGAAAATAAATTATTTAGAAATCCGAAATTATGTTAAGATTAGATTTTTTTAAATTTATTATTTAAAAAATTAAAAATACATAATTAAAGACGAAAAATAAAAATAAATAACTTTAAGCTTATTATTTGTTATGAAAATAGCAGATCTTCATGAAGATATTGCATATGCATCTAAAACAGGAGGTTTCCAGCCTGAATACAATAAAAATTTAATTCTTAACTTTGAAGAAGATATTAAGGGAAGGCATGCAGATATTCCCAAGTATATCAAAGGAAATGTTTGTTTTGTATTTGGAGCAGTCTTTCCAGCTCTAAATACTTTTAGTGAAATTGAATCCAAAAGACTAGATGAGCTTTACGGCGACTGGAAAGTACCTTTAGTACCACATATTAGTAATTTTGAAGAAATTATAGACCAAGTGTTAATTTATAGGCATCTTATAAAAAGGTATAAAGATAAGCTTACGTTAATAAATAAGCAAAAAGACATTGAAATTCTTGATAAAAATGGAAAAATAGGAATTTTGATCAGCCTTGAAGGTCTTGATGCTTTGAAAAAACCTGAAGATGCTGAGATTTTCTATCTCTTAGGTATAAGAAGTGTAGCATTAACATGGAATTATGATAACAAGTTTGCTTCATCTTGCACATCCAAAAAAGACTATGGTTTAACTAAAGCAGGTGAAGATTTAATTGAAATTTGCAACAATTTAGGAATAATTGTTGATGTTTCACATGCAAGCAAAAATTCAGCATTGGAAGCTACAAACGTTTCTAAACTTCCTGTAATAGCAAGTCATTCAAATTATTATAAAATAAAAAATCATAATAGAAATTTAGATGATGAAGTTTTGGAAGGAATAAAGAGAACAAAGGGAGTCATAGGATTTACTTTCATAACTTCAACAATAGGAGAAAAAGCAGATGTAAATGAGCTTTCTAAACATATAATTGCTGTATGGGAAAACTTTGATTCAGATATTTTAGCTTTAGGTACAGATTTCTTTGGAATAAGTAAAACTCCTGAAGGTCTTGAAGATGTTTCTAAAATTCCAAGCTTAATCGAAAATCTTAAAAACAAAGGCTTAAGTGATAATGATATTGAGAAACTTTGCTGGAAAAATGTTTATAGAGTATTATCAGAACATGAAAGAAGATGGAAAGAAGAAATTTGATGCTTTCTAATTCAAACAAATTGTTAGGAATTTCTTAATATGTGATTATTTTATAAAAAGATATTTAACGTAATGCATTTTTATAATTTAAAACATATTTAGATTATGGAACTATATCTAAAACATTTTATTAACGGAGATTTTGTCGATTCTCTAGATAATAAAAGATTTGAATTCTTAAATCCTGCAAATAACGAAGTCTTAGGAACAATACCAGTAGGTTGCAAAGAAGATGTTGATAAAGCAGTAAAGGCTGCAAAAAAAGCCTTTGAAATTTGGAGCAACACTTCCGCTTCAAAAAGATCTGATATACTGCATGAAGTAGCAAGGTTAATTAGAAAAAATAAAGAAGAATTAACTAAACTGGAAACATTAAATACTGGAATACCGATAACACAAGTAAGAGCACAAATTGAAAGAGCAGCAGAAAACTTTGATTTCTTTGCAGACATGATAACAAAACTAAGTGATGAGGTATTTTTTGATGATACAAATAACTTTGTAAATTACGTAATAAGAACTCCGATAGGTGTTGCTGGATTAATAACTCCTTGGAATACTCCTTTGATGCTTGAAACATGGAAAATTGCTCCTTGTTTAGCAGCAGGTGATACTTGTGTTCTTAAGCCTGCAGAATGGACTCCTTTAAGTGCAAATAAACTAGCAGAAATAATTCAAGATGCAGGAGTTTTTCCTGGTGCATTTAATATAGTGCATGGAATAGGAGAAATAAGCGGTGCATCTCTTGTAGCCCATCAAGATGTTAGATTAATATCTTTTACAGGTGAAACTACAACAGGAATGGAAATAATGAGAAATGGTGCTTCTACTCTTAAAAGATTTTCTATGGAATTGGGAGGAAAGAATCCAGCTATTGTATTTTCAGATGCAGAGCTAGAAAAAGCTTTAGATGCTGTTATTTTTATGGCTTATTCTTTAAACGGTGAAAGATGTACTTCAAATTCAAGAGTTTTAATAGAAGAATCAATATATGAAAAATTCTTAGAAATGCTTCATGAAAGAGTTAAAAAAATTAGAATAGGAGATCCATTTGATGAGAAAACAGAGCTTGGTCCTTTGGTAAGACCTGAACATTGGAAAAGAGTAAAAGATTATATTGATATAGGTATAAGAGAAGGAGCAAAACTTATTTATGGAGGAGATAGACCTTCTGGATTTGAAAAAGGAAATTATTTAATGCCTACATTGTTTGCAGATGGAAGAAGAGACATGAGAATATTTAAAGAAGAAATATTTGGCCCTGTTCTATTAGCTATGAAATTTAAAAATGAAGAAGAAGCAGTTTCCTTAGCGAATGATGTAGTTTATGGACTTACAGCATATATATGGACAAAGGATATACAAAGGGCAAACAGATTGGCTAAGAAAATTGAAAGCGGAATGGTATGGATAAATTCACATAATGTAAGAGACCTAAGGACACCTTTTGGTGGAGCTAAATATAGTGGCATAGGAAGAGAGGGTGGCAAATATAGCTTTGATTTTTACATGGAATATAAAACAGTTCAAGTAGCCTTAGGTACACATAAAATACCTACTTTTGGAAAATATTAAATATTGAATTATTTGTATAAATAAAAATATTTTTTAATATAAAAAACTATTTCTATATTAGAATGGGAGTTAGAAATGGAAGAAGGTTTTTAGAGGAAATGGATAATAAGAAAAGAGAAATATGGTATGGAAATGAAAAAATCACTTATAATATAACTAAACATCCTGCATTTAAAGGTGTGGCTCAAACTTTAGCTAAACTTTATGATTTACAATGCGATCCTGAACTTATTGATATTATGACTTATGTTTCTCCTACAAGTGGAGAAAAAGTTAGCATGAGCTTTTTGCAACCTAAAACAAAAGAAGATTTGGAAAAAAGAACTACAATGATGAAAATTTGGGCAGATCATAGCTTCGGTTTACTTGGAAGAACAGGAGATTATTTAAATAGTGCATTAGTTGCGATGGCCGGTGCAGCAGAATTCTTTGGAAATAATGGAAAAGTAAATTTCGCTGAAAATATAAGAAAATATTATGAATATGTAAGAGAAAATGATTTATTATTAACGCATACTTTGATAAATCCTCAAGTTAATCGAGCAATAACAAGTCCTTCAAAACTTCCAGATCCTTATATCGCTGCAAGAGTTGTTGAAAAGAATTCTGAAGGTATTATTATTAGAGGAGCTAGAATGCTTGCAACTTTACCTTTAGCTGATGAAATACTTGTATTTCCTTCAACAGTTTTAAAATCAGGTCAAGATGATGCTCCTTATGCTTTAGCTTTCGCTTTACCTGTTGATACGCCTGGATTAAAGTTTATTTGTAGAGAAAGCTTTGCACATAATTCAGTTTTTGATCATCCTTTAGCTTCAAGATTTGATGAACAAGATGCTGTTGTAGTTTTCGATGATGTTTTCGTTCCATGGGAAAGAGTATTTATTTTTGAAGATCCTGAAAAATGTAACAGATATGCTGAAGAAACAAGTGCTGTAATATTTATGGCTCATCAAGCATTGGTTAGAGAAATATCAAAATGTGAATTTGTTGTAGGATTAGCTACATTGCTGGCTGAAACAATAGGAATTGATCAATATCTTCATGTTCAGGAAAAAATAGCAGAGCTAATAATGCTAACTGAAAGTATGAGAGCTTTTTTAGTAGCAAGTGAAGCAAGTGCTAAAATGAATAAATGGGGCATATTAACTCCAGATCATACATTTATACATGCAGCAAGAAATCTTTGGCCAAGGGTTGCACATAAATTGAATCTTGTCATTAGGCAATTAGGAGCAAGCGGTTTAATGGCAATTCCTCCATTTGAAATTATGAATTCAGATATGAAACCTTATGTTGATAAATATTACCAAGCAAAATTGGCTAATGCAGAAGATAGAATAAAATTATTTAAATTAGCATGGGATTTTGTAGGAAGCGCTTTTGGAAGTAGACAAGATCTTTACGAATATTTCTTCTTTGGAGATCCTATAAGAATGGCTTCAAACTTTTATAATTGGTATACAAAAAAAGAAGAGTTTAAAAATAGAGTTAAAAACTTTTTAAGTGAGATAAAATGAGCTTCGATATAATAAGAGCTGGGCATTTGGAATTACTAGTAACAGATCTAAATAAAGCATATGATTTTTACGTTGAAACGTTAGGCTTTAAACTAGTATATGAAGATGGTGAACATCTTTATTTAAGAGGATATGAAGAAAGAGATCACCATTCACTTTGTTTAACAAAGCATCATAAAGTAGCTGTTCATCATATAGCTTTTAAAGTAAAAAGTTTTGAAGATTTAAAGGCTTTAGAAGAATTTTTCTTAAAGAAGAATATCGAAGTTATTTGGATCGAAAAGAATCATGAGCTAGGAATGGGTAAAGCAATAAGAATTCAAGATCCCTTTGGATTTCCTGTTGAATTTTATTATGAAATGGAAAAATCCAAATGGTCTTTACAAAACTATCATGAATATAAGGGAGCTAAAGTATTAAGAATAGATCATTTTAACATTCATACTTATAATGTTGAATTAACTTACGAATGGTATAAAAGTTTAGGTTTCTATGTCTCAGAAATAACAGAAACTGAAGATGAGCCTCCAAAGCTTTGGGCAATTTGGCTTAGAAGAAAACCTACTACACATGATATAGCTTTAACAAACGGATACGGTCCAAGACTTCATCATTTTGCTTTTTATGTTCCAGATAGGCTAACGATCTTAGATGTTGCAGATATCTTAGCTTCAAAGGATTACATCGAAAACATGGAACGCGGGCCAGGAAGACATGGAATTACAAATGCTTTCTTCTTTTATTTAAGGGATCCTGATGGTCATAGAATAGAATTATATCATGGAGATTATCCAATTTATGACCCTGATTGGGAACCAATAGTTTGGAAATTCCACGATCCTAAAAGACAAACATTATGGGGTGTTCCTGCACCTAGAAGCTGGTTTGAAGAATCTTCTCCTGTAATTAATTTGAAAACAGGTGAATTGATGCCTTTAATTCAGCCAACTTTGCCTGATAAGCCAAAATATTTACTAGTAACTCATTAATACCACCAATCTTCAACCAATTGAAATTTTTCTGGAGTAATAAGTGTAGTGTACTGTTGATTATAATAAACTAAGGGATTTTTATCATTTAATTTCTTTGCATTAATAACTTCTCCTAAAATTATTGAATGGTCTCCTCCATCATAAACTTTATATCTTTTACATTCGATAACTGCTCTCGCTCCTTTAATTACAGGACACCCTGTTTTTTCAAAATAATATCCCGTAGCTTCAAATCTATTTTCAACTTGAACTCTTCCAGCAAAAATATCAGAAACTATTTTTTGATCTTCAGCTAAAAAATTCACAGCAAAGAAATCAGAGTTTATTAATATATCATGGATTTTTGAAGATTTTGAAATTGAAATCATTATTAAAGGAGGCTCTATGGATATGCTAGTAAAAGCACTAACTGTTATGCCATGAAATTCATTGTCTTTTCTTGTAGTTACTACAGTAACACCTTGTGGAAAAATTCTCATTACTTTCCTTAGATCTTCCTTTATGTTAGGTTCCATTTTCTTCAATAATTTTATTTATTAAAACTCCTATTTTTTCTATACTTATTTCTATCAAATCTCCAGGTTTTAAAGGATGTATTCCCTTTGGTGTTCCTGTAAGTATTAAATCTCCAGGGTAAAGAGTCATAAAAGAACTAAGGAAGGAAATTATTTTTGGTATAGAATGAATAAATGAAGAGGTATTTCCTTTTTGCTTTATTTCTCCATTTACTTTTGTAATTATTTCAAGCTTAATCTCATCACCAATCTCATCTCTTGTTACAATGTATGGACCTAATGGTAAAAATGTATCAAAACCCTTTGCCTTTATAGGAGGTCTAAATGTACTGGTTATATAGTCCCTTGCAGTAACATCATTAGCTATAGTATAGCCTAGAACATATTCCAACGCATTCTTTTCACTAACATTTTTACATTTTGAACCTATGACTACAGCGAGTTCTCCTTCGCTATGGACAAATTTTGCTCCTTTAGGATAAATTATGTTTTCTAAATGACCAATAAGGGTATTTGGAGGCTTTAAAAATATAATAGGTTCATCGCTTACACTTAATCCCAGCTCATCTGCATGTTCCTTGAAATTTAAAGCCAATGCTATTATTTTACTAGGTTCGCAAGGAGGGAGCCATTTTGCATTCTTTATCTTTATAGCCCCTTCATTTGTAATTAGATAATCTCCTTCTATAATTCCAGAATATATCTTTTCACCAACCTTTAATCTAGCTATTTTCATATGTTAAAATATAGTTTTAAAACTTCAATAAGTTTAGCTTTTTTATCCTCTGATAAAGGAATCAAAGGAGGTCTAAATATTGGTTTAATCATTCCCAATATACTCATTGCTGTCTTTAAAGGAATTGGATTTGTATCTATAAACAAAACTTCATTTATAGGCAACAATTTATAGTGAAGCTTTCTTGCTTCTTCCCATTTTCCTTCTTTAGTTAATTCATAAAGTTTAGCTAATTCTTTTGGAAGCAAATTTGCCGTTGCGCTCAAATATCCCGCTCCTCCTATTGTTAACAAAGGATAGCATAAACTTTCTACTCCAGAATATACTAAAAAATCTTCTCCACATTCGAGAATATCTTTGCTCATTTGATCAAAGTTAGGATTTGCTTCTTTTACTCCAATTATATTTTTGCATTTCTCCTTTAGCTTTTTCAAAGTCTTAGGTTCAATATTTGTTCCAGTTCTTGCTGGAATATTATAAATTATTATTGGTAAAGAGACACTTTCTGAAACTTTCTTAAAATACTCAAAAATTCCTTCCTGATTTGGTCTTGAATAATATGGCACGGCAATTAACAATGCATCACAGCCAATTTTCTCAGCTGCTTTGCTTAAAGCTATTGTTTCATTTAAATTGGATGAACCTGTACTTGCAACTACAGGAACCTTTCCTGAAGCTTCCTGAACAGCAACCTCAAATAATTTTACTTTTTCTTCATAGCTTAATAAAGTCATTTCTCCTGTACTTCCTGCTACTGATATTCCATGACTTCCATTTTCTATTTGCCAGTTTATCAATTTTCTAAAAGTTACAAAATCTATGCTTAGATCTTCATTATACGATGTTACCAGTGGAACAATTGAGCCTTTTAATCTTTCCATAATTTAAAAAATATTACAAAAATAATATGTTTTTAGCAAATATATCACTTACCCATCAATTCCTTTAAATCAAATTCTAAGAAAATGAAACCTTCACGCTTGCTAAAATCATATTCCTTGTTATTCAAAAATGCTCTTTCAATATTAATTTTATTTAAAATTTTTACTTCTATTTTATTAAAAGAAGGCTCAAATTTATCATTTAAAATATTTGTATTTATTTTTAATTTATTTCTTTCTTTTTTAATGTTTAATTCAATTTCAAAGAATTCTCCTTTTTTATAATTGAATGTTATTCCATCATCATCATAAATTTTTACATTAACATTTTTTGTTAAGAATGTTTCAATTGTTATTTTATCCCAAGGTTCTTTGGCACTTTCTTTTACATTCGTTGTAATTATAGCTGAATTTTCTTTAAGAAATACAGGTATTGTTTTAAGGTCAGCTTCAACAAAATTCCATCCCTTTTTATATATTTTTCCATTCCAAAGATTTAGCCATTTACTTTCTGGCAAATAAACAGCTCTTGCTTTGCTTCCTGGATTTAATATAGGAGCAACAAGCAAAGAATCTCCCAACATGAATTCATCATCGATATCATAACAGTTCTCATCAAAAGGAAATTCTAAACAAAGAGGTCTAATTATAGGTAAACCTTCTCTATAAGAATCTACAAACAGCTTATATAAATAAGGAAGCAGTTTGTATCTAAGATTGATAGCCTCTTTGATCATTGATTCAACTTCCTCTCCGAAAACCCACGGTTCCTTTCTCCTTGAGTTTATATCACTATGATTTCTGAATAAGGGATAAAATGCTCCGAGCTGAAACCATCTAATAAGTAGCTCAGGATCAGCATCATCAGAAAATCCTCCTATATCTGCTCCTACAAAAGGGATTCCTGACAATCCCAAGCTAAGCAATTGAGGAATACTAATTTCCATATGAGACCAATCAGCTTGATTATCTCCTGTCCATACTGCTGCATATCTTTGTATTCCTATAAAACCTGATCTTGATAAAATGAATGACCTTTTGTTTGAATTAGACTTTATAAATCCTTCGTAAGTAGAGATGATTTGAAATAATGGATAAGCGTTGTGCACCTCATCGTGATGTATCTTACTTCCATTGAGATTATGGAAGGCATCGATCTTTACGTATCCAATATTCTTATTGATCAGATTCGTAGAAAATTTGGAAACAAAGGAAAATAAGCTCAATTCGTTATTCAGAACCTTTTCAAATTCTTTTTCCATATCTTTATTTAGTATTAGAAATATTGAAGGTTCATTCATATCAAGCCATATTCCATCTATTCCTTGATTCAGCCATTCAGATATAAAGTATGACCATAGCTTCCTAACTTTTTCGTTTAAAAAATCAGGAAATGCACATATTCCGGGCCAAACGATGCCCAAGAATGTCTCATTATTCGAATATTTGATGAATCCGTTTATTTCCTTTAGCTTATCATATACAGCATAGCCTTTAGAAGCCTTAATTCCTGCATTAACTATTGTAACAAGCTTGATTTTCAAATCCTTTAGTTTTTCGATCATTTCCTTCGGATTAGGAAATCTTTTTGAATCCCATGTAAAGTTTTTAAACTCATTCATATGATGAATATCTAGATAGATTGCATCGCACGGGATTTTTCTTTTTCTAAATTCACTGGCTATCTCCAGTACTTCATCCTCATTCATGTAGCTATATCTGCTTTGATGATAACCGAGAGCCCATTTAGGTGGCAAAAAAGGCTTCCCTGTCATTTCTGAGTAACATCTTAAAATTTCCTTCAAATTTTTTCCTGCTATTAGATAAATTCTCGCATAATCTGACTTTATCTTAATGAATACCTCATTTAGATTTCTTACCCCAGTATCAATGTAAATGTACCCTGCGTAATCTATTAGAATACCTAAGAACTTTTTTGGATTAGCTAAAATATAGAAAGGTATTGATAAATATGTCGGATCTCCTGAAGGTAAATGAATTTGCTGATCAACATTCCACATATGAAATCTTTTGTATCTTCTATTAAGCCTTGCATATTTTTCTCCCAATCCATAAATTCTATCATTTTCTTCGACATCATGAAAAATCTCTATATGATCTTTAATAAAAACTTTAAAATTTATTTTATATTCTTTATTCCATATTATTTTTATTTCATTTTCTTTTATATTATAGTCCCATAAATTTGTTTCTTTTTTAATTTCTTTTACAAATGATAAACTTTCTTTTTCATTTATTATTATTTTTAAAATATTGTCATTTAAAGGAACTACTTTAATCATCATCTTAATTTTCAAAAAGAGAAATTTATCCTTTTCTAGCTAAAAAATAAATTTATGGAAAACAATTTCTAAGTTGATGAAGATCATCCAAATTAATAGACCTAAGGAATGTGAATTATGCGGTTATCAATCAATTTATTTATCCAAAGCTATAGGTGTATGTAAGTATTGTTTAAGGGAAAGAAGCGATGAAGCTTTAAAAATTGCCCTTGAAAATCATGCAAAAGCAAGAAAGCTTTTTAATCTTCCTCCCTTTCCTCCAAGAAGCCAAAAGGGAATAAAATGTAATTTATGTGCAGCTGAATGTATGATGGATAATGGCGAATTTGGTTACTGTGGTATAAGATTTAACAATAATGGAAAAATGGGAAGCTTAGCAACAAACGATCAAGCTCTTTTATATTATTATCTTGATCCCCATGTTACAAATTGCTGCAATGCTTACTTTTGTCCTGCAGGAACTGGTATCGGCTATCCTGAATATTCCTATTGTAAAGGTCCTGAATATGGATATTACAATTTAGCTTTATTTTTTTACGGCTGCTCATTCAATTGCTTATTCTGCCAAAATTGGAATCATAAAGTTTTAAGTGAAGCAAGGCTAGTTCATGTAAATGAAATTGTAAATTTAACCTTGAAAAATGAAAAAATTTCTTGCTGGTGCTGGTTTGGAGGTAGTGCTGAACCTCAATTACCTTATGCAATAAATGCATCAAGAAAAATACTCGAATTAAAGCCTCCAAAAAGAATTGTTAGAATTTGTTTTGAATGGAATGGTGATGGAAACAAAGGACTTGTTAAAATTGCAGGTGAATTGGCATATAAAAGCGGTGGAAACGTAAAATTTGATTTAAAGGCTTTTAACAATGCTATTCATTTGGCTTTAACAGGCATGGATAACAAAAGAGTATTGGAAAATTTTGAATTAATTTACAGAGAATATTTTGAAAAAAGAAAAGGTGTACCAGTATTAGGAGCAACAACTTTATTGGTTCCTCATTATATTGATGCTGAAGAAGTTGAACAAATAGCCAAATTTATAGCTAGTCTAGATGATGAAATACCATATAATCTTTTAATTTTCCATCCAGATTTTATGATGAATGATATTCCAGTAACTCCAAAAAAGCAAATTGAAGAATGTTATAATGTTGCTAAGAAATATCTTAAATTTGTTAATATAAGTAATATGCATTTAATAGGCTGTTCATATTCATGTTTATCTTGGGGTTTAAAGGAAACACCTGTTAAAATTTCTTTATAACTTTTTCAATAAAGTTATAAAAAGCAAACAATTAGCAAAAACTTCTTTCTTGTTTAATAAATCTTATATTTATCCTTCAAAATTTGGATTTCCTCGTCGCTTAGCTTTATATTACTCATCAATTTTTTGATCACAGTAGTAAGAAATTCATAGTCGTTATCCAGCAGTCCTTTACCTTGGCATTTATTACACGTTAACCATCCTGAGCCTAACTTTACTTCTTGTTTACTAACAGCTTTTAATAATGAAGGAACTGTATAAAATGAAGTTGCTCCTTGACCTCCGCAAGCTAAACAAACATAATAAGTATAATCGATCCTATCCATATAATATCCTTTTCCTTCACAATTTCTACAAAGGATTTTTCCTGAACCATTACATAAATCACAAACCATACTAAACTTAAATAGATATAAAATCATTATAAATTTATGGCTAAGTATGAATTGAAAAAGAAATATAGCTTAGTAGATTTGATAAATGAAGGTTATTATGACCCTGAAACTAGAACTGTAAGGGTCATTAAAGGTTATGAGCTTCATACAGTTAAATGGCAAGTTGAAGGAGCTTTAAGAATGCTTTTTAATGATTTGGATGAAAGCGTTGCAAAGGATCCCAAAAATTTAATTGTTTATGGTGGAACTGGGAAAGCTGCTAGAAGTTGGGAAGATTTTGAAATAATTGTTGAAGCTTTATTAAATTTAGAAGAAGACGAAACTCTTTTAATTCAAAGTGGAAGAGCAGTTGGAATATTTAAAACACATAAAAATGCTCCAAGATTAATATTTGCCAATGCTTTAATTGTTCCAAAATGGGCTAATTGGGAATATTTTAGAGAGCTTGAAGCCAAAGGCTTAACAATGTTTGGTCAAATGACTGCAGGATGCTGGAATTACATTGGAACACAAGGAATATTACAAGGAACTTATGAAACATTTGCTGCAGTAGCAAATAAACATTTCAATGGTAGCTTAGAAGGAAAGCTTGTTTTAACTGCAGGTTTAGGAGAAATGGGAGGAGCTCAGCCACTAGCTGTAACAATGAATGGAGGAGTTTTGTTAGCTGTAGAAGTTGATAAAAGAATGATCCAAAGAAGAATTGAATTGGGTCAGCTTGATACGTGGACTGATAATCTAGATTCTGCTATAGATATGGCTTTAAAATATAAAGAAAAAAATGAACCTAAAAGTATAGCTATTCTTGGAAATGCTGCAGAAATTTATCCTAAGTTATTAAAAATGGGAATAATTCCTGATGTTGTTACAGATCAAACACCAGCTCATGATCCTTTAAGCTATATTCCTTTAGGAATGGATTTGGATGAAGCAGAAGAATTAAGGAAAAATGATCCTAAGGAATATGAAAGAAGATCTATGGAAAGCATGAAAATACAAGTTCAAGCAATTGTAGAAATGAAAAGGAAAGGAGCAATAGCATTTGAATATGGTAATAATATTAGAAGAATGGCTTATGATGCTGGATTTAAGGATGCCTTTGAATATCCTGGCTTCATTCATGCTTATATTAGACCTATGTTTGAAGAAGGAAGAGGGCCATTCAGATGGGTTTCTTTAATAGGAGAAGCTAAAGATATATGGAAAATTGATGAATTCATAATTAGCGAGTTTAGCTATAATAAATCCCTTGTAAGATGGATAGAAAAAGCTAAAAAATATGTTAAATTCCAAGGATTGCCTGCAAGAGTATGCTGGCTTGGATATGGAGAAAGGTCAAAATTTGGTTTAGCTATTAATTCAATGGTAAGAAAAGGTGAACTAGGACCAATTTGGGTAGGAAGAGATCATTTGGACTCTGGAAGCGTTGCTTCTCCTTATAGAGAAACAGAAGGAATGAAGGATGGAAGTGATGCTATAGCTGACTGGCCAATATTAAATGCTATATTAAACGCGGTTGCAGGTGCTACATGGGTTGCAGTTCATCATGGAGGAGGAGTTGGAATAGGATATAGCATTCATGCAGGTGTAAGCGTTGTTCTAGATGGATCTTTAGAAATGGATGAAAGAGCAGAAAGAGTATTTACCACAGATCCTGGATTGGGTATTGTTAGACATGCAATAGCTGGATATGAAAAAGCTAGGAAAGTAGCAAAAGAAAAAGGAATTAAAATACCTTATTTAGATTATAAAAAAGAAAAAATATAAATTAAAAAAAGAAAGAATAATTGATGAAAAGAAAAAAATTAATTTTCGCAATTTTAATCATTTTCTTATTTTCATTAGGCTTATTTATTCAAGGACAAGACTATGATGTTGAAATACAAGCTACATGGGGAAGTTCTGGAAATGAATTTGCTTATAGCTTAGCTGTAACTTCAAATAACTTATTCTTAGCAGGTTATACTAATAGCTTTAGTGGAGTAGGAGCATTTTTAGCAAAATTTACCTTAAGTCCTTTTAATGTTGTATGGAGCAAGGGAATTCAAATTCCAAGTAGCGCTTTTTATGATGTAGTAATAGATAGTATTAATGTTTATGCTATAGGCTATGCTTACGTTGATGGGAACGATAGACCTGTAATAATAACGCTCGATCAAGCTAATGGAAACCTTGTATGGGCTCGGTACCTACGTTATGATGTTTTTGGTCCACAATCAGGTAAAGCATTCTCAATAACAACTTTAGGATCTTATTTCTGTTTATCTGGTTTTATACGAGAAGTTTTAAGTTCAAGAGGTGGGGGTGTATTTGCTTGTTTTGATACTTACGGTAATCTAATTACTAGTTATTCTAGATTTTTTTCAATTACTGGTTATGGTGTAATCTTTTATCCTTACGGAATTGCATCTTATTCTTCTAATTTATATTTAGCAGGAACCACTAGTAGTACATCTATGAGAGGTTTTATAGCAAAATATGATGGCACATCTTTACTTGTAAAAACCACTTCTGCTGCTGCTTTACAAAATATAACATCTATAGTAGTTGATAACTTAGGAAACTTATATATTACAGGTAAATATTCAAACTCTATTTTCTTAGCCAAATTTGATTCAAATTTAAATGTTATTTATAATAAAATAATACAAGTAACTGGTAATGAGATAGGTTATTCTATTGCTTTAGATACATCCAACAACATTTACATTGGTGGAAGAAAAATTGCTCAACCTGATCAAGCTATTTTAGTTAAACTTGATAATAATGGAAATATAATTTGGTGCAAATCATGGGGTGGAGCTGGTGGAGAAGGTATTTTTAAAATAAGAGTGGATAGCAACAATGAAGTTCATGCAGCAGGATTTTCCGAAGATATTAATAGGCCTTTAAATAACATTGGATGTAGTGTAAGCACAATATCTGTAAGTTTTGGTCCAAGTCCATATAGCATAGTTACTGATTCTCTTTCATCAGTTTCATTTACCCTTTCAATTGGAACCGTATCTGGCAATTTAAATTCTCCTCGATATAACGAAGCATTATATCTAAAAATTTCTCCTGTAGTTACAACAACTGTAACAACAACCACAACAACGACTAGAACTGTAACAACTACTCCAACAACGACTACTACAAGAACATTAACAAGTACAACAACCACAACAACCACCACAACAGCTACATCAACAATTACTAGCACAACTACATTAACGACTACAAGAACCAATACGATAGCTAGTACAACTGTTACAGTAACTGCATGTTCTCCTATATTATTAAGAGTAAATGAGATAGAAAAAATAAATAATGTTTTAAGTTTAAATCAGATTTTATATTTCAGTCTTTTTACTTCTATTAGCTTAACATTTTTATTTTCTTATATGATAATTAGTAATAGAAGGAAGATAAAATGGAAAAAACAACAATAAAAATTTTATTTTTACTATCTTTAATATTACTTTCATCTATTCCTTCTCTTTTAAGTAAACCATATTTTAGCGATCCTTCACCTGAAGCTATAACTAGAACAACAACTGTAACAACAACTACTACTGTAACGACAACATCAACAGCTCCAACAGCAACTGTAACAACAACTGTAACTACCACAGTTACTGTGACTACGACAACTACGGTAACTACAACTACCACCGTTACTGTAACTACCACTACAACAGTTACTGTTACTACAACAGTAGGAACTGTTACAACTACGGTCTATGTTTAAGCTACTGCTTTTCTTAATATTATTTTTATTTTCTTTGCAAGTAATTTATGCTGAAACAGAAGTTTGCCAAGTCTATATAGAAGAAAATCCTCAAAACGAAATATATCTATTAATTGTCCTCAACATAATTTTTGGTTTCTCAGCTACAATATTAGCATACTTTTACTTTAAAAGATTTCGTTAAGCTATTCCTCATTGACTTATTAATAAAAATTAAGCTAGCTATTATAACAATTAAATTTTTGAAAATATCTTTTAATGAAAAACAATTTAAAGATTTATTAGCTATATTAAACGATTTAAAAAATTAAATGTAATCAATGAGATTTTCCCATCTCCCTAGAAAAAATTAATGAATTGGAAAAAATATTAATCGATATTTATAATAAATATGGTAGCAATAATTAATTCGCAGATTGCAGAGCTTAAAGACCTAGTTAAGTTCATAAGAACAAAGATATTTAATTTAGGAAGAGGAAATCCAGCTGCAGAAGCATTTAGAAATGAAATACTAAAGGAATGTGAAAATTTAACTTCTACATTAAATCAAGTATCAACTTTCGTTAAAAATCTATCTAAAATTGATTATAAGGAAGAAAAATTCAAATCTATTTATTTAGATATTTTGGAATTATTAAGTTTAATTAAAGCTAAATTAGAATATTTGATAAAATTTTCAAATTATTTAATCAATAACAACAGAATGTACAAAGATCCAGATTTCAAAAATTTCTTTATTTTTATTATAAAATACATTAATAGCTTATCTAAATTTCTTGAAAATTTTCCGAAGATATTTGTAACAGTTTCTCATAATTATTTTGTAGATAAAACCTTTTTAAATAAGGGAATATTGATCATAGGAATACCTATTCATTATTCGTTTAAACCATGGAAACTTATTTTATTACTTAAAGATTTGGGTGAAGTATTTTACGAAAATAACAAAGAATATTTTGAAGACAAAGAAATAGTTGCAGATCTATTTGCAGTTTCCTTAGCTGGACATTCTTATACTTTATGCTTAATTTTCGAAGAAGCTTCCAATAAAATTAAAACTGAAGAACTAAGAAAACTTGATGCTCGTATAAGATACCAAGTAAGTTATTTAAAGAAAAGAGTTAGGAATCCATTTGTTTTGAAGGAAATTGATAATTTATTGGAAAATTGGAATGTTCATGCTAACGTTTTTAATGTTAAGGAAGAAGTTAAAGAAGAAATTTTAAACAAATTTGAAGAAAGAATGCCAAAATGTATTTTTATAGATAGACTTGGTTATATACTAGAAAGAGCAAGGGAGCTTAATGCCAATGTAATAAGAAAAGATGTAGAAATATTTGATTCAGTAGTAGCCTTTTCTTTTTCTGGAAAAATGAATGATGAAGATTTTATAACTAAGTTCGTGAATTCCTTTGCTTAAATATTTTAAGTCTTAACTTCTTTCCATCTTATAGCTAATATTCCACCAATTAAACAAAAGATAAATCCAATTAAATATATTGGGCTTATTGAAAGGGTAAACAAAGATAAAACTATGATAAATATTCCAATTTCTCTTACATGCTTTCTAGTTATGTAAATAAAATAACTTGCTAAAACAATTAAGGAACCAAAAATAATAGCAAGAAGAATTAAATAAGAAAAGTTAAAAGAAAATAAAGAAAGTATAATTATAAAGAATCCTCCGTTTGATGATAAAATATAAGCTAATGAAGGTCTTGCTTTTACCATAAGTTTATATGAACATTAAACAATATTAATTTGCAGTTAAATTTTACAAAAAATATATAACTAAGGTTATTTATGAATAATTAAGGAATGCCATTTTTCGTTGATAGGGAAATATACATAGGTAAATACAAACATGCAGCTTATAAAATGTGCTACTGGACAGAACAAAGTTTAAGAACAGGAGGTAGAAGACATTGTTATAAGCACGATTTTGGTATAGATAGTTATGCTTGTATTCAATCTACTTCTTATAAAGCTTGCAATTTAGCTTGTGTTTTCTGCTGGAGAGATATTGAAGCGAGACCTAGAGTTTTTGAAGAACATGATAGCCCTGAATTGATAGCTGAAGAGTTAATAAAAACACAAAAGGAGCTTGTTAAAGAAAGTCTAAATAAGTGTATTGAAAATTGGAATATTGCTCACAAAATATTGGTATTGATTAGCAAAAATGAAACAATAACTGTTGCAGAAGTTTCAGAGAAAACAGGATATTCAAGGTCAAAAATTAGAGAAGCTTTTTTAGATTTATACAATTCTAATTTAGTTTTTAGATTAGATAACAATACTTATAAAGTTAACAGAGAAATAGTAAACAAGGAGTTAAACGAAGAAGAGGCAAAGGAAATTTTAGAGAAATACTTTACTACTTTGGAAGAAATAAAGCAAGTTCATGAAAAAGCTATGAATATTAAACATGTTGCAATTTCCTACGATGGAGAGCCAACAATGTATCCTTACATTAGCAAATTAATAGCAGAATTTAGAAAAAGAGGAATAACTACATTTCTGGTAACAAATGGTACTTTTCCTGAAAGAATATTGCAGATGTGGGAAGAAGGTAATTTACCTACACAATTATATGTAACATTGCATGCTCCTGATCTGGAAACATATTTAAAAACAACCTCTTCAATTTATCCTTACATTCCTTCTTCAAGTTTGCATTGGGAAAGAGTTCAAAAAACACTTGAAATACTTCCTAAGCTCCCATGTAGAACAGTGATTAGAATAACTACAGTAAAATATGTAAATATGGTTAATCCTGAAGGATATAGAAAATTAATATTGAAAGGAAGTCCTGATTTTGTTGAATTAAAAGGATTTTCAATAAGCGGCCATGCTCCTAAAATTATGGTTAGGTTAGGTAAATCGTTGCCAATTTACGATGAAGCTACTTTAATGAAGCAAGCATTGCAATTCAGTCCAACCTTTGAAGAAATTTTTGAATTTGCAAGGCAAATTTCTGATAACTTCCAAATATTTCCTTTGATTTCAACGAATAAAGAGTCAACTCAGGTTCTAATGGCTTACAGATGGAAAGATATTAAAGATATTTCAATAAAGAAACCTTAAACTCTTCTTTTAAATCTTCTTGATATTTTATTCTGCAAATTTAGTAAAATTTCCAATGAAAATATTTTTGATGTTATAAATATTAATATTAAAATAACTAACAAAGAATTAAATATATAAATTAAATGTAAAATATTAAAGTTTGTTGTAATTATTTCTTTAATGAAAATTAATGTTTGAACATAAGGTATGCTCATTAAAATTCCTTTAACTGTTGCGGGAGGAGTAGAAAATAGTAAGTAGAATGCTGGAATAAATATCACAATGAATATAGGTCCTGTTAAAGTATTTGCAAGTCTTACATCATTGCTCAGAATACCTATTATTACTCCTAAGGATGCCATGAAGAATAAGCTTATTATTATGCTTATGATCAATAAAGTAGCACTGAAGGGATCAAACATAGCAAAAGAAAAAGTAAAACCTGATACACCTTGTTCTGTTCGAGGTAAAGAAGCAATCATGAAAAAGTAGCCTAAGAAACCAACGATGAACAAGGATAAGCCTATCAGTGAAACAATATAGGTTCCTATAAGCTTAGCCAACAATATTTTAAATCTCGATATTGGTAAAAGTAAAAGAATTTCCAAAGTTTTATACTCGTTTTCTACGGCTGTTGAGGTAGAAGATATTTGCATGACTATTGCACCTAAAGAAAGTATTATTACTGAAGCTATGAAGATTCCAAAGAATAACGATGAGAGAGTTTGCGAAGAAACTATAGTATCTTTCGAAGGCAAATAAACAAGACTATAATGAGAAATAGGATTCGTTATGAAGTTTAAAGTTTCTGTGGAATTTACGTACTTTTCTTTAATATAATTTTCAATCATCCTTACAACTCTAATTTCCTTAACAGGTGTAACTTGAACAAAACTAAATTCGGTAGTTTTACTATAGGTATAAATTGTTCCTCTTTCCTTTCTTTCTATTTTTTCGAAGAAATCCTCAGGAATTAAAACATATACATCATAGTTAGTTTCTTTGAGAATTTCATTCAATTCTTTATCTTTTTTTGTAAAATAAAACTCAACTTTTTCTTTATTAGTAAGATTTTTTAAATAATCAGTAAAATCTTGAGGAAGATTATCTTCGAAAATTACATTTGCTTTTATTAAACTAGGTTCAACCATTTCAGTTACAGTGGTTTGTACTGATTGAGAAATTGCAACACCTATTATTAAGAAAATTATCGGAGTTAAAAGGAATGGTAAAATAATTCTTGGATCTCTTAATAGATCTAAAACCTCTTTTTTTATTAACTTTTTCATGCTCCTTTAATTATTTTAATATATAAATCTTCAACATTATTTGCTTTATAAACTTCCAATAAGTTATCAATTTTTCCAGTTTTTAATATAATTCCATCTTTGATTATTGCTATCTTTGAACTTATTACTTCAACTTCACGTAAATTATGACTTGAAACCATGAAAGTTATGTTAAATTTTTTATTATATTCCAATATAATTTTCCTTATTTCATAGGCATATTCAAAATCTACTCCAGTGGTAGGCTCATCAAGTATAGCAAGTTTTGGCTTAATCATTAACGTTCTTGCTAATTGAATTCTTCTCTTCATACCTTTGCTATAACTTTTCATCTTATCGTGAATTCTATTACCAAGTCCAGCTATTTCTATTCCCAATTCTAAGGCTTTTGAATATTCGCTTGAATTTCCAAAATAAGTATATGCTATTAAATCTAAATACTCATAACCTGTAATATTTTTATAAACACCAGCTTCTTCAGGTAAATAAGAGATCATTTTCCTTACCTTATCTGCTTCATTAACTACGTCATATCCAAATACCTTTACTTGACCAGATGTAGGTAAAAGCAAAGTTGAGACTATTTTGAATGTTGTTGTTTTACCAGCTCCATTTGGACCAACCAAAGCAAATATTTCATTTTGTGCTACCTCAAGATTTATACCTTTTAAAGCTTCTATATAACCATATCTTTTAACTAAGTTATTAATCTCAACAGCTTTCATTATTTACTATTAAAACAAAGTATCTATTTAATTTTATTAAGCTGAATTTGAACTTAGGAAGTTCTGTTTTATTTTAATCTTAAAGAAAAGATTATTAGAGCTTAAATTCTTCTAATATAAAATATTTAATAGAGAAGCATGCAAAATATGAATAAAAAATTTAAAAACTTATATTCTTCTAACATTGAAAATCTACTCATTAACGCTATACTGATAATGTTAATTATAATTTCATCTTTTAGTACCGCACATGCATTGCCAGAAGCAATAGTAATAGGTGTATATGGAAACAATGATAGAATTCAAACCGCTCTGCTAGGTATTGTAGAAGGATTAACAAAGAAAGGTGAATCTTATACAGTAATTCATTTACCAGAATTAACGATGCAGAATACCTTAAACCTTGATATTTTAATAACTGATGCCGATCTCCTAAGTTTCAATGAGGAAACATATGCTACAATTCATAGCATAGAAACTAGAGGAGTATTGTTCCTTTTAGGAAACTCAAGCAAATTTATGATCAGTCAAACATATCCTTACATTGAAGAGGAATTGAACGAAAATAAAAAAAGCTACGAATTTGTACCATACTATTCATTAGCTATTAGATCTGAGAAGTTATATACGCTTGAAGGAAGGATATATTCAGAATCCCCAAAGTTATTTTCCGAAAAAATTGTTGAGATTATGAGTGATGAATTGTTTCAATCAATTTTCATTAATACAATACCATCTTCTGTTAGCAAATCTTTATGTGGAGAAGATTGGATTGTAAAAGCATGGTATGTTTATATGGTTACGCTTCATGATAAATTGATCTACAAGAAAGATGTAGCAGAAGTGAGAGGAGATTGGATAATATGCCAGTTTTCAAAACCTTCGCTTTATAACTGGTTTTTAGTTAACTACAAGCTTTCTCATAAAATATATGAAGAAGGATATTCTTGTAACTCTTGGAACTGCGGATGGTTCGTAGAGCAAAGAATGGTCTACTCAGACTATAACACATTAGGACAAAGAATACATAATTTTGAACCCCAAAGCACAGCAAATCCTGATTTAGAAATTTATGCTTATGTGTTACCTGTTAGTAATATTGTTGAATTGATTGAAAAACTAAGGGGGCCAGATTACTTTTTATGGCCTTCAGTTAAAGAGCCTTCTCTTTTGGCAAGAACAGATTATCAATTCAAGGCTAAAATAGTTGCATATTCTCCTATGAATAATTCAATCTTTGTAATAAAAGATGCAACAGATAAAGTAACTTTTAGATTTGATAAGATAGCCTTCTATTTCTATGCTCTGAAGCTTGAAAAATATATTTACAACATAACAACGAAATGGCCTTTAATTATGGTTACTGTAACTCCTGTTAAAGTAGAACTTCCTATAACCAAATCAGAGAATCAAACAAAAATAGAAATCGAAGACCTTGCATATACTTCTTACTATTTAATAGTCCCATTTCCAATATTGCTTACAATTGTTATTATTGTAGCAAGTGCTATGGCAGTGCACTTCTTACTAACCCATCTAAGAATATATAAGAAGAAGCTTCAAATTAAATAATTTTTTATAATTTATATACTGTTTCTAAAGCAATATGAACAGCTTCTTTCTCCATATTTTTTAGCTCTTCAGTTCTCCAACCGCTTATCCACTTCTCACCATATAATAAATCAGAGATAACCAGCATAATTGCAATATCTACGTTTCTATAATCTGCAACGGTCATCAAAGCAGTAGATTCCATATCCAAACATAATATTCCTTTATTTCTATATTCTTCTATCTTATCTTCTGTTTCTCTGAAAACTGCATCTATGCTCCAAACACCTCCAATATGTAACTTATTTTCGTAACCTCTTTCCTTTATAGTTTTTATCAATTCCTTTTGTATATAATTATCTAACTTAGGTATGTAGTCATGAGGTTTATAATGATAGCTAGTTCCCTCTTCTCTAATTCCCCATGTAGGCAAAACCAGATCTGCAAGCTTTACTTTAGGATCTATAGCACCAGCTTCGCCAACAATGATAAACTTATTTATTTTATATGCAATAGCTATTTCGAAAGCAAATATTGTTGCAGGAGCTCCATAATACGGTATCAAAACAGATAATTGAGCATCTTTATACATTACTCTATACGGAAAATTACTTGGATATTTAATTTCATCAATTGGCTTAGTTAATTTTTTTATTGCTTCAACCATAGATTCTGTAAAAACTAAGATAGCTTTATTAGGAAATTCTTGATTAGTTATGAAGTATTGAGGCTCAACTTTAGGCTTTCCTTTACCTAATTTTATCCACATAATTTAATTAAATTCTAAGATAAAATTACACGCTTGTATAAAGCTCTATTCGTAGTTTGTTTGCAAGATCTATTGCATCATTTTCTGCATAAGGAGTTACAAAAATTAACCTTGAAGGCTTCTTACCAACTTTCTTTTCATAGAAAATTGCCTTTCTGTTGAAAAGTGATATGTCTGCAGTTTTAGCATGCGATGAGACCTCAATTAATATTAATTCCTGGTCACGAAGAGCAATATCAATTTCGACTACGCTTGGATAGCCATAAACAAAACCTTCATCATCATAGTTTATCCACCTTTCAATTTTGACATTAAAGGATTTCTCAAGCAGTCCTTTCAAAGCATTCCTAAAGGCACTCTCAGCAAGTATTCCCCATCTAGAACCTAGAGCATCAATGCGCTTTATGAGATTCGAAAAGTCTTCTCTTAAAATTCTGACTTCTTCCCACAGCTTATATTGATTTTCTCTAAGTGACTGTATTTCTTCCCACATTTTGTTTTGATTTTCCCATAACTTTCTTATGTCCTCTTTAATCGTTCTTATTTCCTCCCAAATTTTATTCTGATTTTCTCTTAATGCTTTTATCTCCTCCCACATTCTGTTTTGATTCTCCCAAAGTTTTCTTATGTCCTCCTTAATTGCTCTTATTTCCTCCCATATCTTGTTTTGATTTTCTCTAAGTGCCCTTATCTCTTCCCAAATTCTATTCTGATTCTCCCATAATTTTTCCTGTCCCTCTCTTAAGCTTTTAACTTCCTCCCATAATCTGTTCTGATTTTCCCAAAGTTTATGCTGGTCTTCTCTCAAAGATTTAATCTCTTCCCAAATGTGTTTAACTTCTTCCCATATCTTGCGCTGTTCTTCAATGAGCCAATCCAATTTTTTAATTATTTCAGAAAGTCCTAAATAGCCTGCTACAGCATAGCGAAACTCAATATCCTTCTCTAATAATCTCAAAAACTCATTCTTTAAATCTGTGCTCATCATAAGAATTCATATAAAAGTTAATATATAAATTTTAGATAATAACAAAAACAAATATTATAAAAATCATATTAGAAATTTCTTCCAGTATTTTTTAAAATACTTTATAATTAAATTTTCAAATAATTCGATTCATTATTGATTAACCAAAATCTTTATACTTAGTCATGCATTATTTAAAATAGTGGAAGAAATAGTTAGTGCCTTTTGTCAAGTTTTTAAGGATGAATTGGTAGCCTTGGTTCTTTATGGTTCCTATGCTAGAGGAGAACAGAAAAAGTCTAGCGATATTGATCTATTAATTGTTCTTAAAAAGATTGATGATAGATATGAAGTGTTTAAAAAGTTCATTCAAGTTGAAAAAATACTGGAACAAAGTTTTTATAAAAAGTTAAAAGAAAAGGGATTTGACCCTTATATTTCTCCAGTTTTCTTAGACGTAGAGAATGCAACAAGATTTAGACCATTGTATATAGATATAGTCTTTGATGCTAAGATACTTTACGATAAAGACAACATCATGAAAGAAACATTCGAAAGAGTGAAAAAAAGATTAGAAGAATTAGGTGCAAAGAGAATCAAATACGGAAATTCACATTATGTTATCATAAATAACTTCAAACCTGGGCAAGTCATAAAATATGAATAGTTTAGAAATTGCTGAAGCTTATTTAAAGGAGGCAAGAATTAGAATAAAGTATGCTGAATTAAGTTTAAATGAAGACAAAGATTATGCGTTTTGTGTAAGAATTTGTCAAGAAGCTGTTGAGCTTTCTATTAAGGCATGCTTAAGACTTGTAGGCATAGAGTATCCAAAAACCCATGATCCCGGAAAAATTTTGCTTGAACATAGCGAAAGATTTCCTTCTTGGCTTAGAAATGAAGCAAATAATATTGCAGATATTTCAAGATGGCTTAGAGCAGAAAGGGAACCTTCAATGTATGGTGATGAAAAAGAAGGGATACCTCCAACAAGATTGTATACAGAAAGCTACTGCAAAAAAGCATTGGAATCAGCAAAATATGTTTATAATTTAGCTGAAAAATTTCTAAATGAAATAAAGGAGCATATATAATTTTATACTAAACTCCAAAATTTTTAAACAAAAAATTTAAATTTTAAAAAGTAATCCAATACTTATGAAAATTGACATAATTTTATACGTTTTATCAGCAATCATTTTACTTCTTTCATTTTTTGCAACATTCTCATCAGACCCTATTTCAACCAACCTTTGGGTAATTATTACAGACCTTGGAAGCGAAACTTATTACATGATTTTTGCTATAATCATTTTCCATTTAATTAAAGGAAGAATAGGATTTATAACAATACTTGCTTTACTTCTCAGCGGTTCCTTAAATATATTGATAAAAGAGGTAGCAAAAATGCCTAGACCTCCTAATCCAAAAATAGAAGAAACAGGTTATGGTTTTCCGAGCGGCCATGCACAAACATCCTCAAGCTTTTGGTTTATATTGTATTTAATGATCAAAAAGTTTCCATTGTTAATTCTTTCTTTAGTTATAATAGCTTCAGTTTCCGCTTCTCGTATAGCCCTTAATGTTCATTATTTACAGGATGTTATAGGAGGAATCTTGATAGGCTTTGCAATAGCATTTTTAATATTTTTTATTTTTAATACAAAAATTTCAACTTTAGATTTTATTTTACCTATTATAATTTTTATTTTTTCAATGTTAAATTTTTTAATATTTGTTCAAAATTATACTTTAATAAGAATAAGTGGTATAGTCATAGGAATTACCTTATATCCAGCTTTTTTAAGATTAAAATTAATTAAAGAAGATAAAAAATCAATATTAAGTATAAATTAATCTTTTTGATAATAAACTTATTAGTTGCTTTAGTTTTAACTCGAATACCTTTAAAAGAATTTTTACAAATTATACCATATATTTAATAGGTTTATCTTTACCTATTTTTAAATTTTTAACTTTTTATACAGAAAATAAATTTAAAAAATAAATAATCAATATATTAAACTTATAATTAAAGCAAAAATTATCAATGAACCTCCTATAATATCCTTTACAGTTGGACTTTCTTTACCGCTAAACTTAGCAATTAGCTGAGTCATTAAAGGAGAAGAAGAGGTTAATATGATCGTTATTCCAAGACCTGCAAGAGCTATAGCTAATATGAATAAGGATGATCCTAGAGCCAAATCAGATATAGATATAAAAGCTAACAAAAGTTGCTTATTTTTAGTTATTCTCATTTTTAAACTTTTATCTTTAATTAAACATATTAGAGCTAAAATTAAGCATGCTGAAAAAGTTCTTGCGAAAGCTATCGACATAGGATTCATATTTTGTATTGTTGCTAATTTTATCATCGCTTGACCTAAAGTCCAAAACAAGGAAGCACCTAAAGCATCAATTATTCCCAAAATTCTTAATTCTTCTTTATTTCCTCTAGATAAAATAAATATTCCAATTAAAATTAAAATTGAACTAACAAAATATGTATAAGTAATTTTTTCTCCTAAGAAAATCGCTGCAATTTGCGAAAAGAAAACATAAGTATAAGCAACAGGAGCTGCAATTGATGCACCTATCTTCCTTATAGATAATAAATAAAAGGAATCTCCAACTACCAAAGTTAATAAACCGCTTAATATTCCATAAAATATTCCTTCGTTATAACCAAACAAAAAGAAGGGAAATAAAAGAAATAATGAAGCAAAAAGCATTCTATAAAAATTAACTTTTATCACAGAATTATTAACAAGAAAATCTTTATACAAAAGAGGAGCAATTGCCCATATTAATGCAGGAATAAAAGCGATCAATGAGATTTCCATTTTTCAATCAATTTAAATATGGTAAGATAAATTTATTTTGTGGTTCTTTTTAGCTTAGCTTTCGAAGGAGATAGGAAAATCGATGAATACATTCGTTTAGCTTCATATGCTGAAGAATTAGGCTTTTATAGCTTTCAAATTTATGAACATCTTCCCTTCAAACCTGCCATACCAATTTCATTTATTATAGCTAATTATACAAAAAGGATCAAGATAGGTCCTGTAACAATTCCCGTTTTTCTATATAATCCTTTGCAACTTGCAAGATACATTTCTTTTTTAAATGAAATATCCAATGGAAGAGCAATTGTTGGCATTTCCAGAGGAGCATATTATGAATATCTTGGCAAAGAAGTTAAAAGAAGCATTTCTGATGTGATAAATTTTTTGAAAGAATTCGAAATAAATCTTAAGAAAATGTCATGGTCTGGAAACATTGAAATTTATGTAGGAACATCTGGTCCTATACTAGCAAAGAAAGCTTCAAGTGTGGAAATTGTTAGCAGTATAGTAGTTGATATGTTATGGAATCCTTATTATGCTAGAAAAATGAAAGAAATATTGATAAGTTCTGGTAAAAATCGTTACGTTAAACTTATTGCCAGACCATTCACATTTATTTCAAAGGATTTTGAGAAAGAAAAATCAAAATTTATTGGTATTTTAAGAACATATATTAAAGAACTTGTAGGAAATTCTCCTATGCTAGAAGCCGCAAATATTAAATTTGAAGAATTGAATGAAACAAGAATAATAGAAGAAAAAGTTATTCCTAATTTCACTGCTGCAGGAAGCATTGAAGATATTCTTGAACAAACAGCAAAAATGGTTGACGCTGGTGTTGATCATATTTGCTATGGCCATCCTTTAAGTTCTCAACCTTTTGAAATAATGAAACTTATTAAAGATAAAATAATGACTTATTTTAGTTCATATTGATTTTAAGATTAAAGAGAGCTATACATTTTTTAAGAATAAGTAAGAGCTAATTAGTTTTTGACACATTTTAATAAAAAACTTTTTATATAACCAGTTTTTGCTATGCATAAAAAATATAGACAAACATATTGAAATATCTTACAAATTAAATAATAAAAGCCAAATAAATAAAAAAATTGCCATTTATATTAAAATTTAAATATTTTTCTAAGAATTTATTCATATGGCAAATAAATATTTAAAAATAGGAACCGCAATACTATTTATACAACTGGTTTTAGCTACAGTACTAATGTCTTTTGGAGCTTCATATATTTATGCCCAAACAGATGTTGATATTAAAATAAACTTGGAAAAGGCTAAAGTTTCTACCTTGTTTATATTATTTGCTCCAAGTGCTGATGTTTCTTGGCAAGCATTTGGTCAAATTGGTTTGCCAACTACTATAAGACTTGAGCCTGAGGTTGTTGGCTCTGGAACTGGATTCTTAGTTTCTCCAGATGGATATATAGTTACAAACGGTCATGTTGTTGGGGTATTTAACGATGATTTCGAAAAACACCAGCCAATTTTATTCAGAGTAATTAACATAATAATCCAAGTTTTTCAACAACAAGGATGGCAACTCTCTCAACAAGATATTCAACAGATCGAAAGTGCTGTTGTTAATGCATATAAACAAGGCGAATTAAAAATTTCAAGCTATCAACCTTATATAGCTGTTGGTTTAGGACAAGTAAACAATCCATTAGGTTCTTTACCGTCTTTTGTTCCAGCAAGAATTGTTGATGCTAAACCTGCTGAAGTTGAAGATCTTGCAATTTTGAAAATAGAGAAACAAAATCTTCCTTCGCTAATTGTAGCAAGCGAAGATTATTTAAGGACTGGTGATCAAATATGGGCAATAGGCTATCCAGGTGTAGTTGTTCAGCATGGCATGTTAAACAGGCAACAAGTACTTTACACACCTTCTGTAACTTCTGGAACATTCAGCAATTATAGACAAAAAGAAACAGGTCCAAAGGTTTTTGAAGCAACGGCTCCTGTAACACATGGGAATAGCGGTGGTCCTGCTATAGATAACACTGGAAAGGTTGTTGGTGTTGCAACCTTCGTTTCCATTAAGGGACAATTTGGGCAACAAATTCAAGGATTTAACTTTTTCATGGCAGCATCTCTAGTACGTGAAATATTAGCAAGAAATAATATTCAAAATTATCAAGGTTCTTTGATGAAAGTTTTCGAAGATGCATTAAAACTCTATTATAATAAACACTACAGCGCTGCACTAGAAGAATTCCAAAAAATGAGAAACTTGTATCCAGAGTTTCCATATATCAATGATTACATATCCAGTTGTCAAGCAGCAATATTAAGGGGTGAAGATGTACCTCTTACAAATTGGACTTTAATATTTACTATAATAGGAGTTGTTGCTGCAGCTGCTGCCATAGGATTTTACATTTTCTTTATAAGAACTGGAAAAATAGGAGGTAGAAAAGTAAAAGTTAAACCTCAATATCAACCTGTATACCAACCACAATATCAGCCTCAATACCAACAACCTACATATCAACCTCAACAACCGCCATCAACTCAGCAACCTCCACCTCAGCCTACTAAATTCTGTATATTCTGCGGTGCACGAATACCTGTTAGTGCTACGGTATGTCCTGTCTGTAATAAAAGCCAAGTCCCAATAAGATGAGAACTGCTTTTTTTCTAATAATTTTATTAGTTCTTGCTATAGGAATACATATACCTAATATTTTTTCTCAACAATATTACTGGAGTCAAAATGATCGTTGGACATATGATATTGTAATTAACAATACATCTTCTGGTACACGGGATTTTATAGTAACTAGCATTTCAACTTACCAACAACAAACAGTTTTTGTAGTCGAGGATAAAACGACTATTGACGGTCAATCTTCTTCTATTAAAATCTATATAAGTCTTGATTTAAAAAGGATTAGTGAAGAATATCAATTCGAAGATGGTAGCGGAAAGGTTGAATACTCACCATATCTTACTTATGTTAATATCCAAAATAATCAAGTAAAAGATTGGTCATCAAAATCCAATGTTAAAATAACTGAGGTTTTTAACCAAAATACTTATACTTACAATGGTGTAATAGATTTTAGGGGAAGGGTATTAGGTATAGAAACTGTAAATGTTCCTGCAGGTTCATTTTCAGCTTATGCAATTAATGTATTCCAAAATCTAACTATAAGTTTTACTCAAGATGGTCAAACACTCATATATAATACTCTACAAGTTGGAAAGGCATGGTATAGTACACAATTGAAACAGTACATAAAAGAGGAAATAAATACAACTATTACAACTATAGAGGATGGTACAAAGCAAATTACAAGAGAAACTTATTCTGCTAATCTTAAGAATTATAATGTTGCTCAACTTACTACGACCACAACTGCAACATCTCCAACAATAACGTTTGCAACATCACCAACAACTACTACATCACCAACATCTACTCCAACATCTCCAACAACATCTCCTACGTCACCCTTTACTTTTTCACCTACAGGTGCTAAAACAACAACTAGTCCGCCTCCTAGCCCTCCTCCCCAACAATCACCTCCATTAATTACCACAGGCGAGCCTAGCTTTTTCGGCTTATCTATGACCAATTTTATCTTATTAATTGCAGGTATAATAGCTGCGATAGCTATAGTTAGCTTGCTATTTTTAAGAAAGCGGAAAGGTCCTCCGCCACAAGTAATATATCCAACCCAACCTCCTCCGCCACCTCCACAACCTCCTTATCAGCCCCAACAACAAGTAACATATCAACCTCAGCAACCTCCTCCTCAACAGGTAACTTATCCAACTCAGCCACCTCCAAGCACTCCTGCACAACCTCAACCACCGCCTCAACAACAGCAAGCAACCTATCAACCCCCACAGCAAGTTCCAACAACAAAGATATGCCCATATTGTAATTCAATAATACCATTTGAAGCGAAATTCTGTGCTGTTTGTGGAAATTCCCAACCAAGCTAATTTTTATATTTAATTTATTTTTATATTATCATAGAAAAAATGGACTTTCTTAAAAGATTTTATTAATATAAAAATGTTGAAAAAATCCATTTTTAGTTAAAAATTCTAAAGTTTTTTGACCAATCTGCTTTTACGAAATTTTTTAAAATGAAGGGTTAGCAAAATTGGAAACCAAAAATATATTAGCATGAATTATTGAACATATAAGCTTTTATGCTAAATGGTTTAAAAGAAGTAGTTGATTTATTTCATGGTGAAGCAATAACAACAAATCTAAAATAAATGGCAAAGGTGCAATTTAATGTAAAAAATCGTTAATTAAAAAATTTAAATATTTATTTATTTATTTATTTATTATGGATACAGCATCAAAAATATTACTATCTGTACTTATAATCTCAATAATAATACCAGCATCATTTTATACATACTATTTAAATTCAACAAATCTTCCTAAGATCTTTGAAACTCTATTCTCCGAAAATCCTTTCAACAATGTTAATGTTTACCACTGGTATCATGATGTTTATGTTTACATTCCACAGAGAAACGATTCTAGAAACAATACTGAACAACCAATAGTTTTCAAAGGTCAGGCTAATGCAAGCGTTTATATATTTGGATATAATGCAAATAGAGAATGGACCGTATTAGCTTATGGCGAATCTAATGCTGAAGCCTTTGGTAATGGAACATATTACGCTCACATTGAATATGATCTATACTTGCCACGGGGGGCGTACACAACTCCTATAACTGTACTCGCAGGAATTACTTTTAGGGAAATAGAATACAAAGGTAATAAAATAGAGAACGTAACGAGATGGGCAGCTTTGCATTATCAAGTATTCGTAAATCCAGAGGGATATCTTTATGTTTACAATATTGCAAGGGAGGAATACTTTAACAAAATCAACAAGATCGAAAATCAATATTTAAGACAAAATTTAGATGATATAATATCTAAAGTTGCTCTTCCTTATTGTTTAGATGTAACTAATCCAGAACTCGAATTAATTTGTAGCATTATAGATGAAGAAGCAAGAGCGGTAAGAGATTATCTAAATAGATATAACTTAACGTTCTATGTAGATGAACATACTGTAAAAGTCTATTTGAATTTCCTAGAATTAGACCACTATTTTGCAAAAATCAGAGGAGAGGGTGTTACGGAGCAAAGTACTATAAATTCTCAATCACAAGTATGTTTTCCTGGGCCCAAAGGTAAAATAACATGCGTAGAGAAAATTTACGAAACTTATTTTGAAGTTCCTTTCCACTTATTTACTTACTACGGTGCACGTATAAGAGATAGTTCTGGAGAAACTTATTCTGTGGTTGACATGAGTTACATACTGAGATCCTTTTTTGACATTAGCGCAAGTATTGGAGTAAGTGGAACTTTAGGGTTGCTGACCTTTTCTTACAAATTTGGAACTAGCATAGCAAGCTATTATTCTCAGAGTAGAAGCGGCTTTACATTATATAGGGATGAAACATTAAGTTTATTGGTTTATCCTCTATTCCGTTATCAGCTTTGGCGAATGGTATTTAAGCAATGTTTCTTATGGTGGTGTGATACATATACGTACAGTTCAGCTTATGTAGATAAAGTAAAACCAACAAGTGCAGTATCGTTCGGTGAAGATACTCCTTCCTTACCAGAAGGTTGGAACGAGTGCAGCTCTTGCTATTATAAGAAATTAGCTACCTTATATAATTCTACTAATCCTAGAATAGGGGGATCCATTACTATTTCGAATTTCTACCAATCCCAAACTTATTATACTACTAGTATTACTATAACAACCATCATACCTGTAAGAGTTGTTTATTTGACTATAAGTGCTTCACTAACCACCGAAATTACAGAAGCAAAAGGTCTTGCTAGAGAGATAACACTTAACGTAAAGTTTTACGATAATGAGAACACCAAGAAAATACAAAGAGTTTATCTATGTGACGTACCAATTGTACACTACATTGGTAACGGAATAAGTTACGCATACCCAAAGGGTGCAGTAAGCTGGTGTGTCTGTGCAAGGTATGGCTAATCCTTTTTAATTAATTCCTTTTTTATAACTCTAATAATTTATCATCGTATTTAATATGTTGACTTCATATCTATCTTAAAGAACGAGTCCAAGGTTTTTATAGATATCAAAATTAAAAGATTAAAATTATTTTATAATGTATGGAAGAAGTTTTTAATTATTTAAGAAAAATTTTTAAGCCATATAGTAACTTGCCAATTTTTAATGAGTTACCAAAAGAAGGAATTCCTAAGCAAGAAATCCTTGAATTGTTAAGTAAATTCCTCCTGACCATTTTGTATTTATATAAAATTGATCTTTCCAAAATTCTGGATTTCTATAAAGGATTAAAGAATAGCCTTTTGGACTATAGAGCATAAAAACAACAATGTAAGTATAATTATGCCGAAAAACAATTTACGGCTCATATTTCCCACCCTCCTACTTGGCACTTAACTCTGAATATATAGCCGAGCAGATCAGAAACAGTAATGTAATAGGATATTACATTCTTTTCATCACCATATCTGATTGTTGAAGCAGTACCAGCTTTAAGAGGAGTCTGATATGGAGGGTACCTTTGTATGAGCTCAATACAGGTTTGGACTGGAGGAGAATTTGGAAGATTCAAATTGAATAGATATATAACAATTCCACCAGTTGCCAAATCCTCAAAATCTGGACGATACCCTGATTTCAGTACAGTTTCATTGTATAAAGCCTTAATTGAAATATCATCAAGCAAATCTCTTAAGCCGTTGATCAGAAGTGTTCCATTCACCTTATAATGATCCATTATTATTACAGCCCTTCCATTAAGCAGATGTTCTCTTATATAGCCAATGGAATTTATCAAATTCTGGTCATCTGATAGCCAATAGCCATCTATAAATAATATATGAGCCAGTATGTTTCCAGTTTGATTTAACCACAGCAGAATGTTATTTCCTGAAGCAACTAGAAAATCGGATATTGCACACAAAATGTATTGGGAATATTGAGAATGGCCTAAATAAACTATGGTATAACCATCCAAACCTTCCATTTTAGACGGGTTAACTATCTCTGTCCTCAATTTAAGAATAGGAATATCGCAGGTAAAGGACGAATTTGAACTATTAACATTTGTATTGGAAGTGTTAGTTGCAGCCATATTTACATTAGCTTCCAACCCTGTTTTAACTAAAATGGGATACAAGTACAACATCGAAATTACGAATAGCGAAATAAGTACGGCGGAAATTATAATAGAAATATTTAAACTTTTTATACCTCCTGTATTTAACCTATGACCCAAAATTGTTGCTCTGCACGTGGTCTCATAACACAACATTTTCGTAAAAATTTATAATTTTTTTGTAATAAGTGACTTATTACTTAAATTGTTGCCAAAAATCACTTACACGTTGAAGAAAATAGCTGCTGATAACGTTAATTAACATAAAAATTAGAAATACAGGGTTTACCACATCCATATACTTTTCTTATTGCTAGAATTGACATATTCTTGCTAACGCAGATAGTTAAATGCTTAGCAATAGGTATTTATTGGTTCAAAATAACAGGTGTTTGGATATTGGATACGGATCATGGATTGTGGATTACATCCAGTTTGGAAGATAGAAGTCATTTCTTAAATTGTTTATACAAAGTAAAAACATATAATTTATGAATGGGATGTTTTAAATATTTAATATTTCTCAATCAAATTTCAATTCATTCCATCCTTCTTTATATTCATAAAATTTAATTCCTTTTGAATTTATAATTTTTAAGGTTTCTTTTGCATCTAAAATACCTTCAGCAGCAAAGCATCCTTTCTCATTTATTTTAATTTTAGAATAAAGTTCACAAGCTATAGCAATTGGCAAAGCAGTTAATTTACCCATTCTATCTGCTGCAGCTAAGCAAATCTTCTCTTCTCCTTTATAAACATCGACTCTTACTGCACTACATTCAATACCTCCTGTTCTAAAAACATCTTCAATTTTATGAAGAAATTTTGAAAGTCTTCTTCTTTTAGATGCAGTATTTGTTAAATGCACTTTAACAAAGAATTTACCCAATTTATTTTGCCAATCTGGTATTAATCCTCCTTTAACTTCAACTTCTTTTAATTCTTTAAGATATCTTGGTAAGGTTATTGGTTCGGGATGGCCTGTATAATAACAATAAGCTTTCTTTATAGGTTCAGGATATTCAACTTCTTCCCTTGAACTTCCTGCTTCTACCATTGTTTCTTCTCCATTTTTAAACATAGGAACTTTACCTGTTATTGCATAAAGCAAATGCATTATAACAGCTAATCCTTTGCTATCTGCTGCTGAACCTACCCAGAAAATTCTTATTTTATTTGCTCCTTCTAAAATATCATAAGCATATTTAGCTAACAAATTGCTTAGCCCAGGAGTCCAGCCTATTCCAGTTATAATAGTTATATTACTTTTCTTTGCTTCTAAATCAAATTCCAAAATTCTTTTAGTAGCATCATGATCATCACATATATCAAATAAACTAACCTTTGCTTCTAAAGCTGCTTTTGCAACAATTGGCCCAAATTCATAAAATGGTCCTAAAGTACTAGCTATTAAATCATAATTTTTTAATTTTAGAACCAGATCATCATGATTTTTAGCATTAACAAAAACATATTTACACTTTTCGCCAAGTTCTTTAGCTAATTTTTCACCTTTAATTTTATTCAAATCACCTATATGAACTTCATTAATTTCCTTGCTTTCTGCTAAATATTTAACAAAGTTGCTACCCATATCTCCTGCTCCGCCTAAGACAAGAACTTTCATAAAAATTATTTGTTTTTAAAAGATATAGCTTTAAAGAGTTAAGATTGATCAATTTAAAAATGTAAGAATGAAAAATTTAGTTAAAGATTTTTTATAAGAAAATAAATTATTTAAATTTACTTTTTATTTTTCTTATATGCATTTTGAACATATTTTTCCAGTTGAATGGGTTGATACAGATGCTCTAGGAATTGTGCATTTTTCAAACTATTTTAGATATTTCGAAAAAGCAGAATGTGAGCTTTTAAGAAAAATTGGATTAAGCTATGACTATATAAATTCGCAAGGAATAGCAATTCCAAGAGTAGAAGCTTTTTGTAAATATTTAAAACCACTTAGATTTGGAGACATCGTTAAAGTATCTTTAAATATTTCTGAAATAGGAAATAAGCATTTAAAATATAACTTTGAAATCTTTGCTGAAAACAGAAAAGAAAAAGTTGCTGAAGGATATGTTGTTATAGTAACTATAGATATGAAGACTTTTAAAGCTGTAAATATTCCTCCTTTTATAATAGAAAAGTTGCAAAAATTAGCTTAATTTTTTGGATAACCAATAAATATATATATTAATTTAAAAGCTTTTTCTTTATATATTTTTAAAACAAGATATTTTTCGAAAATTTTTCTATAAAAAGAATTTCTATTAAGTTTTTTATAAATATAAAAAATATATTTATAATTTTCTGGATTAGCTCCTACCATTCTAGCTAAACAAGGTATAATATATTTAAGATAAATTTTACCAAGATTCCATAAAATTTTATCATCAGGTTTACCAAAGGCTACGCATGAAATGATACCGTTGGAAACACGGGTAAGCTCCTTGATTGCTCTTTCAATATCATCTGCAGCATGTAAAGCGAAGCTACTCATAATAATATCAAAGGATTTGTCTCTAAATGGTAAATAATTAAAAGAAGCAAGAACACGTTCTGCTTTTACAATTGAATTTCTAAGCATATTTATAGAAAAATCTAATAGAATAACTTCTTTATCCTTAATATTTAAAAACTGACTAAGTACAAATGTTAGCTCGCCTTTTCCTGCTCCTATATCAATTATTCTTTTAGGATTCTTAATATATTTTAAAGAAGTCTTGATCAATTCAGCTCTCCACTTTATATCTTGATAAAAGGAGATAATTCTATTTACTTTATCATAGGATTCAGGAAGATTCTCATAAATTTTCCTTAATTCCTTATTTGTTACCTTTATCACTAATTTATTTTAAAAGAATTTAGTAATTATTTTTATGGGAAGAAGAATCTATTTGGTTCAGCATGGAGAATCATATCCTGAAAATGTTGACCCAGAAAGAAAACTTACACCCAAAGGTATTGAAGAAACAAAAACTGTAGCTAAATATTTATCTAAGTTGGGCATAAAATTAAATGCAATTCTTCATAGCACAAAATTGAGAAGCAAACAAACAGCTAACATATTTTCTTCTGAATTGAATGTTAGTAATGTATTTGAAGTTAATAATTTAGAACCTCTTTCAGATCCTAAAAATACAATTCAAATAATTGAAAAATATGAAGGAGACATAATGCTTGTTGGTCATTTGCCAAATTTATCCAAGTTGGTTGAATTGCTAACTGGTTCAGAATCTGTATTATTCAGATATTCAGGTGTTGTATGTTTGGAAGAAACAGAAAAGGATAAATGGAAAATTAAATGGTTTATCATCCCAGAGATTGTACCATCTGCTTAAACAGGCTAAAACATAATTTAACTTTTTTATTGCTTTATGAAATTCTCGAATATTTAGTTGTTTAGTATAAAATAGAGAAAATTATTTTTTGAATAAAATAGTACATTACTTCTCTTCTCTAAGATAGTTTTTTATTGAAACTATGAAACTTACTTTATTACTCTACATATTTTTAATTTTCAAATCCAATAATTTTAAAAATTTATATAGTAGTCCGATATAATTTTATACATGGAAGTAAAATATAAACCTAGCATTCCAGGCTACATATACGGAAAACCAGAAGTACCAAAGGCTCCATTAGATAAAAAAGATTTCGAATTACTACTAGATTCTTTACTTTGGACTAAAGAAGATGAAGAAAACAGAAAACTTTTAGGAGAAATAATTTCTGAAAATATGAAAGAACTTCTTAATGATATCGTAAGCTATTTCGGTTCAAGAGATTACTTATTATATTATTTCAAGGATAAACAAGGACAAACAACCATTACAGAATATGTTAACAATACAGTTGATAGACTTGCCCAATGGTTATTAGATATTTGTTATAAACCATTGGATGAGTATTTTATCAACTATAATTATTTAATAGGATTAAGACATACATATGAAGAAAAAGGAAAAGCAGACAAGATTGAAACAATCCCACATATACCAGCAAGATATATGATTACTTGCTTATTCCCTATAACTGCAGTATTAAAAAACTATATTGCTAAGAAAGTTGAAGATCCTGTTCTTACAGATAAACTATATCATACATGGTTTAAATTACAAGTTCTAACAACTGCTTTCTTCTTGATACCTTATACAAAGGAAGGCCGCTGGTAAAAAAATAATTTTTTTATGATTATTTCTGTTTTTGTTAAACCTTCTTTAAATTTAAATATGTTAATATCAGAAAATGAAAGAATCAATATTTCAAGAACCTCTTTAGTTATAAATGAATATGATAAAAATGCTATTGAGGAAGGAGTAAGAATAAAAGAAAAATTTGGAGGAAAATTAATAATTTTCTCAGCACTTACATGGGGACCTATAGAAAAGAAAATACAAGATTTTGAAAGGATTTTAAGAGAATGCTTAGCTATGGGAGCTGATGAAGCTCATGCAATTATAGATGAAAAGATTATAAATGCCACATCTTTGGAAACTACAAAAGTTATTGCTTCGCTTGTTAAAAAAATAGGAAATTTTGATATATTAATTACAGGTGAATCTTCGATGGACACTTCTTCTTTTCAATTTGCTCCTAGATTAGCTTCTATTTTAAATTTACCTATCATTACTTTTGTTAGGAAAATAAACATTGAAGGAAATAAAATGGTAGTTGAAAGAGATATTGAGAATGAGATACAAATAATAGAAAGTGAACTTCCTTGTATTGTAAGCGTAACAGGCGAAATAAATCAACCAAGAGTTCCAACTATAAAGCAAATTTTGCAAGCTAAATCAAAGCCTTTGTTCAAATATAAATTATCTGATTTAGGTATTGATATTTCTCCAGCAAAAATATTGGAAGAAATAAGAATAATTCAAGTTAAAAGGAAAAACATTTTCTTGGAAGGAAATTTAGAAGAAATTGCTGAAAAATTAACAAATATTTTAAAAGAAGAAAAGATTCTATAAAGAAGAACGCAAATACCCACCATCAACAGGTATTATTGCTCCGTTTACATATGTTGCTAAGTTTGAAGCAAGGAAAATAACTACATTTGCCAATTCTTCTGGATCACCTATTCTTCCCAAAGGTATATTTGCCGTCATTGCTTTTAATATTTCTTCTTCGCTTTTTCCTTCTCTTTTTGACCTTTCTTTAATAATTTGAATGATCCTTTCAGTCATTATATAGCCCGGCATAACACCGTTTATCAAAATTCCTTTTTTAGCTAATTGCTTTGCAGCTGTCCTTATTAAGCCAGCCATTGAAATTCTTAAAATATTCGATAAATCTAAGTTTTCTATGGGCTCTTTTATTGCTGCAGAAGTTGAAATTATTATTCTTCCACCTTTTTCCATTATTTTAGCAGCTTCTCTAACTGCAATTACAGCACTTAATATAAGCAACTTATATCCATAGTTCCATTCTTCATCATTTAATTCAAGAAAAGAACCAGGTTTAGGGCTTCCTGTTACGTATACCAAAACGTCCAATCCACCAAGCCTTTTACTTCCTTCATTTATAAGATACTTAACATCTTCTTCTTTAGCTAAATCAGCTTTTATATAATGAACTTCTCCCAATCCTTTAAGTTTTTCATAGGCTTTTAATAAGTTTTCTTCGTTATGCGAAGAAATTACTACACGAGAGCCTTCTTCTAAAAATCTTTTGGCAATAGCAAATCCTATTCCTTTACTTGAGGCAGTTACAATTACTTTTTTATTTTTTAAACCCAGATCCATAAAATTTAATTTTTGTAAGAAATAAAAATCTATATGAAATTAATAATTTCCGATGAATTTACTGCATCTTCAAAGGAACTGTTCAATTTCATCTCCAATCCAAAAAATTTAGAACTAGTTTATCCTAGAAGATTAAAGGTCAAAGTGGTGGAAGTTCCTGAAAAATTGGACAAAGGCAGTATAATAAGAATGAATTCAGTAATTTTAGGACAAAATTTTGAATGGAGACTCATAATTAAAAATTATAAGGAAAATGAAGGTTTTGTTGACGAAGCTTTAGAATCTCCTTTCAAATATTGGAAGCACGAACATAAAATCAAACCATTGAATGAAAAGAAAACTTTAATGGAAGATATTATAGAATTTAAGTCTTTTTTAGGATTTTTAGGAGATAAATTTGCTTCAAGAATTATAAAAAACATTATTGAATATAGAAATCTAAAAATTAAACAATATTTTGGAGAGAAAATAGATAAAATTGAATTTAAAGATCCTACAGTTATAGATCTTAAATTAGGTCTTTTGCTTTGTATAATTATGACTTTGCTCGGATTCGTATTACCTATAATTTCTCCTAAGGATTTAATTTTTGGTTTAATTTTTAACTTCATTGCTTGGTTTTTACTATGGTTTTTCACACATGACTTAGCACATTTTATAGCTGGATATCTCTTTGGAATAAGATTTTCCTATTTTTATTTAGGCTTATCTAACTTGGTGAAAGCAATACCATTTAAAAGGATTAAATTTCTATTCTTAGTTCTCGGTTTAAAGATAAGCAGAAAAAGAAGCAAAGCATCTAAATATGGATTTGTTGCCATGTATTTTGCTGGCCCGCTTGCTTCGATGATCTTACCATTTTATGTTCCAATTTATTTATTTTTATACAAGTACAATTTGTTAGCTTTTATTTTTTTATTTTTGTCTTTAATAAATCTGATAATTACTTTGATATTTAGTCCTAAATATGGATGTATTTATAAAGGTTTAAATAAGCTAAAAAAATAAATTTTTTAAAAATATAATAGTTTTGAATTAAAACATTATTATCCATTATAGCATCACATTAGGAGGTATATGTCTTGTTGTAGGATATTAGTGACTCTAAAAGGAAATCAATTAAAGACTTACTATTATTATGAAAACAAGAAATAATGTTATTAACTTGTTCATATTCATTCCTTAACAATACTTAGAAAAGTAATCCTCTATTTGATCTATGAGCTCCTTATTTTGTGCATATAATTGCTCATATAATTCCTTCGTTAACTGTATATAACCTCCTAAATCGATTTCTATTCCGAAGTCCTGGACTAACCAATGACCATATCCCTTTTCAGGATACTTATTCCAATAACCATAATCATCAAAGATAATAGTAAATGCATATGCGCCAAAGTTACTTTCATTTACTAAAACATAATTGGGATTATTATAGGGTTCCACATCAGCTCCGGTCTTCATTTTAGGATCAATTGGTGTTTCATAAATCTTTAAAATTACATTTAATTCAGTATTTAAATTTGGTCCTACATAGAATTCTGTTTTATCAAAGAATACTTCATAATTAACAGGTCTTGCAAGTCTTATTTTGCATTGCTTTTCAAGCTCTCCAAAGACAAAATGTGTTCCATTCCAACCAAAAGCAAATATTAGAGGTATTAAAGAATATTCTTTAATCCCTATTTTAACGGTTTCATTGAAACCTTCTGCTAATCTAAAAATAAGGGTAATATTTAATATAACAGACTTTTCTTTAAAGGAATAAAGATATATCCCATTTTTAGTTTCAACAAAAATTCTAATGCCAAAATCGGGCGGTACTAGTATAGGATAATGAGTTTGTGGGTATGTTGAAGGTGAAGGAGATGGAGTATAAGCAGAAGGACTAGTTATAGGAATTGGGGTAGTAGTAATGGTAGTTGGAAAAGGTATTCCAATTTTAACATTTTCATCTGTTACAATCTGTTTAGGATTACTTGCACCGTAAACATAAAGTAAAGCTAAAATGATCAATACCAAACCAATAGCTAGTATAATTTTACTAGTCTTGATATAGTTTTTGTCCATATATATATATCCAAAAAGGTATTTAAATTTTATTGACTTACTTTTTAACTTAAAGCGTATTGGCTTAATTTAAAAACTAAAATATTTTAACTTACCTTTTTTGCTACTATTAAAAAAGTGTTAAGAAAATAAAGCTAATGTGTTATAGCTTTAGTTTACTTTTGTAAATTTTTAATTTAACTTTTTATTATTTTATTATGAAGGAAATAGAAAATTTATGGAAAAGAGGTTTAAATGAAAGCTGGAATCCTTTAAATATAAATTTCAATGAAGATGTAAAAGACTGGAAAGGATTAAGTGAGATCCAAAGAAAATATCTCACAGATTTATTTTATCATCAAATTTTTGGAGAATATGAAGTTTTAATAGGTGTGTCAAGATTAGCTAAATTAGTTAAAGATAAAGATGCAAGATTTTTCCTTTTAACACATGCTAGAGATAATACAGTTCATGCCAACGTATTTGAAAGATTTCTTTTAACTGTTGGAGAAGAACCTGAAGTTAAAAGAGAAAGAATATCCGATTCATATTTCGATTTAATTTACGTAAAACCTAGGAAATTGCTTGAAGAATTGGAAAAAGAATGGGATGTAAACAAACTTGCTTCTTTCTTAACCTTATATTACTTTGCAGCAGATGGAATTCTTTACAATGTTAGCTACTTATCACTTGAACAAATATTATTTTCAAGAAATATTCTAAAAAAGCTTCATGAAGCTTATAAAAAAATAAACATTGATGAAAAAAGACAAACAATGTTTGCTGCTTATTATATCAAATATCTTTCTGAAAGAAATAAAGAAATAGTTGAAACAGTTAAGAATACACTCAATGAAGTGACTCCTTTAATTTTATCTGTAATAGGCTACTTTGCTCCTTTAGCAGAATCCTTTGGTAGACAAATAGAAGAATTTGCTTCTTTGATTGAAGGTCTGACTTCCTCCCCGCCTTAAAAGGCGAGTGTTCCCCTCAATTGATTCGGAGCTACATCTCGCATATGAGGGGCAGTCGAGAGGCTCAGAGAACCCCTCCCATTTAAATTTATAATTGCAATAATATCACGATCATTTTCATAACCGCAAGAACATTTAAACCAGCGATGATAAATTTCTTTCATTTTTCTATTGCATTTAGGACATTTAGTTGAAGAATAAAATGCTGAAACATACTTAATTAATAAATTATGTTTCTTTGCTTGCCAATCAATCCAGTATTGAATCTTTCTATACTGCATGAAATATAATTTATCTCTAAGTTCTTTAGAGAGATTTTTAACATGTTTAATAAGGTTCTTTAAATTCTCTAAAATAATTACATTAGCATTCATTTTAATAGCTTCTTCAACAATTCTTTTACTTACTTTTCTAGCGAAATCTTCAGCAATATTTTTAGCCTTTATATGAAATACTATTATTCTTCTTTTAATATTTCTATTTTCTTTCCACCTTTTTGGATATTTCCTTTGCAAATTCTCTGCTAATAATTTATAATGATGCATTTCATTAATTCTTGTAGGAATATTAACATAATTTTTGTCATCTTTGCCAACTACTATTGATTTCATATTTATATCAACAGCTATACTTCCTTTAGGCTCAATTTTTTGCATAAATTTTTCAAAAGTTATTTTAAGGAAAGCTTTTCCATTACGAAATACTAATCTTGATTCTTTCATTTTCCAAGATAAATATTCTTTTAAGTTTCTTGGATATCCAATTATTTTAAACTCTCCAACCTTTGATATTTTAACGAACATTTCATTGAAATTAACAGTATATGATTGTTTTGGTGTCAACCAAACCGTTGGTTTATAAACTCTAGGAAATCTTCCTTTATTTGGATTATTATACCATCCTTTATATATTGATATTGCATTTCTATAACAGTTTTCAGCAACTTTTGAAGGAAGATTGAATTCTTTAAGTTCCTTGTATAATTCTTTATGTACAATGCTTAGAATATTCCTTTTATTAGGATTAATTCTTTTCTCTTTTAACCAATAAAGAACATATCTTATTCCTTCCAAATAGTTTTTGGAAAAGACTAGGAGGGATTCAAATATTGCGATATTCATCGAAACAGTAGCTCTTATCGCATGAGCCCTCCTAGCCATAAAGAAACTTTACAAAATAAATATTTAAATCTTTACATCCCGCCCTTAAGAACGAATCTTTCATTCTTGTAAGAGCTTAATTAGAATGCCACTAATATCATTCTTATGCCAAGAGCTAAATTTTTAAATATAAACTAAGCGTGGCTATCTTCTTCTTCGATAACAAAAATCATTATTCGTCAATTTATAATTTTGCTGTTAAAATTTATAAATTGGCAAATGCTTTAATAAAATAAAAAATGATAGAAAAGATTACCCAAATAGATAAATTTGGCAGAATAGTTATTCCTGCGGAATGGAGGAGAAATTTAGGCAAAAGAATAATATTGATTAAACTTAGCGATGATGAAATTTTAATAAGATCAATAAAAAAGCGTGGCAAGTTAACTGATTTTGTGGACTCAATTGAAATTGATGTGGAAAATTTTGAAGATACGCATTCTTTAAGAAATAAAATATATGGTTAGATTTCTAGATTCCTCTGTTTTCCTTCATGCTTATTTAAAGCCAAAAAGGGAGCTTAATGATGCAGAGAAGGAAATAAAGAAAAAAGCAATAAATATACTTGAAAATATTGAAAGAGGAGAAGAAGTTGTTACTTCTACTGTTCATATTTCAGAGGTTCTTAACATAATTGAAGCAAGATTGGGTTTAGATGCGGCAATTCGCTTACTGGAAGATCTTCTTGCAATGGAAAACATAAGAATAGAAAAAGTTGACAAAAAAGATTATGAAGAAGCTTTGGTTTTATCTTCACGATATAAAATAAGTCCAAACGATGCTATTGCATGTGTGATATCATTGAGGATGAATATAAGCGAAGTATATAGTTTTGATAAACATTTTGACAGCGTTCCCTTTATAAAAAGAATTACCAACATAAATTATGTTAACAATAAAGAATAAAATGACTTCCGTAATACCCCTTTTACTCTTTTAATATTTGCTTAATCTTTTTAATCTCATCCCATATTGCAGACATATACTTTATTAAAGTAATCATCCTATCTCCTAGTTCCTCAGCAATTGTTCCATATTTTATTTCGAAATACTTGAATTCTCCAGTAGCTATACCCAGATCTTTAATTTGAATATCTTCAACTTTAATAAGTCCTTCGTTTATGTTTATTTGATCAATAAATCTTTTTACTATTTCTTCATGTGTTTCGCATATTATTCTAACACTTCCATCCTTCACATTTTCAACGAAACCTACAATTCCTGATTTCCTTGCAACTTCTTCAACATAATCTCTATATCCAACTTTCTGAACATTACCTTTGACTATTATATCAAATCTTTTCACAGTTTCATTAATAATAAAAATATTAAAGAATTAAAGAATTTTCTTTTTGATGGAAGATTCTCTTGAAGCAATAAACAAGGAAATAATTAATTGTAGAAAATGTCCAAGGTTAATTTCATATATTCAAAAGGTAGCAAAGGAGAAAAAGAGAGCTTATAGAAATTGGGAATATTGGGGTAAGCCTGTTCCCAGCTTCGGGGATCCTAATGCTAAAATACTTATAATAGGTTTAGCTCCTGCAGCACATGGAGCCAACAGAACAGGCAGAATGTTTACTGGAGATGCTTCAGGAAAATGGTTATATAAAGCTCTATATGAAGTAGGTTTATCAAATAAGGAAGAAAGTATAAGTAAGGATGATGACTTAAAATTAAATCATGTTTATATAACTGCTACAGTTCATTGTGCTCCTCCAAAAAATAAACCAAACAGAGATGAAATAGAAAATTGTTCTTACTTTTTAAAAAGAGAAATTGATATTTTGAAAAATGTAAAAGTCTACGTTTTATTGGGCCGCATAGCTTTTGATAATTTTAAAAGATTAACAAAATTGAAAGGAAAATTCGCTCATGGAAAAATATTAAAATATGAAGATAAGTGGGTTATATGTAGCTATCATCCAAGTGCTCAAAATACTCTTACAGGAAGGCTAAAGTGGGATGATTGGATCAAAATATTTAAAACAGCTAAAGAACTTGCTTTTTTAGAGAATTAAAGAATTCAAAATATTAAACTTTCTGATTTAGAATGTATAGAGCTTTTGCAACAATTTTTTAATAGCTATTTGAATAAATATGCTTTTTCAATTCAGAAATCTATTAATCGATATAATATTCCCGATCAGTTAGTATTCGATAAAAATACATGATCAAATTTTTTAAGTTATCAGCCAAAAAATATAATATAATAGTATAAATTCACCTTTTGATAGTCAATAAATTTCATGAAAGTTTGCACAATCTTTTATCTGTCAGATAAGGGTTTATCACTTATGTACCAGAATAGAAACATCCATATTGCTGGACTAACTAGTATGGTTCTCTGCTCATAAATAATAACATCGTCATTAAACGAACACAATGGCGTCTGAAACGTTATTGGAAATGTTATGTTAGTCGGCATACTTGTTATGTAAATATATTTGTTTTTAGTATAAGATATATCATAATAATAAGCCTGATGGAATAGCTCATATTCCGCTTTAATTTCATAGTTCGATTTAACAGTTACAGTTGCAGAAATTAAAGAAACATTCCCTCCTATTTCTGCTTCAAAAGATACCACATAACTTATAGTATATTGCTCGTAATAAATTGTCATAGATTTTGCATAAACTTCGGAATACCTAGGATAAGTTGAATTATCTAATTCGACTCTACTAGCACCTATTGTTAAAGGATCACCTTTGTGTTCTGAGAATATACCGCCGAAATCTGCTACTATAGCAGGATTTTGTCTTACATCTACATAGGTAAAGTGTGTGAAATGATTCCATTCATAATTAAACCATTTTAATTTTATATGCCAAAGTTCGTAAACTAAAGGCAACCATCGTAACGCAACATAGCTTGCCTTGTTACTTCCAGTCCAAAATCCCACTCCTATACCAAAAGATTTTTCAAGACCCCAAGATTTCTTGGTTTCAACGGAAAATCCTATACCTGCAGACGCTTCTGAACTTACATCCATTCCTACTTCAAAAGTTCCTTTATAAGATGCTAATTTAGTAAATACTTGACTATTTTCAATAGCATGAACTTCAGCAAGATATAAATTTTGAAGATGTCCCAGAACCTTATAAACTTTTCTCTCTGCTTTATAACAAACCCAGAAAATGCAACCATGTTGAAATGCTGAAATAAAGTTTATGTTAGAGTTACTGAAATGATTATGCATGTTCGTGAAATCACTTTTGCTTCCTTGATAGTCCCACGGAAATATTAAGTAAAGATTAATAGTGTGCTCATCTATGAAGACCTTGATATCATATCTCATTAATAACTCCTTGATTTTTAAATTAATTTTAATATTATCTGTAGCACTCTTTCCTAACATAGCATTAAACTCAGCTTCGTTTAATCTACGATAATATTCATTTGAAGATATGCCAGCCTTAGTCCAATTAGTATATACAGTAAAAGCAAGACCATTCCAGAACTTCTTTATGGTAGTATTTCTTATACCGTCATTTTCTGTTATTGCAACATTTAATTCGGATATTCCGTAAATGAATATATCAAAAGAGTAATCCGTTCGAGGTTCTTTGATGTAAAATTCTACATGCGCTGTTGCTTTATTGTTAAAAGCGTTACCTTTAGCTTGCCATACTCCTAAGAATTCTAAACCTGTGCTATTAGTTGTAAATAAAATAACAGTAGCATTAAAGGCCGGTTCAAAGTCATAATAATAAGGATGATTTTTACCTTTATTAACTATATATACATTTATATCAAACCACCATCGTATTCCTTTATTCTTCTCATGGTTGGAAATATCAATTTCGTTAATATTTATTGAATTATTATCAAATGTAGTAGAAGATGTGGAATTTGTTGAAGTATTATTATTTTTCTCAATATTAAAAATTAAAATTAAACCCGAATAAATTATAACAAATATTAATAATAATGTGATAAACAGCTTATTAACAACTTTATAATTCGAAAATTTTTTATAACCATTCATATATCATTATTTATTTTTCTAATATATTAATCTTACATTCTAACAAAATTAAGTAACCCATATATAGAAAATATTTAAAGTTCAAATTATGCAATTCCCGAACATGCAAAAATACTTATGGTAACACAAATACATGATCATGTAAGATATTTTAAAACAGCTAAAGAATTTTTTAGAAAAAATAATTTTCAATTTGTCTTCAACTACTTTGCGAAAAATGTTATTAAGGTGGCGGAGGCATAACAGCAAATTGTTGTTCTGAAGCCTTCTCAGGTTTCCAAGTTAAGGCTAATATTCCTCCTACAAGACTCATCACAATGCCTAAAAGAATAACTGTAGGTGTTAAAAAGAATAATAATAGCAAAAGACCTGTAGTAAATAAAAAGAGTATTGAAAGTATTGAAAACACAAGAACTAGTATTCCTCCTGCCAGCACCCTTCCTTTTTCACTAGAGTTTAATATTATAGCACCTATTATGATAACAATTGCACAAATTAAGTTTGGTAGAGAAAACATTATCATAAATGTAATTAAATAATCCAATATTGATGAGCTTCCTTCTTCACCGAAGATTGTGTAAGAAATTCCTCCTAAAATTCCAAACATATACGGTATAAAAATTATTGAAATAATTATTGAAATAATTGCTCCAATTAATGAAATAATTCCTCCTGTTAAAGATAGAGCAAATGCAATAGCTGGTTTTTCCTTAGCTTCCATAATTTTATTATATTTATGGAAAATAAATATTTTATAAATTCTTCCTTTTATTTTTAAACTTTCAAAAATATTTATTATATTAGAAAAATTACTATCTTATAAGAATAATATCCTTTAATCCTCCTATTATTCGCGATAAGATGGTTCTATATTGTATAAAGAAAAAGTATTCAAGATTAAAGCATTCAATTTAAGCATTTTTTAATAAGATTTTCATTTATAATCATAGCATTATTAGAAGCGGTAATTTTTTATATGATATTTACTCTAACTCTAAAGGACAAGGCTACTAAGCTAGTATTTTCAAAATTTTCGTAGGATCAGACAAAGCGAGTTCAGGTAATCTTTTTCCTTCCTTTATTTTCTTAATTAAATTCATAGGTTCAGCTTCTAATACCGAAAACTCATCAATTTCTTCTTTAAATAATGGAACCGAAATCAACCCTGTTTTATAATGCATAGAAAAAGGTGCTCTTACATCACCTTGTGGCTTCATAGAAGACCAGTCTACTAAAACTTTATCTTCTCTTTCTTCTTTATGAGCAACTTGTGAAGTTGTAAATTGTTTTAATTCTTTAAATTCTGGAAATTCTTCTTCTATTATTTTTCTCTTTTCCTGCAATCTCTTTTCAAGTAAATTTTGTATTTTAACAGCCAATCTTCTATATTGAGCAAATAAGTCTTCTTTAGATTTAAATTTTGAATTATCAAATTTTGCCCAAATTTGGAAACCTCTTGAACCGCTAAACTTGATCATAGGATTGATTTCGAACTCAATTAACATATCGTAGAGTTCCTTTGTTATGTATTTAAGGAATGTAAAACCGCTTTCCTTTTCAATTATTTTCTTTCCTGCATCTAAATCTAAAACAAACAAATCAGGTTCATTAGCATTTAACTTATGAACATAAGGTATGAAGTCAATGCAATGATCATGAACGTATTCCATTAACTTATCTGAAGAATTTATTATAATGTGCTGAGGTTTTGGCTTATATTTAGCATACCTAACAAAAATTGGATCTATTTCTTCAATAGGATTATTCTTACCTGAGAAAACTTTTACAACACTTGTAGGTCTATCTTTCAAATAAGGAAGAATCAAATTACTCACAACAGGATAATAATGTTTTGCCTTCCAAACTAAAATATAAGACCTATTCAAAACTTTTTCCTTTTGTGATATCAAATTTGAAATATAATCATGTATTTTATCTTCTGGTGCATATTTTCCATTTACATTTTTAATCAACCCTTCTTCTTCTAAAGATTTTAAATTTGAAATAATCTCATCTTTACTAACATCTCTTTTTTCAAGGAATTTTACATCTCTTGAAACTTTTTCATAAATATGATCAAATTCTACCAACTTTCCCTTTTCTTTAATAGATAATAATAGAGCGATTCTTTCTTTTACGCTCATATAATTTAATATTTTTTGAAAAATAAAGATTTAACGTTAAACTTTTATTGGATTCAAGAATTTCATAAACGAAGGATTTTTGAAATGAAGAGTTTATTTTTAAAATATAATAAAAACAAAATTAAATTACCTCTTAGATTTTTCAAATATGAATATTTCAATAAAAATTAAAAGAGTATATGAAAAATATGATGTCAATGATGGCTTTAGAATTTTGGTAGATCGTTTATGGCCAAGAGGATTAAGCAAAGAAGAAGCAAAAATTGATCTATGGATGAAAGAAATTGCTCCCAGTGATAATTTACGAAAATGGTTCGCTCATGATCCTAAAAAATGGGAGGAATTTATGAAAAAATATGAAGAAGAATTAAGGAAAAATGAAAATTTGAATAAATTAATTAAAATAATACAAAAAAAAAGAATGTGACACTGTTGTATTCTGCAAAAAATAAGGAACATAACAATGCTGTTGTATTAAAAAATGTATTGGAATCGATAATTAAAGGTTCATCATAGGCTAATAACTTTTATAAATGAAATAAACCATCAAAGCCCATATAACTATTATTGTTATTCCAAATGCTTCCTGCAATGCAACTGAAGGCCATTTGATACCAAAACCAAATATAGGAGCTACAATGGCTATTACTAAGAAAATCTTGCCAATGCTTTTCTTAATATTTCCTAGACTCCAAGCAATGATAGCTAAATTACTTTGAATGAAAAAGTATGTTGAAACAAATACATGAGGTCTTGTTCCTGAAGGATAAATGCCAATTAATGCAAGGAAAATTCCAGCTATTAAGAAAAAAGAGCCACTTATTACTTCAAGTTTATTATTTGCTGATAGAATTATGAATATTGAATATAAAATAACGAAGAAAAAAGTAACAATAAGACCGTAATTATATATCCAAAACATGTTTGCATTAGAAGCACCAAGGTCGCTAAAGGCATGTTTAAATATACTAAACCATGGATTATAGTATACTGATAATAAAACTGTAGCGATAAAAGAAATTATGCCTAAAAAACAAGAATATGAAAGAATTTTAGTTATGTTCATATTTTAATTTCATTTACAATAAAGATAAATTTTTGGGACTTTAATATAACTCCAGCTAGTTACGTATAAATCTTTGCATAATTATTTAGTTCAAAATGAAATCTTTGCTTAAAAATATTAAAAAATGTTAAATTGGTTGTAGCGGTATGGTAGGAATTTGTTGGAATTGTTCAGGTAAAGAAAAGAAAGAGACTATTAAAAATATTCCTCCTACTATAAAGAAAAGAATGCTTGCCATCCAACCAATTATCGTTATAACAAGTATAGCTCCAATGAAATAGAATAAACCTGCCATCTTAAAGTAACTTATCTTAACTGCTTCACCTAATTCATCCAAACTTCTCTTAAAGAACCACATTCCAAGAATTAACATTGCTGCACCTGTAGCGATCAATGCTATAAAGAAAAAGAAGACGAATATATTAAATGTCGATGTACCTCCTATGTTATTTACAATCACTGGGAAGAAAGAGAGACGTACCAAAACTAAACCGATTAATCCCATAATAACTCCTTGCAAAGCCTTTTTAAATATAAATGGTTTTTTTATTTCATCAGATATGAACTTTAATGCAACTAATACTAAAATCAATCCAATAATGTATATCCAATAATTTGTTATCCAAAAAGGTATTATTAATAATATTGAACCTATTATACCTAGAAGTTTTGCATCTTTTAATCTTGCCATATTAATATTTATAAATTTTTTAGTATTAAAGTTTTTAAATAAAATTTTATTTAAAAAATATTGAATGTTTAATTGAATGACTAAACCGTTCAACATCGAAGCTTAGCATAAGGTCAACAGGGTTATTATAAAATTATCCTAATTAGATATCATCTCCAAATATGAGAAGACAAACTTTAATTGTATACGCTTTTACTTTTTTAAGACTATGCTAAACCAATCCTAGCTTTAATTATTCGTATTTCTTCTTCAATTTTTTAAATCTTTCATCTAGATAACTCTTGAGATCCGATCTGAGTTCTCTAATTTCTTTTATTGTTTCGTCTTGCTTTTTAAGCACCTCTTTAACATCACCCTTAATTTCTCTGATGTCTTGTTTCATTTCTTTAATATCCTGCTTCATGTCCTTAATATCCTGTTTCATCTCCTTGATGTCTTGTTTCATTTCTTTAATATCCGACGACATAATAGTAGCATATTTAACTGCCATAACCATTCTTTCACCTATTTCTTCTTCAAGAGGCCCATACTTTATTTCAAAATACTTAAATTCCCCAGTAGCTATTCCAACAGATTTGATTTGGACATCTTCAACTTCTATCAATCCTTTTTTTATATTAATTTCATGAATAAATTTTTTAATTGTTTCTTCATCGGTTTCGCAGACTATTCTAACAGTTCCATCCTTAACATTTTCAACAAAACCTACAATTCCCAATCTCCTTGCAACTTCTTCAACATAATCTCTATACCCAACTTTCTGAACATTACCTTTAACTATAATTTCAAATCTTTTCACTAAAACAATTATAAATTAAACATTTAAATACCTATTCTTTTAACTCTTACTTTTTAAAAATAATAAGCTATCTCGTAATTATTGCTTATTGATGGAAATTAATTTTTCACAAGACTACGAAAGTGCCATAGAAATAGCCAATGAATCTTTAGATTCTTTCTCTCTTTATTGGTTTAAATTTTGGCTTAAAAGAAGTAGATTAGTTGAGGCAAAATTGAATAACAAAAAGGTAGCTGTAGCCTTAATTTTCATAACCGATACAATATGTGGAAAAACAGGAGTCATTGAATACATAATTGTTAGGAAAGAATACAGAAGGAAAGGAATAGCTACCGAAATGATCAGATGGATCGAGAACTATTTTAAATCTAAAGGTTGCGAATTTGTTTTTGCTTCAACAAGAAGAGAAAACTTTGCTTCAATTATGCTCTTTGCAAAAAACAACTATAAGGTACTGCTTTTGGATTGTATATCTAGAAGATTAGAAGAAGGCTTTGAGATAATAAGGAAGCTTCAAGCCTATGAAGATGATCTGCTTTTTATAAAGAAATTAAAAAATAAAGATTGTATATTGTTTAATTTGGAAGAATGTTACTATATTTAGTTTATTAAAATTTAAATTAACTCTCAAACATATATTAAGACTTCCGAAATATCTTTAATCATTTTTTATGAAAACACATAGTTGGTTTATAATAGTAATATTTTATTACTAATGTTTTTAAATAACTTATCAATAAGCTATCGTATGGAACTACTCGCTAGCAAACTTGAAAAATTTGCTGGAGAATATGCATCGCATCTTAAATGCAGAGATTGTAACAAAGAATATGAATTTAGTCCAATGTATATATGCCAAGAATGTTTTGGCGCTCTAGATGTTATTTATGATCTAGATAAAATAAATTTAAATAAGAATGATTTTAAATCAAGGGAAAATTCAATGTGGAGATATGAGGAACTTCTTCCGTTTAAAGCAATTGAAGAAATACGGGGACTAAAAGCAGGTTTTACGCCATTAATTAAAGCTGATCGTTTAGCTAAAAAATTAGGTTTAAAAGAGCTGTATATAAAAAATGATTGTGTTAATCCTACTTATTCATTTAAGGATAGACCTGCAGGTTTAGGTGTTATGGCAGCGATTGCTTTTGGTATGAAGGCAGTTGGCTGTGCTTCTACAGGTAATTTAGCTAGTGCAACAGCAGCGTATGCATCAAGGGTTGGATTGCCTTGTTATATCTTTGTTCCTGATGGAATAGAATATGCCAAAATTTATCAGGCTCAAACTTATGGTGCAAAGATAATTAGAGTTGAAGGAACGTATGATGATGCAAATAGAATTGCTACGCAGGCTGCTGAATTCTTTAACATAGGAATGGTAAACATAAATTTAAGACCCTTTTATGTTGAAGGATCCAAAACCTTAGCTTTTGAAGTTGCTGAACAACTTAACTGGGAAGCTCCTGATGTAATAATTGTTCCCACAGCAAGCGGGGCTCTTTTCAATGCAGTATGTAGAGGATTTGAACAGCTATATAAAATTGGCTTAATAAACAAATTACCAGAGAAACCTGTTGTAGCCCAAGCAGAAGGAAGCAATCCTATTTCTAGAGCTTTTAAAGAAGGTAAGGATTACATCGAAATAATAGAAAATCCTAAAACGATTGCACACAGCCTAGCAATAGGTAATCCAGGAGATGGTATTTATGTTCTTAGAAGGTTAAAGCAAAGAGGATTAGCTGAGGATGCTAACAATGAAGAAATAATCGAAGTAATAAAGTTACTAGCAGAATGCGAAGGAATATATGCAGAACCTGCAGGAGGAGTTGTTATAGCGGTATTGAAAAAACTAATTGAAAATGGCAAAATAAAGGAAGATGAAAAAGTAGTATGTCTCATAACAGGAAATGGATTAAAAGCTCCTGAAGCATTAAAAGGAAAGCTTGAAGAACCTATATTAATAAAGCCCCAAATTAAATATTTAGAAAAATGGCTAAAGTAGAAGTTTTCATACCTTCATCAATAAGGAAAGATAAAAATGTATCTAAGGTTCAGATTGAAGCATTAAGCTTAAGAGAATTAATCGAAGAATTACATAAAAATAATATCGTAGAAAGGGAAAGACTGCTAGATGAAAAGGGTGAAATTAAAAGATTAATAAACATATATGTTAATGGAAAAATTGAAAGAAATCTCGATATAAAGCTAAACGATGGTGATGAAGTAAGTTTTATTCCTATTGTAGCAGGTGGTTAAAATGGAGAGAAACCTAGAAAGATATGCTAGGCAAATAATGCTTTCAACCATAGATATTGACGGTCAAGAAAAGATCTTTAAAGCAAAAGTATGTATTGTAGGAATGGGAGGCTTAGGATGTCCCGCTTCTCAGCAATTAGTAGCTATGGGTATAGGATACCTGAGAATCATAGATAGAGATATTGTTTCAATAACAGATTTGCATAGACAGTATCTTTATAATCCAGAAGATAGAGGAAAGATGAAAGTAGAAGTAGCCTTCGAAAGACTTAAGACTTTCAATCCTGAAGTAGAAATAGATCCTAGACCAATTGCTATTACTGAATACAATGTTGAAGATGAAATAAAGGGAGTTGATTTAGTTCTTGATTGCACAGATTCAATAAAGGCAAGATATTTAGTTAACAGAGCCTGTTTAAAGCTAGGAATACCTTATATCTATGGTGCAGCGATCGAAAACCAAGGAAGTGCTTTTACTGTTTTACCAGGTAAAACAGCTTGTCTTGAATGCATTTACCCAGGATTAAAGGATGAAGATCTGCCAAAATGCGCAGTTGTAGGAGTTCATCCCTCTGTTCTTAGTATTATAGCAAGTATTCAAGTAGGAGAAGCAATAAGAATAATAACAGGTAAGGAGCCTAATTTAGCAAATAAAATGCTTCTTGTAGATTTTAATAGCCTTTCTTTTGACATTTTAAATTTAAAGAGATCAGAACAATGCCCAGCCTGTAGCAACTATCCCAGCATTGAATTGATAAAGTATGTTACAAAGTATGAAATAGGCTGTGCAAGAGAAGAGCAGGGAATATTCTACTTATATCCTTCAGGAAGAGTCAGCATAAATTTGGCTGTGCTATACCAGAAACTGAATAGTAGAGGATATAAATGTTTGAGCAAAAATAAATTCTCCATTAGTTTCGAACCTGAAGAGGGAATTAAGATGAGCATCAGCAACGAAGGATTCTGCGTTGCACAAGTAAGTTTCAAGCTCGCCACACAGGAAGGTATAGAGTCCAAGCTTATGGAAATCTATAAAGAAGTTCTGTATTAATGAGAAAGCTGTTAAGGATAATTGTACCAGCATCTAGCGCAAATCTAGGACCGGGATTCGACGTCTTTGCTATCGCATTAGAGGAGCCTTACGATATAGTTGAAGTTGAATACAGAAAGTCTGAAAAGACTGAAATAGAACTAATTGTTGAAGGAAAATATCCTGCTCCTAAGATGTTAGACGAAAACGTTTTAACAGCTTTATTATTAAAAATTATGGAAGAATATGATTTGAAAGGGGACTTTAAGATAAGACTACAGAAGAATATACCGATTGCAATGGGTCTTGGAAGTAGCGGGGCTTCTTCTGTTGCAGCTGTTTTAATAGCATGCAACATATTTGATTTAAAGCTTAGCATAAAGGAAATGATTTATTTAGCTGGAGAAGGAGAAAGAATTGTTGCAGGTTCGGCGCATTATGACAATGTTACTGCATCGCTACTGGGAGGATTTGTAATTGTGCCCAGCAAAGACTTAGAGCCAGTTAGATTGGAACCTGATTTTAACTTAAGATTATGTGTAGTTATGCCTAAGATCGATCTTCCACTTAAGAAAACCGAATTTGCAAGGAAAATATTACCTCAAAATGTTTCTTTGAAACAAATGTGTGAAAATATATCTAAGGCTAGCAGGATTGTCTATTCTCTTATTTCAAAGGATTATTCACAATTAAAGAATGCAATAAAAGATGAAGTTATAGAGATCCATAGAACTAAATTTATTCCTGCTTACGAAGAGGTAAGAAATGTTGCATACCAAAGCGGTGCATTAGGAGTTTGTCTTAGCGGAGCTGGGCCTTCCATTCTTGCTATTACTCATAAAGATGGCAATCCTGAAATGGTTTTAAAATCTATGATTGATACTTTTAATAAAATAGGCATAAAAGCAGAAGGATTTATAACCAATGTAGGAAAGGGATCAAAAGTAGAATTTTTATCTTAAAAGTTGTAGATAAAAAATACTAGAAGAGAATTGCTAATTAACTCTTTATATGGTTAGCAAATTTTTATATGTATATATTACTATATATACCTTTGATTAGAAAAGTTTATTAAGCTTAAAATTTTTTAGTAATATGAGTAGCACAATGTCAGAGGCACTAATCGATGTAATGAAAAAAGAGTTTGAAACATATATTATACCAAAAGGTTGGGAAACGAAGATAGAAAGTTTAGATGAGTGGAGAAAATTCTACGAAGAAACTGTTAAAAGTAAAGAAGCAATGATAAAATATTGGGAAGGTTGGGCTAATGAAATTTTCTGGTTCAAAAAATGGGATAAAGTTTTAGACGATAGTAATCCACCATTTTATAAATGGTTTGTTGGTGGAGAGACAAATCTTGCTTATTTATGTGTAGATTGGAATTTGGAAAAAGGAAGAAAAAATAAAGTAGCTATAATTTGGGAAGGTGAACCTGTAGATGAAAAAGGAGAACCTAAAGAAGTTAGAAAATTAACATACTATGATATTTATAGAGAAACAAATAGAGTTGCATATATGCTAAAAGAAAAGCTTGGAGTAAAGAAAGGAGAAGTTGTTACACTTTATTTACCTATGATACCAGAACTTCCAATTTATATGCTTGCTCTTCAAAGAATTGGTGCTGCGCATAGTATTGTATTTAGTGGTTTTAGTGCTGAAGCTTTAGCTACAAGAATAATAGATGCTAAGGCAAGAATAATCGTAACAGCTGATGGATTATGGAGAAGAGGTAGGCAAGTAAAATTAAAGGATATCGTAGACGAAGCTATTAAGATTTGTGAAAGAGAAGGGCATAAGATAGAGAAGGTAATTGTAATTAAAAGACTAGGTATCGATGTTTCATGGAATTCTGAGCGTGATATATGGCATCATGAGATACTTAAAGATGTTCCAAAAAATGTTTTTGTTGAACCTGTTCCTATGGGAAGCGATGATTATAGCTATATACTTTATACATCTGGGACAACTGGAAAACCAAAAGGAGTACAACATAGTGTTGGAGGATATGCTGTTTATCTTTATGCTACTACTAAGCTAATCTTCGATATTCGTGATGAAGATATTTACTGGTGTACAGCAGATATAGGCTGGGTAACTGGGCATAGTTACATTGTATATGGACCTTTAATGCATGGAGCTACTATAGTAATGTATGAAGGAGCACCAGATTTTCCAGACTTTACTAGATGGTTTCAGATAATTGAAAGATATGGGGTTACAATTTTCTATACTACTCCTACTGCAATAAGAATGCTTATGAAGCAACCTGAAGAAATTTATTTAAAATATGATACATCAACATTACGCATAGCTCATAGTGTTGGAGAACCTATAAATCCTGAAGCATGGCGATGGTTATTTAAAGTATTTGGAAGAGAAAAAACATGTTCTTCAAGCACATGGTGGATGACGGAAACTGGAGGAATACTATCAGGAAATTATCCTGGAAGTGGAAAAATATTGCCGCTTAAAGCAGGAACAAATGGACCAATATTTCCAGGAATAACATGCGCTGTTGTTGATGAAGAAGGAAACATCTGTAAGCCTGGTGAAAGAGGATACTTTGTTATTACTTCTCCATGGCCAGGAATGCTAATGACCCTGTGGAATGATCCAGTAAGATTTATTGAAGTTTACTATGGAAAATACAAGCATAAAGGATGGTGGTTCTATACTGGAGACTATGCAATGATAGATCAGGATGGTATGATCTGGGTTCTTGGAAGAGCTGATGATGTATTAAAAGTTGCAGGGCATAGAATTGGTACAGCAGAAATAGAATCTGCAATGATCAAGCATCCTGCAGTTGCTGAAAGTGCATGTGTTAGTAAGAGTGATCCAATAAAAGGAGAATTACCAGTTATATATACAGTGCTAAAGCAAGGTTATTCACCAAGTGAAGAAATGAAACAAGAAATTAAGAAACATCTTAGAGCTACGATAGGACCAATCATTGCTTCGGATGCAATAATTATATTCGTAGATTTATTACCAAAAACTCGAAGCGGAAAAATTATGAGAAGATTGCTTAGGGGAATTATAGAAGGAAAACCATTAGGAGATATAACAACACTTGAAACTGAAGTTGCTGTTGAAGAAGCTAAGAAAGCTTATGAAATGGTAAAAGCTGCTTTGGAAAAAGGTTATTCTTAGAGATAATAAAGAGAATTGAAAATTTAAATTTTTTAAATTTTTGATTTTTGCTTTCTTTATATGTATTAAGTGCGAATTATTCTTCTTTAGCTTATAAAATTAAAATCGCTTAGCTTCTTATTTGGAAAGAGATATTTTTTTAAAATTCTTAATAATCTTAAAAGAGATATTAAATTATGGGTAAAAAAAGGGAACTTCTTGTTTTTACTATTATTTCTCATCCTGTAAGAGTTAAAATCATTGAATTATTAGCTAATCATGGCCCGATGGGATTTAAGGAATTAAAAAAGGAATTAGGAATAAGTACTGGTAGCATATATCATCATTTATCCATGTTATCAGATTTTATTATTCAAAATGAAGATAAAAAATATATGTTAAATGAAGAGGGGATTAAGCTGTACAAATTTATTAAAAAGAGCGAATATAAATTAACTAACCAAAAACAAGATAATAATTTTATTAAGATTTATAACATTTTAAATGGGAATATATTGTTTTCATTTTTAATAAATAATGTTAAATTTACAATTTTAACTCTTCCTTTTATAATTATTTTATATTTTGTAATATTTTACTATACTAATATTAGTTTAAGATTTATTTTTATCAAAGACGTTAGTGAAATTTCACTTTTTGATGTAATATTAAATTTTACAATAAATTGGATATTTATATATTTAATATTGGATTTTATTATTAGTATATTTTTAAAAAATAAAAAGAATCACATATATTTATTTTTGTTAATTCCTTTCGCTTTTTTACCTTTAGGAGCTTACTCTCTTATTTTTAAATTCATCACACAATTTCAATTTCAAGCTTTCATAAGACTTCTGTTCGTAATTTTCCAATCATGGTCAATAGTCATGCTCATAAAGGCTGTTCAAATCATTAAAAGTGAAAATCTTCAAAACAGCATAATAACAATTTTTGTTCTTTACCTTATTAGCCTCGCATATTTTCTAAGTTTCTAATGTACTAGAAATGACAACATTTATTTTTACCTGCAACAAAATTTTAACGATGAAGAATTTAATTGGGTTATTTGTTATCGCACTAATTTTGTTAAATACAGTATACTCAAGCAGTGATGATGTTACACAATTAGCATTAAAATATTTATCTAAAAGGTTTGGCTATGCAAATTATGAAATTGTTTCAATTAATAAATGGGAAGAAGAATACTATGTAGTAGCATCTGAAGGGAAAAATTATTACCATATGGTTGTAGAAAAAAACAATGTTACAAATCTTGAAGTTAGAGAATTAAATATGAACTTTGAATTAACTAATAAAACTAATGCTTTTTTAATTGAGTGTCTGAACGAAGAAAGGAAAGGTTTTGGATTAGAATTCAGCAAGGTTATAAGCATGACTTATTATCGTAAAAATTACCAAATACATAAAGATTCAATACTTACAATTAATAATATCTCATTAATAGAGCATATTGGAAAACAAAGAATTCCTGCAATAAATGAGATAATTAAAGAAATCAATTTAATACAATTTAAACCAACTGTTAGCTTTCTTAAACTATCAAATAACAAAGTAATAGCTATAAATATAAATTATGAATATTACTTAAACAATTCAACAAAGTTAAACTTAATATTTACTGTAATTCCTTCTTCTTCTTACATTGCAAATCTTACAAACAATTTCTTAATAAAAGAATATGCTTTAACTGTTAGCTTATTCTTTAAAAATTATAATAAAAAATATGAAAATTCTTCATTGGTATTAAAAATTGTTTTTAATAAAAATATAATAAATCAAGAAGTTTTTAAAAAGACATTTTATAGAAATGATTGGCTTGAAGTTTTCGTTTCTAGTTACAATGAAAGTATAGGAAAAGATAACGAGATATTCTTAAACCTTGATTTGAAAAATGGAAATTCTGTTCAGGAAATTAAAATAATTTATAGACAAATCAAAGAATTTACTAGTATTCTTTACGATTATACAACAATATTGTTTTCCATAATCATGATAATTTTAATTGTTTCATTTATGTTAATTAGATATAGAAAAATTAAAAAAGAATTAGGTTAATAATTAAAAGAAGAAATAATAATTCAATTTTTATTATAAATTTTATAACATCTATTTTTTAAATTTGATTTTCTCTTCTATTTTAATGCTATGCAAATCCTCTAAAGCATTCTTTGTTGATAAAGCTAATGGCCATTTAATGAAATCGAACCTATAAATTTTAAGTAACAAAAACAGATCGATAAAAATTTCAAAGAAAATTAAAAGAGGAATATAAATTAATGATTCAGGAAATTTTTTAACTATACTTTTTATCAGAATTTTTAATCCAACCAAAGGTTTAATTTTAAATATATTTTTTAGCGTAGTAGGGTCACGTCCAGTTAATTTTCTATTAAACTTATGACCATAATTTATTCTAATTCTTTGTAATATAAGATCACGTAATTCTGAAGTAGCTTTAAGTTTTACTTTGGCTCCATCAACAAAAGCAATTTTATAACCTTTCTTACTTATCATCAAAGCAATAAATGAATCATCGTTTATAGCTTTTTCATTTAATTTATCAATCAAATCTCTTCTAAATGCAAAAATATCATGATCTAAATGATGCAACATGCCAAGATTATAAAGTTCTTGAGAAGTTATGTTTGCTATAAACCATGAGTAATAGGATAATTTCTCACAAATATTATTATATTTCATTAAAGGTTCAACTGAAGGCATAGAAGCACCTATTTTGCCATTGATAACCTCTATAAGCTTTAACAGCGATTCCTTATCTGTAAAACAATCTGCAGAATGAATAACAACTATACCATCATGAATAAGATCTAACGCTTTGTTAATAGCACATGCTTTACCATTCCTTTTTTCCTCTCTTATATAAACAATGTTTGGATACCTTTGAATAAAATAATTCATTACTTCAGGTGTTATATCATTTGAAGCTGAATCTACAACGTAGATTTTATCTAAATTTTCTAAATTAAAGCTAATTAAGTAAGGTATCAAGATTCTCAAATTTTTTCCTTCATTATAAGCAGGAATAACTATGTTAAATTTTTCCATTATACTAAAGTGTTTAAATATTTTTAAATTTATTTTATCTAAAACGCATCTTTTGTTCGTACTTTAAATATTTTGAAATGATACGCTCTCTAGTTTTCCAATCGTATTTTCCACTTCTTATTGTTAAAAATCTTAATATTAGGTTCGTTGTCTTATTAAATATTCTTTCAACTAAAGATAATTTTTTAAACCTTCTCCTTAATGCTAACTCTATTCTTGAATTTTCTATAAAGAATCTTAGGGCTTGTTGAGGCATACCGCTTTTAAAAAGCAGCTTGTTTTCATTTGGTGATTCCCATTCTAATTCAGGATCTTCTTTAAAATCTACTAAATTATAAAGCTTCGTTCCAGGTAATGGATAAGCAATTGTGAAGCTGTATTCATCAGGTAAAATTTCTTTCATGAAATCAAGTGTTTTTAATAAATATTCATATCTCTCACCTGGATATCCTACCATTACAAAAGTATGTATCCTTATTCCTACTTTCTTTGTTGTTAATAGACCTTTTCTCATCGTTTCTACTTTCATATTCCTATTCATAGCATCCAACATTTCTTGAGCACCGCTTTCTAAGCCATAAAAAATTTGTTCGCAACCTGCCTTTTTCATTAATTTTAGCATCTCTTCATCTACTCTATCAGCTCTTGTAAGACAACTCCATTTAAATTTTAATCCTCTGTTTAAAATTTCTTTACAAAGAGCAATCGTTCTTTCTCTATTTATTGTAAATACATCATCAGCAAACCAAATCCTATCAAAACCATATTTTACAACCAAATCTTCCAATTCATCTACTACATTTTTGGCTGATCTATAAGTATATCTTCTGCCGAATGGAGCAATTGGATTACTGCAGTAGTTGCAAGCATAAGGGCAACCTCTGCTGGTCATAACTGTTGCCATTGCAAATCCATGATCTTCAAGCCATACATCTCTGTATTCATAAATATCAATTAATGATCTATCTGGAGAACCTAAAGAATCCAAATTTCTTATAAAAGGTCTAGGAGGAGTTGATATTAGTTGTCCATCTTTTTTATATACAATTCCTTTTACATTATCAACTTCTTCATTATTTATTATTTTAGATAGAAGTTCTTTAGTAGTTTCTTCTCCTTCTCCTACAACAACATAATCAGCACCTAAGTTAATATATTTTATAGGTCTCAAAGAAGCATCGGGACCTCCTACAATTGTTGGTATACCCAGTTTTTTTAAATAATTAATGAATTCAGTAACATATTTTGTAAGCGTAATTTTACTTGATATTCCTACAGTTTTAGGCATTAATGCTTTAATTTCTTCTTTAGCTTCCTCTATAGAATTCAAAAAAGTACAATCTAATAAACGAACATTATAACCTGCTTGCTTTAAAACTTTTCCAACATAAAGAAGACCTAAAGGTTCATATGGACTTCTCTGCTTTTTCTGAGTAGGATCGAATTTTAAAAAATAAGGATTGATGAGCAAACAATCAATATCCATAGCCACTATTACTCACGGTAAATTAAAATTGTTAACATTTCTAGAAATCTAGAAATATTTTTTTCAAATTCTTTTTTTAATATTTCATATTTTATTGATTTTATCATATATAAATCAGGATTTAAATCATAATTAAATAGCTTTAAATGCTGTCCTTTTTTCAATAATCTAAGATTTCTTATATAATTTATAATTCTAAAATAGATAAAAACAATGATAAATAAGATTAAATCTATTAATGAATAGTTAGAATATTTTATTTTTAATTTTCCAAACGATCTTGTTTTAAAATATTTTTTTACACAATTCGTATTTCCTATCAAATCATAATATAAATTGGGATTTGAAGGAATTGCTTTAATTAGATCCAATGCTACGAGAGCCGAACAGGAATTGTTGATTACTTCAGAAAATTTTTCTATGGAAACCACAAAATTTACACATAACTTAAGCTTTATTTTATTCCAGTATAATTTTCTATTTAAGAATAATATCTTTAAAAAAGTTCTTATTAAATTTTTTCTATTCGATACTATAGCAAGGTCAATATCTTCCCATGGTCTTGCATTTTTATAAGCTAAAGAACCAGTAATGAAAATTAAAATTGCTCCTGAATATTTTTGTAGATAATTAATTATTTGAAGAGCTAATTCGATCATTCTTTCATTAAATTTTAAGTATTTCAACTTTTCATGTATATGCATCTCATTTTTACTTAGCAGTCCAAATTTATAATATATTGAAGCATGTTTAAGCTTCTCAACATCAAAATCATCAATGAAAAGCTTAACATCTTCAATTGAAATTGGCGAGTTAAATTTAGAAAAATAGTTAAGAAGATTTAGCAATCTTTTTTCATTCATTACAAGATTATTCAAACACCCTAAATAAAAATCTTAAGCTTTCTAGAATTAACAAAATGTTTTTAACATACATTCGTTAAAAAATTTTTAAATTAAGTAAAAATACTATACTTATGTTAAGATTAAGATATTTGATAATTATTGCATTAATTATTCGTGAGTCATTTTCTTTCTGGACTGGCCATCCCTATGATTTTGAGATGTTGGCAAGAGTAGGTAAACAATTAGCATTGGGAAAACCTCTTTATGTTTTTATAGGTCCATATCCAGATGTTAGCTTTTCGCCTCAAGAAAAGGTTGGATATGCGTATCCTCCAGTTTATGCTTATTACTGCCTGCTTGCCTATTTAATTTATAGTTCTATAGGAATTAATTTTCCATTTCTATATTACTTTTTATTAAAGCAGCCTATTATAATAGGAGATGTATTAAATGGTTATTTAATATATAAAATAAGTTTAAAATTTTTTAATAATAACATTAAATATTCAATATTTTGGCTTTTTAATCCTATTACGATTATTTTTTCAAGCATATGGGGAATTCCACATTCATTAGCTATTACATTTATTTTGATGTTTTTATTAAATTACAAGTCTAATTATAGTTTATTATATTTAATATTTGCATTTTTAATTATAAGTTTACCGTTTATATATTTAATTGCTTATTTAATCTTATTTTTAAGTAATAGAAAATTTGTAATAAAAAACATAGGATATTTTTTAATTTTAGGAGTAATTATACCTATTTTATCATTGTTTCCCTTTCAGCTTTTCAATCAGCTTACAAATATAGCATTTGCTGTTGAAGATGTATTCTTTAAGAAAACGCTAGGTCAATTTAATGCATTTATGTTATTTTACTATCTTTATTATCTTAATTCAAATTTGTTTTTCAACACGTATGTTTTGGCTGTAATGATCATTCCCTATTTTTGGCTTCCTACCCTTATAACTTCATTAATTTTTTATAAAATAAAAGTTAAAGAAATAAATTTTAATACAATTATTAACTTCTTTTTGTTAACAACTTTAATTTTTTTGATCACAAGACAAAACGTTAATGAGCAATATATTCTTTACTTTCTAGCAATCTATCTTGCAAATTATATTATGTTACAAAAAAGTTATCTTAAACTATTATTCCTTTTAATTCAAATTAATGCTTTCGTATTTATTGCGACTAATAATCCATTTTTAATACGCTTCTTTACCCCACTAGATCAAAATCTTTATTTCTTTGATATAAAATTAACAACAACAGAACCATTTAAATTTATAAGATATACAATAATGACAATTTGTGGTATTTTAAATACTATATTTCTTACAATTTTTTTAATAAAATTTTTAAAAAAATTAAATTAATTTTTTAGTAATAAGGTATGAAGGTTAAACCTATTGCAAATGGTATTGTTGCAAGAAGCATTGCTGCTATACAATAGCCAAAGATGTCTCTAGCCCTTGTTCCAGTAATTCCTAACAATGGTATTGCCCAGAAAGGAGTAAATAAGTTAGTCCACATATCTCCAGCAGCATATGAAATTATCGTTTTACCTTCAGGAACTCCAAGAGATGCAGAAACTCTTGTTAATATTTCTCCTGTTGCTGCCCATTGCCCTCCACCTGAAGGAATAAATATATTTATAAAGCCAGATAGAAGTAAATTTATCAAGGGCCAAGTAAACGGTGTTGCATATGCAGCTATTGAATTAGCTATAACTGTAGCTAAGTTTGGACTTCCATCAACAACAGTATATCTCATTAAGCCCATAATTGCTGCATAGAATGGGAACTGTATTATTATTCCAGCAGTTGCTCCTGCAGCTCTAGCTATTGCACGCATGTATGCAATTGGATTTAAGTATAGTAAAAATCCTATCATTATGAAAATGTAATTTACAGCATTAAGATCAAGACCTGCAAAGAATCCCCTTGCACTAAACCAGTAATACATTGATATAAGAAATATTATAGCTACAACACCAGCCAATATCTTGCTATTTTCAAGTCTATCTGCTATAGTCCATTGTTCAGGCTTTTTTGTTGCTGATTTCTCCTCTTCTTCTGCTGCTTTCAAAACATGGGGAGCTAAAACATCTATACCTTTCATAACCTTTTCATCTCTTGGAGCCAATGCCCAGAAAATTAAAATTCCTGAAATGTATATTAAAATTAAATTTCCAATTGTATAGGGATTAAAAATCGTTTTATCAAGAGTAACTAAACCTTCACCGAATAAGCTTGTAAATAAATTTTCAAAGGGATGACCCTTTGTGTTTGAAAGCAAAGGTGCTGAAGCAGATAATCCCCAATGCCATGTTAAGCCCAATCCTGCATATCCTGCTGCACAAACTACTGGATAATGCAATGGTTTTCCTTGTTTATAGAATTCAATTCCAATTGTTCTTGCTAATAATGCTCCTACTATTAGCCCCAAACCCCAATTGATCCAAGCAAAGAACATAGCTACTGCAGCGGTTAATGCGGCAGCTTGCTTGGTATTTTTTGGATAAGTTGCAAGTCTTCTTAAGCCTCGATAAACTAAAGGATGGTATGCTACTGCATAACCAGTAACTAAAATAAGAACCATTTGCATTGCAAATGTTAGAAGTTCCCAAAAACCTCTATACCATGAATCAAGAAAAAGCCATTTTAAAGTATCGCTAGGTCCTAGCTTTGTATAAGGCTGTATAATAAGTAAAGCCATAAGAGCTGTTATTATTGAAAGAAGTAAAGCAAAGATCAACGGGTCTGGCATCCAGCTTTCTACGCTTTTTGAAAGTTTTCTGCCAAACTTTTCAATCCAAGTTTCTTTTACTTCTTCTTTCATTGGTATATAAATATTTTGTTTATATATAAATTTTTCTAAAAAAATTATTTCTTCTAAATTTTAGAAAATTATTTCTTTTTTGCCTTCTTTATTGCTAAAGCTGCTACAATTATTAGTGGTACTACAGAAAGAATAATTATAAGCATTATTAGATCAGATGGTAATGAAACTCCTTTACCACCAAATATAAAACCAGCTCCACCTTTGGATGTTGTTCCTTCTTCTCTAGATATTGCTCCTTTTGTTAATGCAAAAACAGGATCGCCTGGCTTTAATTTAAATATAACAATTTTTGATTCCATATCGACTTGATAATCTTTAACTTCTTGATAACTTTCTGAAGCTGCATTGTATTTGTATAAATTTAACTCGGAAGGATCGGTTATACCTAGATCTTCAAAGGATATTTTTACAGTTACATAACCAGCTTCAGCACTTAAAAGATCTATTGCTATTATTTTTCTAACATCAGGTAATGTAGCTTCTGGATATGGATTATCATAAAGCAAAGAAACTTGAGCATTAAATTTACCGCTTGATTCTATTGTAACACCTGTTTTTCCTTTAACAGAACCTGTTCCTTCCAAATATTCAACATCCTGCTTTATGCTTTTGTAAGTTATTGTTCCTTCAACAGGTCTATTAAAAGCTACAGCTAATATCGTATAACTATCACTGTATATCTCTGCAGACCTTATCATTTTGCCATTGAGTAATGCAACATACCTTGAATCACTTTTAGGTAGCAAGATTTGTACAAGAGTAGAATTTGTGATCTTTATTCCATTATCTGTTATAGAAACAGGGCCATCGCTATAAACTTCAATTCCATTACCGCTTGCGCTATATGGACCAACAGTTAATGGAATATTTATCATTAAGTCATAGAGCAATTGATCATTAACATAAACTAGTAAAGTAGCATCTACCGATTCGTAATTACCAGCCTTCTTTATGGGCTTCAAAGTTATCATTTCAGTACTTCTAGCTTTTAAATTAACTACATTTGAGCTATAGCTTCCAGTTGCATTAGTTTCTAAAAGCTCAAGCTTAACGTTAACATCTTCATCTCCTACATTTGAAATAACTGCATTAATTTCATTTGTTACTGGATAGTAATTGACAAAAACATCTGAAGGATTTATAACTATTAGAGGACCTAGTTTTTCTAATGTATAACCATTGATCGTTGCATTATTTATTAACCTCGAAGAATTATACAATATTTCTGAAATAGAATTTATTTTACTGTTTATATAATCTGTTTCTAACGCTAAGCTTCTTGAAGATGGTGAATTTACAATTGCGAAAAGTAAAAGCATTAGATCAGCGAGTTCGTTTTCATATGAAGTTTTTAATTCAAGCATTTTAACTTGAGTATTAGCATCTGTTATCCTGTAGTAACTTCTTATTAGCAATAAATTAGCATCTCTTAAATAACCTATGAATTCATCAAAGAATTTCGAATCATAGTAGAATGTTTGAATCATATCATTTAATTTCAAGCTAGATGACTTAATTTTATCAGCAAGAGATTTCAAAGATTTGGCATCTTCATCGCTGAGCTCTAATGCTTTTTGGAAATTCTTTTCGACACTTTTTGTGGGAGATTTTGCACCTATGAAAAATGTGAGTGCAGGTAGCGTAAGTTGAAGTGTAGTTACTAAAGCAGGAAGAAGTTCATTAACACCACTATATATTATAGAAAGATAGAAAGCATAAATCCAGCCTATTTTAATAATATTATCCACAAATATTCCAGCCACGAAAGCTAAATAATATCTTGTTATATCTTTTTTACCTATATTACCAGTGAGATTTTTAGAGAGATTGAAGATTTGTTCTGCAATTTTACCTCTTCCAACATCTTTTAACTTGAATTTTATGCCATCAAGCCCTCTAACTATTGAAAGTATCATACCCGTAACAGATTCAACCACAAGATAAGTATCTGCAACAAAATAGAAGGATTTTTCAAAGAAACTATATTGAGATAAATCTGCTACACCCTTTAATTCCGTTCTCTTATTCCATAATGGTTCACCTGGCGGAAGTAACATTTGTTTCCTTAATTCTGAGTAAGAGACATCTTTAAACTGATTACTAATGAAATGGAACATATTAAAATCGGCAGTTAAAATCGAAAAACGAACACTCCCTAGTTCAATAAATACAAGGAGTTGGTTAAAGAAGTTGTGGATCATCATTAGAGCATGTGCAATAATAAAAGAAACAGCTTGGAAAAGTATTTCGAATAAGACGTCACCTATAAATTTACCTGAACTTATGAAATAAACAAAGAAAAATCTTATAATTTTAAATGATAACGCAATTAATAAGGGAACATTTTCCTTTCCAGCAATTTTGGAAAGGACGTTATTAATAATAGGAGACATGATAGCATCTCTTAGAATTGGTAGGTTTAATATTGTCAATAATGCACCCTCTTCAGTAAGCGCGCCTATTTTAAAAGCATCTAATTTGTTTAATGTGCCTTTCAAAAAAGGGTTGATCCCACCGAATTTCCTTTCAGCCCATTGGAAGAGATTTATTTTTTCTTCTTTACCATTACTTATCGTTTTGATAAACCTGTTTTCAAATACCGTTAAGGTTATCAACAAAGCAGCTATTCTAGATATAACCAAGGTTAATGACTCAGCATATTTGTAATTTCTTAGCATTTCTGCTTGTAAAATTATTACTTTTGCAAGCTTACTCCAATAGTTTCCAGGATCATTAAATCCATTTTCAAATAATCTATAATTAAAATCTCTAAAGTTGAATGGTTCGGAGAAAATAGCAAGTTCTGAATCTTTTGCATCCTCAGTTAATATTTGAGGAAAAGCTATCTTAGGACCAATATAATAATCCAAACTATTACTATTAAGAGCAGAAATAAAAGCTGTAATAAAAGATCTAGAATCTTCATCAAATATTTTGGATGCGCCACCTGTAAGAAGAGTACTAAGTAGACCAAAAACTAACTTAGGATCAGCAAGTAACATCTTATATTTTTGATCTTTACCTTTTAAAGCATCAGTATACTTTTGATATCTTATAAACAATGAATGAGGAACATAAACGGTATATTCTGCATAATTTTTGTCTTCAGGTAATTGTTCAGGTATCTTTATATCTATCGCTGCATCTTTAACCTTGAATTGTTTATTATAACTATAATATAGTGTGTAATTCAAAATGTAAGTCTTACCTTTTTCAAAAATACTAGGATCATAAATTATAACATGACGAGAATCTTTAATTTCAGCTTTATATACTTCCTTCATGCTACCTTTTTCTAATATGCTAATGTATAAGGAAAATCCACCTATTTTTAAGTTAGTTGTATTGATCAATAAAGCATTTTCAAGCACGTTTGATTGCCAAGGATTATCTGGAATGTTAAGATCTACATCTTTGAAATTCAATACGATGAAATATCCTTTTGCATTCAAAATAATGTATTGAGTAGCATTTACTCCTCTTGAATCTTTTGCATTTATTGTTACTGTTAGTTTTGTTGGCATATTTTCTCCAAATTTGGAGCGCAAGGTTGCATAACTTGGCATTTTTAAAGTAAATGAAGGATCTTTACCTTCGCTTATTGTTAATTTATTGGGATTTACAGTAACAGGAACTTTTGTATTGTTAAATTCTACGTATGCATTTAAAGATACTGTTGAACCTATAGAATTTTTTCCATAGCTAATAATGTATCCTGTTATCTCTTCATCTACCATAGCTTGATTCTTATCTAAAGAGATTAATAGCGCTGGAGATTCTGTTATTTCAATAGGTTGAGCTTGCGTTAAATTATATTCGCTTACATGATCAAATATAGTCCACCCGTAGTTTTGGGAACTTTCACTTGAAAATGAGGAGGATATATAATATGGGATCGCTTCAGCATAAAAATATCCATTATAATTATAATCAACCCCTACACCACATGGAGGCAATGGAGGGGAAAACCACTCTCTAACATCTTTTTTTACTGCTCCAGACGAATAAGAAGAAAAACTGCTAGAATAATATGAACCATATCGTACTACTTTGAATATTAACTTATTATCCTTAATAATTAGGATTCCAGATTCTATGTTATATTTAAAGTTCGAATAACCCGAACCATAGTAATACGCGGTGCCAAATTTTATAATATCCCTGTATTCTACAACTTCTCCCTTCCATGAACACCCCCACGCTGATGTCCGCCATGGATCATACCACACTGCTAAAACTCTCTCTTTTAAATACTGCAAATGGAAATTATAATTGTGATATACATATTCATGATAATTGCTATGCCCTGAACTGCTCAATGAAAAATCAAATGTAGAAGTAGTAGCAGGACTTGGATTGGGTAGTGATCCACCTAGGTAAATGTTTATAGTGCCTGTTTCGTAGCCAGAAATAGATTTAGATGCTACATAATTTCCCACACCATCGTCTGCTCGATAATCAATCCAAGGACCAACATCAAATTTCGAGGTACCCTGTGATATTGCAAAAAATCGAGAATTTTGTTTGTAATTTAACTTTAAAGATAAGGATCCATCTTCATTATAAGATTTTTCAGAATGAATAATAATTGTATTAATTGCTTGCAGATTAGGATCTTCAAAAGGAGACTCACCAACAAAAAATGTTTTAGATCGATCAAATGTATATGTATTAACTAAATTTATATCCTTTATAACGAATCTTTCCTTATCTATCTCAATGTTAATTTCATAAGTTAAATTTATTTTTCCTTTCGGATCAAATATCTTTAGTTTAATTTTGTCTCTTCCACTATAAACATTAGGATCTATTATATAATATACAGAAGTAGACTTAAATAAACTAGTTGCATCTTTATTCGATAAATCGACGAAAGTAGTAAAGGACTTTGTAGGAGAGCCAAAGGGTGCAAAAATTGTTGTATTTACAATCTCATACTTTACATTTAAGTTAACTTTATTTATTCTTTCCATATCATATTTAACAGCTTCATAATACAATTGTTGCATACTTTCATTTTGTAGACGCATAAATGGACCGCTTGCATAATGTGATAAAGTAACACCGCTTACAATTGGATGGGTATATTTCAAAACTGTTGCAGGCTTTAAATAACCGCTATTGCCTTCTACTTCCCATGTTACATATAATAAACCTGCTGAAGTATCATCTTCAGAAAATTGTTGAAGAATTTTACTGGGATAATTTGGATATGGCATTATGCTACCTTTAAAAGTTGATTTTATAAGCTCATAAACCGAAGTGTCTAGCTTATAAGGAGATAAAGCAAGCAAAATATTTTCTCCCTTAGGTAATTTTACACTAGAACCATTTCCTAATACTAAATATGAATATAAGTATTGAGGATTTTCATGGAAAATATTCTTAACTTTCCATTCAAAGATATTAATAGTGTATTCCACGGGTTCATTGCTTGTCATGGAATAAGAAGGTAAATTACTTGTCAAATATGTACCCCATCCAAGTACTGAAGTATCGTTTAAAGCTCTTTTATATATATAAGAAAACGGAGGGTATCCAAAACACCCTGGTGGACCACATCTTTCATAACCAAAAGAAGTTACATTCATTTGTAAAACTAATTTATTATTTTGAACATAATTAACATATTCAGAAAACTTCATAGACATTGATTGAGATTTTCTTGTTTCATAATCCTGTACCATAAAGTTTATAGTTGGGTCAATATAATTCCCCAATGCAGAAAACTGAGGGCCTCTATACATTGTTAAACCAAGTATATTGAGATTATCAATTAACCATTTCTCTAAATCTTTATAAGGATCTGGTTGGGCAAACGTTTCTTTTAATGGGAAAAGACTAAGAATTACTAATAATACTAAGGCTAAGGCTAGTAATTTTTTAATCATGTCTCATCACTTTAACAATCCCGTTTAAATTTTTTGACCCTCTTTTAACTTCTAATTTCCATTTATTTTTGGTATTTTTATTCATAAATTTTCTTGATTTTAAACATTTAAAAATTTTTCTTTTCAAAAACTTTATATCTAAAAAAGTTCCCAAAAATCAAAGTCCTTTACTTTTTGAAATTTTTAAGTTTTTATCAGCTTACTAAACTAAAATTTAAAAATTCAAAAATAAGAAGAAATTTTTGGTAGCTTAAATTATTATTAAAATCTCAAATAACCATTTTAGTAACGTATGTTTTACTAATTTAGGAAATTATTCAAACATTCCATGAAATATGCACTTTATTTTATGCAAAAATTACCCTATTCCTATAGGAATTTAAAAGCAAAAACTCTTATAGCTTCTTCTTGTTTCTCTATACTGATCTTTCCATTGGGATTTATATCAAGTATTAAGTAATCAACTCCCATATTTTCCAACTTCTCAATGATCTCTTTATTAGCTTCCATGTTATTCGTAAGCCTCATCCTTCTATCTCCAAAACGGCTACTTATGAAATAATTTTCAGAAACAGCAATATTGAAGCCTACTCTAGCCCTTATAGGCTTTAAATTTCCTTGAGCTAGGCTCCTGTATTTCTCAACCTTCTTTTGAAACACCTCGGGAGGCTGATAAATGTAGGGATGCCATGCATGACCATATTTCAAAGCCCTTTTCATTGCAGACTCGCTGTCTCCTGCTATCCATAATTCAATTTCTCTGTTAATATTAGGTTCAAAAACAGCTTCCTCGTAGAACTGCTTTATATACTTTCCTTTATAAGAAGGTTTTCCAGACCATAGGCTCTTCATTAATTCAATACTTTCATTGACAATCTTTCCTCTTTTATGAAATTCTGCATTTAGAAATTGGAATTCTCTTTCAACCCAGCCAGCACCGATAGCTAGCATAACCCTTCCATTGCTTAAAAGATCAATTGTGGCTATTTCTTTTGCTACAACAATTGGATTTCTTATAGGCAATACTAGTGATGAAATTCCTATTTTTATCTTCTTTGTTAAGGCAGCCAAATATGCCATTGTAGATATAGGTTCCAAAATTTTCTCGTAGGGTGGACCACTGTTCTTTGGCATCAATATATGATCTGAGAGCCAAATTGAATCATAACCAAGTTCTTCAGCTAATAATGAAAGCTTTTTAAGTCCTTCTATGTCTAGAGTTTCTCCGTAATTAGACAAACATATTCCAAATCGCATATATAACTAATGAAAAAATGATATTTAGATATTTAAAGCTTAACAAGAAATCAGCAACTATATAAACTTATTCTATTAATAGAATAAAAAAGTAAAATTTAAAAATAAAAAATTTATAAATTTATATAAAATGGTAGAATTGTTTAGATGGCAAGAACAAAAATGCGAAATTAATTTATCTATTAGTGGAATAGAACCGTTTAAAGAAATAGAAAAATTGGAAAAGGAAGAAGGAGAAGCAAGGAAAATACTTGCAGATAGATATAGCGTTAAAGAAAATAACGTAACAATTGTTCATAGTGCTCAAGAAGGATTATTCTTTACTTTTTTAGCTTTAAAGCCTAAGGAAGTTTATATAGTTTTACCAGCTTATCAGCCAATGTTTGAGCAGACAAAAGAATTGGGTATTAAAACTTACTTTACAAATGATCCATACGAACTAAAAAATAAAATAATAATACTTTCGAATCCAAACAATCCTACTGGAGAAATTTATAATATTCAAGAATTAATTGAAAATAATAATATTTTGATTTTGGATGAAATTTTTAAATATTTTATTAATAATGAAGATAAATTTTTTGAAAATACAATAATTATTTCAAGCACAAGTAAATTCTTTAATTTTAAGAATAGAAAAGTTGGCTGGATAATATGTGAAAATAAGTTAAGCAAAAAAATAAAATATTATAAAGATTTAATTTCTCCTGATCCAATATTTGATGAAGAACTTATAAATTATATTTATAAAAATTTTCATTTCTTTAAAAAACGTAACATAAATATAATTTCTAAGAATCTTGATGTTATAAAAAAATATAAAATTCAAGAATTCAAGATCATATATAATGAATATATGCCAGTTATGATGCTGGAAAGGGAAGGTTTGAATTCAATGGATTATTGTTCAATGCTACTTAAGGAGAAGAGCGTTCTCTTGACCCCTATGAGCTACTTCCTAAAACCAGATGCGGTAAGAATATTTTTAGGTTATGAGAATGATGAAATATTAAAGAAAGCAATGGAAAGAATTATCAGCTTCAATGAAAAATACTTTAACGTTTGAATCTAGAGAAAATTGAGAAAATTTATCTGGATTCATATTAAAGCTTTAAGGATTGACCTTCCTTTGATATAGATTGCCAGATTAACAAGTATTAAAAATAATATAATTATGATAATTGAGCTTGCAAGATCATATACTGGATCAAGTTTATACAAAGGAATAGGGATCCCCGGCGGTGGCTCTCTAATCACAGTACCGAACTCAATGGAAAAAAGACCTAAATATATCGACATTACAATTATATTAAACAAGATTACTGTTTGTATGGACGAATTATTCCTTTCCTTGTAAGAGACTAAAGGAGACCCCATGTTCAAAACCAAGGAAGTAAATACCATAGCAGATACTACAAAGTACAAAATAAAATGCAGAAAAGCTCCCAAAGCTGATAATAAACCTGTAACAAGTCCTAACAACATATCCCAAAAAGCCATTGCTGTTATTATAATGATAGGTACAATCTTGTGCTTTCTGAAGAAATGAATTAAAATTAAAAATAAGAAGTTTAAAAATGGAATGAATAGAAAGAAGAAGCCAACATATAAGCTCATAATGAGAGAAGGAAGATATGTATAACCTAAAGCTAAAGGAGATTTAGGTTTATTAATAACAACAAAGAGTATGGCAATAAATAAAATAATTAAAAAGAAATATGAATTTAATAAAATAAAGTTATGTTTATTGAAACCATTTTTATATATAACTTTAGTAAAGAATATAAAAATTAAAAGAATGATAATTACGAAAATAACTAGATTAATATATAATGATAAAAATTGTTCTGGAAAGTTTAATTTATAAATATTTCCTATACTTAAAATGAAATAAATTGAAATTAAAGAAAGAAAGATTATTAATGATGTTGTAAAGTATAATTTTACTTTATTACTTTTCACAGCAATGTAAGACAAATTTAATAGAGAGAAGACGGGCCAAACTAAATAAGCATATAATACTTCATCAAATTGCCATAATATATCATATCTTTTATAAATGTCAGCAAATCCAAAACCCCAAATAAACCATAAAAATAACAAAAAGGAAAATAATGCAAAATAAAAATAGATTATGAAACAGTTAACATCCTTGTCTTGAAGAAGATTTATATTATTCATAATTATTATATTAAAAATAACAAAAAATAAATTTCTATGCATGAGACCATACCCTTGATTCCCATTCTATTAAATAATACATCTTATTTTCTCCATAAGGATTGTCCATCCATACAAATATGAACTCATTGCCTGGATTATAATCTTTTGTAGGATCATAGTTTAAGTCAAAAACAGCTACCCCAACTCCTTGAGTATACCAGCCATAACCTCTGATAAAAGGATAATATGGTCCTAGTTTTCTATCCCATGAAGAATAAAAACCATAAGCATTGAAATTCCAAAGTATAATATATTCAATTCTGTTGTTTTGTCTATAAGGCCAAGCTCCATCCCACATATAGGCTATTATTATTTCAGGAATATTATTTCTATCTAGATCTGGATTAGCTATTACTGAAGCTCCTAAACCTGCTATTTGATCTTGAGTAGTAACATATACCTCAGAAGATATGGAACTAAAGCTCAAATCAGTATTTATATCCCAACCAACCTTGTATTTAATAAAGGGCATATTACGTGGACCTGTACCCCATGTTACAAAAACTACATCTAACTTGTTGTTTCTATTGAAGTCATATATTGCAATACCCAGATAATAATTAGGCCAACCATAAAAGTCTATATTTCTAATACTGCTCCAACCAGAAGAAGGCCATCCGTAAGCATCCAGATTCCAGCCTACTCTATAATAAACCTTATCAGACCCGCTTCCTCTTTCTAGCCATGCAACAAATAAATCAGGTCTTGGATTACTATCTAGATTAGTCAAAGCTATTGCTAAACCTGGTGTATAATCTCCAATAGAATTAGGTACTGGATATAACGGACTCCAGCTCGAAGCATAACCATCTTTATCCAAATTCCAGCCTATTTTATAATAGATCCAGTTTGGACCCGATGAATTGTCTATCCAAGCTACGATAAGGTCTGGTCTAGAATTATAGTCAATGTAGCCAATGGTAGCATCAGACTCAGCTGTTTCCCAACCGAACCAGCCGCTTACAACATCATATCTTGCAGGATACATCCATCTTGCACCTGCCTTATCGCCCCATTCTGTTTGATTGCCACTATGCATGATCTGTATTTTATCTTCGGCAAGATCTGATATATTATACAGATCGTTTAATGAAATTACATGACCTAGTTCATGCGTGGCTATTAATTCAATAAAAGATGTTACCGCCCAGTTATAATTATCGTTAAAAGCGATATCGGCATCGTATATTTTGTTATCAAACTCTCTAGGGAAAAGATGGGTAATTGCAAGTGCATCTTTCCTAAATCCAAAGCATTCATCAGGCAGATACCAAGTTGGTTCAGGATGTCTCCAGCCAATATGACTATGACGATCACCACTACAATGAAAAGTAGAATCCCGCACAGGTCTTGTTTCTTCTTCTATTATAAAAGAAAATCCTCTTATGTTATTCCAATTTCTTGCTGCGTTTCTAACAGCCTCAAATTCACCATCCCCTGGCACATCATCTGTCCCTCTAATGAAGTGAAACTTATATTTGGCATTCTCAAAGTAACGCGGCTCTCCGTAACCGAATAGTGATCTTATAATTGTATATCCGTATGGTTCATTTGCTGGTTTATTTGTAGCTGTACTCATTACATTATATCCATAATCTCTCTGATTTAGTAAATCGGTATTATTGCTAGTTATGATATCAAGTATTAAATTTGCATAAAATTCTGGATATTTAAGCAAAATAAAGTAAAAATTATATGTACCATTTATCCATTGAGAAGTTATAGGATAATACAATCTATCTAACATTTCATTACTATTTGGATGAATAATTGTAGAATTAATTTCATAATAAAATGTTATGCGTAACGTTGTTATTAATGTTGAATTATCAACATTTATAGCTCCTATTTCATGATCCAAATCATCAAATTCTAAAGGAGTATCATATGGATTGTTTACAATTATTTCCAAACAGATTTTTTCTCCTTCATAATATACCGTTCTACCATCACATGTTCTTAAAATAAAAACTGAAGGATTTGCAGCTTTTGCAAAGTTTTCATTTAAACCTATTATAAAGCTGCTCGTTAGCAACATTACTATAACCAGCAAAGAGTATAGCCTCTTCATAAATAAATAAATAAATAAATAAATAAATAAATAAATAAATAAATAAATAAATAAATAAATAAATAAATAAATAGCTATATAAGTTTTTCTTATAAAATATTTTGCAAAAAGATATGATTTCTAAATGAATATATTCTTATTCATGTTAGAGGAAATTACTACAGATATCCTTTAGTATTGAAGAGCAAAGTATATAGAATACAGATAGAGAAAATACCTTTCGTTGCAATACATGCAGACCCAAATCCTTTCATAACCGAACCAATTTTAGAATTTGGACCTACAGCTAAATTATGTTTTTCTAAAAAATTGCTAAAAGATTTCGATTTGGAATATTTTATTGAAGATTTCCTTTCAAATTACCGTTTGATGAATTCTTTAGTAAATTTACTTAAAGAAAGCGAGATAAGAAGATTCATGTTTAAAAACCTTTTTACAAATTACCTTTGCTTGGCAAGAAGTTCTTTGCTGAAGAAGTGAGAAAAATCATTCCAAAATTGAAGCATGAGCATTTAGTATTTAAAAAAGGAGGTGTAAGACCGCAACTTATAGATATTAAAAATAAGAGAATGCTACTTGGAGAAAGGAATTTCTATTTTAGAAAGTTAGTTTTTTGTATTAACCTTCTCCAGGTGCAAGTGCTTCATTGCTAAATGCATATGAGATAAGTAATTATGTTTGTAGAAAGTTAGGTAAAAAATTCTATGAAGATGAATTCATAAATTATTTTAAAATTGAAAAAAACATTCAATAAATCAAGTCAAGGAAGTATAAAATTCTTTTTTAGCATAAAATTCCTCAGATACATATGCTCTTTCGCCATCTATAACAAGCTCTTTCGGAAGCTTTCTTAAATTGTATCTGGAAGCCATGGAATAACCATATGCTCCTGCACAAAGAATAGCTAATATATCTCCTTCCTTTACTCTTGATATTTTCCTTTTAGCAGCAAATATATCTCCAGTTTCACAAAGATTTCCCACAATATTAACTTCTTCAAGCTCACCTTCCACATTGTTGCAGTTGACTATTTCATGATAGGAGCCATACAAAACAGGTCTAATTAGATGGTTAAAACCGCTATTTACCCCAACGATAATTTGATCATATCTTTTCTTAACTTCTGTAACCTTCACAAGCAAGATGCCTGCATCAGCAACAATGTATCTTCCAGGTTCAAAGGCAACAGCATCTGTTTTAACTTCCTTCAAAATCTCAAATATATTGTATGCATAATATTCCAAAGGAAAATCGCTCTGCTCTTTTCTATATCTAATCCCAGGACCTCCTCCTAAATCTAAAAATTCAAAATTAATGCCAAAATTTGAACTTATTTCCTTTGCCTTAGAAACTAGAATCTTAACGGTTTCAAAAAACTCATCAATTTCCTCTTTTGTTAGCCAATTTGAGCCTACATGCTCATGCAATCCTTTAATATTGAAGCCAAAATCCATAGCCAACTTTATTACAGAGTCTATCTCATTAATTGGTATCGAGAACTTTATAGGATGGCCGTGAGCTTCAATTCCTGCGGTTATTGTTCTCCAGCTGTGACCAACACCTCTAATTCCTGGATCGATTCTAAAGGAAATTTCATTCCTCATTCCCAATTCCTTCATTTTTAATAAGCAAGAAAGAGAGTCGACATTTATTCTTATATTGAAAGGCTTAATCTGCAATAGATCTTCATGACTTAAACTTGAACCTGTGAACAAAATCTTTTTTTCTTCAAAACCCAAATTGATTGCTAAAATAACTTCTTCAGGCGAGACTGCATCGATCCAGCAACCCTGTTCTTTAAGTATCTTAAGCAGGTATGGGTTTGAATTTGCTTTCATTGAATAATGAACTCTAACCTCTCTATCCGCATATTTCTTAAGAGTATTGTAAAATCTCTGATAATTCTCTACAACCCTTCTCGCATTATAAACATATAGCGGCGTTCCGAGACGCTTAGCTAACTCAACTGCAGAGTAGTTTCCTATATAAAGCTCGTTATTCTTAACTTCTAAGTGTCCTTTAATCTCCCACCACATCTAAATAAGCTTCACCTTTTAAAATATATGCTACAGGACCTTTCATAATTACTCCTTCATCTGTTATGTTAATGAATAAAGTGCCGCCAGGTAGCTCAACTTCTACCTCCTTTGCTACATAGCCATAATGATTCGCTACAAAGGCAGTTGCACATGCACCTGAACCACATGCCAAAGTCATGCCAGCACCTCTTTCCCAAACATATAACTTTATTTTTCTCTTATCTTCTACATAGGCAAATTCCACGTTTGTTCTATTTGGAAATTCTTTATGATTTTCGATTAAGTAGCCATAATTTAAAGCATATTGCTTCAATTTATCCTTTTCGTTGTTAAATATAATGAAATGAGGGTTGCCAATAGAAGCCTTTATTCCTTTAAATTTTGTTAAACCAACTTCAATTTCAGCTTCACCAGTTATTTCAACTTTCCCCATATTAACACTAACCATGTTTCCTTCAACAAATGTCCTTACAACACGAGATCCAACTTCAATTTCAGCTTCGTTACCAGCATAATTTTTATCTAGCAAATATTTGGCAAACATTCTTATACCATTGCCACACATTTCAGCTTCGCTTCCATCTGGATTAAATATTCTCATTCTATACTTAGCTTGTTTACCTTTATTTAAAACAAGAATCCCATCAGAGCCTATTCCAAAATTTTTATCAGAAAGAATCATGGCAATTTTTCTGTATAGATTTTCAAGCTTAGAATCAAGATCTTCAATAATTATATAGCTGTTTCCTAAAGCATGCATCTTTGTTACTTGGATCTTCATAGCTTCTCCTCTATAATTTCAGAAGCTAGCTTAATATGATCATCATTTGCTACGAGGGCAAACCTTACAAATTTGTTGGCTTCTTGATCTTCATTTAAGGCTAGCAATTTACCTGGAGTAGCATTTATTCCGATCTTCCTTTCACCATCTAAGCTCAGCAATCTCTTTACAAAAGAAATAGAATCGTTGACCTTAGCCCAAATGTAAATTGTAGCTTCCGAATAACATTTAATTCCCTTTCTTTCCAAAGCTCTTTTAAGCATAGCTCTTCTCCTTGAATAAACTTTCCTCATATATTCAGCATGAGAATCATCTCTAAACGCATATACTGCTGCTTCTTGCAACACATTGGCTACACCTGAATCAATTTGAGTCTTCAAAGCAAGAAAATATTTTATTATTTCTTCGCTTCCTACCACAAAACCTATTCTTAAACCGGTAGCATTGTTTCTTTTGGATAATGAATGAAAGGCAACAATGTTGCTCCAATCGTTTGTAGATTCAAGAATTGAAGGAGGTATTTCATCTTCATAAATATCAATATATGCTTCATCAGAGGCAACTATAACATTATATTTCCTTGTAATATTTATCAGATCTGCATAGAAATCTCTTTTAGCTATAATAGTCGTAGGATTGTTGGGATAGTTTACCCACATAATTTTAGGTTTATATTTTTTAATCAATTCTTCTATTTCATTCAAGTCAGGCAAAAAATGATTTTCTTCTTTAATGCTATAATATATTGGTATTCCTCCTGCAAATATCGTTCCAGACTTGTAAGGAGGATATCCTATTGAAGGAATCAATACACGGTCTCCCTGATTCAAAAACGCTAAAGGAAAGTGAAATATTGCTTCTTTTGAGCCGCTTGTTACAACAATTCGCTTTTTATAATCGACATCTATTTTAAATCTTCTTTTGAGCCATTCAGAAATTGCATATTTTAACTCCTCTCTGCCATCATAAGGAGGATAACCTGTTTTAGCATGTTTTTCAGCACCTTTTTTCAGACCTTCAACAATTCCTTCATATGTTGGATCGCTGGGATCTCCAACACCAAGATCTATAATTTGGTAGCCTTTGCTAATGAAATCCTGTTTAATCTTATCAACCTCTGCAAAGCTATAGCTGAGAAATTGCTTTAATATATTGCTTGGCTCGATCATATCATTTTCATATACTTTAATAGCTCAGCTATTAGAATGGCTCCTCCTGCTCCTCCTCTTATTGTATTATTACCCAAAATTAGGAACTTATAATCTAGAACATTGCATTTCCTAATTCTTCCTACAACTGAAGCCATCCCATTCGCTAAATTTCTATCGAGTCTAGGCTGAGGTCTATCTTCTTCTTTTAGTATTATTATTGGTTTTACATAAGAAGGCAGACCACAGTTTTTCAAAGGATCAAAGCTATCCATGCATTCGATTAGCTCATCCATACTTGGTTTATTTTCTAGCTCTACTGATACGGATTCCATATGGCCATCGCTTACAGGTACACGATTACAAGTTGCACTGACAAGAATGTCAGCATACTTTATTTTCCCGTTTTCTACTTTTCCCAATATTTTCAGAGTTTCATTTTCTATCTTTTCTTCTTCAAGCGGAATGTAGGGAATTATGTTGTCAACAATATCTAGAGATGCTACACCAGGATAACCTGCTCCGCTTAAAGCTTGCATTGTTGTAACTATTATTTTTCTAATTTTAAATTTATCATGAATTGGCTTAATTGCTAAGCAAAGATGTGTTGTTGAACAATTGGGATGTGTAATTATGAATCCTTTAAAACCTCTCCTCTTCTTCTGTACTTCTATTAGTTCCAAACTCTCAGGATTTACCTCAGGGATCAACAAAGGAACATCTTCATCCATCCTATGATTTCTTGCATTGCTTATTACAATGTAGCCCTCTCTTGCAAACTCTTCTTCTATAGGCCCTGCAACGTTTGCATCTAAAGCAGAAAATACAATTTTGCAATCAAGCTTCGGTAAGCATTCCTTTATTACCTTATCTCTAACTTCATAAGGAATTTCTCCTCCCAGCTTCCACCTATGCTTCATTACTTCTCCATATGTTTTACCTGCAGATTTTTCAGATGCAGCAACTTCAGCAATCTCAAACCATGGATGGTTGGATAGTAATCTTATATAGCGCTGCCCAACTATTCCTGTTGCACCCAAAATACCTACTGGTATTTTATCCATCTTCAAAAAATACTTCATGCAATTCTCTAACACATAAATCAGCCAATTCTTGTTTTACCACAAAGCTTATATTTATTCTTGAAGACCCAGCAGATATCATTTCTACATTAATTCCTTTTTCACCTAAAACCGAAAAAGCTTTTCCTGCAATATTGGGCTCCTGATTTATTTCCTTACCTATCAATGAAATCGATGCTTTAGATGCATATAATTCAACATCTGCAATTTCCTTTAGCTCGTTTATCAATTCTTCAGAATTATATTTACTTTCAAAGGTTAAAGAAACGTTTACTTCAGAAGTAGATATTAGATCTACAGGCATTTTGTGTTTATTAAATACTTCAAATATCCTATACAAATAACCATGGGCTAAGGACATTTTAGGATCGTGTATGTTGATAACATTAATATTTTTCTTTGAAACAATTGCAATAACTTTCCGTTCTCTTTTAACATCTGGAACTATATATGTTCCTTTGCTGGAAAGATTAAAGGAATTTAAAATCCTAATAGGAATGTTTTTCTTTTTTGCTGGCAAAATTGTTTTAGGATACAATACCTTTGCACCAAAATAAGCTAACTCATATGCTTCTTCATAAGTCAGCATATCGATAACTTTTGCGTTTGGACAAATCTTAGGATCTGCAGTCATAATACCATCAACGTCCGTCCAAATCTGAACTTCTTTTACATTCATAGCAGCACCGATTATCGTAGCTGTATAATCGCTGCCTCCTCTTCCTAGCGTTGTTATTCTCCCCTTTGGATCCTTACCTATGAAACCAGTTATAACAGGAATGCAGTCTTTTAAATTTGATAAATATTTATTGATATTCTCATAAGATTGTTCTAAAACTTCAGCATTTCCAAAATTAGAATCAGTAATTAATCCTATATCATAGGCATTGAATTGTTTTGCATTTATTCCTGTTTCTTTAAGATATTCAGCTATTATTTTTGAAGATATTCTTTCACCGAAAGACATAACTAAATCTAAAATTCTTGGATTGACTTCCTTAAGATAACTTATTCCTTTCAATACCATTTCTAATTCATTAAACTCGTCTTTTACAATTTCAAAACTTAGTCCCAATTCTTCAATGACTTTTAAATGCCTATTAATAATCCAGTCCAGATTTACTTCGCCTTTTAATGCGTTATATGCTAAATTAATTAAATGATCAGTTACCCCATTAAATGCTGAGACTACAACGATCGGATTTCTGTCAATGTTATCCTTTACAATCTTCGAGAGATTTCTGATACGCTCTGCACTACCAACAGAAGTTCCTCCAAATTTCATTACTATCATTTTTAGATTATTTCGTGAAAGACTTCAACAAAATTATAAAAACCCTTTCTATTCATGATCCATTTTGCTGCTAATAATGCTCCAATAGCGAAGCCTTTTCTATTTTTTGCTTCATGTCTTAGTTCTATATTATCAAATTCGCTATCAAAACCTACTGCATGAATGCCAAAAACATGTCCAGCTCTTATGCTTGCTACATGCAATTCTTCAGGTTCTATTTTTCTATTTATTACTTCAGCCAAAATCTTCTTTTTCCTTTCCATTTTACTTAATATTATGTTGGCTATTTGTAGAGCTGTTCCTGAAGGAGAATCTAATTTTTTGTTATGATGAATTTCATAAACATAAACATCATACCATTTGGCTTTATTAAATAATTCTGCAGCTTTATTAATTATTGCAAAAAATAAATTGACACCTATTGAAAAGTTAGGACTATATATGAAGCCTATGTCGTTTTCTTCAACTATTTTTCTTACGATATTTATTTTATCATACCATCCTGTTGTACCCATTACAATATTTCGCTTTAATTTGGCAACCTTTTCTACATTGCTTAAAACTGCATCTGCTCTAGAGAAGTCAAGTGCGACATCAGCATCTTTAAGTGCATCAGCTGTTATTTCTTTATGTGTTGCCTCAGGATCGGTAGGGTCTATAATAGAAGCAACTTTTATGTTATTTTCTTTAGCTACTTCATGAATTGTTCTACCCATTCTACCATAACCTATAATTGCTATGTTCATTTCAATTTGAAGTAATTTTCGTATCGCGAAAGAATTTTTTTAACTTTTTCTAAATTATGAGGTTGCATATTGCAAAGTGGTAACCTGCAAGGACCAGCTTTCATTCCTACAAGATTCATCATAGTTTTAATAGGTATCGGATTTGTTTCTATAAATGCTGCTTTGAAAAGAGGGAGCAAGTGATAATGTAGTTCCTTTGCTTTTTTAAAGTCCCCTTTCAACGCAGCTTCAACAAATTCAACCATTGGCTTTGGAAGTAAATTGCTGATCACGGATATAACACCTTTTCCTCCTAAAGCCATGATTGGAAGCGTAAGATTATCGTCTCCACTTAAAACTGTTATTCTATCTCCTAAAGCTTCAATAATATCCATAACTTGAGCTAAGTTTCCTGATGCTTCTTTAACTGCTACGATATTATTAAATTGAGATAATCTTACTAACGTTTGAACCTCAACATTTACTCCAGTCCTTCCTGGAATGTTGTAAACTATTATTGGTATGTCAACAGCCTCGCTGATCGCTTTGAAATGTAAATATAAACCTTCTTGTGTTGGCTTATTATAATATGGAGCAACGACAAGCAAACCATTGGCACCAAGATCTTGGGCTTCCTTTGATAACCTAACAGCTTCTTCTGTTGAATATGTTCCTGTTCCTACAATTACAGGTATTTTACCATTAACTTCATCTACTACTGTTTTTATTATTAATTTTCTTTCCTCTTCTTTTATTGTAGGAGATTCTCCTGTGGTTCCCAAAGGAACTAATCCATGTACTCCATTTTCTATTTGAAAACGCACGTTTTCTCTTAATGCTTCTAAATCTAGAGAATAGTCTTCTTTGAAGGGTGTTACTAGTGCTGTTATTACGCCAACAAAATTAATTTTTGCTTCCCCATATGAAAAAAACTTATTTTTTTAAGTATTTAAATCTTTCGGTCAAGAGAAACTAAATAAAACAATACCCTCTGTTATAAAAGCTATAACTAAGCCTAGAAGTAAAGAGAGCCAAAATACAGGATTGTATATTCCTCGTAGCTTAGATATTGCGCTAAGATTAATGTGCCAAGTAGCATAAACTATTGATGCAGTAGCTATAGAATTCAAATTGGCAATATAAACATCACTAATATATCCTATATAGTAAATTGAAGAACCTAAAACAGCAGGTAATCCAGCTATTAAAGAAGCAATTATTATGAACTTCATTATTCTTTCCTTTTTTAAAATTATAAGAGGAGTAGCTATTGCAAATCCCTCTGTAGCATTATGCACAGCAAATCCTACTGTAAAAGTTATTGCTGAGGCTATTTCTCCTGTAAGTAAAGCTGAAGCAATTGCAAATCCTTCTCCTATGTTATGCACTCCTAAACCTATAGCTATAATGAGTGCAGTAGCATAAGGAGTTAACCCTCCAGAAATTACTTTTCTTTCATTTGATCTTTTTAACAAATCATTTTCCAATTTTGAAAGCAAGATCCATGTTCCACCAAAGGCAAAAGTGGTTGTTATAGCTAAAATTAAAAAATTATTTATTGTTACCCATTTAGCGTTTTCGTCAATTATCTCAACAACAATTGCCCCTGCTTCCAAGGCTAAATAAGATAAAATTCCTCCAGCCATCGCAGATAAAATTCCTTCGGTTTTCTGACTTATTCTATTTCTGTATATTACTATAATAACTGAGCCTACCAATACAGTTATTCCTGCTAAAAACCCATAAACTAAAGGTATGTAAGTTTCCATATTGGGATAATTTTAAACGTTGTTATAAAATTATCCTTGTTAATTTTTATGTTAACACTGTTAATATGTTTATTACGAGGGATTCTAAGAATCTTAAAAGCATTATTAGGAGTTTCTATTGAATACTTCTTTTCTTTAAATTCTTGTAGCGGTTAATTCAAGCAATGCTAAAGCTTTCTTAATGATTCTATTCTCTTTCGTTAAAATTTCTATAGCCTTCATCGTAATTTTCCTATAAAAATATTTAAAAAATTTATCTTTGTTAATTTTTATAGAAAAATTGTTGGATACTGTCCAAAGAATTGTTTTTAAGCATTATAACTTAGGTTAAATTTGGTATGGCAAAACAAAAAATAAATAGAGTTACTGCTTTACTGCTAGATAATCTTTGGCTTTGGGCAATATTAGCAATGGCAATAAGTTTAGTATACGGAGCATGGGCTTTAATTGAAGCATCAAATATGCATATGCATCCTGTACCTCCTACGGGGTGGCGTTAAATGACACTTTTTCCGAGAAGTTTAGAAGAATGGTATAAACCATTTACAAAGGAAGAAAGGATTTGGTTTATTCTTGCAATTGTAGTAGCTTTAATATTAGCTATAACTACTTTAACATGGCCTATAATAGATGCTAAACACCAAGTACCTGCAGAAAGCTATGCTATTTCTCCTGCAGAGTTTGGAAATCTTGCATTAAAATTTAAAGATGAATATGCAAATAAGGAAGTACCTGAAGGAGTAGATGTTTATATTGCAGCTCAGAAATGGTTCTTTACTCCAGCTAAAATAATATTAAAAAAAGGAGTAACTTATAGGATACATGTTTCAAGTTTAGATATACTTCATGGATTTAGCTTAATAGGCAAAGATGGTGTTGTATATAATTTAATGATAATGCCTGGAATGGCTTATGTTATTAAGATAAAGTTCGATAAGCCTGGAATATATGATTTGATATGTAACGAATATTGCGGCAGTTACCATCACTTAATGAAAGCTCAAATTGAGGTGAGATAAAATGGCGGAAGCAGAATTTAGACGTTATAGTGTTACAGGATTACAAGTACATTTAGTTGCACAAAGGTTAATAGTACTAAACTTTTTAATGGCTATAATTTCCATAATAATTGGTGGAATTGCTGCTATTTTCGTAGGTTTAACAAGATCTTCATTTGTTCTTTTAGAAACATTAGGAATGCAAGAAACGTATTATTATTGGCTTAATCTGCATGGATTTAACATGCTAATATTCTGGATATTATGGTTTGAAGTAGCTTTAATTTACTTTGTTTCAACAGTATTACTTAACGCGCCTTTATTTAGTATGAGATTAGGATGGTTAGCATTCATTCTTATGCTAGGCGGATGGTTAATAATGAATATAATGAATTTCACTGGAAACTCAATTGTTTTATTTACAGCATATATTCCTATGGTTGCACCATCCATATTTTATCTAGGATACATTTTATTTGCTTTAGGTGTAGGTTTGGCTGTAATATTATTCTTTTTAACATTATATAAAGCTAGAATTGAAGGAAGATATTCTGGTCATTTACCTTTAGTTACATGGGGTGCAGCGATAGCTGCAATAATTGGTTTAGTTGTTGTAGCACACGGAGCTTTTGCTTTAATTTATGCCTTATTATTTAGCGCAGGTTATGGTTTAGCAGGAGATGTAATGTTTTATAGATGGTTTTTCTGGGGTCTTGGACATTCAGCTCAATATGTTAATGTTACTGCTATGGTTGCTACTTGGTATGCTTTACTTGCTTTAGGTACAGGTTTTGTTGCAGCAAAATTTGTAAATGAAAGATATGCAAGGATTGCCTTTGCTATGTATACCTTGTTTGTCGTTCCGGGCATAGGACACCATATTTTAGTTGATCCTGGTTTCTCATATGCTTTAAAGCAAGCAAGCGGCAGTGTTGGATCTCACTTCTTATCTGTTCCTTCAATGCTTCATGCTTTAGCCTTACTTGGAGGAATTGAAGCTACATTAAGAGCTTCAGGCCATACAGGTCTTTTAGGTTGGCTTAAGAAAATACCTTGGAAAAATCCAGCAATCTCAGGAATGCTCTTTTCTATGCTTTTATTTGGTTTTGGTGGAATTACTGCTCAACCTCAAACCACATTACAACCTAATTTGAATTACCACAATACACTTTGGGTTCCTGGTCATTTTCACTTTGTTGTAGTAGGAGGTACAACGTTAGCTTTTATGAGCTTATCATATTATGTTGTTCCCCTAATTACTGAAAGAAAACTAATTAGTACTAGATTGGCTACCATTCAAATATACTTATTCTTTATAGGTATACTTATTCTTGGTATAAGCATGTCATGGTTAGGATGGTTAGGAGCACCTAGAAGGACTTTCATCAGTTTTGATAGTTTAATTAATTATGGTTGGTATAATGCAGCTTCATTTCTAGGTATTGGTACTTTATTAGCTATAACAGCAGGTATTTTATATGTGATAATTGTAGTTTTTACAGTTTTAGCAGGTAAAAAAAGTTCCGGTACAGAATTAATTTATGGTTTAATAAGTCCTTTCGAAATAAAAGATGAAAAGGCTGCTAAGAAGGTTGGAGCCTTAGTAATAATAATAATTCTTTTAGTTATAATAATGTTAGCATTATACTTTGCAAGCTTTATAAGATTGGCAAGCTTACCTGCATTTTATTAAATTAAATAATTTTTTATATAATTTTTTATTTTTATATATAAATCTATAGAAAGTTTTTTAAATAGCTAAATTAATATAAAAAATATGACATTAAGAGCATATAAAATTTCCTTTAAACCATGCCAAATTTTATCAAAAATTTTGGACTATGGAAATTTTTTGGGCTTAAAATTTAATTCTGATTCCTTAATTTTATTATTTAAAATAAAAAGGAAAAATTTTATTGTTAACAATTCTGAAAGGATAAAAATTATTTGCAACAATAGATCTAAATGCTTAACGCTCAATTGTAAAAATGATTGTCCAATAAAATTTTATCTAAAAAATTATTATATAAATAAATTTAATGTAAGCAAAAAAGCTATAAACATTTATTTTCTATCTACAGATAAGCCAAAAATTTTTAACAATAATCAATGTTTAATTACAATAGAAAGTATAAAAACAAAGGATCTAATTATAACTGAAAATGAAAGAATGATCATATCAGAAATTCTTAGAGAAGGCTATCTTGAATATCCAAAAAGGATAACATTAAGGCAGCTTGCAAGGAAATTGAGAAGATCAAGGACAGGAACAATGTTAATGTTAAGAAGAGTATTTAAAAAATTGATAAATACAGCAATGTGATAATTCTTTAAAAATGTCTCTGATTTGCTGAATAAGCAAAACTATAATAAAAATAACTTGATTTTTTATCTTTTCTTTGGGATATGAAGTTTTGTTTATAGCTTTTAATCTTCACTTAAAAATCAGAAAATATTTATTTTTAAATTATGTATTATGACGTTAAGAAATGAGTTTAACCATAGAATTGCGTGTAGGTAAGAAGAGAACAGTTGTTATACCCAAAGTGATTGCTGAAGCTCTAAATATAGATGAGGGTTCCAGACTTTTAGCTGAGGTAAAAGAAGGTTATCTCGTTTTAAAACCATTGCCAGACGCTATAACTCTATCTTTAAAAGGGAATAAAATTGTGAAGGTTACCTTGAATGAATTAGAGGATGTTAGTATTGAGGAACAAGAAAAACGAACTGTAGAAAACTGAAATAATTACTGATACTTCATTTCTTTTATCTGTATTAGATGAGGGTATATTTGTATTTACATGTAATTTATTTATCAAACATTCGAGAAACAGAGCTAATTAGAGTAAATATCCTCCTTCTGGACCTATGACCTCCAATCGACCTGTAAGTGGATTAGGCTTGAGACCAAGGGTTTCGAGGGCGTAAACTCTTATTAAAGGTATAGGAACATCAAGCTCCGCTACGAAAGCAGGGCCTCTCCTGCCCTCAGCTTCAACTTCAGCTAAGAAAAGCTTTGCTTTAATTTTCCTCTTCTCTGCAAGAGTTAGCTCTACATTAAAAGGGGTTTCAAGAAGACCAATTTCTGAAATTATCTTGGGATCCAGCACAATATAAGCTGAACCTGTATCAACCAATGCTCTAATATTTTTTGAATTCTTTCCTCTGATAATCAGATCTACGTAAATGTAACCCACCTAATTTTAATATAATTAAGTTAATATTATTTCATTGCATCCTTTTACCTTAATTATTCAACGCAATTGTTTTAAGATTCGAGTAACTTTTGATTATAATTTAAAGTATCTGATACAAAATATTTTATAAATCATTTGCTGATATGCAGCGTTTTACGAATCATTTTTTAATAAAGTTTAAAATTATCTATTATATTACTATTTGAGAAAAATTGAGAAAAATTCCAAGATTAATGTCTACACAACATCCTGATAATGCAAGAATTCCAGAGTGGGTGAGCAGTGAAATAATAGAAGGTGAGTTAGAAGTTATTGAAGCATATAAGGCTTTCTCAGAATACAACATCGAAGAAGTTATGTGGGATGCTGAAGGAAAAGATGTGGATACACATGTTGTGAGGAAGCTTCTCTCCTATTACCCAGAATTTTTTAAAGAAAATGTAATTGGTCAAGATATTTTCATAACTTATAGAATTCCCAATCCTAAAGTAGAAAAAACTGAAAGGAAGATTTTATCAGAAACTTTAGAAAGTATCGTGGTTTCTTATGACGTAGCCGAGACATTTTACGGAAGAAATGTAATACCGATCTTTGAGGTAATACTGCCATTTACTACCAGCTATGAAGAACTGCTATCAATAATAAAATACTATGAAAAAGTCATTGCAGGAAAGGAAAATGTTGAGTTATTTGATGGAATTAAAGTCAAGGATATAATAGGAGATACAAATCCGAAAAGTATAGAAATAATCCCTCTTGTAGAAGACATGAATAGTCTTTTAAACATTAGAAAAATAGTTGAAGGATTTTGGAGACATGTTAAACCAAGTTACTTAAGAGTATTCATTGCAAGATCGGATCCAGCTATGAATTATAGTTTACTTAGCGCAATTCTCTTAGCCAAATATGCTTTAAGTGAGCTTTATAAACTTTCCAAAGAAATAAGCTTAAGCATTTTTCCAATAATCGGTGTTGGTTCTTTGCCTTTCAGGGGAAACTTTAATCCTGAAAACATAGAAAATGTGTTAAATGAATATAAAGGAGTTGCAACCTTTACAGTTCAAGCAGCCTTCAAATATGACTATCCTAAAGAAGAAGTATTAAAAGCTATTGAGAAGGTAAGAAAATCAGATATTGAAGAACCATATGAATTTACCCATGAAGAAAAGAAAATTTTAGAAAAAATTATTTTGAAATATTCTAAAAGATATCAAAAAGAAATTGAATCGTTGGAAAGTATAATAAATAAAGTTGCTGAATTTATACCAAAAAGAAGAGCTAGAAAGTTACACATTGGACTTTTCGGATATTCAAGAGGTATTGGAAAAATTACCTTGCCTAGAGCTATTCCATTTTGCGGTTCCTTATATTCTATTGGAATTCCTCCAGAAATATTGGGATTAAGTAGCTTAAATGAGCTTGATGAAAATGAATGGAATTTGCTTAGCAAATCTTACTTAAATTTTAAAAAGGATTTAGAACAATGTTCGAGGTTTATAAACTATGAAGCATTGGATATTCTTGAGAGAGATTTTGGAATAAATAAAGAAACTATTCAAATGATAAAAGAAGATATAAATTATTTGGAAAAACAACTTGGAATAAAGATCGGTGGTAATAATTATTATGAAAGAAAACATTCGTTCTTTTCAACTTTATTTCTTTCAGCACTTAAAGAAAATAACATTGAAGAAGCAAAGTTTTACATCAAAGAAATGGCGCTTATAAGAAAATCAATTGGATAATCATTAAAGACTTGAACTGATTATCACATTTTTCTAGGAAGGCTATTACTTATTTAATTGTTCATTTACTTTTAGTTATATGATTAAAGATAAGGTTGCCGTATCATGGAGTGGTGGAAAGGATAGCACAATGGCTTTATATTACATAACAAAGCAAAAGAAGTATGAAGTAGCTTACTTATTAACTACAATAACTGAAGGATTTGAAAGAGTGACAATGCATGGTGTAAGAAGAGAACTTATAAAAGAACAAGCAGAAAGTTTGGGCTATCCGTTATTGGAAGTCTTCATTCCGCCTTATGCAAGTAACGAAATATATGAAGAAAGAATGAAAAATGCTACTTTAAAACTGATTTCTGAAGGAATAACAAAATATGTATTTGGAGATATTTATTTGGAAGATGTTAGAAGATATAGAGAAGAAAACTTGAAGAAACTAAATTTGGAAGGAATTTGGCCAATATGGGGAAAAGATACAAAAGAATTAGCTCTAGAATTTATTAAACTAGGTTTCAAAGCTATTGTATGCGTAGTAGATACAAAAGTATTAGATAAAAGCTTTGTAGGAAAAGAATTCAATGAAAAATTTATTTCTGAACTTCCCTCTAGCGTAGATCCTTGTGGAGAAAAAGGAGAATTCCATACATTTGTTTATGATGGACCACTTTTTAAAAGAGAAGTTAAATTCAAATTAGGAGAAAAAGTGCTGAGAGAGAATAGATTTTATTTCATCGATTTAATTCCATTAGCTTAAATGTTTCTTTAAAAATACAATTGCAGGAAAGAGTATTTTGTAAATATCTTCTACGCTAGTTATTATATGTCCCATGTCTGGAATTATATGTGCTTCAAAAGTTTTACCCTGCTCAGATATTTTCTCAATATATTTTAATACAGGCTTTAAAGGACATCTGGTATCGTTTTGAGGATGTATAATACATATTGGAGCCTTTAATTTATCAGCAAAATTAATGGCTGATCGATCCTTTTTTAAATCTTTTCTATTTGCAAATAATATATCATCAAAATGCCTAAAAGCTGCATCAGCTAGCTCATACATCATTTCCCAATCTACAATTCCTGCGCCTGCTACAGCAGCATCCCAAAGTTCTGGCTCCTTAACCGTTGCCAAATAGCTCATGAAACCTCCGTAGCTATAGCCCATTATAGCAATTTCTTCTCCAAGATTGTTTTCTTTTGCATAGTTCCTTGCATAAATTACATCTTTCAAATCCCCTCCACCAGGATCGCCAATATCTAATGACCTAAATTCTTCTCCATAACCTGTGGAGCCTCTGAAATTAGGAGCAATTACATTAAAGCCAGATACTACCAATGAAACTATTGAAACAGACCAGAAGTCTCCTACATGAGACCAAGGACCTCCATGTACATAAACTACAGCATTCTTTTTACCGGGAACATTTGTTTCATAAATTATCGAAGGAATTTCTAAGCCATCAAATGATTTGTATTTTATTATTTTCACGTTGCCTAAACTACTTGCGATCTCTTCATCTAAATTTGAACCTAATATTTTCTTCCATTCACCATTAAGCTTTGTTTTAAATATTGAATAAGGCTCCTTTAAACTTGAAAAGCTAACAAATATTTCATCATTCATTACATCAATATTTGTAGGTGTTCCTTCAGGATGATTTATTCTATAACCATTTAGAAAAGCATAGCCTCGATAATCTTGTAATCCTATAAACCAAATCTTTCCGTCTTCAGTAAAATCACATGATAAATAGTCTTGAAACTTATAATTCAAGTAATCTTTCCCTTCAAACTCAGGTTCATGTAACTCATTAGTAACAATGTCGTAAATAAAAAGTCCTTTTTCTCCTTTTAGATTCGATGTAAATAATACTTTATTGTTAAATATTGAACTAGTCATGTTAAACGTTCCTTCTTTTGGCGTATAAATTTTGTATTCGTTCTTATTCAGATCATAAATGAATATTTCCATAGATTTGGGATTGCCATGTAATGTTCCATAACCTATTATGAAATCTTCGTTGATATCTGATATAAAAATCCATTTATCTGTAGAAAATATCTTCTCTTGTTCTTCATCCTTCCTAACAAGATAAACTACATTTTCTTCCATTGTCGAACCAGCATAAACCATGTTATCTTTGTAGTAAGCCATCGTAAATATTCTCATTGGGTTCATATCTATTTCCTTAATCTTTCCTTCTTCCCATACAAAGATTTTACCAAGTTCCTTACCTTTGGTAACATCTAAAGCAAAATAAATTTTATTCTTATCCTTTCTTACACCCGAACTATTTAAAGGTCTTGAAGCAATTTTTGTTTTATTTTTTCCTTCATGATCAGAAACCCAAAGATCATATGTTCCTTCTTCATTGGAAATATAATATAACTTATCTTTAGTTACACCAACTAAGTTATAAGCAGGTATATTTACGATCTTTTCCAATTTTCTTAATAATTCCGAATACATAATTATCATATAAAGTACGCATTTAAAAATTTAATTTCTGATTCTTAGATCTTTGTTATTCATTGCTTTAACATTTAAAAATATGTCTATACACAATTTTATATAATTGCAAGCATAACTTTATATATGACAAAAATGTCATATATTTTAAAAAGATGTCCAAACTAAACCTTAAACGCCTAATTTACTTCTAAGGTTATTTGATCGCCTAAAACTTAAATATTCAAGAAATTATATGTAAAAGGATATGCAAAATAATTATATGATAGAAAAAATAACGGAAAATATCTACTTAATTGATACTTTAGCTTATAACGAAGAAAAAGCTGTTGCTTGCTACTTAGTTAAATCTGGTGATAAATTTGCTTTAATAGATGTGGGTTATGCTTCAACATACATGAATGTTGTTAATGCATTGCTAAGTGCTAATATTGATGTTAGCAATTTAACTTATATAATACCTACACATGTTCATCTAGATCATTCAGGCGCAACAGGACATATTGCAAATATAGCTAAAAAAGCTATAATAGTTGCACATGAAAGAGCCCAAAGACATCTCGTAGATCCCTCACGTTTAATCGAAAGCGCTAAACAAGTATTTGGGGAAGAAAAGCTAGACAGCTTTGGTTTACCATTACCTGTTAATCCTGAGAGAATAACTGTAGTTAAAGAAGAACTTGAGCTAAAGTTAGGAGATTTAACATTGAGATGTATTTATGCACCAGGTCATGCACCCCATCAAATATCCGTTTTATTAGTTGAGAAAAAGGCACTCTTCACTGCTGATGCTGTTGGAATTGTGCAACCTAAGCTTAATATTATGATACCTACTACACCTCCTCCAAGCTTTGATCCTATTCAAGCTATAAAAACTGTAGATAATTTATCCACCCATGAACCTAATATGCTTCTGGTTCCTCATTTTGGTGTTAGAAATGACCCAAACAATATTTTTGAATTAACGAAATTAAAAATAAATGAATGGGTTGAAGAGATCAAAAAGTTACTTAAAGAAAATTTAAATAAAGAAGAGATATTACAAAGAATGACCCAAAAAGTTAAGATCGAAGCTAATTTAGAAAATCTTCCAAGTTCAGCTATTCAAAGTATTTATGTAACTGTAAGTGGTATATTAAACTATTTAGCTAAAAGTTAATGAAATAATTTAAAAGTATTTCAAAAAGTTAATTTCTTATTTTTACCATAATGAAAAACAATAAAAAATCATTAAAATTTAAAATTTATAAAGCTTATATAAATCTGGTTCGTAATAACTTTTCTAAGTACTTTATCTACTTAAATTTCAGCCAAATAAGTATCAATTATTTTAAAAATAAAGGCTTAAACTAATTTAAAGACTTGAAATAATTTATAGTTATCTTTATTATTCAGTCAAGTTATTAATTTAGAATATGTCTCTAAAAGAGTTCTTAGCAAAAGCAGGCAAGGAGTTTAATTTAGAACAAATTAATGAATTAGTAAGAACGCTTGATCCTGTTTTTGCTTATTTAGGAGCTAGAATTATAAATATAAAGCAAGGTGAAGCTGAAATTGAATTTCCTTTCAAAGAAACATTGCAAAGAAGAGGAGGCGTTTTAAATGGTGGCATAATAATGACGGCAATAGATTTTGCAGGAGGATTTGCAGCTTTATCAGTTAATGATGGAATAGATCAAGTTACACAGGAATTGAAAATAAACTTCTTAGAACCATTATATAAAGGTCCTTTTAAAGCTATTGGAAAGGTTTTAAGAAAAGGAAAACATACAATCGTAGTAGAAATAAAGGTCTATGATGCTGAGAATAAATTAGGAGCTGTAGCGATCGGAACATGGTTCATATTAAGGAATAATATTAATATTAAAAGCTAAGTTCTTTAACTAACTTTTTGTATCCTATTAACCTAATAATTTTTTAGCTTCTTCAAACATCTCCCTGACTTTGTTAATGTAAGAAGTTATATCGTTAACAGATAACTTTGCTTCATGAAACTCCCATCCATGTAAAAAATATGCATTGCTCCATCCATTTAATATCCAATCACCTACTTTGCTAGCAAGAGTATTGGAAGCTTTACCTAGCAAATAAGTATGCCATCTTCCTTCTTTAATAAATTGCTGATATTCAGAAGTATTAAATTTTTCAGCTACAGCTTTAACGATTTCTTCTGCAACCTTATAAGCTTTTTCTGAGGCTTGAACTGCATCTCCTTTCCTTAGATAATCTTCCATTTCATTCATGTATTTCTCAGCTAATTCTAATCTTATTCTCAATCCTTCTTGAGGATCTTTTTTAGCTATTGCTGAAATTATCAAATCTTCAACGTTAATCCCTTTCTCTTCTGCTTTCCTTACTAATTCTTCCACAAAATAATTTAAGTTCTTGCAATAAAAAAGTTAACTTTTTTATATTAATAAACTTAACACTAATAATTTTCAACTAAGTAGGAACCATGTTTTAGATCTTAGAAATAAAGTATTCGCTATATTTACTTCCAGAAATTTTTTGAAGCTACTATATTTTTAATTAATGTATAAATTTTAATGGAATATTTACTAAAGAAACAAAGGGTATTAAATGGAATAGTTGTATGAATTTTTATATTAAATAAATTATTATAAATTTATAAAAATGCCTATTCATAAAAGATATAAGAAGTTAGTCGATTTGAAAGCTAAAAACTTGATGAGCTCGCCCGCCATTACATTACCTATAACCTCATCCTTAAATGATGTTGTTGAAACAATGTATAAAGAAAAAATCGGTAGCGTAATAATAACTGATGAAAATAACAGAATTGCGGGAATAATAACAGAAAGAGATATAATTTATGCTGCATCTAAAGGCTTGTTTAAAAAAGAAAATGTAAAAGTAGAACATTTGATGAGCAAAAATGTTATAACTATCAATGAAGATGGCAGCATTTATGAAGCTATTGATAAAATGAGAGCTCATAATATAAGACATTTACCAGTTGTTGATAACCAAGGAAGGCCTGTTGGACTTATTTCATTAAGAGACCTAATAGATTTTTCTGTTTCTTTGCTAAGAACATTAATGTTACCAAGTGAAGAGTGAGCTACTTCGCCTTAAAGGGCGAAGCTTCCAGCGTTTAGAGTAGGGTTTACCCCTATCTCCTCATTTGCTGGTTTGGGAGGCTCACAGCTTCCCCATCCCATACCTCTCGTTAAGGTATGGGCTATTCCTCTACATTCTTGGGCAACATGCCTGCATTTGTTAAAAATATTTTTTATCCAATATTTAAATCTTTCCATCCCCGCCCTAAAGGGCGAGGTTTTCATTTATATAAAAGATTAAGTTCTCTTATTTTTTCAATTGTTGGATTTCCAGAGA